>OBWV01000016.1_pt1 | contig 236497 bp, 187 predicted proteins | sample 1495351 | NCBI WGS metagenome assembly OBWV01 (sample SAMEA2580122, study PRJEB22360) | human gut metagenome | biome: human gut; feature: human-associated habitat; material: faeces | place: Denmark | collected 2008/2010 | reverse complement strand
GCGGGAAGCTAGGGTTCTACCCGGTGGATGGGGTGAATAATAGTGTGACGAAAAGGGCGGAATACAGTGGTTTTGCAAAGATAAAGGATGTCGTGTATCGTGAGCGGCGATAACGTGATAGAGAAAAGGTGTTAAAGGTCTTGTTTTAAATGACTACCCCCTCCAACTCCCCCTTGCACAGGGGGAGGGATGATTACCAAGCGGTTTCCCCTCCTGTGTAAGGAGGGGTTAGGGGAGGTAGTTGTTTAAAACATGATTTCTTTTTGATAAACTCTCTTTTCTAATGCGGAGGGCTTCTTTGTTTTGAGATAGTCCGCTACGTTCATAATACAAGGATGTTATTTGTCGTTCCAGTTCTTTATATGACCAGCACCCTCGAATGGTTTCCATTTCATAAAATGCTCTTTTTATTGGGTTGTCAATAGTTGCGATGAGTATTAAGTTGGAATATGTGAGTTTGTTGAAGAGTTTATCTGCGGGAATTATCCATTTTGGGTTATTCGTTAATTCGGCGGATGACAACTGCCGAATAGGTTCTATGAATTCAGTACTTAGTGAATTTTGGATTTGTGATGTAATATATTGTTTAATTGGTTGTTTTAGTTGAGGATAAATAAGATACAGTCGCCTAAATTCACGAAATCTACGTTCGTTCAGTCCTTTGAGTTTCAGGCGTTTTTCTAGCTTTTTCAATAGTTTTTACTCTTTGTTACGCGTGAGATCGGTCTACGGCTTGAGGGTAGGAAGAGGTCTCCGCAAGAATGGGGGGAAATAAGGGCATACAGATTTCAGATAAGCGTGTCCCCGGCGGTGTAAAGACGTTCAAGGAGAGCGATTATCGAACGAGGACGAAACGTCTATGATCTGTGAGTGTGGCCTTATTTCCCCCTGATCTGTTTTGTAACCGGGAATGTGATGTAAATAAAATGTGGTGGAAGAGTGATTTATTTTTTGTGGAAAGAAGGTTTGTTGAATAAGATTATGATTAAAATAAAAATATTTATCTTTGAACGGACATATGAGGAAAAAGGATCGATGCCAAAAGTATGGATCAAATTGAAAGATAATAGTGGATAAAGAAAAGAGGGACACGTTTGAGTTTTTGTATAAAACTCACTATAAAGAGTTGTATGTTCATGCTTTAAGCTTTGTCCGGGATGAAGAAGAAGCGAAAGACATCGTAACGGATGTTTATGAATACGTGTGGAAGAATTTTGAAAAATTGGATTCTTCGGTTTCTCTGCGTCCCTTTTTATATTCTCTGGTTCGTTCCCGTTCTCTTGATTTTTTGAGGAAGGAGAAAACAAAAGAGAAGTTTTTGGCCTATAAAAAGACCTTTCCCGAAGAGGAGGAGGAATACGTGGAGTATGAACAACTCATCGAAAAAGTGATGCATATTATTGAAAATATGCCTAAACAGACTGCTGTCGTGTTCAAAAAATGTTTCATCGAGCGGAAAAAATACAAGGAGGCGGGGGATGAACTGGGAATTTCGATTAACACGGTTCGGTGGCATATAACGAAGGCTATCAGTATATTAAGAGAGAAAACATCAGATCTCGAATTGATGTTGTTATATGCGTTTTTCTTAAAAAAATAAAAAATATTGTTTTTTGACCCACATCATTTGCCATGCTTTACGTGTAATAGTAAAATGAACGTGAAGTTATGAAATTCGAGAAAGAAGAAGATCGCTTAAATTTTGTCATCGAGTTACTGAATCATCCTGAATTGTTGTGGGAAGTTCGGGTGCAGGAATGGTTGGCAGAATCCCGTAACAAGGAGTTGTACGAGGAGTGTCGGAGGTACTTGGAAGGGGGGCTTCGACTAGCCGTGGGTGATCAGTTGGATGTTGAAGGGGAATATTGGAATTTTACTCGAAAGATGAAATCCGGAGGTCGGTCTCGACGAATGACTTGGTTGTCTGTGGCTGCGGCTGTGGTTATACTTATTTCCGCCAGCTGGTGGTTACTGGAAAATTCGTTGTCGTCGAAAAAGCAAGAGGTGATTCCGGTGGCAGAACACATTGCGCCCGGAAGGAATCAGGCGGTGTTGATCACGGAATCCGGAGAGGAACTTGTGTTGGGGGCATCCGGGAGTGAAAGTCGAGAATTGGGTGAAGGTGTCAGCGTGGAGTATGATAGTTTGAGGGGGATTAATTACAAATTAACCGAGAGGGCAGTGGTCAGTTATCACACGCTTCGGGTACCTAAAGGGGCAGAGTACAAATTGACCTTGAACGATGGAACGATTGTATGGCTAAATTCTGAATCGGAATTGCGTTATCCGACTTCTTTCGCGGGTGAAAGCCGGGAGGTATTCTTGAAAGGAGAAGGTTATTTCTCCGTGGCACACGATGAGCAACATCCTTTTATTGTTGTTTCTTCCGATATATATACAAAAGTATACGGGACGGAATTTAATGTACGTTCCTACGAAGAGGAGGATGTTCACGTGACATTGGTACAGGGCCGGGTTTCGGTGAAGAAAACGGAGGACGGTTCGGAGTATACTTTAAACCCGGGAGAAAATGCCCGCTTTGTCGAGAGCGTGCCGGAGATCACGAAGGTAAACGTGAATCGGTATATAGCTTGGAAAGACGGGTATTTCTATTATGAAAATGAATCGCTGGAATCTATTATGGATGATTTGAAACGTTGGTATGGTTTTGATGTAGTATATGTAGGAAACAAGGCCAGGGACTATCGATTTGAATTGTGGGCGAGCCGGGACAGCGAAATCTCTGTGATCACTGATTTGTTGATGAAGACGAATCGGGTTGGAATAAAGGTGAATGGAAAGACATTGGTCGTTTCCGAAGTAATAAGATAAACAAGTAATCATTTTAATTTATAACCAAAAACTATCATTTATGGCGATACTTTTGAGTAAGAAGCGTTCCATTGACAGGAACGTTAGTAGAAGAATTGTGAAAATGTTTTTGATACAATTCGTGTTTTGCTTGTGTTTTTTCACAAGTATTGCATCCGGTGTGACACAAAATCGGGTGGTGAACCTGGACTTTGAAAACGTGGAATTGTCGAAAGCGTTGAAAAGTTTGAGTGAAGCGGCTAATTGTAAGTTTGTCTTCAATTATGATGACTTGAACAGCTATAAGGTGTCTGCAAAGTTGGAAAATAAGAGTGTGGAGGAATGTTTGGATATTTTGTTAAAGGGCATGCCTTTCAAATATAGCCAAGAGGGGGAGTTAATTGTTATTTCTTATAAGAGTAATGATGAGAAGAAGGTTTATACGGTTCGAGGAGTGGTGAAAGATGAGACGGGGATGCCTCTACCCGGTGTAGCGGTGATTCAGAAAGGTACGACGTTTGGGGCTGCAACCGATGTGGATGGGAGATTCGAGTTCAAATTAACAGAAAAGAACGTTACCTTGGTATTTTCATTTGTTGGAATGAAGACGAAGGAATTGTTGTATGATGGTTCGGATAAATTATTGGACGTGACGATGGAGGAAGAGGTTGAGATGCTGGGAGAAGTGGTGGCTACCGGTTACCAGACGATTTCTCGTGAACGTTCAACGGGTTCCGTGACAATTTTGAAAGCGGAAGATTTAGGCAAAGTACAAAGTACGAGTTTGGTTTCCAAGATTGAAGGTTTGACTCCCGGTTTGTCTACTTATGGAGATGAGTTGGAGATTCGGGGGGCTTCATCTTTTGCCGTGAGTTCAACCCCATTGCTGGTGGTGGATGGAATCGTGATGAATCAATCTTTGAGTTCCATCAACCCGGATGATGTGGAAACGATAACCGTGTTGAAGGATGCTGCAGCCACTTCATTATACGGGGTACGTGCTTCTAACGGAGTGATCGTGATCACGACGAAAAAAGGAAAAGGGGATAAAGTGAGTATTGATTTGTCGGCTAGCTTTTATATAAAGCCAATTCCTAAAATGAGTTATATGGATTATGCTTCCACGAGTGATATTATTGATTTCGAATAAGACTTTTTGTTTAATTATACGGAATACGGAACTGATCCTAGTGCTTATTTTACTAATAAGGATGCCTCTAATGCTCCCAAAGCATATACTCGTATCGAGCGTTATTATCGGGAAATGCTTGACGGCAATATGACAGAAGCCGAGGTAAATCAGGCGATAAATGCAATGAGGGGTAATGACTATCGTCGGGAAGCACAAAAAATATTGACTCACACAGCTTTGAGCCAAAACTATAATTTGTCGTTATTAAAAGGAGGGGAAAAGTCTAATTTGTATTTTTCACTTCGTTATGAAGATAACGGACAATATTTAAGATCAAATTCGGCTAATCAATATAGTATTTATCTGAAAAACGAGTTGAAATTAGCGGATTGGTTTACATTGACGTACGGATCTAATGTTTACCTTACTAAGACAGAAGTATCTCAATCAGGCGTATCTTGGTTTGATGCGATGCCGTACGAGCGCGTGGTGTCTGATGAGGGGGATGCGGTTTATCAATACAAGGAAAATTATTATCGTGCCATGGATATTAATGAAACAGAGGGGTTGGAGTTTATGGGATATAATTTGAAAGAGGAGATGTATAAAAACATGCTAACCACGAAGAGTGTGTATGTGCGTTTGTTTACGAATGCTGATTTCAAGTTGTATAAAGGATTGGATTTAGGAGTAAAATTCCAGTATGAACGTACTATGTCAGATGCTAAGCAATATGATGAGGCGGATTCTTATATTATGCGGGACATGGTGAATCGTTACGCATCTAAGTCTAACAATAACTTTATTTATAATATTCCTCAAGGAGGACATATGGCTGAAAAGCATTCCGATTCGGAGTTCTTTAATTTCCGGGCGCAGTTGAATTACCAAACGACAATTGCCGACAAGCATGATTTGACGGTTCTTGCCGGAGCTGAAATTCGTCAAGATGAATGGGGTGAATCTCAAAGTGAACGTTACGGTTATGATGATAGAAAGTTGACTTATAAGCAAGTGAACTGGGAAACATTGATGACGAATGGTGTACAAGGACAGTTGACAGATGCTCTTCAGAAAAAGTCTGAATTGTTGAATGTGACGAATACGAAACACCGTTATGTTTCAGCTTATGCCAATGCGGGGTATACTTACGATTCTAAATATAGTCTGAATGCAAGTATCCGAGTGGATCAGGCAGACCTTTTCGGTACGGACCCGAAATATCGCTATCGTCCTTTATGGTCCGTGGGTGCAAGTTGGTTGATGACTAGGGAATCATTCTTGAATGATATCGCTTGGCTGGATATGTTGAAATTGCGTGCAACTTATGGAATCACGGGTAACGTGGATCAGTCTTCTTCTCCTTACTTGCTGGGAACTTATGCAAACTCGCTGTACACGCAGGCTAGTATAACTTTGATCACGCAAGCTCCTAATAAGATGTTACGTTGGGAAAAAACATCCACGTTTAATGTGGGTATGGATTTTGCGTTAATCGGAAGATTGAGCGGATCATTGGAGTTCTATCGTCGCTACAGCTCGGATTTGTTGGCTAATAAGACGTTGGACCCATCATTAGGTTTCGAGACGGCCAGAGTAAATAATGGAGCCATGAGAAATACCGGTTTGGAAATTTCCGTGTCATACGATTGGTTAAAGAAGAAGGATTGGACTTTGAACACGACGTTGACTGCGGCGAATAATAAGAATGTGATTAAAAAAGTGGGTTACGTGCCTTCTAATGCCATTGATATGTTGCAGTATCCGGGAAGTAATTATTTAAAGGGAGATTCCTATAATTCGGTGTACGCTTATCGCTATGCAGGTTTGACAAAGACTGGAGATCCTTCTGTATACGACCAGAATGGAGAGGTAAAATCGAACGAGCCTGTACGTGATATCGCAGTCTTGGTAAACGCCGGACAATTAACTCCGAAATGGAACGGAGCTTTGACGATCAATTTAAGATGGAAGAGCTTGGAATTCTTTACGAAGTTTGTGTATTACACGGGACATTCTTTGAGAAATGATGTAACGCCTCTTTATTCAACTTACGTAGATATTACGGGCAGAATGCATAAAGATATGGCGAACCGATGGACTGAGACAAATAAAAACACGGATATTCCGGCAATGGGAGCCTTCGGAGCAAATCAGGATCGTAATTATCTTTGGAAATATGCTGATGTACACGTGTTGAGTGCTTCTTTTATCAAATGTCGTAATATCGGAATTACCTATTCTTTACCCAAAGATTTGATTAAGAAGGTGAATTTGCAAAATGTTAGTCTTCGGGCTCAAGTGGATAATCCTTTCTATTGGGCAAGTAACGGGGAAGGCATTGATCCGGAATCATTCAATGCAAATGCGGGAACTCGTACGGAGTTGTTGATGCCGACCTATAGTCTTGGTTTGAATATTAACTTTTAATTGAGTGGACGTATGAAAAAATATATAGTTGTTATATGGTTATCTTTGGTGATGGGACTTGTGTCCTGTGATAACTATTTGGATGTGGTACCTAAGGGAGAAGCGGTATTGAATTCGACAGATGATTATTTGGGATTGATTGAAGCGGCTAATCCGAAATTTTCCATGACTTCTTTCTGGTATATGGCAAATGAAGTTACCTATTATAAAAAGGCAGAGTTGGAATCTTACTTGTATCCGATGTATTCTATCGGGTTCTTTTGGGATGAGAGTGTTGATCGTTATAATTATATGGTAGATGGTGATATTGCAGAGTTATATTCTGATTGTTATTCCAGAATTGCGTCGTACAATGTTGTAGTAGAACATATGAATGATGCAGAGGGATCGGATACGGATAAAAAGTTGGGAATTGCTCAGGCTAAAATAATGCGGGCGTATAATTACTTTTTCTTGGTGAACACTTTTGCAAAGCCTTATAAGAAAGAGACTGCGGCAACCGATATGGGTATTATTATCCATAAAAAGTTTGATTTGGAGTCTGAAAGTAAGCAATATACGGTTAAGGAAGTTTATGAATTTATAGAACAGGATATAGAGGAGGCTTTAGCTGATCTGCCGGAACAGGCTTTGAATTCATATCGTCCGACAAAGGGGTTCGGATATGCTTTACAAGCTAAGGTGCGTCTGTATAAAGGAGAGATCGACCTAGCCTTGGAGTCCGGGTTGAATGCTTTAAAGTCAAGTTATCATAAACTTTGGGATATGAATGAGATGTATAATGAGGCGCTTGCAACATATCCTTTCCTTCCAACAATGCCAAGTACGTGGATGACCGCTGCAAAACTTGAGGATTCGAATCCGGAACATTTATTATATCAGTTTGGACATACTAATACAGATCCGTATCCGCAGTATGCTCGGAAAGAAATGCTCGATTTGTATGACAAGAATAATGATTTACGTTATATCACTTGTTGGGGATATTATATGCCTCCACGTCCTACGGCAGAAACTGGGGCAATTATGTTTGGTAGTACGAATGTGAAGTGGAACCCGGGAGGTATGCGTTTGTCAGAAGTTTACCTGATGATAGCCGAATGCTATGCAAGAAAGGATGATAAAGATAACGCAATGAAATATCTGAATGATTTGTATCGGAATCGGGTGTTTCCTGGAACGGCAGAGTTAACCGCTGCTGATGCCGATGAGGCATTTAAACTAGTTCGTGAGGAGAGAAAGAGAGAATTAGTTTTGACTTATAACGGATTCTTTGATATGAGACGTTTCTGTACAGAATTTAATGAAACGTTGACAAAGACTTATGTGAATGAGGCCGGAGAAACTAAAACGTATTCTTTGCGTCCGGATTCACCTCTGTTAGTGTGGCCTTTCCCACAGCAAGCGATGGAAACGAGTAATTTGGTTCAAAATACGAAATGATGTCCCATATGAATAAAATATGTTGTGTATTTTTGATATTAACGGTTCTGGCTTTTGCCGGAACTGGATGTCAGGATAAGACGGAATCGTCTACGAAGGCGAGAGTGGAGTTTAAGAATACGATTGAAGGAAACTTCTTTTTTATTCCGGAAGGGTCTACGGCCGGATATACGAAAATGGAACCGGATTCTTTGGGAAATTATGCTTATGAGGTGGATTTGAATGTACCGAGTTATTTCCGTTATGTAGGGGTGAACAAGAAATTTTATTTGGTTTATTTGACTCCGGGAGCACGGGTGGAGATACAAGAAGGTGCGGATGGTGTTGTGTTTGCGGGAGACCATGTTGCCGAGAATACGTTTTTGTCTGAAAATGTATATTTAGGTTCTGTACCTGAGGATGTTCCGCTTTACTCGGCAGAGTGGGTGAGACTGAACACGGAGGAGGTGAATCGCTTGATTGGAAATTTGGAAACTTCCGGTTTGGATCAGGACTTTATTCGGCTGCAAAAATTGAAGTATCGTTGTGATTTTTACTTGCAAAGATTGAATGGACCTGCGAATACTGCGATGTTTGCTCCTCAGTTGAAGATTGAACTGGCAGATAATTTTTATGATTTCATGAAAGAGGTGAACTTTTCGGATTCGTCTCTCGTGCAGATACCGAAATGGTTTAACATGATGCTGGGGACATTCGAACAGATGGAAAAGAAGGGATGGATTGAGGTTTCTCCGGAAAGATACATGGAAATTTACGCGCAGAAGATCGGGGATGAGAAGGTTCGTTCTATGTTCTTGGTGGAATTGTTGAATCTTACATTACAGAAAGGATATTCTGATGATTTCCCGGTTTATCTGGAAGGGGTTCGTCAATATATAACCCATCCGGAGGCGTTGGCGGCATTGCCGGCTTTGGAGATTCGTTACCAAGAGTCTAAAGAAACCCATAAAACTATCGCAAGAGGGCAGATGGCTCCGGAGTTTAAGGCGGTTGACGTGAAGGGAAAAGAATATACTTCGGCTGATTTCAAGGGAAAGGTGCAGGTACTGGATTTTTGGTTCACGGGATGTGTTCCTTGTCGTGCGGAAATGCCTTATATGGAAAAATTGGCTGATGATATGAAAGGGGAGAATATCGTATTTATTTCGATGTCAGTGGATACAGGTGATGAGTTGATAGCTTTGTGGAGAAAGATGGTTAAAGATAAGAAGGGTGCCGAGTTGCAGTTGAACGTGCCGGGAGGTTTTAAATCGGATTTGGTAAAGAAATACCTGATTCATGGAGTACCTCGCATCGTGATCGTGGACGAAGAGGGGAAAATTGTGGATGCGAATGCCAAACGTCCCTCGGATCCTAAATTGCGGATGCAGTTGGAACAATTGGTGAAATAATTATCATGTAGTTCAAAGTGTAATTAAAAAAAGAATCCGTCCGGAACTCCGGACGGATTCTTTTTAATATGTAGGAACATCATCCATTTAGACTAAATTTTACCCGGTTTACGAGGGAGCGTCCCAGTGTGAGTTCGTCGGTGTATTCGAGGTCATTACCTATGGCGATACCTTTGGCAAGGGTGCTGACCGTGATTTCATCCCGGCGGGGGAGTTTTTTGAAGATGTAGTAACCCGTGGTGTCACCTTCTATGGTGGCTCGCAAGGCGAAAATAACCTCCTTTACGGAAGGATTGTCCACTCGCTCCAGTAGAGAGTTAATGTGAAGGTCGGAAGGACCTATGCCGTCCATGGGCGAGATAATCCCCCCTAAAACGTGGTAAAGCCCGTGGTATTGGCCCGTAGCTTCAAGGGACATGACATCCTTGATGTTTTCCACGACACATATCGTTTGGGTATCCCGTTTCGGGTCGGAACAAATCTCACAAGTGTCACTGTCAGAAATGTTGTGGCAGTATTGGCACTCTTTGATAGATTCTTTCAAGGCGGTAATGCTGTCCGTAAATTGCTTTACCTCTTCGGGGCTTTGGCGTAGCATGTGTAGCACGTAACGTAAAGCTGTTTTGCGTCCGATTCCCGGAAGGGAAGCAAATTGTTCTACTGCTTTTTCCAATAGTTTGGAAGATAAAGATTGCATATTTTATTCCTCTTTGAATTTTAAATCTCGAATCATCATTTGAATGTCGCTTTTCCCCATGAATTCGTTTTCTTGAAGGGTGTAGCAAATATCGAAATATTCACCTTTACTGATGCGGGGAAATGCCTCTCCCATCCCGAAAGCTATGCCACTCCGGTCGTTGCAGACCCTTGTGTCATCCACGACCACCAGTTTCAGATGTTCGTTGTTGCGTCCGACTTGTTTTGAACCGATGAAATTCGTCACGTTTTCAGTCATGAACACGGGAATCGAGTTGTTGGGACCAAACGGGGCGAACTTCTGAATCATGGCGTAAAGATCCGGGGTGATGTCATTTAATTTGATTTGAGCATCAATATTGATCTGGGGTGTCAACATCTCTTCCGTGATTGTTTCACTCACGATTTTCTGGAATTTAGCCTTGAAAGGTTCAATGTTTTCAAGCCTTAATGTCAGTCCTGCCGCGTATTTGTGTCCCCCGTAATTTTCCAAGAATTCGCTACATTGTGAAATGGCGTAATACAGGTCAAATCCTTCCACGGAGCGAGCAGATCCGGTAGCCAAACCGTTGGATTCTGTCAGGATCACGGTCGGGCGGTAATAATATTCCGTCAGACGAGAAGCCACGATCCCGATGACACCTTTGTGCCAGTTCGGGTTGTAAAGTACGGTTGCTTTTTGGGATTGATCGTAGTGGGACTGGTTGATGTACTCAAGGGCTTCTTCGGTGATGTCGTGATCCAGTTTCTTGCGTTGGTCGTTAAAGTTGTTAATGCTTGCAGCGACTTCCGTGGCTCTGGTCTCATCATCGGCTATCAGGAGTTCTACTGATTTGTTTCCCGATTCAACTCGCCCTGCCGCATTGATTTTGGGGCCTATGCGAAAAACAATGTCATTTATTGTCAGGTCTTTACCTATTCCGGAAAAACTTAATATCGTTTTTAATCCTAGGCTGGGTTTTCTATTTAATTGCAATAAACCGAAATGGGCGAGGATACGATTCTCTCCCGTGATCGGAACAATGTCACTGGCAATACTGACGCAAACCAAATCCAACAATTTGTACAGGTCTGCCATCGGCAAGTTGTGTTTCATGCTATATGCCTGTGCCAGTTTGAAACTGACCCCGCAACCGCTTAACCACCGGTAGGGGTAGTGACAATCTTTCCGTTGCGGGTCGAGGACGGCAACGGCATCCGGAAGTTCGTCGCCCGGGGTGTGATGGTCACAGATGATGACATCCACGCCTTTGGATTTCGCATAACGGACTTTCTCCACGGCTTTCACGCCACAGTCAGTCACGATCATGAGTGAAATCCCGTTGCGAGCCGCATAATCGATAGCCAAGATGGAAACTCCGTAGCCTTCCGTGTATCTGTCCGGGATGTAATATTCAGGATACTCGCATTTATTTTTTAGGTATTTATAGAGTAAAGCAACCGCCGTGGTACCGTCTACGTCGTAATCGCCGTAAATCATGACTTTTTCCTCGGTGCTGATTGCTTTTTCCAACCGGAGAACGGCTTTATCCATATCCTTCATCAAAAACGGGTCATGGAGCATGTTGAGGGTTGGATTGAAGAAAGCATGGGCCTCTTCTGCAGTGTCCACACCGCGTTGCAAAAGCAAGTTCGCGATAACATGACTGCAGTTAAGTTCTTTGGATAGTTTGTCAATTTTTTCCCACTCGGGTGGGGTGTTGATGACCCATCTTTTTTTCATTATCTCTTTCTCCTATTCTGCTACAAAGAAGCAGAAATTCCTTGGGATTTCAAAAGAATACGGATTATATTTTTTAACAGGTTTGTTCTAAATAAGGTTATGCGATTGTGTTTCAGTTGTATAAAAATAAGATTGAATTTAGGGTGATAAAATTTTAACAAAAAGCAGGGGAAATGTAAATAACGAGGGAGAGCTCCCCTTTTACTTTCTTCTTTGCACTTTATTTATTATCTTTGCACATTAATTTTTGAATAAAATTTAGAGCGGGCGTATACCCGGTGATAAAATAGATTTTATATAACCTTTTAAAGCATATAAAAATGAGTCTTGCAGAATTAAGCGAACAGGAAATTATTCGCCGGAACTCTTTAAACGAGTTGAAAAATTTGGGAATAGATGCCTATCCGGCACCGGAATTTAAAGTAACTCACCTTTCTAAAGAGATTCTGGATAAATTTGAAAAATCACCGGAGGAATTGCAAGAGGTTGTAATTGCCGGGCGAATGATGAGCAGGCGGATTATGGGTAAGGCTTCATTTTTTGAATTACAGGATGCCGAAGGTAGGATTCAGGTCTACGTGAGTCGGGATGATGTGAGTCGGGATGAAGCTTGCACGATGTATAATACCGTTTTCAAAAAGTTGATGGATATTGGCGACATCGTGGGCGTGAAAGGATTCGTGTTCCGCACGAATATGGGGGAGATTTCGGTTCATGCGAAAGAACTGGTGATGTTGTCCAAGTCCTTGCGTCCGCTACCGGTTGTGAAAGAAAAGGATGGTAAAGTGTTTGATGCTTTTACCGATCCGGAATTAAGATACCGTCAACGTTACTTGGATTTAATCGTGAACCCGCAGGTGAAGGATGTGTTTATCAAGCGTACGAAAATGATCAACGCCATCCGTCAGTTCTATACGGAAATGGGATGCTTGGAGGTGGAGACTCCTGTGCTGCAGGCTATACCGGGAGGAGCTTCGGCCCGTCCGTTTATCACGCATCATAATGCATTGGATATTCCGTTCTATTTGCGTATTGCGAACGAGCTGTATCTGAAACGTTTGATCGTGGGAGGCTTTAATGGAGTATTCGAGTTTTCCCGTAATTTCCGTAACGAGGGAATGGACCGGACGCATAACCCGGAATTTACTTGTATGGAGGTGTACGTGCCGTACAAGGATTATTTGTGGATGATGGATAGCACGGAGAGAATGATTGAGGCGGCGGCAATGGCCGTGAACGGGACAACTAAAGCTCCTTTCGGGGAGAACGAGGTGGATTTCAAACGTCCGTTCAAACGAGTGAGAATGTCAGAGGCGATTCAAGAATATACCGGATTTGACATCACGGGTAAGAGCGAGGATGAGATTCGGGCATTCTGTTTGTCTATCGGCTTGAACGTGGATGAGACGATGGGTAAGGGTAAGTTGATTGACGAAATTTTCGGAGAGAAATGTGAAAGTCATTATATACAGCCGACCTTTATTTATGATTACCCGGTGGAGATGTCTCCGCTGACTAAGATGCATCGTTCAGATCCCGGATTGACGGAACGTTTCGAGTTGTTCGTGAATGGTAAGGAGGTTGCTAACGCTTACTCTGAGCTGAATGACCCGATCGATCAGTTGAATCGTTTCAAAGATCAGTTGGCACTTCAGGAAAGAGGGGATGATGAGGCCATGTTTATTGATTACGACTTCGTGCGTGCCTTGGAGTACGGTATGCCCCCAACCTCGGGAATGGGTATAGGGATAGACAGGCTTTGTATGTTCCTGACCAATAGTCCGTCTATACAGGATGTGTTGTTGTTCCCGCAGATGAAACCGGAGAAAGTGGCTACCGTGGATGCTGACGAGAAATTTATCGAGCTGGGAATCCCGGCTGATTGGGTTGCCGTGGTTCGTAAAGCCGGTTACCAGACCGTGGAAACCTTGAAGGCGGTAGAGAACCCGAACAAGTTGCATCAGGAATTGAGCGGTTTAAATAAAAAAATGAAATTAGGCTTGAAGACTTTATCCCCGGATGAGGTAAAAAGCTGGTTTAACTAAAATAAACGTTGCTGGTTACAGGTTGGCAGGTTACAAGTTCGTGTAGGACAAAACCTGTAACCTGTAACTTGTAAACTTGTAACTTATTGGTATCATGGAAATAGTTGAAAAACCAAGGATTGGAGTAGTTGGTGGGGGTAGTTGGGCTACCGCTATCGCTAAAATGCTGACAGAAAATAACGGGCATATTAATTGGTTCATGAGAAACATTGAATCGATAAAGGCCTTTAAAGTATTAAAACACAATCCGCGGTATTTGTGTGGTGTCGATTTTGATATAGACAAAATCTCGTTCTCGGATGATCTGGATTGGGTGATCATGAATTCCGATGTGATCGTGTTCGCCATCCCGAGTGCTTTCCTACAAAACGTGGTAACTCCAAGGTTGCAAGTGTCGTTGAAAGATAAGATTATCGTTTCGGCCATTAAGGGGATGATTCCGGATGAGAATCTACTTATCGGGGAGTTCTTCCACCAGAAATACGAGGTACCTCTAGGACAGATTGTAATTATCTCCGGTCCCTGTCATGCGGAGGAAATAGCTTTGGAACGTTTGTCTTATCTGACATTCTCCAGTGAGAACCTGCGGGTAGCACGGACTGTGGCTCAATTATTCGAGTGTTTCTACGTGAAAACCACGATTTCCGATGATATATACGGGGCCGAGTATGCTGCGGTGCTGAAAAATGTTTTTGCTATTGCGTCGGGAATCTGTCACGGATTGCGATATGGCGATAATTTTCAGGCAGTGTTGGTTGCTAATGCCATCCAAGAAATGGAGCGCTTTGTGAATGCCGTGCATCCGATTCAACGGGATATTAAATTTTCCGCGTACTTGGGAGACTTGTTGGTAACAGCCTATTCTCAGTTCAGCCGGAACCGGACATTCGGTACGATGATCGGGAAAGGATATTCTGTGAAGTCCGCGCAAATGGAGATGCTGATGATTGCCGAAGGGTACTTTGGCGTGAAAGGAATTCATGAAATCAATCAACAGTATAAAGTCCACATGCCCATCACGGAGGCTGTTTATAACATTCTCTACGAGCGAATCAGTCCGACAATGGAAATCAGATTGTTAACCGATGAGTTGAGATAGTTTAGAGTTTAAAGTTTAGAATTTAGAGTTTAATGTTGATTATTGGGGAATTGAGGTTTTAGCATTTTCAATTTTCAATTTTCAATTTTCAATTAAAAAGTATGTCAAATTACAGTGCGAGGGTTTTGGGATGTGTGAAGAAGGCCTTACCCGTGGCGATAAAGACATCAATATGGTTTTTGAAAATCATGCTACCGGTATCTTTGTTCGTGACTTTGTTGTCATACTTTAATATACTGCCTTATATTTCTTCATTTGCATCCCCGTTGTTTACCTTGATCGGTTTGCCGGGAGATGCAGCCTTAGTCTTTGTTACCAGTATATTTACGAATATATATACCGTGATCGCCTTGCTTTCTACGCTTGATTTTTCCGTGCGGGAAAGTTTGATTATGGCAACGATGTGTTTGATTTCCCATAACTTTGTCGTGGAAACGATCGTGTTGCAGAAGACGGGTTCGTCTGCTGTGTGGATGGTGATCTTGCGAGTCTTGGGAAGTTTTGTTGCGGCCATCGGTTTAAATTGGTTGTTGCCGGAAATGAGTGGGAAGATGATGGCGGAAACGGCGGTTTCTCTCGGTTTTTGGGAAACGATGTTGCATTGGCTGGAAAGTAGTGTGATGCTGGGGCTGAAAATCGTACTGGTGATTTCGGGATTGATGATATTGCAACGGTTGTTGGAAGAGTTTGGTATTTTGAAGATATTATCCGCTATGTTATCGCCGTTAATGCGCTTGTTCGGGCTGAATCCGGATGTTGCTTTCCTGTGGTTGGTGGGGAACACGGTCGGATTGGCTTACGGTTCTGCGATCATGATGGATTATGCCAAGACGGGAAAACTGGGACATCAGGAGGCTGATTTGCTGAATCATCACTTGGCGATTTCTCATTCGCAACTGGAGGATCCGCTGTTGTTTGCCGTGATGGGATTACCTGCGGGGTGGTTGATATTTCCCCGTGTCGTGTTAGCCGTGATTGTTGTGTGGATTCGTCGGGGCATTTATTTATTGCAGGTGCGAGTACACCCACCGGTAAAAGTTGAAAATATTAGTTTATAAAAATATGAAATACACTATTGAAGAGGTTTTGAACGAAAAGCAAGCAAAAGAATTTTTGTTGCTACCTGTATCCCTTTATAAGAATGACGAGAATTGGGTACGGCCTTTAGATAATGACATCACGAAGGTTTTCGATCCGGCAAAGAATCCGTTTTTCAAGCATGGCGAGTGTACCCGCTGGTTATTGCGGGATGAGAACAGCCGATGTGTTGGTCGGGTGGCTTCTTTTATTGATAGAAGTTCCTGCCATTTGGATTCCTACTCGGTGGGGGGAATGGGTTTCTTCGAGTGTATTAATGATCAGGAAGCTGCTTTCATGCTGTTCGACCGTTGTCGTTCGTGGTTGGAGGAGCGAGGCATGGAGTCCATGGAAGGACCGGTGAATTTCGGAGAGCGTAACGAGTGGTGGGGATTGCTGGTCGATGGTTTCAAACCGCCTGTATTCCAAATGCCCTACACGCATAAGTATTATGTTCCGTTCTTCGAGAACTACGGGTTCCGTGACTATTTCAAACAATATATCTACCGGACTCGCTTGGTGGAGGAAAGTCTTTCCAAGGTAGTGGTCTGGAAGTCGGAACGGTTGTTGAAGAATGAAGATTACCGGATTATTTCCTATCGTGAAATGACTCCCCGGCAGGCGAAAGATTCTTTCCTGACCATTTATAATAAGGCGTGGAACTTGAACGTGCATGGTGTCGGGGGGATGGATAAGGAACAGGTGGAGGTGTTATTCAAGACCCTGAAACCCGTGCTTGATCCTGATTTATTGTATTTTGCTTACTATAAAGGGGAACCTATCGGTTTCTTTATCATGATTCCGGAATTGAACTATATCGTGAAACACGTGAATGGTAAGATTAGCGGGTTGGGTATTTTGAAATTCCTGTATTATCGTCATATCAAGCGGGGGCGTGTGGCCTTAGGATTAATTTTTGGTGTTGCATCCGAATTCCAAGGGCGTGGAGTGGAGGCTGCTATGATTTATGCTTTCTGTAAGAATATCATTTTGTCAAAGAAGACGTATGATTGGTTGGATATGAGTTGGGTCGGAGATTTTAACCCGCAGATGATGCACTTGATGGATTACATTGGTGCAAAACAATCCCAGACTTATATTACTTATCGTAAGTTGTTCCGGGATGATATTGAATTTTGCCGTTCTATCGATAAAAAAGTGAAAGCCCCAGAGAGTTCAGAGGGATAAAATAACGAGTTTCTCAATTTAAAATCTAAAATAAGTATGTCTTGGTTAAGTGAACTGTTTTTTGGACAGGGAATTGCTCATTCAGTGTTAATGTTCGCAATCGTTATCGCTCTGGGGATTGTGCTTGGAAAGGTAAAGGTTTGGGGGATTTCTTTGGGGATAACCTGGATTCTTTTTGTGGGGATTATTTGTAGCCATTTGGGAATGCGGGTGGACGGTCATACCTTACATTTTATGAAGGAATTCGGATTGATTCTATTCGTGTACTCTGTGGGATTACAGGTAGGACCCGGTTTTTTCTCTTCTTTCAGAAAAGGAGGCTTAACCTTGAATATGCTGGCCGCGGGCATCGTGTTCTTGGGCGTGGTGACCACATATATTATTCATGTTGTGACCGGATTACCGATTACAACGATGGTCGGTATCCTTTCCGGAGCAGTGACGAATACGCCGGGATTGGGTGCTGCTCAACAAGCTTATTCGGATATGGCAGGGGTAAATGACCCCACGATTGCTTTAGGATATGCGGTGGCTTACCCCTTGGGAGTGATCGGTATTATTGGGTCGATTCTGCTGATGCGGGTGATCTTCCGGGTGAAGTTCGAGAAGGAGAACGAGGATTTGGAGCGACAGGATGGGGAGCGTGCGAACGGGGCTCAACAGTTTTCCGTGCGAGTAACAAATCCGGCTTTGTTTGGTAAGGATTTGATGGAAATTACCCGTTTGATAAATCGAAAGTTCGTGTTTTCACGGGTTTGCCACGAGGATGACCGTATCGAAATCGGTTCTTCCGAGACTTGTCTACGTGAAGGAGATAAATTGCTTGTCGTGGCTGCTTTACAGGACATTGATGCGATTGCAGCTTTTCTTGGGGAACGTGTCAACGTTGCTTGGGAACAATTGGATAAACAACTGGTATCTCGTCGGATCGCAATTACGAAGGGGGAGGTGAACGGGAAGATGTTAGGAGAGATGCGGTTGCGGAATTGTTTCGGGGTTAACGTGACTCGGGTAAACCGTGCCGGGGTGGATTTGGTAGCTAAACCGAATTTGCAGTTACAGATTGGAGATCGCTTGACGGTTGTTGGGCCGGAAGCTGCCGTTACGAACGTGGCGAAAGTGTTGGGTAACTCTTTGCGTCGTTTGCGGGAGCCTAACTTGGTAGCCATATTTTTAGGTATATTCTTGGGTATTTTACTGGGAAGTATTCCGTTTACTTTCCCCGGTATTCCTCAGCCGGTAAAGCTGGGATTAGCGGGAGGTCCATTGATTATTTCTATTTTGATCAGTCGTTTCGGTCCCCAATACGGTTTGGTGACTTACACGACAATGAGTGCTAACCTGATGTTGCGGGAAGTAGGTATATCCCTTTTCTTGGCAAGTGTCGGGTTGGGGGCCGGAGAAGGTTTCGTGTCGACCATTATTGATGGCGGAGGGTATGCTTGGGTAGGTTATGGTTTTATTATTACCGTGGTGCCTTTGATTATAATCGGGATTATTGCCCGTTCCATATATAAAGTGAATTACTTTACGTTGATGGGGTTAATGGCTGGAAGTATGACAGACCCGCCAGCATTGGCTTATTCCAATGGTATCGTGGGAAATGACGCTCCCGCCGTGAGTTATGCCACGGTGTACCCGCTCACGATGTTCTTGCGGGTACTGACAGCACAGATGCTGATTTTGTTTTTTGTTTAGCGGTGATGCTCGTGTAAGATTTATTTCAAGTGTGCCCGGATCCGGCTTAATGACTGAGGCGTGATGTTTAGGTATGAGGCGATTTCTTTTAACGAAACTCGTTGTAAGAGTTGCGGGTATTCTTTTATCAGTATTTGATACTGGTGGCCTTTGTCGGCCCAGTAGTACTCGATGAAATAATGCTCGTACTCCTGCATGGTCTTTTCCATCAGTTTGCGTCCCCAGTTTGCCAGTTCTAGGGAATGAAGGAAGAGGTATTCCAAGTGAGAACGGGAGATTTGCACGAGCGTGGAAGATTCGAGGGTTTCTAGCGTGAATTTAGCTGTCGGTGTTTGTGACAGGTTTGGCATGGTGGCGGCCATATCTCCCTCGAATGCAAACAATAGGGTAAACTCCTTACCTTCCCGTTCGATAAATCCTCGGACAGAACCTTTTTCCACGAAATAAATATACTCATTGCGTTGCCCTTCCTGCACGATGGGTTCTTTTCTGTTGAAAGAGATGGTTGTTACATCTTTAAGGAGAAGGTGGATACTATCCTCGGATAGTTTATATTGTTGTTGGAGTATATCTGAAAATGTCATGTCATGATATTTTAAAAGGTTATAGGACGATCCCCCCACCGATTACCCGGTCTTCCCGATAAAAGACAGCCGGTTGTCCGGGGGCAATGGCCCATGCGGGAGAGGAAAGTTGTACGTGTAATGTCCGATTGGGTTGGAAAGATAGTTGTGCGAATCCTTCCGGGTTCAGCCCGATACCCCGTACTTTAACTTCTATGTCTTGTGAATGAATTTCTTCAGGATTAATTAAATGAATTTGCCCGAGAGTAAAGGTCGTTCGGTGTAGGCTTGCCTTATCTCCCACGACGATTTGGTTCGTGGACGGGGATAGGCGTGAAACATATTGTGGGAATTGTCCCTTGGACGGGATTCCTCTCTTTTGTCCCACGGTGTAATTCACGATTCCAGTATGTTCTCCCACGTGATTTCCGGATTCATCCACGATCCGGCCGGGTGTGAAACAAGAGTCTGTTCCCGGCTGGCTGGCGATGAAAGCCCGGTAGTCTCCTTTTTCAAGAAAACAGATACTCATGCTTTCTTGCTTTTCAGCCAGACGGATAAACCCGTGTTCTTTGGCCATTTCCTTTACCTGTGTTTTCGTGTAATGTCCTAATGGGGTGATGGCCCGGCATAGGATCTCTTCCGGAACGCCCCATAAGAAGTACGATTGGTCTTTATTCGGGTCAACTCCTTTATGGACGTAATAATGGTTCGCGAAAGGGTGAATCCGAATGTAGTGTCCCGTGGCGACATGGTGTACTTTTAGTTCGTTTGCCAAGTCTCGAAGTAGATTCCATTTGATAAAGCTGTTACACGTGGCGCACGGGTTGGGGGTAATTCCTGAAAGGTAGCCTTGGATGAAGGGTTGGACCACTTGTTTTTGGAAAAGTTGCCTGCCATTTAACCGGTAGAGCTTGATGCCCGTTTGTTTACACAATTCCTCGACTTCCGGTTCTTGCGAGGAGCTGGCCCGTGATGCCCATAATTGCAGGTGGACACCAATAACTTCAAAACCCTGTTGTTGTAACAGGAGTGCCGTAACAAAACTATCCACGCCTCCGCTGAGACCAACTACAACTTTTTCCATGTCCTTTTTTATTGAAGTCGGGGGACAAAAATACGGTTTAATTTTAGAATTGTCATAGGGTTTTGTATTTTGTTGGATGAATTTGTTGCTTGAACTCCTGATACTTGTGGGATAGCAAGCATTTTTAAGGTAATATTTTTACGAGTACTTCCGGGTGGGACTTGTTTTTCTCGTTTAAATTACCTTAATTTGCAGCACGAAATACGGGAGTGGCTCAGTTGGTAGAGCATCGGTCTCCAAAACCGAGGGTCGGGAGTTCGAACCTCTCCTCCCGTGCCGAAAAGAGGTTGTTATTGCAGCCTCTTTTTTATTTCCCATGTATGTATACTTTTGTGATGTAAAAAGAAATATAGGAATGAATTATGACAAAGTTGGTGATTTTTGATCTAGATGGGACATTGCTGAACTCCTTGCAGGATTTGGCCGCAAGTACGAATTATGCTTTACGGCGACATGGATACCCGACACATGAATTGCCCGCTTTTCGTTATTTTGTGGGGAATGGGATTAACAAATTGCTTGAACGAGCCTTGCCGGAGAAAGAGCGGACACATGAGAATATGCTGAAAATCCGGGAGGATTTTATGGCCTATTATGCTGTACACAAGGCGGATTTTACGACTCCTTATGATGGGATTTATGATTTGCTGAAAGCGTTAAAGCGTCATCATTTATTGCTAGCCGTGGCTTCCAATAAATATCATGAGGCCACTCGGGAGCTGATTCCAGAGTATTTCGGAGAGGGGCTTTTTGATTTTGTTTACGGGCAAAGGGAAGGAATACCCGTGAAACCGAATCCTACCATTGTTTTTGATATAATGAAAGAGGCAGGAGTGACAAAAGAGGAGGTCCTCTATGTGGGAGATTCCGGCGTAGATATGCAAACGGCGGTGAATAGCGGAGTAACTTCAGTTGGGGTGACTTGGGGATTCCGGGATCGGAAAGAATTGTTGGCTAATGGAGCCCAATACATTGCCGACGAGCCTTGCGAAATTACGAGGTGGGTTCGTTAGTGAATCCTGTTTTTCTTGTTTACTCGAAAATATATATTATTTTTGTGCCAAATGCGTGTGAAAATGGCAAATTCGGGTGATATATTATTATTGTATAAACAAGATGAAAGGGCGGCATTACAAAAGCTTTTTACTGTTTATTATGAGCCTCTTTTGCTTTATTGTTATCGTTTGATTCGAGAGCCGGAGAGTGCGGAAGATATTGTACAGGAATGTTTTGTACATATATGGCGTTCCCGACGTTTGGAAAATTTTGAAGGGGAATTGGATCGATTCATGTTTCAGGCTGTAAAGTTCAGGGCGATCAATTATGTTCGAGATAAATATCGTCGTGATCAATTATATAATAATGCTTCCGGAGAAGAACATGATTCCCCGGTATTCTTTTTGGAAGAGGAATCTGGCAAAGAAATTGAATTATTGTATCGTACGATCAGTAGTCTCCCTGACGAGTGTCGCAAGATATTTTTGATGGCCTGTTTGGAGGATATGAAATATCGAGAGATTGCTGATGCTTTGAGTATTAGCATAAACACGGTAAAGACCCAAATGAAAATTGCATTGCGATTTTTACGGGAACATCTGACACAGGATGCCTTTTCTTCTATTCTGCTTTTTATTTCAACAGGAAATTAATCGTTTTTTCAAAAAAAATCTTTTTTCTTTTCACCCTAAATGAAAAGTGTAGTGATATATAGATAAAAGATTAAATGTATTACGATGAAAGAAAACGAAATCGATAGAATACTGGCAGAACTTTTTGCAGGAGAAAATATTTCCGAGGAGGATCGTCATGTGTTGGAAGAGTGGAAACGGGAAAATGGGCGGAATGAGCGATTTGAGGAGGAATTACAGGACCTGAAAGAATTCAGTATGGGCCTAAAAGGTCGCAGAGATAATCGTGGCGTTTTTGAACAGATTGAAAAAATAGTAAAAAAACAACGAGAAAAGTTTTTGTTGGTTCGTTGGAGCGTTGTGGCAGCTGGGATTGTACTTTTGTTGGGTTTTGCTTCTTATTTTATGCTTTCAAGTGGGGAACGAGAAGTGGAGACTTTGCGATTGGCGAATAATGTTAAAGTAGGAACTTCCAAAGCTGAGCTCGTGTTACCACGGGGACAAGTTATTCAATTAGATTCTTCTTCTAGGGATATTCTTTTTTCTGGGGATCAAGTAAAAGCGTCAAGCGCAAAAAATACTTTGGTGTATGCGGTAGGAATAGATTCGGAAATTGTTGAGTTTCATACGATACGAGTACCTTTCGGGGCAGAATTTAATCTCCAATTATCGGATAACACGCGAGTGTATTTGAATGCAGGCTCTTCTTTACGCTATCCAGTTAAATTTACAGGAGAGATTCGGGAAGTGTTTTTAACAGGAGAGGGGTATTTTGAGGTTATGAAGGATGCTGATCACCCTTTTGTAGTGAATGCAGGGGAGATTGATGTAAGAGTGTTAGGGACATCTTTTAACGTGAATGCTTATCCGGATAATGGAACGATAGAGACGACTCTAGTCGAGGGAAAAGTGCGGGTTGAACATGAAGAGAAAGAACAAGTGTTAGATCCCGGTATGCAACTTGTTTTTGACCGTGCGAGTGGGAAAACGGATGCACGTGTTGTCGACACGGAAGTATATACTTCATGGAAAGACGGTTATTATTATTTTAAGCAAGAGTCTTTAGAAAAAATAATGGATGTACTGGCCCGATGGTATGATCTGAAAGTGTTTTTCCAGAATCCGGAATTGAAGGGAATGGAGTTCGGGGGACGCTTGAAACGGTATGAAAATATTACTTACCTGCTGGAAAAGATGGAAGAGACACAGGATGTGAAATTTATAATTAACGAAAATACGATTACTATAAAACGAAAAACAGATTGAAGATCTGATCACTCTCCAATCTGCTAGATTAAAATATACTTTTCATCTCATTAGCACCGAAAGAAAAGTATATCATGTATAATTATTATCACAAATCTATGAAAAAAAAGCGAAACGGCGCTTGGTCATGCTATTGGATGTCATGGCGCAAAATGTTAATGTTTATGAAATTTTTGAGTGTATTGTTGTTTGGTATGTGTATGTCATTGCACGCCAAGGTTTTATCACAGGATGCAAGGGTCACACTTGATATGAAACATGTTTTGTTGACCACTGTGCTAGAGGAGTTGAGTAAACAATCCCAGTGTGATTTCTTTTACAATTACGCTTTGATAAAAACCAAAGGAGAAATAAATATCCAGGCGGAGAACGAAGAATTAGCTAAAGTTCTTGACAGGGTATTACCTGAATTGGGGTTGACGTATTCTTTTGACGGTAATGTAGTGGTTATTCGAGAACAAGTGAAAGATGAGAAAACGACCTCATTGACGTTAAAAGGATGGGTAATGGATGCGCAAAAGCAACCAATGCCGGGAGTGACGGTAAAAGTTGAAGGAGTGAATATTGGTACGGCAACAAATGCAAAAGGTTGGTTTGCGATTACTTTACCCATGACGAAAGGAGCTTTGGAATTTTCTTTTGTAGGTTACAAAAAGGAGATTGTAGAGTTCACGGAACACACGGATACTTTACGTGTGATTATGAAAGAGGATATGGCCGATTTGGACGAGGTAGTTGTTCGGGCTTATGGATCTCAGAACAAGAGAGAGATGATTTCTGCTATTTCTTCTGTGAAAGCTGAAGAGATGAAAGAACTTCCTTCGGCAAGTATCACGAATATGTTGCAAGGGCGTTTGGCCGGGGTGAATATTATTCAGCAATCGGGAGCTCCCGGTAGTGCTTCTGTGATTGCAGTTCGCGGTTTTAACTCTTTGTTAGTAAGTGGTGCAAGTGATGGTCAACCGCTTTGGGTGGTGGATGGTATTCCAATGCATTCTTTCGTTTCTCCAGTGACAGGTACTAATACGTTGGCAGATTTGGACCCGAGTATGATTGAGTCTGTGGAGGTTTTGAAAGATGCGGCTGCCGCTTCTATCTATGGTTCTCGTGCCGGGAATGGTGTTATTTTGATCACGACGAAAAAAGGAAAAGCTGGTCAGGCTAAATTTGCGGCTAATGTTTCCTACACGATGTCCAAAGTAATGGAATATCCGGTGCAAACGGGAGGTCGGATGGATCGTTGGTTACAACTGTTGTCTAGAAGAAATCAGCAAATGGCTTATTATGATTTTGCAGCACATGCTCAATTTTGGCCGCAGTCTTACGAGGATGTTTGGGGAAAATATGGCGTGTACGATGCGTTTTGGCAGAATGGTAAAACTGATAATGTGAAGATCGAAGCTAATTTGCAGGATAGTTTGGACCCCTATTATAATAATTGTACGAACTGGTGGAAATATGCTTTCCGTACAGGTAAAGTTTTGAACGCCAACGTGCAGGCTTCTGGAGGTACGGATAAATTCCAATACATGATTGGTGCCGGGATTTACGATGAGAAAGGAATCATGGTAAATAGTGGTTATACTCGGGCAAATTTGATCTCGAATTTAACTGCTCAACTCACAAATAAACTACGGTTAGATTCTCGTATTTATCTAGCTTACATTGATCGAACGATGAATAAATCTGGAGATGGAAGTAGTCGTTACGAAAAGATGAGTGTAGTTCCGGAGAAAATGAAGACCTATTGTGCAGCGAGTGATGAGATCGTCGATGAGTGGTTATCTGCCACAAAAGGGATAAAAGACCGAACCGATGATTACCGGGGTATGGCGAGTTTATTCTTAGAATATAAATTTTTGGATGGTTTCAGTCTTTCCGCTTCTGGTAGTGTGGATTATTCACAAGGAAATATGAACAAATTCACTCCAAGTAATTTGGATGAGTCTTATCATGAAAGTAAATCTGAAGGAGCTATTATGCGGAATATTATGATCTCGACGGAAGAATTACTTCGTTATAATAAAAGTATTAATGAGATTCATAATTTTGACATTCTGTTTGGATTTAACGTGAATAAATCGCAGGATTTTTATGTTGGTGGTTATGGGAAACGGGGATCAAGCGATAACGTAAATTACTATGATCCTTCGATTAATACACCGATTTTTAACTATGGTACAGAGGCTAGTCCCGATTGGCGCTCAACGACAAGCTACGAGTCTGATTTCCAGGAAAAAATAATGGTAAGTTATTTTGGTCGTATCGGGTATAACTTCAAACAGCGTTATCTTTTAGAGTTTACGTTCCGTCGGGATGGTTCTTCTACTTTTGGGGAAGGGAATCAATGGGCTAATTTCCCCTCTGTGGCAGTAGGTTGGAGTTTCTCGGAGGAACCTTTCATCAAGCGTTGGACAAGCGGTTGGTTGAATTGGGGAAAAATCAGAGGAAGTTACGGTACTTCCGGTCAGATTTTTTCAGATGCTTATCTTGCTCACGGTCTGATGACCTCCGGTATGACAACTTTTCAATTTCATTCGGGAGTATCGACTTCTGCACCAATCTCTCCGGATTTGACTTGGGAAAAGACCGAACAATATGATTTAGGGTTGGATATGGATATGTTCGATTACCGGATCAATTTAAAACTTGACTATTATTATAAATATACGAGTGCATTGATCAATAAGGTGGGACTACCCGGAGGAATCCTTCCATTTACGGCTAGAATGGAAAATGCAATGGCTGTTTCGAATGAAGGTATTGAATTGGAATTACAAGCGGATATATTGAGGGATCGAGCTGTTAGTTGGCGTACGAAATTTAATATCGCACGGGTTTGGAACCGTTTCGAAGAGTCATATAATGATAAGGATATTACGATTTTGCGAGGTAATCAACAGGATCAATTTGTTATCGGACGTCCGATGTTCGGGTTGAGAGTGTATGCTCATGATGGTTTTTATGAATCGGAGGATGAAGTGCCAATCTATTATCGTGTAAACGGTGATGCAACTTATATCGGAGGAGTTTCTGTTCGGGGAGAAATAAGTGGTAAAGTAGGTGATTATAAATTGAAAGACTTTAATAATGATTCCTATCCGGATAAGTATAATGCCGGGTCTCCTCTACCGATCGCTCATGGTGGTTGGGTGAACGAATTGAAATGGAAAAATTTTGATTTGAATATGTTGTTTAGTTTTTCTTTAGGACGGAAAGTTATTCGTACGGCAGGAGAACAGATGTTCGCTTCTATCCCGCAGTTATTCTTTGATTATCGAGATGTAACTTTCTGGAGTGCACCTGGAGATAAAGCTGATTTTCCTAAATATGGTAAGACGATTATGCCTTTACTTGATAGTAATATCGAGACAGTAAATTCTCTTAGTTTGCGACAATTGACTTTGGGATATAATATCGAGGACAGATGGATTAAGCGAGTTGGACTTTCCGGGGCACGTTTCTTCATGACGGTGGAGAACTTGTTCTATTTGAGTAATTATTCATACGGGAATCCGGAAACAATTGACGTGTACACGGGAATTGACGACGGGAAATCTTATCCTCTTCCGAGAAAATGGACATTGGGTTTAACTCTTAATTTCTAACTGGTTATGAAAAGAAAAATATATTATTTTATCTTGTCAATGGGATTGATTGCGGGATTAACCGGGTGTACAGGATTGATTGATGTACAACCGGAGAATTCAACTACATATACAAATTATTTCCAGACACGGCAAGATGCGGAAAGTTTATTGACCGAATTGTTACTGCGTATGCGTAACGGAGAATCTGCCCGAAAAGGGTTGGGGTATATTCTGGATGAGGATAGTCGATATACATCACTTCGTACGATGCAGAGCGGTACTGGTGATGCGGCTTCCGTGTATAGGCTTACTTATCAGGCAAATTTGATCCTAGAGAATGCACACCGTTTTAAAATATCAGAGGAAGAACTGAAGCCTTATTTATTACAGGCTTATTTTGCGAATGCATTGGGATACTGGAGATTGGCAAGAGATTGTGGAGAAATGGTGATTTCAAAATCCACTACAGATTTTGGTCCTCGGGCGAAAAGTTCCGTGACGGAAATGCTTGATGAGGCTGAAAAGTGGGCCTTGTTGGCGATGGACTTACCTAAATATGAGGAGTTGAGTGGGTTGGATGGTCCGATTATTAAAAACTATGGTAGTAAGGGAGCTGCGGCAGCTTTGTTAGCTCATCTTTATGCTTGGCGGGCAAGTGTGGAAGGGAAGGATGAGTATTGGGAAAAAGCCGAGGAGTACTGTTCTATGATTATTGAGCAAAAAGTGGGGAACTATGAGTTGGCTGCTGATCCGGAGGCTGTGGTTACGGATGTCATGTATCGTGATAGCAAAGAAAGTATATGGGAAATTGCTAATTCTGCTCAAGAGGAAAGATTCATGCAGAATACATTTATTGGATTTCCGGTGATTACTTCCGGTTTTACTCCAGAATCAGGTTACTATGCAAGTACGGTTTATAAATCTACGGTAAACAAGATGTATGAGGAAGGTGATAAACGGAGAGAGGCTTATTTCTTTGCGTTGGATGCGGATGTTATTTACTTGAAATATGATAATGGAAACGTAATTCCTGTTACCGAATGTAATCCGGGTGATTCAATTCTTCCTCCCGGTGGATATGATAACACGAAGATTAAGAGAGCGTTTATTTATAAATTCAGATATCCGTATTATAAGATTACCCTAAATAATCCCACACCTCAATATCGAGGATTAGATCAGAGTGAGGTCGTTTGGCGTTTAGGGGAAATTTATCTATTAAGGGCTGAGTGTCGTGCACGTCAAGGGAAGGATAATGCCGTGGATGATTTGAACGTGATTCGACGCAGGGCTTTTGGAAACACGGAACACGACTTCCCCAATGCAGCCGATGTTGAGAAAGGGTTAGCTAATAATATCTGTTTGGCAATATTCCGGGAGAGAGAGAAGGAGTTGTTACAAGAGAATCACCGGTATTATGATGTCGTGAGAAATGGTTATTGTTTCTTTAATGGTAAGGACACTTATGATTATGTGCGGAAAGAATTACCACCAGCCTTCGCTTTGTTGACAGATCGGGATATTGAGGATGGTGCATTATATGCAGAGGTCGAATCTATTTTCTTCACGAACAATAATTTGATGCGACAGAATTTGTATTGGAATAGAAGTAAACAATAATATACAAGATAGATATGAAAAGAATATATGTATTGTCTGTGTGGGTTTGCCTGTTGTTGGGGATGAGCTCTTGTACAAAAGATAATTTTGCTTATTCAGGTATAAGTAAGGCTCGTTTTGACGGGAATATGCTGGAATATATGGATGCCCATCCTTATGATTGGAATTTAACTGCTGCGATGATTCGCCATGCGGGAGAAGATATGGTGAAGTTATTCGAGGGGAACGATGAAAATCACAAAGAGATTACCTTCTTCGGAATAACCAATCATTCTATCCGTCGTTATTTGTTAGAGAATGGGCTGGAAAAAGTTACTGAGCTTGATGCAGATTGGTGTCGTTCTATCCTTTTGCAACATATTGTTGATGGCAAACTTTATCGTAAAGCTATTCCTGCCGGAAAATCGGCAGACTATGGCTCTGTCGGAACAGGCGGTGAAATCTATAATACGCTTGCCGGTACGGAGGTGTGGGTGTATGTTTTTGTTGAAGAAAAAGACGGGGTCGTTCAAAATGCAGCTCGTCCTATTTATATCAACTTCTTGAAATCAGGTAATTTGTATCAGGTGATTTCCGGGGATATTGAGCCGGATGATTGTTTGGTTCATGCGTTGGATTACAGATTCACGCTGGGAGAAGAAGAGTAATTGTTTTTAATAGATTGAATAATGAAAACGATAATTTTATTTGTGGGAGTATTGTTGGTGACTTTGGTTGCCTGCCACGAGACAACAGAAGGATATTTGATCACGGAGAATGCAGCTTATGCTCCGGATACAATGTATGTTTATAAGACTCCGAACCCGGTAACCGATGCGTTACGGATTCAAAATAACGCACCTTGGGTGAGTATTGCCATGCAAGGATTTGAGGGGACGGAACCGATTTATTTTACGGTAGAGTCCGTGACTTCCCCGTTAGGTGATGAGGCTGCGGCTACATTTAAGAATGAATTGGAAATTCGAGGAGGGGGAGCTTTGATTTATCCTTTGGAGAATAATGCTAAACCGGGAGCTTATGTGGTTTCCGTTCGGTTGACAAACCCTGGGTATAGCCAGGTTGTGGAAAATGCAATGACAGTTATTGTAGTTGAATAGAAATAGAAAAGGAATCATGTTATTGAAAAAGTATTTTGTATTGGTACTATTTTGCCTTGGAAGTATATGTTCTCAGGCAGAAGGAATCGAGTTTTTTCAAGGAAGCTTGCAAGATGCCTTGAAGAAAGCTAAGAGTGAGAATAAATTGGTCTTCGTGGATTTTATGGCTACTTGGTGTGGTCCGTGTAAAGCACTTGCTACAAAAGTTTTCCCGGAAAAAGAAATCGGAGATTATTTTAATGCCCATTTCGTGTGTGTACAAGTTGATGTTGATAAAGAGAAAGAGCTGGCTCGTAAGTATCAGATTCGAGCAATGCCGACATTGGTTTTTATGAGTGCAGAAGGGAAAGACATCGTGAGAGTGACTGGTGCGGCTTCAGCGAACCGTTTGTTGAAAAAAGCGAAGGAAGCAACTGGGGAACTCCCGACTTTTGATGAATTATGGGCATCACTCAAGAAGAACAAGAAGGACGTGGGTATTATGCAGGAGATTTTACATGAAGCTCCATATATCATACAGGAACGTCGGGGACAAGGTTGGGAGTCTCGTATAAAGAAAGTTTTTCAAACGTACATGGAAACGAAACCTCGTTCTGAGATGGTAAATGCTACAGACTTCACAATTATCATGGGATATGCAGAGATGCAGAAAAATAATGAATACGTGGAGTTTGTGATTAGTCATTTACCGGATTATCTGAAAATCATGCCATTCCGTAGGGTCGCTAATCCGATTTTTAGCTATACCATGGAGTTGATTAATAAGCTGGCAAGAGAGAATGATCCTGATTATAAAAAGGAATTGGCTCGTGTTGCCGGAGATCAAAAAATTGTATTTGATTCTTTAAAGCATGATAAGTATACTCCGATAGAATTTTTGACGATCTTGGCGGATGCTAATAATGCTCTTTACGGACATAAAGATCAGGCTACTTATGTACGTTTATGTAGTGATTACTTGGAAGCTACCGGAGATAAGGTTATGTTGCCCGAATATAAGAGTTTTGTTACTGATTTATTCACGGCTACGAAAGGGCATTTGACAGAAGAGGCAGCAAATCAGGCAATTGTATGGCTAAATGCCTATTTAGTTAAGGGTACGAAGGATGGAGGACAACTTCAGCCGCAGGATTTGTTTTGGTATTATTTGACAAGTGGCGATTGTTATGCTGTATTGGCTGATGATCTAAAAGCGAAAGAGGCTTATACACAAGCTTATATGTTATCCATGCAGTCTGGGAATCCACAATTACAGGCTCATGTAAAACAGAAATTAGATGCACTCAATGCGAAGTCGTAGGTGCTGAGGTGTGTAAATATGGAAAGACCGACTGATTTATTTTCAGTCGGTCTTTTGTTTCAATATTTAAACGAACTTCCTCCCAAAAACTCCCGGAGGATGGAAGTCGGTGGTATTTCCCGAGTTGGTACGGCCTGGACGTACGAGAAGAATTTCAACAAACGTTTCGCTTTGGAGTGTTCCGGGTATTTCACCAGTACTTCTTCCAGCAATGGAACAGCTTGTTGTTTCAAGGCTCCCAACTCATACACGAGAGCCGAGTTAAACATGACATCGGCCTCTTCTTGGTAAGGTGTGATGTGTTTTTGTTCACCGGAAAGCACGCTTTCCCATCTTTTCAAGGTGTCGAGAGCCGAGTAGCCCCGGTATTTGTGATCCCGGACCATACGGCGAATCAAACGATTGTCCGATGGGTTGATAATGTTATGGTTATCAATGGAAATTACCGTAAGTGCCGAGATGAATATTTTGAACAGGCTTTCATGAGGCAGGCATTCGGTTAATTTGGGATTCAGCCCGTGAATGCCTTCCACGATAATCACGTTGTTGCGGGTCATTTTTAATTTCTCTCCGTCATAGAAACGTTGGCCTGTTTCGAACGAGAATTTGGGTATCTCCACTTCTTCACCTCTTAGTAGGCTCATGATGTTTTCGTTGAAGGTATTGATGTCCAAGGCGTCAATCGTCTCGAAGTCGTATTCCCCTTTTTCATCCCGAGGAGTATCTTCCCGGTTCACGAAATAATTGTCCAAGGATAGATTGACGGGTTTGATGCCGTTCACTAATAGCTGGATGGCTAATCGCTTTCCGAACGTGGTCTTGCCCGAAGAGGAAGGACCGGCGATAAGCACGACTTTTACCTTTTTCTGTTTCTTGATTTGGTCAGCGATCTGTGAGATCTTTTTCTCGTGCAGGGCTTCGCTTACCTTGATCATATCCCCGGCGTGTTTATGTTCGATGGCTTGGTTTAAATGCCCAATTTGCATAACCTCGGAGATCTTTCCCCAGCGTTTGAACTCGCTGAACGTGCTGAACAGTTTTTCTTGGGGTACGAACGGGACTATTTGTGTCGGGTTCGTGCGTTCGGGTGGCATTAATAACATCCCATCCTTGTAATCCATCAGGTCGAACACTTTCAAGCATCCGGTGGAAGGGGCCAGCGTCCCGTAGAAATAGTCACAAGTGCCGTCAATGGAATAAACGGAGGTAAACATCTTTCCTCGTGTGGAAAGTAATAATTCTTTATCCTTTAGACCCTGTCGGTTAAAAAGCTTGATGGCTTCTTCCGTGGGGGTCTCCGTGCGCATGATCTCGTAATCGTGGTCGATGATGCGTTGCATCTCTTTTTTTATCTCGGTGATCCTCTCCCCCGTGAGAATAAATTCTTTATTTGCCAGACGGCAGAATATCCCGTTAGAAAGGTGATATTCCACGACAAGCGTTTTTTTCGGGTAGAGATTATGTATCGCCTTGTAAAGTACGAAAATAAGAGAACGCAAGTACACGCTATACCCGTCCAGTGTGGTTACGTCAACAAAGTTCACGTATTTCGGGTTGTATATCTCGTAATGCAGGTCCTGTACCTCGTTATTTACTAGTGCTCCCAGAATGTTTTGGTGATTCATGGGGAACACGATTTTTTTGAATTCTTTTAAACTAGATCCCGTGGGTATCTGGTATTCTTGTCCATTGTTTTCACAAAAGACGGTTATTTTATTCTTTTCCATGTTGGGAGGTTTTTTACATCCAATATAGGCAGGGTGGTACAAATAGCGTGCCGAATATTTTTACTTGTATGCCTGCTTGTTTTCCGGAATAGCAATATAGTACGTTTTATGCTTTCCAACTTTTAACGAGGTCTGTCGCAACCAAGGGTTAAAGCGTTTCAGCGTTTTATAGGATATTCCGTGTTCTTGGGCAAAATCCGCTAGGTTTTTTATGTTTTTAGTCACTTTCACTTGTGTGGTTGGTTCCACGGGATACAAATGGTCCACGTAAAAATCGTATAGGTGGGGTTCTTCCATGATTTGCTTTAATGCCAGCATACGGTACACGTATCTTCCGGTTTCTTCACCAAGCAAAAGATCGTAAAAGTTTTTTTCCTTTTGTCGGTCCATTTGTCTGGTGAGCATATTCATGCCTCCGTTATAAGAGGCTGCGGCTAATGTCCATGAACCGAATTTTTGATAGGCTTTTTTCAAATAGGTACAAGCGGCACGGGTAGCTTTTTCCACATGGTAGCGTTCGTCCACGTCATTCGTCACCTCTAGCCCAAGTTCTTTGGCCGTTGCACTCATGAGTTGCCATATTCCCGTGGCTCCAGCGTAAGATACGGCCAACGGGTTCAAGCTACTCTCGATGACGGCTAGGTATTTGAAGTCGTTGGGAACTCCTTCCGCTTTTAGGATAGGTTCGATGATATGAAAATAGCGGGGAGCATTTTTCAAAACTTGGATCGTGTGTGAATGCAAGTAGGTATTCACGATGAGTTCTTTTTTGAAGGCTTCCGCCACGTCAATTCTTTCTAGGGGAACCGGTTCTCCTGCCAAGCTGAATGTTGTCGGGAAATCCACGTCTGATGATTTCATGAGGTGGAATGGTGGTTCCTCGTTTTCTTCATGTTCCTTCTGATCATGATAAACGTAATATCCGATCGCCGCACTATTTAATAAGACAAGAATTGTCAGAAATGTAAGTAAAATGTTCCTTTTCACAACCAATGATTTTATTTTTTCGAAAATACATCTTTTTCTTGATTTTTACAGCAAAGTGGAGAGAAAAGATGTGTGTAGAATCGCTAAGAATTGTTCATTTTAAGCGGGAGGGGGATGGTTGTGGGAGGGAAGTTGAGGGTATATGATTGAGGATGAGAGATACGATGTTAAAATAAAGGAGCTGTACAAAAAGTCAATTTTAAACAACTACCCCCACTGACTCCCCCTTACACAGGGGGAGCTGGAGGGGGTAGTTGGCAAATACAAGCCGGACTTTTTGTACAGCCCCTTTATTAGTTACTTTTTCGAATTCTTGTCAATGTGTTTCAAGAAAAGGCGTTGCAGCAAATCCCGATCTACGGTAACCGCATCATTCTTTTCAAGTTCCTTATACAAATTTTTCAAGTAATCGTCTCCTTTGAGTTCCAGAACGATATAATTAATAAATTGTCCGGTCTTTTCGTCTTTGTCCCAGCGGTCGAATACGATCGTGGCTCCCGCCAAGGTTTGATTCACGGTTATTTTCGTTTTATCCGTAAGTAAAGACTTGGATTCGGAAGACATACCTTCTGACAGGATCGTCGAGTACTCTTCGGTTGTAGATTCCACCGTTTTAGCCAAAATAGCGGCTAATTCTGCTGAAGCGGCCATTTGGGCTTTTTTCCGGGCAGAGGCTTCGCTGTCGGACCTGCCTGAACCCCAGCCCCGAAGTACACCGTTGCCGCTGACAAGGTCTGCTCCCGGCATGATAAACGTGGCGACGGGGCTTTTTTCTTGGATTTTCTTTGACGAACCGCAACTGCTTAATAAAAAGAATGCAGCTACAATCAATCCCCATAAGACATAGTGTTTCATAATACTACCTTTTAATTGATTTTTAATTTTTTAATCTGGGCCGGCAATTCCCGGTTCACTCGTTTTATCACTTCCCGGATACACATCGAGAGTGATGCGGTTGCCGATTTGTTTACGGGTACTAGAACTTTAACTTGGTTTACCGAATAGTTTAAGAGCATTTGCTGTGTTTTGTTATTGTAAATCTTTAGAACTAGGGAACAGTAACATGTATTTAAGTCATACGTTCCCCCGGTAACGACTTCTCCCATTTCCAATTTAGTGGATAAATCCACGAAGCACGTGGCGGCATCGGGGTCTTCCGATAATGTGAAATAATTGTTGGTCAGTAGGCTACTGATCTGGCGTTCGATACCTTCCAGCTCGTTATCCTCGTTTACGTAGAGGTAGGCCGTGATCGGTGCGCTCTTCAATGAAATCGTGACTTTAGCCGAGGGCCAAGTTTGATTTTGCAACAATTGACGATATGCCTCGGGTAGACTATTCATGAACGAGTCGTCAATGGTGATGCGCAATTCCTGCACCTCTTCTTTCGAGGTAATATTCGTTACGTAAAATTCCGCTGTACCCGTGTAGTCTGTCTGTATGGCGGGGGATACTGTGCCATTACCGGATGCGAATGAAGCCTTTAATTTAACATTCGGAACGACAACCCCGTTTTTGGAAAGACATCCGGCGATAGGTTCGGCAATTGCTTTAAAGGCCTCGCCTTCTACCATCATGACGTTGGTCGTGATGGCCATTCCGCTGAACACATTCACGTAAGCGTTATAGAGTTCTATGGGAACATTCACGGATGAACCTCCGGCATTTGTAGTCAAATCCATAAATGCCCAAGGCTCCACGGCTTCCAGTCCTTTGCCGTAGAGCTGGGCAGCTTGCGAAAGATTCATGGCGCTTTCCTCTCCACGTCCTTTTTGCAGGTAATCCATGCCTGTCCTGATCGCTTGTTGTCTGCGTTCTTCGGCTTTTCGGGCATATACTTTTTTATCCAAGGCGTAATACACGTAATATTTTTGTTCCGACTGGTAACTGCCTTTCAGTTCTTGTCCTTCCAGCCAAGCTACCATTGAACTGTGAATTTTGTCTTCCAGCATTTCACGTGTTTTGCCATCCACGTCTACCCGGTGCAAAAAAGAATTGTTTTCAAGTTTTACAGCGATCTGTGAAACGATGTCCAACAAGGCGTTCTGGGTCGCTTTTTTCATGTAATCGGTTTCCGATAACGATGCGACGCCAATACCGATGTAAGCGTCAGACGAAGTCGGGCGTTGGGTTACCCAGTCGGGTGCTTGTGCCTCGGCATGGAAAACACTGCATATCGAGAGTAACAGGCCTAGAATAATCTTTCGCATAATTTTATTATTAATAGTTACAAGTTTAGTGTCAAGTAGATTGTGTTTCCTCCAACGCTATTGGAGCATTCGATTCCTTGAGCGTATAAAGCCGCCTCTAATTTTTCTGCAAACTTTGCTGCGTTCATTTTGGCTCCCTTCTTGTCTTCTCTAGGGATCATCACGTAGTCAAATTTGGCGGATACATCCACGATACCTTGTAGGTGATAGTCCCCTTCATAAGCATTGTCATCCAGCCAACTTTGAATGAAACTTGTGATCTTTTCTCCATTCTTGCAACGTGCATTTTTTAAAGAAATTCCCGTCATGTCGTTTTCGTCAACAATGATAGATACGTGTAAAGCGACACGAGACGGGAGGGAATACTGTTTAACGATCTTTTCCATGAAAGACGGGAGGAGGTCTTTGACTGCGTAAGAGCATAAACGTTTGGTATCCGTTGAACGGAAACGGTTTGTGCTACCATCTGCCGTGGCCCAGATAGCGCCACTAGTTACTTCGTAAGCTTGCAGGATTAATGATAAGCTAATTTCTTGTCCTGTATTGTCTCTCATTAAATCCACCGTGACATAAACGTCTGCGCCTGATCTTAACAAAAGTTGTTTATCATTAGATTCTGTAGCTCCTGCGTTTTCTTCGTACTCTCCGCTCAATTTCATAGCTTCAATTTGTTTCAATACATTCTGAGTTGTTATGTCACAAGCCTCAAAGCCTTGTTGTACGGCACTCACGGCGATACGGTAATCATTGTCGTTTTCCAGAATTGATTCATAACTTTCCCCCTTTTTCTTGATTGGAACAACGATAATGGTTGGTTTGGGTAATTTCGGTTTGGGAGTTTCAGCCAACATTTCGTCATAATGTGTATTTTTCCGTACATCATTAATCAATTGACGAAGACGCAAGGTAATTCGCATCGTACCTTGGAAACGTCCGCCTACTTTCGTGGCTTTTACGGCTTCTTCTGCGCTAACCACGTAAGGAGTGTAACGAGCCAAGTTATTAAAGAAGGTATTCGTGTAAGCCTCATTGGGTTTGCTGACTAAAGGTTTCCCGTCATTAACACCTTCTACACCCTGAAAAAACAGGGTGTAGATAAGTGATTTGATGGCATCTGTTTCGATCCCTTTCTTGTTATCTGCGATTCCAGCCGAGGAGAAAACGGCGTTTGCTCCTTTGTCGGCTTCTAGAGAAACGATCTGAAGGTACTCTTGGGCTTTGACAGAAGTTGAAAAGAGGAGTAACAGCATGCCAAATATGTTCACTACTTTCTTCATAAATAACCGATTACAATGAGAATAAAGGTGCTATCGTTGCTTTCACTTTTAGAGGTTGTTGCTTTTGGGCAGCCTCGTCAAGAGCTTGGAAAGCTTCCATGGCAGTGAATATTTTCTTGTCGCCTTGTACTACTTTACATTGTGACATGGTTCCATCTACTACTTCTTCCACTTTCATTTTACCGATCTCGCTGTATGTCGTACGACCCGCTCTTACGCTAGGAGCTAATACGGAGAAATAATCTCCTTTTTTCACTCCATGATCAGAGCCTAGGTTGATATAACATTTCACCAATTTGTCTTTTTTCACTTCATAATCCATAGGAACAATCGTGCTTTCCAATGGAAATTCTTTGATCAGGAAGTTTTCAATGTCACTTGCGATCATGTTGACTGCACTTGCGATGGCTTTGTCTTTTGAATCCGATAAATCCAAAAGTTTACCTACCGTACCACCAATCCCGGAGGGGGAGTGATCAAATGTGGCACTTGCAACCGTTGTTGAAGTGGCTACTTCTGTCACGGTTACTGAATAATTCAATACGCAGGAATACATCGTTTTCCCGTCTTTCTGTTCGGATTTTACGGAGCAGGCCAGTACGTTTCCTCCTAAAATGTAATCATGTCCGGCAGCGGTGATGGTTTGTGTGCGTGATTTCTCGTCACTCATTGCTTTTTCATCCGTGCGCCGTTCTTCTTCTTTTTTCATGGAATACTCGGCATCTTGATCTACCAGTTCAAATCGTTTCGTTTTGTTGAGGGCAGCCATGACCGCTTGGCGAACTTTGTCGCTATTTGCTTCCTCAACTCCATCTGCTTCCGTGAAGTATTCAACATACATCCTCGGTTTCTTCACCTCTTGTGCTTTAACTGCGATAACAGCAACACAGAGTAACGCCATAATTGTAATAATTCTCTTTAGCATAATAATGAATTTAAATTAAAGGTTAATAGAAATATGATATTATAATTTCGATTTTGCTTCTTCGTGTCCCATCTCTGCGGCTTTTTTGAAATTCTTCCGGGCCATCATCCCGTTACTTCCCACTGTGCCGCAGCCGTTTTCATAAATCAATCCCAGCATGTAATATGATTTTGCACTTCCGGATTTTTTGAAAAGACGAATGGCATCCAGTCCTTTCCCTTTCTCGTAAGCTTCCATTCCTGCGTCATAATCGGCATCTTTCTTTTCCACGGCGGGTTGCGTCTGCACCTTTCCCGTTTGTATCTCTTTTTTATCGGGAGTGATTGCAGGGGGAGTGGTTTTGGTTTGAACCGGGGGAACAGCCTTTTGTTTCGTAGCTGTCTGCTTCTGTTCTGTCGGGGATGGCACGGGAGTTTCCTTGATCAGATGTTCTTTCTTCGATAAGATAAAATAACCGGCAAGTACAACGAGTATGATGACACTCAGGGAAATCCATTTGTTTCTTCCCGATCCCGGCCGTGAAATGGGATGTTGGTGAGTCCCGGTTAAGGCTCCTATACCTTTCTGGTTGGCTTCCTGTGATTGAGCTGGGCGATCCGAGGAAGGGGGAGAAACCACGGCCGGTTGAGTGGCTTTACTTGCCGGTTTATACAATTCTATCATCTCTTTTTCAATGTCGGCTTTCACGTCTTCCACGTCCAATTCTCTGGCTTTTTGATCCATCATCTGTCGGCCGGCGATACCGATATTGCTGTTGGTCGTCAGAAGTAGCTGTTGGAAAGCAAGGCGATACTCGTTAATAGATTTTTTTTCGCATTCCACGCAACGATTTTTTCCTTTTACTTTGCAGTCAAAGCAAATCTCTTTCCCGCATTTGGGGCATCTGGCATGCCTTTCGTCAAAAGGATTTCCACATACCTCACAATACTCGGCTTCTTCTTTCTCCATGACAATCGTCGTGTTGTTATGGACCGTGGAAGAGTTATCGACACTGGATGTATTAATATTAGCATGGGTGGTGGAGGTTTTATTAATTCCTCCGGTAATATTTGCACGTGCTCCTGCGCCTATAATCGGTTCGCTTGTCTCTGAAGGTTTCACTTTATTTAGTGGGCCTTCCGGGATGCCCGTGTTGTTGGTGGGTTCAAACGGGACTTCAGCCCCGCAATCCGGGCAGAAACGTTCGTCTGCATTCACGGGCTGACCACATTCCGGACAAAATCTCTCTTTGCTCATAATCTTGTAAGTTTATTTATTTTTCTTTTTCAGTGATTTTTTTGATTTATGTGGTAAGGGAAGTTCGATGGGATCCCCGACAGGTATTTCTGTCGGCTGAGGAAAGACTTCCGTGCCATCATCCAATAAAATGGATGTAACTAGAAAACTCCCTGTTTCTTCCTCTGCGTTCCCGGAAACTCCGATATGCATTCCATCGTAAGCCGATCTAAACGGGTCACCGGCGGGTAATATCCCGGCCCGGTAAAGTTTATATTTTTTACCCTCATCATCTGTCAAGATAGCTCTCCGGCCTTCGGATTTAGACCCGAGGTTCAATAAGGGACATTCCAGAATTCCATGAATGATAGTCATATCTTTATACATTGAATTGAAAAATCGTTTTTACATGATTCCGGCACCGCAATCAGCACAGAATTTTGTTCCGGGTTCCAATGGCGCTCCACATTCCGGGCAGGTTGCCGGTGTGGCTGTTTTGGCCGCGGGTGATTGTGGCTCTTGCGTTTGCTGTGGTCGTGGGGCTTGTGGTTCGGGTTGCGCGGGAACCGCTTGTTGTGGCATTTGCGGTGGCATATTATTATGGGTCGTGTAATCCAATGCCCGGTCATAAGCCGTGTCCATCCGTCCCTCCTGACGGAGAATACGTTCATCACGTTCGCGCAATTGACGTTCTTTTTCATCTACCTTTTGGGCTTGGATGCCCCCGGTCATGGTCATCATATCCCGCATCATCTGGAACATTTGGGATTGATTTTCCCGGTGTTCGCTATCACGGGAGGCCCGTTCTGCTTCCAACCGGGCTTCCATTTCCCGTCGTTGTGCTTCCAACCGTTCGCTTGCCTCGCGTTCGGCCTCCGAGCTGTACTTGTTTTCCGCGTACGCCACGGCGGCATCCCCGCCGTTTAGAGCCCACACTTTTTCATCGGAAAGTTCTTTCGCGTTTTCCCATTTTAAACGTTCCATCTCCTCGGCCGTCTTTAAACGGTTTTGTTCTACTTCCGCCTCATGCTTGCGTTGATTTTCTCTTGCTTGTTCTTCCGCGTTTTGGATCGCCATGAATTGTTGGAACTGCGTGTCATCATCTTCCCGTTCCATGTCGTGCATCCGTTTGGCATCATTGTAATCCATATCCCGCTGGCGTTGATCCAGATCGAGATTGGTTTCGGCAACCGTGCGTTGTTTTTCGACTTCTTTATAGAAACGGCCATCCGCGTAATCATCTTGTAGTTCTTGTAATTCAAGCTCTTTTCTGACAATCAGGGTCGCTTTTTCAGCTTCGCCCTCCATGCGGGTACGTTCGAACTCGATACCGTCACGGAGTTGCATCATTTGGAACATCATCCCCCGTTGGTAATCGTTCGTTTTCAATTGATCTTGAAGGGCCCGTGCTTCATCTTCCCGGATGAATCCTGTTTTGGCAATTTCCAGAAGAGCGGCATTTCGTTCATCGTCGTTTTGAGCCTCCCGTACGATGCGCTCGTTCCTCAAGAAATATTTAAACTTCTCCACCTCGTCTTCATGCAACAGCCGATCGTGATTTATAGTCTCCAGTTGTTTGTCCAATTCAAGATCCGTCGCGGCCTCATGCAGTCGTTGCGAATTTACGGTATCCGCCATCCGGTTTTTGAAATCATTGGTGCGTCGGAGATAATCCAGTTCTTTGTCCGAGAGGTAGAGTTCGCGGCTCAATACCCTGAAGCGCTCTAAATCCTCGCTGGTCGCTGAAATTTCGACAATACGCACGATGGAAATGCCGAAAAAGGCTTCTGCGGCGATGGCATTAATCTTTTCTTTCAGTAAGGCGTGGAGTTCTTGGGGTATGCGATTGGACGAGAGTTCCGTGTCGTATAACGTTTCCTGCAAAATGTTCCGGATGGTATCCGTGAGTTCATCCACGATGACCGTTGTGTTCAACATCTGGCGTTCGGTCAGGTAATGAATGATAAATCGTTCCGGATCCGAGATTTTGAAATACGCGTTTACGCCTAACGCCATATCCAGATACCGGGTTTGTATGTTCATCGGGACGAAATCCTTGTAAGCATCAAGCGTTCCTTGCTTGGAACCGAAAAGAAGCGGGAAAGACTTATCCAGTAAGATAACAACAGAGAAAGCGGCTCCTTTCTTGGCGTTTTCCAGAATCAGATTTTGCTGTTGTAGGTAGAGAGTTTCCGTTGTCGGTTTCTCTTCCTTTTTCTTGTTTTTGAATAAGTTGACGATAAATTCCCATCCTTTCCGCAGTGAACCTGTCAAATGGTTGGAAGAATCACTCGAAGAGCCTGTGAAATTATAGGTTCCCCCGCTGATAGAAGCAATCGTGCGTCCGTTGGCACGAATATAGGCGGTTGTTCCTTCCGGGATAATAATACCTTGAATATTGTTATAAGAGTCAAATTCCGTTTCGTTAATGATGCGAGCCACTTGCCCCGGTTGTATGTTCCAGTAGATGCGTCCCTTGACAGAATTAATGTCCGATGTCGTTTCTTGTGACGGGGCGGATGTCTTTTCTGCAAGAGTGACCCGCTGTCCGCATTTGATGCAAAATTTGGCTCCTGATTTTAACGGGGCTCCGCATTGAGTACACGTGGCCGATGTCTCTATTTTTTGTCCGCAAGAAGTACAAAACTTTACTCCCGGACGAAGAATGGCGTTACATTTAGGGCAATTCATACTTGTATCGTTTATTGTTTCACTTTAAGCTGTTTATTTGGTAGAGTAAACTCTCTTGATTTTCCCGTCCGTGCTTGTCGTGACAACCCAACGGGTCGGTATTTTCCTTTCGGAAGTCAGGTCATAATTGAATTTCAACTCTTCCTGTCCGTTATTATATTTAATCTTTAAAATCTCTTCTACTGGCCGCGGTTTTATCCCGTAATTTGTGTACAGGTACTGGCCAATCGTGGCATGAATCTGTTGAATATTAGCGTCCACGGCTCCTCGTACCTGTTCTAGGATAGAACCTTTTCCCGTTCCATGTCCCACCTTCTCGATTGTACATCCTATTTGGGTATCTTGTTCAGCTAGAGCCGTTTTTCGGGTCATTTTATTTCCGGACTTCAAGCTTGTAAGAGCGTTCATCGTGATCATCGGGTCGCCGAAAAGATTGAATTCCACGACTGTCAACGCGGTATGCGGGTCTCCCGGGACGGTTTCTTGTAACACGGCACCGCGGGCAATAAATAATGCTTCGGCTACCGTGTATCCTTGTAAGATCGCGTTGATGAAATAACCGGCTATGATGTCCGCGTAGCTAACCGATACCCGGGATTGGGACGAGGATAGATCATCAACGGCTCCCCAAGCCACGCGTGATGATCCGACGAATGCTAACGTGTTGGTAAAGAGTGAAGCCAGCATCATGCTGTGGCGTTTATCCAGACCGATAAAACGTCCTCCATAACAAGCCTCGCTGATCACGATATTAGGTTCCTCGCAGGTCATCATGTGTTCCGGTTCTATGGCCGGTAAAGCCCCGTATTCTTCCTTGTTAAGCATAACTCCTGCGTAACCGCGAGATTCCCGTCCTTCCCCGCCGTGGAGATTGAAATAATATAGCGAGGCATTCGTGTGAAAAACCTGATGAAGATTTCCTTCCACGATCATGGGGGAGAGAATCAATCGGTTATAATAGTAGTCGGCTGACAGGTAATTACCTAAGTCGCGCAAATAATTTCCTTGCAAAAGGTCATTTGCCACGCGACTGGACACCTTTTTCCAGTGGGGGTCACATTGGCCGTAAGCCTCGTTCATCGGGAAACCAAGGGAATAATTAACGTCACGTTCCAAGTAATCGCGTAAATCTTCAAATGAAGCATCTTCTCCGAGTGGCAACCTCCCCACGAAAAAGAGTTGATCGTACGTAAACGCTTCTTGGTTTTCGAGCAATGCAAGCATCTCTTTGCCATAGGGATAAGCGTAGAGAATGTCCGTGTCGATACTGTCATCGTTGGCATCGTCGGAGATGTAGTGCCGGATGCACGGCATGGGAATAATGTCATTGCTACCTATAATAAATAGGTATTGCGATATTTCATCTCCTCCCGCTTGTTCCCCGTTGTGGACATCCATCAGTATGTCCATGTAATCCCACAACGGGCTGTTGGCTTTTAAATGTGCTTTCTTCGTGTTTCCCCAAAAACCACTTTTCTGGTACGAATAATTACCGGCATCGATAAGTTTGTACGAGATCCCGTATTCCCGTTTCTGTTGGATAAATTCATCAAAAATGGTGATCAAGATTTGCTCGTCCACTTCCAGCTTTCCGGCCAGTAGGTGCAAGTTCGTGAAAATCAACCCGTGCATGCCCATGTTTTGGGGGTGGGGCGTATTCGGTGCTTTCTTCTCGGTATGACAAAGCCATTCTATTTTTGTTCCGCATTCCGGACAAAAATGTATATTCTGATCTTCTATACGATGGCCACATTCTGGACAAAACATTGTTATTCCTTTTTATGGTTTAAGATATTTTTCCCGTCGCTTGCTCACTCCTGAAACATAGTTTCGGGCTTCGCTCGTGCTTAAACGATTCGTGAGATGGTGGTACAATTGTTCATAATTGTATTTATTAATTAGCGGGATTGCCTTATTTAGATTGGTGGCTCCGGTGAAAGCCCTGCTCACGTTTCCGGCCCCGGTGTTATATCCGGCAATGACGCAAAGCCTGCGGCAATGCGGGTCGGTAACCGATGAGAATTGATTCATGAGGACACGGAGATAGGCTGTGCCCAGTTCTATATTATTACGTGGTATGAAAAGATAGCTCCGTGTCGGGACCCAACAGTTCTTGTACACGTAATTATAGGCATCCAACCCTCCGGAGGTGGGAACCAATTGCATCAGCCCGTAAGCGGGAACCCAACTCGTGGCCTCCGGATTGAAACGGGATTCTTGTTCCATCACGGCAAAGATAAGCGGTTGTTCGATCTGGAAAATTTGTGAGAATTCTGCCACGAGGTCTTTGTAAAGAGCCGCGTTTTTCGAGAGATTGTCGGAAACGAGGTTCATCTCTATTTGTACTACTTGACGTACTTTCCCGTCATTCCCTTTTATTTTCGTGATCTTTTTCTTGCTTTGTGCGGCGATCGTTTTTATCATAATGGCCTTTTCCGATTCATTCTGCCATGCCTGTGCTTTTTGTTCTGCTCGTCTGTGGGCATCTTCCCGTTTGTTCGCGAGAGGATTATTGGAACCTCTGTTTCCTTCTTCCTGTACGCGGCGGGCCATGGTAATCCCGGTTGTGGTGGAATCCCCGGATGAATCTTCCTTTTGATTGTTATTGAGAGTTAGTTTTTTCCCTTTGACCGTTGGCGTGGGAGGTGCTGTACGGGTAAGTGTCGGATTTTGTCCCGTCAATTCTAGTGATTTATCAGGTTTGTACATGGAAAAATCAACCAATCCATCCAGTACGGGGTTGTTGGTCAGCGGCTTTGATACATCAACAGAGGATGGATAGGGACAGGTTGATCCCTGACTATTCAACATGCGTTCAATGGCAACAGCCAGACAGGCATTTATCGTGGCGGAATCCATCGTGTTGCCATCCTCAAGTGCGACTTCCACGAGAATTTTTCCTTTATCAAAATTAACGATCGAACGATTTTGATAATCATTACTGTATTCTACCCATTGTGTCGGTGTATTATCCACGATACTGTCACCGCCCCATGTTTGTTTGATCGAGCGAGTGTAACGAGAATAGTCCGCACGGGCTTGTGCCTCGTATTTTTCGTATTCTTCCCGTGCTTTCTTGCTGTATGCTTCGAAATCAGCGATTGTTTGTGTCGCTTCTTTTTCGAATTGCCTGCGAATAGAATCCATTGCCGTTGTGCTTGTTGATCTCACGGATTGAGCATAACTGACAGCCGGCAACAGAATGATACACAGAATGAAAATAAATCTTTTTGTGTTCAAGTAATATTTAAATTTTAGTTCCACGCTTAAATAAAATTGTTCCTATCTAGTGTGTTTTTTATTCGATCAAAAAAGGATCGTTTAAAAACGAGTGGAATTGAGCTTTAGGACTTCTTATCTGTTTTGTGTCTAACTCTCTGTTTACGAGAAATAATAATTAATAAACAAAAATTTTTCAATTAGTAAAAATGTTTGTATATTGCGATGTTTTTAAACGATCGTTAATTGATATTTGTGATATCAAGAAAAGCGATTAAGTCTTTCCAATATATATTCCGAATCTGTTTGATTTTATTTGATCTGAGGGAAACTGAAGAATGGTAAAAAGTGAGCCTATTTTGTATCGGAGGTCACCTCTTATTTCGTGGTGATTAATGGATGAATAGTATGTCAATACCGTCATGAACCTTATAGATGCCTTATAGGTACATTATATGAACCTTATATAAAATAAGGTTCATAAAGTATATATACAATATATAGAAAATATTACTTACGGTATTGATGAGTTGCTGATGCACTATCAATAAAGTTGCCTTTAAGCTACTGTTTAGTATTTTCGGACTACTCCCTCCTGTTCTCTCTTGCACGGGGAGGGAGCAGATTATCAATCGGTTGTCCCTCCTGTGCAATGAGTGGTTAGGGGAGGCAATCGTTTCCTTATAGATAGAGCATCATCTTCAAACTTTCTTTTGTTGCCATTTCGTGTACTTGAGGTAGAGTAACGAAACGACACCGATTAATATGCCATAAGTGATTTCTACAGTCCACACGAATGCCACATCGGAACGAACGACCGTGGTGAACAGCCACGTTTGGAACGTGTAAAAAATAAGGACAAAACTCTCAAGGATGAGTGCATGCGTGGTGTTTCCTGTCCCGGAGATGGCCTCGAAGAACGTGATCCCGAAACAAAAACTGAGGGCTGCCAGACCGACCACGTAAAGAGACGGAATGGATGCCGCGATCAGTTCGCTACTATTGGAGTAGATGGATAGCACGTAATGTGGGAATATGTAGCATATAAGTAGAACGGGAAGGACGCTTAGCATGGAGAGCTTCACGATCCGGCGTAAGGTACTCATGATTTCCGGTTGTCTTTGTTCCCCGATCAAGCGGCTGGTCAGCGTGTTTGCAGTCGCACCGTAACCAAATACCGGGATGAGGATAAGCATATAGACACTACGTACGATAATGGTTATCGCGATGGGACGCTCTCCCATGTGTTCGATGAGCATGAAAAATATGTACCATGTCCCGAATGACAATAGCTTTTGCAACATGGTCGGGAAGGCTGTTTTCAGCACGGTGAGCATGAGCCAACCTTCCAATTTGTGGAACGAGAAAAGTGCATATTGTTTGATCGGGAGTTTTAATATAGTATAGAAAATGAAAATAAGACAAGCGGAAATCTCTGCCATCACGGAGGCTAGTGCCGCACCACCGACTCCCAATTCCGGAAAACCGAATTTTCCGAAAATGAGTAGGTAGTTGAAAATTACATTAATGGTGGCCATGGCAGCCGTTGAGTAGCCGATGATCTTCGTGTTGGAGAGGCCGATGTAAAGAGCCCGGAACAGGAAGTTGAAACACACGAATATAATCCCGTAATGGCGGTAGGACATATATTCCATGGCTGCCGCGTAGATGTTCGGGGACTGGATAGAGGCTCCGAGCAATACATCACTATAATATCGTTGAATGAGGAAAAGACTCATGGACAAAAGGAACACGAAACATAGTCCGTGTTCGAAAACGACACCGATCCGGTTTAATTTACCTTCTCCCAATCTTCTCGCCACGATGATTTGTATCCCGATAGAGAACCCCCAAGCCAAAGTGGAAAAGACATAATAGTAAATTCCGGCCATGGCGGAGGCTCCCAAGGCAACTTCACTGACCCGTCCCAAGAATGCCGTGTCGGTGAGGGTGATCAGGGTTTGTGCCAAACTACCCAAGATGATCGGGTAAGCTATGTTCCAGATGGTTTTGTTCGTGATGATTGTTTTCATGCAGGTGTTTTTATGATACAAAATTACGTCGGTATTTCGAAAATTAAAAATGGTTAGTGGAAATTTGAGGAATAAATAGTAACTTCGTGAGTTTAAATTTTAAATTCAGAAACAATGACAATAGAAGAACAGGTTAGCAAAGGCATCATGGCTGCCATGAAGGCTAAAGATACCATTCGTTTGGAAGTTTTAAGAAATATAAAGAAGGTTTTTATCGAGGCAAAATCTGTTGCCGGGGCTCCGGAGCAAATTGCTGATAGTGAAAGCGTGAAGATTATCCAGAAGTTAGCCAAACAAGGACGCGAGTCGGCTGAAATATATAAAAATCAAGGACGTGAGGATTTGTATGCTCACGAGATGGCTCAGGTGGAAGTGTTGAGCGAGTTCTTGCCAAAACAGTTGAGCGAGGAGGAACTGAGGGCCGCGTTGAAAGCGATCATCGAGAAGGTGGGAGCGACTTCCGCTAAGGAGATGGGGAAAGTGATGGGTGTTGCTTCCAAGGAACTGGCCGGGGTGGCTGACGGTAAGACGATTTCCACCATTGTAAAAGAATTATTAAGCTAAGGTTCATAGGGATCTAAAAGAAAGGTCTACCGGGTTTACGATTAGGTTATTGATTTTCTTTATCGGCTGATTGAAAATAGATATTGGAAATAGAGGGGATTGATGAAATAATTAACGACCTTTGTATATATGTAAAGATATTCACGCGACGGGAGGTAGGGAAGCAAACGTGTCGGGTGAGTTTTGTAGATTTTAGGACTTTTATGAACTTGTAATCGAGTAAAAAATGAGTAGTGTAAAAGATTGGACTGCCAGCGTGATCAAACAGGCAGAGATCGATAAGTATCTGGATGGGGGAAAGGATTTTATTGACGAGGAACAGATATTTGCAGATATTGAAAAGTATAAAAATCCCGATAAGCAACAAGTTCGGGATATTTTACAAAAATCTTTGGATATAAAGATTTTGACTCCGGCAGAAACGGCTACATTGTTGAACGTGGAGGACCCGGAATTATTACATGAAATGCAGGAGGCGGCGTTGGAAGTGAAGAAAAAAGTATATGATAATCGTATCGTTTTCTTTGCTCCCTTGTATTTGTCGAATCTTTGCGTGAACAGCTGTAAATATTGCGGGTTCCGTGCGGAGAATAAAGATGAGGTTCGCCACGTGCTGACGATGGATGAGGTGCGGGATGAGGTGGCTGCCGTGATTGACGAGGGGCATAAGCGAATGATTGCCGTGTATGGCGAGCATCCTAAAAATGGAGCCGACTATATCGCGGATTCTATTTCCACGATTTATTCCGTGAAACGCACGACGCCTACGGGGAATGGTTTCAATAATATCCGGCGGGTAAACGTGAATGCGGCTCCGATGGAGATCGCTGACATGAAGAAATTGTGGCGCGCGGGAATCGGTACGTTCCAAGTGTTTCAAGAAACTTACCATCGGGGAAGATATGCCGAATTGCATCCGGCAAACACGGTGAAAGGAAATTATCGCTGGAGGCTTTATGCCATGCATCGAGCTATGGAGGCCGGGGTGGACGACGTGGCTATCGGGGCTTTATTTGGTTTGTACGATTGGAAGTTCGACGTGATGGGGCTGGTTCACCATGCTTGGGACTTGGAGAAACATTTCGGTATCGGACCGCATACCGTGTCATTCCCGCGTATGCAACCGGCTCCCGGTTCATTCTTGAGTGAACATTCTCCTTATATTGTGAGTGACGAAGCCATGAAACGGGTGGTTTCCGTGTTGCGTCTGGCAATTCCGTATAGCGGGTTGATCGTGACGGCACGTGAGAATCCGGAGCTGAAACGCGATCTGATCAATCATTACGGGTGTACGCAGACGGATGCTTCTTCCAAGTTGGGAATCGGGGCATACGCCAAGAAGTTGAAACAGGAGGAGAATCCGGATAAGGTGCAGTTTATGTTGGGTGACCAGCGTTCTTTGGACGAGGTGATCCGTGAGCTGGCCCATGACGGGATGATTACTTCTTTCTGTACGGCAGGGTATCGCTGCGGTCGTACGGGGGATAAGATCATGAATTTGTTGGAGAAAGGTGTGGAAGGTAAATTCTGTAAACTGAATGCCGTGTTAACGTTCCGGGAGTATCTGAATGACTACGCTTCTCCGGAGACTCGTGAGATCGGTGAGAAACTGATCGCACAAGAGTTGCAGGAAATTGAAAATATGCCATTCTTTACAGACAAAAAGTTACTCCCCACGTTCCGTTCCTATTATGATAGAATCGCAAGAGGGGAGAGGGATCTGTATATGTAATTTAGAGTTTAGAATGAAAAAGATTCCGTGATTGTCGATTCGATGATTGGGTGATTAAAATCACTTAATCGAAAATCATTAAATCACTTAATCGATAGGATCTAAAATCATAAATCTAAAATATTAAAAGGGGAGTTTGAGCGTGATGCGTTCAGCTTCCTTTTTTCTTTTTATTTCTTCTTTTTCACCTTTGCGGAAGACGTAGACTAGGCCGAAATGTTCGCATTTCTGGCGGCGTATTTCTTCGTCTTCGAGGTCTGCGTAATGAGCCTCGATTTCGTTCCATAAGGTTAGAATGTATTCGTCAGCCTCACCCCGGTATTGAGCGACTTCTGCGCTGCAACGGGCAGAGTTTTGTTGGAATTGCTTCTGGGAGGCGTAGGCTTGTTTAAAGTTTTCGTAGTTTACTTTCACCAAGGCGATGGAAGGACTGTACACGGGGCTACCGCCACCATTGCGGGTGCGTTCCTGTTCTCCGGCAATGACTTTTGCTCCCCATTCCAGTAAATCCTGATCAGAAACTAGTGAAGGGAGTTTTGTGTCGTTTTCATCAATTCCATAGAATGTTCTTGCCACGGGTTTTAATTCTCCCCGGGCGATCGTGAAGTTCAGTACTTGCAGGAAATGGGAAATGTATAATTTTGCTTTTCGGGTATATTCTGCATATTTCCTACTGTTCACGTTTTGTTTATCTCTGGCGCACTGAGAATTCGTTATTGCCGTTTTGAATCTTGGTAAAAAGAATTCAATCTTTTGCCTAAGATTTAATGAAAACGGTAAGTTGTTGATATTAGAAAACTCTTCGTTATTCAAGGCTGTTTCTAATGCCCTTATCCTTGCTGCGTCTGTATTCGGTAATCTTCTGTAAGGCATATCCTTAGCAATTAGTTAAATAATGATCAAAACTCTGATGCGAAGGTATGAAAAATATTAATGTAAATCAATATTCGCCTTCCGAATTTTAAATTGCATGATTTTAAATTTTAAATTGAGGGATTCGGTCATTTCATGATTTTAGATTCTGTGATTCTATTCATTCTGAATTTTTCGATTTAAAATTTAAGATTATTTTTTGATTGTGTTTTTATAATGAGTATAGTTTTCCATAATATTGTTGACGAAGTTGAATGTTTGTTTCCCGTCACAATAGCCGAAGCGGACGACAGAATCCCGGTATATCTCCGGTTGGGATTTGTGGAGGATGAAATAATCCACGTTGTTGTCCCATACTTTTGGGTTTTTCCCGTATGATTCGGCTAACCGGATGGCATCGAGTACGTGTCCCAGACCTGCATTATAAGCAGCCAGAGTGAACTTGATTTGTTCCAGCGTGTCGAGGTCGAATTTGTTGAATTTGTTTTCTAGATATTTTAGATAGTACGCCCCGACGTGAATGTTGTCTTTGGGTTCTTCGTATTCCTCGAATCCGAGTTGCAGGGAGGTCTCCGGCATAACTTGCATCAGGCCGACAGCCCCAAGGTGGGAAGTGGCTTCCGGGTCGAAACCGGATTCTTGGTAGATAACGGCTGCCAACAGGCGCCAGTCCCAACCGATTGCCCGAGCCTCTTTTTTAATGATCGGGTCAAAACTGGAGATAACTCCATTTTTCAGTTTGTAGTATTTGGAGTTGTGCAGTGACGTGATGTAACTGTTTTTGTAATAACGGTTATACAGGACGTTTAGTTTCCCGCTCTTTTTAATGGCGCCCAGCCAAGCATTGATTTCTTCATCCAATAGAGTAGCCTTCTTCGTGACGGCCCAAGCCACGGGGTTCTCGGAGGATAGCTGAAGAGAGTAATCAATATGCTTCATGTACTGGGAGGCAATCTGGGCAATATTTTTATCGATGACCGTGTAGGGAATTTCCCCGTTTTCTATTTTTAGTAGAATGTCTTCGAACGTGACATCTTCCAGTTCGGTGATTTTCAGATTTAATTGTAAGGAATCGTTTAAATGTTGCAGGAATCGGGTGAAAGAGGTGCCTTCCTGTAAAAATATTTCTTTACCCTTGAGGTCATCTACCGATTGGAGAAGCGTGTCCGACGTGTGTTGAACGAGTACTTGACTGGTCGTAAACAGGGGAAGGCTGAATTGCACGTCTTCTTTTCGGGAATCCGTGACAGAGAGGCTCATGGCGATCAAGTCATATTGGCCTTCATTCAGTTTTTGAATGCTTTCGTCAATATTCGTGTTTATTTCGATATTTAGCTTTACTCCCAGATAATCGGCGAAATCTTTTACCAATTCGTAGTGAAATCCTTTGGGAATACCTTTATACACGTAGTAGTCTGTCGTGTTGTAATAGCTACATACATTTAATACCCCGCGTTGCTCTATTTTTTCCAGCGTTCCGGGTTCTGGTATGACTAGTGGTAGTTCTTCTTGCTTTGTTTTGCACGAGGCGAAACAGGATAAGAACAACAGCGTGTACGTAATAGTTTTTATTATATACATACCGCAAAAATACGGAAAATGTTGTAAACTACCAAATTAGTGAAGTTTATAAAGTCCATAAGGTCCATAAAGTTTATGGATTCTACGGGTGTTATTGACAAAAGGATTTGTCCGTTTTTCCACGCTAGTCAAAGAAGTTCCATCGGATACCGAATTTCACCTTTGCCGGGTTGATGGGATAGGTATATGCCGAGAAATAATCTCGACTTCCGAAGAACTCGTTGAAGTGTTCATATTTAACGAACAGGTCGGCTCGTTTAATATTCAGCGTGACGAATACATCCATTTTCGGGTAGTTACCGGTTTTCTCGATCTCTTGGTTATAGAATTGCATGATTGCCGGGTCGTACGCATTAGCGTAGAACGAGGTGTTGTAGAACAAATCTATACCGATCTGGAAACCCAAAGCTTTTTTGAAAAAGCGGTTCTGATAGTAATTGTGCGAGTAAAGTGCCACTTGGGGTAATGGTAATATTTCCTCCTTGTTGGTCACTTGGTAATATACTTTTTGGTCGAAATAGAAATGCCCTAACCGGAATATCTGTTTTGCCCATGCCGTGAATACCATAATATTACTATTGTATTGACGGGGCATGGCGGTGGTGTCAAAATAGATGTAGTTTTTCGTGTTGTTGAGGGCTACCCCGATTTCTGTCCGAAGACGTTTGTTCGTATAATGGCCTCGTAAATTATAGGCGTGTATCTTGTCAAAACTATTCTCCCATTGGTTGTGATTTCCTTGGTACTGGAGGTAGTAGCGATTCGGGGTTTTGGTTTCCAATAAGGCATGGACGGTGACAGAAGAGTTCCTCCCTTTGTTCAAATATTGGATAATCTCCCCCTCTAGCGAATAGTCGGCAGAGTACTCGCCGGCGAGACAGAAACTTCCCCAAATGTCGAAATTAAACATGGTGGTACTATCCATATTGAAGGTCCCGGCTGTCAAGTAAGTCCCGGTATATTTGCTAGTTCCCATGTTGTTAACCGTGTCCAGCGAAACACGTTGATCGTAACTCAGGTACTTGAATTTTAGCCCGGCATATACTCCCGGCAGATATTTATATTTGGGGTGTTCGTTCAAAATAAATTTGGCATCCACCTCGTATTTCCGATTTTTGATCAAGTCGGAGTTTGATTGGGTGCTGATATAGGTCGTGTCAGAGAAAAATCCTTGCTCAACGCTTTCCTCTTTGAACGAATAACGGTTATCTTCAACTTTAAAGGCTAAAGCGAATTTCATGGGATAGGTGATCGTGGTATCGAGTGTCACCGAGTCTTTTTGCGTGATGATCTCTTTGGGATTACCGATGTTGTATTGTGCCAGAGTTTTGAAATTGAAATTCATGAGGTTGTTTTTTGGCTCCATGGCAAGGCGTGTACCGACAACTTTGGGGTCAAGCGAGGTGTCCCGAATATCCGCTAGGTTTTCGATACCACCATTTTCGGTGATATGTGCCATATTCTGGTTGATAAACATGGATACGGCCATGCGGTCTTTTTCGTACGAACTGAAGAATGAGAAATTGTATGTTTTTGATTTCTGGTAAGAATAGGCTCCGTCCGATGAAATGAGGTTATACCGGAATCCGGCATTCCAATAGGGGCGGATATTCTGGACGTGCCATACATCCAGCCAGTCTTCCGTTTTTCCCCGGCCGCCACCGTTGAAATAGCTTAATTGGGTGAAAGGGGTCGTGGTGTTATATTCCAATGCATCTTCCGGTTTGAAGAAATAATCTCTTAACCGGTCTTGCGGCAGGAAGTCTTCCCCTTGCGGACGCAGGATATAGATGTCTGATACATAAGGAGCCGGGAAGTTTCCCAAATATGTATTGGAAACACTGTGCTTGAATATCAAGTTCGTGTTTTGTAAACCGTCTTGAAGCGTGTCAAGCTGGTAAAATTTCTGATATACCCCGTCATGTACCCATTTCCAAGTTAGCCGATAATGCGGAACGTAACGTTGTTCTTTCGTGGAATCGCGTTGCATTCCTTCGTCTTGGGGATCCATTCCATCCGGATTCCCGTAGCCAAAATCACTCTGGGCTAATGACGTGAGTGAAATCAGACAGCATATTATGGTATAAAATATATTTTTCATGGCCTGCAAATATACAGAAACTTTTAAAACTCTCATAAATTAATTACCTTCGCGTCGAATATGTTATAATAATTTTAGTATGGATAAAAATCATCTCGTGGAAGAAGAAGGTGAAGGTAAATCATTAAACTTCATCGAACAGATTATTGAAGAGGAGTTGGCCGAGGGAAAGAATGGCGGTCGGGTACATACTCGCTTTCCGCCGGAACCGAACGGGTACCTGCATATCGGGCATGCAACTTCTATATGCTTGAACTTCGGATTGGCAACCGAATACCATGGAAAATGTAACCTGCGTTTTGATGACACTAATCCCTCGAAAGAGGATGTCGAATATATTGATTCCATACAACAAGATATTCAGTGGTTAGGTTTCCAATGGGAAGGAGAACCGCATTTCGCATCTGATTATTTTCAACAGTTATATGATTGGGCTGAAAAATTGATTCTGGAGGGGAAGGCTTACGTGGACGATCAGCCGGCAGAGGTGATCAGCGCTCAACGTATGACTCCCACGGAACCCGGAGTGAATAGCCCTTACCGGGATCGGACGCCGGAAGAGAACTTGGATTTATTCCGCCGGATGAAAAACGGTGAGTTCCAAGCCGGAGAGAAAGTTCTGCGGGCAAAAATAGATATGGCATCTTCTAATATGTTGATGCGTGACCCGATCATGTACCGTATTATGCACGTGGCTCATCACAGAACCGGGGATAAATGGTGTATTTACCCGATGTATGATTTCACGCATGGTCAGAGCGATTATCTGGAAGGTATTACGCATTCTATCTGTACGTTGGAATTTGAAGTTCACCGTCCTTTGTACAACTGGTTCTTGGATCAGTTGATTGACACGGAGTATCGTCCCCGTCAGATTGAATTTGCCCGTCGTAATTTGAGTTACACGGTGATGAGTAAACGTCGTTTGCTGGAGCTCGTGCAAAAAGGAATCGTGGCCGGTTGGGATGATCCCCGTATGCCGACGATTACCGGGTTGAGACGTGCCGGATATACTCCTGAATCTATCCGTAATTTCGCAGAAAAGGTGGGTGTTGCCCGTCGGGAGATCGTGGTGGATATGGCTTTATTGGAATTCTGTGTTCGGGAGCATTTGAATAAGATCGCTCCCCGCGTGATGGCCGTGTTGGACCCGGTTCGGGTGGTGATTGATAATTACCCGGAAGGACAAACGGAGACCGTGGAGATCGAGAACAATCCGGAAGACGAAACGGCCGGAACGAGAATGGTTCCTTTCTCTCGTGAACTATATATCGAACGGGATGATTTCATGGAGGATGCTCCGAAGAAATTCTTCCGGATGACTTTGGGTAACGAGGTGCGCTTGAAAGGGGCTTATATCGTGAAGTGTGAGAGCGTGGAGAAGGATGCGGAGGGAAATATCACGACAATTCATTGTACGTATGATGCGGATACCCGTAGCGGTACCGGATCGGCAAGTAACCGGAAGGTGAAAGGTACTTTGCATTGGGTGTCAGCTCCGGATGCTATCGAGGCGGAAGTGCGTTTGTATGATCGATTGTTTAAAGATCCGGATCCTGCCGGACATAAAGATATTGATTTCAAGGAATTTTTGAATGAAAACTCATTGAAAGTTTTGACGGGATGTAAGTTGGAGCCGAGTTTGAAGGAGGCGAAAGAAGGTGACCGTTTCCAGTTCCAACGTTTGGGATATTTCTGCGTGGATAAAGATTCCAAGCCGGGAGCGCTGGTGTTTAACCGGACTGTTGGTTTGAAGGATACGTGGGCAAAACAAAATAATTAATGTGATGAAAGTTACAAAGGAGAAGTTGATGAGTGAAATCCGGGCGTATCTGTTGATCACGTTCGGTTTGTTGATATACACGTTTGCCGTGACGGCATTTTTGGCTCCGCATCGTATGGTCGGTGGTGGAGTGACCGGTATTTCAACAATTATTTATTTCCTTTCCGGAGAGGTGATCCCGATCGGGTATAGTTATTTCGTGATCAACTTTTTGTTGGTGGCAATTGCTATCAAGATTCTGGGACCTCGTTTCGGGTTTAAGACGATTTATGCTATTTTCATGAGTTCTTTCCTGTTGAGTGTGTTTCAGAACCTGATACACGAACCTCTGCTGGAAGATAAATTCATGTGTGCTGTGATTTCCGGTATCATGTGTGGTGCGGGTATCGGTATTTCTCTGGTAAACGGGGGAAGTACGGCCGGTACGGACATTGTTGCCATGATTATCAATAAGTACCGTAATATCAGTCCGGGTAAAATTATCATGTACATCGATGTGTTTATCATCGGGTGTAGTTATTTTATCGGGGAGGATACGGCGATAGATCCCACGGCAAAAATAGCCACTATTATCTATGGTTACGTGGTGATGGGGGTTAACTCCTACACGATTGATTTGGTATTTACTGGACAGATGCAATCGGTACAATTCCTTATATTTTCTCAAAAATACGAGGATGTGGCGAATTCCATTACCCGGGATTTACGACGCGGTGTTACCGTGGTGGATTGTCAGGGATGGTATACGGGAGAGGCGCGTAAGATGTTGATCGTGGTTGCCCGTAAGAGCGAGATGCAAAATATTATGCGTGTAACGAAGATGGCAGATCCGGATGCGTTCTTGACGATGAACACTGTTATGGGGGTTTATGGTCGGGGATTCGATACGCTGAAAATCTGACGATTTGTTTACAAACTTTATAAAAAAGAAGTGGATCAAAAGCCTTTTTGATCCACTTCTTTTTTTAGTATATTTGTGGGGTTAAAATTCATATCAGATGAAAATTAAAGTATTTACAAATAATCCATGGCAGGAGAACACGATCGTGTTGTATGACGAGACAGGGGAAGCCGTGGTGATTGATTGCGGTTGTTTTTCGAAAGAAGAAGGACAACGTTTGAAGAGTTTTTTAGCGGAGAATCAGTTGACACCGGTAGCATTGTTAAATACACATTTGCATATCGATCATATTTTCGGGAATAATTTCATGCTGGATGAGTTTGGGCTATCAGCCCGGGCGCATGAGGCGGATTCGTTTTGGGTAGAGGATGCCGAAAGGTATGCGGCTATGTTAGGTGTGAAAGGAATTACCCCGCCACCGGCTTTGGGGGAATACCTGAAAGATGGGGATGTCGTGAAGTTCGGTCATTCGGAATTGAAGGTGATACATGTACCGGGACACTCTCCGGGAGGGCTTTGCTTTTATAGTGAAAAGGATAGATTACTGATTGCCGGGGATGTTTTGTTTCAGGGGAGTATCGGCCGGGCTGATTTGCCGGGCGGGGATATGAATCAGTTGTTGAATGGTATCCGGGAAAAATTGTTTGTATTACCCGATGATGTTCGTGTTATTCCCGGACATGGAGGATTCTCGACGATCGGGGAAGAAAAAAGAATGAATCCATTTTTTCAATAGAGTTATATGAGAAGGATCGGAATAATTGTGGCCATGACATCCGAATATGGACTGGTGAAATCATTATTGGAACAGACAAAAGAAGAACCTGTTCGCGGGCTTCTTTTCACGGAAGGACACATCGGAGACGTGGAAGTTGTTTTGGCTAAGTGCGGCATTGGAAAGGTGTGTGCAGCCGTCGGTACGATGGAAATGATACAGCGTTATGCACCGGATATTATTGTCAATACCGGAGTTGCGGGAGGGATAGATCCTTTGACCCAAGTGATGGATATTGTCGTGGGCGAGAATATGGTTTATCATGACGTGTGGTGTGGGGATGGAAATGAATATGGTCAGGTGCAAGGTTTGCCGGCTCGTTTCGTTTCGGATAAGGAGCTGTGTAAATTGGCATTATCTGTTGCTCATGATGGTAATGTTTACGGAGGTATGATATGTAGCGGGGATAAGTTTATTACCGATAAAGAGGAGTTGACGGAGATCAAAAAACGTTTTCCGGAAGGAATGGCGGTAGACATGGAATCGTGTGCCATTGCACAGGTTTGCTATATGTGCGGGGTTCCATTCTTGAGCTATCGTATTATCAGTGATACTCCCGGGGTAAAAGATCATTACAAACAATATTTGAATTTTTGGGAAGAGGCACCTAAACGTTCTTTTGAAATGATTAAAGTGTTGATCAAAGCCTTATCAGAAGAATAAAATTTAAAGCATGGAAAAAATACCGAGTTTTACGATTGATCACCTGCGTTTGTTGAGGGGAATTTATGTTTCCCGTAAAGACTATTTAGGTGATCAGGTGGTCACGACGTTTGATGTACGCATGAAGGAACCGAACCGGGAACCCGTGTTGGGACAGGGGGAGTTACATACGATAGAGCATCTGGCAGCGACTTATTTGCGCAATCATAAGGAGTGGGGTGACAAGATCGTGTTTTGGGGACCAATGGGATGCTGTACGGGAAATTACTTTTTGATGAAAGGCGACTTGGAGTCCCGTGACATCGTGGAGCTAATGCGGGAAACCTTCCGTTTTATCCGGGATTTCGAGGGAGAAGTCCCCGGTGTTGCCGCTAAAGATTGCGGTAATTATTTGTTGCACAATTTACCCATGGCAAAATACGAGGCTGCAAAATATCTTTCCGAAGTGTTAGACGTGATCGAGGAGAAGAATTTGATATATCCAATATAATGAAAATAGGAATTATAGTTGTTTTGATGGCCTTGTTAACGGCTTGTGGGGAGAATAAAGACAAGGAGAGAACGATTAGCGTGAGTATTTTGCCACAGCGTTATTTCGTGGAGAGAATTGCGGGGGATTACGTGAAGGTGAACGTGATGATCCCACCGGGGGCGAATCCTGCGGTGAGTGATTTGAGTACGGAGCAATTGAAGGCTTTGCACAATAGTTCCATTTATTTTGCGGTGGGATATCTGCCTTTCGAGTTGAGTAATCTGTATCCTTTTCTGGAAACGCAGAAAAATATGTTGCTCGTGAAGCAATCTGTCGGGATGGATTTGGAACAAGGAGCTTGTAATCATGACCATGGACATGGGCATCAGCACGATCATGGTTCGCATGAAGGGAATTTTGATCCTCACGTGTGGATGTCTCCCCGGTATGCAGAGATGATGGCTCGCACGATATTGGATGTGTTGGCGGCTAAGTTCCCCGATCAGCGGGAGACGTTTGAAAAGAACTATCGCCAGTTTCGTGTAGAGATAGACAGTATTGATCAGGCTGCCCGTCGGATTATCCCGGAAAAAGAGAATAAAACTTTTTTGATTTATCATCCGGCGCTGACTTATTTTGCCAAGGATTACGGGATGGAACAAATCTCTATTGAAGATGAGGGAAAGGAACCGAATCCTTCTCATTTGAAAGCGGTGATTGATACTTGTCGGGCTAAAGGAATAAAGATTGTTTTCATTCAGAATCAATTTGACGTGGCTAATGCTAAGGCTATTGCCAAGGAGATAGATGGTGAGGTGATTGCCATAGACCCGCTGAGTTCGGATTGGAAAGCCGAAATGTGTTCTTTATTGAAGATCATTGAACAGAAAATGAAATAGAAGGATGAATGAACTTCTGGAGTTAAAAGGGATTACGGCCGGATACGAGCATACGGTCGTGTTGCGGGATGTGAATCTTTCCATTCGGGAACATGATTTTATCGGGATCATTGGACCGAACGGGGGAGGGAAAACAACTTTATTGAAGGTGATTTTGGGATTGCTGAAACCTTTCTCTGGTGAAATTGTTTATCATGTTTCCAAACAATCTTTGTTTGGTTATTTGCCTCAGAACAGTCGTTTTGATGCGAGATTTCCGATTAGTGTAAAAGAGGTCGTCTTGTCCGGTTTGATGTCGGAGAAGGGGATTTTTAAGGACTACACGAAGGCTGATCGGGAAAAGGTGGATGAGCTTTTAGAAACATACGGGATGGGAGGATTCGGGAATCGTCCGATAGGAGAGCTTTCCGGGGGACAGATGCAACGGGTGTTCTTGTGTCGGGCTATTATTTCTTCCCCGAAGATTCTGATTTTGGATGAACCTTCGACTTACGTGGATGCGAATTTCGAGAATGAGTTTTATTCCGTGCTGGGCGAGTTGAATAAGACGATGAGTATCGTGATGGTTTCTCATGATTTGGGAACGATCTGCTCTTATGTGAAGACGATAGCCTGCGTGAATGGTGGCTTGCATTACCATGAATCAAATCTGATCACGCCGGAACAATTGAAATTGTATAATTGTCCGATTGAATTGATCTCTCACGGTACGGTACCTCATCGGGTGTTGTTGAAACACGATCGTACAATTGAAAATGGAGAATTGAAAATTGAAAGTGAAGCACTAGATTGATTGTTTTTTCAATCTAAAATCATTAAATCTAAAATTAATAAGGTGTTTGAATTATTAGAATATACTTTTTTCCAGAATGCACTGTTGTGTACGATTCTGATAGGTGTGAGTTGTGGATTGATTGGGACTTATATCGTGGCGAAACGGATGGTCTTTATTAGTGGGGGAATTACACACGCTTCTTTCGGGGGATTGGGATTAGCCTATTTCCTAGGACTATCGCCTCTTTTTGGGGCGGCTGTATTTGCTTTGGCTGCCGCTTTTTGTATTCTATATCTTTCGGATAACAAGCGATTTAAGGAAGATTCCCTGATCGGGATATTCTGGTCTGCGGGTATGGCCATCGGGGTGTTGTTTATTTATCTGACACCGGGGTATGCTCCTAATTTGTTATCTTACCTGTTTGGTAATATCCTCACGGTGACGGGGGAACAGGTTATTCTCTCGCTTTTGTTGTGTTTGGTGATCATCGTGTTCTTTGCTAAATTTTATCGTCCTTTATTTTATATCGCTTTTGATAAAGAATACAGCCGGACACATTTCGTCGCGTTGAATGGTCTGGAAATCGGAATTACGGCATTGATCGCTTTGTGTATCGTGTTGTGTATGAAACTAGCGGGAATCATTCTCGTGATTTCGTACCTCACCATGCCACAGGCTATTGCCGGGATGTTTCATAAGAATTTCACGAAACAGCTCGTGTGGGCAACGATTATCAGTTGTGCCGGTTCGGTTATCGGCTTGTTTACTTCGGCAGCACTGAAATTACCTTCGGGGGCAACTATCGTGCTTTGTTTCTTGTTGATATTTATTGTTTGCTATTTGTGGAAAAGGAAAAAATAAAAGTCGCCGAATTCGGCGACTTTCACTACTTATTCATTCTGTAACTCAATGCTCTAGAGGGACATTTGTTAATTTGTTCGATTAATTCTGCCGTTGTGGCGTTCTCGATTTTGACCCAAGGTCTTTCTTTAGGATTGTATACCTTGGGTAACATTTTCACGCATACTCCGGCGTGTTGGCATAAACCCGGTTGCCAGATAATGGTTAGCTCTCCGTTTGTATATTCAATTTTCTTATCCATGTGTGGTTATTTTATATTAATGCCTTTCATCACGATGCGTCTCCATTCGGGGTGTTTCTTGATATAAGCTGCCACGAAAGGACAAAGCGGAACGAGTCGAAGTCCTTGACGTTCGATGTCTTGTAGTGTTTTTTCAACTAGTTGACTGCCTATCCCTTTCCCTTCCAGTTCTCGTGGAACTTCTGTGTGGGTAAGGTATATCTCTCCGTTGATTGATTTTATATATTCGATTTTCGGTGTATAGTTCCCGATACGAAATTCGTATTGTTGCCGATGTACGTCATCTTTTAATTCATAATCCTCGGTCATAGCCTTAATTTTAAAAGTTTAATTATAAATTAAACGCTTAAAGCTTCTTTTTTGTTTGCATTTTATGGATTATTTTGGATAAAATATCCGAGAATTAATATTGCGAGGAAAGTATGAGAAGAAAAATAGGGGAACTCCTTAATAAAGGAGACTCCCCCAGATCCGATTATTTAATGTAATTTTGTGCGAATTCACGTCCGGCACGTAATGCCTTCAAGTTCATTTCTACCACATCGGCACCTTTACGTTCGAAAATAGCCATGATGCCTTTTTCTAAGTATTCAAAAGGAATTTCGATGAAAGGAGAACCGGCACCCATCATCACGAAGTTGCTGGCACGTACGTTGCCTGCAGCCTCTTTAGCGATGCTGTCAGCGTCAATGATTACTTGATGAGGAAGGGCTTTCAACGTGGCCATCAAGGTTTCTACTTCCGGATAGTTCGGAATATTAATGAACGGAGTGGCGTTGGTTACCACGTAACCTCCTTGTTTCAAGTAGGGAAGGTAACGTAATGCTTCCATCGGTTCAACTGAAAGGATAATATCGGCTGTTCCTTTGGCGATCAGGTCAGAGAAAATCGGTTTGTCGGAGATTCTCATGAAAGACTGCACATCCCCCCCGCGTTGACTCATTCCGTGAGTCTCGGCTTGTTTCATGTACAGGTTATTGTTGAGGGCGGCAGACCCCAATGCTGCTGCGATAGAAAGGATTCCCTGTCCACCTACACCCGCTAATATAATATCTGTCTTCATAATTTTAAATTTTAAGTTTTAGATTTTAAATTGATCATTGAATCAATTTATTTTTTCTTTTTCTTAGCGTCTCTTGCAGCTTTCTGGATACAAACTCTTCTCGGGATGATCACGGATACACCCTTGTATTCGATCTCGTCACGGATGATCTTGCATAATTCATCGTGATTTTTCGGTACGGGAAGTAGAACACGGATATGTTCCGGTTCAACACCAATACCGCGACAGATAGATTCCAAGTGTCCTAATGCTGAAGATTCCTGACCTCCGGTCATGGAGATGGATTCATTGTCGGAAATGATAATCGTGATATTGGCTTTTTCGTTTACAGCATCCAGTAACCCGGTCATGCCGGAGTGAGTGAACGTGGAGTCTCCGATAACGGATACAGCCGGGTATAATCCAGCGTCAGCAGCACCTTTTGCCATGGTGATGGATGCTCCCATGTCCACGCAAGAGTTGATCGCTTGGAATGGAGGAAGGGCTCCTAAAGTATAACAACCGATGTCAGAGAATACACGTGCATTCGGGTATTCGGCAACAACAGCATTCAATGCGGTGTACACGTCTCTGTGGCTACATCCCACGCAAAGGGCTGGTGGACGAGGTGCCACGATTTCCGGTACAGGCGATCCTTCGATAGAAGGTAATCCGAATGCTTTCGCCACGTGATCCGGATTCAACTCTCCGTCTCTGGGGAGCGTGCCGTCCAAACGTCCGAGTACACATTCTTTTTCAAGGTAACCTTTCAATGCTTCTTCAATGATCGGGTAGCCTTCTTCTAAAACGAGCAATTTTTCAGTGCTTTCTGCCAACTTGGTGATCATCTTTCTCGGAAGAGGATATTGGCTTACTTTGACTACCGGGTAAGGACAGTTTCCACCGAACACTTCCATCAGGTAGTTGTAACCGATACCGCAAGCGACGATACCCATTGATTTGTCAGCCCCGTCAATGTATTGGTTGAAAGAAGAGTTATCAGATGCCTCTTCGAAAGCGGTTTGTTTCTCTAGTAATAATTTATATCTTTTTTTAGCGATAGCGGGAAGTAACACGAATTGACGTTTGTCTTCCGGTAAACGCATTTCATTTTCGGCTTTAGCCTCTCTTGGTTCAACACCGGAACGAGAGTGTGCCAGACGAGTCGTGATTCTTAATAACACGGGAGTTCCCATTTGCTCTGACAGGTCGAATGCGTAGCGGGTCATGTCGTATGCCTCTTGTTGGTTAGAGGGTTCCATGATCGGAATTAAGGCAAATTTACCGTACACGCGTGAATCCTGCTCGTTCTGAGAAGAGTGCATGGATGGGTCATCGGCAGCGATAACAACCATACCTCCGTTGGCCCCGGTAATTGCAGCGTTCATGAAACAGTCTGCAGCCACGTTCATTCCCACGTGTTTCATACATACCAAGGCTCTTTTTCCCGCATAGGACATTCCCAATGCGGTTTCCATGGCAGTTTTTTCGTTTGCAGACCACATCCGGTGAACGTTACGGGCGATAGCCTGTTTCGATTCCTGAATGTATTCCGTGATCTCTGTTGAAGGGGTTCCCGGGTACGCGAACACGCCGGATATACCTCCGTCTATAGCACCTTGTGCAATAGCTTCAACACCTAATAATAGTTGTTTTTGCATAATTAAAAGATTATTGATTTAAGTTGTTTGTTTTGCTTAAAAGAGAGCAACGTGATGTGTTGCCAAAAGATGCCTGAAATTATTCCGGCGGAATTTTCATAGTCCCCCGAACAATTTAAGTACGCCCACGATGTAGGCTAAAACGAAATAATATTCTGATGGCTTGTACATCTACTAAATATTTAAAACGTTTTCGTTTGTAATTCGCGACTAAATTAATATTAATATTTAATAAGAGCAAATATTTCGAATGAGAAGTCTGCGTGTTTATAAATTCTTTTTCGGGTTTATTTTTCCTATTCTCTACTAATGGAGCTTGTTAGCTGGAATCACTTGGAAAAAAGAGATTCGAATAATTACTTTTTGTACTTGTTTTATAGTTTTTTTGTATATTCGTGGTTTATTATGACGGGTATAAAAAGGAACTTCTCATCAATTGTTAATTGTTATGTTTGATCGATATAAAAAATCTTTTCCTGCTAAATTGAGTTTGTATGTGATTTCGTTCATTACAATTCTTTCTTTTGTTTTAGTGGGCGTATTTTATCATTACTCAACGGAAACGTTGTCGCAGGAGGCCGAGGATAAGATTGAAAGTATGGCTGATCAGGCGAATTTGCGCGTGAGTGCGTTGTTGAGTAAGGTGGAAAAGATTCCTGAAAATCTGGGATGGATGATCGTTGAATATGTAAAGGAGCCGGATTCTTTGTTTGGTATCACTCGGCGGATTGTAAAAGATAACCCGGAGATTTTTGGTTGCGCGATCGCTTTTGAACCTTACTATTTTCCGGAAAAGGGACATTATTTTGCACCTTATTCTTATATGGTCGGAGATTCCGTGAAGACCATTCAAGTAGGGAGTGAAGATTACAATTATTTTGAGAAAGGCTGGTACAAAGGTGCGAGGGAACACCGATACTGGAGTAAGCCCTATCGGGATGCGGGAGATCCGGATGTGATCACGACGTCTTACGCGGTCCCGGTTCATGGGGAAAAGAATGAACTAATTGGTATTTTATCCGTGGATTTAACCAATCGATGGTTGCGCGATCTGGTCGATTCGATCAAGCCTTACAAGGGTAGTTATACCGTGGTTATTGACAAACAGGGACGTTATATCTTGCGTAGGGAAGGGGAGGTGATGATTGGTCAAAATATGTTCGAAACGGCAAAAGAGGCACGGGATACGAATGTTACTATTCTGGTAAACGAGATGGCAGCCGGGAAAAGTGGTAGTATCATCGTGGACGATGGGGGAGTTCTGTCCTATGTGTATTACACGCCGGTAGTGGCAACTGATTGGTACATGGCGGTAATTTGTCCATACGATCAGGTGTTTGGTAAGTTGAGCAAATTTAATATGTATCTGCTGATTGGCTTTGTCCTGTTGTTGTTATTTGTTTATTTTATTTGTTTTGTGGCTGTACGACGAATCACAAAACCACTGACGATATTTGCTGCTTCAGCCCGAGATGTGGCCCGAGGAAACTTTAACACTCCGTTGCCACGTATTCGGTCTAAGGATGAATTAGGTGAGTTGTACGAATCGTTTCTTTTCATGCAACAACAATTGACGGAGTACGTGGACCAGTTGCGCCAGACGACGACAGCGAATGAAAAGATCGAGAGTGAGTTGCGTATTGCCCATGATATTCAATTGGGAATGGTTCCGAAACAATTTGTCCCCACCTTTGGAGCCGAATGTATTGATATTCATGCCGTGTTGCATCCGGCTCGTCAGGTAGGAGGGGATTTATATGATTATTTGATGCTGAACGAGGATGAGTTTGGTTTCGCTATTGGGGACGTTTCGGGGAAAGGAGTTCCTGCCTCCTTGTTTATGGCAACCACGATCAGCCAGATGCGATCTTTGGCCCTGCGGGATACTTCTTTGAATTATATCATGAATTTGATGAACCAAAGCTTGATTCGGACCGGGAACACGAGTATGTTTATTACTTTTTTTGCCGGGGTGTTGAATCTGAACACGAATCGTCTGAGATTTTGTAATGCGGGACATCCTTACCCGTTATTGATTGCCCCGGATGGAACCGTGTCTTTCTTCAAGACTGCGGATAATTTACCTTTGGGTGTTACTTCTGATTATGATTACGAGGAACAGGAGTGCTATTTTGCTCCGGGTTCTCAGTTGCTTTTGTACACAGATGGGGTATCGGAAGCTCAAAATGAACGATCTAAATTTTATAAGATAGATCGGTTATTTAACTTGGTGGCAGGTCATCCCAGACTTGCGCCACGGCAAATGGTGGATAAAGTGGTCGGGGATGTGAAACGTTTTGTCGGGAATGCGGAACAATCGGATGATTTGACCGTGATGAGTTTTCGGCTTAATGCCCGAGGGAAAAAGAAAACAGAGGAGCTTTTGTAGGCCCCTCTGTTGAGAAAATTAAAATTGCACCTTATTTGGATCTCACTACGATGTCGATACATTCAGCTGTTGCGAAGAATTTCCGGGCGACTTCTTGTACTATTTTCGGGTTTAGTTTTTCCAGTGGTTTTTCGAACAAGTCGGGAGAGTCAAGGTCCTTTCCTGTTTGCACGTAATACCGTAATGCTTCCTGCCAATGGGCGTTGCCCCGGTTTTCCAGTACCCCGGCACGTCCTTTTTTCATCATCAGTATCATGTCGTTCACGTCGTCCTCGCTCACACCTTCGGCAATGAGCTTGTCGATCTGTTCATGCACGATGGCTCGCATCTGGTCACCTTTCTCCGTGTTGCTCTGAAAGTTAACGGAAATCATTTGTGCCGGTTTCGGGGCATTCTCGTAGGCTGCCCCGACGTTTACACCGTAGGCTCCGCCTTCATCTTCCCGGATAATTTCGTGGTAACGGTTGGAAAGTGCGAAACGAATCACGTCAATGGCCAGATTCTCGACAGGCTTTAGCTTCAGCGAATTTCTGTATTCTATATTCGTCATGTATTTGTTGTCCGGAATATTTGCTACAATGGTTTCTGTTATGGAACCCTTTTTTTGCAGGTCATAATGTACGGCTTTCTCTTTCCGGTAAGTAGAGGGGATGGCACCCAGATATTTTGCCACGAGAGCTTGAGCTTCTTCCCGTTGGATATTTCCGGTTAGGTAGAATGTGAAATCGGAAGCATCTTGAAAACGATCCTTGTAAATAGCGACCATCTTGTCGTAATTCATGGCATCGTAGAATTTGCTGTCCGCTTTCCATAACCGGGGAGACTCTTTCACGCGGAGTTGCTGCATCTGTTCGCTGATGGTGTCGTTTACCGTGCGGGGCGTGTTTTCAACTTGTAGCTTATTCATGTACACGTATTTGTCGAAATCATTCCGGTCGAATCGGGGATGCTCGAAGAACAGGTAAATGATTTGGAATAGCATTTCTGTCTCGTTATTATCACATACCCCGCTTACGCCTTCAAAGGTTTCTCCTAACGTGATATTGGGCATAATATGGTGACCTTTCAGGATGGCCTGCATCATTTCCGTGTTATGCTTGTATAGTCCGGAATACATTATCAGTGTTGATAATGCCGTGGCTGAAGGCAGGTCTTCGACGGGGAGTAGTGACTGGCCTCCGGCACTTTCTCCCAGTAAGCTTACTTTCATCCCGTCTTGGTCACTGAATTTGTAGTACACTTTACAGCCGTTAGAGAGTGTCCACTCCTCTGCATCCAGCATCTTGATTTTCTTGGTTTTCACAATGCTACCGCTTTTAATCTCGAAATCGATTAGAGGTACTGCTTTGACTTCCTCTGCATGACTGGAAAGTTTTTTATGCCGGGCTTCTTGTATGATATTTAAGATTTCCTCTTGTGTCGGGAAATCGTAGTCCGGGTCATTCCCTTGCATGATGAACACCCAGTTTTTGGAATCGCTATTCCATGACGCGATCCAATCCTGAACATCTTTTGTCGTGAGCCCGGATAATATTTCTCGAGAGAGGGCAATATCTTCTTCTATACTCGTGAGGGGTTTCCCTTCCAGAAAATTGTTCTGGTACATTTGCACGTAGACCTCGTTAGGGAACTTGTCTTTGTTTTTTTCCGTTTCGTCCAGCCCGGAAAGATAAGCATTCACCTGCTCTTTGACCTCTTTGTCGTTGATGGCGTATTGGTGGATGCGTTCAATCTCTTCCATCAGTTCTTTTAAAGCCTGTCGTTCCTTGTGAGGATAGGCTTGTATGTAAATGTTCCATCGGTCGTAATTCCGCACTAATCCGCCGAAGCCGACCATCGTCTCTAGAAATGATGGATTTTGAGTTTCAACATACTTCCTCAGGTATTTCTCCATGATCTGGTTATAGAACCGGTTGATCAGGTTTTGTTTCATCATCTCTTTCAGGGATGCCGGGGGATTTTGTTTCACTCGCTTGAGTAAAGTCATTGACGCTTCGGTCATCTCCTTGTCGAAGGCTTTTGCGTAGAGGGGGAATGCGTTGTCTTGAATTTCGTACACTAACCGGGGCTTCGGGTTTACTCGCTTCGGGATCGGGTTGAAAAGACGCTGAATTTCCGCTTCTATCTTGGCGGCATCCACGTCTCCGACCACGATTACGGCTTGTAAATCCGGGCGATAGAAATCGTTGTAATAGGCCCGTAACTCTTCGGGCGTGAAGTTCTTCAGGATTTCTTCGCTACCGATAATATCGTGCGTGGCGTACTTGCTGTGATTGTACACGTGGGCGTCCGTCTGTTCTTTCAGGCGGGTTCCCAAGTTTCTACGCATCCGACGTTCTTCCTGAATGACACCCCGTTCCTTGTCGATTTCGTCCGGTTTGAGTAATAGGAAACCCGACCAATCTTTCATCACGATAATGCAGGAATCCACGAGTTCCTTGTTGTTTGTCGGCACGTTTGTCATGTAATACACTGTTTCGTCTTGTCCCGTGTGGGCGTTAAACTGGGTGACACCGTGACGTTTCAGGAAATTAGGAATCCCTTCTTTGAAGCTCTCGCTACCGTTGAAGGCCATGTGTTCCAAGAAATGAGCCAGTCCGTTTTGGTTATCGTCCTCCATGAGGGCTCCCACGTTCTGTACAAGGTAGAAATCAGCTTTTCCCGGTTGAAGGTTTGTATGGCGAACGTAATAGGTTAACCCATTTTCCAGTTTTCCGTGTCGGAAAATTGAAGGGGAGTCCTGTGCGTGCAGGAGCCTCGGTATTTGGATACTTATAATAATAAGGAGTAGTATGTTTTTCATAAACCTTGTAACGATTGTTGTATAACTTGTTGTAATTGTTTCATCATCATTTTGTTCTCGATCTCAGCACTCACGATGAAGGCTTGGTTATAGGATTGTTTTGCTTTTGCGGTGTTGCCCGTGTTCTTCAAACAATCGCCCATCATCATCAACAACCGGGCACGGGTTTCTACCGGCATTTTGAACGTTAATGCTTTTGTGATCCACGGGATACATTTACTGTAAGCGTTTTCCGACATTTTACCTTCCGATACAACGGCGATGTCTTCCAGCGGTTGAGCGTAATCACTGAACGTGGTGGAATCCCCTTTGCCAATAAAGTAAGCATTCATTTTATCAAAGAATGTATTCTCGTCGTGTCGATATAGGCTATATGTGGCATCGGCCAATAACGTGATAGCATCCAGCACGGGTAGCGATCCGAAGGAAATTCCCGCATAGGCGTCTTTCAAGTCTCCGTTTACCCGGGCTAACCGTTTTTTATAGTTGATGTCTCCTTTTTTGCAGAGCTGGATGATATAACTGTTGTTCATGGAGATTAAGTAGTGTGCCACCTCGGCCTTCCCGTCGCTATTCACGTCTTTCCCGACACCTTTCGCGAATTTATCGAAATTGTTGGCGATATAATCAAAGATGGGGTCCTCTTTGGAAGTCGAGCGGTGGTACATGGTCAGGATCATGAAATCCCCTCCATTTGCCATATTCTCTATTTTCTTGTTTTTCACGTAATCCGGGAAAAGTCCGTCCATGCGGGTTCCCCATTTCTGACGGTCGTACCCTTCTTGCGTGGCGATAAACATCGGTCCTTCCAACAATAATTGTTGTTGAATATCAAAATTGTTCTTTTTCTTTTTGTATTGCTCGTACAGTTGTTCGAAACTCAACTCTTCGCCCGTGGCGATTCGAGCCTCTTTGATTAACGCATCGGGAGGAACGGCTCCTTGCACCCGGCGCAGTTCTTTCCCGTCACGGCCAATGAAAGCCATCGTCGGTAATGCCGTCACGTTGTATTTTTTTGCCAGTTCCTTGTTCTCTTTGGCTTCTACGTCCACTTGCACGCACACGAAATGAGCGTTAAAATACTCCCCGACTTTCGCATTCGGGAATACCTCGCTGGCCATTGCCTTGCAAGGTCCGCACCAGTTCGCATAAAAGTCCACGAATAAATCTTTTTTCTCTTGTCTTGCTTTATTCATTGCCTCGTCAAACGTACCCTTAAATAGTTGCATTTGAGCCGAAAGGTTTCCCAGTATTCCTAAAGTCAGGAATACCATCAAGTAAAATGTTTTTCTCATGTTATAAAAATTAATGTATTGAAGGGGGAATTGAAACTTGTCCGTAAATTCTTCCCTTGAAGTCAAAGGATATAAAGTCAACGCCTCTTCGTGCTTTTGTCTGATATCCTTTTGACTTTATATCCTTTGACTAATGTTTTTTCTGGTTAATATTCATCCGGCCATTCCGGTTCTTCCGGGATTTCCGGTAGAGGGTCTTCGGTGGGAACATCCTTTAGTACAAACGTGAACACGTCTTTCAAAATTCTGGTTCTACCCTCGTTTTCGACTTGCAGGGTTACCGTGTAGGTTCCAACCGGGACATCCGGGTTATAGTCAACGTACATGATTCCTTTACCCACGGCTTGAACACATTTCATGAATTTGGCGGCGTTCTCCGGTTTTTCGCTTTTCACGCTGATAACCGTGTATACTAGAGGTTCTGTTCCTTGAATTCCTTCGATGTTGGAAGTTGCCCACACCAACTGGAAATCTACTCTGTTTTGATACTCTTCGACTTGTTTTTCTAGTATGGCCCAAGAGGTGTATCCCATTTCGATGGCATTTTTATTCAATAAAGCCTCTGCATTATCTAGTGCTTCTTGGAGAGGAGTGATCCCGAAACGATCGGCTAATTCTTTCTCTACTTGTTCCGCATATTTTGTATCATCCCAAAAATTAGGATTATTCGCTTCGGCTTCGGCGTATGCCTCATCACTTGCATCCCAAAATTCGTCACTATTGTATATATCATCTATTTGTGCCCGTAGCTCGTCTTGTTCATTCTCGACTTCTTGACCGACCACGATTTTAATGTTCTTCAATCTTTGCAACTCGTTCTCTGCTTTTGTCACGATATACATCGTGTCTTTGGCGTACCCGGCACTTTCGTCCATGATCAAGTAGCCAACCGTGACATCCTGGCAGGCAGAGAACAGCCATGTAATGCCTAAGGCTATTATATAGATTAAATTTTTCATTGTTTCTCTGTTTTAAAAATTTTCAATGCTGAAATCATAACCCATCGAGTGTACCACTCCTGTATTTGTTTGAATATCGGTGGAAGCAATTCTCCAATTGCCGGATGTATTCAGGCGACGGGCGATATATAATCCTTTTTCTCCCGCATCCTGAACTCCACCGTAGTCTCCTGCCTCCATCCACACGAATAATTCCCCTTCCAAAGCCGGGTGTACCGTGCCTCTATCTTCGATATATAAAGAACCGTCACTTGTTTTCAGGCGGGTACCTGCGGGTACGTCCTTCAACATGAAACGTTGGGGAATAATCATTTTTTCCAGAATAGATTTGCACGTGCTTGCCGGAATATCCTTGACTTTATGCCAGTAATCACTTTCTTCTACCGGTAATCCTTTCTCCTTGTTTTCGTCTAGCTGACGGTTATGTCCTAGCATGTATCGCACGATCACGAGGTCGGTGATCCCGAAAAAGGTGATTTGTTCATTCTGCCTACTGCCGTCGAAGTAAGATTTCATTCCGGCTTGTTCGATCATGAGTCTGGTGGAATCCCAATCTACAGTCTGACGTTCAAAATATTCCCACATGGTGCAATCGTGAATCCCTTTTGCCAATCCCCCGTCAATGTAATTGTAATCTGTGCAAGAGCACAAGTTTATCAGGAGTAACAGGGCAACTCCCTTGAGCGTGTTTATTATTGTACTAGATGCCATGACCAATAGGTATTTTGTTTCATTAATGTGTTATTTCTATATGCATTACCACCGACCGGAAGGTAGAGGGCTCCGTCCTTGATGTCTTCGTCGGTTAAGGTTTTGAAATTTCCCTTGAATATTTCTTGGAAATATCCGTTTCTCACCACGTCGAAATAGCGGCAGATTTCCCCGAATAATTCCCGGTCACGTTCATTGAAAATCTCTCTCAATAGCGTTTTTTTATCCAATGCTCCTTTGTATCCTCCGAGTCCGGCACGTTGACGTACCCGGTTAAGGTCTTGCACGGCATTTGCCATATCCAGATGGGCACGACATTCTGCCCGTAACAAGATCAAATCTGCCAATCGCCAATATATGATGTTACCGTCCATGGCCAGAAGTTTTCTGCCTCCTTCGTTCACGTCCGGGTTCACGGAGAAGATCGTTTCACGCCATTTGTTTATAAAACCGTATTCCGAAGGTTCATCATATATAGATTCGTCTTCGGGGGTACTCGGATCGTCTTCTTTTACGATGATTTTTTGTCCGAGACGATACCAAAATTCTTTGAGGCGTAGATCTTCCGGTTCTGAATACAATTCCATTATCGTTTCAACTTTGATACGTGTCATTTCTGTCCCATCTGGTGATGTGACAAGTTTGTAATCTGTTGAGGCATACGGATAAGTGATAAATGCCATCCCCGGGTAGTTATGTGTGAATTTACCTTGCATAAATCTGTCTTCATCCTGAGAGTTTATCTCTATGGCATGAATTACCTCGGTAGTGTTGCGTGGGGAGCCGAATGTTTTCGTCACGAGATCGCTCAGACTGACCAGATCGTAGGATCCCGCTTTGCCGTCGAGTACGAACGACGCTTCCTGCTCTGCCTTTTCCCAGTATTTGTTGTCTCCGTACAAACCGCCCATCCATGCGTAGATATTGGCGAGTAACGTGTGTACCGATCCGAGGCTGGCGTATTGCCTGCTATTGACTGTGTTTCCCTTTGCATCCTTTAGCTTGTCATGTGTCGGCAGAATTAAGGCAGCCTCTGCTGCCCGGATGGCCTGTGCCAGTACCGAGTCTACTGGGCTTTTGGCCAGTTCTTTAGCATCCTCCGAGCCGGGTGCTATCGGTGCTTCTCCCCAGCGGCGGGCGATTTCGAAGTACATCAATCCTTTCAGGAAATTTGCTTGTGCGATCCAGAAATCAGCCCGTTCCTTGGTCACATTTTCAAACCGGTACCGATTTTCCTCCAGCATATTGGCAAGATAAATGATATTATAATATGAACTCCAACTAATTTTAGTCGTTTCGTATAGAGAGGGATTCAAGGTTTGATACCCTTCGATGGAAGCCGGAATATTATCACAATATAAAGAAGTCCAAGCCATGGGTTCTGTATCCCAGTTAGAGTAGATTTTCTTTTCTGCACCGCACATTGTGGCAAAAATTTGCTCGATGTCCTGTTCGTTTTGAAAATAGTTGCGATAGGTAACGGACACCTCCGATTCAACCTCCAGCCAATCGTTGCAAGAAAACAGGGGAAAGAATAGGATGATAAATATTATTTTTTTCATGATCATAGACTTTAGAAATTAATGGTCAGTCCAACGGTGAATTTGCGCGGTAACGGGTAAGATTGTAACTGGTCTATTCCCGAGGTGATGTCTACTATTTCCGGATCTAGTCCGGAGTAGTTCGTGAGCAGCAACAAGTTTTCTCCCGTGAGGAAGAGGCGTGCGGATGTCAGCCCCAGTTTCTTGACAATTCTCTCGTGCAGGTTGTAGCCCAGCGTGAGTTGTTTCAGGCGAATCATGTTTACCTTCTCGATGTCGCAATCATAGTAGCCGCTGTATTGTTCTCCCACACGATACATCATGGGACGCGGATAATCCACGTTTTTACTGTCGGGACCGATCCACGTGTTAACGTTCCGGACATCGGCGGTGATTACATCCCCTGCCGAGTTTGGTTGAAGAGACAGGTCATCGTACACTTTGAGTATATGTCTTCCCAGTGAATACGTGAAAAAAATGTTCAAATCGAACTGTTTCCACCTGATCTCGTTGATAAAACCGCCATGTGCCAAAGGGAGAGGACTGGCTGCGTAATATTGGTCTGCAAGGCTCTTCATGATCACCCCGTCATTATTCATGTCAACCAGTTTCCTTGTTCCGGGATAAAATATACTGCCTATCGTTGTCCGAAGTGGTGTGGGGAAACCATGAGGTCGTGGATAATATTGGAGTTCGTCCATCGAATTGTAAAAACCGTCTGTCTTATAGGTGCGGATATTGTACAAAGATTTCCCGATGATGTTTCCCAGAAAGTCGCGTCCGTTATTGCTTTTCTCGAAACGGTTCCAGTTTTTGCTTACATTCAATTTCATCCGCCATTTTACAGCTGTTTCCCGGAGAATATCTGCGGTCAGTTCTAGTTCTAACCCCTCGTTTGACACGGCAAGGGCGTTTTGCCACTGGAAGGTTTGGTAACTCCAGTCTCCCGGTAAGTCGATTTTTTGCAATTGGCCTTTCGTGTAGCGGTAATAGTAATCTAGGGTCATTTTCAGGCGATAGTTCAGGAAACTGACGTCCAGCCCGAAATCATACTGGTCTGTTTTCTCCCAGCTTAAATCCCGATTCAATAGTCCACCTTGGAGATCGGGCCCCATACCTTGTTCTCCGAGGAATGTCTCGCCTGAAGGAGCCATTAATCCATGGGCAAGGTAACGTTGTGAAAATTTTTGCCCGGATCGTCCCCAGCTAGCCCGGATCTTTCCAAAACTCAGCCAGTACAGAGGCTTCATGAATGCTTCGTCCGAGAAAGCCCATCCAGCCGCTACAGACGGGAAGGTTGCCCAACGCACGTTTTCCCCGAACACGGACGAACCGTCCCGGCGAATGGTTGCTTCCAGCATGTATTTTTCCTTGTAATTGTATCTGAATCGACCAAAATAACTGTTCATTCGTTCCTCTTCGAGACTGGATTTGAAAGAGGTGGCAGGTGCCCATACCGGATTTATGTCTTTGTCTTTGCCATAGTTTTGGTTTAACAAACCATTTGCATCCCCCCATTTCCCGGTGGCGTAGTGAACATAGTCGTTGGGACCGTCTGTTGCGTCTCCTTGGTTCAGATAACTTTGGTCTTTCTGGAAGGATAAACCTAACAGGATATTAAAATGATGATCCTGTTTGATTTTGAAATCATACGTTAACAGATTCTCGTTCAGAATAGAAATACTTTTCGAGATAGTTCCTTTCGTGTAGGATCGGTTATAATTCTTGTCCGCACTACTTGGTGAGAAGTTATTCTGGTTCTGTTGATTGTAGTCAACCCCGCCGGTTACCCGCAAGTTCAATCCCCGGATAAACTCGTAATCCAACACGAGATTGTAGCGCAAGGAGTAACTTTGATTTTTTTCGATGTTGGAATTCAATTCTTCCAATAAATATTCTTTGACATATCCACTTCCCGGTAACAGGGAAGATTGTCTTTGAGGATTGACAGAAATTCCTTCTATTTTTTTCCCGTTATTTCCTCTGCCTCCGCGGCTACGGTCACTGTAAGTTAGTGCTATCTGGTTATTCAGTTGCAGGCGTTTTGCGGGATGTGCCGATACGTTGGAAATGACGTTAACACGTTCGAAGTCACTACCGATCATGATTCCTTCTTCCTTGTAATATCCGGCACCGATCATGTAGTTCATCGTTTCACTTCCGCCGCTGGCTTGCAAGTTTGCGTTGTACACGTTTGCCGTGTGGTAGGAGTATCTCCACCAATCCGTGGAATTGTTATAAAATTCGTTCAAACTGTCTTGAAGAGCGTAGGCATTTTGTCCTGAGGCGGGAGTGCCGAAGAAGTAGTTGTACATGGGTGCGTATGAATCTCCGGAATAATTGAACACTTCCTCGTAAGACGTGGGCATAACCCATTTCCCGTCGGCTCTCTGGTACGGTTGTACCGAGTTGCGCAGGGCATTCATGTTGTAATGGCGAACCAATTGACCGCCGCTTTGAGTGGGAGTTGCCGGCAACCAAGAGGTAGAATACGACACGTTGGCCGTGAACTGGGCTTTCCCGGAGCGTCCTTTTTTCGTGGTGATCAGGATGACTCCGTTTCCGGCACGTGAACCGTAGATAGCAGCAGACGCCGCATCTTTCAATACTTCGATGGATTCGATCATGGAAGGGTCGATGTCCGACAACGTGTTCGATCCCGTGATTGGGGAGGTAAATGCCTGCATGGGTACCCCATCAATCACGTAAAGCGGTGTACCATATGTCCGGTCGTCGCCTTCTGCACTCGTTTCACTACCAGCGTCACCTTTCACGAAGAAGGAGTTATATCCCCGGATAGCCACGATGGAACCGCCACCACCGGGAGCCCCGGAAATGTTGTTGACTTCCACGCCCGCCATGTGTCCTTGTAACAGACTTTCCAAGCTATGGGTGGGGAGTTCCTTCATCTCGTCGGCTTTCAACGTGGAGATGGCTCCGACCACCGTGCGTTTTTTTTGTGTACCGTAGGCAATCACCTGCACCTCTTCCAATCCTGACACGTCTAATTGCATTTTTACAATGACTAATTTACCGTCGGTGTATTTTACTTTCTGAGTCTTGTAACCGATAAACGAGAGAACCAGTGTTCCCTTGGGTTGCGGCAACGGTAGCACGAAACGTCCTGATGTATCCGTGGCCGTCCCAACTCTCGTGCTGTCCAACAGTACCGTTACACCCGGCATGGGGCGATTGCTTTCGTCCACAACTTTTCCCTCGATAACATACGATTTCTTTTTGTCATCTTTCGTCTGTTCCCGGAAGAGAATGATCGTCTTGTCGAGTACCCGGAACGAGAATCCCGTGTTTTTCAGGCAAGTCGTCAACACTTCCTCGATAGAGGCTCCCTTCAGATCCAGCGAGATATTAGAGATTTTTTTCACGGCTGCGTCGTCGAAGAAAAAACTGTATTCCGATTGCGTGCGAATGTTGTTCATCACGCTTTCGAGAGAGGCATTCTTAACCTTTAAGTCCAGCCGAGTATCTTGTGAATAGGTGGCTGCCGAAAGGTGCATGATGCCGATAAATGTCAAGATAAAGCATAATTTCATAACTCTTACTTGTTTTTGCCATAATCCACCCGAGGAATGGCTGTTTTTGTCCATTTTTTTCATACATTTGTAATGTTTTTAATGAGAACTAGAAAATAGTTTGGGCATTTGATGTTGCGAGCGTCAGATGCCTTTTTTATTTCGCTTGAATAAAAACTGTGCGTTGATTTACTGTAAATGTCACTCGTTCATTTTGTTCAATTATTTTTAATATGGATTTGAAATCATCGGTTTTGTTCAGGTCACCCGTGAACCGGATGTCTTTGGCTTCCGGGGACTGGTAGAAGACGCTGAGGTCATACCAGCGGGCTAGAATGTTGAACAGATCTTCCAACCGTGCATCACGGAAAGCGAAACGCCCGTCTTTCCATGCCGTGTAGAGGTACGTGTTCACTTCCTGTTTCGTGAGATTGGCGGACCTCTTTTCCAGAACGCCTTGTTCGCCGGGGACCAGCTTGATCTGTTGTTTGTATTTTTCCGATTGCATGATCACGGAACCGGAAACGAGAGTGGTCTGCACGTCCTGCTCGTCGGGATAAGCTCGGAAGTTGAATTGTGTTCCCAGCACGGACACGCTGGCATGAGTGGAGACAACCGTGAAGGGTTTCTTCTTGTCCGGGGCTACCGTGAAATAAGCCTCCCCGTCAAGGTAAACGACACGTTTGTTGCCTGTAAACTGTACCGGGTAACGGATTTCCGTCTCGGCGTTTAGCCATACTTCCGTGCCATCGGCAAGCGTCAGGAAATATTCCCCGCCCCGGGGAATCTGCAAGGTGTTGAATATAGGGCTTTCTTGTGTGCATAAGCTATCTTCCGGTAGAGTATAGAAGACCTTGTTGTTCATGACGTTCACGATCATCCCGTTTTGTTCCTGTATCGGGGATAACGTGCTATCCGACAACGTGATTCGCTCGCCTCCGCCCGTGATTAATACTGCCTTGTGTTCTCCCGGCTTGATGACTTCTGAAATAGAGACGATGGCTTGCCGATCATTTTTTTGAAGTAGAAAAATACCTGCCGCTACGAGCGGAAGAGTAAGTATTGCCGCGTAACGGATGATCGTTTTTATCCTTCTGTTCTTGCGGGTGCGTTGCCGTTTAGTGATGAATTGTTGATAGTCTTTCTCCCAATTGATCTGTCGGGATTCGACTATTTTTTGTTCCAGACGCTTTCCGTCTTTGAATCCGTCATAAATCTTTTTGTTTCTTGTGGATACGGATAACCATTCCCTCAAGGTGCGTTGTTCTTCATCATTTGCTTTCCCTCTAAGAGACGCTGCAATGATGCGGGCTAACTGAAATATATTATTCTCTTTTTGACTCATCTTTTCGCTCATTTGATAGTAAGTCCCCTTGAGCGTAAAAAAGAGTGAGTCAAAAATGAATTATTTTTGAAAATATTGCAATATTGTGATTACGGTGATAGGTGTTTTCTTGTAAAGATGAGTATGTTATTCATTTTTAATCTTCCATTCCCCGATATTTCTTTTTTCGGCATTGAAATTAACTCCGACTTTCATAAGTTGTCGGCTGTCTGCCGTGTACGGGATCAAATAGCCCCTGTTGTCGATTTGTTGCAGGGCTTGTTCCGTACTGCCATCCAGTTTGAATTCAAATACATAGATGTATTTGGGAGTTTTAACCACGGCATCAGCCCGTCCGGTGGCACTACGTACTTCAGCATCTACAAACTGTCCCATGAGTTTGAAAACGAGATAGAATACGACTTGATAATGTCGTTCTGTCTAGGCATTTAACTCATAGGGGAAATCGGCAAAGAAGGCTCGCAACCGGGTCATTAGTAACAAAGGTAGAGAATAAATTGTAAACGGGCAAACACAAATAATGGGATGAAGCCGTTTAAAATTCCAGCAAGAAAATGAGAATCCCGACGGGAATAATGTGTTTCAGTTGATCGTAAAGCAACTTTTTCCCGACCTGCTTGTGGGATTTGACGGTTTCGATGTTTAGTTGGAGTTGATGGGCAATCTCTTGATTGCTTTTACCTTCTAAAACAAGCAAGTACACTTTTTGGCATTGTTCCGGTAAGTTCTGAATGGCTTTTATCAAGAGAGCGTAAACCTCTTCTTCAAGAACACGTTCTTCGTAAGTTCTGGTTTCATCCGGAGCCTCGCTTTGCATATATTTTTGGTAGCGTCTTTTTACCTCTTCGTGGCGGAGATATTTCAGGCATTTGTGCCTGACCGTACCGTATAGATAGGCTTTTAGATTATCCACGTCATTGAATGTCTCTTGGGATTCGATTAACGAGAGAAACACTTCCTGCACAACATCTTTGTCCGTGTCCAAGTCGGGGATATAGCCTTTTGCGAATAACACCAAGGGCGTGTAGTGCTGTTCGAAAAGTTCCCGAATGACTTTTTCGTCATAGAAGGAACTAGAATTTGAAGGTGTTATTGTTGCCACGTGTTATTATTTTGCCGATATGAACGTGAATCTTTTTATTTATTCGTGGCAAATATAAACTAAATTGGAATATTTACAAAATATTGAATGCGTTTGTGCAACGGTTTATGCTAGGTTGTATCATTAAGATTACACTGGGACTACCTTCGTGTTAGGCTATCCTCGTTTTACTTTTTCTTAATAGTTTCCTGATAGTTCATTTAGACCACGGAGCATTCATCCTGCATTCCTCTTGCATTCTTGTTCGATAAAATTGATTTTTGATACGATTATATTTGCCGGATGGCTCGGTCGTGTAGTATATTTATTCATTGGAGAGATATGCTTGAGTGACAGTGTACGTATGACGAGGGGATGACCAACTTATACGAAAATAGAGACAATTATTTTCAAATGAATAAAATATGTGTATCTTTACATCATGTTAAAAACTAGATTACAATCGGATTTGGTGTAATAAACAATCTGTATTTCTGATACAGGTTGTCCCTTCGCTTGCTTTCGGAAAGCTCTTTCCGGGGGTGATTTTTCTATTATTATAATTTGAATTTTTAATCCGTGTACAACGAGGAAAGTAGAATTATGCTTTCACGTGTATGCTTTATATTGATCAATCATGAGTAACGAAAATAATACCATTCTTGGAATCGACGTTAATTTAATTTGCGAATTCTTCTTGAATACAGAACGGCAGGGGCCCGGAAGTCCCGAAGTAACGCTTAAAGCGTTAAGCTTTATAGACCATCTTACGGATCATTCCCGGATTGCAGACTTGGGATGCGGGACAGGAGGACAGACGATGACGCTGGCACGGCACGCTCCGGGGCAGATTACAGGGCTCGACTTTTTTCCGGGATTCGTGGAGCGTTTTAATCATAACGCTAGGGTGTTGAATCTTCAAGGACGGGTGAAAGGCATTGTCGGTTCAATGGATGCGTTGCCTTTCGGGGAGGAAGAATTAGACTTGATCTGGTCGGAAGGTGCTATTTATAATATCGGTTTTGAGCGGGGATTGAACGAGTGGCGCAAATATCTGAAGACGGGAGGATATGTTGCCGTTTCCGAGAGTTCGTGGTTTACCGAAGAACGTCCGGCAGAGATCCATGATTTTTGGATGTCCGTTTACGAGGAGATCGACACGATACCCAATAAAGTCGCCCAGATTCAGAAAGCGGGGTATATCCCCGTGGCGACTTTTATCCTGCCGGAATATTGTTGGACGGAGAACTATTTTACCCCGTTAGTTAAAGCCCGGGAGATATTCAGCCGGAAATATGCCGGGAATAAAACGGTCGAGGAACTAATAAGTTTTCAGCATCACGAGGCTGAACTATACCGTAAGTACAAGGAGTTTTACGGTTATGTATTTTATATCGCTAAAAAGATAAAGTAATGATAGATTTAAATTATTATGGTTGGAATGATAAGTTAAACCAACTGAAACAGGAATCGACGTATGGAACTCTCACGCATGGGCGTGTCGCTATTGTACACCGGACGTGTTACGAGGTGGTTGCCGGGAGCGGAGTGTTCCGGTGCGAGTTGACAGGAAACATGATGTACGGGAAGTCGGATTTCGAATTACCCTGTACCGGGGATTGGGTGATCTTTCAGCCGTTTGATGAGGGAATGGGGATTATCGTGGATATGTTGCCTCGGTCACGTACTTTGTCCCGCAGAAAAACCGGAACGGTTGCCGAAAAACAAGCCATAGCGGCTCATGTTGACAAAGCCTTTATTGTGCAAAGTCTGGATGATAATTTCAATGTCCGTCGTGCCGAGCGCTTTATGGTTCAGATGCGGGAAGAAAATATTACTCCCGTGCTGGTGCTTAATAAAGCTGACTTGGGTTTTGACCAACAAAAGGTGGAAGAACAAATACGGCACGTTACCCGGCAGATTCCGGTGTTTTACACGAGTATTCACGAGTCTCGGACGATTTTTCGTTTAAGAGAATTTATCGCGGCGGGGGAGACGGTCGTGTTTGTCGGTTCTTCGGGTGTCGGGAAAAGTTCTCTGGTGAATGCACTTTGTGAGAAATCCGTGTTACTCACGTCCGGAATAAGTCAATCCACGGGAAAGGGGCGTCATACTTCGACCCGTCGGGAGATGGTGTTGATGGATGGAGGCGGTGTCTTGATTGATACTCCCGGGGTTCGGGAATTCGGTCTTGCGGTTGATGATTCCGGTGCGCTTGATGAGATACTGGAGATTACTGACTACGCACAATCGTGTCGTTTCAAGGATTGCGAGCATATCAATGAGCCGGGTTGTGCCGTGTTGGATGCGGTGAGTCGTGGTATACTAGATCGTCAGGTTTACGAGAGTTATTTGAAACTTCGACGGGAAACGTGGCATTTCTCTGCCTCCGAACACGAGAAACGGAAAAAAGAGAAATCTTTCACGAAACTCGTGGATGAAGTGAAGAAACGCAAGGATCATTTCTGATCTCTATTCACTTTTTTTCTGAATCCCTAGTTCTGCCGCTACTTGGAACATGTATTCACGGGCCTCAGTGGGATTATTGCTGATTATGCCATCAAGGATAGCTTCTTTGATGGCATTTTTAATATCCCCGATTGCCTTGCAGGGTGGGAGTTGAAATGTCTCCATGATCTCTTCCCCGCTGACGGGAGGTTGGAAATTCCGGATCGCATCCTTCTCTTCGACTTCTTTCAATTTCTGGCGCACGATCTGAAAATTTGCCAAGAATCGACGAACTTTCTCTTCATTTTTGGACGTGATGTCCGCCTCGGCAAGTGTCATCAAGTCGTCGATGTCGTCACCCGCATCAAAAAGGAGGCGACGCACGGCAGAATCCGTCACGGTGTCTTCCGAGAGAACGATCGGGCGCATATGGAGACCGACCAGTTTTTGCACGTATTTCATCTTTTCATTTTGGGGGAGTTTCAGGCGGTTGAATAATCTTCCGACCATACGTTCGCCCACGTGATTGTGGCCGTAAAAAGTCCAGCCTTGTCCCGGAATGAATTTTTTGGTGACCGGTTTGGCTATGTCATGCAGTAAAGCTGCCCAGCGTAACCACAGGTTGTCGGAAACACGGCTTACCGAGTCCACGACAGTCAGCGTGTGGTAAAAGTTATCTTTGTGTCCGATGCCGTCCACGTGTTCCACGCCTTTTAAAGCGGATAGTTCCGGGAAGAAGACACTCAACAGGCCGGATTGTTCCAGTAATTTTAATCCCACGGAAGGTTTCGGTGAGACCATGATCTTGTTAAACTCGTCCATGATGCGCTCTTTGGAGACGATTTTCAACCGATCCCGATTAGCGATGATACTTTCAAATGTCACGGGTTCGATCGTGAAATTCAATTGTGAGGCAAAACGGACGGCCCGCATCATACGCAAGGGATCATCGGAAAACGTGATGATCGGATCAAGGGGTGTTTTTAATATCCCGTTCTCCAAATCCTGAAGTCCCCCGAACGGGTCAACAAGTGTCCCGTAGTTTTCTTGGTTCAAGGATATGGCCAAAGCGTTGATCGTGAAGTCACGCCGTTTCTGATCGTCATCGATGGTGCCTTCTTCGACGACGGGTTTACGGGAATCGAGATGGTAGGATTCCTTGCGGGCTCCCACGAATTCAATCTCTACTCCTTTATAGCGGAACATGGCCGTTCCGAAATTTTTAAACACGGAAACCGTTAAGTCTCCGAGTTGTTTGGCAGCCGTCTCAGCTAATTCGATCCCGCTCCCCAACACGACAATATCAATATCTTTGGAGGGACGGTGTAATATCAGGTCGCGCACGTATCCCCCGATAACGTAAATTTCCAACCCTTTCTCTGCCGCGATTCCGGATAATATCTTAAAAATAGGATGAGTTAACTGCATATTCTTTATTTTGGTTGCAAAATTATCAAGTTATCCCGTACAGACCAAATAAATTGTTTCGGATTTGTCCGGATTACCCTTTTTTCGATATTTTTGTGACCTATGTATTATTGAGAATAAAGATTATGGATAGAGAGCGACGATTAGCGGCATTATTCGATATGGATGGGGTGGTGCTTGACACGGAAGGGCAGTACGATAATTTCTGGCGGGAACAAGGAAGACGTTACCATCCGGATAAACCGGAATTTCATAAGATGATCAAGGGGCAAACGACGGAATTGATTCTGAAGAATTATTTCGAGGGAAATGTTGCTTTGCAACAACAGATTTCACGGGAACTTGACGAGTTCGAGAGCCGGATGGATTTCCCCTACTTCCCCGGTGTGGAGCTTTTTATCCGGACGTTACAGAAACATGGGGTGAGAACCGCACTGGTTACCAGTTCAAACAACAAGAAGATGGCTCATGTGCTAATGGCTCATCCGGAGTTTACCGAGTTATTTGAACGTGTGATTACGGCAGATAAGATTACTCGGTCTAAACCCGATCCGGAGTGTTATTTGCTGGCAGCACGGGAGTTGCAGATGGAAGTGGATGTTTGCTGTGTCTTCGAAGACTCTTTTTCCGGGATCGAGGCCGGCCGACGTGCGGGAATGAAAGTTATCGGTCTGACAACCACGAACCCGAGAGAGAAGATACAGGATAAAGTCGATTGGGTGCTTTCCGATTTCACGGGATGCGTGTATGATGAGTTTATCAGCTTGATGAGAAAGTGAGTCGAAAGTTTGTAAAGTTCATAAGGTTCATAAAGTGACAGGTGTCCTTCGGACGGTATTTAACGGCAACTCAAAACTGCCGTTGACAAAGCTGCCCGAGGGGGGAAAGGGAGTTTGAAAAATGACTTTTGGGGAGCCCTATATTTTTTTGTATAGAGATTGTATAGGAAAAAATAATCTTAACAATGTTAAATATGTATTTAAATTTTGATATATATTTATTTTTACATAATTTACATTCATAATATACGAATTAATTAACTTGTTTTGGCGCTAAGACTATTTATTTCCTAACTAAAATGACTATTATGAAAAAGAAATTGATGTTATTGATCTTAATGGTTGTATTGATAATCCCGGTACAATCAATGATGGCTCAAAATAAAAATGAGTATAAAGGTATCCCTATGAGAGATGTTGAACCTTATTCGATTATATATCCGGTTTATCTTTCCGTGAATGTGATTAATGCCGAGATAGGGGGAGCATATCCTAATGTATATGTATATACGGAATGTTATGCATATGCGTGGGGAGAAATAACAGGAATCCAAACAATGGCTACGGGTGTTACGGATGAACTAGGGTATATTGAAGATTATTCAGGTGATCCTTTAACAGGACTTGCCATGACATATCGTATGCGAGTTGTTGTGGGATTGTTGACAGGATATCCAGCGAGGGAAGTAGATGTTCCTTTTCAAACTGGACTTACGGATGTACATATTTATTTGAATAGAGATGGAAGCGGTTATGTTGTAGTTAGGTATAATGATGGCTCTGCTTTGCAGGCAACTTTAGGGTATGCTTAAGACGATTGTATATTATCAACTGCAACTTCTGTTTCGAAATTGGATCGTTCGCTTATTTTGTTTGGTAAGCATAATGGCGAGCGTGATCATATACATAGAAAATTGGGTGATGCCGAACCCGCTAGAGGTGATGGCATTACCTTCTTTACTGGCATTTAAGGGAGTTTGGGTATTTAATCTGATAACATCCTTATTTTTGATTTATATAGCGGGGAACGTGATGGAACGGAACAAGAGGGGAGATTGGGAGGCTCTATTCGTTCGTCCGGCGAGTAATTTATCATGGGTAGCAGGAAGAGCGATTGCCGTGTTGGTGGTTATTGGAGTGGTTGAAGTGTTGGCATTACTTGTATTAGGCGTACTTTTTGTGAACGATGTAGTTTTGTGTTTTGATATATATTTATTCTACTTGCTCACGTGGAGTTTCCCCATGAATGTATTTTGGATAGGGGGTATAGCATTACTAAGTCGGTGGACTGTTGCGAGAGAAGTTCGTACGATTTTGTTATTAATTATATGGGGTGTGTTGTTTTTCTGCTCATCTTCATGGGGGTATGGTATCGGGGATTTTATGGTACGGCAAATTCCCAATCTTTTTTCCGATGCGGTAGGACATGCGGGAATCGGTTTTTATCTTTTACACCGTGCTTGTTATTTTTTGTTGGGGAGTGCTTGTTTTTTGCTGGCCGTGGGAGGTTTTCGGCGTTTTGACAATGACAGGCGAATGAAGTTTGTCGGCAGTATCGTTGGAATTGTATTGTTCTTGGGGGGAGCTGGCATTGTGTGGATCTTTGTAAATGAACATCGGGATGATATTTCCAGACGAGAGATGTACAGGGCATCATTATCGAAATACGAGGATACCCAAAGAGTGCATGTTATTCAGCACGATATAGCCTATCGGCAAGAGGATGACAGTGTGTTCGTCAAAAGTAACCTGTGGATAGAGGGAGCCGAAACAATCGGTATGTCTCGGATTATTATGTTTTTGAATCCGGGGCTACATGTTCGGAGAGTAAGTGTTGAAGGGGAAAATGTACCATTTCATAGGGAAGGAATGAGCGTGATGCTGGAACGGGGAATACAACAAAAGGAAAAATGTCGGATTGAAATGGTTTATGCCGGGAGGATTGATGAGGCCGCGTGTTATCTTGATCAACCGGACGAGAATTGGAATTCTTATCCGATTGCGTTTACATGGCCTTGGGTGACAACTAATGATATGTATCGTTTTGGGGGGTGGTGTGCGAAAGTATCGGACAAATACACGTTGCTACATCCTGAGATCGGGTGGTATCCGTCTGCAGTACCTTTTGTGAATCCGAAACTTCCTTTGGCCCGGGAGTTCGATTTTACCCGTTACTCGCTGAATGTAGAAAAACAGGATCACCACGTGGTCATATCACAAGGAGAGAAGAAGGAATGGGGAAGAAATGTAGTTTTCGATACACGAGTTCCTCTATCGGGAATATCCTTGTGTATGGGCGATTACGAATGTGAGCGAGTAAAAATAGATTCTTTGGAGATTGAATTTTATTATTTTCCAGGGCATGATTCATGGACAACCGGGTGGCAGTTCTCTGAAAAGGAAAAAATAACAGTGATTAGAGGAATTCGGGAAATTTTGGAAGAAAAATACGGTTCTTCGTTTATATTCAATCCTTTCCGAATCGTGGAGATTCCCGAAAGTTTCACGTTGAAACGTAGGGCTTGGAGAGAAGAAACAAATGCGGTACAGCCTGCGTTGATGTTTCTGGAAGAAAGAGGGATTAATCGTGATAGAAAGAGTACGCTGGAGTTTTTTCATGACACATCCCTCGAAGATCGAGATAAAACATACTGGTATAATCTGATTCATCATGCCGTTAATTATATGAATGGGGGAACGGGGTCTTTCCGTCCTTTGTTTGAGGATTTGGCGGGGTGTGTGTCAGACCCGCACTATCCGGGAATATCTTTGATATTGCGGCAAATGTTGACTTATGGTCAGCTTGCGGCTGATGAAAATATGAATAGAAATGACGTTTTAGATATACAGGCTGTCGATTACCTGGATTCCAATAGTTTTAGAGATGCTTTACGGGATGTGGAGTTATCTCCGGATTTATTACAACGCATGATTTATTTGATATCGGGGGATTTGTTGGCAAGTTGGTCTGCGAAAATCGGTACGGATTCTCTGCGGATGTTTTTGGCTGATTTTTTTCATGAATGTCGTTATCGTAATGTCAGCGTACATCAATTGAAAGCGGCCTTACGAGCCCGTTTCGGATGTGATTTGGGGTGTCGTATTGATACATTATACGATAGAATCGGATTACCGCAGTTCCGTTTTGAAAATGTCGTTTTTGAGCGGGTCGATGAGAATAAGTTTAGGGTGGCTGTCTCCGTGGTGAACGAGGGAAATTCGGAAGGTGTGCTTTCGATGATGCATACCCGATTTGACGGTCGGAATGTGGATTCTTGGTTCGATGCTTTCCTGTTTCAACGGGGAGAGAAAAAATGTTGTGAATGGTATAAACATGTACCGATAGTTCCTGATGAGATAGAGATAAGGACTCATTTGTCGAGACACTTGCCTTTAAATATTGTTGCAAGATCAAATGAAAAAAACGATACAATAACAAGAATAACTGTTGATAATGAGGATAAAGGATTCCAGATTCTTGAGAAAAAAGGAATTCGGAAATTGTTATTTCCGTTTGGTGAAAGATCCATTAAGAACACTTGTTTTATGGATAATATGCAACTTGTTACCAATAGTTGGCGGTGTTATGTGGCACAAAGTTGTTATGGTGATAGAATAAAAAGTGCTGTCGGTAAAAGTGAAGGAAGTGGTGAAAGTCGTGTCGTGTGGAGTACAATTTTACCGTCTGCCGGGCGGTATGAACTGGAGGTGTACATCCCAAATTCAGCATGGAATCGAAATCGTTCCATGCAAATGATATATTTTTATAGGGTTGTTCAACGGGGAAAGATTGAGAATGTGTCGTTAGCGTGGGGAGATCAAGAATGGGGATGGTTGTCTCTGGGTGAATTTGAATGTGAAAATGGCGAAATTACAGTTGAATTAAGCGATAAGGTCGGAGGTTCAAAAATGCAAAATGGAGATGTCCGGGTGGTTATTGCTGATGCAATCAGATGGAAAAAATTGAGTATTAATAAATAACGTCTCCGACAAAAGGAGACGTTATATATATAAGATTCTTTATATTACACAATCCCCGAAAATCCCATGAATGCCATGGCCAGCAATCCGGCTGTAACCAGTGCGATGGGTGTTCCTTTCATGCCTTGAGGAATGGAGGATAGTTCCAGTTGTTCCCGGATTCCTGCAAAGATGGTTAAAGCTAACCCGAAACCTAACGCGGTTGAGGCTGCAAACACGACGGATTCCAGTAAGTTATAATCTTTTTGAATCACCATGATGGCCACACCAAGTACGGCACAGTTTGTCGTGATCAAGGGTAGGAAAACTCCTAATGCTTGATAAAGTGACGGACTTACCTTTTTCAGAATGATTTCCACCATCTGAACGAGGGCGGCAATGATCAAGATAAACACGATGGTTTGCATGAATCCGATGCCGAACGGGTCAAGTACGGTTTTCTGTACGATAAATGTTACCATGGTGGCCAGAATCATCACGAACGTAACGGCTCCTGTCATACCGAGTGCCGTGGGTACGCTCTTGGAAACCCCTAAGAACGGGCAGATCCCCAAGAATTGTGCCAACACGATGTTGTTGACAAATACGGCGGCTATAAATATAAAAACGTATTCCATGTTTCTAATTTTAGATTTTAAATTTTAGATTTTAGATTGCTTTTTCAATTTACAATTTACAATCTAAAATTTACAATTAGTTGGTTTTTCTTATTCTGTTGATGAATGCGATCAGGTAACCCAAAGCGATAAACGCTCCCGGGGCTAGAACGAAAACGAGCATTCCGTAATTTTCATTGTAAAGGGTCATGTTGAAGAACTTCCCACTACCCAGAATCTCACGGATAGAACCTAATATCGTTAATGCCATTGCGAAACCAAGGCCGATACCCAAACCGTCCAGCATGGAAGGAATGGCCTTGTTTTTGGATGCGAATGATTCAGCTCGTCCCAGCACGATACAGTTCACCACGATCAACGGAATGAATAATCCCAAAGATTCGTGCAAGCTCGGCAGGTAAGCTGCCATGCACATATCGACCACGGTAACGAATGCAGCGATGATCACGATAAAACCGGGAATCCGGATTTTGTCGGGAATCAGGTTTGCCACGAGCGAGATGGCCAGATTGGATAGTACCAGAACGAAAGCCGTGGCTAATCCCATTCCCAAGCCGTTAATGGCAGAGGTGGTAACTCCTAGCGTGGGACACATCCCGAGAAGGAGTACGAAGGTCGGATTTTCCTTGAAGAACCCTTTGGTAAAAGTTTGCCAGTTGTTCATATCTTTATTCTTTCATTGATTTTACGTGTTATTTTGCGGATTCTGCCAATGCTTTTGCCGCCCGGTTTACTGCATCTAGGAAGGCTCTGGATGAAATTGTTGCAGCCGTGATTGCATCCACGTCTCCTCCGTCCTTTGAAACCTGAAGTCCTTGTGTACCCGGAGTCTTTCCGGTAATATCACCTTTGGCTCCTTTCACGAACCATGCATCCATCTTGGATCCCAGACCCGGGGTTTCTTTATGGCTTAGTACGGAATAGTTGTATACACTTCCGTCCGGAGTGAATCCGACCATCAGTTCAACAAGACCACTGAAACCGTTATTCGTGAACGTTTTAATGGCTGTCCCCACGAGTTGCCCGTTTGCTTTGGCCGGATAGAATTCTAATTTTCCTCCATCTACTTCCACGATTTGTTTTTCCGTCATCGGGTCATTATCGAAAGCGGGAACCACGGCACGAATGGCCTGTACTTGTTTTTCAATTTTTACTTTTTCAATTAACCCGGACGTGAGTGAGTTCACAACTCCCACGGCGGCTGAGGAAACCAGTGTTACCAAGAATAACACCAGTACCATATTCTTAAAGCTTGATTCTAATTTCTTTCCCATCAGTTTAGATTTTAAATTTTAGATTTTAAATTTTAAATTCCATTTGTAAGTAATTTACAATCTACAATTAGTAAATTTAAAATCGTCGGGGTTTACAATATCTGTTTATCAGCGGTGTGAATCCGTTCATGATCAGGATGGCGAAAGACATTCCTTCCGGGTAAGCCCCGAATACACGGATGATTACGGTCAACAGCCCGATACCGACACCGTAAATAAGCATTCCTTTATGTGTCATGGGAGAGGTTACGTAATCCGTGGCCATAAAGATGGCTCCCAACATCAAACCTCCTGTAAAGAGATGGAAAACTGGACCGGCAAATTGTGCCGGATCAGCTAGGTTCAGAATCCCGGAGAACACGATAACCGTGGCGAAAATGGCCACCGGGATGTGCCAACTGATGATCTTACGGATCAGCATATAAGCGAATCCTAATAAAAGTCCGATAGCGGCAACTTCTCCCAAACTACCCCCCATGTTACCGAGAATCAAGTTACCGGTAGAGAATCCGGCTGAAGAGAGTGCGTCTCCGACAGCTTGTCCGTTCTTAACGGCCTCTTTTACAAGTGCTAGTGGTGTAGCCCCGGTTACTGCATCCGCCGTGGCGAATCCGTTCGGTACAGGCCAAGTGGTCATTTGTACCGGGAACGAGATCAACAGGAAAACACGACCCACGAGAGCCGGGTTGAAAATGTTGTTTCCTAATCCTCCGAAACTCATCTTACCGATACCGATGGCAACCAATGCCCCGATGACCACGATCCATAAGGGAAGGGACGAGGGAAGATTAAATGCCAGCAATACTCCCGTGATGATGGCTGACCCGTCCCATATCGTGGGACGTTGTTTCATGAGGTATTTTTGAATAACATATTCGAATACAAGGCAGGCAACTACCGAGGTGAGGGTTACCAGAATGGCTCCCAACCCGAAAAATACGATAGAAAAGATAAACGTCGGTACTAATGCGATAAGCACGCCGTACATGTTTTTTTCTATCGAATCCCCGCCGTGAACGTGGGGGGAGGGGGATATGGTGAAATTACTCATATTTTTTTATTTAGTGATTTAGTGGTTTCCGATTCTGTGATTTCCACCCACGAGTCAACGCTTGTTAATCATTAAATCATTTAATCGGCAATCTCTGAATCGATTCATTCTAAATTAATTTTTTATTTTTTTCTCGCCCGGATCATTTGACCTGTTCTGGCTTTCCCCAGACGGATCACGTCAAGTAACGGACGGTTTGCCGGACAGGTAAAACTACATGAACCACATTCGATACAGTCCATGACCTTTTCTGATTCCAGCATTTCCAGCTTGTTGTGTTCTCCAAGTAACATCAAATAATAGGGTTCCAATCCCATGGGACACACGCTAACGCATTTCGAACAGCGGATGCAGTTCCGATACTCTTTACGGGTAGATTCTTCTTGACGCATAAGTAAGATGCCACTCGTGCCTTTCGTGACGGGAATGTTCGTGTTGGTCAAGGCTTTCCCCATCATGGGGCCTCCTCCAATCACTTTACCCGTGTCTTCGGGCAATCCCCCGGCAGCCTCGATCAGTTGTGAGATCGGGGTTCCGATGCGGCAAAGGTAATTACCCGGTTCTTTTAAAGATTTTCCGGTAACCGTGACTACTCGTTCGAACAAGGGCTTATGTTTCATGACAGCCTCGTACACGGCATACACGGTGCCCACGTTCTGCACCACAGCCCCAACGGCAATGGGGAGTCCGCCCGATGGAACGAATTTTCCGGTGGTGGCTTGTATCAATTGTTTCTCACCTCCTTGCGGGTATTGTATCTTTAACGGGCATATCTCGATTCCGTCCGCCAGTCTGGCTAGTTTACCCAGTTCTTCAATGGCGTCTCGTTTATTGTTTTCGATTCCCACGATCGTGCGTTTCACGCCGAGGGCTTTCATGATGAGTTCGATACCGATGATCAGTTCTTTCCCGTGTTCCAGCATCAAGCGGTGGTCTGCCGTGAGGTAAGGCTCACATTCCACACCGTTGATGATAAGTACCTCGGCAGTACTTCCGGGAGGGGGCGATAGTTTCACCTGTGTCGGGAAGGTGGCACCACCCATACCGACGATTCCTGCCGCACTGATAGCTGCCAGAATCTCTTCTTTTGTGAATGTACCGGGTTGTTTGTTGATGGGATCTTTTAGGATGTTTTCATCCCATTCGTCACCTTCTACTTTAATGGTTACAGCCGGGCGGGGGTAACCGCTGGCGTCGATCACCGGATCAAGTGACATAACGGTTCCGGACACGGAACTATGAATGTTTGCCGATATAAAGCCGGCAGCCTGACCGATGATTTGTCCTACTTTTACTTGATCTCCTTTTTTCACCGTGGGAACGGCAGGAGCCCCGATATGTTGTGATAAGGGTATGGTTACTTGTTCGGGGAGGGGAAGGGTGATAATTTCCCCTTGTGCTGATAATTTATTTTCTGGTGGGTGAACTCCCCCAATTTTAAATGTCTTAAGCACGGTGTATTAATTTTAGATTTTAGATTTTAAATTTTAGATTGAAAAACGGATGAATTTGTTGATTTAAGATTTATGATTTCTTGATTTAAGATTTTATTCATCGTAAACCGTAATTCATAAATTGTAAATTAATTCGTTTCAGTTTTCAATTGATCAGCAGGTTCGGTGATTTTCCGGGGAGGAAAATTAACCTCGTGGATTGCGTGTGTCGGGCAAACACTGACACATTTCCGGCAAAGTCTGCACTTGCGGAAATCGATGTATGCCAAATTGTTTTCTAGCGTGATGGCCTCGAAAGGACATTCTTTCACGCATTTCCCACATCCGATGCAGGCTGCTGTACAGGCTTTGCGGGCAATGTTCCCCTTGTCTTTGTTCACGCAGCAAACAAAAACTCGCCGATCTTTCACTCCTTTGTTTCGTAACTCGATGATGTTTCTTGGACAGGCCTTCACGCAGGCTCCACACGCTACGCACTTCTCCTCGGAAACGACCGGGAGACCGTTCTCGTCCATGTGAATGGCATCGAACGGACAGGCTGTTACGCAATCCCCGCAACCCAGACAACCGAAAGTACAATCGGTTTCACCCCGGTAAAGGGAATGTTCGATGGCGCATGATTTGTAACCGTCATATTGACTGGTACGTTGACGATGGTCACACGTGCCGTTGCATCTTACCACCGCGATTTGCGGGGTTTGTGCCGTTACTTCCATGCCTAGGGCAGCGGCAACTTTCGTCATGGTTTCCGCCCCTCCAACCGGACAAAACAGTCCATCTAAAGAAGTAGCCTTTACCGTGGCTTCCGCAAATCCCCTACACCCGGGTTTGCCACATCCTCCGCAATTTGCTCCCGGCAGGATGCTTTCCACGGTATCAATTCTAGGGTCTTCCTCGACCTTGAATTTTTGTGCAACAAAATAGAGAATCACGGCAGACGCGATCCCAATAGCGCACAAAGAAATAATGGTGTAAATAATGGTAGTAGTCATCATAAAGGTGTTTGTTTTGTCTCCTCTAGTTTGTTATAACGCCCGTAAAGTTATTATTTTTTTCTAGGTTATGCTATTTTAACCTTGAATTTTATTTTTTGGGCAAACTTGTTTCTTAGTAAATACAGGCAAATAAAGTAGGCCGATATTGCAATCAGGGATAATGTAGCGGCCATAACTTCACTGACTCCGGCAAGGATAAGCAAGGTCAAAATAACGATAATTAAAACAGAAGGAACAATGTATGCCAACAGCACGGAAAGCATGGCATTTTGAGTACTGGCACTGACGATTACTTTGTCTCCTATTTTGATCTCTTCATTTGGTTTTTCCGCCGTGATGCTCTTCAAGGCCATTTCCGACATACCACAAGCTCCTTTGGCATGACATCCCGCACAGGCTGTTTGGCTTTGTATGGTCACTATAATAAAGGTATCAGCCACCTGTGTCACGATTCCATCATGTTCTATTGTATTTTTTGCCATAATATGATTCTTTGAATAGAGCAAATATAATGATAAAATAAAAACCATCCTGCAGCGAGGATGGTTTTCATTTTTTATTTTTTACGCATGAAAATCTGAATCGGTACACCCGTGAACTTCCAGTGTTCCCGGATTTTATTTTCCAGAAAACGCTTGTAGGGGTCTTTCACGTATTGCGGTAAGTTGCAATAGAATGCGAAAGTTGGGGTTTTCGACGGTAATTGTGTCACGTATTTTATGCGGATATATTTTCCTTTCAAGCTGGGGGGAGGGAAGTTTTCGATCTCTTCCAGCATGATGCGGTTCAGTTCGGATGTTTTCAGTTTTTGTTTCCGGTTTTCGTAGGTTTGGATGGCTGATTCAAGCGCTTTCAACAGACGTTGTTTCGTGAGAGCCGAGGTGAAAATGATCTCCACGTCGTTGAAGGGGGCCATTTTTGCCCGCAGTTCTTTTTCGAAATTGATCGTCGTTTTGTTATCTTTCTCGATCAGGTCCCACTTGTTCACGAGAACTACCACGCCTTTTTGGTTCCGCTCGATGAGGTGGAATATGTTCAAGTCCTGAGATTCCATTCCCCGGGTAGCATCAATCAGTAGCATACACACATCACTGTCTTCGATGGCACGCACGGAACGCATCACGGAATAGAATTCCACGTCTTCATTGACTTTCGCTTTCTTGCGTAATCCCGCGGTGTCTACCAGCAAGAAGTCGTGTCCGAAACGGTTGTAGCGGGTGGTGATCGTATCACGAGTAGTTCCGGCAATATCGGTTACAATATTACGTTCTTCCCCGATAAGGGCGTTGATCGTGGAGGATTTTCCCACGTTAGGGCGTCCCACGATAGCGATCTTGGGAAGTTCTTCCATGTCTTCGAGCGGGTCGGTGGTGAAGTGTGAAACCAGTTTGTCAAGTAGTTCTCCTGTTCCCGAACCGTTGATGGATGCTATGGGGAAAATCTCTTCTCCGACTCCTAGTTTATAGAATTCGTGGACATCGTAGAGACGTTCTCCGTTATCTACTTTATTTGCCACGAGATAGATGGGCTTGTTGACTTTCCGAAGCATACGGGCGAAGCTATGGTCCAAATCGGTAATCCCGAGTTCCACGTCGCAGACGAATAGGATCACGTCGGCCTCGTCCATGGCGAGTAATACCTGTTTGTTGATCTCCTCCTCGAAAATGTCCGAACTGTTGGAAACGTATCCTCCGGTGTCAATCACCGAGAATTCTTTGCCATTCCACTCTGATTTTCCGTAATTCCGGTCACGGGTCACCCCGCTTTCCTCGTTCACGATGGCTTTCCGGCCACCGACCAAACGATTGAAAAGTGTTGATTTTCCCACGTTGGGACGTCCTACTATTGCAACAATATTACTCATTGGAAAGATAAAAGTTAAAAGATAAAAACTAAAAGATTAAAGTTGTTTGTAACCGAAGCGTTTCAGGTCGTTTTCCTTGTTCCGCCAGTCTTTGAGGACTTTGACGTACAGGTTCAGGAATACTTTTTTCCCGAAGAAGGTTTCGATGTCAACACGGGCTTCCGTGCCGACTTTTTTCAATGCGGCTCCCTGATGCCCGATAATGATGCCTTTCTGGGAATCCCGTTCCACGTTGATCACGGCCATGATGTTGATACGTTTGGTTTCTTCCTTGAATTCTTCCACGACAACCTCGACAGAATAAGGAATTTCTTTATCGTAGTTCAACAGAATCTTTTCCCGGATAATTTCGGTTACGAAAAAGCGTGCCGGCATATCGGTCATCTCTTCTTTGTCGAAATAGGGTTCTCCCACGGGTAACAATTCCAAGATTCGCTTGTATAAATTGTCCACGTTGAAATTCTCGGTAGCCGAGATCGGGAATATTTCAGCTCGCGGGATGATTTCTTTCCACTTGTCGAACAGGGCATCCAGTTTATCCGGGGTGGTCAGGTCAATTTTGTTCAACACCAGAAGGATGGGAACTTCGCTTTGTTTCACTTTCTCGATAAAGTCCGCGTTCTTTTCGATATTCTCCACCACGTCGGTGACATAGAGGATGATGTCGGCATCGATAATGGCGCTTTTCGAGAAATCAAGCATATATTCCTGCATCTTGTAACTGGGTTTCACGACCCCCGGGGTATCGGAAAACACGATCTGGAAGTCCTCTCCGTTCACGATCCCCTTGATCCGGTGACGCGTGGTTTGGGATTTGGACGTGATAATCGATAATTTCTCCCCGACTAGTCGATTCATCAAGGTTGATTTCCCCACGTTGGGGTTTCCTAAGATATTGACAAAACCTGCTCTGTGCTCCATTTATTTTAAAATTAATTGGGCACAAAGGTACGATAACTAATTGAAAATTGAAAGCCTAAACGAAAATGTGCGGGTCTATTTTTTGTTTTGCTTGTAGACATAAGCGATTTTCTCGCTGTCCGCCGGGTTCGTTTTGCTCGTTTTACTGGTCCATGCTCCGGTCTGGTCGTAAGTATATTGGTAATTAGGATTGATCGGGTTACCGAATTCGTCGTAAGTTAGTGTCATGTTACTTGTTATTTTTTCATTTTGCAGGTTTTCCTTCACGTAGGAAATGCTTACGAGGTAGCCGAATGGGTCATACGTGTAAAGGGTGACTTGTTTCGTGGCGGGATGGTCGGTATCCGGTCGGTTGTTTATCCATGTTTTACCGGAGAGACGTCCTTGGGTGTCGTAAGTGTAGTCTGTTTGAGCGCAAATCAGCCCGTTCCGGTATTCTTGTGTCCGGTTGACCTGTCCTCGGTGATTGTAATAGTCAATAGTGTTTTGCCCGTGGTTCCACTTGGTCGTTTTCATGACGGGATGAGAGGTCGTGTCATACTGATAATTGATTAGGCATACGGTTGCTTTGGCAAGAGAATCAATGGTTTCCTCTTCGTAGCATTTACCGAGGTCGTTGTACTTGAATGTTGTGACAATCAAGTTCAACGGGGTGGTGGTAGTGGAATCTTTTTGCAGTCGTGTGCTTTGAATGATCCGTGTTAAAAGTCCTTGAGGGGAGTATTGGTATGTGGTGATTGTGAGTGAGTCATTGTGAGTTCTAGTTTCCCGGACGATGTTTGTTCCAGAGTAACAACGAGTGATCGTGGGAGATATATAAGTCATCGAGTCGATAAATTGTTCCCTTAACTGCTGGGCTTTGTCCCGGAATTGCTTGTATTTATGTGTTTGAAGGTAAGCCTTGATTAGCGGAAGGCGTGGGAAAGAATCCACCTGTGAAACGAGAATGATCAGGTCTATGCTGTCGTTAGCGTATTCCACTTGTGGCAGGTATCTGCGGTTACATCCGGCTAGATAGGGACATTCGATATAAGCATTGATACAATGTTTTTGTGCTTCCGGGGAAGTGGCCGTTTGTATCGCTTTGAACAGGCAGTCGTCATAGAGTTTTTGTACTTCAGTCAGGTAGGGACGCGGTTCCTTGGTGTTGGCGTAGAATGTTTTTAGCGTGGTGTCGTTAAAATAACAGAGAATGGTTGAATCGTTTTGTTTGTCAAGGGCAGCTTTGTATAACAGGTCATTGTATATTTGGGCTACCTCAACATAATTGTATTGGTTGTGAAAGTCTTTGAAATAGGTATCACATTTTGCCTCTGTTGGCTGGGCTTTCAGGTCTGCATATTGCACTTTTTCCTTTAGCCGGACGATAGCCTCGTAAATGTCGGGGTCAATGTTGTAATCGTATTCCTTTATTTGTGCAAGTACTGTACGGGAATTTTCGAGTTGATTCTTGGAATAAACAAGTAAAGCAAAGATTGTGGAGTCGGCTTTGTGACGGAAAAGGTTGACGTTGAGATTTACTGCTTGGCAGAACGAACGTAACCGGGCGCCGCCATCTTGTTGCTGGATGGCCATGTTGCTTTTCAGGTAGGGTTCGATGGCATTGATGCCGGGTGTCAGTAACAATTGTCTGAGGGCATCGGCTAAGGTGATTTCATTTTTGTAGGCATCCATACTTTTGGTGTCCATTCTTTCTCTCAACCGATCGTACTTGTCTCCTTCGGACCAAGCGATGTGTTGGTATAGTCTTTCCATGCGGCTCTGTTTTTGTGCCTGCGTTTTGGAGCAAAAACTGATGGTAAAAATCGTGAAGACGATCATCGTAAGGTATGAGTTTTTCATAGTGACTAAAATTTATGTAGTTCTAAATATAACGTTTGGTCTAGAATATGATGGAAACCGGGCAATGAACACATTTTTTAGAAGAAAATGTGCGTTGTTCTTGCTTGGTTTTCTTGTTGTTAACGTATTTTCGTTATCTTTGTTGTATAAAAAAATTGAAATAAAATTATGATTGTAGACGTACTGGCTAATAGCGAACGAATTGAGGGGTTGAACCCGTATTTTAAAGTTGTCTTTGACTATATAAAAACGCATGATTTGGCAAGTATGCCCGTGGGGCGAATTGACATTGACGGAGATAATGCCTATCTGAAAATTGAAGATGCCAAAGGACGAAAAATTGAGGAGGCCGTGTACGAACGGCATGATAAATATATTGATATTCAAATGCCTTTGAGTACACCTGAAGGATATGGCTGGAAGGCTAAAAGGCTGTTGGGCGAGGAACGGGCGCCGTATGATGGCGCAGGTGATTTTACTTTTTACCGGGATCCGGTGGAGCGGGTGTTCACGTTATCTCCCGGAGAGTTCGTGATCTTTTTCCCGGAAGATGCTCATGCTCCTTGTATCGGGGAGGGGATAATTCGGAAAATGGTGGTGAAAGTGAAAATGGGTTCATAAAGTCCATAAGGTTCATAAGGTCTATAAGGTCCTTGGACTCCTGCGGGGCGCTGCCGTTAAAAACTGTCCGAAGGACACCCGTCACGTTATGAACTTTATAAACCTTATGAACTTTACGGACCTTACAAACTTTGTAAATTGATTATGATGAAGAAAAGATATAAGATACTTTTGACGGTTGTGGTGGTGCTGGGGATTGCTTATTTTTGTCTGCCTTATTATGCGCGACAGGCTTTGCTTTATTGGTACCCGTCGATAGATGATTTGTCGATGTTTGACAAGCATACGGTGCGGAAGGCCGACACGTGCTGGACGTGGGGGATTGCCAAGGATTATAACACGTACGAGTTGAGTCCGGAGGATGATGCTTACTTGAATGATTTTCGTACGGTTTCTTTTCTTGTGATCCAGAATGATAGTATCGTGTACGAGGAATATCGGTCCGGTTGGAATGACACGAAAACATCAAATATATTTTCATCGACCAAGAGTATCGTGGGGCTGTTGGTCGGTATTGCTTATGACGAGGGGAAAATTACCAGTCTGGATGATCCGGTGGGGAAATATATCCCGGAATTTAACGAGGGAAAAAAGAAAAATATCACGATTCGCAATCTGTTAACCATGAGTGGCGGGTTGAATTGGGATGAGGCTTACGCGTCGCTGTTTTCGGTAACTACACATGGCTACTACGGGAACGATCTTTATGATTTAGTGACTACGTTGGACGTGATCGAGGAACCGGGGAAACAATTTTCATACCGGAGCGGGGATACACAGATATTGGCTTTTGTCGTGGAGAAAGCGACCGGAAAGAGCATTAGTGATTATGCCGAAGAGAAGTTATGGAAACCGATGCAAGTCTGTCAAGATGCTTATTGGTTGTTGGATAAAAAGGACGGGGACGAGAAATCTTTCTGCTGTTTTCACACCACGGCAAGGGAAATTGCTCGTTTTGCCCGTTTGATGTTGCATCACGGGAACTGGAACGGGAAACAGTTGGTTTCGGAAGAATATATCAACGAGGCCATGAGTCCGGCGGGGTATCTGAAGGACGAGTGGGGGAAGGATTCTTTGGATTATTATGGTTTCCAGATTTGGATTATGAACTATAAAGGGCAACAGAATCCCTATTTCCGGGGAATGTTGGGACAGTATATTATTGCTATTCCCGAAAAGAATGCCATAATTGTCCGGTTGGGGCATAAAAAGGACGAGGAACGTATCCGGGAGACCACCCGGGATGTGTATCGTTACATGGATATCGGGACGAAAATATTGGATAACAGGAAGTAGAAAGGTTGAATCGCTAGGGTATATCGGGGGCAAATAAATTGCAATTTCAGATCAAAGACGTATCAAAGACGTTCACGAACGTCTTTGATACGTCTTTGATACGAAGTTGATACGTCTTTATGCCCTGTCTTCACCGAAACAATATCGGTAGATCTATGTATTTTCTTGCTTATATCAGTAATTTTGGTATCTTAATCTGTAATTCGTGTACAAATTATAGTGTAAACATTCCATAATTTTGTAATGTTTTAATAACTAAAATAACAGCTTATGCTACGCAGAATCAGATTAATAGTAGCCCTTGTGTTTTTTATCTTGATCACCTTGTTGTTTCTCGATTTCACGGGAACATTACACGGGTGGTTCGGATGGCTGGCGAAGATACAGTTCCTGCCGGCCGTGCTGGCCTTGAATGTCGGGGTCATTCTTTTATGGGTGGTATTGACGCTCGTGTTCGGACGGGTGTATTGTTCGGTGATTTGTCCGTTGGGTGTGTTTCAGGATGTAGTGTCTTGGTTTAGCGGACGGCGAAAGAAAAAGAAATATCGTTTTTCGTATTCTCCTGCGGTTTCGTGGTTACGGTACGGGGTGTTGGGAGTGTTTATTATTGCCATGATTGCCGGAATTGGTTCGGTGGTGGCATTGTTGGCTCCGTATAGTTCTTACGGGCGAATCGTTTCGAATCTTTTCGCTCCCGTGTACCAGTGGGGAAATAACGTGTTGGCTTATTTTGCCGAAAGGAGTGATAGCTACGCTTTTTACGAGACCTCGGTATGGCTGAAGAGTTTGCCGACGTTTATTATTGCGGCGGGCACGTTTGTCGTGTTAGTCGTACTGGCATGGCGAAATGGTCGAACCTATTGCAACACGATCTGTCCGATAGGTACGGTGTTGGGATTCTTCTCCCGGTATTCCTTGTTTCGTCCGGAGATTGATGCGGAGAAATGTACAAATTGTAGTTTATGTTCCCGTAAATGCAAGGCGGCTTGCATTAATTACAAGGATCATCGGATTGATTATAGTCGTTGTGTGACTTGTATGGATTGTATTGATTCCTGTAAGCATGGTGCGATCAGTTATAAATATCGGTTTGGGAAAAAAGAGATAAAAGAAACTTCCGAAACGGGAAATACAAATAATGCTCGTCGTAGTTTCTTGACCGGGATGGGACTGGTTCTTGTTTCTTCGGCTGTCAAGGCGCAGGAGAAAAAGGTGGATGGCGGTTTGGCTGTTATTCTCGATAAGAAAGTCCCTGCCCGGATGACACCGCTTGTTCCACCGGGAGCCAAAGGGCTACGTAATATGCGGACACATTGTACCGGTTGTCAGCTTTGTGTTTCGGTATGTCCGAATCAGGTGTTACGTCCCTCTACCAAGTTGGAAACGCTTATGCAACCGGAGATGTCATACGAGAGAGGATATTGCCGACCGGAATGTACGAAATGTTCGGAGGTATGTCCGGCGGGAGCAATCCTGAAACTTACCCCGGCGGATAAGTCGGCCACACAGATTGGTCATGCCGTGTGGGTAGAGAAGAATTGTGTACCACTTCGGGATAAGGTGGCGTGTGGCAACTGTGCCCGGCATTGTCCGACGGGAGCGATTACGATGGTTCCTTCTGATGCTGATGATGCGGATTCGTTGAAGATTCCGGTTGTGAATGTGGAACGTTGTATCGGTTGCGGGGCTTGCGAGAATCTTTGTCCGGCACGTCCATTCAGTGCCATTTACGTGGAAGGACATGAACAGCACAGAACGATCTAAAAATTACGAGTACATGGAAAAGAAAGATAGGAAAGAAGAGATAAACCGCCGGGAATTTTTAAAGCGATTAGGGGTTGGTGCGGCTGCATCGACAATCGGTTTGGCGGGTTGTAATTCGAGAAATAATATCGTGTCGGGCAATCGTTCGGCACAAGGGGAAATCCCGACAGATCAAATGACTTACCGAACGCATCCGAGGACGGGCGATAAAGTCTCTTTGTTGGGATATGGTTGTATGCGCTGGCCGGATACGAGTGGCGGGGCAGGACGGAATCCTGATGCGGATTTGGATCAGGAGACGATTAATCGGTTGGTGGATAAGGCTATCGCGCATGGTGTTAATTATTTCGACACGTCTCCCGCTTATTGTATGGGGCGTTCCGAGCGTGCCACGGGTATTGCCCTTAAACGTTATCCGCGCAACACGTATTTTATTGCTACCAAATTGTCCAATTTTGCCCCTTCGACTTGGAGTCGTGAGGCTTCTATCGCGATGTACCGCAACTCGTTTAAAGAATTACAGGTGGATTACATCGACTATCTGCTACTTCACGGGGTTGGGATGGGAAACGGTATGAAAGAGTACGAGGAGCGTTACGTGAATAATGGCGTGTTGGATTTCCTGCTTGAAGAACGTGAGGCGGGACGGATTCGTAACTTGGGCTTCTCTTACCACGGGGATATAAAAGTCTTTGATTACTTGCTCTCGATACATGATCGGGTAAAATGGGATTTCGTGCAGATCCAGTTGAATTACGTGGACTGGAAACACGCGAAGGAGGTGAATACCCGGAATACAGATGCCGAGTACCTTTACGGGGAATTACAAAAGTTGAACATTCCGGCTATTATCATGGAACCCCTGTTAGGTGGCCGTCTTTCGAATGTGCCGACTCATGTGGCGAACACGTTGAAATTGCGTAAGCCCGAATCTAGCGTGGCCTCGTGGGCGTTCCGTTTTGCGGGTTCGTTTCCCGGGGTATTGACTGTTTTGAGCGGGATGACTTACATGGAGCATTTGGAGGATAACTTGCGTACATTCTCACCGCTGGACCCGTTGACAGATGATGATAAGGTATTTTTGGAGGAAACGGCACAACTGATGTTGCGATACCCGACCATTCCTTGTAATGATTGTAAATATTGTATGCCTTGTCCTTATGGTTTGGATATTCCGGCTGTGTTGCTGCACTATAACAAGTGTATTAACGAGGGTAACGTGCCTGCCTCGTCACAGGATGAGAATTACCGTAAGGCCCGGCGGGCATTCCTTATCGGGTATGACCGTTCGGTTCCCCGGTTGCGACAAGCCAGTCATTGCATCGGTTGTGACCAGTGCGTACATCATTGTCCGCAGGGAATTAACATCCCGAAAGAGATGCAACGAATTGATCATTTCGTGGAGGATTTGAAACAGGAACGGGTATTTTAAGTTGAGGAAATGAGCATGATGGTTGAAACGGATCGAAAGGTGTTGATTGAGCGCTTGGATGCAGAACAATGTTCCTGCGTGATTTATAACGGGGGAGAGACCCGGTTGTTCTGGGAGCGGGGTGTACAGGATTTATACCGGTTGTTGAAGACGGAACCGGATTTTCTTCGGGGTGCGTTTATTGCGGATAAAGTGATTGGCAAGGCTGCTGCCGCCTTGATGGCTTTGGGGGGCGTGGATGAGGTGTTTGCTCGGGTTATCAGTAGCCCGGCCAGAGAGCTTTTGGAACGGTCCGGGATTAAGGTGGATTGCTTGTCGGAGGTGCCTCATATCATTAATCGTACCCGAACAGGCTGGTGTCCGTTGGAGACTCGCTGTTTCCGGATGCACACGGCAGAAGAGTGTCTGCAACAGATAGAGGAATTTATACATACGATGAATAACGTGACAAAATAATGCAGGATGAAAAAGATACTATTTACCGTGCTATTTTTGGGTGGGCTCGTTTCCTTGCGGGCTGAGGAAGTGCCTGATAGCTTATCGGTGCAGAAAAAAGTGACCATAGAAGAAGTTGTTGTTACCGGAACACGGAACGAGACGGATGTGCGGCATTTGCCGATGACCGTTTCCGTGGTGACCCGGGAACAGATAGAACATCGTAACGATCCCTCGTTATTACCTCTTTTGACCGAGTATATTCCGGGACTTTTCACGACTTCCAGAGGGCTGATGGGATATGGGGTATCCGGAGGGGCTGCCGGAGGAATGAGTTTACGGGGAATCGGGGGCGTGCCACAGGAGGGATTACCGACCACGGGGATGCTCGTGTTAATTGACGGACACCCGCAATACATGGGACTGATGGGACATCCGATTTCCGATGCTTACCAGTCTTTGCTGGCAGAACGTGTAGAAGTGCTGCGGGGCCCGGCATCCGTGTTATACGGGTCGAACGCGATGGGGGGAGTGATCAATATTGTAACCCGGAAGATGCAACAGGATGGAATCCGGACACATGCAAACGTGGGGTACGGTTCGTATAACACGTTGCAATCGGAGGTTACCAATCGTGTCAGGAAGGGACGGTTCACAAGTATTGTCAGTGGTTCCTATAATCGTACGGACGGTCACCGAAAGGATATGGAGTTCGAGCAATATGGTGGCTATGCCAAATTCGGGTACGAGATTTCGGATGCATGGAATGTTTGGGCCGATGTGAATCTGACTCATTTTGATGCCTCGAATCCGGGAGAAATTTTCAATCCATTACTTGATAATGACCAACGGATTACACGAGGAATGACCTCTTTTGCCTTGGCTAATCATTACGCGAAGACTTCGGGAGCGTTGAGTTTCTTTTATAACTGGGGGAAACATTGGATTAATGATGGTTATCATTTAGGGGGTGATCCTCTTGATTATCGGTTTCATTCACGTGACCGGATGTTGGGTGTCTCTTGGTACCAGAGTGTACAGCTTTTCGAGGGGAATCGCCTGACCGTGGGATTTGATTATTTCCATTTCGGGGGAGAGGCTTGGAACAAGACATTAGCGGGAGAACGAGATACCCAAGCGGATAAAACACAGGATAATGTGGCAGGATATATTGATTTCCGGCAGAACTTGGGTGACTGGCTTACTTTTGACGTGGGACTTCGTGTCGACCATCATTCGCGAGTGGGGACAGAATGGGTTCCACAGGTCGGACTTTCTTTCCATTTGCCGGAAAACAGCGAGGTGAAGTTGATGGCAAGCAAGGGATTCCGTTACCCGACGATTCGTGAAATGTATATGTTCCGCCCGGCCAACCCGGATCTGAAACCGGAGAGGTTATGGAGTTACGAACTTTCGTTTGCACAGCGGTTGCTGGATGGGCGATTGTCATACGGTGTGAATGTTTTCTATATTGACGGGGAGAACCTGATTATGCGTATGCCGATAGACGGGCGTCCCTTGAACGTGAATACGGGAAAGATTGAGAATGCCGGTGTGGAGGCTCAGGTGGCTTACCGGATTGTTCCCGCTTGGTCCGTGGATGCGAATTATAGTTATTTGCACATGGATAATCCCGTGTTAGCCTCTCCGGAGCATAAACTTTATGTAGGAACGGCTTTTTCAAAGGGACGTTGGAATGTGTCAACCGGATTGCAATACGTGGCCGGGTTGTATAAAGAACTTGATCCGGAGGAAACCGAGGATTTCCTGTTATGGAATGTACGTGGGTCTTTCCGTGTACTGGATGGGTTTGATGTTTGGGTGAAGGGAGAGAATCTACTCGCTCAAAGATACGAGATCAACGCCGGATTCCCGATGCCTAAGGCGACGGTGATGGCGGGAGTGAATATAAAATTTTAAATCGTAATACATAATATCATGAAAATGAGAAGGAATATTTGTATGATTTTGTTCTCCGTGCTGTCAACCGTGACAGGGATGAATTGCGCTAACGCGCAAGAACAGAAATCCGATGGAAATACCAATGTACCGAAAGTGTATATGTTCAAGGAGATTTCCCCGGAGAATTTGGTGAAGATTTACGAAGCTTTAGGTCGGGAGGCAACAGGAAAAGTTGCCGTGAAATTATCCACGGGAGAACCGGGTGGGCATAATTTCCTGCAACCGGCTTTGATCAAGGATTTGGTGCAGAAGGTGAAGGGAACTATCGTGGAATGTAACACGGCTTACGGGGGTGGACGTGCCGATACCGAAAATCATTTGAAAGCGGCTAAAGATCACGGGTTCACTGCCATTGCTCCGGTGGACATCATGGATGCGGAGGGAGAAGTGGCACTTCCCGTGAAGGGGGGTAAGCATTTGAAAGAGGATTTTGTCGGTTCGCATTACTTGAACTATGATTTCACGATTGTTCTTTCACATTTTAAAGGCCACGCGATGGGTGGTTTCGGGGGAGCTATCAAGAACATATCCATTGGTATTGCATCCTCTGCCGGAAAAGCTTGGATTCATTCAGCCGGGAAAACGAAAGGCAACCCGTGGGGTAATTTGCCCCCGCAGGATGATTTTCTGGAATCTATGGCCGAGGCCGCAAAGGCAATCGTAGACCATTGTGGGGACAAGATTTTGTATATCAGCGTGGCGAATAATCTTTCCGTGGATTGCGATTGTGATTCTTCCCCGGAAGATCCCAAGATGGGAGACATCGGTATTCTGGCTTCTCTTGATCCGATTGCTTTGGACAAGGCCTGCACGGATTTGGTTCGGGCTTCCGAAGATCATGGAAAGATTCATCTGATCGAACGTATTGATTCCCGTAATGGAATGCACACGTTGGAATATGGTGAAAAGATCGGTTTGGGAAGTCAGAAGTATGAATTGGTGAAACTGGATTAAAGAATATAAGAGTATGAGAACGACAATAGTAAAACTTTATTCATTGGAATATAATCAGTTGAGGACCTATTGGGCCGTGACTTTATTCGTGGCGGGTAATATGATCCTGCCGCAGTTGTGTCACCTGGTTCCGCAGGGTGGTATTCGCTGGTTACCGATTTATTTCTTTACCCTCGTGGGGGCTTATAAATACGGTTGGAAGGTGGGTTTATTGACGGCACTAGTTTCTCCGTTGGTAAATTCGGCTCTTTTCGGGATGCCCGCGGTGGCCGTGTTGCCTGCCGTGTTGTTGAAATCGGTGTTATTGGCCGTGGCTGCCGGGTATGCGGCAACCCGTTTTCGGAAGGCCTCTTTGGTATTACTCGTGGGAGTGGTACTTTTTTACCAGATCGTGGGAACGTTAGGCGAGTGGATGCTGGAAGGTAGTTTTTATGTTGCCTTACAGGATTTTCGTATCGGGTTACCCGGAATGTTGATGCAGGTTTTGGGTGGTTGGCTATTTATTAACCATATAATTCGTAAATAGAGTATGATGAATTCATTATTTATTGGCAGTGTCGGTATGCCGGAAGTGCTGCTTATCGTGTTAGTCGTGTTACTGTTATTCGGTGGCAAGAAGATTCCTGAATTGATGAGAGGAATTGGCAAGGGCATACATTCTTTCAAAGAAGGAATGAACGGGGTGGAGAAAGAAATTACTTCAGAAGAGAAAAAAGAGTAGTATGGAACAAGTCGGTAAGTCTGAGAATCAGAGTTTTTGGGAACACCTAGATGTGCTGCGGGCCTCGTTGGTGAAGATTGCCATCGTGACCGTGGCTTTTGGTGTTGTAGCGTTCTTTTTCAAAGATGAGTTGTTTGCTGTTATATTAGCGCCCAAAGAGGCAGATTTTATTACTTACCGGCTTTTATTTTCGCTTAGTGGATGGGTGACGGGTGCCGAATCCCCGGACTTTTTCGTGAAATTGATCAATACCGGGTTGGCGGAACAGTTTTTGATCCACATGAAAGTGGCGATGTGTGTGGGGATTTTATGTGCATCCCCTTATATTTTGTACCAATTATTCCGTTTCGTGTCCCCGGCTCTCTACTCTAACGAGCGTAAGTATGTCGTGAGAGTGGTGGGGAGCGGGTATGTCATGTTTATGCTGGGTGTCCTGCTTAGCTATTTTCTTATCTTTCCGTTAACTTTTCGTTTCTTGGGAACTTATCAGGTGAGTAGTGACGTGGAGAATATGATCGCGTTGCAATCGTATATCAGTACCTTGATTTTGATGAGTCTTGCCATGGGAATCGTCTTCGAGATACCTATACTTTCGTGGTTATTTGCCAAGCTGGGATTTATCTCTGCCGATTTTATGAAACGCTATCGACGTCATGCCGTGGTAATTATTCTTATCGTGGCTGCCGTTATAACCCCGACATCAGATATATTCACGTTGTCATTGGTGGCGTTGCCGATGTGGTTGTTGTACGAGGTGAGTATTTGGATTGTGAAACGTGCTGTTCGGTAAATATGAAAAGTATTATTTTGTCTTAAAAGATGATTTCCTGAAGAACGAGGCTGATAAAAGATACCTGAAAAATTGTATGTCCCAATGAAATGTAGTAAATTTGTATATCATTAAAAATGAATGATAAATGACTATATTTGATGAATATAAGACATATACGGGCGAAGTTTCAATTTCTCCATCTTTACTTTGGGAATATGATTTATCCTGTTTTGACTGGTGGAAATCAAGAAAGATTGTGGTTCAGCGTGTCATCGAAAGAGGGTGGCTGAAGGATTTTTATGCAGCATTCAAATTATACGGGGGAATAGAAGGATTTAGGGAAATCATAAAGGAGGTTCCGAGCTTGTCTCCACGAGATATGAATTTCGTTTGTGTTGTCTTTAATTTGAAAAAAGAAGAATTGAAATGTTATACACGGAAACTGTTGCGAGATCGACTCTTGAACTCCTGAAAAAGTTGGAGGCAGAAAGAATGATGGTTGGTTTTAACTTGGCAGGAGGAACCTCTTTATCTCTATATTTAGGACATAGACTGAGTTTGGATTTAGATCTTTTCACTCCGGAATCATTTGATGCAGTTCGATTGGAACTATTCTTGAAAGAGGAATATGGATTTCGTACAGATTTCATGGCAAAAAATACTCTGAAGGGTACGATTGATGGCGTAAAAATAGATTGTATTACCCATTCTTATGACTATCTTGAGAATCCATACATTGAATCCGGTATAAGGTTGTATAGTATGGAAGACGTTATTGCCATGAAGCTTTCTGCTATTGCAGACAATGGATCACGATTAAAGGATTTTATTGATATCGCTTTCCTCTCTACTCGTTTCCCTTTCAGTTCAATGTTGAAAATGTATGAACGTAAATTTCCAAATTCAAATGTCATAAGACCTTTTAAGGCTATTACCTATTTTGATGATATTGATTTTGAGGAGGATATTGTCATGGTGAATGGAGAATATGATTGGAGGTCGATCGAAAAGAGATTGATTGAGATGACCCAAATTCAAGATAAAACTTTCGAAGCGTTTCCATTTCCTAAAAAGGATATAAAAAATAGGTGATGATAGGAATATTTGTACTTTAAAAATATAAAGCCGAATCATTTCTGCTAACGAGAAAATGGTTCGGCTTTATGATTTGATCAATATATGGGATTACTTGTGTTTGTCACAACCGCCGCAACCTTTACATTCGTGGTCTTCATTTACAGTAGCAGGATCGCCATGGCCGCCTCTTTGTCCGCCACGTTTATCCATCATCTCTTTCCGGCGTTTTTCCATTTCTTGTTTTCTCTTTTCCAGATTAGTCAAGTAAGTTTTATATTGCTCTTCTGTCAAGATTTTCTTTAGGGAAAGGTTTTGCTGCTCTTCCATCTTTTTCATATTGACCATCACGGAATCCCGTTGGCCTTGATATTTTTTCATGAGCTCACCTCTCTGTTTGATGTTTTCGGTAAGCAAATCTTTTACCTGTTTTTCTTGTTGTTCGTTGAGTTTCAACTCGGTTTTCATTTGTTCAACCTGTTTTTTTACCATTTCTTCGGGGTTCATGTGACCTCTTTGCCCGCGATGTTGTGGGCCGTGTTGTTGTGCGCTTACTCCTAGTGCCATGAAAAGAAAAAGCGACGAGATAATTAGGGTTACTGTTTTCATACTTTCTTTTATTAACGTTTGTAATGGCATGGAATTTAGAATTTTAAGTGGCCGGTAAATTTCATGCGTTTTTAAAATGCATTTACATTTAAGACAAAACGGGAGAGAAAAGGTTTATTGTCGGGTCTCTCTATTTTTATATCTCGTTCTGAAATAAAAGTTTTATCTTTGTAAACGGTTGGGAAGGATAAAAGTTAGATCGTGTCGTTTTAAATAATATCAATTTGGGTGATAAAGAGCTAGATATTATCATTGATTTTTCTCAAGGGGACGAGAAGGCTTTCCGTGTCTTGTATGACAAGTATGCGGTTGCGTTACGTTATTTTGCCGCGAAGTACTTGAACGAGGATACGATGATTGATGATGTCGTGCAGGATGCTTTTGTCGATTTATGGGAGAAGAGGGCTGATTTCCGGGGGGAATATGCCGTGAAGGCCTATTTGTATAAAGCCGTGCGGAATGACTGTCTTAATTTGATGCGCCATCAGCAGGTGGAGGATAAATATGCTAGGCGGGTGGTAACAGAGGGGGAGGATTCCGAGTCATTTCTGGATCGGATTCTGGAATCGGAGATATTTCAAACCCTATCGGATGTCTTCAATGAATTACCCCCGGCGTGTAAAGAAGTTTACCAGATGAGCCTCGATGGAAAAAGTCATGAAGAGATCGCACAAACATTGAATATATCGGTCAACACGGTCAAAAAGCATAAGAATAATGCCAATCATTATATGAGGGAACGGTTGAAAAACGTTCTTTCTCTACTTACTTGGATTTCCTGAATACCTACTAATACTAGGGTTTTACTACTGTAATACTAGGGTTTAACTACCAAACGGGCGTTACAAGACCTATTCTTTAACCTTTCCTCGTCCTTCCTGAACGGCGATGAAAGGGTGATGAAAGGGAGATGGAAGGGCGATGGGGCATTATAATCTTGTGAAAAGGGTTACTTAACCCTTGAAATAGGGTATAATTAGAAAAATATTTTGATTCGAGTAAAAAATAATTGGTTTTTGTATTACACCAAATGAAAGTTTGCGTGCTTTAGTATAAAATGAATATCAGAATATGGAGATTCAGAATAATGACCGGATAAAGCAATTGATCGTTCGCTACGTGAAAGGAGAGTTGAGCGAGGGGGAGATGGACGAGCTAAAGCGTTGGAGAGACGAGCGAGCGGAACATGAAGAGTTGTTCCGTAACGTGGTTTCCATGGAACGATTGGAGAGTGGAATTCGTCGTTTCGTGAAGACCCCGGAACAGCAAGAACTGGAATGGAACCGGATTTTAAGCCGGACAGTACGGAAAAAACGACGTTCTCGGAAAATGGTATGGATGCGTTATGCCGCCCTGTTTATTTTACCTTTGCTAGTAGGTGGGATCGTGTATTTTTCATGGGATACTACACGGGAAGCGGGGCCAGAGGTGATTTCTCCCCGGATTGTTCCCGGTGTATCTATCGCCGAGTTGGTATTGCCTGACGGTACGAAAGTGATGTTGGATCGGGAAATGGACCGGGCTTTGGAAGAGGGGGTGAGGAATAGCGGTGATACGTTGAATTACACGGAGGTTGCTTCGGGTGGGGTGCAAGATTCCTGCGAGATATATCATACCTTGCGTGTTCCTCGCGGGGGTGAGTATACTTTGGTGTTGGCTGACGGAACGACGGTTTATCTGAATGCCGAATCGGAATTGAGATTCCCGAAACAATTTAGGGGAAAGAATCGGAAAGTGTACTTGACGGGAGAGGGATATTTTGACGTGCAGCGTAACGAGAAACAGCCTTTTATTGTCGAGGCACAACAGGTGGAGGTTCGGGTGTTGGGAACGTCGTTCGGGGTACGGGCTTATACGAAGGAGGAGAACGTGTTGACAACTTTGATACAGGGACGGGTAAACGTGGAGGCTGACGGGCAACAGGTGGAATTGAATCCCGGACAACAGGCTGATTTTAATCGGGGAAATGACAGGTTAACCGTGGCTGAGGTAGATGTAGAACAATATGTGGGGTGGAAGGATGGCCGTTTAGTGTTTGATAACAAGCCTTTGGAATTTATTCTGGAGGAATTGGGACGCTGGTATTCGTTTGACGTGTTTTACACGAACAAGGAGTTGAAAGAAATTCCTTATTCGTTGAACATCAAGAAACATGAGGATATTGCCCACGTGTTGAAATTTATCGAGCGAACCGGGAAAGTGAAGTTTGAAGTGAATAAAAACACGATTATTGTGAAATAAAAACAAAGAGCAGTGCTGCAAACACTGCCCCTTGTCAAACTCTTTCAATCCTGCTGCAAACAGGAATTGAATTATTGTCGAATCTTAATTACAAAGTTATGAAAAAAAATCTTTATGCCTGCATGGACAGGCATAGAAAAGTAATGAAGCTTATTTTAATGATGAAGGCGACGTTTATTTTATCGGTTTTGTTTGCGCTGCAAGTACACGCCGGGGTTTATTCCCAGCAGGTACGGTTGAGCATGACGTGGGAAGAAGCGTCAATCAAGCAAATTATTAGTGAGATTAAGAAAAATTCTGAATTCAGTTTCGTGTATAGCGATGCGGATATTGCTGGAGTAAAGTGCAAAAATGTTTCTTTTAAAGACGAGACGGTGGAGAGTATTCTGGCCATTTGTTTGAAAGGAACGGGATTGAATTTTGCCATTGAGGAGAAAACGATCGTGATTTGGAAAGGAAATCCCGTGAAGCAGATCGTGGAAAAAGAATGGGTGTTGAAAGGGTTGGTCGTTGATGAAAAAGGACAACCACTTCCCGGGGCAACGGTAATCCTGAAAGGTACGGCTTTAGGGGTTGTCACGGATACGGCCGGGATATTTAAAATTGCATTACCGGACGGAGACAAGCATGTACTGGTGGTTTCTTTCGTGGGGATGAAATCACGTGAGATCGTGGTGACTCCGGATGTTAAGTCTGTGAACGTGACGATGGAAGAGGACGTGGAAAGTTTGGATGACGTGGTGGTAACAGGATATATGAAACGTTCAAAATCTTCTTATGCCGGGGCCGTACAGACGATGAAATCCGATGATTTGGTTGCTACGGGTGCGACCAGTTTGATCGAGAGTTTAAAGGGATTGGTTCCGGGAGTGGAGGTTCGACAATCCGGGTTGATCGGACGAAATCCGACAATAAAAATTCGGGGATGTAATCGTTTGGAAGAGAGTACTATTACCGGAACTTCAGCACCATTATTCGTAATTGACGGTTTTATCATGAATGATATGTCCTGTTATAATATGTTGAACCCGAAAGATATCGAGACGATGACCGTGTTGAAGGATGCCGAGGCAATGGCATTGTACGGGTCACGTGGGGCGAACGGGGTAATCGTGATCGAGACGAAAAAGGGCAAGAGTGATCAGTTTCAAGTGAAGGTAGATGCTATGTATGGCGTGGTGGATTTAGGTAAACAGCTTGATTTCATGTCTCCGCGGGAGACATTGGAATGGGAACGGTTGTTGTACGTGAATTATTACAACGAGTACTACGATGATAAGATTACAGTGGATGGAGAAAAGGCGTTGAAATTCAGACCTGATAGTATGTTAGAGAATACAACAGATTGGTTTGATGAGGCTTTGGGAGGCAGTTCGACAACGGATATTAGCTTGTCAGCATCCGGGGGAAATGCACGGACAAAATTCTTTATTCAAGGATCATACACGCATCAGGCAGGAATAATTAAAAAGAATGATATGGATCGTTTCGGGTTGACGGCAAACCTGCAGCATCGGGCGAATGATCGGGTGAGTCTTTCATTTAACACGAGTGCCTACCGTACGGAAACCAAGAATACGACTGCTGCCGATCGTTTATACGAGGGAATTCAGAAAATGTCGCCTTTGACGGGTGCTTATGATCCGGTGACCGGGGAATTACTGGATGGCACGCAGGATCAGTTTGAAGAGAATGAAGGGAATCCTTTATTTGACTATTCCGTGAATCATGACGAGGATGTGAATTATCGTTTTTCGGGAGGTTTGACGGCAGATATACAATTATTGCCTTTTTTGAACTGGAACTCGCAGTTGGGATATGAGGTGACGAATACATCCAGCACGTTCTTCGAAGATCCGAGAACGAAACATGACCAGTATTTTTCGCAATTAGGTTCATTGTCTGAAACCTCTTCCAAACGAAATAGTTTTTCTTGGAGAAGTATGTTGAGTGTGAACAAGTTCTGGGAAAATCATTCTTTGACAGGGTTCGCATCCGTGGAGTATCAATACGAGGATTACGATTACACGAATATTAGAGGAGAGTTTGAGGAGTCGTTGCTGATTGAAAATTTGGCATCAATTGATAAAGGGGAGCCGGAAAAAGATATGAGTAAATCTAATTTCATGGGAATTGTGTTCCAAGCGGAGTATGGATATAAGGGGAAATATTATGTTTCCGGAAGTGTGCGTACGGATGGTTCTTCTCGTTTCGGGGGAAATAATAAATGGGGTACATTCGGTTCCGTGGGGTTAGCTTACAATATGAAGAACGAGTCTTTTATGGAGAACGTGGGGTGGTTGGATATTTTGAAATTGAGAGCTACTTACGGTAAGGTTGGAAATGCTAATTTCGGTAGTTCTTTCTCGCATTACACGGTGTATAAAAATGGATCTTATAATTATGCGGATAAGTACCCGACTTATTCCATGGATCACTATAAAAACGAGGATTTGAAATGGGAAATGACCGACGTGTATAACGTGGGGGTGGATTTCGGATTCTTTGGAGACCGTTTGTCCGGAAATATTGATTACTATTACAAGAAAACGACCGGGTTGTTGGAAACGTTTTATTTACCTCTTTCCGCGGGGATAGATAGCCAGATGCAAAATACGGCAAGCGTGCAGAATCAAGGGTTGGAGGTTTTCGTGCAATCCCAGAATATCCGGAGAGCATTCCGTTGGTCCACGAATTTCAATATCAGTTTGAATCGGAACAAGGTGTTGAAGTTGCGGAATGGGGTCGACGAGATCGAGGATTTCACGTTCTATGCTAAGGTGGGAAAGACGATGGAGTGCTATTTTATTCCGGAATGGGCCGGGGTGGATCCGGAGACGGGAGGTCCGTTATGGTACGACACGGAGGGAAACACGACAACGGATTATTATTCTGCTCAAAAGGTGTTTGTTTCCCGTGAAGACAAATATCGGGGAGGTTTGAACAATTTCTTCTCTTGGAATGGCATAAATCTGGGCGTGAATATTATATTCGCTAACACGACGATGATGGACAACTTGGCTCAGGGGTACACGGATTCTGACGGAGCTAATTTTGGTGGTGTTTATTTGAAAGATGCGGCGAAGGGATATTGGCAGAAACCGGGGGATGTGGTTTCCCGTCCGAAGCCGATGCGTTACGGGAATAATGATTCTAATCAGAGTTCCACGCGTTATATTATCAGTGGTTTCTTCGCCCGTATTCAATCCATGAACTTGTCTTATGATTTGCCGGAGAAGTGGATGGGCAAAATATTGAAGTCCGCGACCGTTTATTTCAGGGGGAATAATTTATGGTACATTTATTCCGATCATCCGAATTTGGATCCGGATGCAAAATCAGGAATGTTGTCTATTCTCTCGAATGGGGTGTCCGTGCCGGCAGGGAGGAATTACCAGTTTGGAATTAATTTAGTGTTTTAGGTTTGTAAAAATATATGTTTATGAAACGATTGATATATTACATGATGTTGCTGGCCTTAGGGGCGGGATGTGACATGACATTATTGCCGGAAACAGAGATCACGGAGGAAGATATTTTGAAGAATGTGATTGATGTACGAAAGACTTTTATAGCTGCTTACGAGTTGCATGATGCGATCAGTGCCAAAATTGATTGTGATCGGGGATTGGCTGATGATATAATTCCGGCTTACGAATCTGCAGATCAGGCCATTGATTTTTATGAGATGGATGCAAGTGGTATGTACAAGAATCAGAATGTGAGTTCACTGTATGGCGGTTTTTATGAATCTATTGCCATTTGTAATCAAACATTGAACTTGTTGGATAAATGTGTCATTACGGACACGGTGTTGTGGAGACAGGTACGGGGAGAGGCCTTAGCGTTAAGAGCGTTTGACCATTTTTCACTGGTAAATTATTTCGGTCGTCCGTATTACGATCAGCCGGAGACGAATCTGGGAATTGTGTTGAAAACAAAATTTGATTTGGGAGAGGCTGCCCGTACGAGCGTGAAGACCGTGTACGACACGATCGTGAGCGACTTGAACCGGGCTCGTGATTTGATGACGTTGGAGGAGGATGGACCGGCTCGTTTCACAGCAGATGGTGCCACGGCTCTCTTGAGCCGGGTGTACCTTTTTATGAATGATTGGGATATGGTGGTTGAAGAGGCTAGTAAACTGATTGGTAAATATGAATTTCCTTCAGATCCTGCCGGACAATTTGAGACAATTAATGGTGAAGGAGAGATTTTCACGTTGGATTTCTCGTACTATTCATCCGGATTTTACTACCCTTACGGACAACCTGCCGGACAGTTTAAGGATATTTTCCATGATGGAGATTATCGTTTTGATAGTTATATTGTCGAAGATATTGATTTTGCCTTGGATGAAAATGGTGATTATATGTTTGATGATGAGGGGAATCTCGTATTAATAGAGATTTCTAAATTTGATAAGATCCGGTTGACCTATAAAGCATTACGAATTGCAGAAGTGTATCTGAACCGGGCGGAGGCCTATTGTGAGTTAGGAGAATATGATCTGGCACGGGCAGATTTGTTGGAAGTGGCTAGTCGTTCCGGGGCAGACGTGACCTATGTGAATACTCTTACCGGAGATGCTTTGTTAGAGGAAATTTTGATGGAACGCCATCGGGAATTGGCCGGAGAAGGGCATCGTGCTTCTGATTTACTGCGGAAAGGATTGCCTGTTGTCCGGTATTATACGGAAGAGGATACTTGGACGGAAGAGCCGGTTCAGACGATTGCGGCGGACAATTTTAGTCGGATTTTACCGATCCCTCATCAAGAATGTTATTTGAACACGAAAGTGCAACAAAATCCGGGGTACCCGAGGGACACGAAGTTGTGATAGTTTAAAATTTAAAGTAAAACAGATTTAGTGATTGCCGATTTAATAATTCATTGATTTGTTGGGTGTCGGGTGGAAATTATGGAGTCGGGAATCACTAGATCAAGAAATTGTATGTTATGAAGTATGTTTTAAGTTTAGTTGTACTGGTATGTATTGGGTGGCATTCCGGTTACGGGCAGGCGAAATACGAGAAGTATTTTTCCCGGTACGAGATATTACATATGGCAGATTCTTCCGTGTTGAAGATTAACACGGGAAGTTGTGGTGCCACGTTTTATGATATGAACGGGGATGGAAAGGATGATCTGGTTGTTGGGGAATTTGGAGAGGTTTTGTGTCCGGGACAAGATCCCAAGGAAAAGAAACCTTTCGTGCAGGGGCGTTGCCGGGTATATCTGAACTACGGGACAAAAGAACGACCTGTGTATAAGGATTTCAAATGGCTGGAGACGAACGGTCAACCGTTATACGTGCCGATCACGTGTTGCGTACCTATGGTTCCGGCTTTTGCGGATATTGACGGGGATGGCGTGGATGAATTGTTTTCAGGATGTTATCCCGGGGATATTTATATGTGGAAAAAGGGTGCTAATGGCGAATATGTCGATCAGGTAATTATCAAGTTGGCGGATGGGAAACCAATTAATATCGGGTATGCCTCAACGGTGTTTCCGGGAGACGTGGACGGTGACGGGAAGATTGATTTATTGATTGCCGGTTTATACGATGGTTTATTTTGGGCTCGTAACACGGGAACGAAAGAAGTCTTTCGTTTTGAGAAGGTTGAACGGGTGAATTGCAATTTAGGTGAAGAAAAGATCGGGGTGAATCATGCCGTGTTGTATGATTGGGATGGTGACGGGAAGTTGGATGTCGTGTTCGGGGCCGGTTATGGCGGAAACGTGAGCTGGTGTCGAAATCTGGGTGACGGGACGTATGCAGAGCCGGAAATATTGGTTGAGCGTCCAGAAGAGGTGAGTGCTGGGCTGGAACCGGGCCAAGGGCATGGTGATAAGCCGAAGATTTGTATTTACGATTATGACGGTGATGGGAAGGAGGATTTGGTGTTGGCAACGGAAGTATGGGAGAACACTGGATGTGAGATGACTCCGGATTTGTTTGAAAAGTTGATAAAGGATGAGCGTTTGGTGAAACCGAGGAAAACGTTGGATGCGCTGGTGAAAAAGATGCGAAAGTACACGGATAATATTCCTGAAAATAGCTATACGGAACCGGATAGTCGAATCCCGAAGGATTTATACGAAAAGTGGCTGGCTGCGAATAACGAGTACGACGGTTTAATGCAACGGATCATGAATGAGTTGACCGGTGGAAGTACGAATTTGAATGGTATTATTTGGGTTTATTATAGGAAATAGGTGATATATGAAAAAATGGATTTGTTTGGCGGTATTATGCTTGATGGGTGTGGTGCTGCAAGCACAAGAACACGTGGCTTTGAATGCCAAGGAGGTGATGAAGATCATGAAATCAATGAATTATACCAATCACCAGCACGTGAGGATATATGCCTGTTCCGATTTGGAATCGGTGAAAGAGGGGGACGTGGTGAAAGTGGGGATTTATTTCAGTATTGAAGAGGGATGGAATATCTATGATAATAACCCGGAAGGACACGGGTATTTGCCCACGAGGGTGGAGTGGAACGTGCCGGAGGGATGTAAGGTTGAAAAAGTGGAATGGCAGAAACCGGTGAAGCTTTCCGAGGGTATGGATAAGATGGGGTATTTCCACGGTTGTTTCGTGGTGGTAACGATTCGGGTAGAGAAATTGCCGAAAACGGCTTTCGAGGTGGTGGCCGATTGCGAGTGGCAAATGTGTGACGATCGTCAATGTATTCACAAGAAGGGGACGGCTACCGTGAGAATTGCTAATGAAGGGACGAAAAAGACAGAGTTTTACGGGATATTGAAAAAATGGTGAAGGACAACGATTAAAAGATGATGATGATGAGATTACTGATAAGTTTGTTATTAATAGGGTTAATTGCGTGTGCGGAACAACCCAAAGGATTTACTTTTAAGTTGAGAGGGGATTTTATCAATGTAGATACGGCAACCGTGAACGTGCTTTCCCCGGAAGATGAAGTGTTGCTGTCAACAAGAATGAAAGACGGAAAATTTGTGTTACAAGGAACTCTTCCCGGCCCGGGATATTATGCTATCGATATGGGAAATCAACGGAAAGTGAAAGTCATGTTGGATGCACCGGATATGTATTGGCCGTCGGATTATAATATGGTAGATGCGAGATATGTAAAAAATTCTCCGGGAACGAAGAGTATGTTGGATATATTGGGGGTAGTTCGGGAGACGTACGAGATACCGACGAGGGCTCTTTATGATGAGTATTACGAAAAGGTTGGGAGCCGGAATTTATCTCCGGAGCAAGAGGCCGAGTTGGAAAAACTTGCCGGACAGAAATTTATTGAACGTGGAGAGACGATTCTGGCTTACGTGAAAGAGCATGCAAATGATTTGTATATGCCTGTATTTATAGAAGATCAGTTGTCCGAGTACGATTACGATTGGGGGAAGAGAGGGTATGATTTGTTGAGCCCGGAGATACAGGCTAGCCAGCCGGGACGGTTACTGAAGGAAAAACTTGATAACTTATCACATACTGTCGTGGGTGCGACGTTTCCTACATTTGCCGTTCAGGATGCCAAAGGGAACATGGTGGACTTGAAATTTGGAGACGGGAAGGTGTACGTGATTGATTTCTGGGCTTCTTGGTGTGGTCCGTGTCGTGCCATGATGCAACAGTTGAAAGAGCTGTACAAGACGTATGCCGGACAATCGGTTGATTTTATCAGTATCTCTTTGGATTACACGGAAAAGGCTTGGCTCCCGGCACACGAGGAAGAACAAATTCCTTGGGGAAGTTATTGGTTGAAAGAGAATTTTAAATCGACGATTGCCGAACAATTGGGGATTGAGGCGATTCCTTTTATTGTGGTAGTGGATCAGAAAGGCCGGATTGTCGGGAAGAATTTGAGAGATCAGAAGTTAATCGATAAGGTGAATGAATTGTTGAAATAAAGATACTGGTAATGAAACAAGTTGTATTATTTATATTATTGAGCATTATGGCATATGCCGCTTCGGCTCAGAAGTATTCTTTCACACTGAAAGGAGATATTATAAATGTGAAGGGTGGCAAGGTTTGTTTGTATTCTCCAGTAGATAGTGTACGGGCGTTATTGACGACGGAAATGAAGGACGGGTTATTCACGCTTGCGGGAGAGTTGGATGAGCCCGGACTTTATACGTTGGATGTGGCGGGAGCTCGATTTGCGATTGTGCTGGATGGCAGGGAGATGATGCTTTACGGTGATTATCTGGAACCGGATACCAAGTTATTGAAAGGCTCGGATGCCGTGAAAACTCGTTTGGCATTGGATCAATTGCACTACGAGAGTTTTGATATGGTGGTGAATGAGGGATTGGGGAAATATTATGAAATGATAGAAAACGAGCAAATCGAGGAGGCTGAGGGGTTCATTGGGCAGGTAATTCGGGATGCTAGTGCAAATTGGCGAACTCATCTTTTAGAGTTTGTGAAAACACATCCGGACGATTTGTATGTTCCCGTGCGGCTGATGGAGGAGGTGAAAAAAGCTTCTGAATGGGGGAAGAAAGCATATGAGGCCTTGACCCCAAAGATACAGGCTAGCCAGCCGGGAAGATTGTTGAAGGAAATGCTGAAATAAAGGCGTGTACAAAATGAACAGTGGTAAATTTCACTATGGTGAAATTTACCACTGTTTATTTTTATTCTTTTTAATTCAAGGTGAAGTTGGTCGATAGTAGTAATCACATAACGATATTATTTCGATAACAAATCAAAAACTTGTAGAAATTATCCGCTAAACAGAATATTTCAATAACTTTGTTTTCAGTAAACGTGTTAGTTCATGGATTCAAATGATGTGTTGCTGGTGAGACAATTGAAGGACAGGAAAGAAGAAGCCTATGTTTTCCTGTTTAGGCAATATTATAATCGTTTGTATCGTTTTGCTGCCCATTATTTATGTGATCCGGATGCAGCTCATGATATAGTGCAAGGGTTGTTTGCGGATATTTTCGAGAAGAGTGCGGAATTGAATATCACTACCTCGGTGAAGTCTTATCTTTTCATGGCAACTCGCAATCGTTGTCTGAGTTTTTTGAGAAGTTTGAATATCAAGGATTCGTATAATCAGAATTTGTTGGAGGCTCATCTTTATTCGGATACGGTGGATGCGATAGAGGATTCTTCGCTACTCGAAGAGTTGCAGGTCGTGGTGGATAGGATGCCTCCTAAGATGAAGGAAGTTTTTCGTTTGCGGGTGATTGAGGATTATAAATTCAAAGAGATTGCCGAGGAATTGGGGATTACGGAGAATAATGCCAAGGTGCAGATGAATGGTGCGATTCGTATGATCCGTGAGAAATTGCCAGATCTGAAAAAGCGTTTGTTCTTTTTGATAATCTGGTAGTTGGTGTGTGATTGGAGAAATTATTTTAATTTTTTTGAAAATATTTGTATTTCGTTTTAACCTTTTGTTTTTCCCAAGCGTCTTAGAAATAAATTAAGGCAGAGCTATGGAAAAATCAAACGATGAATCTTTGGAATGGACGTTGATCAAACGCAGTTTGACAGAGGAATTGACCACGGAGGAAAGGTTACAATTAGAAACGTGGTTGAATGAGTCTTCCGCTCACCGGAGATATTATGATCGGATTGTCGGTTTTGATCCTTCAGAGGGCGTGTCCGGATTGTCAGGAGAGCAATGCGAGGAAGAGCTTGCCCAATATGTAACATTGATCCGGAAAGGAAAACGGGAGCAACAGAAAAAGCATTTCATCATTTTCACGAGATATGCGGCTGTGTTATTTGTTCTGTTGGCCGTGGGGATTTATTTTTGGTATCAAGAAAGAGGTGTGTCGGAAACATCTCAGAAAACGATGGTGTTGGCTGTAAAGGGAAAGGTCCAACCGATTTTGGTGACGGAGGAAGGAACACGCATTGAGTTGGAGCAGCAGGGAGGTTTATTGCAGAAGATTTCAGACGGAAGGATTACTTCAGAGGAGAACGCGATTGTTTACAACCAGCCGACCGGGGGAAAAGGACAAGCTGTGGCAGGACTGCATACATTGATAATCCCGCGGGGGGGAGAATATCGAGTGACGCTGGCGGACGGGACGATCGTGTGGTTGAACGCTGAGACGGAGTTCAGCTATCCGGTAAGTTTCACGGATTCGCTTCGGGCGGTGAAGTTGAAAGGTGAGGCTTATTTTGAGGTGGCTAAAGATGCAAAACCTTTTGAAGTACAGGTGAATGACGTGTACGTGAGAGTTTACGGAACTCATTTTAATGTGAACGGGTACGATAATGAGCGGGTTCAAACGGTTTTGCTGAGTGGAAGCGTGGGGGTAAGTTCTTTAAAAAATCCGGGTGTGGAGCAGATGATTCGGCCGAATGAGATGGTGGAAGTAAATGTATCCACGGGAGTGTGTGAAGTGAAGACCGTGGATGCGGCCGCATATGTTGCTTGGAAAGAGGGGTATTTTTCTTTTGAGCAAGAGACTTTGGAACAGATTATGGCAAAGTTGAGTCGTTGGTACGATGTACAGGTGGTGTTTGAGAACGAGGAGGTTAGAACACAACGTTTCACCGGACGGGTGGATCGAAATGAAAACTTTCAGGGGGTGTTGAACTTGTTGCAACGGACTCTTTTGGTGAAATTCAAGGTTGAAGGAAATAGAATTATAGTTTCTAAATAGAAAAGACGGAAAGTGTTCGCGGCACTTTCCGTCCAATAAATTAATCGCCTAAACTCTGTCGTTTAGGTAATTTAAACATCTTAATAATCAACAAGAGTATGAAAAATTTGCGAGAAAAAAAAGCTTTTTCGGGAATTTATTGCAGAGTGTTTATGTTGTTGGCGGTGGGTTTGTGTTCGATAACAACACTTTGGGCATCTTCCAATTCGGGGTCCCCGCAACGGGTGACAATTAATCTTAAAGATGCGGAAATAAAGCAGGTATTTGCCGAAATTCGTAAACAAACGACTTACAATTTCGTGTATAGTGATGATCAGATGGATCAAATGAAGAAGGTGACGGTAAACGTGAAGGATGAAGTGGTGGAAAAGGTGTTGGATCTGATTTTATCCGGTACGCCATATACTTACACGATTGAAGGGAATGCGATTGCGATCGTGGCCAAAAGTGAGGCGGTGGAAAAAGTGAAAAAGATAACGGTTTCCGGTCGTGTGGTGGATAAGGCCGGGATACCTTTGCCGGGAGTTTCCGTGGTGATAAAGGGTACGACTCTGGGAGTTCCCACGGATATTGACGGTAAATTCTCGTTGTCATTTGCGGAGCAGTCGAATGTGGTATTTGTGTTTTCTTTCGTGGGAATGAAAAAGCAGGAGATTTCGGTGACCGATAAGGAATTTATTGAAGTTGTACTGGAAGAGGATAGAGAGGCATTGGCAGATGTGGTGGTGACTGGATACCAGACGATTGCCAAGGAGCGGGCAACGGGGGCTTATTCGATCGTGGATGAGGAGACGTTAAAGAAGAAACCGACGTCCAATCTTGCACAAGCGTTGGTTGGGTTGGTGCCGGGATTAACAGTAGTCAGCGCCCCCGTGGATGGGCAGGTGCGGTTTGCTATTCGGGGGCAGGGCACCATATCGCAAGTCTCTATGGGAAATGCTAATTTTAAGCCGGACAACGATCCGTTGATCGTGGTGGACGGGTTCCCGATCAGTGGGTATAGGCTTGATAGCGATCCATTTTCAACGATTAACCCGAATGATGTAGAATCGGTGACGGTGTTGAAAGATGCGGCGGCAACTTCTATCTACGGTGCACGTGCTGCCAACGGGGTGATCGTGATCACCACGAAAAAGGGACGAACGGGGAGTAAGTTGGAGATTGCGGCAGATGCGTACTGGTCTGTGAGTTCACGGACAGATTTGGACTATTTGTTCAATATGGCTTCGGCGGAGAATCAATTCCGTTTCGAGGAATTGATGCATAAATATAATCCGATTAATCTTGCAAGTAATGATCCTTACACGAAACTTTCCTCCCGGAGGCGATATATGTCGGCTCCATTCGGTATGCTGTACGAGCGGGATAATAAAAAGAATCTCTCAGCGGGAGATTATGAGGCTAAAAAACAGGAGCTTATCGAATTAGGAAACCGGGAGGTGTGGAAAGATGATTTGAACGAGTATATGTTCCAGCGGATGATGCGTCAGCAATATAACGTGTCGTTGCGGGGAGGTTCGGAGAAGTTGGATTACGCATTCTCGGCTTCTTATGATGATGAAGATAGTTACTTGCAAGAAAATGGCAAGCGACGTATGTTGTTGAACTTGGCGAGTAATGCCCGGTTGACGAAGAACTTGACGTTCGAGTTTGCGGTGAGTACTATGTTTGATCGGGATGAGAACAATGGGACGAGCATTGAAAGTATGCGGGGGTGGCTTAGTCCGTGGACGAGACTGACGGATGACGAGGGGAATTTCGTACACGTGGCAACCTCTCAGACGGTATATGAGCCTTTGTTAATGTCGGGGGAATATTATGCAGGAAAGACTCCGACGGACTGGACGTACAATCCTGCAGCCGACCGGAAATACATGGATAACTATTCGAAAACGATGAATTACAGGGTACAGGGAGGTTTCGAATACCGGACAAATTGGGGATTGAACGTGAGTGCCAAGGGACAATATGAACAACGAAGATATACTAAGCACGTGTCTTACGAGCCGGAATCATTTTACGTGAGAAATTTGTATAACACGTATGCCGAGCCGTTAGAGTCCGGGAGGTATGTTTCTTATTTCCCGACCGGGGGAGTGTTTTCGAACGAGGGACACACGTATGAGGCTTATAATTTGCGTGGGCAGGTGGATTATACGATGATAAAAGATAAACATATGTTCAATGCCTTGGTGGGGACGGAGGTTATTTCCGCCACGACGGAGGCGGATCCGAAAGTGACACGCTATGGGTATAATAAATACACTAATTCCGTGTTGACAGAGTTGGATTACGTGACGAAACGGAATAATATTTTCGGGGTATCCGAGTATATGCCTTTCGAGAAATTAGGAAGTCTGTCAACATTGGAGGATCGTTTTTTCTCGGTGTATGCGAATGCGTCATACACTTATGACGATCGCTATTCGGTGACTGCCAGTTTCCGTACGGATGCATCCAATTTTCAAGCGGAAGACGTGCGTGATAAATTCTCCCCGTTTTGGTCGGTGGGTGCTAGTTGGTTGATTTCGAACGAGCGTTTCATGCAAAAGGTCTCTTGGGTGGATCAGTTGAGGTTGCGGGTATCATAGGGTATCGCGGGTGTGGCAGCCGGTAAACAGGGAACGTCCAGTGTGACGACGGTGGCTGTATATCCGGGTAGCTTGGTTTATTCTGGTAACGAGTCTTTTAATACGATTGCGGCACGCGGAAACAACACGTTGACGTGGGAAAAGTCGAGGACACTGAATATCGGTGCGGACGTGGCGTTTTTCGGGCATAAATTGAGCGGTAGCATAGAGTTTTATAACAAGTTTTCGTACGATGTATTGGCGAACACGACAGTGCCGGTGATTTCACAGGGAGAGACATCCATGTTGTTGAATAATGCAGAGATATTGAACAGGGGAATCGAGTTTACCATCGGTTCGGATCTTCCGGTAGCGGGGAATTTGAGTTGGAGCGGGATGTTGAATTATTCCTATAATCATAATGAGTTGAAAAAATTCGGTTACACGGGGCCTTATATGCCGGTGGGACCTTCATACGTGGTGGGACACCCGATCGGTTCTGTGGGAGTGCTGAAAGCGGTGGGGTACACGCAGGAAGGATACGTGTTGCTGGAAGGGAAAGACGGTACACGAGAGACTATCATGGATTATAATTCCTCGCACGTGATGGATTTCGTGATACCTCGGGAAGGAGAGACGTTTAATGATAGTAATTGGGCTTATTATTTGGGAACGTTGGCCCCGACGAGTTCATTGAGTTTTAGTAACCAGTTTAGCTGGAAAGGATTGACACTCTCTTTCATGATCACGGGGCAGTTTGGTTATTATGTCAGTACGACTTCTTTTGACAGTTTCTCGCCCGATAGTAGAAATTCGGCAGCCTATTCTAAACGCTTGAACCGGGCTTTGGAGGTATATGACGAAGGATATACCAATCAGACGTCTTATTCCGAGTTGCCGCTTTACACGGATAGTAACGTGGACGCATTCCGGAGTGGGGAAACATATTCGGCCACAATAGGGGCAGCGATGTATTTTAAGAGCAGTTTCGTGAAAGGCGATCATATTCGCTTGAATGAAGTGTTCTTGGGGTATGATCTACCGGAAAACCTGTTAGCGAAACAAGGGGTGTTCAGTCGGGTAAATATTTATGCGCAAGCAAGTAATTTAGGGCTAATTTGGAGTGCTAACGGGAAGATGGATCCCGATTATCCTATTGGAAGTTTGAAACCAATACCCGTGTTCACATTTGGGTTGAGACTCGGTTTTAAAAGTTGGTAGAATGATTATGAATGGATAAAACAATAAGAAATATGAAAAAGATATATGTAATTATCGCCTTGTTGGGAACCATGATATTGGGGGCGTGTAGTGACTTTTTGGATGAGACAACGGACAAGTCGGGTAGTGCTTACATTTACCATATGGATCAGCTTTACGGGTTGATGGGAAGTATTGATCTTTATTTGTTTGAAAATATAGACTCGGATACGGGGGAAGGATCTTCTTCCGGGGCTTACTTGACGGAAGCGCTGCCACTGTCGGATGCGGTGGAGTTGTCGCCGGAGTTTTACGTGTACGGGTTGTTGTCGGGAGAGCCTACGACTTACGAGGCGTATTGTTGGCAAGGGGAGACGTTGATGACTTCGGACTGGATGTTATGGACTTGGACTCCGGTTTGGGAACGGATTTATCGTTTCAATACGGTGCTGGAGTATTTGGATGAGGTCGTGCAGACGACAGCGGCTGTACACGATCAAGTGGAGGGTGAGGCCCGTTTCGGTAGGGCGTATTACCACTTTATGTTGTTGACGCAATATTGTTTGTGGGATGAAGATAAACCGGGGATCGGTTATCGGGATAATGCCAAGGCGGGAGAGATTCCGGGACGGGAGACTGTTGGTTACACGTTGGAGCATATTTATGAAGATTTAAGGTTGGCGGAAGAAGCATTAACGAGAGCAGGACGTACGACGTTTGATCAGACACGTAATTTCCGTCCGACAGTACCGACCGTGCAAGCGTTCCGGGCGCGGGTTGCCTTGTACCGGGGGAATTACGAGTTGGCGTTGGCGAATGCGACCGAAGCATTGAAAGCCCATAATGTTCTAGTGGATTTCAAAAACGAACCGGAGTACGAGTTGGAAGAGTGGAGTTGGATTAGTGTGTTAGATGAAGAGGGAGAACCGGTGGATGAGATTGTTATAAGTTCTATGTTTGAGTTGGACGATATGGATGTGGAGGCGGTAGCCAAGTATGAAGAGTTGTACTTACCCAACGTGTCTTGGGAAGGGCTAGGGGGAACTTGTCCGATATCGGAGTCTTTTTATGAGCTTTGGGATCGGGAGAATGATGCCCGCTGGATTTATTTCTATAGTTCTTGTACGCCTCTTTTGATGGCTTATGCTAATCTTGTCGAATTGGATCCAGAGACATGGACCGAATATATCACTCATGAAAATTGGCAACGTTTGAAGCCTTGGAATTTGTATAGCTATTCACGTTTTGCCGGTAACTCGCTTATCGGGATGACCACGGCCGAGATGTATCTGATCAAGGCTGAGTGCGAGGCTCGGAGTGGCAATACGGGTGCGGCGGCAGAGACGTTGCGAACGTTGAGATACACTCGTTTCATGGATGAGGTGTCTGCCGAGGCCGGGGTAACCGGTAGTGTGCAGGACGTGCTGGATGAACGATTGCGGGAAATGGGTGCTTTCTGGCGGTTCTATGATGTCAAGCGTCTGAACGGGGCGGAGGATGCCGGTATTTATGTGCGCCGAGAGATTTTGACGGATCCTGCCGATTTGAGTACTCGTACCCAATTGGAAATAGCCCCGGATGATCCACGTTGGGCATTGCCTTTCTACTCTTTTGAAGCGGAAATGATGGGCTGGGAGCAAAATGAAGGTTGGAGATAATGTATAGATAGATTTCAAGGAAATATGAAAATAAATATAATTGTGCTGCTCGCAAGCCTGCTTATGACTTGCGGCACACGGGAGGGGTATGTTGTAAAAGGTAGTTTGAAAGGTGCTGGGGATGGGTATGTAGAGTTTTTGGTGCAGGATCACACGGGCAAGCTGGTCATTGCCGATACGGTTGATATGAAGGGGGGAACGTTCTGTTTTGAAGGTAAGACACCTTTCGTGGCAGTGTGTACTTTACGGGTGGTTCCGGAGAGGAAGGATGTTTTGAATATGATCATGGTACTGGAGAATAGTCAGATCGAGTTGCAAGGAGACTGGGCAAATCTTGACCGGGATGCGGGAGGTAACTTTTTTATTCGGGACATGACGACTAAAGGGGGTGAGAATACGGAGGTGAGCAACCTTTTGGATGAGATCTATGTGGCCATTCGGAAGTTACCGGAGTTCAAAGATTACGATCGTTTGGAGAAGTGGTTTGTTTCGCTGGATGAGAATGGAGAGTTGACTGAAGAGGATTATTTGAGGGCGGATACGTTGCAAGCGTTACAAGAGCGCTATTTGGATTTGGTGTTCGAGGAACAATTGAAGATCATGGCTGCTCACCCGTCATTGGAAGCGGCGGCATTCTACCTGACGCCCATGATCGACGGGATGAATTTGGAAGAATTCGAGCGGGCTTTCGGATTGTTTGACGAGACCGTGAGGAATAGCGAGATGTTGACTGCTATACGCAAGGAGTTGGAGACTCGTCAACGTTTGGCACCGGGACGAGAGGCTCCTGCTTTCACGTTGGCACGGGCTGATGGACAGGAGATGTCTCTTGTTGACTTGCGGGGACAGGTGGTGTTGTTGGACTTTTGGGCAAGTTGGTGCGGGCCGTGTCGTGCTTCGTTTCCTTGGATGAGAGAGTTTTACCAAAAGTACCATGACAAAGGAGTGGAAATTCTCGGAATTAGTGTGGATGATGATAAAAATGCTTGGGAAAAAGCCTTGGAGGCGGAAAAGTTACTGTGGCTTCACGTGAGGGACGAAAAACACTCTGGGGGAGAACGTACGGTAAGTGCCTTGTACGATGTGGAAGGTATTCCGCACTTCGTGTTGATCGATCAGGAGGGAAGGTTGGTTGCCTCCGGGTATTTTGTTCGGGAGAAATTGGAAGCGTTGGTTGATGAGTTATTGGATAAATAGAGAAAAATAAATTTTAATAGAATGAAAATGAAAAGTTTTTTGATGTTATTGGTAATTAGCGTGTTATTCTCTTGTAGTAGTCAAGCGGGATACGTGTTGAAAGGAGTGTTTAAAGGTGCGGGCAACGGTCGTGCTGTGTTGTCGGTGAATGGAGTGAACCAACAAATGATCAGCGATACGGTGGAAATGAAGGAGGGGACGTTCGTGTTCGAGGGGGAAGTACCGGAAGCCGTGTGGGCAACCGTGGTGGTGGAATCGGAGGGGGAGGAGACGGTGCGAATGATGTTGGCATTGGAAAATAGCCGGATCGAAATGCGAGGTGATTGGAATAATTTAGGAATGGATGAAAACGAGGAGCTGGCTGTCCTTGGGATGCAAATTATCGGTTCGAAGAATCAAGACGTGTACGAACAAGTGGAGGGGCAGTATAAAGCGGTAGAAGGATTGCCGGAGTTTAAAAAATTTGCAGAGATGGTAAAAAAGGTGCTGGAAGTTCCGGAAATATTGGAAGATACTACTTTTTATTGGGAGTATAGAAAAGAGTTTGATGTATGGTTTGCACGTGTAAAGAAGGAGCAGTTGAAAATAATGGCGGCCAATCCGTCCGTGGAAATGGTAGCTTATGAATTGGGTTATATGAAGGATGATATGACATTGGAGCAACTGGAGCAGGTTTTCGGACAGTTCGACGTGGAAGTGCAGCAGAGCGAGTGGGGAAAAGCGATCAGGGAAAGTATCGAGTTGCGGCAACGGATTGAACCGGGACGCCCGGCTCCGGAGTTTACACTAACCCGGCGTGATGGTTCATTGGTGAGCCTTGCTGATTACCGGGGTAAAGTGGTGGTGCTTGATTTTTGGGCAAGTTGGTGTAGTCCGTGTCGGGCGTCTTTTCCTTGGGTGCGGGAATTTTATGAAGAGTATCGCGAGAAAGGGGTCGAGATTATTGGGGTGAGTATTGATGAGAATAAGGCCTCATGGGAGAAAGCATTGGATGAGGAGAGATTGCCGTGGCCGCAGGTGATAGATGAAATCGAGAAGGGGAGGTCTCGTGTGGGAGGTTTGTATCACGTGTTGGCTGTGCCGATGTTTGTGGTCGTGGACAAAGAGGGAAAGATCGTGGTGCGGGCCCACATGGAAAAAAAGGAGCTGTTGACAGTTGTAGAGAAGGTCTTGGGAAAGTAACAACAGGTTAATAATATCGCAGGTATGCATATAGCTAAATTATAAGCAGCTTCTCAGGGAGGTTGTTGAAGGAAATGCTGAAATAAAGGTGAGTGCAAAATAAACAGCGGTAAATTTCACCACGGTGAAATTTACCGTATACCTTTTATCTTCTTTCCTTTCGATTCGTTGTGAAAGCGGTCAACAGCCGTGATCACGTAACGGCATTTGAATTTTTTCTTCGGGATGTAACATTCCGTGTAGCGGGTGACAGCGACGATGTGAGCCGGGTCGTTCAGGTTGATTTTCTGGCCGGGGAAGAAACGGTAGATGACGAAATACTGGGGATTACGGGGATCTTCCCGGTCACCGCGGGCGAACCATTTCACCGTGTAGCCTTTTTCCGTGCGTTCGGCTCGGGGAGAGGCTATTTTCTTGGGACGGCCGTTGTACATGTGGGTATAGGCCGGGATTAATGCGGGGTTACGGTGGTAATGTTCCCGGAGACTATCGGCAATCCCACCGTTATTCCAAAGAATCTCGTTTGCGGGCCAGAAACAATTGCCTTTCACGTGACGTAAGGAACGAGCGAGTTCCATCTTTGGGGTGAGATCATTGGCTTTCATCGTGCGGGCAACGTCCTGCCCGATGTATAGGTGAATATCATGAGCATTTTTGTCCCACCATTCAGTCAGCGTGATATAGTCTGCGGCCGGGTGGCCGATTTCCCAGTATATTTGGGGTATGTTGTAATCGATCCATTTCTTTTTGACCCATAAGGTTACGTCGGCATACAGGTTGTCATAGTTCTGCAACCCGTTGGTGTTGCTGCCGCTACCGTCGGGAGTACTTTTTTTGTTTCGGTAGATACCGAAAGGACTGATCCCAAAGCGTACCCATTCTTTGGTTGCCACGATGGTGTGTTTCAGCTCGCGGATGAGTTTATTGACATTCTCTCGGCGCCACTCGTCCCGTTCTTCGGGTTTGTAGCCTTTCCCGTAGGTGCGGAAACTGTTGTCGTCCGGAAAGGGTATCCCGTTCACGGGATAGGGATAGAAGTAATCGTCCATGTGAATGGCGTCCACGTCATAGCGGCTCACGATGTCTTCCACGATCCGGCAAATGTACTTCCGGCAAGCGGGTATGCCCGGATCGAAAAGTAACTGTTTGTTGTAGGTAACGAACCATTCGGGATGTTCGTGGTACACGTGAGTTTCAGCCAGCGTAGAGGTGCCGGAAGTCCCGGCGCGAAAAGGATTAAGCCAAGCATGAAATTCCATGTTACGGCGGTGACATTCCTTGATCAGGAAAGCCATGGGATCGAACAGGGGATCGGGGGCAACGCCTTGTTTGCCCGTGCAAAAACGGCTCCAAGGTTCTATTTCCGATAAGTACCATGCATCGGCTTCCGGGCGGACTTGGAAAATGATGGCGTTGATCCCACATTCTTGCAATTGGTTGAGTTTACGAATAAAATCGGCTTTCATTTCGTCCGGTGTCATTTTAGCGTATTCACTCTGGAAAACGGTTTGAATCCATGCCCCGCGAAATTCTCGCTTAGGGGACTTTTGTGCCAATAAGGTGGTTATACCTAAGATCAAAAATAGAATGAGTAACCGGGTATGTTTCATGCGTGTTGATTTATGATGTCGCGAATATAGTTATTTGTCAGAATAAAAGAAAGGGAGACTATGATGTCTCCCCAAAGTGATGGATTTAGATGTACTATGGTGTGAATGGGATCCGGTCGATCCCTCGGCGGGATTAATCCAGTCGTTGGATTAATTGTTCCATTTGTGCTTTTATATATAGTGTTTCTTCTGATTCTTTTTTAGGTTTCAACGTGAGTATCTGACGGGCACATTCCAGTGTTTTGTCCCGCAGGCCCATTTCAAGGTACAATTGGGCCAGTAGGAAATTGGGATACACAAGGTTGGGGACCATGTGATGTGCTTTTTGAAAATACTGTTCTGCCAGTTGATATTCTCCCAGTGCTTGGTAGCTCTTGCCGATACGATTATAAATTTGCGGGTCAGGGAGAATTTGTGCCACTCGTTGAAGGATGGCGATACTCTCTTCATGTTGCCCGGTTTGTGACAAGGCGTACCCGTATTCCATGAAAAAATAGGGGTGACGTAGCGTGTTTGTTAGCGGGGTGTATATCTTAGCTGCCGTGGCATATATTTTCATTTTATAATAAAGGCGTCCATGGGCCCATTGTTTGTATGCTTTAAACATCGAGAACTGGGGGTAAACGATGGTGGTCGTGATTCCGATCAAAAGTAGCGAGGTCATGATCGGTATAACTTTGGGTATTCTTTTTCTTGCGGGCTGAATGTCTGAGGTTCCAAGAGCGATTAACAGTACCAACAAGATCGAGAGGGATAATGATTGAATAGGGGAATTGATGAATCCCGCGAGGATAAAAGCAATTAAGGCTCCCGTGATAGCCAGTTTCTCCGGGTGTTTATCCATGTTCCTGAATCCGGAGAACAGGACGGAAACGATGAGGCCGATAAACAATAATATTCCGATGATTCCCGTGCCGGTTGCCAGTTGAATGAAGTCGTTCTCCGGGCAGTTGGGATTTCCGGCAAGGGCTACTTCCTGTTCGGTTGGTTCTCCTTGTTCAAAATAGGTTGTTTGGGCATCCCCGAATGCTTTCCGGAAATTTCCGATCCCGACACCAGTGATCGGTTTTTCCTTCAGCACTTGCAGGGATATTTTCCAAGTTAGCAGATGTTTGTTTATTTCATCCTTCCGTAATCGATAAAAACCGGTGGTAAGCAAGCCTATCACGAGTAAGAGAGTGATCCCGGATATGGCAATTCTTTTGTGACTTCGGAGTATAGAGGTCTTTATAAAGGTGTGAAGGTCCAATTTAAAGTACAGAACAAATAGCCCGCTACATCCTGCAATAAACCATGCGGATGGGATTCCCGTAAGCGGCAGTATGGATAGAATCCCGATTAGCCCGAGGGCAGAAAGAAGGAATAAAAGAATGTCGTCAACAATTTCCAGTCTCACATGTTCTTCATCGGTTCCGGTAAGGAGACGAGAGTAACCGTATTTTAATTTTTGGAATAACGTGATGGTCCAGTAGAGGGCTATGGGTAGAGTGATGGCCAGAAACATGGCATAGGAGTTCGTGTGGGGTAGCGAACCTGTGAGCGTGAAGTCTTTTTGCATATCGGGGATATAGGCGTACAACTGGCAATATCCCCAGATTACCTCCAGTAGTGCGAAAGCGATCAGCACGAATTGGAATACCTTAGTGGCTTTTTTATAGTGGTGGAAAAAGATGTCGAAGAAGAAAAAGGAAATGATTACTAGCAAAAATATTTTCGCGTTCATCATTTCCATGTTAGAGTAGCGGGATATGTCAATAATCACTACAGTCAAAATCCCTATCATTATTGACTTGGTTATGTCGATACTCGCGACCGACATAGAGTAAAAAGCAAGACCGAATGTTATAACTCCCGTGAGTAATAACGTGGAGTAGAACCAGAAATATTTGGCAAGCGTTAGCCCGTTCATTCTGGCAGGATCAATTACCAGTATGGTCATAACCAGTAATATGAATCCGGCGAAAGCGATCGGGTATGCTATGTCTCGTATTTCTCTTGCCATGGTTTAATCTAACGATTTATTTCTCCGTGGTATTATTTGCCGTTTCCGGGTAAAGGTCCTTGGAAGGAAACCTATCGAGACATCCTTCCAAGGAGCGGTCTCACGCGGAAATTAATCCAATGTATATTTGATTAACACTGAATTCGGGTTGTTTGTCAAACCGTAAATTGCATTCTCTTCTTTGTTGAAAGAAATAGAGGTGAACGGATTTCTTAATAAATAAGTGTGGACGTGATTGCCCTCCCAGTCGAACACAACAATCCGTTCACCGTATACTATCTGGTCTTTATATTTGCGGTAACTTCTACCGGAATACAAGGCGTATATGTACTCGTCAGTAACTTCAATATCACAGAACCCGAAGAGATTGTCTGTGGAATAGGCAACGGGCGTTCTCCGCATATTTTTAACTGTGGCTTTCGGAGAATAAAGATTCAGCTCGGCAACGCGAGTGATATTGGTGCAAGGTATGAGAGAGCAGAAATCGATGATGCCACTCTGCATATTCGCACAGACAAATTTTGTTCCGTCGGGTTTTATCTTGATGATATTACTGGCAAATAAAGCACTTCTTAAAGTATCGTTTATGGTGCGATAACTCGGTATTTCCGGGTAACTTAAAAAGTATTCTTCGCTATTGTTGTTCATTAAACCGTATCTACCTTCGTCAAACATTCCGGTAGAGATAATTGTCGAGCCTGATTTTGCCACGCAAAGGTGTTTTTTATCCTTGGGCATATCAATAAATTTAGGCCCGAATTCAGGTTGTCCGAAGTGATTTAGATCGAATTCAACTAATCTGTCATTTCCAAAGTCATAGGCGGAAAGGATTCCTTTGTCGTCGAGGGTCATCGTGAGAATATAGAGTCCTCGATCCGCACCCATTCCCGTTGGCAGATAACTACCTAGTAACTTCCCGTTTTCTTGGTATATGGAGATTTTATTAAGTCCGTTTCGATCCAATACAATAAACAAGGAATCCTTCTTGATAATTTTTGTTGGGTTATAGATTCCAATTTCATCTAAGTTAATTGTTTCTCCTAATTGGTTCAAGGAGATTGCACGACTTGTACTGAATAATGGATTATCTTGTTTAGTAACCTCGTGTTTCTCTTCAGAACAGCCGAATACGAGAAATAAAGCTATAATTATAAATGCTACTTTTTTCATGATATATTATTCGAGTGATAAACCTGCGTAAAATACGGGATTGCCATCTTTGTCGTATGTCATACATACTCCTCCGGGAGATTTGCATGGATTGTCATCATCATCTTCGTTATTTCCAAATGCTTCGATATTTTGGATTTTTATATCTATATTCGTAGAATCTTTCCTTAGACCTACATTTGTTAATGTAAGTACTAATGTTATAGATATGAAGATTATTATTAATACTATTTTTTTCATTTGTACTGGTATTTGATGTGAGACAAAAATAGAGGATGGATTTGATTTAAATTGTATCAAATTTGTATCTATTTTTTGTTAATTTATCTAAATGGTTTTAGGCTGTGCTAATATGTGTAATAGAGAATATTTTCTATATTTTTGTGTGTATTTATAAAACAAGGGTTTATGAATAGAAGAATTCATGTTGTTTGGGGTGTTTCGATTTTTGCTATACTTTGTTTGTTGATATTTCAAGGTTTTTGGCTGAATAGAATGATTGAGTTCAAAAAAATAGAGTATTTGAATTTGATTAATAATATTTTATCTGGAGCAATAGAATCAGGATTTGAAGAATATGTGGTTGGAAATCGAACTATATCTAAAAATCCTGTACGTGTTAGTATTCATTCTAGTGATAATACCGTAAAGTTTGTTTGGAAAGGAGACACGACAATTGTTGATTACGATAAGGATGCTGGTTATCTAGGTGTGTTTCGGAAAGTATGTTATGACTTGATACAAGAACAGTCCTCTGAAAATATTAATATGTTAGATAGTGTATGTGGTTCTATTTTTAGGAATAATGGTATTAAGGATGAATATGTATTAGAATTAGTAGATACAAAAAGTGGGGATATAATTGCATCAACAGGTAATAGGGCTTTGGGGATAGAAAAGAAACTTGTTTCTAATATGGTGGAATTAGGATTGAAAAGTCATCATGGTGTGATTGTTTATTTTGATACACCTTATAGAACGTTTTTTACCCAAATGACAGGAGCTCTAATTAGTTCTTTTCTCTTGTTAGTTTTGTTAGTCGTGTGTTTTATTTACCAGATCAAAACGATCCTCGTTCAGTACCAAATATCCAAGATTCGGGAAGAATTTATGAGTAGTATGGTTCACGAATTGAAACTTCCGTTATCTGCCGTGCAAAATGCTTTTTCTGGGATTATTTCGTACGGAACTGAGAATTTGAAGGATGCACAGAGAATATTGTTAAATGCGGCACATAAACGGGTGGATCAATTGAATAATTTCGTGTATAAATTATTAATTGTTTGGAAACAAGGGTTTAAAATATCGTGGAATAGATTAAATTTGCGAGAAACTATTGATTCACTGGTTGCATTGTTTGATCCGATGTTAATGGGAAAGAATGTTTCTATCAAGGTTGACTATCAGTTGAGCGTTGATGTAATTGAGGCGGATGATATTCATTTCCCGAATGCCATAAGTAATTTGATAGAGAATGCTATCAAGTATTCGGGTGATCCGGCAAAAGTAGAGATCGAGTGTAAAGAGGTGGACGGGATGGTCGTGATTGCCATTAAAGACAACGGGATTGGAATTCCGGAAAAGTTGAAAGAGAAGATATTCGAACGGTATTACAGGATTCACCGCGGGCGTTCGACTGATGTGCATGGTTTCGGGATCGGGTTAAGCTACGTGAAACAGGTAATCGAGGCGCATGAAGGCGTGATTCGGGTGGAAAGCGAGGTCGGTGTTGGCACGACTTTCACCGTGATGATCCCTTTGGTGAAAGATGAGAACGATTAACAGTTGACAAACGGGAAAATGATTAAGATTTTGTATGCCGAAGATGACGCCATGCAGGCGAAAACGTGTATTGATTATTTGAAAAGAGCCGGGTATAAGGTGGTTCATGCTGCCGATGGAGAACAGGCCTTGTGGTTGTACCGTAGGGAAACTCCTGATTTGATCTTGCTGGATGTGATTATGCCCAAGATGAGCGGGTTCGAGGTGGCCAAAAAGATTCGAGAAGAAGATTTTTCGACACCAATCCTGTTTATCAGTTCCTTGACACATTCTCAACACGCTATTGATGGTTTTGACCTCGGAGCGAATGACTACATACGTAAAGAGGTACTTCTGGATGAAGTGGTTGCTCGGGTGAATCGGTGGTTGAGGAACATGGGAATGTTGAAAGTCGAGACCGATTTCATGAAGATTTCAGGTGATGTTTCGTTTAACCCGATTCGTCGTTACTTGATTATAAAAGGGGAGACGAACCAGCTGACTCCCATGGAAACAAGAGTGTTGAAAACCTTGTGTTTGAAGAAAAATCAATACGTGAGTAAGGATGAACTGGTCAAAGAGGGATGGGGGAATGATTTTAAAGAGTCCTATCGTTACTTGGATAGAGTGATCGCTCGTTTGAGGAAGTTCTTCCCGAAAGGTGATCCGGTTGAGATTGCCACGTCGTGGGGGAAAGGGTTCGGGTTGATGGTTAAGAAAAAGACTTCTCTGCAATAGCAAAAGCGACTCTAAATGATGGATTTATCGAAATAATGCCTATCTTTGTAATAGGTATAAAAAGAATAGCCATGAGATCTAATTTAATATATTTCGATTGGGCGATGAAACGCTTGCTTAGGGACAAGAGTAATTATGTCGTTTTGGAAGGATTTTTGTCAACGTTGTTGCAGGAAGATATACATATTTGCCGGTTCTTGGAAAGCGAATCCAATCAATCGGATGCGAGCAACAAGTTCAATCGGGCAGATATTCTGGTGGAGGATACTAAAGGAGAATTAATGATTATTGAGATCCAAAATAACCGTGAATTGGATTACTTCCATCGGATGCTATACGGGGTGTCTAAAACGATCTCTGAATATATAGGGTTAGGCGATGCTTACAGTGAAGTGCGAAAAGTCTACTCAATAAATATTGTTTATTTCGATTTGGGACAGGGTAAGGATTACGTGTATCATGGGAAAACTTTGTTCCGGGGATTGCATGACCCGAACGACGAGTTGAAATTGTCTGTCCGGCAACGGGAATTATTCGTGGGTAAAGATGCTGGAGACGTGTTCCCGGAGTATTACGTGTTGCGAGTGAATGATTTCGATACGGTGGCTCGGACGCCTTTGGATGAATGGGTCAAATTTCTCAAGACCGGAGAGATTGACCGAACTGCCACGGCGAAGGGATTGCCTGAAGCGCGTGAACGTTTGCGGGTGGATGCCTTGCCGGAGCATGAAAAACGTGCTTATTACCGGGATATGGAAGCTTTACGTTATCAAAAAAGTGTCATTGAAACTGGTCGGATAGAAGGAAGAGCGGAAGGAAGAGCAGAAGGATTCGTGGAGGGAGAAAAGAGGAAACAACAGGAGATAGCCGAAAAAATGAAATCCTCGGGGATAGCTTTAGAGACGATAATTCAAATAACGGGTCTTTCTCGTGAGGAGATAGAACAATTGTGATACATGCAGATTTGATAAATTATTTATTCTTGTAGTTTTTATAATCTTCGATAAGTCCCTCGCACATCCAGTTTGCTAGAGCTTGTCGGTTATCGTCCAGTAGGAAACGTTGCTGGTCCCGGCTGTTCTGGATATTGCCAAGCTCGACGAAGACAGCAACGGGCAGGGATTGCTTGATTACGAACAAGTCACGTGGGGACACGGTGCCGGAAAAACCCCGGAGAGGTTGGTGCTTGTCGTATTTCCGGTTGAAAACATTTTGTAGCGTGTTTGCCAGATGTTTACCCTTGGCACTTCCGTCGTAATGATAGAAAAACACGTCAATTTGCTTACTCTCGCTCCGGCTGTCGAGGTGAATAAAAAGAGCCCGGCGATAGTGTTCCTTGTCTTTCTTGAATAGCTCGTTGATCTTGTCGCAACGTTGTTGCAGACGTTTGACTTGGTTCAAGGGAATGGCTTGTCCCATACAGGTTTCCCTGTCGCTGACGTCAAGAAATTTGTCGTTGCGTATGCCGTCCTTTGCGTCTTGGATAATGATGTGTACTTTGGCTCCTTTTGACATGAGGTTACGGGCCAGACGGAGCATGATGTCATAGGCGTACTCGTCTTCGTGTAACGGGTGGCCTCGTAATTCTCCGATGGCCCCGGGGTCCGGTCCCCCGTGTCCGCTCACGAGATAAAAGCAGGCCCCGTTTAACTCGTCGGAATCAATGGTGTATTTGGCCAGTTTCTCTCCGAATAGAGGTTCGTTGCCCTCGTTTTTCAAAGGGGGGAGGGTGTATGTGACACCGAGTTTTAGCCCGTTATTTTTGTCCAGCTTATCCCGGTTCAGTTCGACGAAACGGTCGAAATGAAATGATTTCGTGCGATTGAAACGTTTTAAAAATTGCAGAACTCCTTCTCCCTTGTTTGCCTTGGCCGTTTCCTGTGCCGTGGAGGAAAACGTGAAAATAATCAGAAATAAGAAAGAAAATATAATGAGCGAGTATTTCATAGGCATTATTTTGTTACAAAGATATAGATTTAGTTGTATGTTGCAAGTTACAAGTTGTCGGTTTTGGCCTTGTTCCGGGGTGTTTTAATATTTGGTAACTTGTTGCTTTTGAGGGTCTGAATATTTTGAAACGAATTTTAAAAAAAGCAATAATATAGCCTGTTGACGCAACTTTTTAAAAATGTAAGCATCTATTTGATGTATTAAAAAAAACAGCTATGAAAAATAAAACATGGAAATTTGCACTTATTTGTTCGTTGATCGTGATGGGTTTTACGGCTTGTGACGATGATGACGAATATTACTACGTGGGCGGAGGTAGCTCATGGCTTAGTTATGGTAACCTCGAAAAAATTGATAATGGAAGCCGTTCCAAGTTTGCCATTCGTCGGGACGATGGTAACCGGCTGATCGTGACGGAAGGGATGCCTATTAATTTTGACGGGGCGGAGGAAGATCTTCGGGTGTACGTGAATTACTCTATCGTGGGTAGCGAACGTGACGAGACCGGGTTGGAAGGTAATATGAATTATTACATTCGTCTTTACGGGTTTGATGACGTGTTAACGAAGGTGCCGGTAAAACAATCTTTTATTAATGAAGATGAGGAAGTACGTCAAGATAGTATTGGTAACGATCCGATCAACGTGCGGGAAGCGTGGTTCGGTGGAAGATACTTGAATGTTGAGTTCCGGATTCCGGTAAAAGACGGTTCTAAAGAGAAACACTTCATTAATTTGGTACAGGATGACGTGGTGGCTCATAATGACACGGTTTACGTGACCTTGCGTCATAACGCTTACGGTGAAAGGCCTGACACGGGTAACGATCGAGGGAATTATTCTTGGGGTCGGGGACGGGTTTCTTTCGACTTGACATCTATCGTGCCTGAGGGACAGACGTCTGTACCGGTAAAACTGCTCTGGACTGAATACGGGAAAAACACTTCAGAAACGGTTAACCGGGAAGATAGTGGTACCTATACCCTGAAAAATACCGGTGAAACGGGTGAAAACAAGGGGTTGAATCAGGATAAGAGTAAGATGGTGGCGACAGAAGAAGTTGGTGAATGTGTGGTTGAATAACGGGAAAGATCAGATAACCAACATTCTATATTCAATAAAAGCCATGCCGAAAAGGTATGGCTTTTTTCATGTACTTTCGTTGGTATCTTGCCGTGGTTGAATAGGTGTTGTAGGTGTGTCTCGTTAGTAAGTCAATGGAAAGTCAACGGGAAGTTAACGGGAAGTGGATGGATGGTGGTGGTGTATTTTTATTTGATTTTATCTTGAAACGTGAAGGATATATTAACGAGTCACCAGTGAGATACCGAGGCAAGTACGCTTTAATACTAAAGAGGAAGAGCCGAACCTTGCGAGTTCGGCCCTTTGTCGATAAAGTGAAATCTTGATACTGTATTTTTAGAATATTCCGAATTTCAGGCCTGCAAAATAAGTTCTTGGCAAGCCCGGACCGTAAATGTAACCGGAATCCCGGAATTCCCCCTTGTCGAAATCGTTCTGGTAACTGTCGAACACGTTTTGCATCCCGATATTGAACTGAATTGTGTAACCCCTGCCAACCTTGATGTCGTATGCCAGTTTAATCGTGGCGTCGAAGAAGGAGTCCGTTTTTTCCAACACGTCTTTCTCGATGTACCCGGCCGAGTGACCCACGTACATGGAGCCCGTGTAAGTCCCGGAGAGGGCTGCCGAGAAGTTTTTGAACGGGAGCAGGTTTAACGTTGCGTAACCGTATTGATCGGGTGAGCGCAACAGTTTGCGACAGGCTTCCACGTCGGGGTCTTTACTCCATGCAACGGGTTCATCGTATTTACTGCTTTGCAGGGTGGCCCCGAATTGTAGTTGTACGGATTTGTGCGGGGCGATCTTGCCTTCAAGGTTGAATCCTTTCACCACGGCGTCCGACCCGTTACGACGTTCCAGTATTTTGTTCTCGTCATCCGATTCGATCTCTTCCAGCACGAAGGGGTTGTGGAGGCTGGTGTAGAATCCTTCCAGTAGGAGGTTGATCTGTACGGGGCCCCAAGCGGTGTAGTAATCCACGGATGCACTGTAACTGCGGGAACGTTCGGTCTTCAAGTCCTTTGCCACTTGTATTAGGGTCACTTCCCCGCCGACGGCTGCCACGTGGAGGTCTTCATCGTAGGTCTGTGGAGCCCGGAATCCCTCGGAATAGCTTGCCCGCAGGCTTAAATCGGGGATCGGGTTATAACGAATGTTCAAGCGGGGACTGAATATCGGATCGTCGATTTCCGAGTTTTTATCCAGACGTCCGCCTAATAGAAAACTGAATCGTCCGGTTTTCCACTCGTTCTGAAGGTATGCGCTGTACACGGAAACTTCTTGATTGATTTCCCTGTGGTACCCCAACATGAGGTCGTTCAGCTTGTTGTAGGAGTACTCTACTCCCGCGGTGAGAGAAGAGGGCATGAACAGGAAGTTGTCGAAGTCGTAGGAGTACTGGGCTCCGCCCACAACCGTGAAGTCTTTGGTCTTCCCGTAAGCGTTCGTGTCTTGTCCGGCTCCATAGTAGGATTCACGTCCTATGTTCTGGAGGGAAGAGTACACGTTCAAGCGGTGTTTGTAGTCCTTTGATGAGAGTGTGTAGTTCAGGCTCCCGCCATGAATGTTGTGATCGGCTTGTTCTGCCACGTCGGCCTCGTGAGGTGGTCTGTCTAAATTGTTTCCTCCTCGACGGAATTCCTTGATATGATGGTATTCTAGGGTGAATTTACTGAAATGGGTCGGTTTGTAGTAAGTCTTGAAACCGAGTGTCGTGCTGTTTATTTTTCCCAGCTCGGAAAAACCATCATCGTCGTGGTCGTAAGCTTGGCGGTCACGCACCATTCCGAACAGGTAGATTCCGGCATCCCGTTGATCGTTGACGATGGCCCCGTTGAAGGAGGTCACGTTGTCAAAACTTTCCCCGTCAATGGCGGAAAGAGTGTGTCCAACCTGAAAAAAATTGTACAAGGGTTCTTTCGTGATGATGTTGATTGTTCCGGCGATGGCGTTTGACCCGAAGAGGGCGGAGCCTCCACCCCGTAGTACTTCTACTCGTTCGACCATATTGGCGGGAATTTGTTCTAAGCCGTACACTCCGGCAAGCGAGCTGCACATGGGACGACTGTCAATCAATATTTGGGAATAGGGGCCATCCAGCCCGTTGATGCGCACTTGCTGGAAACCGCAGTTTTGGCAGTTGTTTTCAACCCGTAGACCCGGCTGGAAGTTTAATCCTTGGGACAAACATACGGAGTTCGTATTCTCGAATACTTTGGGCGATAGTACGTTGACGATAACGGGGGCTTCCCTTCTATCCGTTTCATTCCGGTTAGCGGTGACCACAGCTCCATCAAGCATAACGGCATCCTCGCTGATTTCGAAGTTAACTTCTTGGGTTTTCCCTCTCACGATCACGATTTCTTTCTCTGCACTTTTATAACCAACCCCTTGTACGCGGAGTGTGTATTTTCCTTCCGGCAGGTTTTTCAAGAAAAAATGCCCGGTTTCGTCCGTGGCCGTGCCGATGTTGGTTCCCTTCAACAATATGGTCATGAAGGGGAGATGTTCACCGGTTTCTTTCAGGATAATGTGTCCGGTGATATGGGCGTCCGTGGTTTTCTTCACGGTGTTTTCTTCATCAGCCCAACCGTAAAGGGCTGGGAAAAGTAATATAACGAGTGTAAGTAAGTTTTTCATTTGTACGTAATTATTTTATACCTCATTCCTGTCTGGGAAAGAGGGGTGTTTTTTTCTAAGAATGAAAGCACATAATTTTGTGCATACTAGACTGATAACAAGAGGGATGTCCTAATATTGGGCCATAATTCTCCCTTCTTGGAAAAAGTATGGCTTGGCATGAGACGTACCCGCTTGGAGACAATTATAGTCCCTTGCATTTCTTTGAGAAATGCTTTTTCGTCTGGATGAAATAATTACGCGAGAATGGGAGGAGCCCGGAGTTGGCTTAAGGTGAAAATATGTTTGTCCGGTTCATCTGCCTGATTCCGGATATGGTAATGTCTCTGGGTTATCGAGAAAGAGATCAGTATGAGCAATGCGGCACTGATCAAGGTGATGAAAGTGGTTAAGTAGGCAATTAATGTCAGCTCCTTGGGGGAGTGCGTGTGATCGGCTTTCCCGTCGGTATCGGCGTGACCGCAAAAGAAATGGGAATGGACAATCGTGACCCCGTTAACCACGTGATAATGCGAGAAAAAGGTGATACTTCCGTAATAGCTCAAAAACAGAGCTAGCAGGAACAAGTGTATCAGTTTATTTACATTTTCTCGACGCATATCTAAATCGTTTGCTTGACAAATGTAGATTATTTCTAAATAATAAGCATGAATTTTTTCTTAAAAATGTATTAAATGTTGCCGAAGGCAAGTTACAGATTGGTTGGTTACAAGTTGCAGGTTATTAATTTAGATTTTAGATTGAAGAAACTGAAAACTGGTACACAAGGCCTTTGTTTATTCAGAAATCATTCAATCTAAAATTTAAAATTAATTACTCTCTGTTTATCGTGATCGTGTTCCCCGGAAGAGTGGCGGTAATCGAGTTATCGTACATCGCCGAGCAGGTGATGGCCGGAAGTAGGTAAGTTCCGGAGTACGCTGCGTTAAAGCGAAGTTTGAAAGTTTTCGATTGGCCTTGTGTTAACGAGAAATAGAGGTATGCCCGGTCATCCCGGATGTCCACGTTGTCGGTTCCTTGGAACGGGTTCACGCCTGTCGTGAGACGTTCATTGAGGAACTCGAAACCGGAGGGGAACATGAAAGTTAATGCCAATTCCTCGTATAAACCGATATTTCCGGTATTCTGGATCGTGATTTCGGCCACGATGTCTTCTCCTTGTTTATAATTGGGTTCGTTGTTCCGAGTGCCGTTGCGATAGTAGTTGACCGTCATTTTCAACCCGGACATTTCGCTTTGCGTGATCACTCCCAATGGCGTGGAGCTGTTGATGGTGCGCACGTGGAGCGTTCCCGAAGAGTTGTTTTTCACGGTCACTTCCGATTTGTTGTTCTTCACAGCCAACTCTTTTTGCAACACTGTTTTTGCCGTCTTGTAGTTGTCTTTCCCGATCTGGACATCAATACCGTTACCATCCTTGAAGTATCGTTCCACGTAGTTACCGATGGCACACAGGCCAAAGGCACTTTCTTGTGTACTTAACCATTCGTTGGATGCAAATTTGCGGGCCATTTTCTGCATGAGTTTGTATGCCTCGTCTTTCATGTCCATGTTGATCATACTTTGCATGATGATTGCGTTGTCACGAAGGTCGGAACCGTAACATCTGCCAAGCTGACGATATAGTTCAGCTTCTGCCGGAAGATTGGCGATCAGCGCTTTGGCAATCTTTTCGTGTTTGCCCAAGGCGTAGGCTCCCGCCAGTTGCCAGCGGGCAATCGGGTTTTTGTAGGTATCTTCCTTCATCCGGTTCATGGCTGCCATATTGGGTTTGCCGGCAAGTGCAAGCACGTAGAGGCGGTAGGATTGTTCGATTTCCGAGTAATAATCTCCCCGTCGCCAAGCATTTGCTTGTTTTGCTAGGTAATCAAGAGCGGAGTTTTTCATGGAAGTCGGGATTCGATAACCGACTTTCTCTGCTTGAATTAAGAAATCCGTGATGTAGGTGGAAACCCAGTCGGAAACGTAGCTGGAGTTCGACCAGTAGCTGAACCCACCGTTGCTGACTTGGTAGTTGCGCAAGCGGGTGATAACGTCTTTCACGTGCAATTCTGCGGTAACTTTTTGAGCCTCGCTGAGGTCCATAATTCGGTCGAGCATGAGCTGCGGGAACACGGCAGAGGTGATTTGCTCTCCGCATCCGTGCGGGTAACGAATCAAGTAGCCGAGACGTTGTTCCAAATTAAGCGCCGGGATAGAGGTGATTTCGAGGAATGAGGCGGGTTCCAAACCTTCCATCGTGTTGTTGAAGGTGATGGATTCTCCACTTGCCACTTCCCGTGCGTCTACTCGGGTTACCTTGGGGTTCGGTATGCGGATGTCAACATCACAGCTGAAATGGGCTTTCTCCGAGCCGCTTTGTGCCGTGAAGGTCAACGTGGATTTACCGATGTTTTCCTTGATTTTTACCTTGAAGAATATGATCTGTTCTCCCGTACCGGAGAAGTGAGCTTCTTTGCTTGCGGGTTCAATGATTTCGATCTTATCGTCGGTTTGGATGTTCACGGTAACATTCTTGATGTTCTCTTTCATGGCGAACAGGGTTACCGGAATTTCGATCACGTCTCCCGGGGTGAACAAACGAGGCATCGTGACGTTGAGCATCAATGGTTTGTTGACTTTCGTGCTTTGCGAGGCGGAACCATAACGTCCGTTGTCCTCGGCAACGACCATTGTGCGTACTTCCCCGATGTATTCCGGCATCCGGAAGGTGTGCATTTTCTTTTCCCCGTTCTTGATGGTGAACGGGCCTTTGAAGATTACCACGGGAGTAAAACGATTGCTTTTTCGGTTCTCTTCCGGTTCCAAGGATTCGTCACCTCCCACGGCAAATGCTTTTTCCAAACGTCCCCCGAATGCTCCGATGACATCATCGTAGAAGTCCCACGTCTTTACGCCGAGGGCCTCTCTGGCATAGAATGCGGGGAAGGGGTTCGGGGTTTTGAAGGAGGTCAGGGATAACAATCCTTCATCGACAATGGCAATGGAATAAGTCATCGGTTTTCCGTCCTTTTCGCTCACGGAAACCGTGAAATCCTGTGACGGGCGAAGTTCCTGTGCCATATCGATCTTTGGGGTCAGGCGTAAGTTAGGATCGTCAATATTGATGTTCAGTACTCCATACAGACGAATCGGTTTGTCATTGTTCCGGTTTTTGTGAGGTTGAATGAGGGAAACATTGATGTAGATATTGGGACACATTTCACTGGTCGCCTCGATCTCGAAAGAGGTGGAACCGGCAGATGTCGGTACACGGAATATGTCTTTCACAGTTTTCCCGTTTTCAACGCTCACGAGTGCCACGCTACCCTCGGAAGAAGGGAAGGTGATTTTTATTTTTTCCCCGGCACGGTAGGCTTTCTTATCGCTGGTCAAGGTGAGTAGGGTGGCCATACCCGGGATATTCATGTCATTCCGCCAAGAACTTACGTAGAAGGTCGTTCCACAGGAGTGACCGGAGGATTTATCTCTTGCGATCACGTAATAGCGTCCCCATTGGTTGCAGGTAACGTCAATATTGAATTTACCATTTTGGCTTTTCACGGTTTTATTGAAGATCGGTTTCCGGTAGGAGCGGTTCACGTATGATCCGATATTGTCCCTTTCGGAATCCCACCACCAGCGCCATTCCAAGGTATAGACTTCAACTTCGATTTCCCTGTCAGATACCGGCTTCCCGTCGGCCGTAAGCACGGCTCCCGCGATGGGGATCGGTTTGCCGGCGGAGTACCAGTTATCCTCGGAGTCGGGAAGTTTCACGCCGACATATTCTTTATAAGGTGAATATTTGAATCCTGCTGTCGTGATGCTGAAGTCCCCGCCGGGTTCGAATACCCGCAGCGTGAGTAGTGCATTCAACATTCCCGGGGCGTTCTCCGTGCTGATTTCATCAGCCGATAGGGTAAAATTACCCTCCGCATCGGTAGTTCCTTCAAAGAAGGTTGTTGTGGTCGCGTTAAAATAACGAGATCGGTCATCAAAACTATATTCTTTGTATCCCGGGAACGTGGTGTTACTTTGGGATAATTTTAATTCGGTGTTGACCTTCAGCGAACTGGTTTTGGCTCCATGCAACCAACGGGTCTGCACGGGAATGGAGTTATCCGGGATTCCATTTCCCAGAATGTCATTCGGCAGGTTGGTCTCGATACTGAGGCGATTCGGTTTGATACTTTCGATCCGGACGGTTTTCCAGAAGGAGACTCCCCCGATACGTACAACTGCCCGCCAGTAACCCGTGACGGCCTGCTCGTCTGTTTTGAAGGTGAAACAATAGAGGCCGTGTTCGTTACGTCCTTCCCGTTTCGTTTGCACCACGTTACCATTCGGGTCGTAGAGTTCGGCAATGATGGGGTGTCCCACGGGAATCACCTGCTCTTTGTCTTCCAGCATGAAAGAGAGATGTATTTCATTTCCCGGACGCCATACGCCCCGTTCTCCATAAATAAAACCTTTTATTCCTTGTTGCACGACTTCGCCACTGATGTCAAAGTTGCTGTATGATAGAGAATTTGCATCGCTTACTTTTAAATAGGCCTTGTCGTTTCCCTTGACGGCAAGCACGATGAACGGTTTCCCTTGTACTCGTGCGGTTGCGATTCCCGAATTGTTAGTTACGGCAGAATCAATCTTCTGGTTCTGGTAATTGAAGAAGAGTATCTTGCAACTTTCCACGGGAGCGGCCGTGAGCAGGTCGTTCACGGCTACCACGTATTTTCCGTCACTTCCGGTTTTGGCGGTAAGGCCGAGAGAGGTGACGATCAAGTTTCTTCTGGGGAAACGATCAGACACGTAGTAATAAGAGTTGGAACAGGGATCGTCTCGTTCTTCCCATGAGTAGTCGGACGGGTAATTATAGTAGTAATCGTCGTCATCATAATAGTCATAATCAGACTGGGAATCCCAATGGTCTTCCGTGATTCCATCCAATCCCTCGTTAGCACAGGCTAGGGTCGTGTAGGATTTTTGGAATTTCAGTTGAACCCGGTAGATAACTCCTTTTTCCAATTGTATATGGTCTGCCAGATTTATCGTGTAGTCCTGCCATTTGTTGGCATTTATTGGGTGACCTTCTTTTTCAAGCGGGATTTTTTTATCCAAGATGATGCGTCCCACCCGGCGTAACTGGTAATCGCTACTATAATTGTAATTACCGTCTTGCAGGTAGAAGTTCATGTTTTGGTTGAATACCTTTACCACACGCAATTGCACGGCTTTCAGGGCTACCGCGGAGAAGGGGATCAGCACGTTTCCCTCGGCCGGGGTAAATGTTCCCTCACCAATAAAGGCAACAGCGGGTTTGGCGGAGGCGAAACTGACGTTGTAGGTGGCATCCGATTTCAATTTTTCACCGAATGAGTTTTTGATACCTTTATAGATATTTATTTGAACGACCCCTTGCATCTTGTCCCGTTCGTTGGAATATACTCGGATAATGTTACCCTGCACGTTGAAGTTTAGGCGATTCACTCCGTCTACGGTGATTAATCCTTGTAAATCCTGAGAGGCATCCACGTTGTCCGAGAGGATGATGTCTATGGTCTGGGAGTTTTCATCGCTTGCTTTGACTTCCAGTACGGAAAATATTTTTGAACCGGGGATCTCCACGATCAAATCGTTCCCGTTTTTCACCTTTTTGTTGAAACTTAACTCCAGTGATTGTGTTGCGTCTGTCCGGTTGATGTCCGGAACCGTGAAGTAGTGGATGTAGGGTGTGTGTTCCCATTCTAATTTGTGGGACAAGCCATTTATCATCGCTTTCACGAGTAGTTCTATTTCGGCGGGGGCCACGGCATCGGAATTCGTGATGGAGGCTCGGTAAGAAAATCTGTTGTTATCCGTGGGGTCGATATTCAAGCTGCCCTCTTGGAACGCAAACACGAGAGGGAGGACTTTCACGCTGAAACGGAAGGTTGACAAGTCGGAAGGGACTTTGCAGAGTTTGTCCAAGTAGAGACTGATGTCGTATGTTTGCCCGTTTTTTAGCGGCTTGGTGGGGGTAAACTCGATAATGTTACCGTCCCGTAGAGATACGGTTCCCTCTGCTTTCGGAGAGATCTTTAATAGTTTTTCGACCTGCGTGGGAAGACTGTCCCCTACTTGCGAAACATTATTTTCCAACCGAACATAGATCGGGTCGGAGGATTTTATCATTCCCTGTGTAAAGCCGGAAATGTATTTGCTATACTCTAGCTTGCTTTGTTCCTTGGTTTTATCTTTGCACGAAAAGATCGTGATCATCAAAAACAGTAAAGGAAAAAGAAGAATTCTTTTTTTCATGCTGGTAATGTTTGATTTATCATTAAGACAAAATTAAATAAAAAAACGGTATGGGAACTTATTGTTCGTTTTAAATTTATATTTTTGCGAAAATGAAAAATCAGACCCTAATTTGGGAGGTAAAATAGATAATATGAGAATAGCTGTTGTTGGAACCGGTTATGTCGGACTTGTGTCTGGAACATGTTTAGCCGAAACGGGAGTAACCGTAACGTGTGTCGATGTTAACAATGTCAAGATCGAGTTGTTGAATCATGGGGGTATGCCTATTTATGAACCGGGGTTGGCAGAGTTGGTTACCCGGAACCGGGAAGATGGACGCCTCTTTTTCACTACGTCGTTGAAAGAGGCATTGAAGGATGCAGATGCTGTTTTTATTGCCGTGGGAACCCCACCTGATGAAGACGGGAGTGCCGACCTGCACTACGTGCTGGATGTGGCTCGTGAAATCGGGGAGATCATCAATGATTATATTGTCGTGGTGACGAAATCAACGGTGCCCGTGGGAACGAATTACAAGGTGAAAGGAGTAATTCAGGCTGCTTTGGGAAAACGAGGAGTGGAAGTGGCATTTGACGTGGCTTCTAACCCGGAATTCTTGAAGGAAGGGGATGCGGTGAACGATTTTATCTCTCCGGATCGCGTGGTGATCGGGGTGGAGAGCGATCGCGCCTGTCGGGTCATGGAACGTTTATATCATGCTTTTATATTGAATAACACACCGATTTATTTCATGGATATATTATCGGCGGAAATGACTAAATACGCGGCGAACTCGATGCTGGCTACCCGCATTTCGTTTATGAATGACATCGCTAATTTGTGTGAGATTGTCGGGGCTGACGTGGAAGCCGTGAAGAAAGGTATCGGTAGTGATTCCCGTATCGGGAAGAAATTCTTGAATGCCGGGTGCGGTTATGGCGGTTCCTGTTTCCCGAAGGACGTGAAAGCGTTGATTCGTACGGGAGATGATCATGGACATAGCTTGGAATTGTTGAAAGCCGTCGAGCGGGTGAACGAGAACCAGAAGAGCGTGTTGTTCCGAAAGATCACTTCACACTTCGGGCCGAATTTGACGGGAAAACGTTTTGCCATGTGGGGATTGTCGTTTAAACCGGGTACGGATGATTTGCGAGAAGCTCCTTCATTAGTGTTAATTGATAAATTAGTGGGGGCCGGAGCTGTGGTACGAGGATTTGATCCGGTGGCTATGGAAGAGTGTAAGAGACGGATTGGTGATCGTATCGAATACGCGGATAATATGTACGATGCGTTGACCGATGCCGATGCCTTGATCGTGGTGACGGAATGGGCTGAATTCAAGATTCCCAAGTTTACTTTTATCGAAAAAGCATTAAAGCACAAGATTATATTTGACGGAAGAAATATATACAGCCCGGGACAAATGAAAGAATTCGGTTATATGTATTACGGAATCGGACGGAAAGACAATTAGCAATTGAAAATGGGAGAGAGGTCATAAAGGTCTGTGTGGCGCTATGTTAGTGGCAGCTTAGGCTGCCAGAATCTAAAATCTAAAATCATTAAATCTAAAATTAACACGTGGTTCATTATCGAATATTGTTTATCGTGAATCCTATATCGGGATTCGGTTTGGGCTGGGAGATTCCTTACCGGATAAGGCATATTGCGGCGTACAAACACATCGAGTACAATATACGTTTCACGGAATATGCCGGGCACGCGAAAGAGATCGTGGAGCAGGCCAAGCATCAGAATTACACGCATATCATCGCAGCAGGTGGGGATGGTACGGTAAATGAAATCGGTACTGCCCTGATAAATACGGGCATCGCTTTTGGCGTGATCTCTTTAGGGAGTGGTAACGGCTTTGCCCGTCATTTAGGTTTTTCCCAGATGATGAATAAAGCGTTGAAACAGATTTTGAAAAGTGAGACTACGGATATTGATGTCGTGGAAATTAATGGCCATTACTCGTTGAACGTGAGTGGTTTTGGCTTTGATGCCGAGGTGGCACACTTTTTTAGTACCATGAAGATCCGGGGAATATTTTCTTATATCTACTCGATCGTGCATATGTGGTTTCGTTACCCCGGTAAGCGTTACGTGTTTCATATAGATGGGAAAACGTGGGAGGAAGATTGTTTCGTTTTGAGTGTTGCCAATAGTTCCCAGTATGGAAATAATGCCTCGATAGCCCCCAAAGCCTCGTTACGGGACGGGCTGGTTGATATTTGCATTTTGAAGAGGCCTAAATATTATCAAATACCTCGTTTCCTCTATTGCTTTATGAATTCCAAGATCGCTCGACTTCCTTATTTTAGCGAAATCCAATGCAGGGAGGCGATTTTGGAAGGAGACTTGAATAAAGCTCATATTGATGGAGACCCGTATACTTTGGAGTCTCCGGTAAAGGTAAAAGTACTTCCTGGAGTATTGAAAGTAATTGCCCCAAAACTATCCAGGAAGAAGAAAAATATGACGGTTTGATTTAACTTAAAACGACTATTTGTCCTGTGGGGATAGGGCTATCTGTTTCTCGATAAGCTGATCCAAAGAGATGAATGTTTCGGTTTTAGCGATACCGGGGATGTTCTGTAACGTGTTGATCAGAATATCCATCAAATGTTGGTGATCATTACATCTTAATTTAATCAAAAAGGTAAAACCGCCCGTGATAAAGTGACATTCTGTAACTTCCGGGATGCTTTCAATCTCTTTCACGACAGTCTTGTAGGTGTGAGCGTGGTCAAGGATAACCCCGATAAAAGCGCATACACCAAAACCAAGTGCATCGGGTTTCACGATAAAACGGGAACCTTCGATAATACCGGAGTCTTCCATCTTTTTCACGCGTTGGTGGATGGCGGCTCCGGATATGCCACATTCCCGGGCTATTTCCAAAAAGGGAATTCTTGCATTTTTTACAAGATGAGACAAGATCTTGCGATCGATGTCATCGATTTGATATTTTGCACTCATTGTTTTCTTTTTACCTGTTAAAACTTAATACGCTGTACAGTTGTTTACGCTGTTTGTAATATTGCCATCCATCCTCGTTCGTGATGGTTTTGATTACCCCGTCAATCAAATTGTTGAAAATGGTAGCGAAATCAAAGACTTCGGGAGGGTAGATCTCTTGATTGTGAATATCATTCAGTTTGGCAATATACATGCGGGCAACCATTTCGCTTGACACGTCGTTTTTGTACATACCTTGTTGCATTCCCTTTTCGATGTTAATTTTAATCTTCTCGTAGATAAAATTGGAACGTTCCAGCTTGTGCTGTTCGAATAGTTCCGGGAACGCCTCGGCTAATTTGTAGCTGACGGAAGGTGACACGTTAAAAAAGCGCTGGTGGATCTCGTTTCCAACCAGTAGTAGAATGTCAATCGCGTTCCATCCGTCGAAATCGTATTCTTTGAATATCTTTTCAAAAGCAATCCGCTCTTGCTCGAAGATACTCTTTGCGATGTCTTCCATGTCTGAGAAATTCTCGTTAATCTCCTCAAGAGAAGTTCCCATTTTCTTCAATTTATCGTCCGATAATTCAGTTCCGTAGCGATAAACATAGTTCCTCAGTTTTTCTGTCAACTGGCACTTTTTCTCAGTCATAATGGATATGGTTATTATAGATTCTTGCCGTAAAGATACGAAACAATTAAGAATTGAAAGAATTATAAGTTGTAAATTATCATATTCTGATTATTTTTGTGTCTATACTGAGGATTTGAAACTTGGGATCAGAAATACGAATTTATAAAATAGAAACGATCGTGAAAAAGTTGTTGTTATTAGCGAGTGTATTGGCTTGGGTATCTGGTGTTTTCGCGGAAGAAAAACCGAAATTGATAGTGGGAGTGGTAATCAGTCATTTTTATCCAGAATGGATGGATATGTATGCTAACGAATTGTCGGAGAATGGTTTGAAACGGATCATGAAACAAGGAGTCCGGGTGAATATGAATTATAACTATTTTTACACGCAAACCGGGGTGGATCACGCATCGATTTACACGGGTATGTTACCCACAGAACATGGGATCGTGTCGAGGGCGTGGTACGATCGTTTACGCCGGAAACGTCAGTATTCTACTCGATCCGATCGTTATACGGAAATCGGTGATCAACAGGCGGATAGTATAAAAAGTTTGTCTCCCGATTATTTGCAGACGATGAGCTTGGGGAGCGCCATGAAATGGAATAATCCCATGTCCCGGGTGTTCAGTATTGCCATGAATGGTGACGAAGCTGTTCTAAGTGGGGGAAGTAGTGCCGATATGGCCATCTGGTTCAGCGAGAAAACGGGTAAATGGGTGTCCTCTTCTTATTATCGTTCGGAATTACCCGAATGGTTGAGAATGTATAATACATGGGTCGAGAGCGATCATTTCGTGAATAAAGGATGGATGATGTTGTCTGACGAGGATAAGTCGGCTGCCCGTATTCGCCTGACGAATCATTTCTATTATGATATAGCCCGGGCAAAGAAGGAATATAATACTTACCGGGTTTTGAAAGCTACACCTTACGCGAATACATTGGTACGTGTGTTGGCCGAAAAATTGATTGACGAGGAAAGGTTGGGAGTGGATAATGATCCGGATTTGCTGGCCTTGAACTTTTCCTGTTTAGACTATATGTCCCGGGATTTCACGATAGATTCGAGCGAGGAGAAAGATATGTTGATCCGTTTGGATATGGATATTGCGGCATTGGTAAGTAAGTTGGATACCCGGGTCGGGAAAGGAAACTACACGCTGTTCGTGACCTTTTCCGAGATGCGGGAATTGATGCCGGAGGATTTGCGGAAGATTAAAGTGAACTCTGATTATTTTAGTATATTTAAATCTGTGGCCTTGTTGAAGTCTTACTTGGGTTTGGTTTACGGGCCGGGTGACTGGATTTCCGATTATGATCAGGGACAAATCTATTTGAACCGGGATCTGATCGAGCAGAAGAAGATAAATCTGAAAGAAATGCAGGATAAAGTGGCTGATTTTATGATCGAGTTCGAAGGGGTAGCCAAAGTCATGACAGCCTATTCATTAACGCACACTTCCTTCCCGGAAGGGGTAAATCGGTTGGTTCAGAATTCGTTTTCTCACAAACGTAGTGGGGATGTCTTTTTCTGTATCCATCCGACTTGGGTTTCGGAACTGAAAGAGTTGGAGGATACTTATTTCCGGCATACCAAGCGTCCGATTGTTCCCCTGTATTTATACGGTGCGGGAGTGAAGGCCGATTTGAAAGGGAACTACACGATGTCGGATTTATTACCTACTTTGTGTAAGATATTGGGAATAAATGTTCCTTACACGGCACATGGGAAGGCAATGTTTTAGTGGGAATTAAAAGTGTTCGATGAACGCCCCTTTGTCCGCCTTTGGGTATCCCTTCCCCCGCCGATAGTCTAGCTCATGGACATAGCATGAACATAGCATATACATACTATGAACATGAACCGGTGTTCATGGTATGTAAGGGGTGTATATTTGCAGAGTACTTGTCCTAGCTTATCGGCGGGGCAGTTATAGGCGAGAGAGGGACTTGCCCGGTCTTTTTGTATTGAATTTTCTTGATTCGCCTGTTGTCAACTTCGAGTACTTTGAATTGATGTTCTTTGTATGTAATCACCTCGTCCTTGTGAGGAAGTTCCCCCTTGATTTCAAGGATCAGTCCGGCCAAGGTGTCAGCATCTCCCTCCACTTCTTGAAATGAATCCTCCTCTATGTCCGTGATCTTGTAGAAATCGTTCAACAGCGTGGAGGCCTCGAAAATATATGCCCCATTCTTGTCCCGCGTGTAAACAATTTCCTGTTCGTCGTATTCATCATTAATGTCGCCCACGATCTCTTCGATAATATCTTCCATCGTGACGATTCCGGTGGTTCCCCCGTATTCATCAACAACAATCGCCAAGTGCACCTTTTTCGTTTGGAACTCTTCCAGCAGGTCGTTGATCTTTTTGGTTTCTGGGACAAAATAGGCCGGACGGATTAAGGTTTGCCAGTGAAAGTCCTCTTTTTCATCCAGATGTTGTAATAAATCCTTCACGTAGAGGATTCCCGTGATGTTATCCAAGTTTTCCTCGTACACGGGCATACGTGAGTAGCCATGTTCAGTGATGATCTCTTTCACTTGTTGGTAGCTTGAACTCCCGTCAATGGCGATCACGTTGATGCGGGGACGGATGATGTCAACCGCGTCAATATTACCAAAACGGACAATGCCTTCCAAAATGTCTTTTTCCTCGTTGATTGCCGTGTCCTTGGTTAATTCCAAGGCTTTGGATAATTGGTCGATGGATAAATTGTCCTTTTTATCCATGCGCTTGCTGATAATAGAGGTGGAACCGATCAACAGGGCGGATAGCGGACGGAACAGGCGTGATAAAAAGGTCAGTGGACCTGCCATGAAAATCACCATGTTCAACTGGGAACGATTGGCGTATAATTTAGGAATGATTTCTCCGGCCAGTAAGATCACGAACGTTACCACGATCACTTGGATAATGAAACCTAACGTGGGATAAGCCGAGAAATCAAATAATGAATTTACCAGATAGGTGGACAGCACGACAATGGCCACGTTCACGAAATTGTTGGATATTAAAATCGTGGCGAGTAGTCGGTTGGGTTTCTGTTGCAGGTTGCGGGCCTTCTCGTACCCGTTGTCTTCCAAGTATTTCAATTGCGAGGGAGAAAGTGAGAAATAGGCAACCTCCGAACCGGAAATTAATGCCGAGCATAATAATAAAAGCAATAGGATAATGACGAAAATTAAATCGATGAGGGTGAATGCACCTGTAAAAATCTGCCCGGCAAGGGGAATATAATCTGTGTCCAAAATTTATATAATTGGTTAAACTTAAATATCGCCGAAAGATACATAGAAAAACTAAAAGATAAAAGATAAAAACTAAAAACTAATCGTTTAAAGCCTGATTTCCTTGTTCGAAATCGTTTACTTCAAACTTTTAGTTTTTAATTCTTAGCTTTTATCTTTCAGAACGGAAGATCGTCACTGTCGTCACCACCGCTTAAATCGGGTGCTTGTGGCATGTGCGTGTCTTGAGGTTTATCCCCGTTATCCTGTTTGCGGGATAACATCTGGAAATTATCCCCGTAAATCTCGGTCGTGTATCTTTTCACCCCGTTTTGGTCGTCCCATGAACGGGTTCTGATACGTCCTTCAATATAAAGCATCATTCCTTTGCGCACGTATTTTTCTGCAATTTGTGCTAAATTACGCCAGAGGACGATGTTATGCCATTCGGTTTGAGTTACACGCTCGCCGTTTTTATTATTGTAGACTTCCGACGTGGCGAGGCTGAATCTTGCCACGGCAACACCTCCTTCGAGATATTTTACGTCCGGGTCTCCCCCGACATTACCGATAAGAATAACTTTGTTTACCATGTATAATATGTATGGATTAAAATTTGTCACAAATTACGGAATAATTTCGGAGAAAAAAAATAATCCCAATGCCATCTTGTTATGATTCGTGATTTATTCCCGATTGCTGGATGTGATAACTTTGTTGTAACCAGTTTAAATAAATAGCGGGCAAGACAAAGGGGTGTTGTAAAAAGCGGTGCGAGGATATGTCCGATGTTGACAATTAAAGATATAGAACACAAAAAATATTAACAAAAATGCGGTGGTTTGTTTCATTGTTTGTGGAAAAGATATATATTTGCAGTCTGAAATCTAAAAGAAACGAAATATAATATTGAATATTAAATACTTAAAGAAAATGACAAAGGCGGACATCGTGAATGAAATTTCAAGAACCACTGGTATCGAGAAAGCTGCGGTACAAACTACAGTTGAAGCTTTTATGGAAGCAATCAAAGGTTCTGTGATTGATGGAAAAAATGTATATTTAAGAGGTTTTGGAAGTTTTGTAGTGAAAAAGAGAGCTGAGAAAACCGCTCGTAATATTTCTAAAAATGTAACGATCAAGATACCTGAACACTTTATTCCTTCGTTCAAGCCTTCGAAGAGTTTCGTCAATCAGGTGAAAGATCAAGTAAAATAAGAAAGGAGTGAAATTATGCCAAGCGGAAAGAAAAGAAAGAGACATAAGATGGCCACTCACAAACGGAAAAAGAGACTGAGAAAGAACAGACACAAAAAGAAGTAGTCATCGTTTGTGAGTTAGAGATTATAAACCTAAGGGCTATGCCTTTAGGTTTATTTTGATTAATACATTAATTGATCAGGTAGTGAATACTGAGTTAGTCATAGATGTAAAAGCGGAAGAAGTAGTAATCGCCTTGTTAAAGGACAAGCGGTTGGTAGAGTTGACAACGGAGAAGACTAGCGTTAAATTTGCGGTAGGTGACATCTATTACGGGAAAGTGAAGAAAATCATGCCCGGTTTGAATGCCGCTTTCGTTAATGTCGGCTATGAAAAGGATGCCTTCCTGCATTACCTTGATCTCAGTCCCCAGTTTTATTCTTTGGATAGCTATATAAAGCAATGTATAGCCCGGAAGGGGATGCCTGTAGCCAAATTAAAACTGGAGCCGGAAATCAGTAAAAACGGGAAGATCGGGGACGTGCTTTCTGTCGGCCAATATGTGGCCGTGCAGGTCGCGAAAGAACCTATTTCCACCAAGGGTCCGCGCTTGACCTCCGAGTTGAGTATTGCCGGCCGCCACCTAGTTCTGATGCCTTTCTCGGAAAAGGTATCCGTGTCACAAAAGATAAAATCGGTCGAAGAACGGAAGCGTTTGAAAAGACTGATTGAAAGTATACGCCCCAAGAATTTCGGGGTGATCGTGAGAACTGTCGCCGAAGGCAAGAATGCCGAGCTATTTGACAGTGAATTGACAGAACTTGTTGAACGTTTCGAGACCGCGTTCAAACATCTTCGGGATATAGAGCCTCCCAAGCTGATTTTGGGAGAGATTGACCGAACCAGCGTTATTCTCCGGGATATATTGAATCCCTCGTTCGAGAACATTTATGTGAATGATTTAGCATTGAGTAAAGAAATTAAGCGTTATATCAGCACGATAGCTCCGGAGAAAGAAGGTATCGTTAAATTTGTGTCAACCGAGGTACCGATCTTCGATCATTTTGGGGTGGACAAGCAAATCAAGTCTTCGCTGGGACGTACCGTTTCGTTTAAAAACGGGGCATACCTCATTATAGAACACACGGAAGCTTTTCACGTGATTGACGTGAATAGTGGGAATCGTGTGAAATTGGGCGACGATCAGGAATCGAATGCCTTGGAAGTAAACTTGGCTGCAGCCGACGAGGTGGCTCGTCAGTTGCAATTGCGAGACATGGGAGGTATTATCGTGATCGATTTTATTGATATGCAACAGGCGGAAAACCGCCAGAAGTTGTTCGATAAGATGCGTTCGGCAATGGAACTCGATCGTGCCAAGCATACCATACTTCCTCTGAGTAAATTCGGATTAATGCAAATCACGCGCCAGCGGGTACGTCCGGAAATGACCGTGACGACCACGGAGACTTGTCCCGTGTGTCATGGAACCGGTAAGGCCGATGCTGCTGTTTTAGTGATTGATAAGATTGAAGATCAGCTTGAGTTCTTGGTCGAAGAGAAGAAAATCAAGAATCTGGTATTGAAAGTACACCCCTTCGTGGAGGCGTATTTGAAAAAAGGTTTCTGGTCTTTGCGTAGGAAGTGGGCTTTCAAGCACCATATCCATTTAAAGGTGGTCGGAGTTCCCTCTTTTTATATTTACGAATATAAGTTTTTTAATCGTTTTAATAGAGAAATAGAACCCGAGTAGGTGTTTTTACTTACAGTTTCGTCATTCCATCTTAAAACGATGTTAAAATAGTACCATGAATTTGTGTGAGAACAAATTATATGGTACTTTTGCGTCCACTGTGTGATAATGCATACGATTTCGAGAAGCATGCAAATTGATGTTTTATTAAATAATTTTTTATGAAAAAGAGACTATTGACGTTGATCTTTACGTTGTTCGTGGGAACCTTTTCGGTTTTCGCTCAAATGTCTGACCCGACAAGTTGGACGTTTTCACAGAAGAAAACCGGGGATAACGAATACGCTTTAACCTTTAAAGCAACCATTCAACCCGGGTGGACGGTTTACTCCATGTCAACCCCGGCAGGTGGTCCCATGCCTACATCAATTACCATTGAGAAAGTGGGAGAGGGAATCGAATTAGTGGGTACGGCCGAGGAGAGTGAACCAAGTAAAAAGCATGATGATGTTTTCGGAGTCGATGTGTGGTATTATTCAAATAATTACACCATAACCCAAAAGATCAAAGTTACCGATCCTTCCATTACTACCGTGAAAGGAAGCGTTGAATTCCAGGCTTGTCAGGAAGGTGCTTGTGTGCCGGGAGAGAAGGACTTCGCGATTGAGTTGGGTAACAAAGGTGCAGATAAAGCTACTGTTGCTGCTGCCGATGAAACGAAGGATGCAACCGAGGATGATTCCTTGTGGTTGTTCTTCTGGGTGGCTTTTGGTAGTGGATTACTGGCAGTTGTGATGCCTTGCGTGTTCCCGATGATCCCGATGACGGTGTCATTCTTCATGCATGGGGATAGTAATAAAGCAAAAGCAAAGGCAAAAGCTATTTTCTTCGCCTTGTCTATCGTTGGTATCTATACCGCTTTAGGATTGATCATTTCGTTCTTGTTAGGACCGGGATTCATTAACTGGTTGAGTACGAACTGGCTGCCTAATATTTGTTTCTTCATTATATTTATGATCTTCGCTGCATCCTTCTTTGGTGCGTTCGAGATCGTGTTACCGTCTTGGTTGGTAAATAAATCGGATAAACAAGCTGATAAAGGTGGTTACATCGGAGCTTTCTTCATGGCATTCACGTTGGTATTGGTGTCATTCTCTTGTACCGCCCCGATCGTTGGAACCGTGTTGGTAGAGGCTGCACGCGGATCTGTATTACGTCCGATCATCGGTATGTTAGGATTCTCTATCGCTGTGGCATTGCCTTTCGGATTCTTCTCTTTCTTCCCTTCAAAATTAAGCAATCTACCGAAATCAGGAGGTTGGTTAAATGCGGTGAAAGTTGTATTAGGATTCGTGGAGGTTGCCCTTGGATTCAAGTTCTTGATGGTAGCAGACCAAACTTACCACTGGGGATTGTTAGACCGTGAGGTTTACATCGCTATCTGGGTAGCCGTGTTCACGTTACAAGCATTGTACTTGATGGGTAAAATCAAATTCGCTCACGATAGCGATTTACCATATATCGGAGTACCTCGTTTGGTGATGATTATTATTACCATGTCATTCGTGATCTATTTGATCCCGGGTATGTTCGGGGCACCGTTGAAAGCTTTGGCCGGATATTTCCCGCCACAAGAAACGATTGACTTCGATATTAACCGTATTGTGCGTGACAACGCGAAAGAGATCATGAAGAGTGGCGTGCAGGTAGGTGGAACACAAGGAGCTGCTAGTGCCGCATCCAACGAACCTGTAAAATACTCTGATTTCTTGCACTTGCCCCACGGGTTGGATGGTTATTTCGATTATGACCAGGCATTGAAAGCCGCACAAGCTCAAGATAAACCCTTGTTCATTGATTTCACCGGTCACGGTTGTGTGAACTGTCGTGAGATGGAACAAAGCGTTTGGTCTGATCCTCGTGTGCTTGAAATGTTGAAGAATGATTATATCATCGTGGCTCTTTACGTGGACGATAAGACCAAATTACCAGCAGAAGAGGTTTACGTGTCAGAGTATGACGGAAAGAAGAAAAACACGCTTGGAAAGAAGAATACAGACTTCCAGATCAAGCAATTCGAGTCGAACGCTCAACCGAACTATATTTTGTTAGATAGCCGTAAAGGTAACGAGAAAGTATTGAAACCGCATGTATTACAACCTGCTAGAGGTTATAATAAAGATCGGGATGCTTTCGTGAAATTCTTGCAAGACGGTTTGAAAGAGTATAAAGCTCGTGCCGGAAAGTAATCTATCGAATTGATCAGATATTTGAAAGCCACCTCGAAAAAGGTGGCTTTCAATTTATATACTTTAGATATTACGGGTTTTCCCGTTAACGGTCAATTTGCCCACTTGTAACAAGGACGGGAGGCAGAATGATATAACCCCGATAGCTAATATCACGAGCCCACCAATAACGAACGTGTTTGTAATCCCCACGTGATCGGCAATAAACCCGGTACTCATTAATCCGAGCATGGAGGGAAGCATACTAAGGCTCATGTATATGGAAAATACTCGTCCGAGTATTGCCGGGTTGATTTTCGTCTGGATAACGGCTGTGAACGAGGCAAAGTATAATGACCCGATCACGCCTTCAAATGCGGTAAACACGACGAACCAAACAAAGGCATTGGGAGATAGTAGGCCAGATGCCGTGAATCCGGCTCCCAAGAGGATATATGTCAGGTTGATCAGCGTGATTTTGTTGATCTTGTATTGTTTGATACTCAAGGCAACTCCCCCCAATAGGGCCCCGACTCCCCAGATGGCTTCAATCAGACTCATTTGGAAAGCATCTCCCGAAAAGTGATTTAGGGTCATTAATGGGAAAAGTACGCTGACTGGCATGATAAAAAATGTGGCTATGATCGAGAGGATTAACAATAATGGCATTCCCCGGTGGCTGACAACCTCCCGTTGAGCCTCTTTTAAGTCTTGAAGGACATTGTTTTCTCCCGCGTGTTCACCGGGTGGTGGGTTCGGTATTTTGACGAAAGCCAGCGAGGTACAGGCGAGTATGGCTCCGATCACGTCGAGCATAAGCACGACAGGCATGGCCAGCGTGGTAATGGCTAGGGCGCCTAAAGCTGGTCCGGCTATATTACAGGCAGAATTGATCATCTGGTTGATCCCGGCGATTCGTAATAATTGAGATTCTGGAGCGAGTAACGGGATAGATGCTTGCATCGAAGGAGCATGGAAAGCCGAACCTATCGATCGGAGTGCCAACAATAGATAGATTTGCCAAACTTCCGCTTGTTCGAAATAAAATAAAAAGGCTAGAATAAGTGTGCAGAAAGCAATGAAACTGTCAGACAGGATCATGATTTTCTTCCTGCTCCACCGATCAATAAATACTCCGGAGAACATACCTAAGATGCCTTGCGGTAACATGGTGGCAATCGTGGCGAAAGCCAAAGTTTCTGCCGATTTAGTTTCAAAGGTTAGCCATAAAATGATGGCAAAATTAACGAGAGAACTGGTCAGTATGGAGAAAAACTGTCCTGTCCATATAATTGCGAATACCTTTTTCCAGTTATTCATGGTAATTTTATATCAATGTTAAAAGTGAGAAAACAATACCTTGATACTTCCCGGTTAGGAGGAAAGCTTTAAAAAAGTCCGGAGGAATTTTTCCGGGATTAAATTAGGCACGAACCCGATGCGGAATGCCCATGATGAAGTTTTGAAATCTCATAAATGGTATTGTATGTAATTTCTACAAATATATGAATCTGTAAAGAATAATCCTAAAAAATAATCGAAAATATCAAGAGGTGTACGTGATTGTGTATAATTGCCGTGATACGAATAGATTATTTTTCTACCTTTGTACGAGTTGCGTGTCTGTGAAGGCCGAATAGAATGATAATTCGTGTAAAATCTTGATTCATGGAAAGTAATCCTCAACTGGAATTGGCATATGACTTTTTGGAATATACGGGAGTGAACGTGTTTCTTACAGGAAAAGCGGGAACGGGAAAAACTACGTTTCTGCGGGAATTGAAACGGAGATCACCCAAAAGGATGATTGTGGTTGCTCCCACGGGAGTGGCGGCAATTAACGCGGGTGGGGTGACGATCCACTCTTTCTTCCAGTTGCCGTTCGGGCCATACGTGCCGGGAAGTACGGATACGGTGGAGCGAGGGGAAAAATTGCAATACACCCATAAATTTAACCGGGAAAAGATCAATATTATCAAGATGATTGATTTGCTGGTGATTGACGAGATCAGTATGGTACGGGCAGATTTGCTGGATGCGGTGGATGATATGTTGCGTCGTTACCGCTCCAAGAACGAGCCTTTCGGTGGGGTGCAGTTGTTGTTGATCGGTGATTTGCAGCAGTTGGCTCCCGTGGTGAAAGAGGACGAGTGGGCGTTGTTGAAACAACATTACGCATCGGCGTTCTTTTTCCATAGTAAGGCTTTGGCAGCAACCCGTTACGTGGCAATCGAGTTGAAACACGTTTACAGGCAACAGGATCGGGAATTCGTGGACCTGTTGAACCGGGTACGGGAGAACCGGGTGGATGCCGCGGTGTTGGGGATGTTGAACCGGAGGTATGTACCGGGCTTCAAGCCTTCGGATGACGAGGGGTATATCACGTTGACAACACATAATCATCAAGCACAAAGGATTAACGACGTGAAAATGGCAGAATTATCCACTAGGGCTTATTCGTTCAAGGCAGAAGTGAAGGATAATTTCCCCACTTATTCTTATCCCACGGAGGAGACGTTGGTGCTGAAACAAGGGGCGCAGGTGATGTTCGTGAAAAATGATTCATCGCCGGAAAAGCGTTATTATAATGGGAAAATCGGTAAGATCACGGCTATTAATGACCGTTCCATCGAGGTGGTAGGAAAAGAGGATGGCCTGAAGATTCAGGTGACCCCGGAGGAATGGACGAACACGAGATACACGTTAGACGAGGAGACTCGGGAGATCACAGAGACGGTGGAGGGAACCTTTAAGCAATACCCGTTGAAAACGGCGTGGGCGATTACGATTCATAAAAGCCAAGGATTGACGTTTGAACGGGCGATCGTGGATGCCAATGCAGCATTTGCTCACGGGCAGGTGTACGTGGCATTGAGTCGTTGCAAGACGTTCGAGGGACTTGTGTTAAGTTCCCCGGTAACCGTGCGTTCGCTGGTGAGTGACGGGGCAATAGATGAATTCGTGCGGGAGGCGGAACAGAAGGAGCCGAATAAGGAGGAATTGCAACAGGCCCGGCAGTCTTATTTCAGGGAGTTGTTGCTGGAACAATTCGATTACGAGACGATCCGGTGGAGGTTACATTATTTGTACCGGGTGTTGGATGAGCAGTTGCGTCGGTTGTATCCCGATTGGGTGGAACGTTACCGGGTGGCGGGAGCCAAGTGTGCGGAGGAATTGTTGGCGGTGGCGGAACGGTTTCAGAACCAGTTGGAACGGTTGATGCCGGAAGAAGGGAATTACGAGGCGGACCCGGTGATCGCGGACCGGGTGAGGAAGGGGGCGGAATATTTCCGGGAACATACGATGTCTATTTTTGGAAAATTCTTGGAAGAGGCTATTCCGGAGATTGATAACAAGGAGGTGAGGAAGTTGGTGGAACAAAATATGGAACGTTTTCGGGGAGAGGTGAACTTGAAACTTGAAACGTTGAAAGTGATCGGGAACGGTTTTTCTGTAAAAGATTATTTACGGGCGAAGGCGAAGGCGTTAATTGATGCCCCGAAGGTGAAGATTAAGGCGAAACGTGCCGGAGCGGAAAAAGTGGAGATTTCTCCTGATATATTACACTCGAAGTTATATGAAACTCTTCGTGCTTGGAGGAACAAAGAGGCTGAACGATTGAAATTGCCCGTGTACACGGTATTGCAGCAGAAAGCTTTGTTGGGAATCAGTAACACGCTGCCCACGAATTCAAAGGAATTGCTGGCAGTTCCCGGAGTTGGGAAAAAGATCGTGGAACGTTATGGGGCTGTGTTACTGGATATGGTGGATGAGTTCCGCTTTCAACAGAAGTAAGGATATTTTTTGAGTGAATTTGTTTGTTTCTCGAATTTATATATATTTGTATCTAACTAGAATGTAGGGTGTTTGTTAATTAGATATAATGGATAGGGAGATTCAGAATTTTATTAATGGTGTAAACCGTAAGGATGCTAAGGCGTGGGAGAGAATTTATATGGATTATTATTCTCCTTTGTGCCATTATGCGATGAAAATTTTGAATAACCGAGAACAGGCCGAGGATTTGGTGCAAGGAGCAATTATTAAATTGTGGGAGTCTCCTTTATGTTTTGAGAATATTGCCGCTTTTAATGTTTATTTATACCGTACGGTGAACAATAATTGTTTGAAAGAAATACGGGATAAAGAGCGGGAAGACAAGCGCTTGAAAGAATGGGCTTTTTTTACGGATGAAATAGAATCCGAGTCATTGTCGGCTGTAATGTTTGAGGAGGTGATTAGGAAATTGCGGAAAGTGATTGAAGAAATGCCTCCTAAACGACGTGAAGTCATTCTATTGAGTATGAAAAGAATGACGAATGATGAGATCAGCTTGAAATTGAATATCTCCCAGAATACGGTGAAGAAGCACAAAAAGGAGGCTTATGCGGTTATTAAGGCTGCCGTGAAATCAGATTTGTTTATATTTTCAATCTTTTTTTGAAAAAAATGTATTTTTAGGGTACCCGTTTTTCTTTTTGGGGATTTATTAATAGAAATAAAGCCTCAATGAGATGATGGACGATTTAAAAATATACGAAAGGTTATCAGATTTACTCTATAAGGATTTACTTGGGATGACAAGTAAAGAGGAGAAACAGGAATTAGATTCTTTATGTGAGGAGTATGGAGTGAAAGAAATGGATCGTGATAAGATCGTGGCTCGTTTGCAAGGAACGGATGATTTTGATGGTAGAGAGGCATATCGGAAATTCAAAATATTAAAAAAGAACGCGAGAAAAACATTCCGGATCGGATGGTGGGTTTCTACGGCCGTTTCGATTGTCGTTTTGTGTATTATCGGATGGTGGATGAATAATAAACCAGAACAGATTAACAAGGTGGAACCAGTTGTTGCAGAAGTTATTTGTCCGGGGCAAAGTTGTGCGGTAATAACATTAGCAGACGGAAAACAGGTTTCTCTTGAAGAGAATATTCAAGAATTGGAGGAGAGTGATGGGACGATATTGCGTTCCGAATCCGGTACTTTGGTTTATAAGGCAAATCTGTATAATGAGACGGCAGAGGTCATGTATAACACCGTGACGATTCCTCGTGGTGGAGAGTATTGTTTGGAATTGGCAGATGGTACGAAAGTGTGGTTAAATGCAGAGACTGAATTGAGATTTCCTGTAAATTTTTCGGGTAAAACGAGGGATGTTTACTTGAAAGGAGAAGCTTATTTTCAGGTGAGTAAGGATGAGCTACATGCATTTCAAGTGCATACTTCAATGGGAACTGTGGCCGTTTTAGGTACAAGTTTTAATGTACGGGATTATGCCGATGAGCAAAAGGTTGTAACTACATTGGAGATGGGGAAAGTGATGTATGTCTCCGGAGAAAACAAAAAAGAGATTATCTTGACTCCGGGTTTTCAGGTGCAAGAGGAGAAAACCGGGGAAATTAAAATGAAGAAGGTGGATGTTATGCAGTATGTTGGTTGGCGGGAAGGAAAATACGTGTTTGAAAATACTGCGTTGGTGGATATTATGCGAACATTAGAAAGATGGTATGATATAGATGTCGTGTATGTTGATCCAGTGGTGAAAGATTATCATTTCACGGGTGATCTGGAACGTTACGAGAGTATAAATGTATTTTTGAATTTTATTGAAACGGGTGGAGATGTAAAATTTAAGACGGAAGGAAAAACGATTATAATCGGTAAAAAATAAATACGGGTGTTTGTTGGCACTAGACCCGTATTTATCAGGTGAACATTAATAAATTAATGAAACATTACAAAGGTATGAAAAAAAATTGTTTCTATGGGCGTGGTGTGCCCTTTCATTTGAAAAAATGCTTGTTAATCATGAGGCTATGTTTATTTTTTATGTTGGTGTTACAGATCGGGGTATCAGCTTCCGGTTATACTCAACAGCGGGTGTCTTTATCCATGCAGGATGTTACGCTTGAACACGTGCTGAAAGAGTTGAAGAAACAGACTGGCCTTCGCTTTTTTTACAGTGTAGAAAAAGTGAGGTCTGAGCAGAAAAAAGTGGTAAATATTGAGAATGATGTTCTTGAAAATGCATTGAGGTCGGTGTTGATGGGAACTGGTTTGACATTTACGATTATGAACGATGTAGTCGTGATTAAGGATGAGGTGGTTGCTACTGCAGATTCATTACAAAAAGGGCAACAATTACTGAAGGGAATTGTAAAGGATAAGGCAGGGGAACCTTTACCCGGAGTGACCATTTTGATAGAGGGGACTACAATCGGGTGTGCAACAGATATTGATGGTAAATATTCTCTTACATTGCCCGGTGAAGTGAAGGGCGTAGTCCTAGTATTTCGATTTGTAGGAATGGAAACGAAAAAAGTTTCTATGGATGAGGTGAAGGATAAAGAGATTTTGCAAAGGAAGAAAGAGTTAGTGGTCGTTTTAGAGGAACAGACGGAAAATTTAGATGATGTGGTGGTGACTGGTATTTTCCGTAGGAGCAAAGAGTTAGCGACAGGAGCTTCCGTAACAGTGACCGGTGAACAGCTGAAAATGGTAGGGAATCAGAATATTTTGCAAAGTCTTCGTACGCTAGATCCTTCGTTTAAAATCGTGGAGAATAATTTGAACGGTTCAGACCCGAATGCCTTACCGGAGATCGAGGTACGCGGTGCGAATGGAATACCGGATCTTGATGCAAATTATAAAGGAAATCCGAACCAGCCGTTATTTATTCTGGATGGTTTCGAAGTATCGTTACAGCGAGTTGTCGACTTGGATCCAAACCGGGTGGAAAGTATTTCAATATTGAAAGATGCTTCCGCAGCCGCACTTTATGGTTCTCGTTCTGCCAATGGTGTGATTGTTATCGAAACAAAAGCCCCTGAGATCGGAAGATTGAGATTGAGCTATAATGGAGATTACGCTGTGGTGATGCCTGACCTTACAGACTATGATTTGTTAAATGCGAGAGAGGCTCTTGAACTTCAAAAGGATGCGGGACATTTCGAGGGGCGTTCATTGAGTAATGATATTGAAATGAAAGAATATTACAACCGAATGCTGAAGAATGTAATGGAAGGAGTAGATACGTATTGGTTAAGTAAACCGTTGAGAACTGCTTTCGAACATCGTCATAATTTCGAGTTGAGTGGTGGGGATAAGGTGATACGTTATGGTATCAATTTTTCAGTACGGATGACACCGGGAGTGATGAAAGGATCAAGTCATAATAATTATATGGGAGGTGTTTTCTTGCAATATCGTAAAGGAGGTCTTCTTTTCAAGAATGATCTTCAAATTACAGCTAATGAATCGAAAAATTCTCCTTATGGGGAGTTTAGTCAATACGTGTCATTGAATCCTTATGTCCGTCCGTATGATGAACAAGGCCGTCCAGTGAAATTGTTTGATGATAAATATCCTGACTTTTTGGAAGGATCACAATTTAACAAGAATCCTCTTTATAATGCAACTCTTCATTCCGTGGATGAAGAAAAATATACTGATTTCACAAATAATTTTTCTATTGAATGGACGATTTCGGAGAATCTGACATTGATGGGACGTTTTAGTTTGACGAAACAATTTAATTCTTCAGATCTTTTTTATTCTGCATCACATACGATGTTTGAAGAATTGGGCGATCCGATAAATTCTCCAGATGAGTTTTTAAGAAGGGGAAAAGCTTCGTTTTCCAATGGAGAAAGTTTTAGTATCTTGGGAGACCTGAATTTGCGCTATGGACAATCTTTTGGCAAACATAATATTTATGCTGTAGTTGGTTTAAATGCTTCTCAAAGTAAAAATCATGATAAAACAGTAGATGTGGAAGGTTTTCCGAATGATAATATGAGTAGTATTGCTTTTGCGAAACAATATTATAAGGATTCAAGACCGGAAGCGACTTATGGTATTCAACGTCTGGCTGGAATTTTGGGGACATTCAACTACTCTTATGACCGACGTTATTTGTTTGATTTTTCGTTGAAAGTGGACGGATCATCTAATTTCGGTTCCAATAATCGGTTTGCTCCTATTTGGTCTTTGGGAGCGGGCTGGAATATCCATAATGAATCTTGGATGGAGAAAATGGCAGCAATAAGTATTTTGAAATTACGTTGTTCTTATGGTATTACCGCTTCCCAGAATTTTGCACCATTTCAAGCTACTTCAATGTATAGTTATGAGACCGGACGGCATTATGCAGGATTGATTCCTGCTTGGCTAAAAGGAATTGGAAATAAGGATCTAAAATGGCAGACAACTCATGTGTTGAATTTGGGGTTGGAATTAGGATTTGTGGATAGTCGTTACATGATAAACATCGATTATTATCAACGTCGCACGGATAATTTGTTGGCAGACGTTACTATTGCTACTTCAACGGGATTTTCAAGTTATAAGGAAAATATCGGGGAGACTGAAAATCGGGGATTTGAGGCAACCGTGAAGGCGATGTTTATTAAAAGACCTCAAGATCAGATTTACTGGAGTGTGAATGTTTCCGCTGCTCATAACCGGAATAAAATTACGAAAATCAGTAATTTCATGAAAAAGCGTAACGAGGAGGTGATTAAAAAAGCAGAGGAGGAAAACCAGTCTGCTCCTGTTATTCTTTATGAAGAAGGGCGTTCTTTAACAGATATTTATGCTGTTCGTTCTTTAGGTATTGATCCGGCTACGGGAAATGAACTTTACTTGACAAAACAGGGATTAACGACATTTACTTATAATTCGTTTGACCAGGTTGCTGTGGGAAATACCCGTCCGGATCTTGAGGGTATTATCGGAACTTCTCTAACCTATAAAAATTTAACGTTTAGTGCTAATTTCCGATATAAGATTGGTGGACAGATCTACAATTCTACCTTGGTGGATCGAGTAGAAAATGCTGATCTTTATGGGAATGTGGATCGTCGTATTTATGATGATCGTTGGCGGAAAGAAGGGGATCAATCGCTTTATAAAAGTATTTTTGATAAAACAACTACTCGCCCGACAAGCCGTTTCGTGCAAGATGAAAACGTGTTCACCTGTGAATCTGTGAGCCTGGGTTATGATATAAAGCATAAAGGTATTCTTCGTACGTTAGGAATGGAGCGATTGAGAGTAAATGCTTATATGAATGATATTATGCGACTTTCTACTGTTCGCCAAGAAAGGGGTATTAATTATCCGTTTGCCAATAGAATTGCGTTTTCTTTAAGCGCAACATTTTAGAGATGAGCAGTATAATATAAAAAGATATAGAGATGAAAAAAATAATGAAAACTGCCTACCTATTTGTATTGATCCTGGGTGCATTTATGTTCACCGGATGTGAGGATTGGTTTGATGTGTCATCTGATATAGATGCGAAAGAGGACGATTTGTATAAGACAGAGAACGGTTATTTTGACGCTTTAATTGGTGTTTATGCGAAGATGGCCGGAACGTCGTTGTATGGTGATCAAATGACTATCAGTACAATGGATTTATTAGCGTATAGTTATGTGTTGCGGGATGGTGCTCCTGAGATTTACACCTCTTTTGCAAATTTTGATTACAAGACAGCCGATACTGAAAAAGTAATTGCTTCTATTTGGGAAGGAATGTATAATGCGATAGCTAATGATAATAAATTGTTGGAACGTTTGGAAAATGCTGATCGAAAGATTTTTGACGATGACAATTATGATTTGATTAAAGGGGAAGCATTGGCGTTGAGAGCATATTTGCATTTTGATTTGTTGAGAATGTTTGGGCCATCGAAAGCGCTAGATAAGGGAGAGAAGTGTATACCTTACGTGACTACTTTTGGCCAGGGGAATACCGCATATAGTACATTTGATCAGGTTATTGAAAAGGTGCTGGCTGATATTGATGCTGCAATTCCATTGTTTGATAAAGACCCAATATGGACCCCCATGGAGACTCCTTCAAATGTTTATCTGGTAAATCGGAAAGTTCGTATGAATGCTTTTTCGGTGCGGGCGTTGAGGGCTAGAGTTATGTTGTATGCCGGAAAAACAGATTCAGAAGTATATGATTTTGTAAGTGAGCTTATGGATACACTCCAGACTAATATTAATTATCCTCGTTTAACAACTTCTCCTCAAGATATTGATAAGGATAAAATTATTTCAGGAGAGTTACTTTTTGGTCTTTACGTGGATAAGTTATCTAATGTGGCTTCGGGGTATTTCCCTTCTGTTACAACAAGTAAAGAGTTAGGAAGTACGAAAGAGAAATTAGATGTTATTTTTGAAGCGGATAAGTACAAAATGTCTGATGTTCGTTATGAGTTATTGTTCGTAACGGAAGAGGGGTTACCAAGAATGCGTAAATTTCGTCAAGAACAGACCGATAACCAGAGGTCTAGAAATCAAATGCCGATGTTACGCTTATCTGAGATGTATTATATTGCCGCAGAGACGGCTCCGGATGTGGAGACTGCCTTGGTTTATATCAATGCAATAAGAACGGCTCGTAGTTTACTGGGGGTGGAATTAAATACAAAAGAGGAGGTTATAAGTTATTTGGATACCGAGTATCGGCGGGAAATGCTTGCGGAGGGACAAATATTTTATCGGTATAAATATCGGAATTTAGAGAATATTCCGGATTGCGAAATAAAGATCGCCGATAAGTTATCAGAAGTTTATAGATTCCCGTTGCCACAACAAGAACAGGAGTGGGGACAGAAATAATAGTAACCTTGTAAATGACGAATATTATGAATAAGATATTAATACTTTTGTTCTGCTCGTTGATCTTTGCTTGTAGTCAAGGAGATGAGTTCGATTTTAAAGGAGGTAATAAGATTTATGTGGCTTCAGGAGATAGTACTACCTTTTCGTTTGCCGTAAAACCACAAGAATATATGGTTCACGAGATTAAGGTCCCCATTCGTGTAACGGGAGTTGCGACTTCGGCAGATCGTATTGTGACGGTAGAATTAGATAAAGAACGTACGTTATATGCAAAGGAGGGAACTCCTGAAAATGGAGGGCATTTTACGATAGAAGAATGTGTTCTTCAGAAGGATAGTGTGAATAGTGTGATTGTTATTAAACTTTATCGGGATCATATAAAGAGTACGTTAAAAGAGCTAGGAAAGGAAAATGAGGACATGACTGTTGGTATAAATATTGTTCCTACTGGTGATTTTTTAGGTGAAATGGGAGAAGATGAGTTGTGTTTTATCGTAACATTTAATGATCGTTTGACAATTCCTTCTAATTGGAATAGCTTGAAAACTTATTTCGGAGAACCTAGTTTGGTAAAATATCAATTTATTATTGATGTGCTTGGTATTTCGGAATTTCCGACCACGGGAGATAATAAGTATGAAGCAGGTGAGTTATATTATTTCCAAGATGAATTACGAGTAGCCCTCGTGAAATATAATAATGAGCATAAGGATAATCCATTAACAGATGAAAATGGAAATAGAGTTACGTTCTAACCAGATAATATACAGAAAATGAAAAAATATATGTTTTTGTTAGCTATCCTGTCGATATTGCAGGCTGGATGCTACGAGGATAAAGGAAATTACGATTACACAACGGTGGACGAAGTAACCATAGAAGGGGAGTACGAGCTTGTTTATCGTTTGAAGATGGGGGAACGGTTGTCGATCCCTATGACATTGGAACTAAATGGTTTTGACGAATCACAATTAGAGTTTAAGTGGGAGTTTGCGATCCAGAATAAATTGAATCCGGAGTATCATTTACTTTCAACAAGTAAGGATTTTGATGAAGAAATTACATTGGCTCCGGCAAATTATGATTTACGATATTCAATTATGAATACAGCGACTGGGCTTACAACTTATAAACGTTTTAATGTTGAGGTAACGGACGCAATCAGTAAGTACACTTATTTATTATTGTGTAAGGTTCCGGGTACGACGAATGAGTATGATCTTTCATCTGCGAATGAGTTTTCCCGAATAGGAGAACCCCTGTATAATCTTTATTCAAAGACGAATGGTAAGAATATTCAAAATGCTAAATCTTTATTTTATTTTGCCACCTCTTCCAGTCCTTATTATGATAATTGCTTGGTGTTGAAAAATGACGGAGCTGAAAAGTTGAGTCCTTTTGATTTGACATGGGTTGCCGATCAATCAGAGTTATTTTTTGAACCAAAGGCAAGTTGTGATATTGAGTTTTTACTCACGGATAAGAATTTTAGTCAGTATTTTATTGTAGCTGATGGAAAACTACACTTTTGTACAACTCGCTATACTCCGTATAAGTTTGGTGTGGAAAAGTCATTACCGGATAATTCTGATTATTATATTTCGAATTATGGTTATTTCTATGATTATTATGGTTCAAAATATGTATTTCTAGATCGTAAAGGTGGACGCTTCTTATTATGGGAGAATGGTGCGATGAATTTAAGTATCGTATCTAGTAACCAGTATTATACTATAGGAGAATTAAAAGATTTTTCCACGCTTTATATGGGACAAAGTTGTAAAAAGACTCTTTTTGCACTTATGAAAGATCAGGCGGGTAAAGTACATAAATATGACTTTGGGACTGATTATACAAGTGGTTATCCATATAAGTATGTTGTACTTGGACATTCGGTGATTCCGGATGAGGTTGAATTGGATAAAACTTCCGCTGTGTATCCGCATCCTAATAGCGAGAATATATTTTATGCCGTGAAAGATAAAATATGGTTGTTGAATACGGCTACGAATACCCGAATATTGTTCCATGATTTTAAAGATCCTGATGTTAATGTAGTAGAGATGCATATCAAGGATGCGTATGCTTACATGATGTTTATAGCATTGAATAAAGGGGATAAAGGGTATGTTTATCGTTTTTGGATCAGTTCTAATGGAATGCCTCAAGATCCAGCAGAGGGACTGTTCCCATTACCGAAGGAGGATGATATGATTGTACCTTATGAAGCTATGGGACCATACGATGAAATTGTTGATATGGAATATAAGAGTAAAACTTGGTAGTGGTTAATGATTATAAAAATCGGTATTTCTTAAAATATTTGTTTGGGGAAATACCGATTTTTCATATCAATTGCTTTCTTTTGTATATGCATTTTATGACTAAATACACGTGATGATGAATGATATTATCGTGGGAATCGGAGAGGTTCTTTGGGATGTGTTTCCGGAAGGAAAAAGGATTGGCGGTGCTCCTGCTAATTTTGCTTATCATATGTCGCAATTCGGTTTTGATAGCCGGGTGGTGAGTGCTGTGGGGGAAGATGTGTTGGGAGATGAGATTCTGGAAAATTTTAACGGGAAGGGGCTACGCTATTGGGTGGAACGAGTGCCTTTCCCGACGGGTATCGTTGAAGTTACGCTGGATGGAGAGGGGATTCCTTGTTACGAAATAAAACAGGGCGTGGCGTGGGATAACGTACCGTACACCCCAGAACTTGATCGATTGGCTTGTCAGGCTCGTTGTGTTTGTTTTGGGTCTCTGGCTCAGCGGAATGTGGTAACTCGTACAACGTTGAACCGATTTTTGGAGGCCATGTCCGGGGAGGCATATAAAGTTTTTGATATAAATCTTCGTCAGCATTTTTACACGGTAGAGGTTTTGAAAGATTCTTTGGCCCGGTGTAATATATTGAAGTTGAATGATGAAGAATTGGTTATTTTATCCGATTTATTAGAATTGTCGGAAGAATCGGTAGAAAAGAGGTGTAGGGAGATGATGGATCGGTTTGATCTGGAGGTGTTGATACTTACGTGTGGGGTGCAGGGAAGTTACGTGTTTGCGGGCGATATACGGTCATTTTTGGATACCCCTCATGTGAAGGTGGCAGACACGGTGGGAGCCGGGGATTCTTTCACGGCAGCATTTTGTGCTGCGGTTTTGAAAGGGAGATCAATGGTTGAGGCTCATCGTTTTGCCGTGGAGGTTTCCGCTTTTGTTTGTAGTCAGACGGGGGCAATGCCAATGTTGCCCGATGAGTTGAAAAGGTGGCTTTAATTCTGTCAGAATAACGAGGGATCACGTCTGAGGCTACACGTGGCTCGATCTTTTATGATGTCGTCATCGTTTACCTGTCCAATGAGTTTCGGGGAGGCGGGATCATGCTTTTGTAGGTTACGGAACGGTTTGTGTTTGGCTGTGTTAGCATAACAATAGAGGCAGCCATTGAAACAGGTGTCGTAGGTGCCGATGTCTATACTTTCAATACAGCGACAAACGTCTCGTTGGTTTTTATCTTTCTGTGCGGAAATCGGGTAGCCTGTGAGTCTTTCTATTAATTCCCGGTCAATACACATTCCGGCAGGAATTCCCATATCGGAAAGGTCTACTTTCCGGGTACAGGTGTTTAGTTGAATTGGGGTCGAGGAGATGGACTGCCGGAAAGAATATGCCATTTCCCGGATCTCTTCCAGTGTAAGCGGGTGTATATTCTGGGAAGAGAGGGACGGACGGATATGTTTGTAATAGTCAATAAAGCTAATCATACATTTTTCGGTGTGATCTTTGAGCTGTGTGGCAATTTTGAAGAAAGTAGTTTTGTGAAAATCCGTGTTATAGGTTTCGTTTGTCAAGATCGGGTCGTAACGCCAGATGACCTTTTCTTTCCCGATGAGGTCGGAGAGGCGTTTGAAGGTGTCTATTCTTTGTTCGAAAGAAGGTAGATTGGTTTCAATTTCTTTTCCGTAAGCGTTAAGTGTGAATTGAAAGTAATATTTGAACTCTTTTAGATGGTTAAGTTTATCAAGCATCGGAGTCGGATTTTTGGTCCAGAATACAATACAGTCCACCACGTCTGGCGTTAGTCTGACCCGGCTGATTTGTTTCGGGTTGAAGGGGTTCGGAACAAGAACGTGTTTCTCCCGAACACGGTTAAAAAACCATGTTGAGTAGAATGAGGGGATGTCTGTTCTTCTGCTTGCACTGATGATCATATGGTAAAATTACGTTATTCCGGGGTATAATACAAGGGAATGAGGATAAATAGTTGTAATCGTTCTTTCACAAGAATGTAATCGTTCGGTAATATTACAAGCTTTTCTTTGTGGCGTCAAATGAAAAGAAAAAAGATTATGAAAGAGTATTTATTAAAAATGAGTAAGTGGTGTTTTGTTTTTGCCATGTTGGTTGGAGTGTTGGCTTGTTCAGATGATGATTCAATTAATACGAATTTGTATTCGGGGACGGATATAAGCTCTTATGCAACAATAAAGGCCGATAAAGAGTCTAAGAAAACCAGTATTGAAATATTAAAAGAGGGAGAGTGGAAAGTGTATGGCGGGGAAAATAGTAATTCTATTCTTTTTGATGAACCTTTGTTACAAGGAAATACGAAGGGAACGACAGAATTGAACACGGGAAAATATCAGCTCTATTGCTTGGAATGGGCCGGTGGAGCTAGAACGGCCTTGGGATTAAGACAATTGCCGATGGTGGGACAGTCTAATTTCCGGGATCTGGGAGGTTATAAAACGAAGGATGGACGCCGGGTGAAGTGGGGATTGGTGTTCCGTTCAGGAAAATGTAACAGTCTCACGGAAGATGATTTAGCGTATTTGGCAACGATCCCCTTAAAGACTGTGATCGATTTCCGTTCAAGTAGCGAACAAGAGGCAGAACCGGATAAGGTTCCCACGACAACTGTGAATTGTATTAATTATCCGATCGAACCCGGAAATTTGTCTTCCATTGATGTTTCGGATGTTATCAGAAGAGGGGATGTGGAGGGGGCTAAACAATATCTGGTAGACGGGAACCGGGAGTTTGTAATCAGTTTTCAGGCAGAATACAAATCTTTCTTCAAGACGTTGATGGAGGCAGACAAGACTCCGTTAATGTTCCATTGCACGGCTGGAAAGGATCGGGCCGGATTTGCGGCAGCCTTGTTTTTGGCAGCTTTAGGTGTTGACCGAGAAACGATCATTGAAGACTATATGTTGACAAATGAGTTGACGGGTGTGACGATGGAGGCAATGAAAGCTCTATACGGGGATAATAAGATGGCAGAATGTATGTATTATATTAGTTCCGTGCAGAAAGAGTATATCGAAATGGCATTAACCACGATAGACGAGAATTATGGCGGAATGGATAAGTTTTTAGTGCAGCAGTTGGGGGTGGATGTGGAGAAACTTCGTAAGTTGTATCTGTATTAGAATTAGGTGTTTTTGTGTTGAGACAGGTTCAAATATGAACCTGTTTTTTATTCATTCTGTTTCATGCATCCCTCCTGATGTTTGTGATAAATTACGTTAGTAAAACACGAGATTCCGTTAAAAATTATATATTTGTAAATATTTACTTGGCGTTTAGTGAATAAATTGGGGATCATTATGAAATATTGTTTTTTATTACTCTGTATTTTTTTTTCATTAGTTGTGGATGCTCTAGATTACCGGGTGGTTTCACGTGGTTCTCTTCATGTTCGTTCCGGTGCGGGAAGCGAGTTTGATGTGATTGGAAAATTAGCTTCTAAAGATACGGTCCACGTGTTGAAAATGGAGGGAACATGGGCGCAAGTGGAGTTTGATGGAAAACAGGCTTATGTCAGTAAAAAGTATATTATGCCGCTTAGGGGAACGAAACAACAATCTGCTGACGACTTTTTTCGTGGATTATGGGGATTGTTTAAACAGGGACCGATTAGTTATTTGCCTTTACTGATTCTATTGACGTTATGCTTTACTTTGCTGGTTCGACGGATGTTTCGTGATTCTCTGGAAATAAAATGGATTGTGGGGGGCTTCGGACTTGTAGCTATCGGCGTCATGGAACTTATTTTTTTCTTCGGTTACAATGGTTTACCGTGGTTCTGCTTTCCTGATGAGGTCGGTTGGCTTTGGACGGTTGTCAACTTTTTTCTATATGGTTTTGTCTTGTTAAAGCAACTTCTATTAAATCTTCAAGTTATTCGTGAGATTTGCCATGAATCCGGGTATAATTTGAGCGTGGGTGTTTATTCCTATGTCGTTGTGGTCATTTTGGCGATTATTTTTTACTTGGCTGATGTGGATATGGGAGTGTATTTAATTTGTGGATTCTTGGTGGCTCAGGGCGTGCAAATTGTGATGAACTACTTTATAATCCGGAATTTCTGGAGAGCCTCGATTGTCTCTATTTTGTTTCTTTTGGGATCGGTTTCGCTCATCGCTTCTTCCATTTTTTTTATTGGCGTAGTTATTTTACTCGCTATCGGTTTGTTCATAGCGGGATCGGGAGATAGGCATTATTATGTTGTGTATCGTTATTAAGTTTATTATTTCTTGATTGAGGAGATGATTAACATCATGGGACGTCGTAACTCGTCACGCATACCCGGAATGGAATCCAAAAGAGTTTTATCTGGTTCAGGTTCCACGAGTCCGGTGATTTCGAAACCGTTTTGGATAAGCCCATTTACATAGGTGGTTAGTGTCTTGTGGAATTTGGTCACGTTTTCGCCCAAGAAAATGGCCTCTCGTTTTCCTTCCGAGAAATAGCGGTCTACCGGCCAGTGGAGGATGTTTCCTTGCTCGTCATAGTACCAGTCTTGACTGCCGTAAGCCGTGAACACGGGATGCTCGACGGAGAAAATAAAGGTGCCACCGGGAGTGAGGCATCGGCGTACCTTCTCGCAAATATCCGGAAATGATTCCAAATAATGAAAGGTTAGAGAACTGATGACGATGTCATAGCTCTCTAGCGTGTAATCGAAGTCTTCGATCGCCATACATTTGTATTCGATGCAAGGAGAGTTGTTTCGTTTGGTGGCCTCTTCCAACATTTTGTGTGAAAGATCAATTCCCAAGGCGTGGACTGCGCCATGTTCAATAGCATATTGACAATGCCACCCGAAACCACAGCCTAAATCCAGTACTCGTTTCCCTTGGAAGTCCGGGAGTATTTTTTGTAATGCGTGCCATTCTCCGGCTCCTTTTAGGCCATCCATGGAACGGGACATTTGACTATATTGATGGAAGAATTTCTCGTCATCGTATTTATTTTCTTTCATGATAAAGTATAATTTCTCTGCGAAAGAGATAGGTGTGTTTACATTTACCGGATAAAGTTTGTCATTATTTTGGTTTCAGTTTCCGGGGTTGCAAGTGTATCTTTTGTTTGCTCTCTCATTTTCAGTAGCCATGCCATGTTTTTCCCAAGTACTCGCATGATTTGGTTTCCTTCTGCATCTTGAATGGCCTCTCCGGCTTTCAACCCGTGGATGATGTTCCAATAATTAGATGAGGGAATAAGCATTTCAGAATACGTGAGATAATGATACAGCCCGTCAAGTGTGTGCGAACCTCCTGAACGACGAACAGCAACAATTGCTGCACCGACCTTGTGACGGAACCAGTTGCCATTAGCCCCGGAAACGTAGAATGCCCGGTCGAGAAAGCATTTCATGGTTCCGGCGATACCGGAAAAATGAACGGGTGAACCTAGGATAATGCCGTCAACGTCTTTGATCTTTTGTAGTAGTTCGTTGAATGAGTCGGTTGTGATTACGCATTTCTCGTTTTTGTTCCGGAAACACATATTGCATCCCATGCACCCGTGAATATTCTGGCTCCCGACTTGGAGTATTTCAAACTCTATGTTTTCTTTTTTTAATTCCTCACCAATGGTTTTTAAAGCATGGAAGGTGTTCCCCTGTGGGTGGGGACTTCCGTTGATTGCTATTACTTTCATGTGTTTTTTTGTTTTTGATTGCTGTTGTCTTGTACGTGTGTTTTTGATAAATGTTCGGATTATTCCCTTGCGCCTGCTGCGTATTGTCCGGGACAGATGTCCATGACTTCCCGGTCGGGTTGGATGAGGGATCGTTCGTATTGGCATTTCCATTGTATGCTGCGGTCAATACCTTGTTCCGAGATCCCGTCGATGGTTTCCCCGTCCTTGATAGAAGCGTCCGTGTCGAAAATGTATGCCGTGGCGTTGTAGGCATGGTTAACCACGGCGTTAGGATCCAAATCGTGGAAATGGTATTGGATGTCGGGTAAACCGATAGCGTATAGCCCGAGCGTGTCCACCATCATGTCGTTCGTGTTTTGTATGTTGAAAAAACGGATGTTCATCCCGAAATGAAGAAATCGTGTGGGAGCGGCCCACGGGTTGTTTAAAACCTGTTCACGGGTTAGCAGTTTGCCGCTTGAGGGAGTCCACACGGCAACACAGTCCGGAAATAGTTCGAGGGTAGTTTCCAGCCATTCCGTTAACATGGCACAACGTTCTTTATAAGGGAGACCGGAAGCCATGAAGTCGGAAAGCATGATTTTATATTTGCAATTGGCGAGAATCTCGTCTTTTTCCGGGCAATCCCATAGCTGGCTGCGTTGCATCAAGTCGATATTGTTTCCGTCGAAGTTTTCGAAGTCGGACATCAATACTTGTGCGGGCAGGCGTTGCTTATCCTTGTATTCCACGATGTATTTCCAGATAGCAAAAGTTGAGAGGGAATCCTTCACGTTGGCTACTATATCTACCTTTTCGAATTTGGATAATAATGCCTTTTGGATCTTCTTCCCGTCGGGGCGGGTACCTTTTTCGGTAAATAATAAATATATTTGGAATAGCGTCTGGAAACTTCCTTTTTCATCTAGGTTTTGGCGAAATACTTTCTGATCTTTTTGTTGATCGTCCATGTGCTTATATTGTTTAAATGGTTAGAAACTTTATTTACAAACATACGGATTTTTAGTGGAAGTTCTCGCTCCTTGTGTCTTGAAAATGTGATGAGGATAGAGCTTTTAATGGCGGATGGTGATCGCTTGAGGGTTTCGGGTCGAAAGTACTTATTCATCAAGCAGTTCCTCGTATAAATTGTAAAGTCTTTCCCGGAGATAGAGAATGGCGTATCGTTTCCGGGAAATAAGGGTGTTGACGGGAATGCCAGTACTTTCTGATATTTCCTTGAATGAAAAGTTCTGTAATTCATTCAATTCGAATACAACGCATTGTTCATCGGGAAGTTCTGCCAAAGCTTTGTCAAGTTCTTCCCAGACCAATGAGCGCATATATATTTTTCCGGAGAATAGTCCACATCAAAGAGACATTCGGATACTTCTATTGTAGACGCATGAGAAATAATAATATTTTAAATGTTCTCGTTTTTTTTGAATAGAAATCTGTAAAGTGCTATTTTTACGTATTAAAATTCGAAGAATATGAAATACGAGTTGAATGATAAGCCGGGGATTTTACCCATGTTGATGTACGGGTTGCAGTGGTGGATTGTCTCTCTCCCTTGTGTGGTGATCATGGGAATTATTGTGTCGCAACTTCATTACACGGATGTGGCAGAACAGACATTTTATTTGCAAAAATTGTTCGGGATCATGGGGATAGCGATGATTGTACAGGTGTTGTGGGGACATCGGTTACCGCTGATCATCGGGCCGGCATCGGTGTTGCTAATTGGGATTTTGTTTACAGTGTCGTCGGGGATTCCGGCTGTTTACACGGGGATTATGGTGGGCGGTTTGGTTTTGACCGTGCTGGCATATAGCGGGTTATTGGGGAAGTTGCAATTCGTGTTTACGCCTCGTATCGTTACGGTGATCTTGATTTTGATCGCTTTCACGCTGACACCGGTGATCTTGAAACTGGTGTTGGGAGATGCGGTACATACCTTGTTTAATTTGTTTTTCACGCTGGTGATGGTGCTGGCTTTGGTGATCGGGAATAAATTATTACGGGGAATATGGAAGTCAACCACGGTGTTATGGGGAATTGTGGGGGGAGTGTTGGTGTATTATGGGGTGTTTGGTTTTCCGATGTTGCCTTCAACGGGAGCCGGGATAATGCCGGAACAAGCGACTGTTTTTAATTTCCCATTGAACTTCGAGGCGGGGACGATTCTGGCCTTCTTATTTTGTTATATAGCTTTGATTGTGAACGAGCTTGGTTCGATACAAGCCGTAGGACATATGTTACAGGCTGATCAAATGGATCAGCGTACCACACGAGGTGTCGGGATCGTAGGAGTGACGAACGTCCTGTCCGGTTTGTTCGGCGTGATAGGCCCGGTGGATTATTCCATGAGCCCGGGGGTGATTTCTGCCACGGGATGCGCTTCTCGCTATACCTTGTTACCTGCCGGGGCCGGGTTGATTTTGTGTGCTTTTTTCCCTTCTGTTGTGGGAATGCTGGTGACGATACCGGGCGTGGTGATGGGTGCGATTTTGCTCTACTTGATGGCAACGCAATTGGCCGCCGGGTTACAGATGTTGGTGAGGGAGAAGGCGATCACGGATTTTGATAGCGGGGTAGTCGTGGGGCTGCCGTTGATGGTTGCTTTGTTGTTGTCGTTTGCCCCGGAGGGAGTGTTGAATCTGATACCTTCTTTGTTCAAGCCGATCGTGGGGAATGGTTTCGTGATGGGGGTGATTACCGTGTTGATCATGGAACACTTGATCTTTAAGAAAAAATAACTTGTGACGGAAGTGTTTCGTATATAATAGAAAAATAGAAAATAGGATGAAATTAATTTATATATACCATAGTGGTTTTGCCTTGGTGGGAGAGAATTTTACGGTAATCATTGATTATTATAAAGACTCGGCATCGCAACTGTTGACGGGAGTTGTACATGATGAGTTGCTCGAACGACCCGGAAAATTGTACGTGCTGTCCTCTCATTCTCATGCTGATCACTTTAACCCGGAGGTGTTGGAGTGGAAGGTGATGCATCCGGACGTTCAGTATGTTTTTTCAACGGATATTCTTGAAAATGGGTTGGCTCGATTGAATGATGCTTGTTATTTATCAAAAGGCGAGACTTGGTCGGATGGGGTGTTGGAGGTAGAGGCCTTCGGATCAACGGATTTAGGTATTTCTTTCCTTTTACGGCTGGATGGGAAATTGATTTTTCATGCCGGGGATTTGAATAACTGGCATTGGAAGGAGGAATCGACAGAAGAGGAAGTTTGTGAGGCGGAAAATACTTACTTGGCAGAATTGGAGATACTTGCCCGGAGAACAGACCGGATGGATCTTGTGATGTTTCCCGTTGATCCCCGGTTAGGACTGGAATATATGTTGGGAGCCAAGCAATTCGTGGATCGTTTTCGTGTGGGGATGTTTGTTCCGATGCATTTCGATGAAGAGTATGTCCGTGCCAATGCTTTTCGAGAATATGCGGAAAGCCGGGGCGTGCGTTTCGTGGAATTGACTTACAGGGGAGAAGAGGTTAAAATTTAGAGCTTAGAATGGGTAAATTTCTTCAATCTAAAATTATAAATTAAAAATTAATATATGGAAGTAAAGGGTAGATTTGATCATTTCAATTTTAATGTACTTGATTTGGATAAGAGTATTCGCTTTTACGAGGAAGCGTTGGGATTAAAGGAGGTACGCCGGATGGAGGCTTCGGATGGTTCGTTTATTTTGGTGTATATGGGGGAAGAGAAGACGGGTTTTCTATTGGAATTAACTTGGTTGAGGGATCGCAAGGAACCCTATGATCTAGGAGAAGGGGAGTTTCATCTCTGTATGCGTGTTCCCGGAGACTATGATGCTGTCCGAGCCTATCATAAGCAGATGGATTGTGTGTGCTACGAGAACACGGACATGGGACTCTATTTTATCAGTGATCCGGATGGTTATTGGATAGAGATTTTGCCGGAGCAAAAATAATATGTTCGAGTACGAGAATATATAGAAAGGCATTTATTTGGCGAAAATTAAGCTGTATGGCTATTTGTTTGCATGATGAATCAAATTAATTACTATCTTTAATGAAATTTTAAATGTGCAAACTTATGGATAATGAATGCGTGTATTTTTATTGTGTGACTGGAGATTCAGGGCAAGTAGCCATTGAATTAAATCGAATGCTTGATTGTTTTATACATTCACGAGAATTTGATGGGAATCGTTGGAAATACGTGTTGAATGATCGAAGCGAGGTGAAGTGTCAATTGCTTGACAAAGAGCGTGAACCCGAGGAGGTGAGCAAACATACGTCTGAATTGGTGTCTTATTTTGAGCGTGTCCCGACTCAAAAAGAGGAGGTGAAAAGTTCTTTGCTTTTTCAAATCAAGGTGTTTACCACGGTATTGAAAGTTGAATATAAGCGTGGCGACAGGAATCGGGAGAACATGATGTGTGATGTATTATTCCATATGGCAGATAAATTACAAGGACTTTTGCTTTTCCCGGACATGAGTTTTTACTCGGGAAAACGGGAATTAGTATTTAATGACGAGGGGAAGAGCGACCTTGTCACGTATGGTCCTATGATTAATACAGATTTCTTTATGAAGAAATTTTTCATGACGGATGATAGCGAGAACAAAGAACGTCGGGTTCGTACGATGAAACGCTTGAAGGATGAGAAGGTGGCTTTTGAAAATTTAGAACCGATGGAAGTAGATTACACGCGATACGGAATTAGAATAGAAGAGAGCGTGATCGGTCGAATTATGGCCATTGTTTCAACCGGTTCTCATGCGTTCTGTGCATTGAATTTCGGTGAGGAAGGTGTGGAAACGTGGTGGAAGCAGATTCACGATATGGAAGAGGATGGATTCGAACCTCTTAAAAATTGTGTACAGGAGGAAAAGGATTATTTATTTTCGAAGAATAATGAGGAGAATGATCATCTACGTTTTTTTTGGCAATTTGAGGAATGTAATGTTTTCATGTGGAGTTTGGGATTGATCAAGAATATGTCATTTCCTTCCGAGCATTGCGAGGTGGTAAAAATGCTGGAAGTAATGGATCTGTTTTATGCGACTTCGTCTAAAATTGATTGGGAAACGGGTTTTCCTAACCGGAAGGGGCGAAGGGAGATCATGGATGAAGCTGATGTGACATTGCATTATCTTTTGGCGTGTGTAGAAGCTATGGATAAGAACAAGAAAATGCCTCGAAATATTGATACCGATATTGCAATGCACCGAAATCATGCTTTTAATTGGTTGTTAGGAATTCAACCAGAGTGGGACGTGATTTGATGTATGGATAACAACGAAAAATAGAGGGAGGGTTTGTATTTTGTCTATCTTTGCTCTAAATTAAAAAGGAATATATGGAAAAAGCAAATTTAACTCTTTACACGGTAATCGGGGATTTCAGTCGTGTTGCCGAATCTATGCGTGTGCGTTTTCAGGAAGTGACGAAGATGTTTACTCCCGAAGATGATCGCTGGATGATCTTGTTGCAGGATGATACGATGATCCGTTGCTCTATGATGGAGTCGGGAAGTCAAGCTGATCAAGTAGCTGAACACACGGAAGGTATGGTAAATTATTTTGTGCGGGTAGACACTCCCTTGACTGCCATTAAAGAGGAGGTGATTCGTCAGATACAGTGTTTTAATTGTATCGTGGGGATCGAGTTCGAACTGGATGATAACCGAGACCGGACGAGTTACATCATTAACACGTTTTATGACGTGGCGGGAGATGTGAATGGCTTTTTGCTTTATCCGAGTATGAGTCTTTTTGATAGCAAAGGGAAGTTGCTTTTTTCCGTTAAGGGCGAGAGTGAATACGAGACTTTCCGGCCGGTGGCGAATTCCGACTTGTTAGAGGTGGGACGTCCGGAGGAGCGAGACGTGGATCAAGCCCGTCGGGAACGTTCTTTCGTACGTTTGAAAGAGGCGGGAGTGCCTTATATGGAACATTTACCTTGCGAGGTATTGGATTGTGAGGCGATGATAAGAAAGCCGGAAGAAATAGCCCGTCGTGCGGCAGCCTTGTTTGCCGTAGCCTTGTATTCAGAGGTGATGTTATCGGAAAACCCGGATCGGGAAGAGGCTTTAGGGTTTGTGGCCCGGGTTGACGAGGGGTATCATATCATGGATGAATTTACTCCGTTAGAGAGGGCGTATCTTGATACTCCTTCGCCGGAACAGTATGATTGCATCCAGTTCTTGTGGCGTTACGAGTGCTGTGCCGTGTTATTATGGACTCTGGGAATCATTGATTTACCTTATCCTTCGGCGATCTGTGACGTTCCGTATATCGCTCGCTTATTTTTTGATCACAAGGAGAACGGGACGGTGTTGGGGTTAGGTGAAATTCGGGATCGGCAGGAGATTTTGGACGAGGCTGATCTGACGTTACGTTATGATTGGGCTTGCGTGGATGCCCGTGTAAAAGGCGAGGAGACCCCGGCGTCATTGGATGGTGGTGTTGTGATGGAACGGCATTATGCTTTCAATTGGTTGATCGGGGCAAGTGATGGGGCAGGATGGGATGAGATTCAGCCGACAACATGATAAGAAGGGATATTATTATCCCTTTTTCTCCGGCAAGTATTTCCAAAAGCGGGCGGGAAGGTTTTGGCGATGTAGTTTGGGATTCAGTCGTTCTTTTATGGTGATGGCCTTGAAATAGGTCTGCCAGAGTTTTTGAAAAAGTTTTTCGTCTTGATCCATGATACCTTCGTCGAGGAATCCGCTTTGAAGATGTCCTTCTTTTTGTTCAAAGTGTACTTCGGTGATGGTTGACAGATCGTGATAATAACCGTATTCCCGCTTGAGGTCATAGAGCAGCCATTTTTGATCGGCAAAACGATCTTGAAGATAGGGAATCACGAGCGAGATTACGTTATATAACGGTTTCAAGGCGGCAAAATAGGTGCCGTCGGCAGCTTTCTGAAAGCGCAAGAATTGCATGACCCGCAACCGTTCGTTGTTTACCTTTTTCCAAACTTTGGAGAGTTCCAGCACATCGGGATCCCCGAAATTGAGTTCGATGGAACGGGGTGCGTCGATGGCTTTGTGAATGTAACGGAATAGTACGAGGTCAATCTCCGGGAGTTCGGATAGCCAGCAGGTTGTAAGACTGGTAAGGGCCGAGGCAGATAGTTTCTTTTGAAGTCCTTTCCATACCCGGTTACTTCTTCCCTCATCCGTAATGACCGTAATGATTTCATCATAGAATAGAGGTGGTGTTTCTTCTTCTGCTAGCAATACATCGGGAAATCTTTTGATGCTATAAGCGTCAAAAATCGCTGTTAACAGTCCTTCAAAGGTTTTGTCGTACCGGAATATGAGCATATTAATTTTAGATTTGCGATTTTAGATTTACGATTTCAAGTGCCATGAAGTCGGACTAATTCAATTAATAAACGAAGGGGATGATCAGTTGACCATCGTCGACACGGGTTGCTCTTCTTTGTGTCAGAATCCGCCTTACATTTTCGGGTTTTATTTCGTTAACGGTTCGGGTAGGCAGTTCATTGCACGTGATGAAATACTGGGCTTTTTTGAGAACGACACCGATCTGTTTCAGATGGGATGTCCCCAAACGGGAATAGCGGCGGGCCGTGAGAATCATCTTGGCAGACTTCACTCCAAGCCCGGGAACACGCAATAACATTTCGTAATCCGCCCGGTTGATGTCCACGGGAAATGCTTCCGGATGGCGAAGAGCCCAAGCTAGTTTCGGGTCAATTTCCAAGTCTAAATCTGGATAAGAATCATCCACGATTTCGTCAACCTTGAAATTGTAAAACCGGAGTAGCCAATCGGCTTGATACAATCGGTTTTCTCTCACGAGAGGTGGTTGTTTTAGAGCCGGTAGGCGGTTGTCGTACCCGTTGACGGGGACGAATCCCGAATAATATACCCTTTTCATACTTGGACGTTTGTAGAGTGCAGAGGTTAGGTGTAAGATGTCCTTATCCGAATCGGAAGTGGCTCCCACGATCATCTGTGTACTTTGTCCCGCGGGGACAAAGTGGGGGGCATGGCGGTATTTCTTTCGTTCCTCGGCACTTTGTAACATTCCTTGCTGGATGTAGCGCATGGGGGTGAACACGCTTTGAAAGTCTTTTTCCGGGGCAAGAAGTTGCAGGCTTTGCTCGTTGGGGATTTCGATGTTTACACTCATGCGATCTGCGTATAAGCCGGCCTCGTTGACCAGTTCCTGACTGGCGCCGGGAATACTTTTCAAATGGATGTATCCGTTAAAGCGGTACACTTGTCGCAAGTCCTTTACCACTTTTACCAAACGTTCCATCGTGTAGTCTGGATTGCGTACTACTCCCGAGCTGAGGAAGAGGCCCTCGATGTAATTCCTGCGATAGAATTCTATCGTCAGGTTCACGAGTTCCGTGACGGAGAACGTGGCTCTCGGCAGGTCGTTGCTCCTGCGATTGATGCAATAGGCACAATCGTAGATACAGTTGTTCGTGAGCATGATTTTCAGTAGAGAGATACAGCGTCCGTCTTCTGCGAAACTATGACATATACCCCACCCTTCTGCGCTCCCGATCTGTCCTTTTTTGTGAGAACGGGAGGTTCCGCTAGAAGCACAGGATACATCGTATTTCGCTGATTCAGCGAGTATTTTTAGCTTATCGAGTACTCTTTCATCCATGGTGAACCGGGGTTATGTCTTCTTCACAAAGATAAGAATAAAAAACAGACGGTCGTGTATTTTACTCCTATATTGAAAGGGATTTTCAAGGGATATTCCAGTGTGTCTCGTAGGTAGGTTAACGATAGGTTAACGATAGGTCAACGATAGGTTAACGGTGTGACTGGTTAATTTGCTTTTAATTTTTTCTTGAAATTTGGTTCATGTATTAGCGAGAGTACGAAGAGATACCGAAGAGAGTAGTAAGAGATATTATACAAAGAGGGTGTGCCATTTTTAAGTGTGCCCCAAAAGTTGGACACACCCTCCTAGACTGCTATTCCTGTTAAGCTAACGTGATATTTTTGTCTAGGTAAACGTCTTGGATAGCATTTAGTAATTCTACACCTTGATTCATCGGTTTCTGGAAGGCTTTTCGTCCGCTGATAAGTCCCATTCCACCGGCTCGTTTGTTGATCACGGCTGTTATGACAGCTTCTTTTAAATCGGATGATCCTTTAGATTCACCCCCGGAGTTGATCAGGCCAATGCGTCCCATGTAGCTGTTGGCCACTTGGTAACGGCAGAGGTCTATCGGGTGGGAGGACGTAAGTTCGGTATAAACTTTCTCATTCGTTTTTCCGAATTTAAGTGTGGTAAATCCCCCGTTAACCGTTGGGAGTTTTTGTTTTACGATGTCAGCTTGGATCGTTGCCCCTAGGTGATTGGCTTGGCCTGTCAAATCTGCTGCCGAGTGGTAATCTATCCCGTCTTTTTTGAAACTTTCATTACGAAGGTAACACCAGAGGATGGTCGCCATACCCAGTTCATGTGCATGGGCAAATGCCTCTGATACTTCTAGTATTTGTCTGCGACTTTCCGGAGAGCCGAAATAAATTGTGGCACCTACCGCGGCGGCTCCCATATTCCATGCCTCTTCTACCGTACCGTATAGTGTTTGGTCGTATCGATTTGGGTAGGTCAATAATTCATTGTGATTGATTTTCACGATAAACGGGATTTTGTGAGCGTATTTACGAGCCACGGCCCCGAGTACTCCGAATGTCGATGCCACGGCGTTACACCCGCCCTCGATAGCAAGTTTTATGATGTTTTCCGGATCAAAATAGAGAGGATTCGGGGCGAAAGACGCTCCTGCCGAGTGTTCAACTCCTTGATCCACGGGGAGAATGGACACGTAGCCGCTATTTGCCAGACGACCGTGACTCAGGATGCTTTGCAGACTGTTCAGTGTACGGGTATTTCTATCGGATGACATCCAAATTTCATCAATAGTATTGGGTGACGGGATGTGAAGTAACGATTTATCAATGGTTTTACAGGTGTGGTTCAATAGAAAATCACTTTGATCTCCTAGGATTTCGATTATTTTGTTTGTACTCATATTAATTGATATTATATTATTTAGTTTCATACGTGAATAATTAGATTTTTGTTGTTTAAATGAGAAAAATTATTTATTTTTACATTTATTATAACAATAATTGTGCCTGCTGTGAGAATATGCTATATAATTTGGTGTTTTTTATGTGTGATTTCTTTGTCGGCCGAAGCTCAGAAGGGGAAATATTTTGAAAAAAATGTTCGTTTCCCGGAGAAGGTTACACTGGAGGAGAAAGTGGAGATGGCAGCAAGACTAGTCCCGACAAAGCAACAATTAGCTTGGCAACAGTTGGAATTGACAGCTTTCATCCATTTTGGAATAAACACGTTTACCGGGAAAGAACGAGGTGACGGTAAGGAATTTCCAGTGATGTTCAATCCGATAGCGCTGGATGCGGAGCAGTGGGTGAAGGCGTTAAAGGCGGGAGGACTCAAGTCCGTCGTGCTGACCGCCAAACATTATGATGGTTTTTGTTTGTGGCCGACAAAAACGACTCGTCATGCCGTCACGGCCTCTCCGTGGAAAAACGGGAAAGGCGATGTGGTTCGGGAATTAAAAAAAGCTTGTGACCGGAACGGGATGAAATTCGGGATCTATTTATCCCTTTTGGATCGGAACATTTCTTATTGCGGGGACTCTCCCCGGTACAACGAGTTTTTCGTGAAACAACTGACGGAATTATTGACCGAGTACGGGAAAATAGATGAAATTTGGTTGGATGGGACTAATGAGATAGGCATTGACGGGAAAAAACAGGAATATGACTGGGAATTGATATTGAAAACGATTCATAAGTTACAGCCTAATGCGGTTACGGCTTTTTATGGTGATGATATTCGTTGGAGCGGAAATGAAAGTGCGGGAGGGCGTGAGGCCGAATGGAGTTCCGTCGCATTGGTTCCGGGGTGTTATCCGGATGCGATCAAGCGTAATGAAGAGATGCGTTTAAGCGTGTTTTCCCGGGATCTTGGGGGAAAAGAGATTATTGATCGTGCGACGGAATTGTTCTGGTATCCTTCGGAGGTGTCAGTCTCTATTCGTCCTAGTTGGTTTTATCACGAGAGGGAAGATTCGAAAGTAAAATCTTTGTCGGAATTGGTGAAGGTTTATTTCCAGTCCGTGGGATGTAATTCTTCCTTATTACTGAACGTGTCACCTGACAAGCGGGGTGTGCTTTGCGAGACCGATGTCACTCGGTTAAAAGAATTCGGAGAGTATCTGGAAAAGATGTACGCGAAAGATTTTGTTTCCCGGTGGGCCCGGGCGTGGACTGCCCGGAAGGGAGAAAGTAAAGAATATACCTTGGGGAAGGGATGTACGATAAACACGATTTTGTTGCAGGAAGATATTAGCCGGGGGCAGCGGGTGGAGTCGTTTACCGTGGAAGGGTTGGTGAACGGTGCTTGGCAGGTGTTGGGAAAAGGGGGGACGATTGGTTATAAACGTTTGTTGCGTATCCCGGATATAGCCGTGGAGACTATTCGTATCACGATTAATGACTGTCGTAAAGAGGCAAACATATCACGGGTGGGAGCGTTTCTGGCTCCTAAAATATAAACTTTTCTTTTTAGTTTTCGTTTTAGCCATAGAGAGTGTGTCCATCTGATTTTAGACATACGGAAGAAATTTTATAAATTGAGAAAGATTGTATCTTTGTGACGGAAATTAAAAGTAATGATATGATAGATTTTAAACCGATCAGAATAGAGGATAAAGAATTAATAACGACTTATTTTTTGGCATGTGGGAACCGGGATTGCAATCTTTCGTTTGTGAACTTGTACACGTGGCAGTTCTTGACCAATAGTCATTATGCTGTGGTTGATGATTGCCTCGTGGTGCGTTTTACATTGGATGAGGAGAGTGTCGTGTACACGATGCCCGTGGGAACCGGGGATGTGAAGAATGTGATCGAATTGTTGAAACAGCAAGCAAAGGCCGAAGGGCACGTTTTACGAGTACATGGAGTTTTTCCTGAGTTGGAGGAATGGTTCAACCGGGAGTTCCCGGGAAGTTTTGATTATCGGTTGGATCGGGATTATTTTGATTATATTTATTCCCGTCAGGAGCTGGCTGAATTGAAAGGTAAAAATTTTCAACCTAAACGGAATCACGTGAATAAGTTCAAACGCACCTATAATTACAAGTACACGCCATTAACCGTAGATTTGATCCCGCATTGTTTGGAACTAGAGGAAAAATGGTGTGAAGAGCATGATTGTGAGGAAGAGGAGAGTTTGATAAACGAGCGAAAAGCACTGAATATTGCGTTGCGAAATTTTGATGCTCTTGGTTTGGTTGGAGGAGCGCTCTGGGTGGATGATGAAATCGTCGGGTTCACGTATGGCGCTCCGGTGAATCATGATACCTTTGCCGTTCATATCGAGAAGGCCGATAGTCGTATTGACGGTTCGTATAATATTTTGAATCAGGAGTTCGCACGACATATCCCGGAACAATATGTTTACCTAAACCGGGAGGAAGATTTGGGAATACCGGGATTGAGGAAGGCGAAACTATCTTATCGTCCGGTGATATTATTGGAGAAAGGGTATGCCGAATTAATTGAAAGTTGAAAATGAGAAAATCTCTCATTTCAAAGGCTGTTTAATTTAAATACGAGTATGATGAAACGGGAAGTCATGGAGTTATGGAGGGTGTGTTTTGATGATACGGAAGAGTTCATTCAATTCTATTTTGACAAAAAATATAAGGATGAGAATGCTCTGGTGTATTGGGATGAACAAGGTGCGGCTATTGCTGCTTTACAAACTCCTCTTTACCCTATGACTTTTGGCGTGACACAAATTGTAACAGGGTATATTTCGGGGGCTTGTACTCATCCGTTGGCCCGGGCCCGGGGTGTGATGACGAAGTTACTGCGGGAGGCTTTCTACGTGATGAGAGGAAGAAAGATTCCCGTGAGTACCCTAATTCCGGCCAGTGAATGGTTGTACGATTATTACGGAAAGATGGGGTACGCGACTGTTTTTGATTATACCCCGGAACATTACACGATTTTGGATAAACCGGTTGCGGATCATTTTCGGGTGGAAGCTATTCGGGAGGTGGGGTTGTTAACGGATGACTTGTTTAATTATTTTCAGTCAATGATGCGTTTACGTCCTTGTTGCGTGCTGCACGAACGGGAAGATTTTGAGGTGATCGTGGAAAGTTTGCGAATGGATGGAGGGGCATTGATTGTCGTGTATAGCGATAAAAATATTGTTGGGATGGCTTTTGCCGAGCCGAGAGGAAATCATGTTTTGGTACTGGATGGGATATATGACTCCGAGGATGTCAAACGGGTGGCTTTGTGGGGAGTGATGAAATATCTGGATGCGGCGGAGATATATTGCCGTGTACTTCCTTCCGGAAAGGCGGATGAGCACCGGGGAATGGCACGTGTGTTGGACGTGGAACAAATGCTCCGTTTGTATGCCGTGAATAATCCGGAGCAGGATCTCGTGCTGAAAGTAACGGATGACTGGATTCCGGAAAACACGGGAATATATGTAATCGGGAAAGGGGATTGTGTCTGTGATAATGCAAAGCAGGTAGAGGTGGAGGTGTCCGTGCAGGAACTGACGCAATTGCTTTTAGGCTACCACCCGGAACGTTTTCCCGAGTTGGAGCCTTATTTCAAAAAATGTAGTCCTTTCATAAGCTTGATGCTGGACTAGAATGGTCTTGATTTGTGCTTTGGAGGGGATTTAGTTTCCAAGAAATCCTCAATCTCTTTGGTGGAAAGTTTTTTCACGTTCGTGATGATGATGTTTTCGCTTAAAAAGTTCCCGTAAGTGTTACACTCGTCTATAATCGAATTGAAAATCTCTTTCAGGTTAGCCTCGATTGGTAACAGAAGGGTAAACGTGATGTATTTCTCGAATTGTTCGATTTGTTCAATCTCTCCTTGGCTTTTGTTAATGACCAATTCTGTCTCTTTTTGGGCAATATCCCACTGGAAAGGTTGTAGCGTGACCCCCTTGTTGGCAACATAGACACAAAAATAACGTAACAACGTGTCGTGACCACCCAGACCGGTGGATACGAACACGGTCGATTCGTCCAGCAGGTTGGATTGAATCAGCATCCGGGATTGTTGCAATGCTATGGTTGCCCACGGTTTGATCGGGGTATCTTGTTTCTGGAACGATTCAATGCTCCGGTATATAGAAATGTCGTCGACCATGGACAATAGGATTAACAAAGTTTTTTTCTTTTCGTCATCAACGGCCTCGTCAAATAGATCTTGGACGTGTACTATCGCGTCTTCTCTCAACGCTTTAAAGTCTCCACCTTTGATGAGATGCTCCAAAAGATCCATGTATTGATGTTGTACTTCTACATCAATTTCTTCTTCTAGGATATTTAAGCGCGAACCCGCCCGTGATAGCAATTGATTCACGCTTTTCCATTTTTGCTCGCCCTGGTTTTCTATATCTTCTGTTTTCATATTACAAAAGTAAACTATTTGTTGGTTATACGGAGTAAAAAAGAAAAGATTCGTTGTTTTTCTCTATAAATTTCGGGAGACACTTAGGCTGGAAAGTCTTTTATTAATAAATTTTATAATTATTAATGATGAAATTCTCGTTATTATTCTGTGTTTATTTAGAAAAAATAAAAATAAAGTTTTTACATTCGCGATACTAATTACAAGATGTTTATATGTTACTGTCAGAACTGAAAACCGGAGAAAGTGCCGTTATTACCAAGGTGAAAGGATATGGGGCCTTTCGGAAACGATTAAACGAGATGGGATTCGTGAGGGGAAAAGTGGTGAAGGCCGTGAAGAATGCTCCTTTGAATGATCCGATTGAATATGCAATTATGGGTTATGAAATCTCTTTAAGGAGACAAGAAGCAGCGTTTATTGAAATCGTATCTCTTGAGGAGGCTACTAATATTGTCGGGGTGTCCGGTAGCGCCCGTGATGCGGAAGAAGCTTTCGCCAAGCATTGGGAAGGTCGAGATAAACATATACATGTTGCTTTTGTCGGTAACCCCAATGCGGGGAAAACAACACTGTTCAACTACATGAGTGGTTCTCAGGAACACGTGGGAAATTACGGAGGTGTAACGGTGGATGCGAAGAGTGCTACGTTTCGATTTGAAGGTTACGAGTTTAACGTGGTCGATTTACCGGGAACGTATTCTATTTCTGCTTACTCGAATGAAGAAAAGTATGTGCGGGAATATATTATGAATAACGCACCCGATGTGGTGATTAACGTGGTAGATGCGTCTAATTTGGAACGTAATCTCTATTTGTCCACGCAGTTGATTGATATGGATGTGAAGGGTGTGATCGCTTTGAACATGTATGATGAGCTGGAACGTTCCGGGGCAACTTTCAATTATCAGGAGATGGGACAGATGATCGGGATGCCGATGATGCCCACGATCGGGTCAAAGGGGAAAGGAATTAAGGAGTTGTTACGGGAAGTTATCGAGGTGTACGAGGGAAGAAGTGAAACGGTACGCCATATCCATATAAACTACGGGAAAGAGATTGAGGACAGCATCGTGGCTATTCGAGCCGAGTTGAAAGATGAAAAAGATTTGATCTGTAATATGTCTCCCCGTTTCCTGTCTCTGATGTTATTGGAAGGGGATAAGGACGTGTTGGAATTCGTGCAACGGGATCATTCACGGGAGAAATTATTGAAGGTCGTAAAAGAGGGAGTTGAACGGATTGAAACAACCTATGGAGAGAAAGTCGAGTCGGTTATTACCGATACGAAGTACGGTTTTATTTCCGGGGCGTTAAAAGAAACATACAAGGAAAGTCCCGTGAATCGAAGACGTAAAACGGAGTATATTGATGCTATTGTCACGCATAAATTGTTCGGATTCCCGATCTTCTTGTTATTCTTGTTCGTGACATTCTTTGCCACGTTTAGCTTGGGAAGTTATCCGATGGAATGGATTGAGACCGGGGTCGGTGCTTTAGGTGAATTTGTCGATAACCAGATGAGTGCGGGACCTTTAAAGGATTTATTAGTGGATGGTATCATCGGTGGTGTGGGGAGCGTGATCGTGTTTTTACCGAATATATTGATATTATTCCTGTTTATTTCTTTCATGGAAGACACGGGATATATGGCTCGTGCGGCTTTTATCATGGATAAATTGATGCATAAGCTCGGCTTGCACGGGAAAAGTTTTATTCCGATGATCATGGGATTCGGGTGTAATGTGCCGGCGATCATGTCAACGCGTATGCTGGAGAACCGGAGTGACCGGATATTAACCATACTGATCAATCCTTTCATGTCTTGCAGTGCTCGTCTTCCGGTATATATCCTGTTGGTCGGGGCATTTTTTAAAGATTACGCGGCGTTAGTTCTTTTTGGAATATACTTGTTTGGAATTCTTGCTGCTATCGTGATGGCTAAGTTGTTTAAACGGGTACTTTTCCATAAACAGGAAGTGCCGTTCGTGATGGAGTTGCCCCCGTATCGAATGCCAACCTTGAGAACGACCGTACGGCATATGTGGAGTAAAGGCGAGCAATACCTGAAAAAAATGGGAGGTATTATCATGTTTGCCTCCATACTGATTTGGGCTTTGGGCTATTTTCCCGTGGATAAAGAGTTGGAAGCGCTGTATGATGAAAAGAAGGCCGAGGTGACGAGGGCTTACGAGGCAACGATTGCTTCTGGGATCGGGAATGTAGATATGCTGAAGGAAGAACAAGAAGCGAAATTGGAGAGCTTGCATCGACAAGAGGTGAGTGAACGTCAGGAAAATTCTTATATCAGTCGATTAGGGCGAACGATGGAGCCTATTTGGACACCACTTGGCTTTGATTGGAAAGCAGGTGTGAGCTTGTTGACCGGGGTTGCGGCAAAAGAAGTCGTGGTTAGCACGATGGCCGTTCTGTACCAAGGGGAAGAGGTTATGGAGGAAGATGACGGGTCGTCAAACGCGACGTTGGAAATGCGTTTGCGGGAACACGGGTTTACTCCGGTTACTGCCATTATATTTGTGATTTTCGTGTTACTTTATTCCCCTTGTTTCGCGGCCTTGATTGCCATCGGTAAAGAGATTGGAATGAAATGGGCGTTTTTCGTGATGGGATACACGACGGTACTGGCTTGGGGCGTATGTTTCGTGATAAAACAGGTATTGGACTTGATTATTTAGAACGTGTTCCCTATCATGAATTATTAATCTAAAATTAGAGAATGGAAATGCAACTAATATTGACGTATATAATTGTGGCGATAGCACTTGTTTTTGCGGGAAGAGGTGCTTATCGTTTGTTCCGGAATGCAAAGAAGGGGAAAGGATGCAGTTGTAATTGTGGTTGCGGGGGAAAAGGAACAAATAAAAAAAGCTGCTTGTAAAAGCAGCTTTTTTTATATTAATGCTTGTGTCTGCGCTCGTCAGAAACAGTCAATTTTTTTCTTCCTTTAGCTCTTCTTCTAGCTAGAACTGCTCTACCGTTAGCGGTAGACATTCTTTCTCTGAAACCATGTTTGTTTCTTCTCTTTCTGTTGGATGGTTGAAATGTACGTTTCATTGCAATATTTCTTATGTTATTATTTTCTCACTTCGGACTGCAAAAGTAGGTATTTTTTTTATTGTGCCAAAGATTTTTGCAAAATTATCTCGATTCAAATGGTGTTTTATCCTAATTATTCAAATGGTTTCTAAATTAATGGCGTATGTTTTAATTAAATGGGGTTTTCAGACAACAAAGTTAATATATCCTCGTATATTTCTTTAAGCAGATACGAAAAAAAGAACTCTAATATTTGTTTTACTGAAATAGATGATTAACTTTAAGCCAATTATACGAAGAGACCTATGAGACAGTTAAAAATTAGCAAACAAATCACTGGCAGGGATTCGTTCTCGATAGAGAAGTACTTGCAGGAGATTGGGAAAATCGACGTGTTGACGCCGGATGAGGAGGTTGCTTTAGCCAAGAAAATCCGATCGGGTGACCGAGCGGCACGGGAGTTGTTGGTGAAGAGTAACCTGCGTTTCGTGGTTTCCGTGGCCAAGCAATACCAGAATAACGGTTTGAGTTTGGGGGATTTGATCAACGAGGGTAATCTGGGATTAATAAAAGCTGCCGAATGCTTTGACGAAACGAAAGGATTCAAGTTTATTTCTTATGCCGTATGGTGGATCCGGCAATCGATTTTACAGGCAATCGCCGAGAACTCGCGGTTAGTTCGATTACCATTGAACAAAATCAGCAGTATCAACAAAGTGAATAAATTCTTTTTCCGACTGGAACAAGAGTTCCAACGGGAACCCACGGCAGAGGAAATTGCCTTGAAAATGGATGTTCCCGCGAAGGAGGTTAAAGATAGCTTGCGGATCGCCAATCGTCCGTTATCCATGGATGCGCCCTTGTCGGCAGACGAGGATTCCTCTAACTTGTATGACGTGATGATTACCGGGGATAATGCCATATCAGATGCCGAACGGGAGATGAATGCCGATTCATTGCGGACGGAAATCGATCGTTATTTGACGATTCTGGATGAACGCGATGCTTTAATCTTGCGGATGTATTACGGTTTGGGTGGTTATACAGCCATGTCGTTGGAAGAAATTGGCGATCGGGTAGGTCTGACAAGCGAACGAGTACGCCAAATTAAATCCAAGGCTATCAAGAGACTGAAAAACTCGTGCCGTAGTAAACGGTTGAAGACGTATTTATAAGAGGTCGGTAAATTTTCCTTTTTGTAGAAAGTACTTTACTCCACAAATTTCATATTTAATTTATGGAGGGATAGGGGTTGTTTGATAAATTTAGACTTTCTATCTTTTCTTCTGATGATGCATTTCATGTGAAATTTTTTGTGTTAGAGGGAATTGTGAGATGGGTAGTATTCTTTTAGATTGTTAGTGTCTGTATTCTATGTACTTACAGTCTGCAACTAAAATATGTTTATAAAGTTAGTTTTTTCAACTAAATTGCTATATTTGTTCCCCGTTTTAGAGGGGGTGTTTTGAGTGATCGGAAACGTTTGATAAACGGGTCTTTTCAGTCATAAGTATTTAACTCCTAGGAGCGTTAGAAGGAGAGGGGAATTATTATTATGAACACATTAATAAACGAGAACCTTATGGGAAACTATGAATTAAACAAAAATCTGGCACAAATGCTAAAAGGTGGGGTTATCATGGATGTAACCAATGTTGAACAGGCAAAGATCGCTGAAGCTGCCGGAGCATGTGCTGTAATGGCATTGGAAAGAGTGCCGTCAGATATTCGTAAAGATGGTGGCGTGGCTAGAATGTCTGATCCTCAGATGATCAAGGCTATAAAGAATGCCGTGTCTATTCCTGTAATGGCAAAAGTGAGAATCGGTCACTTCGTGGAAGCACAAATTTTGGAGGCTATTGGCATTGATTATATTGACGAAAGTGAAGTTTTAACGCCAGCAGATGATTTGTATCATGTTGACAAGACTGCGTTTAAAGTACCGTTCGTTTGCGGATGCCGTAACTTGGGTGAGGCTTTAAGACGTATTGGTGAAGGAGCTTCTATGATTCGTACGAAGGGAGAAGCTGGAACCGGAAACGTGGTAGAGGCTGTAAGACATATGCGTCAGTTGAACAATGATATTCATCAGGTACAAGCGGCTCCGGTTGAGGCTTTGATGACGATTGCCAAAGAGATGGGAGCCCCTTATGATTTAGTAAAATTCGTGCATGAGAATGGTAAATTGCCGGTAGTAAACTTTGCAGCCGGTGGTATTGCTACTCCAGCTGATGCAGCTTTAATGATGCAGTTGGGTTGCGAGGGTGTATTTGTGGGTTCTGGAATCTTCAAATCAGGTGATCCTGCCAAGAGAGCGAGAGCTATCGTTTTAGCTACGACTTATTATAACGATCCGGTTAAATTGGCTGAATTGTCAGAGAATTTGGGAGAGGCTATGTCCGGATTGGAAATTAGCAAATTGGAAAACAAATACGCTGAAAGAGGCTGGTAAGAATAGTTTATAAAGTTCATAAGGTTTGTAAGGTTCATAAGGTAACTTGCTTTATAGATTTTATGAACTTTATGAACCTTATATTTTTTGTCATGAAGAAGATTGGAATTTTAGGTTTTCAGGGGGCGATTATTGAACATGAACGCCAGATTAAGGCTATTGGTCATGAACCCGTGATCGTGAAATATCCGGAGCAGTTGGAAGAGATTGATGGGATCATTCTACCAGGAGGGGAGAGTACCACTATGGGAAAGATTCTTAATCGGACCGGACTTATGGAGCCTTTACGCGGGAAAATCCAGAGTGGGCTGCCGGTATGGGGAACTTGTGCGGGAATGATCTTGCTGGCCAAAGAACTCGTGAACGATTCTGTGACTCATTTGGGCGTGATGGATATTGCCGTTCGGCGTAATGCTTACGGGAGCCAGATCGACAGTTTTGCCACGAAAAAAGTGATTCCGGCGGTAGATTCGAAAGAAATTGAGTTGGTGTTTATTCGTGCCCCTTATATCACGAGCGTGAAGGATGGGGTAAAAATTCTGTGTGAGCTTGATGGGCATATCGTTGCAGCGGAAGAAAAGAATATGTTGGTAACATCTTTCCATCCGGAACTTACAGATAATACGGCATTCTTGAAATACTTTGTATCTAAGATTTAAAAAGGCTGTTTTTTAAACAGCCTTTTTTCTTATAGATTTGTGTTTAATTCCTCTACGCTGAGAGTTGCAGTCCCGATTTTCTGAACAACAATTCCGGCTGCCACGTTCGCAATACGCATGGCTTCCGTGATATCCTGACCTTGGGTTAAGGCTAGTGAAAGGGCCGCCACAACCGTGTCTCCGGCTCCACTTACATCAAATACTTCTTGAGAATGTGTGGGGAGATGCAAAATATTTTGATCGGAAATCAAGCTCATCCCTTGTTCGCTCCGGGTGACAAGTAATGCCGATAAACCGTAGTGATGAACGATTTCCAAGGCTGCCATGGCAATATCTTGGTCGTTATTTTTCACCGGGTGGCCAATAATGTCACCTAATTCTTTTACATTAGGAGTAATCAAGTCTGCCCCTGCATATTTCTTCCAGTTTTGCCCTTTCGGGTCCACGATAACACGGGTTCCATGTGATTTTGCCGTTTTTATCAAAAACGAACATAATTCTTCCGAGATCATGCCTTTTCCATAATCAGAAATAACAAGGGTAGGGAACTCTTGGAAGAGCGAGGCAAGATGGGTTTGAATATCTTCTCTTGCTTTTTCAGAAAGTTCCAAATGTTGCTCGTAATCTATACGGACAATCTGTTGCCTTCCACCGATGATGCGCGCTTTCGTGATCGTGGGTTGCTCGGTTTTGACAAAATCGGTTTTGATCCCTTTCCGGTGAGCCATACGTTCAATCTCTTTCCCGAAAAAGTCATAGCCGATAGCCCCGCATAACGTGGCCTGCCCACCAAGACTTGTGATGTTGTTGGCCACGTTCGAGGCCCCGCCTAAACGGGATTCCTCGGTCACGATATTTACTATTGGAACTGGAGCTTCCGGGGAAATACGTTCCACCTTTCCGAAATAGTATTTGTCAAGCATCACGTCCCCGACGATCAATATCTTGCAACTATTAAAGTTTAAATCCATCTATTCATTTTAGATTTTAGATTTATGATTTTAGATTCCCTTCCACAAAGCAACGCTTTTTCTTTTCGTAAATCGTAATTCATAAATCATAAATTGATTGCTTTTATTCTTCTCCGCCACCGAACATCATCAAGTAGGCTTTAATGAACTCGTTGATCTCTCCGTCCATAACTGCCTGTACGTTTGATGTCTGGTAGTTGGTACGATGATCTTTCACCCGGCGGTCGTCGAATACATAACTGCGGATTTGTGACCCCCACTCGATCTTTTTTTTCGTTCCTTCCACTTTATCCCGTTCTTCCTGACGCTTTTGTAATTCCAGTTCGTACAATTGGGCTTTCAATAAACGCATGGCATTTTCACGGTTTTGCAACTGTGAACGTGATTCCGTGTTCTCGATCATGATTCCGGTAGGAGCGTGGCGTAACCGGACTCCGGTTTCCACCTTGTTCACGTTCTGACCACCCGCACCACCACTTCGGAAGGTGTCCCAACTGATGTCAGCGGGGTTGATCGTGATCTCGATCGTGTCATCCACGGCGGGATAAACGAACACGGATGCAAAAGATGTCATTCGTTTATTGGCCGCATTATATGGCGATAAACGAACCAATCGGTGAACACCGTTTTCTGATTTCAGATACCCGTAAGCGTAGTCTCCCTCGAATTCGAGAGTAGCTGATTTGATACCGGCCTCTTCACCTTCCTGGTAATCCACGTGTTTTACCTTGTAACCGTTTAATTCTCCCCAGCGGATATACATCCGGTACAGCATACTGGCCCAGTCCATACTTTCCGTACCTCCGGCTCCGGAATTGATTTTCATGATGGCTCCGAAGTGATCTTCTTCCCGGCGCAGCATGTTACGCATCTCGATGTCTTCCAGTACTCGTATGGTCTCTTGGTATTGGGCGTCCACTTCTTCCTCGGTTGCTTCTCCCTCTTTGGCGAAATCAAAAAGTACCTGTAAATCCCCCACGGCTGAGGTCACCTGTTCGTAACCCTCGATCCAAGATTTCAATTCCCGGACTTTCTTCATCAAGGTCTCTGCCTCCTTGGGATTATCCCATAGGGACGGGTTTTGTGTTCTTAACTCTTCTTCAGCGAGTTGTATCTTCTTGCCATCGATGTCAAAGATACCTCCTCAATGCTTCACCTCGCTCTGCCAATTCTTTGATATGGTCTATTGTGATCATTGTGTATTAAGTTTATAAATAAAATTCGTCCCTCCATACGAAGGGACGAATGATTCGTATATGTTATCTCACTTATCTTGACTAACCATCGGGAAGTTTTTGTTTACCCGCTTGCTGGTTACAGGCCGTCCGCTTAACGTGCTTTCCACCATGTCCTGAATTTCTTGGGCAAAGGCATTTTCCCCGTTTCTTCTGGCCATGTCGACGAGCATTTGTAACGCCTGCATACTTCTTCTCTCGTCATTTTCTAATGCTTTTCTGCGATTCTGAGAAAGTGATCCGATATATCTCAACATTTGAGCGTTATCAAGAGCCAGTGCCCATGCCAGATCGTTCCCCTTCTCTTTCTCCCCGGCAGCATAGTAGATCGAGATGTAATTTAACAAGAAGAAGTCAGCCGGAACTTGATATAACGGAATTTCTTCCAGAGATTTATCCAGCACTCTGACAGCCTCTTGAATTTTGCTTGAATCTGTGATTTCATTGATAATCGTGTCCCCAATAACCCGTGTTTCCGTGGCGGCCTCTTGCATTAATTGTTCTGCCAAACGCAAGAAGGTGTTCCGGTATTTCATCACGGCAATGGTGTTATCATGGAAATGATCGATATTTACTTTCGGGTCCTTGATATTTCCCCAAACGAATTTATTCATCAGGTTATCATACAGGATTTCCGTGTTGATACGTCCGAAATCATAATAAGCCTCGTTGTTTTCTGACTTAATAGGTACAACCCGGTAAGCAGCTCCTTCCAGTTGGAAATACTTATCGAAACCCATGTAACTGTCTTGTCCCATACCTACTCCGAAGTATACAGGACGTTCCCAGTTGTTGGTAGCTAATATATCCAGCACCATTAATTGTGATTTGTTCAAAGAGCTACCTTTTAATTGAATTTCTACTCTGTCTACAATTAACGCGGAATCTTTGGGTTGTACGGTTCCGTTTGCCAGTACTTTTTTCTTATCCACGGGGATATACAGGCTGCGTGTCGGGATGAAGTCCACGGCACCTCCTTGGTAACGGTTGGATTTGGTTTCCGGTCTGTCGCTGGCAACAAATTCCATGACTTCTTTCATGCTGAAAGGTTGTTGCACTCGTTCTTCAATTGTGACAAAATCCCGTACTCCGGCATGGTATTGGTCTTTCGTGAAAGAAATGGGCACCCCGTCACTTTCGTAGGCTTTCCGTTTCATCTGATCAATGTACCAGTCTCCGGCAAGCAAACTTAGGTTCACGATACGTACATCCCGACGGAAACCTTCCACTTCTTGTGCGTACCATAGAGGGAACGTATCATTATCCCCGTAAGTGAACAGGATAGCGTTCGGGGCACACGTGCTTAGGTAGTTCTTGGCATGAGCAATGGTTGCATAACGTCCGCCACGATCATGATCATCCCAGTTTTGTGCAGCCATATTTACCGGAACGGCGAACAGGCAAACAGCGGTGACGATAATAGCAGCGTTGCGGGAATCCATCTTCTTCTGAAGTAAATCCCACAGGTAGAGAACCCCGAAACCGATCCAGATAGCAAAGGCATAGAACGATCCGGCATAGGCATAGTCACGTTCCCGCGGTTGATACGGATATTGGTTCAGGTAAAGCACGATGGCAATACCCGTGAAGAAGAAGAGTAGCATAACCACCCAGAAATCTTTTTTCCCTTGTTTTCCCCGTTGATATTGATAGAACATACCCAGCAACCCGAGGATAAAGGGAAGCATGTAATATTTATTGTTTGCCTTGTCATGTTTCAACGTGTCCGGCATCACGCTCTGATCACCGACCAGAATATTATCTATAAAAGGAATACCCGAGATCCAGTTACCATAACGGAAATCTCCATGTCCTTGAATATCATTCTGACGCCCGGAGAAGTTCCACATGAAGTACCTGAAATACATGTGTCCGAGTTGGTAACGGAACATGAAACTTAGGTTTTGTCCGAAACTTGGTTTCTGAACAGGTTGTCCGTCCACCATGTACACGGGGCCTTTGGGTTGTCCCACCCACTCATAATATACCTGTGGTTCACGAGCTTGGCTATACATACGCGGGAGGATCGTGCAGAAACGAGGATCATATTTTACTTCTTTTTTATGATCCACAATATCATATTTACCCGTTTTTTCGTTTTGGTAATAAATAGGTCCGGCATCCTCTACGCCAATAACCGGGGCATTGAAGTAAGGGCCGTAAACCAATGGTTCTTGGCCGTATTGATCACGACTGATATAAGAAAGCAGTGCGAACACGTTGTCCGGGCTATTTTCGTCAATCGGGGGATTACTTACGGAACGGATAACGACCATCGCGTAGCAGGAGTACCCGATAAGCATGACCACGAAACAGGTTAAGATCGTGTTCACAACCGTGTGGTTGTGTTTTAACGTGTACCGGATTCCGAAAGTCAGCCCGGCGATTAAGAGTAACGCGTAGATGACAACACCCGTGTTAAAAGGCATTCCAAAGCCATTCACGAACAGCAATTCAAACCAGCCTGCAACGATAATCACGCCCGGGATAATACCCCACATGATCACGCCCAGTATGACGATAGAAAGGGCCGCTGATTTGATAATACCCCACTTGGTGGTTTCGTATTTTTTGAAATAATATATGAATACAATGGCAGGGATTACCAGCAAGTTCAACAAGTGAACGCCGATGGACAATCCGACCATGTAGGCGATAAAGATTAACCAACGATTGGCATAAGGTTGAAAAGCAACATTTTCCCATTTCAAAATTGCCCAGAACACGACGGCCGTGATCAAGGACGACATGGCATAAACTTCACCCTCGACAGCTGAAAACCAAAACGTGTCTGTGAACGTGTAGGTTAATGCCCCAACAAGTCCGGCTCCCATGATCCCGCACAATTGTCCCATAGAACATTCTTCCCCTTCTTTTACCACGACTTTTTTAGCCAAATGCGTGATCGTCCAGAACAGGAACAAGATCGTGAACCCGGAACATAGAGCCGACATGATGTTGATCATGTAGGATTGGGTTTCGGGACTTGGTGCGAATATGGCGAATAGTCGTGAGATAATCATGAATAGAGGCGCTCCGGGAGGGTGTCCTACTTGCAGTCCGACTGAAGTTGTAATAAACTCACCACAGTCCCAAAGGCTGGCTGTTGGTTCGACCGTAAGAATGTAAGTAATACTGGCCACCACGAACGCCACCCATCCGGTGACATTATTGATCAACCTGTAGCTTAATGTTGGGTGATTTTTAATGTTGCACATGCTTCTCCTTAGTTTGAATTTATATTTCTTATTAATATTCAAGGCTATAACAAAAATGTCATTTTTCGACAGCACGAAAATAGCAATTTTCTTTTAATTTTTCTGCATTTTCTTTTGGTGAAATAAAAAAATGCTCTACATTTGCAGCGTCAAAATAACAACAGCGGTTGTTGAAGCGACATGAAGATTGTCCCATTGTGTAATGGTAGCACAGCAGATTTTGGTTCTGTCAGTCAAGGTTCGAATCCTTGTGGGACAACAAACATGAAGAGGGGCCTTGCAGCAGGGAAGTTGCAAGGTTTTTTCTTCTCGGTCTTTGAAATCATGCCCAAGTGGTGGAATCGGTAGACACGCTAGTTTCAGGGACTAGTGGCCGTACGGCTGTGCAAGTTCGAGTCTTGTCTTGGGTACAAATACCCCTCTTAATCGTATGATTTCGAGGGGTATTTTTTTTGTCTGGAGCTTTCTAGGAGAAAAAATGTTACATTTGCTCTTGTAATAAATAGCTATTTATGAAAAAGTCAATCGCTTTCCTGCCCAAGAAAAACCGGGAAGACTTGAAATATCTTGTTGAGTTGATTCTGGATAAAATCCCGGTGTGCGAGATGATTATCCTCTATGGAAGTTACGCCCGTGGTACTTACGTGAGTTATGACGAACGCGAGGAATTTGGTATACCTACTTCTTTCAAAAGTGATTATGATATATTGGTCATTAACAGTGCGTGGAGCTATGATAAAATTGAAAATAAGTTAGCAAGTGTCCGTAATATCTATGATAAACGGGGAGATCATCGTTACCGGGTTCCCGTGCAGTTTATCCATGACAGTATTAAGAAAGTAAACGAGGATTTGAAATACAGTCGTTATTTTTATACTGAATTGAAACGTGATGGGATAATGCTTTATAACCGTGGGAAAAATAAACTGGCGAGGCGAAAACCGTTGAAGTTTGGGGAAATAAAGAAACAAGGGGAAGAATATTTTGGAGAAAAATACGCTAAAGCCAGACTTTTTATGGAGCAAGCTGTTTTTATGTATGATAAGGAAGAATATGTCATGTCTTCTTTTAATTTACATCAAGCTTGTGAAAATTTGTTCAACGCGATTATGCTAACATTCACTCTCAAGAATGATAAGGAGCATAATTTGGAAGAGCTTTTCAAGGCTTCACGTGGATATGCTCCCGAACTGATTCGAGTTTTTCCTGTTGGGAATGAAGAAGAAGAACGATTATTTAAAATACTTGTGTGTTCTTACATCGAAGCTCGTTATAATCCGGAATTTAAAGTAAGCCGGGAAGATGTTGAAGACTTGATGGTGAAGGTTGAAAAGTTTGAAGAGGTTACCAAGCAAGTGTGTGAGCGGAGAATAAAAGAGTATGAAAAGTTGGCGAAGACGGAAAAGAAAAGGAAGTAAGAATTTATTGTAGAAGAGAAATATAGGTAATCCTGCCGAGAAGTGGGGGAGAAGTTACTTTTTTTTCATATTCTAACGTGAGTTCGATGTAATAAAGCATATTTGCCCCTTCCGTTAGGAAAAAGACCGGATAAAACTGGGAATATATCGGTGTTTTTTAATTTCTTGCACCAGATGATGTGTTTATTGTCAAGAAGTTGCGAAGAGATGGTTCCGGCGGGCTTGGAAGTACCGAAATAGGTGATGTATCCCTTATCCCAGCCGTTTACCGGGGATATAATGCCCCAAAATATTATTCTTGAACGTGAATAGCCTCGTTATTGGTTTGGTTGACGGGTTATTCGAGTATGTTATTTTTGTTTCCCATCTGTTAAAATGGCGGCGATGATCGGGCGACAATCGGGCGACAATCGGGCGATGGCGCCTAACAGTCGCCCAATAGTCGCCCTGCCGGCATGTGACGGACATGGATAACCCCGGGGAAAGAGATACTAAACCCCGTTAATTTTAAATTTCCAGCTAAGTATCTCTCAAGGGAAATAGGCTTAATTAGGTGTTTCGTTTCCTGTATTCTTTGGGTGTTATTCCTTGTGATTCTTTAAAAACTCTATTGAAATGTGGGACGTCATTAAACCCTACTGCAAAACAGATCTCCGATACCTGTTTCTGCGAGTGTTTTAGAAGTTCGCAAGCTGTATTCAAACGGTATTGGGTAACAAATTGTGAGAATGTCATTCCTTTGCATCGCTTGAAGTAAGAGCAAAATGCAGAACGGTTCATTCCTATTTCGGCGGCAATTTCATCCAAAGTGATCGTATGAACATAATGAGCCATCACGTAGGTACAAATTTGTTGCATTCGCCTCACGTCACGTTCAATTTGCATGGGTTTACCTGCAAAAATATGATCGGGTGAATTGAAAATGACAGGTAATAAACGAAACATTCCACACAATCGTCCTAAATCATCCATGTCGTTCATTTGTGATAACATATTGCGAATAACACGAGAGCTTTCCGGGCCAAATTTTAATGCATTAACAGGGAATGTAAGGTTTATCAAGCGGTTTCGCAATTCAGGAAATACCTCCATGCATCTCACTACAAGAGAGTGGTTAAAAGCAACCATGAGGTAATGGATGCACCCGTCGCTGTCTGTCGATGCAGGATCGTATTTCCAATAGTGATGCATGGATGGTGGAATCAATGCCACATCGCCTGCCGAAAAAGCTTGTAACGTGTCACCAGCCATTCGGGTGCCATACCCGTGTATGACATAATATAGTTCCCATGCGTCGTGTTGATGCAATTTAGCTTCTAAGTGAGGAGTTATCCGTTGGTCTATAAAAAAGAATGAATGGTCCTTTATTTCAGGTAATTCGTAAGGGATGATCATTTCTTCCATAATGTATGTAAAATAGTGTAATGCAAATATACGACAAATATTCGAGATGATATGACAAATTTTCAACAATAAGGTGACGTAACTTTGTATCCGAAATCAGTAAGTTGAACTATTAAAATATATTGTTATGGATTTTTATCAAGTATTGGAGAAAAGAAGAACGATTCGTGACTTTTCCGATAAGGAAGTAACGGACGACGTGTTGGAAAAAGTGTTATCGGCAGCTTTTAAGGCCCCGACGAACGATCACCTGCGACAGTTTGAGTTCATCGTGGTGAGAGGGCAGGAAAACATTGCCCGACTTGTATCGCCGGTAGAAGAAAACACCAAAAACATTCAGCAAAGCGGGCTTGAAGCAGCCGCGAGCGTGATGGATAAGGATGAACATGCTATGTTTGTTGATGCGCTGCCCAAACAACAACGTATGCTTATGCAAAGCAATTGCCTTGTTTTGCCGTTTTTCCGGCAAAAGGATTATCCTCTGTGTCATCCGGTAGACCAAAGTTCTCTGAATTATTTTGCCTCGGCATGGGCAGCAGTGGAAAACATTCTACTGGCAGCAACCGCGGAGGGATTGGCGTGTGCGTTCCGTATTCTTATCGGTAACGAACCGGAATACGTGAAACACCTTGTCAACGCCCCCGAAGAATACGAATTCACTTGTTTTCTTGCTATCGGTTATGCGGCGGAGAATGCACATATTTGTAAACAGAAAGAAATTCGGGTTGAGGATAGAATACATTATAACGTCTGGTAATCTCTAATTTTGTATGTGAGCCGAGGGAAGGGATGATTCGAATCCCCTTGAAATACAAAAAGAGTCAGCTTCATGTGCTAACTCTCTCATTGTTTGATTGTTTTTTGCGGAGAGAGAGGGATTCGAACCCCCGGTACCTCGCAGTACAACGGTTTTCAAGACCGCCGCAATCGACCACTCTGCCACCTCTCCAATGCGGATGCAAATATAAGGACTTTATTTGACTTTCAAAGCGATTTTTGAGTTTTTTTATTCAAGGCGTATTTCAAGTAGAAATAACCGCAAACTCCAGCAAACAGGGAGCCTCCGATGATACCGATTTTTGCCTGATTCAATAAAATGGCTCCTTCCGCGCCCATTCCCGTGTAGGAAAGAGTCGCGATAAACAGGGACACGGTGAATCCGATTCCTCCTAATAGAGATACTCCGAAAAGGGAGTGCATATCCATTTTGTCCGGCATAGTTAACCAGCCGCATTTTATAAAGACGTAGGTGAACGAGAAGATGCCGATGAGTTTTCCGAGTACAAGGGAAACAAAAATCGTTACCGATACGCCTTCTAAGGAGGCAAGCGTGAATCCTTCGAACGAGATGCTGGCGTTGGCGAATGCGAAAAGGGGCATTACCACGTAATTCACAAGGGTACGCAGGTCATCGTCCATGGCTTGCAGGGGACTAACTACCTTGTCTGAGGCTGACTCTATACTTTTCAATATAGAAAGTTCCGAGTTGCTTAATATGATGTCATTTGAATTCTCCGGTAGTCTTTTCAAACTTTCCCGGATGCTGTTCACGTACTTGTATATGTGTAGTTTCGGACGAGCCGGTACTGTAAATGCCACGATGACTCCCGCAATTGTGGGATGAATTCCGGCATTAATGAACAGACACCAAACAACGATACCGAAGGAGATGAAAAACAGTTTATTATGAATCCCCTGTCGTCCTCCGATGTACAAAAGGGCAACAATGATCATTGCAGCGATTAAATACTCCACGGTCAGGTGCGAGCTATAGAACAAGGCGATAACGATGATGCCACCGATATCATCCACGACGGCAAAGGCGGTGAGAAATATTTTCAGACTCAAGGGGACTTTCTTGCCTAGGAGTGAGAGAACGCCTAGGGAAAAAGCGATGTCCGTTGCCATGGGTATGGCAGCTCCCCGCATGGCAGGACCGGATGGACTGATCAGCCAGAAAAACAGGACCGGGATGATCATGCCCCCGCAGGCTGCCACAACCGGAAGTAAGGCTTTCCGGGGAGAGGAGAGTTCCCCAACAAGTAGTTCCCGTTTGATCTCTAATCCTACCGAGAAGAAAAAGATAGCCATGAGGGCGTCGTTAATGAAATCCAGCAATGTCATCGGATTGCCATCATGACGATCAAAGAGATTGAAATTTCCGATCGTGAGTGTGATATTTTTAGAAAGTAAAATATTGTAATATTCCTGTAAAGGGGAATTAGCGATAAGCATGGCGGCAAGGGCCACGAATAAGAGAACTATCCCTCCATTTATTTTCGTTTGAATCAGTCTTCTAATGGAGAATTTAAATATTTCTTTGACCATTGTCCTGTTTGTTAGTTGACTATGTTGTGTGCTGCAAATTTAATAAAAGTTGTATAAATTTCAAATAAAAAGGGTGTTTTCTGCACGTCGGGTCAATCCTTCTTCCAATTCGTGCTGGTGATATAAATACCCCGCATCTTCGTAATATTTTGCCTGTTTGGGGCATTTTTTGATACACGCTCCGCATTTGATGCAGATACCTGTAAATTCTCTTACATTTTCATAGCTGATAGATCCCATGGGGCATACTTTTGCGCAACGCTTGCAGTCATTACAACGGTCGTTGGTAAGCGGTTTCACTTTACGGATGTCTACCGGGGTGCCTTGTCGGTCGCGAGGTGTGTAATATCCCCGGTAGGGGTAGGGGGTTCCGGAAACCGGAATGGGGTGTGATAGCGTGTCTGTCTTGTACTTTTCACTGATTTTGCGAACGAATTCATCCACGATGTCCATGTCTTTCATGTCGGGTCGGTCTTTTGCCAGTATCCGGGAGAAAGAGTGTTCACCCACGAATGCCCCCGCAGCTATCGTGTGGAGTCCGTTGTTTTCAAGAATGTCTCGTAATTCGATTAGCGCATCATCGTAATCCCGGTTCCCGAAAAGCACGACTGGAACGGCTAAAGCCCCGTTGCCTTGCATCGTGTTCAAGTAGGGTAACAGTACGTTTGGAACTCGCCCGGCATATACCGGGGTACCCAACACCACGAGATCGGAGTCCGTGAATCGCAAGGATTGTGTCCTTGCCTTTGGTAAGGTAAAATCGTATTCTTCGAGATCGGTTTTTAATGCTCTTGAAAGGCCCTTGGCCGTGGCGGTTACGATCTTGCGGGTTGTCCCTGTCGGGCTGAAGTACACGGCCCGGATCTTGTTGATTATTGTCATTTGTTATATGATTTGAACCATTCGGCAAAGCGGGTAATCCCTGTTTCGAGTGATATTTGCGGGGTATACCCGTAGTCTTCCTGCAAGCGGGTAGTATCGGCCCATGTTTGGTAAACGTCTCCCGGCTGCATCCCGACAAACTCTTTACGGGCCTCTTTTCCCAAGTTCTTTTCCAGCAAGTGGACGAAGTCCATAAGCTGGATGGGGGTTCCATGCCCGATATTGTATATCGTGGCGGGGGTACCGGGTACATCTTCCCGCAGGATCCCCGGTGTTGACACGATTTTCTCGATTCCTGTCACGATGTCCTCGATATAGGTGAAATCTCTGGAGAGATTTCCGTTGTTAAAAATGCGAATCACCTCATCGTGTTGAATGGCGTTGGCAAAAAGCATGGGAGCCATGTCCGGGCGCCCGAAGGGACCGTATACCGTGAAGAATCGTAAACCGATGGTTTGTATGCCATAGAGATGGGCGTAGGCATTTGCCATCAACTCGTCACTCTTTTTCGTGGCGGCGTAAATGCTGATCGGGTGATCCACGGTGTCCGTCTCCTTGAATGGAACAGATTGATTGTTCCCGTATACGGAAGAGGACGAGGCGTATATGAATTTCTTACAATTCGTCTTTTTGCAGGATTCCAGTAAATTAATGAATCCCATCACGTTACTTTGCACGTAACTTTCCGGGTGTTTCAAGCTATACCGTACTCCGGCTTGTGCGGCAAGGTTCACCACGCAGTCGAAAGTATGTGTGGTGAATAATTTATGAATAGCCTCGGCGTCACACAGGTCCAACTGGCAGAACGTGTAATTCGTGTTCAGGGAAGATACGATTTCTTTGCCGGGAACGGGATGGTCTATGCCACAGGCGTGTAGGCGGTCGTGTTTCAAGGCAACATCGTAATAATGATTGATAGAATCGATTCCATAAACGGTGTGTCCTGCATCCAGTAATTTCTGAACAAGATAAAAACCGATAAACCCCGCTGTTCCAGTAATTAAGACATTCATAATACCTTGTTTTTTATTTTAAATACAATTTTTACGGCAACAAAAATATAAAATTACTCCGTAAAGTTTGTATTCTTCCGGAGGTTTATGCCGCGTGAAGTCCGGCATTTACGAGCCGAAAATGTCGGTTTTTAGTTCTACGGGTACGATCCGGTTTGCGAGGGAAGAGTCATAGGGGACTTCCACCCGGATGTAGTTGTCCGTGAATCCGCCGATTGATCCGGCAATGTCGCTTTCTTCAAACAGCACCGGACGGGTTTGTCCCACGTGTGCCGTGTAGAAATTGTGCAACTTCTGTTCGGAAATGTCTAGGAGTACGTTCACCCGACGATGCTTTTCCGCTTGCGGGACTATATACGGGATGTCCAATGCTTTTGTTCCGGAACGCTCTGAATAAGGGAACACGTGTAGCTGGGAAACATCTAGTCCGGCAATGAATTGGCGGGCATCTTCGAAAGCCTCCGGCGTTTCTCCCCGCATTCCGGCAATCACGTCCACCCCGATAAAGGCATCGGGAATAAGTGTTTTGATTTCCTGTATTTTCTCTGCAAAAAGTTCTCGTTCGTAGCGTCGCTTCATCAAGTGTAACACTTCGTTACTCCCGGATTGAAGAGGTACGTGGAAGTGTGGCATGAAACGCCGGGAGGAGGCCACGAAACGAATGATGTCATCTGTCAGTAGGTTGGGTTCGATGGAGGAGATCCGGAAACGCTGGATTTCTTCCAGCTCATCCAGAGTCCGTATCAAGTCGAGGAATGTTTCCCCTGTCTCTCTCCCGAAATCTCCCGTGTTTACCCCCGTGAGAATGATTTCCTTGATACCCTTGGATGCCACGTTACGGGCTGCCTTGATCACGTCTTGGATGGCAGCGCTACGACTACGTCCGCGGGCAAAGGGAATCGTGCAGTAAGAGCAGAAATAGTCGCATCCGTCTTGAATTTTCAGGAAACACCGGGTTCTGTCCCCGTACGAGTAAGCAAGATCGAAGTTCTTGACCCCGAAAATATCGCAGGAATGTGGTTCGTGCCGTTCCTGTTCTTCGAGGTGGTTCAAGTAGTGGGCCACGTTGAACTTGTCTCGTGCGTTGAGTACCAGGTGGACACCTTCAATGTCCATGATTTCTCGCGCTCTCAGTTGGGCATAACAACCAACCACAACAATGTAGGCTCCGGGATTTCGGTGGATGATTTTCCGAATCATCTGCCGTCCTTTTTTCTCTGCAATATCCGTGACGCTACACGTGTTAATCACGAATATATCCGCCCCATCTTTTTCTCCCACAGTCACGGCTCCTTCCTGTTCAAGGCTGTGCTTGATCGTGGAGGTTTCAGAGAAATTTAATTTGCATCCTAACGTGATGTATGCCACTCTCTTCCCAACAATGTTCATATGCGATCTACTTTAAATTTGCTAGCGAGGGGCAAAGATAGAGTTTTTTCATTTCTTATCCATGAATTCCTCGTATAAAGCTACGGAACCATAATGCCATAATTTGGTGTTTTATGTACTACAACGTTAATCGAGTATGTTGTTTTTATCCGCTATATTTATAAATGATAATTTTTTTGTAAGTTTGCCCAAAGAATAGAAAAAAGCCAATGAGATACTACGTTATTGCGGGAGAGGCATCTGGCGATTTGCACGCCTCTAATCTGATTAAGGGATTGAGAAAGTTTGACCCGGATGCAAAGGTCCGCGGGTGGGGAGGTGATTTGATGCGGGAGGCCGGATGTGAGATTGTTCGTCATTATAAGGACACGGCCATCATGGGTTTCCTGACAGTCTTGAAAAATCTGGACAAGATTAAGGCAAATATTGACGCCTGTCACCAAGATATTCTGGCATGGCGGCCGGATGTAGTGATTCTCGTGGATTACGGTGGTTTTAATCTCCGGGTGGCTAAATTTATCAAGGATGCGAATATTCCCGTGTTCTATTATATTTCCCCGAAAATCTGGGCTTGGAACACGGGACGGGTGAAGAAAATCAAGCGGTTGGTGGATCGTATGTTCGTGATTTTCCCGTTTGAAGTAGACTTTTATGCCCGGTATGATTATCCCGTGCAGTATGCCGGAAATCCGTTGGTGGATGCTATTCACGACCGTCCTTTCAAGAACGAAACATTTAATGAGTTCGTGCAGGTAAATGGCTTGTCCGGTAAACCAATCATCGCTTTGGTGGCGGGCAGTCGTTCGCAGGAATTGAAACACGTGTTGCCGAAGATGCTAACTATGGTAAAACATTTTCCCGATCATGAGTTTGTGATAGCGGGAGCCCCGTCAATGAATGACGAGGATTATGCACCTTATTTGCAGGACGTGAAGGTTCGGATAATTTACGGGCAGACTTACCGCTTGGTACGACAGGCTCGTGCAGCTTTGGTCACGTCAGGAACGGCCACGTTGGAAACTGCGATCTTGCGGACACCCCAAGTGGTTTGTTACAGCGGGGAAGGGGGGGCGTTGAGTTATTTCCTGTTTAAGACCTTTGTTAAAGTGAAATATATTTCGTTGGTCAACTTGATTGCCGGTCGAGAAGTGGTAACCGAATTATTGATGCAGAAATTGAACGAGAAGAACCTGTTGCGGGAACTCTCGGCAATCCTTCCGGAAGGAGGGAAACGACATCAGATGTTGGACGGATATGATGAGGTGAACGAGAAATTGGGTGATGCCGGAGCATCCGAACGATTTGCCCGAATGATGATTGACGAGTTATCCCGGTTCCGTGGGTGAGTTGAAATCATGAACTCTTTTCGTTTTGTCTGAAAAGGAAACGCTGCCCGTCAAAATACGGTTCGATGAGTTCAAACCGGATGAATTTGGCTAGCGTGTTTTCTGCCTTGGGACGAGATATTTTTGCCATGTGGCAGTACTGGTTCAGGGTGATTGAGTCGTGTGAAGAAAGGTAATCCAGTAACATTTGTTCTGTTTCCGTGTAATGTACGAATACTCCTTTCGGGGTTCCGACTTGTTGCCATACTTTGATATGTACGGGGGTGGCAAGTATGTTTTCATCCCGAACCCGGATGTAGGCCCACCAGCGGTTATCGTGATCCTTGGCACAATAGGGTTTCTGTTCTCCCGGTGGAACAATGACTTCGAGAACAGTACGCCCTTCCACGGTGTGGACGTGCATTTCACAATCTATTTGCGGTTTGCAGTAAAGTTTTGCGGCAGCCTCGATCATGTAAATCTCCTCTTCCGAGCGAACTCCGGCAATCTTGCCGTTATCCTTTACTCCTACGAGCAATCGTCCCCCGTCCGTGTTGGAGAATGCGGAAAGGGATTTAGCGATCTTGCGAGCATCGGAAATCTCGAATTTGAAATCCTGTTGCTGGTGTTCTCCCTCTGCAATTCGGGTGTGTATGTAGTCGGCTTTTGTTTGAATCATAGTCTGGTTGTTTTTCTCCGATTGCAAAGATATTGCAATCGGATTGTATGTTCTTTGTTTAAAGAAATTTTAAGTTATCTTTGTCAAATAATTTTAAGTTATGGATCAGCGTGACCTGTTATTGGATTATTTGCACCAAGGGAAAGAGAAGGCGTACGAGTTACTCTATCACTATTATTATGTTCCATTGGTTTTGTTTGCGGGGAAGTATGTGGGGAATGAAGAGGTTGCAAAAGATATTGTGCAGGAGTTCTTTATATCGCTGCTTGATAAAGAGATGGCGTTTGATAATCGGATTGCGCTGAAAGTATATTTATATACGGGAGTGAGAAACAAATCCTTGAATTATTTACGTCATTTAAAGATCAGGAGACAATATGAAATGAAAATGTTGGAAGAGGGAGAGAATCAAGAGGTGTTTTTAGAGCGAATGATGGAAGAGGATGTGTTTGCACGAATTTTAACTACCATAGAACAGTTGCCACCGCAATGCGGGAAAGTTATGTCGTTGACGTTAAAAGGGTATAAAATCTCAGAAGTGGCGGAGTTAATGGGAATTTCTCTGGAAACGGCAAAAGAGTATAAAAAGGATGGTAAAAAGAGATTGTATAATAAATTAAAAGGTGGCATATACTCAATATTTATAGGTATTCTTTTCTCGTAAATACCCGGTTTAAGGTATTTCTACGACCAAACATTTGTAATACGTTTGTGATCGAATTTTAATTTTTTTTTAATTCTTATCCCCCCGTTTTGTTTTCTGAAGTGTTTCTGGGCAAATTAATGTTAGAAACGGAAGAAAAGAAAATTTATTTGTTTATGGATAAGGAAGAAAATGCACTTAGAATATCAGAGTTTATTTCCAAGTCTTTAGATGATTGTTTGGAAGAAGGGGAATTGCAGGAGTTGGAAAAATGGTTAACGGAGGACGAGCGCCATCGGGAGTTGTTTGCTCTGTGGAGTTCGACCGAGCTGATGGAGCGTAAGGCGGAAGTATACGAGCGTTTGGATTATATGAGGGTATGGGAAGAATTTAGAAAAGTGAGACAGGATAAACTATCTGCAAGGCGTAGAAGGATAAGGATTACATGGATGAAGTATGCGGCTATGTTTATCGTTCCATTGGGAATTGCGGTTGCGTTACTTTCCAAGGAGGACATAAAAGAAGAGAAGACGGAGGAACCGATAACGGTGAAAGCCGGGAAATCTCAAGCCGTATTAGTCTTGTCGTCGGGAGAAAGGCAGGTCCTGGATTGGGGAGAAAGAAGTATAGAGGACGGGGGAATGAAGATTAGTGCGGATTCCGGGCGGATCAGTTATGATGGCAAATCGCTGTCGGGTGCGGGCGTGCAAGATGCATTTCATATGTTGGAGGTTCCGCGGGGAGGAGAGTATTTTATGACTTTAGAGGATGGGACTAAAGTGTGGTTGAATGCAGCGACACGATTGAAATATCCGGTGGTATTTGCAAGCGGGATTCGTAAGGTGATTTTGGAAGGAGAGGCTTATTTCGAGGTCGCTCGTGATACAAGTCGTCCTTTCGTGGTAGAAACCGTGCAGGCTAAAGTGAGCGTGTTGGGAACTTCTTTTGATGTGTGTGCTTACGCGGAAGAGGGCAAAACGTGGACAACTTTGGAGGAAGGCGTGGTAGAGGTAGAATCTATGGATAAAGGAGAAAAGGTGAGAATGGTGCCGGGCGAACAGGTTTGTTTGACCGGGGGGAAAGGAATGGAAAAATACAAGGTAGAGACAGCATTGTTTACTGCTTGGAGATCGGGACGTTTGGTCTTTAAAGATATGCGTCTGGAGGATCTGATGCGTAATCTGGCACGGTGGTATGATGTGAAAGTCGAATTCTACCGAGAAGAGGCGAAAGATATTGTATTTACTGGTGATGTAAAGAAATATGAAGATTTGAACGAGGTGTTGGAGATCATCGAGCTTACGAGTGACGTGCATTTCACGATAGAAGGACAAAGTATTATTGTACATTGAAAAAATTAGGAACTATGAAAGGTAAGTATGTTTTCAGGCGTATTTTATGGGGCTTGTTGTTCGTGTTTATGTTTGGGGGGAGTGTGTTTGCCCAACAGAAAAAACTAACAATTAATTTGAAGAATGGTTCATTTGCCCAGTTGACAGACCAAATCAAGAAACAGTCAGATTACACCTTTTTCTTTAACAATGCAATGGTTATGAACTTGAAGAAAATGACTATTCAGGTGAAAGAAGTTACGTTGGATTCTGTGTTGAATATTGCCTTGAAGGGTTCAGATCTTACCTATAAAATAAAGGACAAAACGGTTATATTATATGCGAAGGAAACCCCGGAGGCGGCTTCCAAAACAGTCAAAATCCAAGGTCAGGTGAATGATGAAGAGGGGGCAGCATTACCGGGAGTAAATGTTTTTATCAAAGGAACAACGGTGGGCACCGTGACCGGAATAGACGGGAATTATTCATTGGTCGTACCTGACGTGATGGGTATGGAGGTCGTGTTTACCTTTATCGGTAAAAAGACAAAAGAGATTAAATATACGGGCGATCGTTTTATGAATGTCGTGTTGAAAGACAGTTATAACGAGATGGACGAAGTACAGGTAAGGGCCCGGGCAAATGTTAACGAGATTGATGTACGGGCCAAAACGGGCGTGGTGAATGAAGTGGATGTTCGGCGCATGAACAATAAACCCGTGTTGGATATGGCGCTTGCCCTGCAAGGTATGGCTCCGGGATTGATTGTGACCAACAAAGGGGATTTGGGTAGTAAACCGGAGATTCGTATTCGCGGAACGTCTTCTTTGCGGGCGGGAGATGCGGCAAACGAACCATTGTATGTTCTGGATGGTCAAGTGATTTCGTCGGATGCTTTTTTAACATTGAATCCCAATGACATAAAGGAGATCAAAGTGTTGAAAGATGCTGCGGCTTGTGCGCTGTATGGAATCAAGGCGGCAAACGGGGTGCTGGAAATCACGTCCCAACGAGGTACAGCCGGGAAAATGGTATATAATTATAGTTTCAGTGGGGGTGTGACTCTTCGGGGACGTCGGGGGGTAGATATGATGGATTCGAGAGAAAAGCTGGAATTAGAACGTCGACTGGAAAATACAGCAACTCCGGGGTATCGATACAGTGAAGATTACTATCGGAAATATCATGCGAATGATCCGAGTTTGCAGAGTTTAATTGCCAGAGGGCAGCAAATACTGGATTCCTTGTCACGTATTAATACGGACTGGTTCAAAGAGTTATTGCGTAATAATTTCTATCAGGAACATAATTTGAGTGCGAGAGGGGGAACGGAGCAAACCAGTTTCTATGCCTCTTTGAATTATTCGCAACAGGGAGGGCGTATTCCCGGAAACGATATTAAGCGGGTAACGGCACGGTTGAGCGTAGATCAGGAGGTAACCCCAAAGTTGTATGCATCTTTGAGTGTGAATGGCGGGTATTCTCTCACGAACACGCCGAATGGTACGAGTTATTCTCCAACAGATTTAGTGTATCAGTTGAATCCTTATGAAACAAAAGATGTGAACGCAGAGTTGGTTTCCTTTCCGGGAAGAACGTATGCGGATTTGTTCAACCAATACAGTGAAGAATCATCAGATAAACGGGCCGGAGTTTCAGGAAGTATAAACTTCCGGGGAATCGAAGGATTGGAGATCGCTGCCGTTGCGGGTATTGATTACGTGTTGTCCGAGAAACTGGGAATCACGCCTCCGACCGCATATTCTGAAATTACAAGTGGTGTTCCGGAACGGGAACGGGGAAAATTGACAAAAGATAAGAATACTACCATGAATTTGTCATCGAATGTACGTGTGACTTATAACCGGACATTCGGAAAACACGATTTGACATTGGGAGCGAATTTTGACTTTTATTCCGATCGCTATGATAATTTGGGAATTACAGGTTATGGATTGACTAAGAAAATGCAGTCTGCATCAGGAGTAAATCAGTCAATAGAGGGCAACCGGAAGCCATCATTCACTTCAAAGAATGAGAAGACGGCCCAGTTGGGTATAGGAGTTTTAGCCGGGTATTCCTGGAATAATATCTATGATTTGTTCGGAACATATAAGAGTGATGCATCTTCCATATTACCTAGTGATAAACGTTGGAATTCCGCTTGGGCAGTCGGTGCCGGATGGTCGTTGAAGAATTATCCTTTTTTGCAGGACAATGGGGTATTGACTGAGTTGAAATTAAGAGCATCTTACGGTTGTACGGCAAGTTTACAGGGAGTTTCTCCTTCATCGGCTGTGGCTACTTTTCAATATTCCGAGGATTCGTATGGAGACGATCAGTTGTTGTCATTGATGGGATTGTATAATGCCGATTTGAAACCGGAACAGACCATTGATATTGATGCGGGAATTTCCCTAGGGTTATGGAATCGGGTGACGTTGAATGCCGGATGGTATCGCCGTCGTACAAAAGATGCTTTGCTGGATGTGCCTATCCCGGCTTCGAACGGCTTTACTACGTTGAAACGGAATATCGGTATTTTGGAAAATAGCGGTGTCGAGGGTGAATTGTATGTAAAAGTCGTGGACCGGAACAACTGGCGGATGTCCGGGCGTTTGAATCTTGCCTACAATCAGAATAAGGTCGTGGATTTGTATCACACGGATTGCCTGTACACGTCAGAGTATGATATGGTTCCCAGTTTTGAGGTTGGAAAATCGTATGATATGATATATGGTCCCGTGTCATTAGGGATTAATCCGATGACGGGACTTCCGGTATTTCGGGGAGCTGATGGACAAGAGATTGCCGCAACGGAAAAACTGACACGGGAAGATATGGTTGCCTTGGGACATTCCACCCCGCCTTATTCCGGTAGTTTTTTTTACTCGGTGTCCTATGGTAACTTTGATCTGGATGTGGATTTTTACTTCGTGTTCGGAGGTAAAAAGGCGTATAGTTTTTCATACGTGCGAGAGGTAAGCAATGCTAATTATAATGCGATTGAAGGACAGGTTGAGAATATGTGGTTTCAGGAAGGAGATGAAAATAAGATTTACCATCGTCCCTATTATTCCTCGGCAGCCGTGGATAATCTGAAATTGTATGCTAACAGCCGTACCGTGGGAAGTAGTGATTATTTGCGTATGTCTTCCTTGTCATTGAGATATAGATTGCCTTATTGGTTAATCGAGAAGACAAAGAATGTGATTCAGTATGCGTCGGTTGCTTTTCAAGCATCCAATCTATTCACCTTGACCCGTTACAAGGAGTCTGACCCAGAATCCGGCTCGTTAGTGGGGACGCAACAACCGGTGTTTACGTTGAATTTGAGTGTAAGTTTTTAATATATAAGATATGAATTGGAGGATAATAATTTGTGTGGTTGGCTTCCTGATGGGAGGTTGCTCACTTAATATACCGTTGGAAGATCAGTTTTCCGATCCGGATGCAATAACGGATGTTTTGTCGGCTCGTTCGTTGCTGGCATCTGCCTACGAGGGATTGCCTCAACACTTGTTCGAGTACTCGGTTCTATCGGATGATTTTTGTCCCACCCAACATTTAGACCGGGATGCCACGTTGAAAAATCTGTATGACTGGCGGGAGGTTGAAATGACAGATTTGGCGGGAACATTATGGACCGAATATTACATGGTGGTGGCAGAGGTGAACGCTTTGTTGGCCCGGATGAATGGGGTGATCACGTTGAATGATGCCGAAGCGGAGGAAAAGGAGAGGATTATTTGTGAGGCCAAGGGGTTGAAAGCATGGTGTTATTTTGATTTGTTACGCCTGTTTGCTCCTCGTTATGAGGGAAATGAGTTGAAGGACGGGATTATTTTGAAAGACCGGGTGGAGCTTGACTTTTTGCCTCGTTCATCCATGAAAGCTTGCGTGGAGGAAATCCGAAAATTACTTAAAGAGGCTAGAAATGAGAAAAATGCAATGAAGAATGTACATTGGCTATCCGATAAGAGTATTGCTTATTTACAAGTCGAATTAGAGTTGTATGTGGGTAATTATTCCGCTGTATTGGAACAGACGGAAAATTTGGAGTCCGAGTATCCGGCAACAGTGTTAGGCTCCGGAGCGTATGGGGCGCTTTGGAGTGGCAATGGCTCTGAGGCCCGAATTTTCGCAAAATATCAATTGTCCCAGATTTATGAGGGAATTCGTTTTGAAACCTTCGACAAAGGGGATTACTTGGTACTGACGGATGAGGTACTATTTGAGGATGGGGACATTCGGAAAGAATGGTCGGAAGTGGAGTTTGTGATGCCGGATGCTCGTGAAGTTCGTTTACTGGGAAAATATAATAAAATGAACCGGGATGAGATTGCAAGTAAATACGTGAACATGGCACGGGCTGCCGGAATGTGGCTGATGCGTGCGGAGGCTTTAGCTCGTTCGGACCGAAGTGGTGATGCCGTGAATTTGATGAACCGGATGATGGAACAACGGGGAGCTACCGCATGGAATACGGGATTGTCGGGTAATGAGTTAATAAATAAAATTCTGGAGGAACGTAAAAAAGAATTTGTGGGTGAAGGAGTCCGTTTTTTTGATATGAAACGATGTGCTATTCCGGCCAAACGCTACAGCGTGTACGGTAAACAAGTGTCGACTACGATTAAGCCGGACGACTATCGTTGGACCTTACCGATTCCGGCAAGTGAGTATCGGTATAACACGTTAGTCAAACAGAATGAAGGATGGCCGGTATTGGCTGTGTAAAGTAATAGGTATAAATTATAAAAGTTTAGTTATGAGTACCATGGGGAAATTGCAAATCATGCTTTTATTGTTAATCGCCGCTTTTTCCGGTTGTTCGGAATCGGACGAGAGAGAATATATGGGGAAGAATTCGATATATATCAGAACAGAGGGAGATCCGGTAATATTGGCGATGGACAATGAACCTTTGAAGGCGACGTTAATGTTGATACGTGCCTATGATAAAGACGTGTCTCTGGAAATTGACGTGAAATACCTGACAGAAGGGGTGGAAGACTTGGTGACCGTGAATCCTGCCGTTGTGACCATTCCGGCGGGAGAAAAGAGTGTAGATTTTGAGATTATTTCAAATGAAAAGGGAGTTGTGGAGGATAAAGTGCATTTGGAAATAGGAGTAAAATATCCATTGCCGGAAGCGGATATGGGGAAAGTGGAGGAGGTGTTGCGTGTTGTCGTGAAACCTTATATGGAGACCGAGGATTTAACCGAGGAACAACAGGCTTTGCTGGAAGGGTACAAGGCGAAAGGGTTGGATTTGAGTAAGTGGATAGGGGTGATCCCGGTAAAGGTGAGCGTGGAGGTACCACCTACGGATGGCTTGGAATCTTTAATTAACGGGATGAAGAAGGTGTATACCGGAAAGACCGTGATTACGTTGAGTGAAGATGCGACGGCTGAACAACCGATACTTAAAATGACGAATAATCCGATGGGCTTGACCGAATTTATGTATGATATGTTGCGTAAGGAGACGGTTGAAAATGATATGTATTGGTATTACGATGTTGAAGAGGGGGAGGTAAATCCTTATATGGCAATGATGGAATTAATCGGGCTTTCTAAAACAAGTTTAGAAACTTTTGAGATGACGTTGGATAATATTCGTGTTGATCTTCCACAAAACGGTGTATCAAACGTGGAGTTTCTGGGGGGGAGACCTGATATATGGGATGAAACAGAATTGGTAACCGTCGTTCCTTTTGCTTATGACTATTCTGCATGGAATCGTTTGAAGGAGATTCTGGATGCAGGAGATAATGAACTTGCACAAGAATATGTGGAGTATGGAGCCACTCTCGATCCTACCCAATATCTGTTCTATTCGGGAATAGATGAAGATTACTGGGAAGATGGTAATTGGATCGAACCTCAGGGAGTATTGACGGGTAATAAACTGACGTTCCAGTTTAATTTTGATCATTATAGTGCCGGAGGATATAGCATTATTAGAGTAGAATACACTTTATCTGAATAGCTTTATGAATATGTTGAGATGCTTGTTTACAGTATGTTTGCTAGGAATGTTTTTTTCGATAGCGGAAGGACAGAAACGTGTTCCAGCAAATGAATTGATTGCGTTGCCAGAAGGTACTGTGTACAAACAGTTGCCCAATGGATTGCATTACGTTATTAAACAAAATGATATGCCGGGGCATAAGGTTGAATTCCGTTTGATCCTGCGTGCTGGCTCGATCTTGCAGACCGAGAAGGAAGGCGGTGTGGCACACTTCCTTGAACACATGGCTTTCAACGGGACGGAACATTTCCCGAATAAGGGAATCGTTGAATTTCTTGAGTCGTTGGGAGTGAAGTATGGATTTGGGATTAATGCCTTTACCGGATTTGACCGGACAATTTATATGTTTTCCATTCCGACAGACCGACCGGAAGATCTGGATCGGGGATTGTTGATATTGAAAGATTGGTTGACGGGCATTCAAATACGTCCGGAACAGGTTGAAAGGGAAAAAGGAGTGATATTGGAAGAGGCCCGCGGGTATGATGTGGGTGATCCTTTCTATGATGTGAAAGTCGGGGAAACCCGTTATAACGAACGGATGCCTTTGGGGACCCCAGAGGAGATAAAGAGTATGACTGCGGAGAAACTGGAAAACTTTTATCGGAAATGGTATGTGCCGGAGTTGGCCACGATTGTCGTGGTTGGAGATTTGAATGTCGGGGAGATGGAAGGAAAGATCAAAGAATTGTTTGAAGGAATTCCCGCAGTAAAAACAACCGGATACAAGGAATATCCTTTGGAGTACAAAGAGAAGGTGGCTTATCAGGAAATGCAGGATTCGTTGATTACTCGTTCGACATTAGAGTTAATATTACCGAAAGTTACCACCGTGCAATCAACTTACGGTGACCGTTTGCAAAAGATAAAAGAACAGTTGTTCGTGTCGGCTGTCAATGCTCGCTTTAAGGCACAAGATTTACGGGTTTCGTTGTCCGACAACTGGTATCTGAGTGACAAAGATCATCTGGTGTTTTCCATTGACGGGGAACATGGAACCGAGATTAAGGGGAAAATCGTGGAGGTCGTGAGTACTTTGAAACAAATTCGCGAACAGGGATTTTGTGAGCCGGAATTGGCAAGGTTAAAAGAAAATGCCATAAAACAATTAGGGAAAATCTATGCAGTCAAGAGTTCCGAACAATGGTGTGAGGATTTTGCCGACTTGGCAATTTCGGGCGAGCGTTACGTGACGGATACCTTACATAATGGTTGGCTTGCCACTCAAATACGCGGAATTGAAAGTAGGGAATTGCAGGCCTTGGCGGGTAAGTGGTTCGGGCGTTTATCCCATGTACGTGCAGCCTATCATTATAACCCGTTAAAAGGAGAAAAGTTGACGGAAAAAGAAATTCAGGGCTCTTGGGAGGAGGGAGAAAAAGTCTCTCGTGGTGTGTACGAGTATGTGGTGGAGGAAGAGGAAGAACAGGAGAAAGTGGCTGTCCCTGAATTTTTAGTACGTAAATTTACACCTTCCCGGCAGTTGATTGTTTCGGAACGCATGATTGATGGGCTGGACGTGAAAGAAATTTGTCTGACGAATGGCGCACGGATTATTTTAAAACGGACGAAAGATGAGGATCGACAAATCACGTTAACCGCTTTTGCTAGGGGAGGAGCCTCGGTACTGACTCCCGAGAATTACCCCTTGTTGGAAGGCGTGGCAGGTTACATGGAGATGGGGGGAATCGAGAAGATGGATTATGACTCGTATTGTGAAATGTTGGCACAGGAGGAAATGGCTTTTTCCGTAACGTTCGAACCTTACTGGCATGGGTGGATTGCCATGGCTCCGGCAGACAAGGTCACTGAATTATGCCATTTGGTGTATGAAAAGTGTTTTTATCCGGAAAAGCGGTATGAAGATTTTGAAGATGCCAAACAAGATATGTTGGCAAATGTGGGACAGGAAACGGTGTTGTCGAGGATGTTGAAAAGTGCGCCGGACAGGCAGATGGCAGCACGAATAGATCAGTTGATGGGTAACTCCTTGTCAACCGGGAAAATGGCCGAGAGCCGGGAGGAAATAGAGGCAATGAATCTGGACGACATTGCTGCCTTTTACAGGCAGTTGTATACAAATCCCGATGGATTGGTGTGTGTCGTTTGCGGGAATTTTGATATGAACGAGGTGGAACGTGATTTGGTCGCGGTTCTCGGTATGTTTCCCGCGCAAGAAAAAGTTAACGACTGGGTATTGCCGGAGTTTGATTACCCGGAAGGAGGTTTCCGGGAGATATTCCCGAATGAGAATGAGGGGCAGACAATTTTTGATTATCTCTATTATGGGAACTACGAGGCAGGATTACGCAATTCTTTGATGTTGAAATTGGTGAGGGATGTTGTTCGCAATCGCTTGCTGAGCGTGTTACGGGAACAGGAGTCTTTGCTGTATTCTCCATACATGCTTTTATATTACAAAGGATTACCGCAGGCTGGATATTATTTTGATATTAATGCCTCGGTGGATACTAAAAACATGGAGAAGGTGGATCAGCTGTTGAAGGAGATTATCCGGGATGTACAGGAGAATGAAGTGGAAGAAAACGAATTGGCTGCATTGCAACGCTCTTTTGTCGTGACTCGGCGTGAGGTGGTAAATGATTACGCTACCGCGGAGTGGAAGAAGTATTTGATGGGTGCTTTGCGGGATGGAGAGACGTTGGACGATTTGGCTCGTTACGAGGAGATTCTGTATTCGATCACCCCGGCAGATCTGAAAGATGCCTGTCGGAAGTATCTGAATATGGAGAGATGTGGTGTCTTGTTAATGCAGGGCAAGGAATCGAAATAAAGTATTTTCAAGTAGTAACGGAATAAATGATATAGTATGAGGAGTTGTTTGACTATTTTACTGGTAATGTTGTTGGGTTTAACCAACTATGGTAAAGGACAGGAAAAGAAAGCTTACCGTTTGTTTGATGCGAAGGGAAAGGAAATCGAATATAAAGAGATGATGAAAGTGTTGAGGGCGCAGGATGTCGTGTTTATCGGTGAGGTTCATAATTGTGCCATAGCCCACTGGTTGGAATACGAGATGGTGAAGGACTTGCACGCTGCCCATAAAGACAAATTGACAATCGGGTTGGAAATGCTGGAGGCGGATAACCAGTTGATTGTAGATGAATATATTGGACGGTTGATCTCTTCCGATCGTTTTGAAGAGGAGGCCCGGTTGTGGCCCAATTATCTGACAGATTATGCACCTGTTGTCGGGTTAGGACGTGAACACGGGTTACGGGTGGTTGCGACGAATGTACCCCGGCGATATGCTAATATGGTGAAAAACGGGGGATTTGAGGCTTTGGAGAAATTATCGGGAGAGGCTAAAAAATATATCGCTCCCCTGCCGATTGATTACGAGCCGGATGAAGCCGCCGCCGGAATGTTTGGTTTGATGATGATGACTTCGGGAAAACATACCGATCCGGAGAATGTAGCTAAAGCTCAAGCATTGAAAGATGCCACGATGGGATGGTTTATTGCCCAGAATTTGAAGTCTAAATTTGTACATCTGAATGGGAACTATCATTCGGATTTTAAGAAAGGCATCATCACCTATCTGAATAAATATCGTCCCGGTTTGAAGATTGCAACCGTATGCTCTGTGCGGCAGGATGATATAAAAAAATTAGGGGAAGAAAATGAAGGACGCGCGGATTTTTATATCTGTGTTCCAACTGATATGACCATGACATATTAGGATATTTCGAAAATTCTTCCTATCTTTGTACTAGAAAATGAGACATGAATCCATATACATCCGTGAGGGATGTTGGTTTGTGTCTCTTTTTTTATGGGTGTGAGAGTGTCTAATCAAAGTAATTGGTGCATGGGAAGAATAAAAGAAAAAAAGCGAGTGGCGGCAGCGAGTAGGGGACAGGTTCATTTGAATACTTTAGGTATTGATGCGGCAATCAAGGCTTACAGGACGGCAGTTCTTGATAGCGAACGGATGCAGGAAAAGATCCGGGAATTGATCCGTATGGGGGATTTTTGCCGGGAGGTTTGCCGGGATGAGGAGGCTCTTGATGCTTACGAGCGAGCCCTCTCGTGTTGTCGGGAGAACGAGAATAAGCGATCCCCCCGTTTCTGGGAGGTGGCTTGTTATTGTGCGTCCCGTGTGGATGAGTTATCGGCTCATCAGCGAAAAGATTGTTCGACAATGGTCAGTCTGGTTGATTTTTATGCAGATAATTTTGAGGGCGTGTCAAAAGCCTTTTGGCACACCCTCTAGTTTATAAAGTTTGTAAAGTTGAACCTTTGGTTCTGAAAGTTCATAAAGTCCGTTGAGCCTAGCGGGCATTTTCTCTACGGTAGCTTTGCTACCGATGAACCCGGTCCGAAAGACTTCCGTTACCTTATGAACTTTATAAACCTTATAAACTTTTGATACTTCTTTAAATCAGGTCGTGTGGATTAATTTTCCAAAAAGAATTTCAAATCATCATCCGCAGTCGTGATCCCGGCGATACCGAATTTTTCCACGAGTACTTTCGCCACGTTTGGAGAAAGGAATCCGGGTAAGGTCGGTCCGAGGTGGATGTTCTTCACTCCAAGATAGAGCAGGGCTAACAACACGATGACAGCTTTCTGTTCGTACCAAGCGATGTTGTAAACGATAGGTAATTCATTAATGTCTTTTACCCCGAAGATTTCCTTCAGTTTCAAGGCAATAACCGCCAGCGAGTAGCTATCGTTACATTGTCCGGCATCCAGTACTCTTGGAATACCGTTAATATCCCCAAGGGGTAGTTTGTTGTAACGGTACTTGGCACATCCCGCGGTAAGGATCACCGTGTCTTTCGGGAGTTTCTGGGCGAATTCGGTGTAATATTCCCGGCCTTTCATCCGGCCGTCGCATCCTGCCATAACGAAGAATTTACGGATAGCCCCAGACTTCACGGCTTCCACGACTTTGTCTGCCAGTGCGAACACTTGGTTGTGGGCGAATCCTCCAATGATACTTCCGGTTTCGATGGCCTTCGGTGCCGGGCATCTTTTAGCGTGTTCGATGATTTCACTGAAATCTTTCGGTTGGCCGGGCTTGCGCTCGATATGCTTGAATCCGGGGAAACCTGCCGATCCGGTCGTGTACACCCGGTCCTTGTAATTTGCATCCGGATGCGGGGGAACGATACAGTTCGTGGTAAATAGCATCGGGCCGTTGAAATGTTGGAATTCATACACTTGTCTCCACCACGAGTTACCGTAGTTTCCTGCGAAGTGTTTGTATTTCTTGAATGCCGGGTAGTAGTGTGCGGGGAGCATCTCGCTGTGGGTGTAGACGTCCACACCCGTGCCTTCCGTCTGTTCCAGAAGTTCGTACAGGTCTCGCAGGTCGTGACCGCTGATTAGGATACCGGGATTTTTCCGCACGCCGATGTCCACTTTCGTGATTTCCGGGTTACCGTAAGTGTCCGTGTTGGCTTTATCAAGCAAGGCCATGGCATCAACGCCATTTTTACCACATTCAAGAACCATCTGCACGAGTTGGTCGGCAGACAGAGGGAGCGTGGTGGCTACTAGTCCCCGGTCAATGAATTCGTAGATGGACGGGTTCTCGTGTCCGAGATTATAGGCGTGTTCCGTGTAAGCAGCCATTCCCTTCATCCCGTAGGTGAGCATCTCTCTTAAAGAACGGATGTCCTCGTTTTCGGTGGAGAGAACTCCCACGAATCCGGCTTTCGATTCCATTTCTTCCAATGTGTTGGCTGTCCAGAAGGCTCCCTCGAACGTGATCTTTTCGGGTTTCCCGCCTTTGTCGAGGAAGGTCTGTTTCAGTTGTTCCCGTAATTTGATAGCCTCTTTGATTTTTTCCACGAAACGTTGTTTGTCGAAGTTCGCGTTTGTGATGGTCATGAACAAGCCATCGAGAATAAAGCGATCTGCCGAGTGGTCAACGGCATCGAGGGCTCGGAGTTGTACCCGGTAGTGGGCGATCCCCTTTAAGATAAATAGTAGTAAGTCCTGTAAGTTAGCGACATCCGGTGTCTTTCCGCATACGCCGCGGACCGTGCATCCGGTTCCTTTTGCTGTTTCTTGGCATTGATAACAAAACATTTTTTCCATGGTCTAGTGTGTTTGATAAATAATTTCTTTAATTGTTTGTCGCGAATGTACGGGTGCGATAAAACAATAGTTGTAATATAAATTACAAACGTGAATTTAATTTTCAATAATTTATACGAGAGTGAATGAAAAAGGTTAAAAGTAAGATAAGGTGTTAAAGAAGAAAGTGATACATTTGTGTATCATTTAAAAGATAACAAGAGCATGGATATAGCACGACTTTTCGATTGCCCTTTATGCACGGGAATTCCCGAACGGGAGAGGGAGCAGTTTATAGAAGGATTTGATTATAGCGTGAAGAGCTATATGAAAGGGGAAGTGGTTTTCCGGCAGGGAGACGTGTGCCGGTTCCTTTATATCTTGCTGGAGGGGGAAGTCGAGGCGGAAATGACGGATGATTCGGGAGCCATGTTACGAATTGAGGCGATCCGGGCGCCGAGAGCGCTTGCCCCAGCGTTCCTTTTTGCCGAGGACAATCATTTCCCGGTGACGGCTACCGTTTCGGAGAAGGCCGACGTGTTTATTGCCACGAAAGAATCCGTGTTCCGTCAGATGGGGCGTTATGAAAGTTTCCTGCGTAATTTTCTGTCCGTGAACGCGAACCGGACAACTTTCCTTACCGGGCGTTTGCAGTTTCTGTCATTCAAGACGATCCGGGGAAAATTGATTCATTATATTCTGGAACTGGCCTCCCCCGATAAGAAAAAGGTGTTGTTGGGAAAGTCACAGCAGGAATTGGCCGAATATTTCGGGGTGACCCGTCCGGCATTGGCTAAGGTGTTGTACGAGCTGGCTGACGAGGGGATGATTTCCGTGAATCGCCGGGAAATTATCATTCTGGATCGGGAGAAGATGCGGAGGGCCTTGAGTTAGCCTGTCGTGCTGTCTTGTCGGGTATGAGGGGGAAAGAGTTTGTCAGTTATTGTAAAAGGGGGATATAAAATTAAACATTTTTTCGTCGTTTTCGTTAACACGATAACCGGGCGGATGATCATTCGGACATCTGGCTGGGGGCATATCGTGAACTTAAATTGTGATAAAATGAGTCTTAAAGAACAATACTGGAGATATTCCCTCGTGGCAATTATTCTGTTGCTGGGGATTCTTATATTTTTTCAAATTCTGCCGTTTTTCAGCGGGATTCTGGGTGCCATGACGATTTATATCCTTCTGCGTAACCAGATGTTGTATTTGACGGAAAAGAAACGGATGAAACGTAGTATCATGGCTATTCTTCTGTTATGCGAGACGATTCTTTGTTTTCTTATCCCCCTGTCGATTGTCGTGTGGGTATTCGTGAACAAGTTACAGGCCATAAACCTTGACCCGCACAGTTTGATTGCCCCGGTGGAACATGTGGCTGAGCTGATCCGGGAAAAAGTAGGGTATGATCTTTTGAGCAAAGGGAATATAGATACGATATTGGCTGCCTTGCCGAAAGTCGGTCAGTTGCTGATGGGGAGTATCAGTAGTTTTGCCATTAACGTGGTGGTGTTGCTTTTCGTGCTTTATTTCATGCTGATTGGCGGGCGGGATATGGAGGAGTATGTGAGCGAGATCCTGCCGTTTAATAAACGGAATAAAAAGAATATATTACACGAGTTCAACATGATCGTGAAGTCGAACGCGATCGGAATTCCCCTGCTTGCCGTGATTCAAGGGGCCGTTGCCATGCTGGGATATTTTATATTCGGGGCTCCGAGTCCCGTGTTGTGGGGATTCTTGTCCTGTTTTGCCACGATTATCCCGATTGTCGGGACGGCGTTGATCTGGGTCCCGCTGGCGTTGTACATGGGGATGACTGGACATTGGGGAATGGCGATCGGCTTGGCAGCCTATGCTCTGGTCGTGATCTCGAATGTCGATAACCTGGTTCGGTTCATGTTGCAGAAGAAGATGGCGGACACTCACCCGTTGATTACGATTTTCGGGGTGGTCATCGGACTTTCCCTGTTTGGTTTCATGGGGGTGATCTTCGGACCTTTGCTCCTGTCGATATTTGTCTTTTGCGTGAACATTTTTAAAGTGGAATACCTGGAAGGGGAGGGACGGACGAGATCCAAGATATACAAGCCTTGATTCGTTTTGTTTACAGATGGTAATGAATGGGGTGTGCTATCCTTTTTTCGGGGTATTACTATCACAAGCCCGTTTCTACTCTCGACCAATAGCGTTACCCCGTCATCTCGAGGTGGGGGAATGGCGGGAGTGAAAGGGGTATATCTTCGATAACAATGGGTGTTCTCTGTTTACTTCCGGAATGTCATTTCGTGATTGCGGGAATTAGGGAGGATGTTTAGGGAAAGTTCGGGAATCACGGGGAAGCGTAAACCGTAATTTAGGTATGAATACCAGTAATTCGTGTACATACGGGTTGGGAGTATTTGCTTATTTTTGCGATAGATTTAATTTTGAGTTGTATTTATGAGATTAATAAAAAGTTCAAGAAAGCGTATGGTACTATGGATTATTCTGTCGATCGTGGTGGTTATGGCCATTGTCGGGATTGTTTTCGTGAATCAGCCAAGTTTCGGGAGAATCCCCCGGGGAGAACGGCTGGCAAGGATTGAACGTTCGCCGAATTACCGGGACGGGGCTTTTCGCAATATACATGAAACTCCTTTAATGACCTCGGATAAGGGGCGTTTACGGGGATTACTGGATTTCGTTTTTAAGGATAAGACTGGACTGCAACCGGACACGGCGTTGACCGTGGTGAAAACGGATTTACGGCAGATCAACCCGGAAGAGGACGTGCTGGTGTGGTTCGGACATTCATCTTATCTGCTTCAAGTGGATGGAAAACGGGTACTCGTGGACCCGGTGTTCTGCATGGCTTCCCCGGTGTCTTTTATTAACAAGCCATTCAAGGGAACGGACGTTTATCACCCGGAGGATATGCCGGATATTGATTATCTTGTTATTTCCCATGATCATTGGGATCATCTGGATTATCATACCGTGCGGGCGTTGAAAGACCGGATCGGGAAGGTGATTTGCGGTTTGGGTGTCGGCGAGCATTTCGAGTACTGGGGGGTTGACAAGGAGCGCATTATCGAGTTGGATTGGGAGGAAGAGGTTCGTTTGGATTCCGGTTTTGTCATGCATTGTCTGTCAGCCCGGCATTTTTCGGGGCGGGGACTTTCCGCCAATAAAACGCTGTGGGCCTCGTTCTTGCTTGAAACTCCTTCCCGGAAGATATATTTGGCAGGAGATGGCGGTTACGACACGCATTTTGCCCGGATCGGGGATTGTTTTCCGGGTATAGATTTGGCCATTCTTGAAAACGGACAGTATAACGAGGGATGGAAGTATATCCACTTGATGCCTGATTACTTGACCCGGGCAGCCTTGGACCTGAAAGCGAAGAAGGTGATGACCGTGCATCATTCCAAGTATGCGCTGGCCCATCATCGTTGGGATGAGCCGTTACGGAACGAGATGAACATGGCAAAGAACGACTCGTTACACGTGTTGATTCCTGTGATTGGCGAGGTCGTGAGGTGGGGAGAGTAGTTCTTGGAAAATGGTTCGTTTTGTAAACCAAATGATTTAGTGAATTTTATTCCTTCGCATGGATATTATTTTTTATTTTTGCTTGTAAATATATTGGAGGATGGTATTATGGTAAAACAGGATTATCTCGTGCGCATGATTCAAGAAATTATTTCTGCAATCGCTAGGGCTATATTGAACAAGAAGAAGATTCGTCAGCAGGATCGGGACGAGTATGACTTGTTGACGCAGCAAATGTTGGGATTTCCCGTGAAGGAGCTGGCGACGATGGATGTGCAGGAACTGATTGACCGGTATGCCAACGAGGAAGACAGGATTGGTAAGCTTGAACTCGCATCCGTGTACCTGTTGAGATTTTCTGAGGAAGTGGAGGATGATATTTTATTGAAGTCGAAACTACGTCAGGATGGGATTCGTTTGCTTAAATATGTTCAGCAGGAAGATACAAACTTTTCAATACAACGGGATTGTCTGATCCGGATGTTGGAAACGAATCAGTAAAATTTGGGATGTCGTTTGGGAATGTCGGGATAATGTTCTACTTTTATAACTCGTCATTTGGTTTGATTGTATAGAAAAGGTTGTGGTTGAAAGAAAGTACGAAAATAAAAAGTAGAAGAAATGATACAAATTCAACATTATGAATCTCCCTGTGGAGAGCTGATTCTTGGCTCTTTCGAGGGTAAACTTTGTTTGTGTGACTGGATGTTTGAAAAACGCAGGGCATCTATTGATAAACGAATTCAGAAAGCGCTAGGGGGCGATTACGAAGAGGGTGTTTCTGACGTGATCCGGGAAACAATCATCCAGCTTGACGAATATTTTGCTCGTCAGAGGAAAACGTTTGATATTCCGCTCGTCTTTACGGGAACGGAGTTCCAGAATTCGGTGTGGCAGGAGTTGCTGAATATACCATACGGCAAAACGGTGTCTTATGGTGAGTTGGCTAAAAAGTTGAGAAACCCGAAAGCTGTTCGTGCCGTGGCTGCGGCTAATGGTGCGAATCCTATTTCGATTTTTGTTCCTTGTCATCGGGTGATTGGGGGTAACCATAAATTGGTTGGTTACGGGGGAGGCTTGGAGGCTAAAAAGGGATTGCTGGATTTGGAGATGGGGGTGCAAAGTTTGTTGAATGGTATGCGGTAAAATTGTGCATAATAGCTATGTTTGTGAGAATAAAGCTAGGGGCATGATGAACAAAATGCAATTAAATTTTAATATCGGAAATAGAATATTTAGCGGTGATTCTTCGGAGTTACCGTTATTTTTATGTTCAGATATTTATAGGTAATTAATTACCTATATTTGTAATATGATCAATATATGAGTTGAACGAGGCAAACAACGATATGTTGAATGAGGCGATGAAAATGCAACGGTGACTCGAATTAATGCAGTTGATCCTGACGGATATGCGGGAAGAGAGTAAAAATTGTGGGGTGTTGGAGTTTGTCACGTCACCAGTACAAGTAATGCCATTGGAGCCGTCATTGTTTTTCGGTCATGGCGGTTGGGCGGCTTCATTTGTTCGTAAACAGACTGTAATATGAAAGAGAAAATTGATGCGTTGAAAGAGACTTTTTTTATTACTGCCGGAATGGGCGGATCGCTATAATTATTTTGTTGAGCTGGGGGAATCTTTACCTACAATGCCCGTGGCATTTCAAGTACCGGAGAACCGGATTGCTTGCAATTCGATGTTGTATTTCTACGTGTGCCATACTAAGACCTTTGCTATATATTTGCTTCTGCCAATGCCGTGATACTTGCTGGGTTGGCCGCTATGCTTTTTAACCTCTGCAACGGGGTATCACGGAAGGACATCCGGGATAATATGCCGTATCTACTTGCTACCTTAAAAGAATTGGGGTTGATTGATAATCTCACGCTGTCGAGGCGTGTGGCACTATT
>OBWV01000013.1_pt1 | contig 239521 bp, 182 predicted proteins | sample 1495351 | NCBI WGS metagenome assembly OBWV01 (sample SAMEA2580122, study PRJEB22360) | human gut metagenome | biome: human gut; feature: human-associated habitat; material: faeces | place: Denmark | collected 2008/2010 | reverse complement strand
CATCAGCCGGTCTTTGGTGTGTTTTGCGGGGGGCGGGGGAGCCGATAGCCTATAGTCTGTTGGCATTAGATAAACTACGTAATCGTGCGGACGGACAGGTAGAGAAACATCGCACTCTTTTTACTCAACGTTATTTGGAACCTGCACGTGATTTGGTCACTCGTTTATTGGCTGATCCGTCGTTGGTTTCTGACGAATTGATTTGTCGTATTACTGGCATTACTTCCGATGAACTTGCTAAAGCACATGAAATCAATAAATCCCGTAATACTCCCCAAGGCATGATGGCCATGATGATGGCATTAGCTGAAGAGGCTCCGGCTGAGGCTAAAACACATGCTGATATGAGCGGTGGAATAATGCAGGCTGACCAAAGCGTACGTTCGAAAAGGAATAGCATATCTGAGTCAATGAAAGAGAAAATGAAGGAAATAGCGAAAGGTATGAATCCTGAGAAAGCTATGGAACTTGCAAAAAGAATGGGTGCAAGCCCTGAAGCTTTAAAGAAAATGGAAACAGGAATGTACAAGAGCCATGCTGTAGGTATGAATACACTGGCCAAAGATACGGTTACAATGAAAACAACTTCTCGAGGAAAACGTGAAAAAGCGGATAGTGATAAATTCGGAGGCATGGAAGCGATGATGAAAGTTATGATGTCCAAGAAAAAAGAATACTCTAAAGAGGAGATAAATTTTGCTTTGGCTGTCATGGAAGTAGAACGCACTTTGAAGAATGTGGGTAATTATAAGAGTGCTCTTTTGGAAAGTCCGGAAAGAGAATTGACCTCTATGGTTAATGCGTTGAATGGAGGATATACACAACCTTCACCGGGTGGCGATCCTATCGCCAATCCTAATACTTTACCTACGGGACGAAATCTTTTTGCTATCAATGCTGAAGAAACTCCGTCGGAATCTGCATGGGAGAAAGGGAAACAATTGGCTGACAATACTATCGAAATGTATCGTCGTCGTCATAATGACTCTATTCCCCGTAAAGTAAGCTATACATTATGGAGTGGAGAATTTATAGAAACCGGTGGCGCTACTATTGCACAGGTATTGTATATGTTAGGTGTAGAGCCTATTCGTGATACGTTCGGACGCGTGACGGATCTTCGTTTGATCCCTTCGGCAGAATTGGGGCGTCCTCGTATTGATGTTGTGGTGCAAACTAGCGGGCAGTTGAGAGATATTGCCGCTTCACGCCTGTTCCTTATCAACCGTGCCGTAGAGATGGCTGCCAATGCTAAAGAGGATCAATTTGAAAATCAAGTGGCGGCAGGTGTTGTGGAAGCTGAACGTGTATTGATAGAAAAAGGTCTGACTCCGAAAGAAGCCCGCGAAATGTCTACTTTTCGTGTGTTTGGAGGAGTGAATGGCAATTATGGTACGGGTATACAAAGTATGGTGCAATCTGGTGACCGTTGGGAAAGTGAAGAGGAAATCGCCGATGTTTATTTGAATAATATGGGTGCTTTTTATGGTAGTGAAAAGAATTGGGAAACTGTCCGCCAATTTGCTTTGGAAGCTGCTTTGACACGTACGGATGCGGTTATTCAGCCACGTCAAAGCAATACATGGGGTGCATTAAGCCTGGATCATGTGTATGAGTTTATGGGAGGTATGAATCTTGCTGTCCGTAATGTGACCGGTAAAGATCCCGATGCGTATCTGAGCGACTATCGTAATCGTAACAATGCCCGTATGCAAGAGGTGAAAGAAGCTATTGGCATAGAGAGTCGTACCACAATATTCAATCCTGCTTATATTAAGGAAAAAATGAAAGGGGAGGCCGGCGCAGCTAATACTTTTGCTGAGATTGTGCAAAATACGTATGGCTGGAATGTCATGAAACCTCAGGCTGTTGATAAGGAAATGTGGAATGAGATATATGATGTGTATGTAAAGGATAAATTTAACTTGGGAGTGCAGGGTTATTTTGAAAAGCAGAACCCTGCTGCTTTGGAAGAAATGACTGCGGTAATGATGGAAACTATCCGTAAAGGAATGTGGCAGGCTAGCGAGCAACAGATAGCGGATATTGCCAAACTACATACCGATTTGGTGAATAAATATAAACCGTCTTGTTCAGGTTTTGTTTGTGATAATGCAAAATTACGTCAGTTCATAGCTTCTAAAATGGATGCACAGACTGCATCCCGGTATAAGGAAAACATCAGTCAGATACGTGAAGTTGCTGCTTCAAAAGAGCAAAAGGGTATGGTGATGAAAAAAGAAGAGATGAATACAGTCGGTACGGAACAACAGACGAATACGGTAAGCAATACTGTTGTTTGTGTTGTAGTGGTGGCTGCTGTTCTTGTTTTAATTGTATTGGTGCGTTGTCGCCGTAAAAAAATGCAGGAATAACAGGCTATGGAAACAATTGTAGTTGTTCTTATGATATTGGTCTGTTTCAATTTTATGATGAAACAGACATTCCGCAAACGAGGATCGGTTGCAGCAATAGCTGTTGTAGCCGCCCTTTTTGTGGGGCTGATGTGCCCATATGCAATTCAGCAGTCTAAGACACAGATTGCTGATTGGCTGGCAGATGTCCAATTGATGCTTGACACTTCGGTGGTGCTTACAGTGGAAGTTGCCTTACAGATGGCTTTTTGTATGTTGGCTGTTCATGTGCTTACTACAGGTCCTGTTAAGAAACGTACTCTTTGGGCTTACCGTGCTTTACGTTGGTTTCCGGGTATTTTGATATTTCCTGTCTTGTTTAGCGGATTGGTATATCTTATCTTCTCTTTTCCGGGTGTTTCCTTTTCTCTTGTCGCATGGAGTATGGCGGTAGGTGTATTGATATTAATTTCTGTAGGCACATTGTTTCTTCGTTATCTCTTGCCGGAAAAGGAATTACGGTTGGAACTATTGTTCCTCACTAATGCATTGACCGCCATATTGGGAATTATTGCTACTGTAAATGGTCGTACCGCCGTAACAGGTATAAGCGAGGTGGATTGGGGGGCATTGACCGGCTTGATAATTATGCTGGCAGGTGGAGGACTCATTGGATTGGTTATATATAAATATAGACGAATAAAAACAAACATTTAAAACTTACTGACATTATGAATCTTATATCAGACATTCTGTTTTGGATTTCGAACGGACTTTTAGTTCCTGTTGTTGTATTGCTTATTGTTCTTTTCATCCGTTCGCTATTATTGATAGGCAGTTTTTTCGGGCAATATTTGGCTATTCGGCGTACAGATGCGTTGTTGCGTCAACAGCTTGATGCACTGACTATAGATACTTTGCCCGAATTGGAAAGCAAACTTCCAGTGAAGTCGAACTCGTTGGTCATTGTGTATATCCGTCGGGTGTTGGGGTCAAAAGACCGTCCGGCACATGTGCAGCGTCTGTTGGCTGATTTTGAAATTACTGCTGATAAGGATTTGGCTATTTCAAAAACATTGACTAAGATGGGACCGATGCTTGGATTGATGGGTACATTGATTCCAATGGGACCTGCTTTGGTGGGACTTTCTACTGGTGATATCGCTTCTATGGCATACAATATGCAAGTCGCTTTTGCTACAACTGTAGTTGGTCTGTTTTCTAGTGCCATCGGTTTCATAACTCAACAGGTGAAGCAACGCTGGTATTTGCAGGATATGACTAATCTGGAATTCCTTTCTGAATTGCTCACTGAAAAACATACAGCTTGAGATGAAACGTAATTTATTAAGAAAAGAGGAGGATAGTGACCCGATGAGCGTGGTCAGCAATCTGTTTGATGTGGCGATGGTGTTTGCGGTAGCGTTAATGGTAGCCTTGGTTACCCGTTATAATATGACTGAAATGTTTAGTCAGGAGGATTTTACGATGGTGAAGAATCCGGGTAAGGAAAACATGGAAATTATAACCAAGGAAGGGCAGAAGATAAACCGCTATACACCTTCTGAGGATCAGGATGCCAAAAGCGGAAAGAAGGGTAGAAAGGTGGGGATTGCATACGAATTGGATAATGGGGAAATTATTTATGTGCCCGAAGATTGATTGGGGAGTTATGGTTGATTGATTTTTTCTTCTTCAATCGAAGAGGTGTAGGCTGTATTTCATATTCAGTATTACGCCTCTTTTTATTTTGAATATTTACTGATTACAAGTAGCGGTCTGTCCGTTTAGTTACGCATTTCGAAACAACTCTCCTTTGATATTTGTTATTATTACAAATAACTCACTCATATAAGAACTATAATGATGCAAAATGAACTAAACACAAGCTTGATTGAAGCTGTAAAAGAAAAACTGCCACTTAAAGAAAATCTGGCCAATCTGTTAATAGATACTTTGTATATCGGTAAAGAGGCTATTTATCGGAGGTTGCGTGGTGAGGTCCCTTTTACATTAGAGGAAGCTGCTTTGATATCAAGAAAGTTAGGTGTTTCATTAGATAATGTAATAGGAGTCTGTTTCAGTTCCAATGCCGTATTCGATTTGAATGTGGTGGATCATGAAGATCCGTTTGAAACTTACTATTCATTATTAAAAAAGTATGTCAATGTGTTACATGCTTTGCAAAACGATCCTTCCTCTTCCATGGGTACTTCTTCCAATATTATCCCCCAAACACTTTCTTTGAAACATAAATCATTGTCTAAGTTTCGCCTCTTTAAATGGATGTATCAAAACAAGCATATTCAGTGCAAGCATTTTGACAAGGTGGAAGTTCCTCAAAAAATATATGATATTCAAAATGATTTTGTATCTGCTACCGGACATATACATTCTGTGGATTATATCTGGGATAGCATGATTTTTCATCATCTGATAAATGACATACAGTATTTTGCTGGGATTCATCTTATCACAGAAGAGGACAAACATCAGATTAAAGAAGAACTATTGCAACTGACCGACGAATTGGAAGACTTGGCTTCTAAGGGAAAGACAGAAGCAGGTAACAGTGTACATATTTACGTGTCTCATATTAATTTTGAAGCCACCTACAGCTATCTGGAGGCTGATTCGGTACAACTCAGTTTGATACGGGTGTATTCTATCAACTCCATTACTACGCAGGATTGTGGAATGTTCCTCAGTTTGAAAGAATGGATACAGTCACTGAAGAAATTCTCGACTATGATTTCAGAGAGTGGAGAGATGCAGCGTATACAGTTTTTCCAACAACAACGTGAAATAATAAGCACTTTATAATAGTTTCCTATTTACGAAAAACGAAATAGGAAAGAAATTCTGTTTACTGAAAATGAAAGTAAATAATCTGTTTATTTACTTTTTTCGTTATCTGTTTTCTTATTCCTCAATTGGTCGTGAATCAGAAAGATAGAAAGTCTTTCATCTCTGTTTTAGAGCATAGAATTCCCATTTCCATAACTTAAATTTGCAGTCTGTTTGTTAATAACCAAAGAAGGGGAAAAGAATGAAGAATAAGATTGTGAATGAACTGATTACAGCCATGAAGGCACGTGTTCCTGAAAAGCAGAATTTGGCAGGCTATCTGGCAGATACATTATGTATGGGAAAGGAAGCCGTTTACCGCAGGCTACGGGGAGAGGTTTCTTTTACCCTTGAAGAAGTTGCCTTGATCTCTCGAAGACTGGGTATTTCCATTGATCAGATTATAGGAAATCACCTTTCGGACAGAGTGACCTTTGATTTGAATTTATTGAAGTCTTCTGATTCAATGGAAGGCTATTATGAGATAATCCATCGTTATCTGCAAATTTTTGATTATGTGAAAAAGGATGAAACAACAGAAGTTTATACTGCTTCCAATTTGCTGCCGTTTACTCTTTATTCTGAATATGAGTATCTGTCTAAATTTCGTCTTTGTCGTTGGATTTATCAGAATGGTGAGATCAAGACTCCTAATTCTTTAAGAGATATGCAGGTGGAAGACCGGATTGTGAGTGCACATAAGAAACTATGTGAAAGCGTGAAGAAATGCCGGAAAACGCATTTTATATGGGACACGAACATCTTTTATTCTTTTGTAAAGGAGATAAAATACTTTGCCGTTCTTAAACTGATAACCGATGATGATGTATTGCATTTGAAAACCGAGCTGTATCAGTTGCTTGCCATGATGGAGGAACTTTCGGTAACGGGAGAATTCAGTGAAGGCGGAAAAGTTTGTTTTTATCTTTCTAATATTCATTTTGAGGCTACCTATAGCTATATAGAAAAACGGGATTTTCAAATAAGTTTATTGCGGGTGTATTCCATCAATTCAATGGATTCACAAAGTTTTTATATCTGCCGGATGCAATGTAACTGGATCCAATCATTAAAGCGTCATTCTATCTTGATTTCAGAGAGTGGCGAGATGCAACGCATGGATTTTTTACAAAAACAACAAGCTATTATCGATAGTTTGTAAAGAGTGCCATTTGCCACGAATTACGAATATCGCAACTTTTTTATCCGGATAGTGCGTACAATGCAAAAATCTATTTGGATGGAGCTTGTTTTTTATATTTTGCAACAGCCGCTTGCACTCATTGCATAATAAGTTGTCAGTCAGTTGGATTATTGTCTGTTTCAGAAATGAATATAATTCACAGCCTCACTCTATTTCCCGATATTTGCAGTATAAGAATTAGATGAGTATTCATGTTAGATGGAAGGGGATAATGAATGATGAAAAGAGATAATAAAACCTATAGAAACTGGCTCTGCTTACTGTGGCTGGCTGTCTTTACTTCTTGTATGGATGAAACTTTCACCGCTAGCGATGTGGAAGGTACATTTATATCTATTAGGGGAATGGCACCTCATACGGGTAGTGTGCATTCAGGGACTCCGGAAGATTATATCATTCATACGCTCCGTGTTTTGGCATTTGACAAAACGACGGGTGATAAAGTAACCAACCTATTTTATAATGCACATTCCGGTGATATTATTCGTCATCCCATTGATGTAGGAAGTTACGATTTTGTGTTTTTGGCCAATGAGCCGGCTTATCAACCGGTCCGGACTTTATTGGATGCTATCACTCATTATGGTGATTTGAATCATATAGCCTATCCCGCTGATTTTTTCTCATCAGAACAAATTATTCCAATGATGCAGGAAATAAAGAATGTGACCGTGTTATCCGGCGGACAGGGAGCGACATTGGAAGATAATACAACAGTATCTATATTGCAATTGGCTCTTGAAAGAATGGGGGTACGGGTAGATGTCATATTGAGGGCTGAAGATGATTTGGAGCAGGCATTTAAAGGAATAATGTTCAGTAATTTGCCGAATCTTGTTCCGCTGACAGCCACTTATGATGGTCCGGCTATTGAACGGAGTGTGATACGTACATTTACTGTGGTTGATGACGGAAGTTATTTCACCCAAGGTACCCCGACAGCCGAATGGGATTGGGAGAAAAAGGTGAACCGTATCATCCTGCCTGCCAATGACCCTCTTTCCGTTACTAATGAAAGTGAGGCTGTAAACTTTACAATAGATATGGGGGATAATTATAATCCGTCTTGCAAATTGAAGATTGCTTCGAATCCGGTAACTTATAGCTTACCCAAGAATACAAAATTGGATTTGACCGGATATATTAAGGAGCCGTTGATGGTGAACATAGAGGCGTCTGAATGGGAGAATGTGGATGAAGATTGGAATATATCAGGTATTAAGGTACTGAATGTATCGGACTTGGAGGTCAGTATTACTGATTTTAATGGAGCACGTATTTCCTTTACCTCTAATATGCCGGTAGTCAAAGTGATGCCTCAACTTTATGTGGGAGCCGGGGGATTAGCAGCAGAAACAGAAAAGGTATTCAATGATTTGGTGTTGCTAAATGGAGATGTGAAAGACAGTGGAACCACGATAACCTATACTACCTCTCGTTTCTCATATATCTATGATAAGGCATCTCAAACCGGAACGGGCTATATGGATGTGTTGTTGGATGAGCAAAACATAATGGGTACACAGGAAACTTATCGGATTTTTTTGTCTGCTGAAGATGAAGACGGAGGTAGCCTGCAAAGAGAGATAAAAGTTCATGCCAGTCAACACGGGAAACGTTTTGAATTTAATCCGTATGGAACCGGCTATATAGGCGCTTTTTTTAGAAATGATGAACAGGGTGAAAGAATTATTACCGGACAGCAGAAAAGGAGGGACGGAACAAATGAACGTCCTCAGGATTTAGGTACACTCGGTCTATGGAAAGCGGAAGTGGAAGAAGGGAATTTCATTGTTCTGAGCTCTACTCCAAGCTTTGATCCGAATGTCGGGACTGATAATCCGGGAGTCGCAGAGCATTATAAGGTGCTTCCTAATAAGTATAAGGGAGAAAATGGAACTTATGTGGAAGGTAGGGGACGTATCTATTTCCGTATGGGAGTAACGGGAAAAAATACCGGAACGACCCCTAGGTATGCTAAAGTGAAAATTCAATGGTATGGAGGAAGATATGGGACAGGAGATGATGAATTGTGGTATAATACCGAGTATATGTATATCCGGCAGGGAGAAGCGGATGATTACATCATGAGGCCTGGAACTGTAGATGCCATATCCAAGGGACCGTCACAGGGGAAAGCACGTGATTATGCTCGCAAAATATCGCCTTTCAATCTGACGGCTCCTGCTTATCTGAATGGTGGAAATGAACCCTATGCAAAAGTTGATGTGAAACAAGGAAGGTTTGTGAAATATCCCACTCAGGCAGGAGCATTTTTTCAATGGGGGCTTCCGAAGGATGCTGATCAGGACTATTTCCGTTTGGCTTACCATCCTACAGCCTATACTGTGAACCATTGGATTAAGGATATACAGTTTTTTAATAGTACATCCGAATTGTTTTTACCGGTATGGGGAACAGCGCCTATACCAGCAGAAGATATTTATGACTATGGGTATAAGGAAATATTTGAAACTTGTCCTGACGGATACCATCGTCCTTCTGACGGATATATTGACAGAATAGCTTATAACGGACCATATCCTAATAATATAGATCAGGATGGCGATCATGTCATTGTGAAGGCAAATACGAACAAGGATGTCATAAAGACAGTACTTACGGATTATAGCGTTGAAATAGCATTTTCTGAATTGCGGCAATCCTTATTTAAGAATCCACTGAGTGGAGATGCTGGATTAAATGAGAATATTGGCGGATATGACGGTTCGCCGGAAGTAGGAGGGATTAAAGTAGACCGATATCAGAACTTTTGGCAAAGTAGGACTGATGTGGATGAAGCGCGAGAGCATATAACCTTCTTGATAGGCTTCTATGCTGATGGCTTTTTTGACCGCAGACCTATTAAGATGGGGTCAGCTGACGGTAGTTATCCTTATTGTGTATCATCGGGTAACGCACAGGCAGCTTATTTGGGAATTCTAGTATATAATGAGGCGAATAATGCTTCTGTCTTTTTTCCGTCAGCAGGAAGACGCCAGAATAAGGATAGTAGTCTGGAATTTACAGGACAGACCGGCTATTACCATACCGCTTCTATAGCTGCGTCTTCTGCCGAAGATCCTCATGCTGTGTGGAGCATGTCTCTGGGTAAGTGGCCGAATCCCGGTTTGATGTATCAGTTGCCGACCTTTGGTCAGTCTATCCGTTGCGTCAGAGATGAAGTAATTAGTAGAAAGTGATGATATGTATTTAATGAAATGAGAAAATGAAAGAATTTGTATTATATATAGTTTGTCTTTGGTGTCTGGCTTTTCTAATGTCAGGCTGTGAAGATTCTATCCACCTATCGGAGCGGCCTGATAATAATAAGCCTCAAGCAGATAAGGTGCAGATTGAAATCTTTGCCCGTGCGAATTCATATCATTATCCTACAGTCCGTACCATGGATGATGAAGATAGGGTAGGGAAGACTCCATGGATATTGGTATTCAATGGAGAAAATGCAAATGCCACCTTTGTAGAGGCGGTACAGGCTTTTGAGATGGTGGGAAAAAGGTATGTCATATTGACCAAACAGTCCGGCAATAGCAAGTATCAGTTACTGATATTGGCGAATCCATTGAATGATAAGTTTTATTATGGAAATAATGTGACTGAATATTTATTTACAGAATCGGATCTACGGATGAATATGATACCGGGGATAACGACATTGTCCGAAGTTTGTGCCAAAATCCTGACTGAACCGTTAGAAAGCCCTGCAACCTCTGTCATTCCTTTTAGTAATGACGGAAAGACTATTCCTATGAGTTATTTGCTTGGAGTAGACAAAATAGATACTACAACACGGATTGAAAATAGTGATGGGAGTACTATAGAGCTCATTCGTGTAGCAGCAAAAGTGGTGGTAGCTAATAAAGCCGATAACTTTTATTTGAAAGGAATTACAGCAGTAGTCAATGTACCTCGACAAGGGCGATTGCATAATCAGGATGGTACAGTTATGAATAATATGGCAAACTTGACGGAATATTGTCAGACTGGTTATGGTTCTTCTTTGGTAGTGACGGATAATTCGGCGGTGGGACAAAGTACGGAAATGAAACCGTTATATTTGTATGAGTCCGATATTCAGAACAATACCTACTTGATTGTGGAAGGAACTTATGAGAATAAAGACTATTTCTATAAGTTGGTGCTGGTTGATGGAAACTATAATCTCATGGATATTTTGCGCAATCATTCATACACATTTACCATTATCAAAGCTAAGGGGCCCGGTTATGATACGGTAGAGGATGCCAAGGCATCCAAAGCTTCCAATGTTGATTTGGATTATAAGTTATCAGTTGATGATAGTTACTCTTATGAAATGATATCCAACAATGATTTTTATTTGGGGGTAAGTAATTCAGTATTTATAGCTTATGCCAGTGAAGATAAAATTTATGAAGTAACTAGTGTGGCTACTAATTGTAAAACGAACTTTCCTAATTCATGTCGTATTGGTGATAATCATATAGAAGTGGATGATGCTTTTTCACTGATTAACCCGGTTGATGGGGCAAGAATACCTATAGTGGAAGGGAGTACACCTGACCCTAATATTACTCAGGTAGAATCCTTAATCACTTCCAAATTGAGGCTGCATGAAGATTATCAGACGGATGAGGGAGGAATTTATAGGAAGAACGCATACATCACCTTGAAATTAGGCAATTTGGAGAAAAAGATTCGCGTCAGGCAAAGACTTGCTGTACCCCAAGAAGGGCTGATTTTGAAATATATGCCTACTACTGAAGATGTGGATAGTTATGATATGAATTTTTATTGTCTGACTGCTTATGTGGAGGATGGGGCCGATAATCCCAAGACTTGGATAAAGCTACGTCCTTCATCAAGCGATGGACGGAATATAACAGATCGGATAACAGTAGATGATGGGAAAATTTATATGGAGGTAACAGCTAATGAAGGGACGGCATCCCGAAACGGCTTGGTGTATCTGACCACTATAAAAGCTCCTGATAATTCTTCCGGTATCCGTACCACACAGCGTGTTAAGATTAATATCACTCAGAAAGGTAAAACGATTGTCTCAAATTAAAAGTAATGTAGATGAAAAAGAAAATACTATTCATTCTCTTTATATCGGGTTGTTTTCTGACCGGAAGTAATGCACAGAGTATTGCAGTGAAGAGCAATCTGCTCTATGATGCCACTTCAACTCTAAATATGGGAGTGGAATTGGGATTGTCACGTCAGTGGACTTTGGATGTTCCCCTCAACTATAATCCTTGGAAACCGGGTAATGGCAGGCGTTTGCGTCATTGGGGAATACAACCGGAAGCCCGTTATTGGTTTTGTGAGCGTTTCAATCGCACGTTTGTGGGTTTGCATGGTCATTATGCCGATTTCAATGTAGGAGGATTTCCTGATTGGGGATTCATCAGTAAGAATATGCAAGACAATCGTTATCAGGGATACCTGTATGGCGGAGGCATTTCAATAGGACATTCATGGATTTTGAAGAAACGTTGGAGTTTGGAGGCGTCTTTGGGAATAGGATATGCGCATATTGTATATGATAAGTATCCTTGTGCGGAATGTGGCACTAAACTGAAATCAGGTAGAAGAAACTATTTTGGTCCTACAAAGGCAAGTATATCACTTATTTATATAATCAAATAATTGAACCATAATGAAAAGAAATAGATATATCATAGCATATGTACTGCTTGCTTTTTGCTTTATCAAGCATCCGGTTGTAGGACAGAACCGCTCTTTTACAGGTACTGTCACTATACATCCCGTACGCTTGGAACAGGTGGGTGATTCACTCTATATAGAAATGGATATGGTGTTGGAAGATGTAAAGATGAACACATCTCGTGGCGCTGATTGGATTCCTCAATTGGTTTCTGCATCATGTACTCTTAATTTACCGCGTATTTCATTGAAAGGAAGAGATGAATACAAAGCTTATGAACGATATCTGACTCTTATGACTAACCGGGAAAAAGCAAGTTATGACTTCCCCTATATTGTGAAAAAGATAGTTGGAAGGAAAAATGCGATGATTTCTTATCAATATCACTTGCCTTACGAGACATGGATGGCAGATGCCTGTCTGAATATACGGCGTGACGAGTGCGGTTGCGGTGAAACTGCATGGATGGAAATAGAACCTTTGATGGAAAAAGTAACATTGGAGTATCCTCTGATTCCCTATGTGATAACTCCTCATCTGGCCTATATCAGGCCTGTTGTAGAACAGGTAAAACAGAGAGATGTACAGGCGGAATGTTTTTTAGATTTTGAAGTGAATAAAGTGGATATCCGTCCTGAATATATGAATAATCCGCAGGAACTGGCCAAGCTTCGTGCGATGATTGACGAACTGAAAGCAGACGCTGATATTCAAGTGAAAAGTTTGGATATTATCGGTTATGCCTCACCGGAAGGTTCGTTGGCAAATAATAAACGGTTGTCTGAAGGACGCGCTTTGGCGCTTCGTGATTATTTGGCAGGCTTATATGACTTTCCCCGTTCCCAATACAATATCTTGTTTGGTGGAGAAAATTGGGCAGGCTTGGTAAAAACACTCCAACATACAAATATTGATTACCGAAAAGAGTTATTGAACATGATTACAAACAACCCCTATGACCAAACCTTAAAATTGAAGTTGCGAGAATTTCGTGGAGGTATCCCCTATCAATATTTGTTGAGGAGTGTTTATCCTAAACTCCGTGTCGCCATATGTAAGGTAAACTATGAAGTGAAGAATTTCAAAGTTGATGAGGCTAGGGAAGTGTTTAAAAAGCGCCCGCAGAATTTAAGTTTGAATGAAATGTTTTTGGTGGCCAATAGTTATCCGGAAAATTCACTTGAATTTCTGGAGGTTTTTGAGACTGCTGCCCGTATGTATCCGGAAGATGAAGTGGCGGGTATCAATGCTGCTGTTGCATCCCTTTCACGTAATGATCTGGTTTCAGCGGAAAGATATCTGAAAAGGGTGAATTTAAAAAGAAACCAGCCGGTATATGATAATGCGATGGGAGTCTGGATGTTGCTGAAAGGAGATGATGAATCAGCTGAAAAGTATTTCAAAAATGCTGCTGATTCCGGACTTGATGCCGCCAAAAAGAATTTGTTGGAATTAGCGGAAAAGAAGTCGGATGTTATTAAAATGGAACAGAGAAGAGATAAATAATTTAGTTAGAAACACTTTAATAAATTGTAAAACAATGAGAAAGAAAAACGTATTAATGTCAGCAATTGCGGCTTTAGCATTTGCGGCATGTAGCAGTGATGATGTACTCCTGGAACAAGATACCGGGATTGTAACGAATCCAACAGGAAATGCATGGGTGGCATTGGATATAAAGACACCTTCTGTATCAAGATCTCGTGCATTGCATGATCCTAATAAGGAGGACGGTACTGCTGAGGAGTCATCGGTTTCTACTGTCAGAGCTATTTTTTTTGATGCAAGTGAGCAACTGACGGATGATATTGAGTTGACAGGTGTCGAAGCCGGTAATCCAGGACAGCCTAACGGAGGGGTAAGTAAGCCTTTCAAAGTGGATGCAAAATCAAAGCGTATCTTGATAATAGCAAATCCCGGAGCAGGTTTCCCGGCTAAAGGCTCTTTTGGAACAGGGGCTTCTTATAGTACGGTCAATGGTGTTCTTGCCTTGTCGTTAGGAGCGGATGTGACACAAAATGTAGCGAAGAATGGCAGCTTTATGATGTCGAATGCAAAAGGAAGGCTGGAACCTTCAGTTTCAACAACAGATGGAACCGATGCTGACCTTGCATTGTATAAAACTGAAGAATTGGCTAAGAACAGTCCGTTGGCTATTCACATTGACCGTGTCGTAGCCAAGGTGCGTGTATATGTAAAGCAGGAGAGTGATGTGGCTACTATTGCAAATCCCAAATGGATTTTGAATATTACGAATACAAAGTTTTTTCCTGTATCCGAAAGAATATTGACTTGGAATGAGGATCCGGCCAACGGTGGACGTGGAACTTGTATTACTCCTTTTGATCAATATAAGATTGGTTCGTATAGAAAAGACCCTAATTATGATAATCAGAATGGAGATCTGGATTATATGGTAATTAGTAATGATGTGGCAATTGTCAATGATCCGGGAGAAAGCCAGTATTGTCTTGAAAATACTCAGACCAGTATTCATAATCTTCATCAATATACTACGCAAGTATTATTGAAAGTGGAATTTTTGCCGAAAGCATTTAAAAAGCCTCATACAACAGATTTAGGAACACCTGATCCGAATAAGGATTTTATGAGAATTAATGGTGGCTTTTATACTTTTGATACATTGAAAGAATGGATTGAAGCTGAATTGAGAAGTAAATATGACGCCATCGGTACTAGTAAACCTTCTGTTACTACTACATTGACAGATGCTTTGAATGTGTATTTGGATAGTAAAGGAATAGGTAAAGTATCTCTTCTGGATTCCGGTGTTAATGTAGATGCTTTGGTAATCACATTCAATGGTAAAATTGATGAAATAAAAGGAAAAGGTGCAGGGGCAGTGGAAAATTTCAATTATTATGCCGATGGTATCAGTTATTATAAAATCATGATTAAACATGATGATACGGATAAGGCCTTGAATGAACTCGGTGAATTTGGGGTGGTGAGAAATTCCGTTTATGATATCAATGTTAATAAGTTCAATAATCCGGGATATCCGGAAATACCTACGCCCGGTACTGATCCCGATGAGGAGGACGGCTCTTTTCTGGCGATCCAGATTAATGTCAATCCATGGACTTGGTACACTCAGGAAGAAGAATTTTAAGAAGCGGATTATAAACTTTAACTCCCTCTTTTTAAGATAAGGGCGGCTTGGAATTGAAGATACTGGGAACTATATATCCCATTACTGTACGGAAGACGATTGTTAATGAGATGTGTAGACTGAGTGGATTCCTGTAGGGGTGCATTGAATGTGCCTGAATACGTATAGCAAACCGTTCCCGGGCAGAGTCAATCTACTCCTGCAGGAAATAATACATAAGCAAATCATTTAAACTGATGAATATGAAACTAAAAAGCCTTAGAACTTCCGCTACTTTGATAGTCCTGTTGGCTGTCTCTTTATTGACGTTCTCATGCAATAGCTTTGACGAAAGGTTGCCGGAATGTAGATTGTTGGTAAAGTTCAAATATGATTATAATATGCTTCATACAGATGCTTTCCATACACAGGTAGACAGAGTGGAATTGTACATCTTTGATAAGGATGGAAGGTATTTGTTCAGTCAGGTTGAGGAAGGAGAGGTTTTGGCTACAGGATACTATACTATGGAGGTAAAACTTCCGGTAGGCGAATACCAGTTGCTGGCTTGGGCAGGGGCACATGATTCCTATGAGATAACTATTCCTAACGGTGGAACAACCCTTACAGAAATGAAACTCCAGTTGATGCGTGAGGAGTCTCTTGTCATTAATAAAGAGTTGGAACCACTGTGGTATGGCGGTATCAATCATGTGAAGTTCACAGGTACTGCAAATCAGATGGAGGTAATCAATTTGATAAAGGATACTAATAAGATACGTTTTATATTCCAAGGCTCTTCCTCGGGGGAATCCCGCAGTACCGATACTAGCGGATGGACCATCAATATGCATGACTATGATTATGAGATTATAGAATCCAATGGATATTTAGGACATGATAATTCCTTGCTGGACGATGATGTGCTGAGTTTTCAACCTTATTTTATGGAACAGAAGAATCCGTCGGCTGCGGCGGTCGAATTGAACACTATGCGGTTGATGGAGGACAGGCCTGCACGGTTTGTTGTGACGGAGAAAGCAACCGGGAAGAAAGTCTTTGATATTAATCTGACGGATTTTCTTATTTTGACAAGTATGGAAGGGAATAAGATGAAACCTCAGGAATATTTAGATCGTGAGGATGAATATAAAATCATATTCTTTTTTTCTGACTCAACTGCATGGAATGCTGTTCAGATTAACATTAATGGATGGACGTGGTATATTCAGAATGAGGAAGATTAAAACAGAATCAAGAATGGTTTACGAATAGGGACCTTAGAAGCAATATGATAAATGATTGCTTCTAAGGTCCCTATTCTTTTTTCAATATTTATTCTAGTATCGGTTGATAACCTCTTTTGCCTTGTTTACGGCAGTGGTAGGAGAAATCTTATCCATACCGGATTCATCAAACATTTTCAGGGCTTTGTCTATATTCTTGATAGCCCCTTTATTGCCTTTCCTTTCAAATTCTTCTTTCAGGATGCGTATTTTTTCAAATGCTTGTACTCCTTCTGTCAGGCGTTCTAACCGGATAGATGAACGGGCGCCCGGATAAATCATATAAGTGTCCCCGGCAGCCCAAGCGGTAAAGCGGCTGTCCTGCAGAGGATTTTTCACCCAACTGTTTAAAGCCCAACGGAGATACCCATCCAGATTTTCTTTAGCACTGTGCCATGCCAGCCATTCAGCTTCGGCAGGTTCACTGAAAGTAAAAGTGTTGGGACGGGGTTCCGTGCAACAGGTATAATAAGTGGTCACTTTGCCTGCTTTCCGGCGTGCTTCAATCTCTTCCGGTGTGAACTTCTCGGCGATAGTGATACAATAATCATTCAGCTCATCCAATAACTCTTTGTGATACGTTCCAGCCAATGACACTTTAAAGTCTTTATCAGCCTTACGGATTACTTTCAGTGTTTCCTGCATGTCCTTCATCGGTCTTTCGTCCATCGCAATGTGAGTGATATCGAACCAGCCTTTTGCTTTCAGATGCTTTGCGAAATCTTGCAACATATTTATCCAGAATTCTTCATAAGCGGCTTCGCCCGGTTTGGCTTCCAAGAACTTGAAAGAGTTACTGGCTTGATCAAAATATTGGAAAGAAAGACGCCAGGGAACCATCGAGTAACAACTTATTTGCTTCTTGACTCCAAGGTCTATCATAAATTCCACCCATTTATCGAACACGGTATAGTCAAAGTACCATGTTCCATCCGCTTTATTCAGCCAAGTAACCATGCTCTCAAAAGCGTCGTATGTCTGTCCGTTCCAAGGTTTGTGCATAATGGAGGCTGTAATTACTTTACCGCCTGCATCAGCATATAATTTCATTAATGGGCGCATCAAGTCGAAATGTTCCTTGCTGAATGGTTCCACATTGTAGTAACGGGATACTGCGTATGGATTTTGCCATAAATCCAAATGGAAAGCCCATTCGGAAGGAGGAGGCAGCGTACGTTTTTTCACTTGGACATTCAGTTTCAATTCGGCCAGTGTACTATTGTTGGCCTTTACTGTAACTGTTCCTGTGTATTTCCCGGCTTTAGTCTGCTGGGGTACGTTGATACGGATCCATCCCCCTTGGGTGGAGTTGGCGGGAAGAGTCAGAGCGGGAGTGATGTGGTCTATTACATCTGCTACTAAAGTTGAATCAAAGTCGGCGCTATTGCGGTAGCCACATGCGCCCAAACCGTCTTTGTTCAGTTCATCAGTCATGACATAGCGTACAAAGCCGGTACGGATATCATCTTTGCTGATGGTATTTTCACCAGAGATTAGATCACTGACTGTGAGAGTCAAATCATTCAGTGTCTTAGGAGTCCATACTACCATTTGGGCCGAAACCTTTTCACCTTTCCATGCAGTAAGGTTTATACTTTTCTGTGTACTACGGATAGGGGCTGGTTCCTCTTTCTTATAGCGGATGTCTGTGCTTCCCCAGCTGATTTGTGGGGCTGTAACTTTCGCCCATAAAGTGGGGTTGGTGGCAATAGGATTGGCTGCTTCCTGATAATATTCGGAAGTTTGGGCGTTCATACATACTGTTGACAACAGGAGAGCGCCTAGAAATAGGAGTTTTTTCATAGGTTATATAATAGTTAGTTGAAGTTACAAAGGTAACTCAGGGAGAGTTAATTTCCAAATAGGAGTGATGTAGTTTGCATAATTCCTGAGGAATATTTATTTTTGGCAAGTTATAATATAAAGGAAAATAGAGATGAAAAGAATTGTAAATGTGCTTTTTGCGGGTGTACTGGCTATGACTGTACTCTCATGTAGTGAAGAGAAAAAAGGATATACTCTGAATGGGGAAATATCAGATGTAAAGAATGGAATGGTGTATCTGAAGAAGTATCAGGATAAATCTTTCATAGATGTGGATTCGGCTGTAATTACGGATGGTGTTTTCAAATTTGAAGGTGCTTGTACTGAGCCGTTGGCATACGGGTTGACTACGTTCAAGGATAGCAAACGTCCGTTGGTATTCTTTTTAGATAACGAAGAGATGCAGTTGAAGATGAATGAATCGGAAAAGGTATTGACTGTGACAGGTTCTGCTTTGAATGATTTGTATGCACAGAATGCTCCTTTGACTCGTCAGGATGGATATAGCATAGATAGTTTGGTATCTGCTCATCCTGCATCGGCCGTTACTCCTTATTTTGTTGTGAAAGATTTCGCTTATAAGTTGAATCTGGAGGAAATGAAGGCATTACGTGCCAAATTAGATGCCTCATTAGATGGAACCATGTACGTCAATCAGATAGATGATTTTATCAAGCGGATGGAAAATATTCAAGTGGGAGCTGTAGCTCCGGATTTTACATTGCCCGATGTAGATGGTAATCCCGTCACCTTATTCGGTTTGAGAGGAAAATATGTATTGATTGATTTTTGGGCTTCTTGGTGTCCTGATTGCCGCAAGGAGAATCCGAATATTGTTGCTGCCTGGAATAAATTCAAGGATAAGAATTTTACTATTTTAGGAGTTTCTCTGGATCGTAAGAAAGAACCTTGGTTGGCTGCTATCGAGAAAGATCAATTGACATGGACTCATGTTTCAGATTTGAAGGACTGGAAGTCGGATGCAGCCGTGCAGTATGCTATTCGTTGGATTCCTATGAATTTTTTGTTGGACCCCAATGGAGTGATTTTGGCGGTAGGATTGGAAGGCGAGGCTTTGCAACAAAAGTTGGAAGAAGTCTTGAAATAAGTTTCCCATCATAGGTTGCACAGATTAGAATTTTGATTTAAATCTGTGTAACCTGTAGTGAAAAAATAGTTGTTTTTATGAAGTTTTCGATGCTATTTTTTTTCGATAGTATCCGTAATAAGCGTTAGTGCCCCATCTCCGGTAATATTACAAGCTGTTCCAAAACTGTCCTGCAATGCAAAAATCGTAAGTAGTAGTGCAGTTCCGGCTTCATCAAAGTGAAGGACAGAGATGATGAGCCCTAAAGAGGCAAGTACTGTTCCACCTGGTACTCCCGGTGCACCGATGGCGAATAATCCTAATAACAGGATGAATAAAGTAATTTGCAATATGCTGGGCATGCTTCCATAAAGCATTTGTGATACCGTGAGTACAAATACGGTTTCTGTCAGGATAGAGCCGCACAAGTGTATATTCGCGAATAAAGGTATTGTTACGTCGCTGATCTCTTTTCTCAGTATCGGGCTTTTACGGGCACATTCCAATGCTATACCCAATGTGGCTGCCGAAGACATCGTACCTAATGCCGTGAGGTAGGCAGGACCGTAGTATCTCAGTACTTGATAGCTATTCTTTCTGGAATAAACCGCCGCAATGAAATAGAGTAGTGTCAGCCAGATGAAATGGCAAACAATAACAACTATCAGAATGGAGAGGAATACAGGTAATTGTTTCGTAACAGCTCCCTGATAGCTGAGAATGCAGAAATTGGCGGCAATAAACACAGGAAGTACAGGAAGCAATACCCTTTTCACCAATTCAAGTACCATTTTTTGGAAAGTGTCCAACAACTTTGATATTTCGTCCGATTTTACCCAAGCAGTGGCAAGCCCTATCAATGCGGCCAGTACTAGTGCAGTCATTACGTTCATGACTGGTGGAATATCTATCTTCAGCAGATTCTCCGGTAATGCTTTCAGTGAGTTGGCATCATCGGCTATATGCAGGAAAGGAATTACATTGTATCCTACGGCAGCCCCGAAGAAAGAAGCCCCGATGGAGGAGAGATAAGCAATGCCAAAAGCAAATAAAAGCATCTTTGACGCATTACTGCGCAAGTGTGCGATGGAGGGAGCGATGAATCCTAAAATGATAAGAGGAACTAAAAAGAAAATGATTTGTCCCGTAATGTGTTTTATGCAAACGATGGCTTCCAACACAGCGTCGTTTACGACGAAACCTGCCGACAGTCCGATAATTACGGCAATAAGCAGTTGCACGATGGTGTTACTTAGAAACTTTTTCATATATTTTTTTCAGTTAAACGATGAATATCCGGAAAAAGTTTGCTGTATGTGTATGTTATTTCATAGCTCGGATAAAGATAGGAAAATAATATAGAATGTCATCTGAAAAATAGAAAAAGACGGGAAACATCGCGCTCCCCGTCTTGCAAAGTCTTTTCGCCTTATGCTAATACCTTAAATTAAGCGAAACATTTAGACTCTCTCTTATAAGTGATAGTTGTTATTGAAATATGAATTAAAAGTTGTTTTTACCTGTATCCCACCATAGACGTGTACCGCCATTGTCTGCACCGCCAAGAGCCGTACAAAGGTTCTTATATTGTTCCGGATCTTTCTTGGCATCATCCTGTGAGAAGGGGAGGCGACGAATCATGATGTCCGTATCAATTGTACCGTTGCTATTGTTGGTTTGGACTTTGAATAATTTCGGATATCCGGTACGGCGTTGTTCGGTCCATGCTTCCATACCTTCCGGCCAACAGGCAATCCATTTTTGAGTGATAATTTTTTCAAGTTGCTCTTCTTGATTGGCTGCATCGTCAAAATCGGGAGTAGTGGTTATCAATGCTTTCATATCTTTTCCGGGACCTGCTGCATAATTAATGTAATCCGTCGGTTTGCCTTTGCTTGCCAGATAGAGGCTTGCATCTCCGGCGCCCCATTGGTCGAATGAAGCTTGAACACCGGTTTCGTAACATTGCTTTGCACTTTCGCTTTTCGGATTGATACCTCGTAAAGATGCTTCGGCACGTAGGAGCCAAACTTCCGCTGCTGTCAGAAGAACGGCGGGTGTGGATGCAGCGATTGTTTTAGTATTGATAAAAGAATAACTTTGATAGTAATTGGGATCACCATCCTTGGCATATACTCCTTGAGGCACTCCTAAATATTCCTCTGTGTGGTCTGCCAATGTCGCCGGACTGTAATATATACTGATGCGTGGATCTTCATAACCGTTTAAAACAGAAGCCATTGTTGCTCCCATGTAGGTCTCGCCCCAGCCGGCGACACCTGCTAGCGGGTTTTGATATCCTTTACCGGAGATTTGGATGTTCTCTGCGGATGATTCAATAACACCATAAGAGTTTTCCAATGCTTTTTTGGCCTCGCTGGCGGCAAGTGCCTTATTTACATTAGATACACGCATGGCCAAACGAAGGCGCAATGAATTTGCAAATTTAATCCACCTGCTGGCAGTCGGGCAATTGGACATATTGATACTTTTTACTCCATCTTCTTTACCTCCTTCTTTCAGATAAGCATCCAATGCCTCTACGGCTTTATCCAGGTCATTGAAAAAAGCTTTATAGGCTTCTTCCTGAGTGTCAACGGAATTTGTTTCGTTCTTTCCGAATTTAGAATAGACAATGGGGCCATAAGTATCAGCAATGCGATGCATGGCTTCTACTTTCAGAATAAGGGTGGCACCATAAAAATGCTTGTACTTGGCTTCATCTTGTGTAATCAACGTCGATTTATGGGCTACCGGGAAAATGTAATTATAGGTATAGTTCCATGCACTGGCCGTCCATCCTGCCTCTAATGCGTATACCGTATTTTTATCGCAGAATTTAGAAGCAAAATCATCGAAATATCCTGCGAACATATCATGATTCAGGTTTTGGAATGTTTGCCAGGGCCAAGTGGTTCCTTCTCCCCAGTCGTAGTTAAAATAAATACCTTTTTGAATGGTCTCAAAATTAGTGGTGTATTTCTGGAAATCATATTCTTTTACGATATCATCAAAACTACCGTTGATTTTATTATCAGATTCGAATCCGTCTGTGCATGAGGCAAGACTCAGGAGGCCGCCCATGCATAAAATTGAAATATATTTTGAACTTTTCATAATGTCTTTGTTTTTAAGGTTAGAATGTGAACTTAACGTTGAAACCGATGTTACGTGTAGTCGGCATGCCGAACACATCAACGCCCTGCAGAGTATTACCTACTGACAAAGTTGCATCCGGATCAAATGGAGCATCTTTGTACAAGAAGAATAAATTGCGTGCAACCAATGTAAGATCCAGTCCTTTGATAAATTTGGTTTTGGAGAGAATAGATGCCGGGAATGAATAACCTAGTGTTAATTCACGCAAGCGTACATTCGTTGCATCGTACATGTAGTATTCTGAAATACCGTTACGGCCTCCGACAGTACCATAGAAATTAGGAACGTCTTTGAATTGGATACCTTCATATTCCACATACCCACGGTCGCGTGCCTCTCCGGATTCTTTGCTGACGCCCATTGCATCCAGGTGTGCTTGAGTCAATGACATAACATCACCTCCGATGCGTGCGTCAATCAAGAAATATAAAGTAAATCCTTTGTAAGTAAAGGTATTGCTCCATCCTAATAAAGCATCGGGGTTGGCGTTGCCCAATAAAGTGTTGTTTCCTGTTACTTTAATCGGATTTCCTGCCTCATTTACTTTGATCTTGCCATTTTCATCTCTTTCAAATCCATTACCATAGATATCGCCCAGTTTTCCACCTTCTTTTACCCACATATCGTATGCCATGGAGAACCCTTCCGAACCATAACGGAATGATTTATAATCCTTGTGTAAGGAAACAACCTTATTTCTGTTCATGGACATATTTACAGCAGTTTTCCAACGGAAATTTTCATTCATTAAAGGAGTACCCTCTACGGTTAATTCAATACCGGTATTGCGAATTTTACCTGCATTGATATAACGGAATGCATAAAGTGAACCTGCCGGATTGGCTACTTTCAGCAACTGATTTTTAGTATCAGTACGATACCATGTAAAGTCAATACCGAAGCGATTATTGAAGAATTTCCATTCTGTACCGAATTCAATGGAAGTACTGATTTCCGGTTTCAAATCACCACGTTGCTCAATGTCATTGGTCTGGATACTTCCACCACATTGAATAATATCCGCTAAGTTTGTAATTCCGATAGGAAGGTCATTACCAACCTGTGCGAATGAACCACGGAATTTTGAGAAATTGATCCATTCCGGCAGTTTGACACTGTTGCTCATAATCCAAGTCAAACCTACTGACGGATAAAAGAATCCATTTTTCATACTTTCTGTATTCGCTAAAGTGGAAGACCAGTCATTACGTGCTGTAACATCCAGATAAAGAGCATCTTTCCAACCTACTTGCGCTGTACCGAACAAGGATTGTATAGTACGTTTCGCATCAATCGTCTGGTTGATAAATCCCTTTGAAGAGAAGATGATATTGGAAACGGTAAATACATTAGGGCGATATAAAGAAGCTGTTTTGGAGTCAATCATCAAAGAATTGGCTTTGCTCACATTGATGCTGGTTCCCAATGCTGCGTTGATAGAAAAGTCACCCAATGTTTTGTTAAACATGGCCATGAAGTCACCATATACTTGGAAATTTTGTTCATCCGACCATACATAACGTCCGTTGGGAAGCCCTGTCTCATCATTCTTGCCGGCAATATTTGCAGCTGTTGAAGCATACATCTTGTTGTCAAATTTATCACTTACGTAGTCTACATTGCCACGTGCCTGGAAACTTAACCAATCAGTAGCTTTTAAATTTGCACTGATAGAAGCCAATGCGCGATAACGTTTACTCTTGTTGGTCACACGGTTTTTAATCCAGTACGGATTCTGATCCCATTCACTGAATGAGCCGTCTTCATTCTTTGTGTACCAATTCTGTAAATTCATATTACGATCCGTGTCGAATACTTCAAAATTTTCAGCATACGGAGCCAAATCGGCGCCACGGGGGAAAGAATACAGACCAACTAGCGGATTCAGATAATAACCGCCTCCGGCAGGAGTGTTCCGGATAGTCTGTGTCATCAAACTGGCATTTCCATCCAATTTCAAGCGATCGTTGAAAAAACTGGCTGTTTCACGGAAAGTGATATTATGCTTTTGAAGTTTGTTTGAGTCAACGATACCTGTACCTCGGGTATTAGCATAAGAGAAGTAGGTTTGCATCTTGTCATTGCCTGTTTGGAAAGTTAAAGAGTTGATAGCAGTGATCCCGTTTCCGAACCAATTGTCCACATTGTCATAGTCTGTCAGGTTCCCTTTACTACCCCAGCTGCTGGTACCATCGGCAGTTTGTCCATAATTGTTTTGGAATTGGGGCAGGCTGATAGCATGGTCTACTGTCAGGTTGGAAGAAAATGTAATTCTTGACATACCGGCTTTTCCGGATTTTGTTGTAATTAAAATGACACCATTAGCTGCTTGTGAGCCGTAAAGAGCTGCTGCGGATGCACCTTTCAATATGCTCATACTTTCAATGTCGTCAGGGTTCAGATTGGAAATACCGTCACCAGAGTCATGGTTGACACCGTCATTTTCACCTCCCATAACGGTGGCTGTTGATTCTGTTGTGATATTCAGCATGGGAACACCATCAATGACATACAACGGTTGGTTGTTACCACTGGCGAATGCTGAACGCGCACCACGGATAGATACTTTTGCCGAACCTCCAAGACCGGATGAACTCTTTGTAATCTGTACACCGGCGGATTTACCGGCTAGTGAATTAATCATATTCGCATCCTTTACCTTATTCAGCTCGTCACCATTCAATTGTTGTGTAGAATAAGTCAAAGAAGCTTCTTTCTTTTTAATACCCATAGCGGTTACTACAACAGTTTCCAATTTCAGGGCGTCGTCTTCCATCTTGATGGTAAAGTTGGTTTTTCCGTTTACGGGAATAATGACTTTTTTATATCCGATGTAGGAAACGGCTAGTTGTGCATCAGTGGGAACTTCCAGGGTAAAGTTGCCGTCAATATCTGTAATAGTACCGTTAGTAGTACCTTGTTGAAGTATGTTTGCACCGATAATGGCTTCACCCTGCATATCCGTTACAACACCTTTTACAGTGATTGTATTCTGCTGCTTCACTTCTTCACGGGCTATGTTGCTTTCTTTAGTCAGAACAATATTCTTTCCTTCCATTACATAAGAGATTCCTGTTCCGGCAAAAACTTCATCCAGAATTTCGGATACGGCTTTGTTACGGGCTTTAACAGTTACTTTACGGTTAAGGTCCACATTCTTTTTATTATAGACAAACAGATAATTGGTCTGTGTTTCAATGGTCGAGATTAATTGAGCTACCTTCATGGTGTGGGTATCAAAACTAACTTTTGCATTTTGAGAGTGTACATTTACGCTAAATGCGCTGAATGTAGTAGCCAAAAGAAGAAATAAGGTAATCTTCATAGTTCGTAATATTTGTTTAAAGCCTAAACTTTTTGGGCATAAATACCCTTCCAAAGAAATTTTTCTCATATCTTTGTAATGTGTTAAGTTAATAAATTTGATTAAGGTCAATTGTTAGCTGTCGAATCGGGGAGTATGGGGGTACTTTCCGATTCTTTTTTCAAAGGTTCTTATGTAATCATAATGGTTAATTTTTAAGGTTAAACTTCTATTGTGATTTTATTCTATAGTTATCTTGTTATGTTCGTTATCAATATCGTATTTGAACGGATGGTCTTTTTGTATAACTTTTAGTATATGCTCTATGCCATCCAAATCTTTGAATTTACCGGTACAACGGTAGTTCTCTAAGATTTTAGGATTCTTCACTGTTATCTTATAATTATAATATAGAGCAATCTTGTCCAGTAATTCTTTAAACGGAACATCATCGAAATAATAAATGCCTTGCATCCATGCTAAAGCATTGTTGCTGCTCATTTCGCCCGTTCTATATTTGCCGTTTTCCATCGAGAAATACTTTCCTTTCGTCAGGCTGGTAATTGTTTTTTCTTCTTTTGCACTGTTGGTAAGCAAGTTGATGGAACCTTCTATCAGTCTGGCTATAAAGCTGTTTGAACCTTTATAAGAACATACATCGAATTTTGTTCCGGTGACTTGTACCTTTATGTTTTCTGTCTGCACATAAAAAGGAATTTCCTTATTGTGTGCCACCTCGAAATAGGCTTCTCCGTCTAATGTGACTTTACGGTCTTTTTTACCGAAATCTTCATCATAAGTCAATGTAGTTTGGGAGTTCAACCATACTACCGAACCGTCGGGGAGGTCCATCTGCGCACGTTGCCCCGCCGGAATACGGATGGTTTGTGACAATTGCTGCTTGGGTTTGTGCATATGTGGCAAATCCATGACAAAAACAATAGCCAACATGGCGGCAATGGCAATCAGCGGATACAGATACAGATGTCCTTTCGGCTTCCGCTGTATCTTCGAATCATCGGAAAAAAGGGTAATATCAAACAACATTCGTTCTTTCAAAAAGCGTTCCTTGTTCTCGGCACTGCTTTCCGTCCATTCCACAATTTGGCTTTCCTCTTTTTCCGTGGTTTCTCCTCTGAAATATTTATGTAGCAATTCTGTCTTCATTCTTTCCGCATTTTGTATATAGAACAGGATAGTGGGAAACAACCCTAGCGGAAAAATGATTTTTTTTCGATTTTCTCAAAAAAAGTGGTTTTTACCCTCTTTTTTCATTTCAGATAAAATTATTACCGCCCTGACACACTGCTAATAAAAAATATTAGTAACTTTGCAACACCCAAAATAAGCGAGATTGTATTTATACACTATAAACAAAAATAAGAGATTATGATGACAATTGACAAATTCAACTTTGCCGGTAAAAAGGCAATTGTCCGCGTGGACTTCAATGTACCTTTGGACGAAAATGGTAAAATTACTGATGATACTCGTATCCGCGGTGCTCTTCCTACACTGAAAAAAGTGTTGGCTGATGGTGGCAGCTTGATTATCATGTCACACATGGGTAAACCCAAAGGTAAGGTAAATGCTAAATATTCATTGAGTCAGATTGTCGATGCTGTTTCTGAAAAATTAGGTGTACCTGTTCAATTTGCTCCTGATTGCGCAAAAGCCGGTGATGCTGCAGCTGCTTTGAAACCGGGTGAAGTCCTGTTGTTGGAAAACTTGCGTTTCTATCCTGAAGAAGAAGGAAAGCCTGTTGGCATTGACAAAGAAGATCCTGCATACGAAGATGCCAAGAAGGCAATGAAGGCTTCTCAGAAAGAATTTGCCAAGACTTTGGCTTCTTATGCTGACTGCTATATCAATGACGCATTCGGTACTGCTCACCGTAAACATGCTTCTACAGCTGTTATCGCCGACTATTTCGATGCAGACAACAAGATGTTGGGCTATTTGATGGAAAAAGAAGTTCAAGCTGTTGATAATATCCTGAAAGATATCAAACGTCCGTTCACTGCTATTATGGGTGGTTCTAAGGTATCTACCAAGATTGGTATCATTGAAAACCTGATGGATAAAGTGGATAACTTGATCCTTTGCGGTGGTATGACTTATACTTTTGCTAAAGCTCAGGGTGGTAAAATTGGTAATTCTATCGTAGAAGATGATAAATTGGAATTGGCTCTTGATATCATCGCTAAGGCTAAGGCTAAAGGTGTGAATTTGGTATTAGGTACAGACTGTGTAGCTGCTGATGCATTCTCTAATGATGCTAATACTCAGGTTGTTCCTGCAAATAATATTCCTGATGGATGGGAAGGCTTGGATGCAGGTCCCGAAACTCAGAAAGCATTTGCAGCAGCTATTGAAGATGCTAAGACTATTCTTTGGAACGGTCCTGCCGGTGTATTTGAGTTTGATAACTTTACTGCCGGTTCACGTGCAATCGCCGAAGCTATCGCTAAAGCAACTAAGAACGGTGCGTTCTCATTGATTGGTGGTGGTGATTCTGTAGCTTGTATCAACAAGTTCGGTATGGCTGACCAAGTATCTTACATCTCTACCGGTGGTGGTGCTTTGTTGGAAGCGATCGAAGGAAAAGTTCTTCCGGGTGTTGCAGCGATCAAAGGTGAATAATTGGTACTTCTCTATATAAAAGAAAGGCAACCCGGTTTCGAGTTGCCTTTTTTAGTATTTTGTTTTTTGTAGTGAATTCTATATCTTAGAACATAAACAACACGGTGGCTACCAGTCTGTTGTTTGAAACAGAATGGGTATCAATGATTGTTCCATCTGACTTATCTAGTGAACCGTACCATGCAGAACTGAAATTATATTCCACACCGATTTTCCAATGAGGAACATTATAAGTCAGTTCGGCACTGGCACTGATCAATTGATCTACATTTGTACCTGTGCCATACATTTTGGTAACCTCATCGCTGGTGCCTAAATTCTTCATGTAACCAAAGAAAACAGCCGGTTTCCATTTTTTGCCATACACAATGTTCAACCAGGAACTGGAGTTGCGGTTGGGGGAATATTCCTGTTCACCTGTTCGTTGGTCTATTGATTTTATGCCATAGCCTCCCAGCATAGAAACCTGTGTAAGATTGGAACCTAATATGCTTTTGGCAGCTATATACCATACAGGTGAAGTATATTTCATGTGAACTTCATAAGACAGAGAAGTGATACGTTCATCTACTTTATACACTTTATCCTCTACCACAGACTGAGTACGGGGTTTTAATGAAACCATTTCAATACCTGCACCTACCAACCAGTTGTTACCTTTGTAATCTGCACCGATATAGACTTCCGGAATACAGCTTTCTTTGATGTATTTCTGACTCTTGCCATCAGGGCCTTGTGACAGATATTGAGATTGCCAGATCGCTGCACCTGTCAACTGTATATCACCTGTCTTGTAGCGGAAACGTATTTGCGGAGCACGGCTGAACGGTTGGAAAGGAGCTCCCATATTCAGATTCAGGATTTGCGGAGCGACGTCACCATACAGCGGATGCCAGGTTTGTCCCAATAGCAAGGACGGTTTTCCCCAGTCTAAGTTCAAATATGCATGGCGCAGGCGAACGGTAGAGAAAGTGGTTCCTGAACCGCGAAAGTCCATTTCCACTTTAGCCGAGGTTTTTGCCCTGCCCAGTTTAGGGCCTTGAACGTCGACACCCAGACGAGTGTACAAGGTATAGAAGCTTCCATTGGCTGTTGCATTCAGGTCTTTTCCGTCTGTATCATATATTTTGTCTTTGGGATACATATAGAAAAGTCCGTCCACAGTTTCTTCGTTGGCACGGCTATTGTAATAAAGATCGGTGCGGACTTGTCCGTAAAACTTATAACTGAAATCTTTGTTTTGGGCAAAACTGCTTGCCGATAGCAGTAAAAGTGTGAATAAGAATGAATATTTTCTCATGATTTAAAGGGTTGTTATAAACATTCGGCAAAATTACATAATTTATTTGAAAAAGGCTGTGTGGTTCCTCATAAAAGTGTCATATCGCGCTTGGATGGAACAGCCTGCATTGAATTGCACAAAAGAAACTGTCCGAAAGCAAAAGATAGCTTCCGGACAGTTGTTTACTTTACTTCTTTCGTGGAATTAATAGATTTCTATTTCATCCAATGCCATTGTACTGGGCACTTCGCTCTTATCATGCGGACTATAGCAATCAATACCATTACGTATTTTGCCTCCGCTTGTAAATTCTATTTTCACCTTTACAGCTTCTTGTGCCGGGAACTCTATTTCTTCATCGAATCCTTTGAAGGTGTTTTCTTTGATGTCATAGGTAAATTCCTTTTCGGCCACTTTCTCGAATTTATTGCCTGAGGCGGAAACATACACCACAGCTTTGCTTACCGGTAATATATTGCCGGCTGCATTATAAAGCGTACCAAATCTGATTTTACTGATTGTAGCTTTATCAAAGTCTGCCACGAAGGTCACTTTATCATTATTGTCCGGGCGGATACCTACCCATGGAGTGGAAGAGGCATTGTTCCCACGTTTTCCGTTGGTTAGTCCTAAAGTCACCGTATCGGCCCCTAATATGTCATTTTCTCCTAAAATATCTCCCTTCATTCCTTTGGGTTCCGGAGTGATTTCATATTTCTTTCCACTGATTAAATTCTTGTAAAGTTGTTTATGGGTAACTTTACCAATCTGCTTACCGTCAACAAAGGCGGCGGCTTTCAAGTCGTAAGTACCTTCCAATGGGAATGGATGGCTATATAAGCTGGCATTTACAGACGGTTCCTCACCGTGGATTGTATAATAGATTTGTGCTCCCGGATAGAATGTTTCCAGTTCTACATTCAGTACTCCTTCTTTAGTGGAACGGGTATTAATGTTTACATCAAAGAAGTTGAGGCACGGTTTTACCCCCATTATTTCCAGACGTTTGAAATCTTCTACCATGCGGCTGCAGAATGAAGTGAAATTCTTCTCCTTCATCGGAGTCCATCCGGTCTCGGCTATGGCGATTAAACGTGGGAAGATTTGATAGTCACGATTGTCCTCGGTTGGCATATATTCAGCCCAGCAATTAGCTTGTACGCCTATGATGTGTTGTTTTACCAGACTGTCTGCATCAGCCGGTACAGGATTGTAACTGTATGTTTTCTTCAATGTGTTATACCCACCGATAGTGACAGGGGCTATTTCCGGTTCTTCTTGATAATGATCAAGATAAGCGTAAGGATTGGGAGTCATGATGGCATCATGCCCGGCTTTGGCTGCGGTCATTCCGCCTTCCACACCACGCCATGACATTACTGTGGCGTTGGGAGCAAGCCCGCCTTCCAGAATTTCATCCCAACCGATGATGTTGCGTCCTTTGCTGTTCAGGTATTTTTCCGCACGGTTTACGATATAGCTTTGTAACTTCTCTTCTTTGGTATGCTTTCTGCCGTCTATGGGATTAGGAGTGACATCATCTTTAAGCCCTAGGTCTCGTATCAGTTTTTGGCAATGGGAACAATGTTCCCATGCGTATTTGGGGCATTCGTCACCACCTATATGTATATAAGAACTTGGGAATAATTCCACCACTTCGTCCATGACTCCTTCCATAAATTGAAAGAAAGTGTCGGTAGGGCAGAATACCTGGTCAAACACACCCCACAGTTTGCAAACTTCGTAGGTGCTGTCCGGAGTACAGGATAATTCGGGGTAAGAGGCAATGGCTGCCAAGGCATGTCCCGGTAGCTCTATTTCCGGAATGACGGTGATATATTTGCTTTGGGCGTATGCTACCACTTCTTTAATTTCTTCTTGTGTATAGTAACCTCCATGAGGTTTGCCGTCATATTTAAACGGGTAGTGGGTATAGAAATAATCCACCATGGTTTCTGAACGTTGGGAACCGATTTCGGTCAGTTTGGGATACTTTTTGATTTCGATTCTCCAGCCTTGGTCATCCGTAAGATGCCAGTGGAAGGTATTCATCTTATGTACGGCCAATACATCAATGAATTTTTTGATGTAATCTATCGATGCAAAATGACGGCATACATCCAGCATTGCTCCGCGATATCGGAACGCCGGAGTATCTTCTATCTCGACGCAAGGTACGCTCCATTCGGCATTGCGTGCTCTTTCCTTGCTATAAATAGCTACCGGCAACAGTTGATACAGAGTTTGCAGTCCGTAATAAAATCCGTTAGGTGTTGATGCTGTAATCTTTATCTGTTGGGGGGTGACTGATAATTTGTAGGCTTCTTTCTCCATACCCGGAATGCTGTCAAAAACAATGGTGGGTACATTTTCATGTAATTCACCACCCGGTTTCAATTTGATACCGGCTACATCCAATACGGTAGTTGATAGACTGGAAGCGATATTTTTCACTTCTTGTGAGGCGTTCACAACGACAGGAACATCGCTGTTCAGATAAAAACGTCCCGGCTGCTCATTCATAGTAACAGGCAGCGGAACTACATTGTACTCATTGATTACTTCTTTCATTTGGCACCCACACGTTAATAGCCCAACGAAAAATACTAGCAGACTCTTTTTTTTCATAATATATCTGTGCTAAGTTTTTAAATAAAGGGGGTATAGAAATTCTTTGCGGACAAAAATAGCAATAAAAACGGAATAAACATGTTTTTCAGAGAGATTAATATGTTTACAATATAAAAATATTTTTCACAGATTTGTTTCTTTATTGCTAATAGAATGTTATCTTTGTCCGAGTTAACCAATTTATTAATCTGACACACATGACAGCAAATACCCCCAAACGATTGCTCGCTCTTGACATCTTGAGAGGCATCACCATTGCAGGCATGATTCTTGTGAATAACCCCGGTTCGTGGGGGTATGTGTATGCTCCGCTGGAGCATGCCGCCTTTAACGGATTGACCCCCACCGATCTCGTTTTCCCTTTTTTTATGTTCATTATGGGAATCTCGACTTATATTTCTTTGCGGAAATATAATTTTACTTATTCACATGCCACGTTGCGTAAAATAATGAAGCGTACAGTCATTATTTTTTGTATCGGTCTATTGTTGAATCTTTTAGCTAAGTCTGTTTTTACACATCATCTGAATTTTGAAGAATGGCGCTATCTGGGAGTCATGCAACGGCTCGCTATAGGATACGGTGTGACCAGTCTGGTTGCTATAACGGTGAAGCATAAATATTTTCCTGCTATCATTTTGGTGACTTTGGCCGCTTATTTTCTTTTATTGGCTACGGGAGACGGCTTCAATCAGTCGGAAACCAATGTTGTGGCTCGTTTTGACGCATGGGCATTGGGCACATCTCATATGTACCATGAGGGCGGAATGGCGTTTGATCCGGAAGGGCTGCTGAGTACTGTTCCTGCGGTGTGCCATGTGATGGTAGGATTTTATTGTGGAAAGTTGTTGCTTTCCGCTAAAGATAATGCCGAAAAGATACAGCGGTTGTTTCTGATAGGAACTATACTTACATTTGCCGGCTTTCTGTTAAGTTATGGCTGGCCTATTAATAAAAAAGTGTGGTCGCCTACTTTTGTTATAATAACTTGTGGATTGGCGTCCAGTTTTTTGGCTCTGCTCATTTGGATTATTGATATGAAAGGATATCAGAACTGGTGTGCTTTTTTCCGGTCATTCGGAGTGAATCCTTTGTTTATTTATGTGTTTGCGGAAACAATGGGAATCGCATTGGGTGCTACGGGCGTGAGTGCCTTTATTTATGAAAAGATGCTGGCTCCGGCATTGGGGGATTATCCCGGCTCATTAGTCTATGCTTTGATCTATATTATATTCTGTTGGAGCATTGTTCATATATTATATAAAAAAGGCATCTATATCAAGATTTAGAAACGGATACAGAAAATTAGTTAGATGAAAGAAACGGGGAATATTTTTATGTCAGAACTGACGGAGGTGTTTAGTAAACGTCAGCAACAGTTTATTCAGTTTGCTTACTCGTACGTCAGGGACAAGGAAGAGGCTGAGGATATTGTAATGGGGGCGTTTACCAATGTGTGGGAGCACCGGAATGAATTGCGGGAGGATACGAATATTTCTGCATTGTTGTTGACAGCCATAAAAAATCGTTCACTGAATCATTTGCAACACTTGGAGGTACGTATGCGTGCCGAGCAGCATATAGGAGATATACGGCAGAAAGAGCTGGCTTTGCGTATCTCGACTTTGGAGGCTTGTGATCCCGATAAATTGTTTTGTGATGAGATACAGGCTTTGGTACAGGAAGCTATTAGTGAACTGCCTCCTACAAGCAGGGAGGTGTTTATTTTGAGCCGGATGAAAAATTTACCGAACAAGGAAATTGCTTTGCGACTGGATATTTCTGTAAAGACTGTGGAATTTCATATCACCCGGTCGTTGAAACAGTTGCGGGTGCGGCTGAAAGATTATCAGTTTCTTTGGAGTTTTTTGTAAAAAAAAGCCATACCTCAGTTGTTTAGGTATGGCCTTCTTTTTTATTTCATATACAGGGATTAGAAACTATAATCTGCACTTAAACCGAATACTTTGTTAGTACGGCTGTATACATTTGTTCCGGGTAATCCGGTTCCGTTATAGTTGGTTGACTTCTTGGTATAATCCTCATAATTAGTCCACATATAGCCGACATTCAGATTGAGATGCTTGTTCATTTTTATTTTGGCTCCGACTCCCAAAGAGTAAGAATCACAAGAGAAACTAGTATCTGATTGATAGTTATCTGATAGTCCGTAGTCAGTGATCTGTCCACCACAGCTGAGGGTCAGTTGCTTGGTTACATCAAACTCGATACCTGCCAAGTATTCATTGGTTCCTTTAGTCAGATATTTTTGTTTGTCGTTTGCCATACCTGCCTTTTTATCATCATAGAAATGATATTCTACAGAAGCACGAAGTACCGGAAGGAATTCGTAAGCAGCTGCGATAGAGAACATGGCTGGGATGTCATTGGGGGTGTTTACACCGTGTTTGTAAGGAGCTATCATTGCTTCACCTTCAGGAGTCCGGGGATATTCTATATTCTTTGTATTGTTTTCGATATTCAGATTGGTCTTGAACTCATATTTAGCACCGATATTCAGTTTACCCAATTTAACATCTGCACCGATTACAGGAGTGAGTCCCCAACCTGTTTGGTCACAGTCCAGAGCGAGTGGCAACAGGTTGGTATCTGTTCCTTTCACAATGGTATTCAAGAATCCTTTATAACCGCCTGTAAAATAGTTCATACGTCCTCCACCGAATACAGAAAGCCATTCGGTAGCTTTATAGGATAATCCCAACTGTAAAGAGTAAATATATTGTTTACCATCCATGGCGCTTGTGATATCATACATGCCGGGAACGATTATCGGACTTTGTGGGTTTGCCTGATGTGCTTTCACGCTATTCTGAAAAATACCGGCCATGGCCGCAGATTCAAACATAGGCAATCCGTCATCGAAAGATGCTTTTCCACCTCCGGCGGTAATAGCGAAGAAACCTGAAATAGTCCATTTGTCTTTTTTATAGGCTGCAAATAAACTGGGAATAACCGGTGCGGCTGCCGTTCCTTCATAATATTTTTCGAAAGGCTTGTCTGCAACGGTAGGACCTGTGGCGCTAACCCCGTTGTATGTCATAAAACTGGCATCAATATTTCTAGTCTGATAAGCACTTTGAATACTCAATCCTACATGGAATCCGTCTTTGGGTAAGAAAGCCAGTCCGGCAGGATTAGACAAAGCACCATCTATTTCTGTAGTAGCACCACGGGATAGCATACGGAGAAAAGCTGCATGTTGATTTGTATTGGTTAAAATACCTCCTGCGAAAGTTGAATTTGAAACGATTAGCGTCGCTGCGCTAATTAATAATAGTTTCTTCATTTATTACTTAATTTTTTTGTTTGCGGACGCAAAGGTAGGATAAAATAACACGCGGACAAACCTTTTGTGCAATTATTTGCATAATCTATTGAAAAAATCAACTGTTTCAGTAGAAACTATTTAAGTTTCTTCGTTTATTTCAGAAGGCTTTTGACCCATGATTTTCTGAGTGTTTTTTAGCTGTTGAGTGCCTTGTGGATTACTTGTGGACGAACTTTTTTTAATTAATTCTTTGTCTTATAGTAGGTTAATGCCTATGCTGTGGACAAGTTGTGGACTTATCGTGGATTTTCTACCTTATTATATTAAAACAAAGAAAGAAACAAAGAAAAACTCCCTTAAGGGTTCTTTGAAAAAAACGTCCGTCGTGTTCTGTCAACGCTCGGGTCGTTTTTTCAAACTATGCTGGAAACTTTTGCCAACTATGCTGGAAGTTCCCGGAAGTTTCCAGCATAGTTTGGACATGATATGCCTTTTGTTCCGGAATGGTTATTTCCAGGAATAAATTCTTTGCCTGTTTACAGATTCTTCACCACATTCAGCATGGTGGATTGAGAAGAATGTTGTATCTTTGTAACCCTTTTACGCAATACAAATTTTTTATATGTATACTAACAAAGAAATATGGAACGTGAGTTATCCGATTTTTCTCGGATTATTAGCGCAAAACATTATAAATGTGACGGATACGGCTTTCCTGGGTAGAGTGGGGGAAGTCGAACTGGGAGCTTCCGCCATGGGTGGATTGTTTTATATCTGTGTCTTTACTATTGCTTTTGGCTTTAGTATCGGTTCACAAATTTTGATTGCCCGTCGTAATGGTGAAGGGCGTTACAAAGATGTAGGCCCTGTGATGATACAGGGAGGGACATTCTTGCTGGGGCTGGCGGTGCTCATGTTCGGGCTGACTCATCTGTTGGCTCCATCTGTTGTCCGTCTGCTCATCTCATCTGATTCCATTTTTGACGCCACCATGGAATTCCTCAACTGGCGTATCTTTGGTTTTTTCTTCGCTTTTATCAACGTGATGTTCCGTGCGCTGTATATTGGCATTACACGTACTAAAGTGCTGACGATGAATGCGGTGGTCATGGCATTGGTGAATGTGTTGTTGGACTATATTTTGATTTTCGGTAAGTTTGGAATGCCGGAGATGGGGATTAAAGGAGCAGCTATCGCTTCGGTGATGGCTGAAGCCGCTTCATTGGCTTTTTTCTTGATTTATACCTACGCAAAGGTGGATTTTAAGAAATTCGGCTTGAATCACTGGCAGAAGATTGATTTCTCTTTATTGGGAAGGATTCTGAGTATATCGTGTTTTACCATGGTACAATATTTTTTGGCCATGGCTACTTGGTTTGTCTTTTTCATCGCGATAGAACGGTTGGGGCAACGCGAGCTAGCGATTGCCAATATCGTACGTAGTATCTATATCGTGATGCTCATTCCGGTTCAGGCACTATCTACTACTACCAATTCCTTGGTCAGCAATCTGATCGGTGCGGGAGGGATAGCCCATGTCATGCGCTTGATTTGGCGTATCGCACGGATGTCGTTCTTCATCATGATAGTCTGTGTGGCCATAGTGGTACTTTTCCCTCATGCTATGCTTTCGGTTTATACCAATGAGCAGGCCTTGCTGGTGGAATCCGTGCCTTCGTTGTATGTCATTGCTGTGGCAATGGTCATCGCATCGGTGGCGAATGTCTATTTCAATGCCATTTCGGGAACTGGAAATACGCAGGCTGCTCTGATACTTGAAATGGGGACTTTGGTGTTCTATACCCTTTACATTCTGTGGATAGGCATGGTAGTGAAAGCACCGGTTTCGGTTTGTTTCTCCATAGAGGTGGTGTACTATAGTTTGTTACTGCTTAGCAGCGTTATTTACTTGAAAAAAGCAAAATGGCAGAATAAAAAGATATAAGGTTCATAAGTTTTTTGTATTTTTGCACCCTGTTGTTATTCTGAAGGTTAGTAAAGAACGACAGGCAATCATAATTCGTAATTTATAATTAAAGATATATGTTCGATAATTTAAGTGAGAGACTGGAACGGTCTTTTAAGATTCTGAAAGGTGAGGGAAAAATCACCGAGATTAATGTAGCGGAAACGTTGAAGGATGTGCGTAAAGCTTTGTTGGATGCTGACGTGAACTATAAGGTCGCCAAAGGCTTTACTGATACTGTGAAAGAAAAAGCTTTAGGGCAGAATGTGCTTACGGCTGTGAAGCCCAGCCAGTTGATGGTAAAGATTGTACATGATGAACTGACCGCATTGATGGGTGGTGAAACTGCCGAATTGGTGTTGGAAGGTCGTCCGGCAGTTATCCTGATGTCAGGTCTGCAAGGTTCCGGTAAGACTACTTTCTCCGGTAAGCTGGCCCGTATGCTGAAAACCAAGAAGAACCGTAAGCCGCTGTTGGTGGCTTGTGACGTCTATCGTCCCGCTGCTATCGAACAGTTAAGAGTATTGGGAGAACAAATCGAGGTTCCTGTATATAGTGAGTTGGACAGCAAGAATCCGGTGCAGATTGCATTGAACGCTATTCATGAAGCAAAAGCGAAAGGATATGATTTGGTCATTGTCGATACAGCCGGCCGTCTGGCTATCGATGAGCAGATGATGAACGAGATTGAGGCTATCAAGAAAGCGATAAATCCGGATGAAACTTTGTTTGTGGTCGATTCAATGACCGGTCAGGATGCGGTGAATACAGCTCGTGAGTTTAATGAACGTCTGGACTTTAACGGTGTCGTGCTGACCAAGTTGGATGGTGACACCCGTGGCGGTGCTGCTCTTTCTATCCGTACCGTGGTAAACAAGCCTATCAAGTTTGTGGGTACCGGCGAAAAGTTGGATGCTATCGACCAGTTCCATCCTGCACGTATGGCAGACCGTATTCTCGGCATGGGTGATATCGTGTCTTTGGTAGAGCGTGCGCAGGAGCAATATGACGAGGAAGAGGCAAAGCGTCTTCAGAAGAAGATTGCCAAGAATCAGTTCGACTTCAATGATTTCTTGAGCCAGATTCATCAGATTAAGAAGATGGGTAATTTGAAAGAACTTGCATCCATGATTCCGGGTGTGGGGAAAGCTATCAAAGATATTGATATCGATGATAATGCGTTCAAGAGTATTGAAGCGATTATTTATTCCATGACTCCGCAGGAACGTACAAATCCTGAAATTCTGAACGGAACGCGCCGTACACGTATAGCCAAAGGTAGTGGAACCAGCATTCAGGAGGTAAACCGTCTGTTGAAGCAGTTTGACCAGACTCGCAAGATGATGAAGATGGTGACCGGCAGTAAGATGGGTAAGATGATGCCGAAACTTAAAAAGTGATGCTTAAATAAACAGATAAGGGAGAAAGTGTGAAACTTTCTCCTTTTTTTATTATGCTGCATGGCTGATTTATACTACATTTGTTGCTCAATGAATAATTTATAAGTAAATAGATAGTATGCAACTAATTGATGGAAAAGCTATTTCGGAACTGGTGAAGCAGGAAATTGCTGCGGAAGTTGCCGAAATCGTGGCTAAAGGTGGCAAGCGTCCCCATTTAGCTGCAATTCTCGTCGGACACGACGGAGGAAGTGAAACATACGTAGCGGCCAAGGTAAAGGCTTGTGAGGTATGTGGTTTCAAATCCAGTCTGATTCGCTATGAAGCGGATGTGACGGAAGAAGAATTATTGGCAAAGGTCAGAGAACTGAATGAGGATGCTGACGTGGATGGTTTCATTGTACAGCTCCCTTTGCCGAAACATATTTCCGAGCAGAAAGTGATTGAAACCATTGACTATCGGAAAGATGTGGATGGTTTTCACCCTATCAATGTAGGCCGTATGTCCATTGGTCTTCCTTGCTATGTATCTGCTACTCCTAACGGTATTCTTGAATTGCTGAAGCGTTACAACATTGAAACCCAAGGAAAAAAATGTGTGGTATTGGGCCGCAGTAACATTGTAGGTAAGCCTATGGCAAGTCTGATGATGCAGAAAGCTTATCCGGGTGATGCCACTGTAACTGTTTGCCACAGCCGCAGCAAGGATTTGGTAAAAGAATGTCAGGAAGCTGACATTATCATTGCTGCACTGGGCCAGCCTAATTTTGTAAAGGCTGAGATGGTGAAAGAAGGTGCAGTCATTATTGATGTAGGTACTACCCGTGTGCCGGATGCTACAAAGAAATCCGGATTCAAACTGACCGGGGATGTGAAATTTGATGAAGTGGCTTCCAAATGTTCTTATATCACTCCAGTGCCGGGCGGTGTGGGACCTATGACGATTGTATCATTGATGAAGAATACATTGCTGGCAGGAAAAAAGGCCATTTATAAATAACGTGAATTCGATATAAGAATTAGCTTATAACTGAGTGGTAATGAATAAAAAGGAACACGGACTACATGGACTGAAGACGCGTTCCTTTTCATTTGATGCCATTCTGCAATGAGGCATTTTTTATATTGAACTCACGTTAAACAAAAGTCATACTTTATTTTCGGGTGCTTCTTCTATAATCCACTCTTCCACCGTTCGCATCCCGCTATTGAAGTTTGCTCCGATTTTTACCACTTTACGTTTGTCGGCCTCGTAGGGGATAGCATATCCTTTGCTGTTAATCTGTGCCAAGGCCTCTTTTGCCGTACCATCCATCTTGAATTCGAACACATAGATGGCATCTTGCATTTTCACAACTACATCGGTCCTTCCTATGGCACTCTTCACTTCGGTTTCCACATACTGTCCCATGAGGCGGAAAATCAGATAGAAGATAGTCTGGTAATGTTTTTCCGATTTATTATTCAGATCGTTGGGGATGGAAGCAAAGAACGACCGTGTGCGTATCATGCAACTCTCCACATCTCCTTTCATCAAATCTTTGACAAAAGACATCACATAAAAATTGCTTTCCCTTGTAGGTTGGTCCAGATAAGAAGGAATCAACGATTCCAGAAAACCAATCTTCACTTCTTCATTAGGATATCCTAACGTATAGGAACGGAAAAGCGGATTATATCCCTTGATGGTGAGGTATCCACTTTGATAAAGTATGGGAATAGGGTCTGAAATATGTTCCGTAGCTTTGTCAAAATCTTCTGCTTTGGTGTCCATGTGTTCCAAATCACGGATATTGAAATTGATTTTTTGCAATAACTTAATCAAGAAGGTAGGCGTACCGGTAGAGAACCAATAATTTTCATAACTTTTTTGAGCAAAAGCATTGAACAGACTGAAAGGATTGTAAATATCTTCGCATTGCTTGCTGAAATGATAACCGTCATACTGTTTCTTCAAGTGGACACATGCCTCTTCATAGGTCTCATCATTAGCTAGTCCTATCCTCTCTATATCTGTTTTAAGCTGTGTACGCAACTCCTCTTCAGTGATGCCGCAAATAGCGCTATAATCATCACTCATACTGATATTCTGCAAGTTGTTCAGTTCACTGAAAATACTCATCTGACTGAATTTGCTGATACCTGTCAAGAAAAGAAAGCGGATGTATTGTCCTTGTGCTTTCAATGGACTGAAAAACTTCCGCATCTCGTTTCTCAGTTTGTCTTGTAATTCAATGTGATGATTACTATCCAATAGAGGAGCGTCATATTCGTCAATCAATATCACCACCTGTTTGCCGGTTTGTTCGTATGCCCTCCGGATAATACCGCGGAAACGGGCTGCCGGTGTATCTTCTCCTTCCGCGCTACCGTATATTTTTTCCCAATCCAATAGATTCAAGTTCAGTTGTTCTTGCAAATCGAACAATTCTGTATATTTCGTCATACTGAAATCAATATGTAGCACAGGATAAACATTCCACTCTTTTTCCAGTCGTTCCATGGCTAGCCCTTGGAATAATTCTCTCTTTCCCTGGAAATAGGCATCGAGGGTGGAAACCAACAGACTTTTCCCAAAGCGGCGGGGACGACTCAGAAAATAAACCGTATTGGTGTTGGCAAGCTGATAAATCAAAGCTGTCTTGTCAACATATACATAATGATTGTTACGCAATTGCTCAAAATTCTGTATCCCGATAGGATAACGCCTGAGTGTCTTTTCCATAACCATTTCCTTTTTTTCATTGATATAACATTTGCAAAGATAGTAATGTTTGCCGGATATATTCTATTGTGAGAAAGGTTTATGGCTTGTTTTCGATAATTCTCTTCCTTTTATTAAAAAGGCTTTATTATGTCTGGTAATGGCATGGAGAAGTGTGGCGTATGCTGAAAACTACATTGTAAATTGATATATAACTTTGCTCTTTACAGATTTTCTCCTTATCTTGTACCCCTTAATACTAAGGATAGATGAAATATATATTCATTCTTTTTCAGCTATGTCTTTGTCTTTCGCTATCAGCGCAAGATGATATTTCTTTATTGTTTGTCGGTGATTTGATGCAGCATCAGGCTCAGATTGACGCGGCTAGACAGGGATACGGGTATAATTATGATGATTGTTTCCGCCATGTGGAGAAAGAAATCAGTAAGGCGGATATTGCTATTGGTAATCTGGAAGTAACGCTGGGAGGGAAGCCTTATAGAGGATATCCTGTGTTCAGTGCTCCGGACGAATACCTTTATGCTATAAAGAAGGCCGGATTTGATGTATTGTTGACGGCAAATAATCATTGTCTGGACCAAAGGAAGACAGGGCTGGAGCGTACTATTCTGATGCTGGATTCTTTGAAAATACCTCATGCCGGAACGTATAGGAATCCGGAGGAGCGCCATAAGAACTATCCATTATTGATTGAGAAAAATGGTTTTAGAGTTGTGTTGTTGAACTACACTTATGGTACGAATGGTTTTAAAACAGATGCTCCGAACGTGGTAAATTACATTAATCGTGAACAGATAAGAAAAGATATTCTTGACGCACGAAGGAAACTCCCCGATGTCATTATAGCCTGTATGCACTGGGGAGTGGAATATCGTTCATTTCCTGAACGCGCGGAACGAGAATTGGCAGACTGGTTGGTACAACAGGGGGTAGACCATGTGATAGGTTCTCATCCGCATGTTATTCAACCGATGGAAATTGTAAAAGACTCCCGGACTCCTGCCCGGCATGTGGTTGTTTATTCATTAGGAAATTTTATATCGAATATGTCGAAAGAAAATACAGACGGAGGAGCTATGGTAAAATTAAAATTGCAACGGGTTTTCCGAATCACTCGTCTGGTGGATTGTGAATATGCACTAGTTTGGACTTCGAGACCGATTTTAAGCAAAAAAAAGAATTTTGAATTATATCCTGCAACTTTTGTAAATAAATCCATTAATAATGAGGAGGTTAATGCGATGAAAAGCTTTCTGAGGGAAGCTAGAGAGTTGTTGGAAAATTCAAATGAAGGCATAAAAGAGTATTTTTTTGAATAATTTTTCCTCGAAAAGTTTGCATATATAAAAAAAAGCAGTACCTTTGCATCGCTTTCGAAAGGAAGACCTAACATGGTGACTATAGTTCAGTCGGTTAGAGCGTCAGATTGTGGTTCTGAATGTCGTGGGTTCGAATCCCACTAGTCACCCCTCATAAAAACTAAAGGTTCTGTAAATCAACTGATTTATAGGACCTTTTTTCAATTATCTATACCAGTTAATGCATCATGGCGGTAAATTTAAAGGATAATAATAGCGAAAAGGATAAATATATTTTGGAGCTGTTTCAAACATCTCCCAAGGAAGCTTTTCGTCTATTGTTTGATGCTTATCACATGAAATTATGTATATACGTAGTACAATTGACAGACTCTTTTGAAATGGCTGAAGATATTGTACAGGACTTTTTTATTTATTTCTGGGAGAAGAAATATTATTTGAAAATAAATCAAAATCTGCGTTATTATCTTTATCTGTCAGTGCGGAATGCGGCAGTCAACACTTTGCAAAAGAATAACATGTTATCAATGGAAGAACTTTCAGGGCTTGATATGAGTATTCCGGAAGAATCTATAGATGAAGAGGAGCAAGAGGAACGCAATAAGTTGTTATTGGAAAAACTACAAAAATTACCTCATCAGGAGCTACAGGTGGTGAAAGCTGTAATTATGGAAAATAAGAAATATAAAGAGGCGGCTGATGAACTCCACATTTCTGTAAATACCTTGAAAACTCATCTGTCAAGAGCATTGAGACAGTTAAGAAAAGAATACAATCTGAATTCGTTGTTTTACTAAAATTAATTTTTTCTTCTTTTTTTGTCACCCATTTATTAATTTTGGCTCTCTTTTATTAAACGAAAGTAATAAATGAACAAAGAGAATCCAAAAAAGAACAAAAAGTATTTTGAATATTACATAGCGCAACGGAAAGAAGAATTTCGTTGTCAATATGATCATGAACGGTCATGGGAAAACTTGCAATGTAGGCTTCAAAAAAGAAGAAGACGTCGTGTTGGTCTGTATTGTGTAACAGTGTCGGCGGCTTTTTTCTTCTTGACTTTAGGACTCAGTCACATATTCTCTCTTCACAATAACACTCAAAACAAGAAGGCCGTAGTAGCTGCCGTTGTTTCATTTCCTGAAACCGGCAGCCGCAAGGCTATCCTTACTTTAGAGAGTGGGGAAAAGGTGGATTTGTCCGTTAAAAAAGGTATGATTTCTAATGCAAGTTCTACTGTTATCAATAATAATGCCAACCAATTATTAACTTATAAAAAAGCCGGAGAGGCTTCTGAAGCTCCTCAAATCAATACGCTGACCATTCCCAGAGGAGGAGAATATCAGTTGATTTTATCAGATGGAACAAGAATATGGATGAATGCTGAAAGTACTTTGCGTTATCCAACTTCTTTTACGGAGGAGAAAAGGGAAGTTTTCTTGGAAGGAGAAGCTTTTTTTGAAGTGGCTAAAGATACCGGGCATCCATTTATTGTCCATACAAACCGGCACTCGGTAGAGGTGCTTGGTACAAGTTTTAATATATCTGCTTATCCTGATTATAAAGTATATACCACTCTTGCGGAAGGACGTATCAAAGTAAGTACTGCTAGAACTTCGGTGGTATTGAATCCCGACCAACAGGCTGTTATTGAGCCGGATAATGATGAAATATTGACACGTGATGTGCCTGCTTACCTGTTTACTTCATGGGCGAAAGGAAATTATGAATTCCGTAACACATCCTTGGTGGAAATTGTTGCCCAATTATCACGGTGGTATAATGTGGATATCTATTTTAAAAATGAATCTTTAAAAGACAAGAGATTTGCAGGTATTATTTTTCGGGATGAGGAATTGAATTTTGCTATTGAGGTGATTGAAAGAGTGTCTAATGTATATTTTATCCGTGAAGGAGAAGTGATTTATATTGAAGATAAGCACGAATAGGAAAACTGAATGATAGGAGAGAATTGACTTTTTAAATAATAAATCAACAAACAATTATGAGTACAAAACTTTTGAGTGAAACTATCTATCGTAAAGGCCTCATGGTGAAATGCTTTGTTGCATTGATAGTATTTTTTTGTTCGGTGGGTGATGCGTTTGCCCAAGCAGACACTAAAGTAACAATCAATGTGAATGGTGTTTTAATCAGGACAGCCTTGGATCAACTACAGAGAGAAGCGAAGATCCATTTTGTTTATGATGAAGAAAACATTGATTCAGGAAAACGGGTAAGTCTATCTTATACCCAAACTCCTTTGGATGTGGTTTTGGATGATTTTTGTAAACAAACCTCGTTACGGTATGAAGTAAAAAGAAACCTTATTCTTATTTTACCTGCAAAACAGAATAAGAATACAGGAAAAAATACACCTTTTTATATGACAGGTATTGTGACTGACGAAACCGGAGAAAGTATTATCGGAGCTACCATTATGATTGGAGGTACCGGTCAGGGCACGGTGACTGATATGGATGGCCGCTATAGTTTGCAAGTTATTCCCGGTGATTTGGTCTCATTTACTTTTGTGGGGATGGCAGACAAAGTTGTCAAAGCTCAAGCTGGGAAAAAGGTAGTGAATGTGAAAATGGAAACGAATGCTACCGCATTGGCTGATGTAGTAGTGACTGGTTACCAGACTTTGTCTAAAGAGCGTGCTACGGGATCTTATTCTGTTATTTCAGAAAAAAGCACGAAAGGCAAACTGGAAACGGATGTATTGTCACGTATCGAAGGAATGGTTGCAGGTATTAATAAGAGATATGACAAAGAGGATGACAGTAAAATTGTGATTCGCGGTATTACTACGGTTAATGGTGAGCAAGATCCCCTTTATGTAGTCGATGGAATGCCTTATGAAGGTGATCTGGCGTCAATAAATCCGTCAGAAGTGCAGAATATCACCGTATTGAAAGATGCGGCGGCAAGTTCTATCTATGGTGCACGTGCTGCGAATGGAGTTATTGTAATTTCTACAAAACGGGGTCAGACAGGTAAAACAAAAGTAAGCTATAATGGCAGTATGAAAATAACTCCGAAGCCGGATATGGGTTACTTGGATTTAATGAACAGCTCTGAATTGGTTGATATGCAGATAGAGGGATTTAACTATTATCACAAGGATTATAAGAATTTGAATCCGCGTTATGCTGTGAATCCGGTGGAAGCCCTTTTGTATAGACATGAAAATGGGGAATTGAATGACGCTCAGTTGTCGGATGCTTTGTTGCCTTATCGTAATCGGGATAACAAGAAGCAAATAGAAGACGAATTTGCCAGAACTGGTATTGTCCATCAACATAATCTGTCTATTTCTGGAGGTACGGAGAAGAATCGTTATATAGCTACTATTAATTACATGGGTAATTATGGTAACCAGAAGTATCAAAGTAAGGATCGTATAGGATTTAGTCTGAAAGATGACGTTGAATTGTATAAATGGTTGTCTGCCGATTTTGGAGTAACCGGTAGTTTCTCAAGGGACAAAGGAGATAATGGAGCTGGTGATTATGAGAATTTAATGATGGATTATCCTAGTTATTTTATGCTGAGAGATGAACAGGGAAATCCTTTGTCTATCCAACGTTTAAAGTCTGATTATGAATTGGAACGCCTGCAAAGTATCGGATTAATGGATGAAGTATATAATCCTATTGAAAATCGGAGAGAAGAAAATTATCATAATAATGAGAATTATTATCGTCTGCATGCCGGTCTTAAATTTAATATCATAGAAGGACTGACTCTTGATTTGAAATATCAGACGGAAGGTACATATACTAAGAAAAGTAAGCATTATACCAATATGTCGTACACAGTACGTAGTATGATTAATGATGCGGCACAATATAACCAGGAAACAGGAGAACTGACGTTGAATGTTCCTAAAGGAGGGCAGTTGGATGAAACCCGGCAAGAAGCCTATTCTTATACAATGCGTGCGCAGCTGAACTTTAATCGCAGCTTTGGTAAACATGCCATTACCGCATTAGGAGGTGCTGAACGCCGTCTTGTACGTTTAACAGGAACAACAAATTATTATATGGGATATGATGATAATAGTTTAGGAATTAAGCCTATAAACTCATTGGTTATGTCACCCGTTGACGGTACGGAAGCGCTTAATGGCTCTTTTAATTGGGTGTATGATGACAATAATAAATTAATTTATAAGGAAGACCGTTACGTGTCTTTCTATGCTATTGGTTCCTATACTTTTGATGACCGTTATTCGCTAACAGGTAGCGTCCGTATTGACCAGTCTAATCTGTTTGGTACAGATCCTAAGTATCAATACCGTCCGTTGTGGTCTGTAGGCGGTAGCTGGCAACTTGCCAATGAAGAATTTATGAAGGATTATTCTTGGATCAATCGTTTGAATTTACGTGTTACTTATGGTATCGGGGGTAATATTCCTAAAGAAGCCGGACCTTATATGAACATTACAAATGCCGGCTATAATGAATGGGTCGGTGATTTTGGTTCCTATATTTCTAATCCTCCTAATTCCCAGTTGCGTTGGGAGAAAACTACTTCTACGAATGTAGGACTTGATTTTGCTATTTTGAACTCACGTTTAAGTGGTAGCATTGATTATTATAATAAAAAAACAACTGATCTTCTAGGGGACCGTAATGCGGATCCTACTTTGGGATGGAGTACCTTGATGGTGAATTATGGTTCTATGTTCAATAGAGGTGTGGAAGTTTCTCTGCAAAGCATTAATATTCAAAATAAAAACTTTACATGGGGAACGAATGCTATGTTTAGTTATAATAAGAATGAACTGACCAGTCTGGCAGGCACTCGCGAGAGCGTATTTAGTTATAGTGCATATAATGTGACTGCTGTAGGTTATCCGGTGAACAGTTTGTTCAGTTATCGTTATGCCGGTCTTGATCCGACAAACGGAGATGCTTTGGTATACAACAGTAAAGGTGAGAAGGTAACTAATGTAAGTTCTGTTGATGATTTGGTTTATTCAGGTACTCGCGATCCGAAATATACGGCATCATTGAAGAATTTCTTTTCTATCTATGATTTTGATTTTTCATTCATGTTTGTATACTATGGAGGGCATGTGCTTCGTGATGTGGTTGCTGGATACATGGCGGGAGCACCGAGCCAGAATCTTAACCGTAAGGCTCTGAATCATTGGAGACAACCGGGTGATGAGAATATTCCGGGAGTGGCTCCTGCTTTCAATAAAAGCATTTATTATACCACGGAGCAGGCATGGTATTCTGCCGATGTCCATGTGAAAAAAGCGGATTATATAAAGCTGAGAGATATATCTATTGGTTATAATCTACCCAAAAAATGGTTGAGAAAATATGCGATTGAATCTGCAGCTATAACTTGTCAAATAAGTAATGTATGGTGGTGGGCGGCTAACGGAGATATTGACCCTGAAGCTTATACTACGGTTGGTTACGGTAGAGGAGCATTGACCTTGCCTAATCCGACTACTTATACATTGGGATTATCCTTAAATTTTTAAATTGATAAAAGATGAATACAAAAATATATAAATTGTTACTAGGTGTATGTCTTGTTTTGTTGGCATCATGCGATGACTATTTGGATATAAAGCCTAAAGGCGTTGTTATTCCGGAGAGATGTGAGGATTATGAAGGGTTGCTGAACTATGCACAGTTGATGAAGGCATCCGATTCTTACCCTAATTTTATGACTGATGATGTATTTATTCCGTATGACGATGATATGACGGGAGGATACAGAGGTTTGATTTTGCCCGAACAGCGTCTTTATACATTTAGTTCGGAAACTTATGGAGATGGAGAAAGTGATTTCCTTTGGGAAGGTTCTTATAATCGTATTTATACTTATAATGTGATTATTGATAATGTAATGGGTTCTACGGAGGCTACTGAGGAACATAAAAAACAGGTACGTGCCGAGGCGTTGGTAGGCCGTGCTTTCGAATACTTGACTTTGGTCAATGCCTATGCCAAGCATTATGATCCCTCTACTGCCGCTACCGATCCGGGAGTCCCTTTGATGCTTGATGAAAATATCAATAAAACAGGGCTTCAACGTGCTAGTGTACAGGAGGTATATGATCAGATAAAGATAGATCTTGATGAGGCGTCGTTGAATTTACCGGAGAAGCCTGTCTTGAATGCGTTTCGTGCCTCTAAACCGGTAGGATATGGTATGTTAGCTCGTATGTACTTGTATATGGGTGATTATAAGAAAGCGTTGGAGAATGCAAAAATTTCTTTGAAACATAATTCTACATTGTTAAGTCTTCTTCCTTATAAGGTGCTTGACCCTGAGCAATGGATTGGTCGTTTAGATGTTCCTGCACGTGCTGATAATCCGGAAAATATTTATATTCGTTTGGCTCCTTGGGTATTCGGAATGACTACTAAAATTTATGGTTCTGAAGATTTGATGGCTTTGTTCGATAAGGAGAAGGATCAGCGTTATTTATTGTATTTTACCCGATATATAGGTGGCATCGAGTGTGATTATGATTTGTGGGCGCCGTATCTTTACGCTAACATGGCTATGGCGACTCCCGAAATTTATCTGATAGCAGCGGAATGTGAGGCGCGTATCGGTAGCAAAGATAAAGCGATGGAATATATTAATACATTGCGTGACAACCGTATTTTTGATAACGTGGCCCTTTCAGCAAGCGATAATAAGGAAGCTTTGAAATTGGTTTTGGAAGAAAGAAGACGTGAGTTGACTATGCTTGGCTGTACTCGCTTGATTGATTTGAAACGCTTAAATCGTGAGCCGGAGTTTGTAAAGACTATAGTGCATGAAGTAAATGGTGTACAATATATATTGAAACCTGATGATCCCAAATATATATTTCCTATTCCCCCCACTGTGCTTCGTTTTAATCCTGATATGATTCCTAACATAAGATAAAAATATTCAATGAAAAAGTTAACTATTATGATGGCAACAGCAGCATTATGCTGTTGCATGGTTTCCTGCAATAATGGAACTAAACCGGAGATGGAAAGTACTGTGCATATCAAAGGTCAATTGATTGACATGGGCGGTCAAAATGTGCGTATGCGATTTGATGGAGCAGCGTCTATGCTGGGAGATAGCCGGGATGTTTTGTTGCAAACGGATGCTGCCGGTAATTTTGATACCACTTTAGTGCTTAAAGAACCTGCTTATTATACTATCAGCCGCAACACATTGTATCTTACTCCGGGTGATGACATGACTATTAAAGTAACTCAGACAAACACTGAGGCTGAATTTTCAGGAAGGGGTGCGGAAGCTAATAATTATATGAAATTCCGTCTTTTTCCGAAGGGGGGCTCTTATTTGGAGGCTGGCAGTAATTTGCGCGAAGATTTCACTTCGACTAAAGAACTGATCGACAGTTTGGCTGCTGTACGTATGAATACATTGGATACGTTGAGCAATGTATCCGATGAGTTTAAAAAGTTGGAAACTGCACGGATTAAAGCGGATGTTATTAATAGCTATATCTGCTATGCCAGTTATTCCAGAATGTTTGCGGGTATAAAAACAGAAGAGGAAATGCGGGCCAAGTGGAATGAGTTCAATGTTTCTTTAACTCAGTATGTAGCTCCGATGTATAAGGAGCTCATGGATGAAGATATGTTGAATGTGGCTGTAGTACGTGATGTTCTGTCTTATCAGGAAGATTCCACATTAACCTCTCTGTGGTTTAAAGACATTACAATTCCCACACGTACCATGGAATTGTATGCTAGCTCTGGAATCGTCAGTAAGTTAAGGGAAGAAGCTTCGGAACAAACTGTAAATGATGCAAAAGTATTTTTGCAGACAGTGCAGAATGCTGATTTTGCAGCGGAAATAGAGGGGAAAATTGCCCAGGCGTCTAAGCTGTTACCCGGACAACCCGCCATTGATTTTGAGATGACAGATGTGGAAGGTAATGTGAAACGCCTTGCAGATTTTAAGGGTAAGGCGATTTATATTGATTTGTGGGCAACTTGGTGTGGTCCCTGTATTCAAGAATCTCCGGCTTTTGAGGCTTTAGGAAAGAAATATGCAGGTAAGGATATTGTTTTTCTTCCGATTTCTACAGATACTACAACCAAGCCTTGGTTAAGATATCTGGATGCGCATAAGAAAGAATTGATCCAATATCATTCGAACGATCTTGCTTTAAAAGAAAGCTGGGCTATCATGTATATTCCTCGTTTTATTTTGATTGATAAGGATTTCAATATTGTTAATGCGTATGCTCCGCGTCCGTCGAGCGAAGAGATTAGTCCTTTGATTGATTCTGTCCTTAATAAATAGTAGATTTATGATTTGTAAAAAGTACATACTATTGGGTGCTTCTCTATGCATGTTAAGTGCTTGTAATGAGCCTAAATCTGTAATTTTAGACGGTAGCCTTGATGGAATTCAGACAGATTCTATCTATTTATATCGAGTAAACAATGAACATTATGGTAGTGTGGAATTGGTAAAGGCTATTGCCGTTGTCGATGGCAAGTTTACTTATCCTGCTGATTCTGTACAAACCGGTCTTTATTGTTTCTCTTTGCAGAATATGGAGCGTGGGGAATATTTGCAACAATATGCTAATTTGTTTTTGGAACCCAAAAACATGCAGCTTACCTTTAGCGAGGATAAGTATAACCAACTGAGTTTACATGCTACAGGGTCTGCATTGCAGGAGCAATATGAAGCCTTACAGAAAGCGAAAGATATAGCTGGCAATCGTGTGGTTCTCGATTCTCTGGACCACATGTTCTATGCGGCTCGTGAAAAAGGAGACCGTGAGGAAATGGAGCGTATCCGGGAAGTTTCCAGTCCTTATTATGAAAGTGCTTCTGAACAGACAAGTAAACTGATAAGTGAGGAAATTACTAAAAATAAAGGTTCATATTTCGGTTTGTATCTTTACTATACTTACCGTTTCCAGAATCATACTTTGAATACGGTAGAGGAGATTGACGAGGCGCGTAACTTTATTGGTAGTTTTGACGAAGTGTCCAAACAAAGTACTATTTATGCCAAAATGCAAGAAGGTTTGGATAGATTCGCTCAGTGCGCTACAGGCAGTATCGCTCCTGCTATAACAGGAATTGATTTGAAAGGAAATTCTGTAAGCTTAAGCGATTTCAAGGGTAAATATGTTCTGGTAGATTTTTGGTTTGCCGGTTGTAGTTGGTGCCGTAAGGAAGCCCCTTATCTGTTGAAGACATACAATGCTTTTAAGGATAAAGGTTTTACTATTTATGGCGTTTCGACAGACCGTCGTGAAGAAGATTGGAGAAAGGCTATCGAGGAAGACAAAAGTTATTGGAACCAGGTTCTGTTGCAGAAAGATGATGTGAGAGAGGTCTTGGATCACTATTGTATTGTAGGCTTCCCACACATTATTTTGGTAGATCCGGAAGGTAAGATTGTAGCGAAAGAACTACGTGGAGATGATCTTTATAATACTGTTGAGAAATTTGTGGGCGGAATAAAATAAGAAGTATTTTACCGTGTAATAGAGAAAGAGGTCGCTTCGAAATAATTTTTATTTTGGAGTGACCTCTTCCTATTTTCTGCATCTTTTATTAAAATAAGCCTAATGTTTGACCGGTATTTCTTTAATGTTTTCCTTTTAGAGAACATATTATTTGTTGGATAGGTTAAAAGTTTACCTTTGTATTATCATAAAACATAGACATTGGATATGATAACATAAAAGACCAAAACGTATAGGTATTGTAAGCGTACAATACTTTTTGGAGGCCTCATTGGATGCTTGTGTTCAGATTTAGAATGAGGCCACCATATTCTCGTAGAGAATTTAGATTTTAATTTTGATGATACTTGCTCGCGATGAGTAGGTATCATTTATTTTTTTACCCTGTTCTATGTTGGAATGAATAGCGTGATTATAAACTGGAAATGGAATAAGCGCGTCATATTGCCATTGAAAAGGAGGATTTGAGCAGATTCTTTTAATTATTGAAAGAATTGTTCTATTCTCCAAAGTGTGTTTGAATCTATCTTTGCAAAATAGAGAAAAACATAAATTATAATATCATGAAAAAAAATCTTATCTTATTTTTATTGTTAGCCTTTTTAACAATAGAGGTGTATGCGCAGTGGAAACCGGTTGGGGATAAAATTAAAACACAATGGGTGGATAAAGTAAATCCTTCTGCTGTTTTGCCTGAGTATCCACGTCCTATCATGGAACGTAGTGAATGGCAAAACTTGAACGGTTTGTGGAATTATGCTATTACTGATTTAGGAGAGAAGGCTCCAAGACATTTTGATGGGCAGATTCTAGTGCCTTTTGCTGTAGAATCTTCTTTATCAGGTGTAGGGCAAAGAGTGGGGGCAAAAAAGGAGTTGTGGTATTCTCGTTCATTTGAAGTACCGTCTACTTGGAAAAATCAAAATATATTGCTTCATTTCGGTGCGGTGGATTGGAAAACAGATGTTTGGGTAAATGATGTAAAAGTAGGTAGCCACACTGGAGGTTTTACTCCTTTTTCTTTCGATATTACAGCGGCATTGTCTAATAAAGGAAATAATAAGTTAGTAGTAAAGGTTTGGGACCCTACGGATGAGGGATATCAGCCTAGAGGTAAACAGGTGAATAATCCTGAAGGTATTTGGTATACTCCTGTAACTGGTATTTGGCAAACTGTTTGGTTGGAACCGGTCACTGCCAAACATATTGAGGAACTTCGTATAACACCGGACATTGACCAGCATTTATTGATTGTAAAAGCTCGTCTGAATACGGTGTCCTCCTCTGACCTGATAGAGGTAAACGTATATGACAGCAATCAGTTGGTTGCCACTGGGAAAAGTATTAATGATGAAGCTGTGGTCATATCTATGCCGGAAGATGCTAAATTATGGAGCCCTGATTTTCCTTTTTTGTATACTTTAAAGGTTACGTTGAAAAGCGATAATAAAATATTGGATCAGGTGAACAGTTATGCAGCTATGCGCAAATACTCTACGAAACGTGATGCTAATGGAATTGTACGTTTAGAACTGAATAACCAACCTTTGTTCCAGTTCGGACCATTGGATCAGGGATGGTGGCCTGATGGATTGTATACCGCTCCCACTGATGAGGCTTTGGTATATGATATACAAAAGACGAAAGATTTAGGATTCAATATGATACGTAAACATATAAAAGTGGAACCGGCCCGTTGGTATACTCATTGTGATCAATTGGGAATTATTGTGTGGCAGGATATGCCTAGTGGTGATCGTAATCCGGAGTGGCAGAACCGCAAATATTTTGAAGGTACAGAAAAAAAGCGTTCGACAGTTTCTGAAGCTTGTTACCGTAAGGAATGGAAAGAAATTATGAATTGCTTGTATTCTTATCCATGTATTGGAACATGGGTTCCGTTCAATGAGGCATGGGGGCAATTCAAGACTCCGGAAATTGCAGAATGGACTAAAGAATATGATCCGACCCGTCTGGTAAATCCTGCAAGTGGAGGCAATCATTATACTTGTGGCGATATGCTTGACTTGCATAATTATCCTGCTCCCGAAATGTATCTGTATGATGCCCAGCGAGCGAATGTTTTGGGAGAGTATGGTGGTATCGGTTGGGTAGTGAAAAATCATATTTGGGAACCGGATCGTAACTGGGGATATATACAGTTTAATTCTTCCAAAGAGGTAACTGATGAGTATATAAAATATACAGATATGCTTTATGACCTGATAACCAGGGGATTCTCGGCGGCTGTTTATACTCAGACTACGGATGTGGAGGTGGAAGTGAACGGACTGATGACTTATGATCGTAAGGTGATTAAAGTAGATGAAAAACGAGTGAGAGAAGCCAACGCACGTATCTGTAAATCATTAAAGTAAAGAATATGAATAAGCTGTTCTTTTGGGTATGTGCAGTCCTTATGACTGCATGTGCTTCTCATAAAAATGATGAAGTCTTGACTGAGTCCGGTTTAAGTAAAAGTCGTTTTCAAACGGAGATAAATGGTGAAAAAACTGATCTGTTTATATTGAAGAATAAAAATAAGATGGAAGTTTGTATCACTAACTATGGCGGTCGTATTGTTTCTGTTATGGTTCCTGATAAGGACGGAATAATGAGGGATGTAGTACTGGGCTTTGATTCCATACAGGATTATATCAAATATCCGTCGGATTTTGGAGCAAGTATAGGGCGTTATGCCAACCGTATAAATCAGGGACGTTTTTCATTAGATGGAATAATATATCAGTTACCTCAGAACAATTATGGTCATTGTTTGCATGGAGGCCCTCAAGGGTTCCAGTATCGTGTATATAAAGGTACTCAAATGAGTGATAGGGAAGTGAAGCTGACTTATTTGTCTAAAGACGGTGAAGAAGGGTTTCCCGGAAACTTGAATTGTACAATTACTATGAAATTGACAGATGATAATGCTATTGACATTCAGTATGAGGCAGAAACGGATAAACCGACTATTGTAAATATGACCAATCATTCTTATTTTAATTTAGATGGAGATCCGTCAAAAGATAATTCTGATTATTTATTGACTTTGAACGCGGATTATTATACTCCTGTAGATAGTACTTTCATGACAACCGGAGAAATTCTTCCTGTTGAGGGTACTCCTATGGATTTCAGATGTCCTACAGCTATAGGTGTTCGTATCAATCAAAACTTTGAACAATTGAAAAACGGAAATGGCATTGACCATAATTGGATACTAAATACTAAAGGGGATATTCAGCAGGTTTGTGCCACATTAGAGTCATCAGTTACGGGTATTGTACTTGATGTTTATACTGACGAGCCGGGTATTCAGGTTTATTGTGGTAATTTTCTAGATGGGACATTGACGGGTAAAAAAAATACAATATATAATTTTCGGGCCTCTGTGTGCTTGGAAACGCAAAAATATCCAGATACACCTAATAAGGCAGACTGGCCTACGGCAGTATTAAGACCTGGAGAAAAATATGAAAGCCGCTGTATTTACAAGTTTTCTACTTACTGAGAACCTGTTTTTAATTTCATCGGCATTATTATTCTGAATGTTGGTAAAGGGGGGAGATGTTTTTTCAGGTTGCTTAGGGATCTTTGGTTTGTATTCGGGATAATAATGTTGATGGGAATTAAACAGGATTAAGAGGTGGGTCTTTCTAGGTAAGTTTAGAAATGAATTATAGGAATATGAATTTTATTCATGATGATAAAGTATTATTCTCTTAAAAAGAGATGGTAGATTGGATTGGTGAAGAAATTAATGTTTTACACGGTTCTCAGAAGAGTTAGTCTTGTTGAATAGGGTTAATATTTGTTGGAATCTTGTAAAAGGATAATAGCCGCTTTGGATTAATTGTCTTATCTTTTATTTTTGTGTTATTAATCATGTGAATACTGATGAAAATTACTTTCTTTTTTCTTTTATTCTTTTTTTCTTGTTCTATATTCGGAAAGAATATTTTTGCGGATAAACAGTATTATTTCAAACGGTTAGATATAAATAGCGGTTTGTCACAAAATACAGTATCTACTATTATTCAGGATAGAGATGGATTTATGTGGTTTGGCACTAAAGATGGTTTGAATCGTTACGATGGAGTATCTTTTAAGATATTTAAAATGGATGATGATGGTTTGGGTAATAACTTTATAACAGCACTTTTTGAGGATGGTAATGGAAATATTTGGATTGGAACAGATTCGGGCTTATATATTTATTATTCTATAGAAGGGGTGATCAAACCTTTTGTACTTAGAAGTAATATTGGAACTTATATTCAGCGTTCTGTTATTGATATAGTTTCAGATGAAAAAGGAGGTGTATGGATAGCTGTAAATGAGCAAGGAATTTTTTATTATAATATTCAAAAAGCGATCCTTACCAATTTTATTTTTTCAGAAAGAAATAATGTAACGCGTTTATTCTGGGAAGGTAATAGATGTTGGGTGGGGTTTTGGAATGATAATCTTTATTATTCGGAGGATAATTTCCAAACTTTAAAGCCTTTTGTATCCGAAATGGGAGAAGAAATTTTTAAGGGGGATATTATTAATAAAATAACAATAGGTTCTTACAATCGTTTGTTTATAGGAGCGGCTAAAGGAGGTTTGAAAGAGGTTAATTTGCAAACAAGGCAGGTACGTACCTTATTGGTAAAAGATGAAGAAGGAGATGAAGTTTATGTTCGTGAAATAACTCATTATTCTGATAATGAATTGTGGGTGGGAACTGAATCAGGAATTTTTATATATGATTTAAAGCAGAATTCTACTATTCATTTGACAAATAAAGATAGTGATATGTATTCTCTTCCTGATAATGCTGTCTATGCGTTGTATCAAGATAGGGAGGGTGGAATGTGGATTGGTTCTTATTTTGGTGGAGTTGCTTATTATCCTCAGCAACATACTTATTTTGAAAAAATATATCCATTAATTGGAGCTCGTGAGGAACTGGGTAAACGTGTACGGGAGATTTGCAGGGGAAAAAATGGAATGATTTGGATTGGTACAGAGGATAAAGGCCTGTTTAGTTATAATGAAGATACAAAGAAGATTACCCCTTTTATACATCCTTCAATCTATCATAATGTGCATGGATTGTGCATGGATGATAAATATTTATGGGTTGGAACTTTTTCAGGCGGATTAAACAAGATTAATCTTTCTACTTATGAGGTGAAGAACTACAGGAAAGGAGAAAATGTAGGTTCGTTGAACTCCAATGATATATTTACTATTTATCGGACACTATCTGGAGATTTATGGCTTGGTACTCCAGTAGGAGCATTACGCTATGATTATAAGCAAGATCGTTTCTATTCTGTGCCGGAATTAATCGGGGTCTTTGTATATGGAATCTTGGAAGATAGTGAGGGAAATCTTTGGTTTGCTACTTATTCTGAAGGGATTTATTGTTATTGTATAAGGAATAATCAATGGAAACATTATAAATCAGATAAGGGAAGTTTCGGTAGTTTGCCCTATGATAAAGTATTGAGTATTTTCGAGGATAGTCATAAGCGACTGTGGTTTACAACGGAAGGGGAGGGATTTTGCCGTTTCGATTCTCGTACGGAATCTTTTATTTGTTATAATTCTGCTGATATTCTTCCCAATAATGTAGTACATCAAATAGTAGAGGATGATAAGGGGTTCTTTTGGATTACTACGAATAAAGGTCTCGTGCGTTTTGATCCTAATAAGGAACAATCGAAAGTTTTTACTACGGCAAATGGTTTGTTGAGTAATCAGTTTAATTACCGTTCAGGCTATAAGGATGAAAAAGGATATATCTATTTGGGTAGTACGAATGGACTGGTCATTTTTAATCCTAATTCATTTACAAAAAATAAATATATCCCCCCTGTGCTTATTACTGAATTTGAGTTATTTAATGAGAAAGTTCTTCCCGGAAGGGAATCTCCTTTGAAATGTAATATCACGCATTCTGATAAGATAACTTTGAAAGCAGATCAGAATTCTTTTAGTTTTAATATTGCTGCATTGAGTTATCAGGCTTCAGAAATGAATCAGTTACAATATAGATTAGAAGGATTTGATAAAAAATGGCATTTGGCTAGTCAGACATCTATCATAACATATTCTAATTTACCGTATGGAATCTATACTTTCTTAGTCAAAGGTTCTAATAATGATGGAATATGGAATGAACAGCTAACATTTTTAACGATAGATATTAAGCCTCCTTTCTATTTATCTGCTTGGGCATATCTTTGTTATGGGGTTTTCTTTTTTGGGGTGCTCTGTACGCTGGTTATTTCTTTGAAACGACGTAATCAACGTAAACAGTCTTGGTTGATGGCTGAAATGAAACAACAACAGGAGAAAGAAATATATGCCGCTAAAATTGATTTCTTTACAAATGTTGCACATGAAATTCGTACCCCTCTGACTCTGATAAAATGTCCATTAGATAATGTTTTGAAAGAACAAAATTTAAGTGATTCAGTTAAAGAGGATTTAAAAATAATGAGTCAAAATACGGATCGTTTATTAAATCTGACTAACCAATTACTTGATTTCAGAAAAATTGAAACGAAAGGTTTTAATCTGACTTTTGTAGAAAAAAATATTTCAGAAATAGTAAAAGAATGTTATTTAAGATTTACTACATTAGTGAAACAGAAGAATCTTAATTTTAAATTGGATTTGCCGGAAGAAGATGTTTATGCTTCGGTCGATAAGGAAGCTATAACAAAGATTATTAGTAATTTATTTATTAATGCCATAAAATATGGAGAAACATATATTGAAGTAGTTTTATTGAGGGATAAGGCAACACATACCTTTTGTTTGAAAGTGACCAATGATGGTGAAATCGTTCCTATAAAGATGAGAGAAAATATTTTTGAAGCCTTTGTCCAATATAAAGGAAAAGAGAAGATTATGGTTGGAACTGGAATAGGCTTGGCGTTGTCACGTTCATTGGCGGAGTTACATCATGGAACACTGATAATGGAAGATTCTGTAGCATATAATTGCTTCTGTTTATCACTTCCCATAGAACAGGAAAATATCATACCTTTGGTTGATTTACAAAAAGACTATCGGGATATATCAGAGGAGATACCTGAACAACAAGGTTCGGAATTGAGCCGTGTTTCTTTATTGATTGTTGAAGATAACTTGGAAATGCAAAATTTTATTTTGCGTCAGCTGGTTTCCACTTATCATGTTTTGAGAGCTGGTAATGGAAAGGAAGCCCTTGATATATTGAATCATCATAGTGTAAACTTAATTATTAGTGATGTGATGATGTCTGAGATGGATGGTATAGAGTTATGTAATCGAGTAAAAGCTGATTTGAACTACAGTCATATTCCTGTAATTTTATTGACAGCGAAAACAAATTTACAGTCTAAGATAGAAGGCATCAAGGCTGGTGCCGATGCTTATATTGAGAAACCATTTTCTGTGGAATATTTAAAAGTAAATGTAGCAGCCTTATTGGAAAGTAGGGAGAAATTACGCAGGACATTTGTAAATTCTCCATTTGTCCTTTCTGATACAGTTGCACTTACTAAAGCGGATGATGCTTTCTTGAAAGCTTTGAACGAGGTGGTTATATCTAATATGAAAGAACCGGAATTCTGTTTGGATGACATGGCAAGCATGTTGAATATGAGTAGATCTAGTTTAAATCGGAAAATAAAAGGATTATTGGGATTAACGCCGAATGATTATATTCGTTTGGAACGATTGAAGAAGGCTGCTATCTTATTAAAAGAAGGAGAATGTAAAATCAATGAAGTATGTTATATGGTTGGTTTCAATACGCCGTCCTATTTTACAAAGTGTTTTCAGAAACAATTTGGAATATTACCTAAAGATTTTGCAGGACACAAACAAGGATAAATCTGTTGATAGATCAAATGCAAAATAGAATCATACAATCACGAAAGAGCATAATTTAGCCATGACCTTTGATTTGGTTTGATATTTATATGAATTGATTCTATAGTTCTACTCTTGGAAGCCTCTGAGAGTTATATTTGCTACATAAATCAACAAAATTAAATATCATGAAATCAATTATTCTAGCTTCTCTTTGTACATTGCTGATAGGAAGTTCGGCTTTTGCACAGTGGCAGCCAGCAGGAGATAAAATTAAAACGGAATGGGCGGAAAAAATAGATCCCGATCATGTATTATCGGAATATCCTCGTCCCATCATGGAACGTAAGGACTGGAAAAATCTTAATGGATTATGGCAATATGCAATTACTCCAGAAAATAAGACTCCTTTGTCCTTTACGGGGCAAATATTAGTTCCTTTTGCTATTGAATCCAGCTTGTCTGGAGTAGGAAAAAAAATAAGTGATAAAGAGGTGTTATGGTATAAAAGAAATTTTGAAATACCGATAGCGTGGAAAAATAAACGGATTCTTTTACATTTTGGTGCTATAGACTGGCAGGCAGGTATATGGGTGAATGATATAAAAGTGGGTGAACATACCGGAGGGTATACTCCATTTTCATTGGATATCACAACAGCTTTGGATAAGAAAGGAAACAATAATGAATTGGTCATAAAAGTATGGGATCCTACCGACAAGGGATATCAACCTCGTGGTAAGCAGGTAAGTAATCCGGAAGGTATATGGTATACGTCTGTATCAGGTATTTGGCAGACTGTTTGGTTGGAACCTGTATCCGAATCGTATATAGTAAATATTAAAACGACTCCTGACATAGACAAGAATGTGCTGAAAGTGGAAGTTGTAGCCAACCCCCATGCTTCTTTTGATTGGGCCCAAGTTGAAGTTTATGAAAATGGAAGAGTAGTGTCTGAAGGTAGGTCTGTAAAAGGAGAACCTATTGAAATTAATATGCCTCAGAGAGTTAAGTTATGGAGTCCTACATCTCCTTTTTTATATTCATTGAAAGTATCTTTACTTACCGATGGCAAGAATGTAGATACAGTCAATAGCTATACAGCCATGCGTAAATACTCTATGAAACGTGATACTAATGGTATAGTACGTCTTCAGTTGAATAATCAAGACTTGTTTCAATTTGGACTTTTGGATCAGGGATGGTGGCCGGATGGATTATATACAGCTCCTACCGATGAGGCTTTGGTTTATGATATAAAGAAGACAAAAGAATTAGGATATAATATGATTCGAAAACATGTAAAAGTGGAACCGGCAAGATGGTATACTCATTGTGATAAGCTTGGAATTATTGTATGGCAGGATATGCCAAGTGGTGATCAAAGTCCTGAATGGCAAAACAGATTATATTTTAATGGAACTGAATTCAATCGTTCTGCTATTTCTGAAGCTAACTATAAGAAAGAGTGGAAAGATATTATTGATTATTTATATTCTTATCCTTGTATTGGTACTTGGGTACCGTTTAATGAAGCATGGGGGCAATTTAAAACTGTAGAGATAGCAGAATGGACTAAGCAATATGATTCAAGCCGTATTATAAATGCCGCTAGTGGTGGCAACCATTATACGTGTGGTGATGTGCTTGATTTACATAATTATCCCGGTCCGGAGATGTATCTCTATGATGCTGAACGAGCAAATGTGTTGGGAGAATATGGAGGAATAGGGCTGGTTCTGAAAGGACATATTTGGGAACCGGATAGAAATTGGGGATATATCCAGTTCAATAATATCGAAGAAGTCACCGATAAGTATGGAAAATATGCACATCAATTATTGGAGCTTATAAGACAGGGATTTTCGGCTGCTGTTTATACTCAGACTACAGATGTAGAGATAGAAGTTAATGGGTTAATGACTTATGATAGAAAGAGAGTCAAAGTAAATGAAGGAAAAGTTAGAAAGATTAATAATGAGATTTGTAATTCTTTAAATAAATGAGCCTATGAGGAGGAATATAATGAATTTATAAAAAACGTTTATCATAGATATTTCTTTGATATTCAATCAATTTTTATTTTTAAATCTAATTCTATTAAAGATGAGCAGGAAATTATTTTTTTTATGGATGTTTATATGTACAATGGCTACAAATGCCCAAATTGTGGATATAAAAGGTATTGTGCTAGATACGGAATCTAGTCCTTTGATTGGTGTGAATGTAATGATAAAAAGTACGAATTCTGGTACTGTTACAGATCTTGATGGAAAATTTTCATTAAAAGGAGAAAATGGACAAACTCTTGTTTTTTCATATGTAGGTATGTTGAACAAAGAGATCGTTTATAAAGGAAAGCCATTACGTATTGTGATGGAAGATGATTCCAAAGCCTTGGATGAAGTGGTGGTAGTGGGGTATGGTACTCAAAAAAAGAGTGTAGTAACGGCTGCCATAGGAAGTGTTTCTGCAGAAGATTTGGGACGTGAAACTCCCACTAGAATTGATAATTTGCTGAAAGGAAGGACATCAGGAATTTCTATAACATCATCTTCCGGACAACCGGGTGATGGAAATAAAGTTCGTATTCGTGGTATAGGTACGATTAATAATAGTGATCCTCTTTATATTATAGATGGAATGCCTGTAGACGGTGGTATTGATTATCTAAACCCTGCAGATATTCAGTCAATAGAGATTCTAAAGGATGCAGCTTCTGCTGCTGTTTACGGTTCTCGTGCAGCTAATGGCGTTATTTTGGTAACTACAAAAGAGGGGAAGGCAGGAAAAGTTAAAGTGAATTATAATTTTCAAATTGGCTGGCAGAATCCTTGGAAACAAAGAGATATGTTGGATGCCACTGAATATGAAACTCTGATGAATGAATCCTATGCTAATGCATATCCAGGAGAAAATCCCTTGTTTAAAAATCCTAGCCAAGCCGGGAAAGGAACAGACTGGCAGAAGGAAGTTTTCAATAAAAATGCACCTGTTATGAATCATCAATTAAGTATTAGTGGAGGTAATGAGAAAGATGTGTACTATTTATCTGTCGGTTATCTAAGTCAAGATGGCATTGTGGGAGGAAATTATAATCGGTCTAATTATGATCGTTTGAATGTTCGGCTGAATAATACATATACAGTATTTGATTCATCTAAGGAACGAAAGGTTCTTAATATGTTGAAAATTGGAACGAATGCCAGTTATTCTCGGATCGAATCAGTAGGTATCGGGACAAATGATGTATTTGGTTCTCCCTTGGGTAGTGCATTATTATTATCTCCTACAGTACCTGTTTATGCTGAGGACCCTGAAAGTACATTGGTAATGTATCCCACTGCTGTGAAAGATAAGAACGGACGAGTTTATACGGTTGTTGGTTCTGATTATAATGAAATAACGAATCCTATAGCTTCTATGGAATTGCCTGGTGAGAAAAATGCTACCGATAAATTTATAGCTAACTTCTTTGCAGAGTTACAGTTGATTGATAATTTAAAATTCAAAACAACTTATGGTACGGATTTTTCCTTTAATTCTAAAAATGGTTATTTGCCAGAATATTATTTGGGGCAAAGTGCTAGAAAATCAGAATCAGAAGTTTGGTCAAATATGAGTAGGGCGTTTACTTGGCAAGTGGAAAATACATTTTCTTATAATAAAACGTTTGCCGGAAAACATGCTTTGACGATTTTGTTAGGCCAATCTGCTAAGAAGTATACTTATAGATATCTATGGGGGAAGAATTATCGCTTACAGGCTATTGACCCTGATAAAGCAAATTTAAATTTTGCCCAAGGTACAAAGTCTGACCAGGAAACAGATGGTGGTATGGATAATTCTACCTTAGCTTCTTATTTCGGCCGTTTGAGCTATAATTATATGGAAAAATATATGTTTGAAGCAACAGTTCGTCGTGATGGCTCCTCTAATTTTGGCCCCAATCATCGGTGGGCTACTTTCCCCTCTTTTTCTGCTGGTTGGGCAATTACAGAAGAAAAATTTATGCAAAATCGGCCGGAGTGGTTTTCATCTCTTAAGTTGAGAGCTAGTTGGGGTAAAAATGGTAATGAAAGGATTGAAGCCTTTAGATATACTTCGACAGTAGTGGGCGGTAACAATTATGTGTTTGGTAATACATTAACTGGTAATAGTTCCATTTTTCCTGGCTCAAAGCCTAATGGCCTGTCCAATGCAGATTTAAAATGGGAAGAATCAGAGCAAACAGATATAGGTTTGGATGCTAAATTCTTACAAGGTGCACTGACTTTCTCTTTTGATTGGTATACAAAGAAAACAATAGGTATGTTGATGACGATGCCTCTTCCTGATTATATTGGTGATGCACAACCTTTGGGAAATTGTGGTGATATGAAGAACTCGGGACTAGAATTAGAACTTTCTTATAAGTTTCGCCTTTCAGATTGGAATTTTCATGTTTCTGGTAATGCCTCTTATCTAGATAATGTTTTATTAAATTTAGGTAATGAAAAAGGATGGGCCAATTACGATGACATACTCACAGTAGGTACGATTACCAGAGCTGAGAATGGTGAGCCTTTTCCTTATTTCTATGGCAAACGGACAAATGGTGTCTTTCAAAGTGAGGCGGAAGTTGAAGCTTATTTAAATAAGGATGGTCAGAAAATTCAGCCTAATGCCCATGCTGGGGATGTACGTTTTGTAGATAGTAATAATGATGGTCAGATTACTGATGAGGATCGTGTAAAATTGGGTAAAGGTATGCCTGACTGGACTTATGGATTTAGCTTAGGATTTGAATGGAGAGGGTTTGATTTCAATGCAACTTTTCAAGGAGTGGCCGGATGTGATATTTATGATGGTACTAGGCGTATAGATTTGAAGCGTGTGAATCTTCCGGCTTATATGATGGATCGTTGGCATGGTGAAGGAACTTCAAATAGAATTCCTCGTATGAATGATGCAGATCAGAATGGAAACTGGCTTTCTTCAGATTTGTATTTATTTGATGGTTCTTATTTAAGATTGAAAAACATACAACTTGGATATACATTGCCTCAATCATTGATCCGAAAGGTATTCATCAATAATCTTCGTTTTTATGTTTCTGCTGAAAATTTATTGACAATTACTAGTTATCCTGGTTTGGATCCAGAAATAGCGTCAGGAGGAACATCTTTGGGAGTGGATAGGGGAGTATATCCACAGTCAAGAATTATTTCGTTTGGAGTGAATGTTGCATTTTAATAAAAAAGAATGAATTATGAAAAAAATGTTATTATATGGTACTGTAGTTTTGTTCAGCTTAAGCAGTTGTGGGGATTCCTTTTTAGACTTAAAACCTACAAATCAGATACTTGAAGAAGAATATTATCAGACAGAAGATGAAATAATGCAGGCTTTAGTAGCTGCATATCAACCTCTACAATGGCAGGATTGCTCTTTTTCCAATCAGCATCATTCTTTTGCTATGGTTTCGGATGTAATGGGAGGGGATGTTAGAGCTGGTGGTGGTGGCACATCAGATTTTCCGCATTTTCATTTAATGCGAGAGTTTAAGGCTACTCCTGAGATAATATGTAATAGTTTATGGAGAGTGCTTTATTCGGGCGTGAATCGTGCCAATATTGTGATTGATAAGGTAGAAGGTGTTTCAGGGCTTTCATCAGATAAAAAGAATTGTATAAAAAGTGAGGCGATGACTTTGCGAGCTTTTTATTATTATTGGTTGTGGAAGTTATGGGGTAATGTTCCTTATTATGATAAGAATTTGGATGCTGCACCTTATGTGGCTGTCCAGTTAAAGGCGGATGAGATATATAGTAAAATAATAGGTGATTTGGAGTCTGCTTTAGAAGATAATAAACTATTAGAAACTGTAAATAATGATTTATTGGGTCGCGTTACTCGCCCTATGGCTCAAATGTTAAAAGCATCTGCTATTTTATATCAGAAGGATGAAAGCCGTTATCTGTCTGCTTTGGAAGATATGCGTGAAATTATTGGAAGTAACCGTTTTGATTTGGTCGATGATTTTGCTGGTATTTGGGAAGAAACAGGTGAGTGGTGCAAGGAATCGGTTTGGGAAATTAATTATATTGAAACGGGAAATAGAGGTTGGGAACCCAATATTCTAGCTGTTGGTGGAACTGTATATCCTCAGACAATCGGAATTAACGGATTAAGGAATAGTAAATATTATCAGGATGGTTGGGGGTTTGGTCCTGTGGAGCCAGCTCTATATTATGCTTATGAAGAAGGTGATATACGTAGAGATGGTGGAATATTGTCATGGGATGTCTATCATCAAAAAGATCCGAATGCTACGTATGATCCTCGTTATGATAATACTGGCTTTTTTAATCTGAAGTATATGCCTCGTATAGGAAGTAATGACCAAAACACAGGTGATAAGATTGTCAATCATAATAATAATTTTCGAGTATTTCGTTATTCGGAAACATTGATGAATGCTGCTGAGTTAATTGTACGTACAGGTGGAAGTTTGAGTGAAGCAAAGGGGTATTTGTCAAAAATTAGAAGTCGGGCTTTTGCACATCAGGGTAATCATGATATAGAACCGACATTAGATAATATATTGAAAGAAAGAAGATTGGAATTTGCTTTGGAAGGGCATCGTTTCTGGGACTTGGTGCGGTTTGGTAAGGCTGAAGAAGTGCTGGGGGCAAAGGGATACACTCCGAACAAGAAATGTCTGCCTATTCCAGCTGCTGAGATTGATAAATCGATGGGAACATTGACGCAAAACCCGTATTAACCTGTAAATAAAAGAAATATGGATATGAGATTCATTCAAAAAGTACTTTATTTGTATGGAGCCATTCTACTATTGGTGGCTTGTAGTTCGAATGTGCATTCTCCGGCATATAAAGATTCATCATTGAGTGTTGATGAACGAGTTGAAGATTTATTGGGCAAAATGACTATTGAAGAAAAGGTTGGGCAGTTATGTAGTAAATACGATCGGTTTACTTTCAGTGATATAATGGACGAGCATAGAATGGAGCAATTTTTTCAGTCTATGCCGGGTATGTTGCAACCTGATAAAATGGATTTGGATTCTAATGTGCTGATACGAAATGCCATTCAGAGATATGCATTAGAAAATACCCGTTTGGGTATACCGATGCTCTTTGTAGATGAAGCATTACATGGGGCAGCTAAAGGGCAAGCTACTTCATTTCCTCAGGCTGTGGCTATGGGATGTACTTGGAATCCAAAGTTGATAGAGCAACTCTTTCAGGTTACTGCGCACGAATTGCGTTCTAGAGGTACTCATTTTGTTCTTTCTCCGGTGGTAGATGTGGCAAGGGAACCTCGCTGGGGACGTGTTGAAGAGTGTTATGGAGAAGATCCTTATCTGGCAGGTAAGATGGGAGCGGCGGCTATACGTGGCTTACAGGGTTCTAAGGATGGCGCGATTCCTGAAAATCATGTAGCAGCTACGTTGAAACATTTCGTTGGACATGGGCAAAAAGAAGGTGGGCGCAATAAAGCACCTGCCAATATTTCTCCCCGTATTTTACGTGATCTACATATTGAACCTTTTCGTATTGCAATTCGTGAGTCGTATCCTAGGGGAGTAATGCCTTCCTATAATGAAGTGGACGGTATCCCTATGCATATGAATTCGTATATGTTGCAGGATATTTTACGTGAAGAATTGGGTTTCAGTGGTATGATGGTGTCTGACTATTTAGGAATTAAGGAAATAAAAGATTTGCATTGGATTAGTCCGGATAACAAAACATCTGCTCTGTTGGCTTTTAAAGCAGGGGTTGAATTTGATTTGCCGGATGGCTCCTGTTTTGCTCATTTATCAGAGTGGGTAAAACAAGGAAAAATAACAGAAAAAGAGCTTGATCATGCAGTAGCTAAAATATTGCGTTTGAAATTTGAATTGGGATTGTTTGAGAATCCTTATGTGGACGTAGAAGAGGCAAGAAAAATCAGTAAGGATCAAACTCATTGGGAATTGGCTCGCAAAGTGGCACAAGAGTCTATTGTCTTATTAAAAAATAAGAACCATATTTTACCCCTTGCCTCTGATAAATATAAGCGTATTGCAGTTATCGGTCCCAATGCCGATGATACTCGTATCGGCGAATATTCTGGTATTCCTTATTATAAAGTAACAGTGTTGGAAGGATTGAAGAAACGATTTGGAAAACAGCAGATTGTTTATGCTGAGGGATGCAAGATTACTAATAATCACTCTTCCGACTCAAGGGAAACTTGGTTTAGACCGATTGATGAGCATACATTTCCAACCAGGAATGAAAACATAAAACGAATTGATGAGGCGGTACGGGTAGCTCGCCAGTCCGATGTTATTGTTTTGGTAGTAGGTGAAAACGAAATGGTATGTCGTGAAGCTTTTGTCCCATCATCTACAGGAGATAACTCTATTTTGGATTTGTTAAGTCAGCAAAATGAATTGTTTGAAGCGATGTATGCCTTGGGAAAACCAGTTATTGTTTGTTTAATGCATGGTCGTCCGCTTACAATCAATCGTATAGCAGAAAAAGCCGATGCGATTTTAGATTTATGGTATGCAGGACAAGAAACAGGAAATGCGGTGGCTGATATAATTTCAGGTGATGTTAATCCTTCTGGTAAATTGACTGTCACTTATCCTAAGTCCGTAGGCCAGCTCCCGGTACATTACAACCGGAAACCCACTTCTGCCCGTAATTATGTGAAAGAAACATTTGGCTGGATCTTTCCTTTTGGATATGGCTTAAGCTATTCTTCCTTTAAATATGATAATTTGAAACTTTCGGCTAAAACAATGAAAGTTGATGAGAGCATAATACTTTCGTGTGATGTCACCAATGTAAGTGATGTAGGTGGTTATGAAACTGTCCAATTATATATTCATGATGAGTTGGCTACGATTACTCGTCCTATAAAAGAATTGAAAGGTTTTCAGAAAATTTATTTGAATGCTGGTGAAAAGAAAAGTGTGACTTTTACAATTGATGCTTCGTCTCTAGAATTTTGGAATGCACAAAATAAATATATGGTTGAACCCGGTAACTTTACGTTAATGATAGGGAGTTCAAGTGAAGATATTTATTTTCAAGAATCATTGCAAGTATTGTGATTGTTAATTTATTATAGGTCAGCGAAACTAAAAATAATGTTGATGAAATTTTCAATAGGGTTCAGATAGTATAACAATGGTGGTCTTGCGTGGATTAATTAATAAAAATATGAATTGGAAAAATTTAGTATGTAGTGTAATGCTTCTGGCAGGAATGACTTGTGCGGAAGCTGTGAACTATACACCGGAAAATGTTTCTGCTTCCATTGCTCTGAAGGTGTCCGGTAATGATGCGAAGCGGTATCCGCTGACTTTGCAGCAATTGGATAATAGTAATTTTGAATATCAGTGGGTGGCGGCCGATAAATTACCTGTGGTGATTTATCAGAATGTTGAAGAAAAAGACGGCAACCAACGTATTGTCATTTTTATGACTGCATTGGATGATGTTTATTTCAATTTTGGTGAGCAGGTAATGACTGGTTGTCATCATGATGATTGTTTGTTTTATATGCCTGGATTTTGGTATCGTCGTAACTTGCGTTCTCCTCAAGAAGCGCCGTCTTTTCATACCTCGGATAGCTGGTTGGTTCGTGAAGACCGTTTAAGTACTCCCTTGACTGCTATTTTTGATGAAAAGAATAGGAAAACATATTCTGTTATCCGGTTGGATAATATGGCTTCGGATGCTTTGACTACCCATAAGGAAGGGGAAGTGATATTGTCTGGTAAAACCTCTATAGGTTATACAGGATTTGAAAACCTCTCGGGTATCGCTTCTTTGTCCTTTGGTTTTCCTTATAAGGAAGCTCCCAAAACTTATATTCGTAAATTGACCTTGGCCCCTTCGGTTGAAGCTTATCAATTATTACGTAAAGGTGAGAGTCTTTCTTTAACTTGGGAATTGCGTGAAATGGAAGTTACTGATTTTTCGGAATGTGTACAGCATATTTGGGAATATTCCTATGATACGAATCATCCCCGAATTGTAGATACACCTTATTCTCCTGAAAAAATGAAGGAAGTGATGAGTAATTTCTTTGTAGAAAGTTTTGTGGGGGATACTCCTACTTGTTATTATTCGGGTGTGGAACTGCGTACGGCCACTTGTGATAATACAGATGTTGCCGAAGTGGGTTTTGTGGGACGTACTTTGTTGAATGCTTTTAATGCGTTGGAATATGGAGAACAACAACAGCGCATGGATTTGGTGACTAATGCCTATAAGATTTTTGATTCTTATTTGCAAAACGGATTTTCGGAAGCAGGATTCTTTAATGAAGTGGTACATTATAAACGCAATTTTGTAGAATCTGTTCATAGCATCCGCCGTCAGTCCGAAGGGGTATATGCTCTACTTCATTTTTTGAATTACGAAAGACAGCAAGGTCGTAAACATCCTGAGTGGGAAAAGCGCATGAAAAGCATGTTGGATATATTTTTGCGTTTACAAAATAAGGACGGTAGTTTTCCTCGTAAGTTTAAAGATGACTTTTCTATTGTAGACAAGAGTGGGGGAAGTACCCCTTCGGCAACTTTGCCATTGGTTATGGGATATAAATATTTTAAGGATAAACGGTATTTGGCAAGTGCAAAACATACGGTGGAGTATTTGGAAAAGGAATTGATTTCGAAGTCCGATTATTTTTCTTCTACTTTGGATGCTAATTGCGAGGATAAAGAGGCATCTTTGTATGCGTCAACTGCCGCTTACTATCTGGCTTTAGCTACAAAAGGAGCTGAACGAGCCCATTATGCTGGGTTGGCGAGGAAAGCAGCTTATTTTGCATTGTCATGGTACTATACATGGGATGTTCCTTTTGCCCCCGGTCAGATGTTGGGTGATTTAGAGTTGAAAACTAGAGGCTGGGGAAATGTTTCTGTAGAAAACAACCATATTGATGTCTTTATCTTTGATTTCGCTGACGTATTGAACTGGTTGGCAAAAGAATATAATGAAAAGCGTTTTTCGGATTTCTCTCAGGTAATCAGTACATCAATGCGTCAGTTGTTACCCTATGAAGGGCATCGATGTGGTATTGCCAAAACAGGATATTATCCGGAGGTTGTCCAGCATACTAACTGGGACTACGGTAAGAATGGTAAAGGCTATTATAATGATATTTTTGCTCCGGGATGGACGGTGGCTTCATTGTGGGAATTATTTTCTCCGGGACGTGCCGAGAAGTTCTTAGAAAAATAGTTTGAAAATTGATAATTTATTATGGTGTTAAGTGATTAGCATTTCATTTAAAACTTGATTTTCTTTTGTAGGGAAAGGTATGTCCTTTTTCAGAAAATCAACTTTCTCTTTAAGGAAGGATACCTGAAGTATATTAAAAAGCCGGGGATTGTCTTTACAGATGTTCCCGGCATAATTTTTTACCGTCACTGACATTATTGTTCTGACTTTACATCTCTTATTGAATAAAACAAGTAAAAGAAAGAATTTTTCTGTTTAAGATAACAGTTTACTTTAAATTCTTAACTTTGTTCCCCTTGAAAAATGATTGTTACAAGATAATTTAACGGATAAAGATGCAGCAATATAAAAGACCGGAAGCTATAAAACGTATGAATGAGCTGGCGGGTAGCCGGAAGCCTTTCCTTTTTATTATAGATTATAAACAACAGTACTCTTTGATAGAGGAAGTGAGCCGTATTGATTCTACCTGTTGTCGTTATAACTTTAATGGAGTGGAAAATGTGGATACTTCAACGGGACGTTACAATGGGCAAATAGACTGGAATTTTACTCCAATGGCTTTGGAGGATTATCAGAAGGCTTTCGATATTGTAAAACGGAATATTTTGGCGGGTAATAGTTATCTCGCCAATTTGACTTGCAAAGTTCCCGTCAGTACTGATCTAACATTGGAGGATGTGTTTCGGTATTCCAAAGCACTTTATAAACTCTGGTTAAAAGATAAACTGGTATGCTTTTCACCTGAAATCTTTGTCCGGATAGAAAATGGTGAAATCAGATCTTTTCCGATGAAAGGAACGATTGACGCTACCTTGCCTGATGCGGAAAAACAGTTGATGGCTGATGCTAAAGAAGCTGCGGAACATGCTACCATTGTAGATTTGATTCGTAATGACCTCAGCATGGTGGCAGAACGGGTGAGAGTTGCCCGATATCGTTATTGTGATCGGCTTGAAACCAATAAAGGACCTATTTTTCAGACAAGTTCTGAAATATGTGGCATCTTACCTCCTGATTATCCTTCCCATATAGGAGAGATTATATTCCGCCTGCTACCTGCAGGGTCCATAACCGGAGCTCCCAAACCCAAGACAATGGCTATTATTGAGGAAGCGGAGAATTATGAGCGTGGATTCTATACAGGGATTATGGGGTATTGTGACGGCGAGAATCTGGACAGTGCGGTGATGATTCGTTTCTTGGAGCAAGAAGGAGATCGGCTCTACTACAAAGCGGGAGGTGGAATCACTTCAAAAAGCGATTTACAAAGTGAATATAACGAAATGATACAGAAAATTTATGTGCCCATTTATTGAAACCATACGGATAAAACAAGGAAAAGCGTGTAATTTACCTTACCATAACGAAAGGCTGAATGACACCCGTAATCATTTCTGGCCGGGATGTACGCGGATTGAGTTGGAAGAATACTTGGAAGTGAGTCCGGAAATGGATAAGATGAAATGTAGGATAGTATATGATGGGGGTGGGATAAAAGAAGTTGGTTATACTGTTTATGAGATGAGGCCGGTACACTCTTTACAATTGGTTTATTCAGATGATATAGATTATACATATAAAAGTACAGACAGGGAAGATTTAAACCGGCTTTTTGCCTGCCGTGGGAAACGAGATGATGTCTTAATAGTCAGGCGTGGACTGCTAACCGATACCTCTATAGCTAATATTGCCTTATTTGACGGTAAGGATTGGTTTACTCCCCGATCCCCTTTATTAAAGGGAACATGTCGTTCTATGCTGATTGATAATGGAATAATAAAGGAAAAAGATATCCGGTGGGAAGAACTATTTTCTTATTCTTTTGTTAGGTTATTTAACGCTATGATTGAATGGGGAGCGTTAGAATTTTCTACCGGAACTATTTATGAATAATAAAAAAGACGGCGGAATTTTGGACTTTTTTATTTGTTTCCTTAAATAATTTGCTATATTTGCAAAAAAAACATAAATATAGGTAGGGTATGAGATTGCGGACAGTTGCCAAGTTGGGTATGGTGCTATCAGTTGTATTGTTTTGTACAGCTGTCGGCTTTTACGGCTTTGCTAAATTAAGCCTGACGGATCGGAGTCGGGAAATCAATCTCTTTTCACTCGTACCGGCTGATTGCGTCGGTGTGTTGGAGAGTGATAATATCAATTATTTTTTGAATGAATTTCCTCAGTTAAATTATTCTGAAGAATTAGATAACTTCCGGTTTCCCGGTTTGTTCAATTATGTGCTGGGAGGCTTGAATGAATATACTACTAATAATGCACATGGTTTAAGCAGTAAGATGAGCCGGGTAGTGGTGAGTTTCCATTCTCCGGGTACTCCGCGTGACCAGGTGGTATATTTCCGTATGGGCACTGATGATGAGGAAACCTTGGGTGATATGCTGTTGGAAAGAGCTCCGGGTAATTTTTCACCTAAAAAAGAAAAATACAGAGGCAAAAATATATTTATTTATCCGTTGAGCAATGATGATTTTCTGGCGGTCTATAGCGAAGCGGGCTTTTATGTGATAAGCTATCAGAAAAATTTGATAGAGAAAGTGATTGACGCACGTGAGGATGAGGAGAAAGCATTGAGCAACGACCCTGTATTTGCCAAAGTGATGCAGAAAAAGAAAGCACATAATTTTCTGACTTTATATGGACGTACCCCATCCATGCCATTCTTGCAAGATAATAGTGGTTGTTGGAGTGAATTTGACTTCCACATGAACAGTGATGTGGTATACCTTACCGGAGATACTTTTATGCCCGATTCATGTAATTGTATGAGCACAATAGCCGGGAAATTGAAGAATATTCCGGATGTCAGAGAAGATAGTCTTATTATTTCTGCCGATAAGGATTCTATGGCAGGTTATATGGAAGAAGCGTATGAAAGAAACAGCAGGACCTTGTTTAATGAATGTGTGGCTAATCTTTCACGTGATGCAGCCTTTATGCTTGTGGCGGACATGAATAAGATTTCCCGGAACCCGAAACGGTTTGAACCTTATTTGCCGGCTTTCTTGTTGGAAAATGCACCTTTGTTCCATTCGTTTATTCTTTCAACCCAACTGTCTGTAGTGAAAGACAGACTTTCCCATATTATGGTGCTGACGTACAAAGATTAACGCAGCTTGTGCTGATGAAAGTGGGGAGCTACTTTGCTTCTGAAATAAAATAACGAAATCACAGTGAGCGCGGCTCCGAATAAATAGGCCATCCTGAAAGTGGCTATTTCTGCTATATATCCACCTAATAACATACCGGCTCCTATACCTACATCCCACGAAGTCAGATAAGTACTGGTTGCCGTACCACGTTGGCTGTTGGGAGCCAGATTTACAAACAGTGTGTTGTAGGCAGGAAACATGGTCCCGAAACCAATGCCGAGCAAAAGGGCTATGGTAAACAGGAAATAAGTAGTCCATTGCAAGCTCCATGCTGTCAGCCATCCACATGAACTCAATCCGAAGAAACAGAAGCAGACCAGATACAGACCGGCTTCAATGACCTGGGTAATCATTCCCCGGTCTACCAAGCGTCCGGAGAAGAGTCGGGAAACCGCCATTCCCAATGCCATAAAGGTGAAAAAGAAACCGGTAGATGCCTGGATACCTATTTGTTTGGCATACATTGCAACGTAATTGGTAGTCATACCATAAGGTATGGATAGTAATAGCAAACTGAAACCTGCCGGAATTCCTTTAAGCAGGATAAAGCGGTCTAATGAAACAGGTTCTCGTTTCACAGGTGGTTTGTAGGAGGTCTTTACCAGTGAGGCACAGAGGAATCCTATCAGGCAGGAGCCTAGTGAGCAACAGAAGATCAAGGTATAATCCACTCCTGCGTCATGCAGGAACAATCCGGTCATCGGCCCGATAGACATGGCTATATTGTTGGCCAGTCCATAGTATCCCAATCCTTCCCCACGGCGTGAGGAGGGCATAATGTCAATGACTATCGTGTTTCCGCTGACTGTCACCATACCGAACGATACTCCGTGTATAATACGGAACAAGATGAATAAGGTAAGTGTTCCTGCAATGAGATATCCTCCGAAAATGGCGGTGAAAGTGAAATAAGCCAACAGGTAAAGCGGTTTGCGGGCAAAGGTGTCTAACAGATAGCCGGAGAAAGGCCGTATACACAGGGCGGCAATGGTGTAACAAGAAAGTACGGCCCCTATAGTTGTTTTGTTAGCGTCGAAAACTTCCGCCAAGTAGAAAGGTAATACAGGCATCAATAACCAGAATCCAAAGAATAATAGAAAATTGGCTGCCAGTATTTCTATATAATTTTTGGTAATCAGCTTGTCCTTCATGAGCAATAATGTGCTAATATGTCAATGGATCAATGTATCAATATGCTAATGTGGCAATATGTTAATATGCCAATTGACCGCGTTCTATTCCGCATGGCAATTGGCATATCAGCATATGGTCACATTGACACATTATTAATTGGCTGCTTCGAATTCTTTCAAGAAGCGAGTATCGTTTTCAGAGAATAATCGTAAATCGTTTACACGATATTTCAAGTTGGTGATGCGTTCAATACCCATACCTAGCGCATAGCCTGAGTAAACTTTGCTGTCAATGCCGTTGGCTTCCAATACATTCGGATCCACCATACCACATCCCAGAATTTCCACCCAGCCTGTGCCTTTACAGAACGGACAACCTTTTCCGCCGCAAATATTGCAACTGATATCCATTTCGGCACTTGGTTCGGTGAACGGGAAATAGGACGGACGCAAACGGATTTGAGTATCTTCGCCGAACATTTCTTTGGCAAACAATAGCAATACCTGCTTTAAATCAGTGAATGATACATTCTTGTCAATGTAGAGTGCTTCCACTTGATGGAAGAATGCATGGGCACGATAACTGATCGCTTCATTGCGGTATACACGTCCCGGACAGATGATGCGGATAGGAGGTTGCGAATGTTCCATAGCTCTTGCCTGTACGGAAGAAGTGTGAGTGCGAAGCACGATGTTCTTTTTCACATCTTCCTGACTGGCTTCGATGAAGAAAGTATCTTGCATATCACGTGCAGGATGGTCTTCGGCAAAATTCATGGCAGTGAATACGTGCAAGTCGTCTTCTATTTCGGGACCGTCGGCAATGCTGAAGCCCAGTCGATGGAATATATCAATAATTTCATTTTTTACAATGCTCAGCGGGTGGCGTGTTCCCAGTTCGATGGGATAAGCCGTACGCGTAAGATCCATTTCGGCGGCACCGTTATCTTGGGTTTCAAAAACTTCTTTCAATGTAGCGATACGTTCCTGAGCCTTGTTTTTCAGCTCGTTCAGTTTCATGCCCACCTCTTTTTTCTGCTCGGCAGGTACGTTGCGGAAGTCTGCCATCAACTCATTAATCGCTCCTTTTTTGCTAAGATATTTAATGCGCAAGGCTTCCAATTCTTCCGCATTGGCTGCTTGCAAGCCTTCAATTTCCTGAAGTAATTGTTCTATTTTAGCTAACATAGTTTCTTCTTTATTTTTTAATGACCGCAAAGTTAGCGAATTAAACCCATATATTTTGCTGAAAACTAAAAAAAACGATATTTTTGCATCGATTTTTTCTAAATATAGAAAATGAGAAAACTAATAATCGGAGTTTGTCTGCTTATGCTGATAAGCTCCTGTGGAGGTGGAAAAAAGAAAATGGACCCCTTCGAGACGCTTACTGAGGAGATTGATTCGCTGACTGCACCCCCGGACACAACAGAAGCGATGGCTGCGGTAGAGGAAGAACCAATGGTTCCCGCTACGGCCGACGAAAGTTTTGCCGACTTTTTCTACAATTTTGCCAGTGATGAAAAGTTACAATTGTCACGCATCGTGTTCCCTTTGCCGTATTATACAATGGAAAAGAAAGAGCACATTGAAAAGGACCAATGGAAACACGATCCTTTATTCAGCCGGCAGGATGCCTATACAGTTCTGTTCGATAAGGCGGAAGATATGGAAATGGAGAAAGATACGGGGCTTACCAGTGTCAAGATAGAATGGATTTACTTGAAGAAGGGAAAAATCAAGCGGTACTATTTTGAGCGTCTGAAGGGGCTGTGGAAACTGGAAGCCATAGATTTCGCGGATATGCCGAGAGAGGATACCGGTAAGGAGGACTTCTTTGAGTTTTATGAACGTTTTGCCAATGATTCTGTTTTCCAGTTGTCACGTTTGCACGAACCGTTGAAGTTTGTGACTGCTGATCCCGAAGACGAGTTTCAGATACTGGAAACGACTTTGGAGGCCGGACAATGGTTCGCATTCCAGCCTGTGTTGCCTCGTGAGAATTTGACAAATGTGAACTATGGCCAGAACGAGAATGTGCATTCCAATACGAAAGTGATTGAAATGAAAGGTTTTGGCAATGGATTTAATAATACGCTCTATTTTGAACGGCGGCACGGTCTATGGAAACTGATGCAGTTTGAGGATCTGAGCGATTGATTTGATTGTAAATGAAGGAAATAAAAGACTATTCTCTGTTGCCTCATAATACATTTGGTATGGATGTGAAGGCATCTTTGTTTGTGGAATATGAATCGGTGACAGAGCTGCAATCCATCTTGTCGGATAAAAACCTGATGGCCGGTAACTGGTTGCATATCGGCGGAGGAAGCAATTTGCTTTTTAAAGGTGATTATGCAGGGACTGTCCTGCATTCGGCTATCCGGGGGTATGAGGTGGTTACTGAAAACGAACAGGAAATAGAGGTAAGGGCAGGAGCCGGTGAGGTGTGGGATGATTTTGTGGCATATACCGTGAAGAACAGTTGGTATGGTGCTGAAAATCTGTCATTGATTCCCGGTGAAGTGGGTGCTTCTGCCGTTCAGAATATCGGTGCGTATGGTGTTGAGGCAAAAGATTTGATTGTAAGTGTGGAAACCGTCGAGGTGGAAACCGGCAGGAAACGGATTTTTACCAAAGAGGAATGCCGTTATGCTTATCGTGAAAGCATTTTCAAGAAAGATTTGAAAGGTAAATATATAGTGACTTACGTCACTTATCGTTTAAGTAAGCAGCCGGTTTTTAATCTGGAGTATGGAAATGTGCGTGGCGAATTGGAAAAGCGAGGAGGTGAGGTGGCATTGGAGAATGTAAGGAAGGTGATTATTGCCGTGCGTGAAGCCAAGTTGCCCGATCCCCGGGTGCAGGGAAATGCCGGAAGTTTCTTTATGAATCCGATTGTTCCACGCAGGCAGTTTGAAATAGTACAGCAACAGTATCCTGATATGCCACATTATGAAGTGGATGGCAATCGGGTGAAGATTCCTGCTGCATGGATGATAGACCGTTGCGGCTGGAAAGGCAAACAAATAGGGCGCGCGGGTGTTCATTCTAAACAGGCGTTGGTCTTGGTGAACTGTGGAGGCGCTACGGGAGATGAAGTGATTGCTCTTGCCAGACGGATACAGGAGTCTGTGCTTCAAAAGTTCGGGGTAGCTATCTCTCCCGAAGTGAATTTTATATAAAGTATAATATGAAGATTACAATACTAGGCAGCGGAACGTCTACGGGAGTACCCGAAATAGGGTGCAAATGTCTGGTATGTACCAGCAGCGATCCCCGGGACAACCGTTTGCGTTGTTCGGGACTGATAGAAACGGAAGGGCTCCGGATTCTGATAGATTGTGGTCCCGATTTCCGTGAACAGATGATACGGTTGAACGATTTCAAACCGTTGGACGGTGTTTTGATTACTCACGAACACTATGACCATGTAGGAGGCTTGGATGATTTGCGTCCTTTCTGTCGTTTTCGTGATGTGCCGGTTTATGCCGAACAATATACAGCAGAGCGTTTACGCCAGCGTATTCCTTATTGTTTTGCCGAACATCTTTATCCGGGAGTTCCCCGTATTACATTAGAGGAAATTGTTCCCGGTTCTCCTTTTATTATCGGCAATCCCGAAGGAAACAAAGTAGAAGTGACACCTCTTCGGGTAATGCACGGCAAATTGCCCATTTTGGGATACCGTATCGGCAAGATGGCATGGATTACCGATATGCTGACGATGCCCGGGGCTGAATATGATTTGTTGCAAGGACTGGATGTGTTGGTAATGAATGCATTGCGTCCCCAGCCTCATAATACCCACCAGAATTTGAAGGAGGCTTTGGACAATGCACAAAGAATAGGAGCCGGGGAAACTTATTTTATTCACATGAGTCATCATATGGGATTACATGCTGATGCTGAACGGTTATTGCCGCCGCATGTGCATTTTGCATACGATGGAATGAGAATTAGTTTATAAAGCCGGCTTCAACGAATACCGGCACAATCCGTTCAATCCGCATTCCGAACATTTCGGTGTCCGTGCCATACAAACATATCTTCCGTGTAAAATAAGCCAATGATGTGCGGTGGGCACAATCTCCTTCGGAATATACTTCATCAGATATTTCTCGGTAGCCAGCGGTGTGGTGCAGGTTTGAGGAACCAGTCCGATGCGGTGGCTCACGCGGAACACATGTGTATCTACTGCCATGGCCGCTTTGTTGAATACTACACTTTGAATGACATTAGCCGTCTTGCGTCCCACTCCCGGCAGTTTAATCAGTTCTTCCAATGTTCCCGGTACTTCGCTATGAAAATCCTTCACCAGCATTTGCGCCATGCCTACTAGATGTTTTGCCTTGTTGTTGGGATAACTTACACTCCGTATGTATTCATAAATCACTTCCGGCGTCGAAGCGGCCAGTGCCTCAGGAGTCGGGAAATCCCGGTAAAGAGGAGGGGTGATCATATTTACCCGTTTGTCCGTGCATTGTGCACTCAGGATAACGGCTATCAACAACTCGAATGGGTTATTGTAATGAAGTTCAGTTTCGGCAACAGGTATCGTTTCTTGAAAATAAGCGATCACCTTGTTATAAAGTTCTTGTTTTTTCATATTACCTTCTTTTTTCGGTTGCAAATATAATTGATAAATCAATAAGGTAGAATTATTCGGGCAATTCATTTGTTTAGTTGAGTAAACTTCTTATATTTGCATAAATATATTAGATTTATGCAGCTTAACGTAAAGAATGAAACTTCTACATTGAAAGCTGTGGTGCTTGGACAACCCGGTTCCATAGGGAAGGTCCCCACGCTGGAAGAAACTTATGACGCCAAGTCATACGAGTCCGTATTGCATAACATATATCCCCATGAAGAAGATATTTTCAAAGAGATGAGATGCTTTGAAAGCGTATTGTTGAAATATGGGGTACAGGTCTATCGCCCGTGGACACTGGAGAATTGTAATCAGGTGTTTGCCCGTGATGTGGGGTTTGTGATTGACGACAAGATTATTGTTTCCAACATCATCCCCAACAGGGAAGATGAGAAGGAAGCTTACGAAGTGGTCTATAATCAGATAGCTTATAACAAGATTTTCAACCTTCCCGAAAAGGCGCACGTAGAGGGAGGTGATGTGGTGCTTTACAATAATATTGTGTTTGTAGGCCTTTATACCCAGCCCGATTATCCGCAGATGAAGACGGCACGTACCAACCGATATGCTTTTTCCTTTCTGAAAGAAATCTGTCCGGGGAAGATATTCATCCCCTTGGAGCTGAAAAAACATAATACAGATCCACGTGCGGGGATTCTGCATCTGGATTGTACCTTTATGCCGGTAGGGAAAGGACATGCGATTATTTATAAGGACGGATTTATGTATCCTCAGGATTATCATACTCTGCTCGATTTGTTCGGCAGGGAGAATGTATTTGAAATAACGCGGGAAGAGATGTACTATATGAATACGAATGTCTTTTCCATCTCTCCTGAGGTGGTGGTTTCTGAAAAGAACTTTATCCGCCTGAATACCTTTATGGAAGAGGTATGGGGAATGACGGTAGAGCGTGTACCTTATTATGAAATATCTAAGATGGGCGGACTGTTGCGCTGCTCCACCTTACCATTAATCCGAGAAAATGACTAAACAAACAACAAACCACATTTTGATGGTGGAACCCGTAGCCTTCGGGTTCAATGAAGAAACAGCGGCCAACAATTATTTCCAGCAGCGGACAGTTGCGGCAGGTGAGACAGTACAAGCTTGTGCCTTGAAGGAATTTCGGGGCATGGTGGATAAGTTGCGTGCAAACGGCATAGAGGTAATAGTGGTGCAGGATACCCCGATACCTCATACTCCGGATTCCATATTTCCGAACAACTGGGTGTCCTTTCACGACGACGGAACGGTGGTGCTGTATCCTATGTTTGCGGAAAACCGCAGGGCGGAAAGACGGGCGGATATCTTGCAGCGGATAGAGTCGGAGGGGTTCAGCATCCGTCGGAAGGTAGATTATACAGGTTTTGAGGAAGAAAACCGCTTCCTGGAGGGGACCGGGGGAATCATTCTGGACCGAGTGAACCGTTATGCATACGCGGCTTTGTCGCAACGGGTGGACGAAGCATTATTGGGTCGGTTCTGCAAGGAACAGAACTTTATTCCAGTGCCCTTTCGCGCCTATCAGACTGTAAACGGACAACGTCTGCCCATTTATCATACCAACGTCATGATGTGTGTGGCAACAGATTATGCGGTCGTTTGTCTGGACAGCATTGATGACGTGGAAGGGCGTGAGCAGGTTTGCCACATCTTGCGGCAGACAGGGAAAGAAATCATCGCCATCTCCGAGGAACAGATGCATCACTTTGCCGGAAATATGCTTCAGGTGGAGAACGGGAAAGGTGCATTGTTTCTAGTGATGTCTCAAAGTGCTTACGATTCGTTGCATGAAGACCAGTTACAACGGCTGTCTAAGTATAACGCATTACTTTCCATGCCCATCCCTACCATTGAAACTTTGGGAGGAGGAAGTGCCCGTTGTATGATGGCGGAAATATTCTTGAAGAAAGAAAAACATTAAATAATAAAAAGCTTATGGATGCAAAATTATCGGCAGCTCAATTAATGGAGCTTGAGAACAAACATGGAGCACACAATTATCATCCTGTTCCTGTGGTATTGGATAAAGGAGAAGGTGTGTTTGTATGGGATGTGGAAGGAAAGAAATATTATGATTTCCTTTCCGCTTATTCGGCGGTGAACCAAGGACATTGTCATCCGCGTATTATTGATACGTTGGTAAAACAGGCGCGAAAGCTGACTTTGACTTCACGCGCTTTTTATAACAGCCAGTTGGGACGGTATGAAGAATTTGTCACCCGTTATTTCGGATATGACAAGGTTTTACCGATGAATACGGGAGCCGAGGCGGTAGAAACCGCATTGAAGCTTTGCCGCAAATGGGCGTATGAAGTAAAAAAGCTTCCCAAGGATACGGCGGAAATCGTTGTATGCCGGAATAATTTTCATGGGCGTACTACCACTATCGTTTCTTTCTCCATTGATCCGGACGCTTACAATAACTACGGACCTTTTACTCCCGGCTTTGTTGTGATTCCTTACAATGATGCCGAAGCGCTGGCGAAAGTGCTGGACGAACATCCCCATGTGGCCGGATTCCTGGTTGAGCCCATTCAGGGAGAAGCAGGTGCTTATGTACCCGATGAGGGATATTTGAAAAAATGTTACGACTTGTGTCGTGCCCACAATGTACTTTTTATAGCCGATGAAGTGCAGACCGGCATTGCCCGTACAGGCAAATTGCTGGCTTGTGACTATGAGAATGTTCATCCGGATATCCTGATTTTGGGAAAGGCTTTATCGGGTGGGGCCTGTCCTGTTTCTGCAGTATTATCATGCAATGAAGTGATGGATGTTATCCGTCCGGGGCAACATGGCTCCACTTTTGGCGGAAATCCTATTGCTGCGGCAGTGGCTGTTACGGCGCTGGAGGTGGTACGGGACGAACAGTTGGCGGACAGGGCATACAGACTGGGATTGATATTCCGGGAAGAGATGAGAAAACTGTGTGAAACATCTCGTGTGGCTTCTTTTGTCCGGGGCAAGGGATTGTTGAATGCGTTGATAATCAATAATGATGAAACGAAGGATTTGGCGTGGGAAATTTGCTTGAAATTGGCCGAAAACGGCTTGCTGGCCAAACCGACACATACGAATATTATTCGTTTTGCTCCGCCATTGGTGATTACAGAGGAACAATTAAAGGAGTGTATCGAAATTATAAAGAAGACGATTGCTTTGTTTGAATAAAGGATTTTTTATCCTGTCTTTTAGGGGTGGATTCAATCTGCCCCTCTAATCGTTTTCACTGATACCCACCTGTTTATGACGCTTCATCTTTCACTGTTCTATACTGTTTGGCAATCAAGGAAGTATAGAAAAAGTAATTATTTGATGAGGCTGTTCTTCTTGATAAGAATATTTAATGCAGTTATATCCGGTTAACTCGGAAATAATTTCTATCTTTGCACCCCGAATTAAAAAATAGACGTATGATGCCGTGAATAGCGGTCGTGTATTCTAGAACACCACGTAAAAAACAGGAGAAATGAAGAATAATAACACTGTATCTGTATCGTTCATGTTGCTTGGCATACTGTTTTGTGTATGTCTTGTCGCAGCAAATTTATTGGAGACCAAAGTAGTCCAGATCTGGAAAATTACGGCAACTGCCGGATTGGTTGTATTTCCTATCTCTTACATTATCAATGATTGTATAGCCGAAGTATGGGGCTTCCGCAAGGCACGTCTTATCATCTGGATGGGCTTTGCCATGAATTTCATGGTGGTAGCTTTGGGGCAGCTTGCCATTCTGATGCCCGCAGCTCCGTTTTGGGAAGGAGAGGAGGGCTTCAACTTCGTTTTCGGCATGGCGCCCCGCATCGCTGTAGCCAGTCTGACCGCTTTCTTGGTCGGCTCTTTTCTGAATGCCTATGTCATGAGTAAAATGAAGCTGGCCTCGGGGGGAAAGAACTTTTCACTTCGTGCTATCACTTCTACCTTGGTGGGTGAGAGTGCCGATTCCATGATTTTCTTTCCTGTTGCCTTCGGAGGTTTGATGCCTGCCGGTGAACTGATAAAGATGATGGTTATTCAGGCGGTGCTCAAGACACTCTATGAAATTATTATCCTGCCTGTTACCATCCGTGTGGTAAATTACATCAAGAAGGTGGATGGCAGTGATGTCTTTGATGAGCATATCTCATACAATGTATTAAAAATCAAAGAACTTTAATAAGTTGCTGATGTGTCAGTGTGCCGGTTGGCCAATTACCATGCGGTATATGGCGCAGCATATCCACATAGCGCGGCAATTGGCACATTAGTAAATTGAAAAATTATCAACAATGAATAAAAGTGACGCATTGGTTGTGTTCAGCGGAGGGCAGGACTCAACCACGTGCCTGTTTTGGGCAAAAAAACATTTCCGCAAAGTGTATGCTTTAAGTTTTATCTATGGACAAAAGCATGTGAAGGAAGTGGAGCTGGCCCGTGCTATTGCCGGAAAGGCAGGTGTGGAGTTTAAAGCGATGGATGTTTCCTTTATAGGCAACCTGGGTAAAAATTCGCTGACAGATACTACGATAACGATGGATGAGGTGAAGCCTGCCGATAGTTTCCCTAATACGTTTGTGCCGGGGCGGAATTTGTTCTTTCTGAGCATTGCAGCTGTCTATGCACGCGAATTGGGGATCAATCATATCGTGACCGGTGTGTCGCAGACAGACTTCAGCGGTTATCCCGATTGTCGGGATGCTTTTATCAAGTCACTGAATGTGACGTTGAACCTTGCCATGGACGAGCAGTTCGTGCTTCACACTCCGCTGATGTGGATTGATAAAGCGGAAACATGGGCGTTGGCGGACGAATTGGGCGTGCTCGATTTGATCCGGCATGAAACGTTGACTTGCTATAATGGCGTACAGGGAGATGGCTGCGGTCATTGCCCGGCCTGTAAGCTCCGTCGTGAAGGATTGGAAAAGTATCTGGAGATAAAGGCGGAAAGAGAGAAACGATAGGATAAATGAATGTGTTTTCTCCTTGTATGAAAGGTGTTTTCTTTTTGCCGAGTATATTGTTTCACTTTAGTGAGCAAGTTTTATTACTAGAGTGAAGAAATTTCATCACTTTAGTGGTACAACTTCATCACTCTAGTGAAACGATCTGCTCGAAGCGGGGAGAGAATTTCTTTTCTAAGGTATGATAGAGAAAACATGAATATGAAAAAAATAACTTTAATGGAAAGAAAAGATGAATTGACCCTTCTCGGGGCGAAGACCGAGTACAGGCAGGATTATGCTCCCGAAGTGTTGGAGTCCTTTGTGAACAAACATCCCGGAAACGACTATTGGGTACGTTTTAACTGTCCCGAATTTACCAGCCTGTGTCCTATTACAGGACAGCCCGATTTTGCGGAAATCCGTATCTCCTACCTGCCTGATGTGAAAATGGTGGAGAGCAAGAGCTTGAAGCTGTATTTGTTTAGTTTCCGTAATCATGGCGATTTTCATGAAGATTGCGTGAATATCATCATGAAAGATTTGATTAAGCTGATGGATCCTAAATATATTGAGGTGACGGGCATTTTTACTCCGCGCGGTGGTATTTCCATTTATCCGTATTGTAATTACGGCCGTCCGGGTACTAAGTATGAGGAATTGGCGGAGTATCGGATGCGTAATCACGATTTATAGTTGTATCTCTTGGAATGAATAGAGAGATTGTGGACTCAAATATTTGCTGGTTCTGAAAATTTGTTCTATTTTTGCACTCCGAAAAAAGGAGAGGTGCTCGAGTGGTTGAAGAGGCACGCCTGGAAAGCGTGTATACCCCAAAAGGGTATCCGGGGTTCGAATCCCCGTCTCTCCGCGAAAGTAGAAAAGTTAAAGTTGTAGATTCTTGAATTTGAACGATTCAAGAATTTTTCTTTTTCTAGTATTTTCCTTCATCTTTTCAAGGAGCTTATGTTAAATTGGAATCCGGTAATTTGATTTATGAAGACAATTTCGATATATGATTCGTTGCTTGTTTTAGGGCGTGGAATAGGACAAGTCATGTTTCAGAATAATGCGTTGTCCGGTTTGTTAATGTTGGTCGGAATTTTTCTGAACTCGTGGCAGTTGGGAGTATTAGCGGTAGGCGGTAATATAATAAGCACGTTGGCGGCTTGTATCTCAGGTTATGGACGTGACGATATAAAGAATGGACTGTATGGTTTTAACGGCACATTGATAGGTATAGCAGTCGGAGTTTTCATGCAGCTGTCTTTGTGGTCTTTGCTGCTCATGGCGGTAGCTTCATGTTTTTCTACTTGGATAGTACGGCTTTTCAGCCGGCAGCATTCACTTCCCGGATTTACTGCTCCTTTCATTTTTTCTGTGTGGATATTATTGGGAATCTGTACTTGGATAACGCCGGATTTATTGCTGGTTTCCGAAACGGTATCTGATACTGTGCGGGAGGTTGATTACGTTCAGGCTTTTTGTTTAGGTATTGGTCAGGTCATGTTTCAAGAAAATTTATTGACCGGACTGTTCTTTTTGGCTGGTATTGGGGTTAATTCATGGACTGGAACTTTTTATACTGCGCTGGGGACACTTCTTCCTGTTCTTTTTGCTGTATTTTGGGGGATAGATCCGGAAATGTTGAATATGGGATTGATGGGCTATAATGGTGTATTGTGTGCTTTGGCTTTAGGAGGCAAAACTTGGAAAAGCTTTGTATGGGCTTTATGTTCAGTCTTGCTGTCCGTTGTATTGCAGTTTGCAGGGATCAAGTTGGGAATTACTACTCTGACTGCACCTTTTGTACTATCTGTATGGATGATAATGATAATGCAGAAAGTGGTGAATACAAAAGGTGAATAATAGACAGTATCCGTAGTTCAGGCAGATTGATTTTATAATGGATGTAAAACAATCTAATTGGGATATTATTATGGATCTAAATTGATTGACGCAAAGGCTGGAAAAGTATAGCTTATGCTCAATGAATCATTTATGAAGGGTTCCTTTCAAGATCCTTCATGACAACACATTGAAAAACAATATATTGTGTAATTATGAAGGATTTGAAGGATTTCCCGGTGTTTTTTTATTTTAATAGGTTTTATGATAACTCCAATCCCAGTGCTTCTTTTAATTTCAGCAGATTCGGGTTTTTCTTGCTCATCATCTGGAAACGTTCCACATGGCTGTAAGCACGGATGTTCTCGGTAGGGGCACTGACACGTACCGTCATGGTGATTTTCCGGTTGTGCAGACGTTCGCGTAAGTGATTCTGAACCGATGGTATCAATTGTACCATATATTTTTCCACCATATCATTGTCTACTGTCACTTCAAAAGTCGTGTCATTCAACAAATGCGGATGCATGTTCATCATTCGTGCGGAGTTAGCCTTCTCTTCCTTGGGCAGGGCGGCTGCAAATTCACGCCAGTAATAGTCCAGATCTTTTTCATTGAAAATATAATCTTCGTATGTGGCATCGTTTTGGACAGCGGTGCTTGCCGCTTTTGCTTCTTGCTTTTCCGCAGCTTGCTGTTCGTGCAAAGGACGGCGCAGGGATATACCGAGTGAGCCCGCCTTGAACACCGGGATTTTTTTCTCTTCTCTGGTCTGAGGCAGCGGGCTTGGACGGCTTGCGTTCATACTGCCGGCTGTACTTGTACCCTGTGGTTGAGGAACGGCGGTTGCTGCGGTCTGTGCAGCGGCAGCTTTAGCCTGGGGCTGTGGCTGCGTGGCGGCTGTGGAAGCCGCTTGCTGCGTAAATAGGGGTTTTAATATCTTCTTAGGGCCACGCCCACCACTTACATCATCGGCGTCGGGCAGAGTGAGTTGGGCGCATTGAATCAGTGTCAGTTCTACCAGCAGACGTTTGTTTTTGCTTGCACGATAGTTCAGGTCACAATCATTGCATAGCTTCATGGCACGGTACAGGAATTTCTGGTCACATTTTTGTGCTTGTTCTTTATAGCGGTCGCGGATACCGGCGCCTACTTCCAGCAATTGCAGGGTGGAAGGGTCCTTGCTCACCAGCAAATCCCGGAAATGAGAGGATAGTCCGGTGATGAAATGGCTGCCGTCAAATCCTTTTTTCAATACGTCGTTAAAAAGCAGCATGGATTCGGGAACTTTGTTTTCAAGCAACAAATCGGTCAGCTTGAAATAATATTCGTAATCCAAGACATTCAGGTTTTCAATCACACTTTTGTAAGTGATGTTCCCACCTGTGAAGCTGACTACTTGGTCGAAGATGGAAAGAGCGTCGCGCATACCACCGTCGGCTTTCTGTGCGATGACAGTCAGGGCTTCGGGTTCGGCGTTGATATGTTCCAGTTTGGCAACGTATTGCAGATGGTCGATAGTGTCTTTGATGCCGATGCGGTTGAAGTCATAAATCTGGCAACGGCTCAGAATAGTCGGCAGTATCTTATGCTTTTCCGTTGTGGCAAGGATGAAGATGGCATGATGAGGCGGTTCTTCCAATGTTTTCAGAAAAGCATTGAAGGCGGCTTGCGACAACATGTGGACCTCATCAATGATATATACCTTGTACTTGCCGATTTGTGGCGGGATACGTACCTGCTCAATCAGCGAACGGATATCTTCTACCGAGTTGTTGCTGGCGGCATCCAGCTCATGTATGTTGTAAGAACGCTGTTCGTTGAATGCCAGACAAGACTCACACTGATTGCAGGCTTCGCCTTCGGCAGTGGGGGTCTGGCAGTTGATGGTTTTGGCAAAGATACGTGCACACGTTGTTTTTCCCACTCCACGCGGTCCGCAGAACAGGTAGGCATGTGCCAGCTTGCCGGTGGCAATAGCATTTTTTAAGGTGATGGTCAACGCGCGTTGTCCCACAACCGATTCGAATGTAGCGGGACGATATTTTCGTGCCGATACGATATAATTTTCCATAAGCGGAGTTCTTTTTTCTAATATGAGTTCTGCAAAAGTACATAAATTATCCGTTTTTATGGGTAGGATTGCTTGAAATATTTCTATCTTTGCAAAAATCAAAAAAGGGATTCTTTGTATGAGCAAATTGCTGACTATTTGGAACTACATCCGGCGCCATAAGTATATGATTACGGTGCTGATCTTTATTGTAGTTATTGGTTTTCTGGATGAGAACAGCTTGATTCAGCGGGTAAAGCATCGCAGTGAGATCAGCGCGCTGAATAGTGAGATAGAGAAATACAGAAAGCAATATGAGGAAGATACGGAGAAACTGAAGGAACTGACCACGAATCCTGAGGCTTTGGAGAAAATAGCACGCGAGAAGTATTTGATGAAGAAGCCTGACGAGGATATTTTTGTGTTTGAAGAATGAGTAAATCTTATAATATAATTTCGATGGCAGGGGCAGTCCTGCTGCTGGCAGGTGCGGTGTTGCAAATCACCCGGTGGGAGCTTGCGCCTTATCTGTATACGCTGGGTGCTGTGATGTTCGGCTATGTGCAGGTGATGGGGAATCGTTATGATGGAAGGAATTTTATCATCAAGCGTTTGCGTAGACAGCAGATTTTCGGGGCTGTCGCACTGGTCTTTACAGGAGTATTGATGTTTACCATGAAACGTAACGAATGGATTGTTTGTCTTTCCATTGCCGCTGTCCTGGAACTTTATACGGCTTTCCGTATTCCGCAGGAGTTGGAGAAGGAGAAACGTTAAGGAATCTGTGTCATTTTTTTGTCCGCGTTTATCAGAGGCTTATCTTGTGAAAAATAGGAGAACGCGGACAACACTTGTTACATGTTGTCCGCGTTCTAAAAAATAGTTGTCCGGTATTGTTATTCCACAATGGTCATTTCATCTACCAAGTGTTTCGCTCCTGCAAACTTATCAATAATAAATAAGGTATAGCGGATATCCACACAGGCTGCACGTTGTAACTGGGGATTATAAGCAATGTCACCGGTCAGTCCTTCGTAGTTGCGGTCAAAGCCGGTACCGATCAATTCTCCTTTATTATTGAAAACGGGGGAACCGGAATTACCTCCTGTATTATCTGTTCCTGTAACAAAACAGAGGGGCATTTCACCATTCTTCATGGCATAGCGTCCGAAGTCTTTCTTGTTATACAGGTCCTTTAGTTTGGCCGGAACCACGAATTCGTAGTTGTTCGGATCCTCTTTTTCCATCACTCCTTTCAGCGTGGTGTAATAGTTGTATTCCACACCGTCTTTGGGGCTGTATGAACCTACTTTACCGTAAGTGAGACGTAACGTGGAGTTGGCATCCGGATAAATAGGAGTACCTTCATGCTGTTTCAGCTTCATCATGCCCTCCACCCAAGTTTTATGGGCCAGATTATAAGCGTCGGTTTCAGCTTTCATGGCTGCATCGGTATCTGCATAACCTTGGTCTACTGATTTGGCATATTGCACCATCAGGTCATTTTCCAATGTCTTGGCATCCGGTTTTGCCACAAAGCTGTTGAAGGCCTCACGGCTTCGGAAGATGGATGTATCAAAACAAGCATCGACAAAGGCGTCAATGTTTCCTTTAAATTCTTTGTCTATTACTTTAAAGATACTGATGCGCTGTCCGGCCGGAATTAATTCTGCGTAAGTTTTCAGCAAAGCTTTGGAAACTTTGCGGTCTACTTCGGGATTATAATCTTTATTGAAAAACTTATCAGCCTGTTTGCTCAGTTTGCTTAATGCATGATCCAGCGGGCTGATTTCTTTAGTGGCGTGAGGTACTTTATATCCTTCTTTCAATGCTTGCAGGACTTTATCTGTAGAAGGAATTTTATAGAATTCCGTTCCCAGTTTGCAAACTTCATAAATGGCTTGCTGATGATATACGGCATCATGGCGTTTGCTCACGATTTCCCGGATAGCGTCGAAGGCTTTCTGATAGGCGTCTGTACCCATTTCACGTCCATAAGCCAGAAGCTTTTCCTGTTGTTTCTTTTTAGTATCAAGTACTTTCAGGTGAACCAGCCCTTCGTTCATACCGATGGCATTTTTCCAGTAGTTGGCTGATGAAGCGTATTTACTGGCGTACTGGATGCGTACTTTATCACTTTTCAGCATTTCTTCCAGCAGATTATTCAAACGTACGGTGCGGATGGTCTTACGCATGAAGTTGGTAGTCTGCATACGTTCTTCCACTTCGTCCGAAATCATGTATCGCCAGTTGCGTCCGGGGAATCCCATTACGAAAGTGAAGTCTCCCTCTTTGATTCCTCCCAGGTTGATGGTCAGATGTTTTTTCACCTTCAAAGGTACATTGCTTTCGTTATAGTCAGCCGGTTTACCGTCGGGTGTTGCATAAATGCGGAACATGGAGAAATCGCCACAGTGACGGGGCCACATCCAGTTATCGGTGTCAGCTCCGAACTTTCCGATGGAAGAAGGAGGAGCGCCTACCATGCGGACATCTTTATAGATGGTCTTTACAAACAAGTAATAGCGGTTGGCTCCGTAGAAAGGCTTTAGTTCCAAAGCGGTGAACGGAGTGATTTCTATCTTTTCTTGTTCGGCAAAACGTTTGGCTACTTTGCTCAGATAGGAGGGGGACAGGTAGTTCAGTCCTTCCGGATCCTCATCTTTGGCCAGTTGTTTCTTTACGTAAGGAGTGACGTCCAGAATTTTGTCTATGAAGGTGACAGTCAGCCCCTTGCAGGGAAGTTCTTCTTTGCGGCTCATAGCCCAGAAGCCGTCAGTCAGATAGTCGTGTTCTACTGAACTGTGTTGTTGGATATAGCTGTAACCGCAATGATGATTGGTCAGCACAAGACCTTCAGCAGAAATGATTTCACCGGTACAACCGCCTCCGAAATGCACTACAGCATCTTTCAGACTGATGCTGTCCGGACAATATACTTTATCAATGCTGATATCCAGTCCCATATCATACATGGTGGCCGCATTCTGTTCTTTCAGATCAGTCAGCATCCACATCCCCTCGTCGGCATGGCCGGCAAGGGTTGTGAGGGTAAATAGCAAGAGTAATAGTGTCTTTTTCATTATTCAACAATAGTCATTTCGTCAATCAGGTGTTTGCATCCGCCCAATTTGTCGATGATGAATAATACATAACGTATGTCCACTGCGATACAACGCTGCAGGTTGTTGTCGAAATTAATGTCACCACTCAGTGATTCCCAGTTACCGTCAAAAGCGGCGCCGATGAGCTCACCGTTACCATTGATGACAGGAGAACCTGAATTACCGCCGGTAATATCATTGGTAGTCAGGAAGCAAGCAGGCATATCACCGTTAGGTAATGCATAACGTCCGAAATCTTTTGCTTCATACAATTCCTTCAGTTTGGCGGGAACAACAAATTCCGGATTGGTCGGATCTTCTTTTTCCATGACACCTTTCAGTGTGGTGTAGTATTTATAATGTACTCCGTCTTTAGGGTTATATGACTTCACATTACCGTATGTCAGGCGGATAGTGAAATTTGCATCCGGGGCTTTGGGTTCCGGTGAATACATTTCACACAGGCCGCGTACATAAGTTTTATGTAATAAGTCCATGCCTTTCATAGATTCGGCCAGTTCGTTTCCCAGCTTGTTCATCAAGTCATATTTAGCCCGTACATATGCTGTCATCGGATCTTTTTCTATGGCTTTCACGGTAGGTTTCTTGATGAATTTATTGAAATTCGCTTCGTTGGAGAAGATGGAATTGTCATAACAATGGTCTACGTATGCGTCATAATTCCCTTTGAAATCCTTCTGGATGGTGGTGTAGAAGGCAGGTAAGGCATCGGCAGGAACCATTTCGGCATACAGGGGCAACAGAGCTTTGGCCACTTTGCGGTCTACTTCATGATCGTAGTCCTTGTTATGTACATCGGCATATACTTTTTTCAGCGTTTCAATATTTTTATTAATCGCTTCTTTATCTTTATTTTTGATTGCTTCTTTCAGCTTGTCCAGAATCAGATAAGGAGTGCCGAATTCTATACCTCCTTGAAAGACTTCACGGAAACAGGTGTAGTTATAAAGAATAGGATTACTCTTTTCGATGGCGGCATCAATTTCGCTGACGACCTTTTCATAATCGGTGTTGCCTTTGGCTTTAGCAAATGCTGCGAACTTGGCTTCTTGTTCTGCTTTTGTTTCCAATACCTTATTGTCGATAATGGCTTTATTCATGCCGATAGAGTTTTTCCAATAGTTGCTGGAACCTGCATATTTGCTGGCGTATTGGATACGTACTTTGTCACTGGCAGCCATTTCTTTCTTCAGTACATCCTGACGCACACCACGTATGCGGATACGGGGTTCGTTGGTGGAATGCATCCGTTGTTTCACTTCACTTTGAGTTAGATAGCGGTTGGTGCTTCCGGGGAATCCCATAATCATGGCATAGTCACCCTCGTTAATACCTTTCAGGGAGATAGCCAGATGCTTTTTGGCTTTCAGAGGAACATTGTTTTCATTATATTCTGCCGGTTCGCCATTGGCATCCGCATAAATGCGGAAGACGGAGAAGTCGCAAGTATGACGGGGCCACATCCAGTTGTCTGTTTCACCACCGAATTTACCGATGGATGAAGGTGGAGCGGCAACCATGCGTACGTCGCTGTAGGTTTTCAGATAAATCAGATAGAATTTATTGCCTGCATAGAAAGGCAGAGCTTGTGCGCTGATACCTGCTTTCCCGTTCAGGTCACTGGCTTTCAGTTCCTCGTCGGCCAGTTTTTTCAGGAAGTCGTATTCAAAGGTTTCCTCTTCTTTTACTTCGCCTGATTTTACTTTATTGTTTACTTTATCTGTGACATCAACAATGCGTTCTACAAATTTGAATTTCAATCCCGGAGTCGGCAGCTCTTCTTTGCGGCTTTTTGCCCAAAAACCATCAGTCAGATAGTCATGTTCTACCGAGCTATGTTGCTGTATCGCTCCGTAGCCACAGTGGTGGTTGGTCAGGATCAGTCCGTCCGGTGAGATGATTTCACCGGTACATCCTCCTCCGAAAATGCCTACTGCATCTTTTAATGAAACGCGGTTCGGGTTATAAATGTCGTCTGCTTCCAGCAGTAAGCCTTGTGCTTTCATGCGGTCTGCCAAATGCTGCTCTTGCATCAGTTGCAACAGCCACATACCTTCGTCTGCCTTCGACGGCAAGAATGCTACACACATCAATGCGAGCAATAAAAGTTTGAATTTTTTCATGTTGTGTACTAATTGTTATTTTTTTATCCTTATATCGGTTACAAAAATAGAAAAAAAGAGGGAACTTTGCACTATAAATTGCCTTCTCGGTAATAATCTTCTATTTAGTTTTAAATTTTAATAAAATGTTTTTGTCACTAAATTATAGATTGTACCTTTGTATGCGAAAAATAGTAATGGGGCGTAGATAAGCATGAATAAACTTTTTTTCTCTGTGGTATCTTTATTGGCTTTTACTTCATGTGCCAGTGAGTATAAGATAGAAGGTAGTTCTTCTGTTTCTCGTCTGGATGGGAAAATGCTATTTGTAAAAGTTCCTAGTGGAGACCGGATGCTGAGTATTGATTCGGCAGAGGTGATTCATGGAATGTTCAAGATGGAAGGTATAACCGATTCTACTTCAATGGCATCCTTGTATATGGATGATGAGAGTATCATGCCTTTTGTCATTGAAAAAGGAAAAATATCCATCAGTATCGACAATGCCCGTATTGTGGTTACCGGAACTCCGTTGAATGATCGTCTGTATGATTTTGTGGGAAAAAAGACTTCTTTGGACGACAGAGCGTACGAGCTGGAGCGTCAGGAGAGCCGTATGATTATGGATGGAAAAGCGCCGGATGAAATTCAACGTGAGATAACGAGAGAACGTGAGAAACTGGCTGCTGAAATGAATACATTGGCTAAGGAGTTTATCCAGAAGAATTATGATAATGTATTGGGACCGGGTGTTTTCATTATGTTGTGCAGCAATTTTCCTTATCCTGTCATGACTCCCTTGATTGAGGAAATTATAGAGGAGGCTCCTGACCGATTTAAAAACAACTCCTTGGTAAAGGAGTATGTGACGGTAGCCCGTTCGAATATGGAAAAATTAAAAGCTCCCCATTAATGAGGAGCCTTTTTTATCTGTCTTGGTCTGGATTGTCTATCTTTCCTTGATATTTTTCAGGTAAGTCTTTCTCAATTTCCCTGTAAGCCTCTTCCATGGTCGCTTTGATGTTTTCCATTCCCTGGCTTTGCGGATAAATGGGCTTGTGTACGACTAATGTCATAGGATGCCAGGATATAAAACCGCCGGTACGGGGAAGAATATTAAAGGAGCCGATAATAGTGAGTGGTACTACGGGAAGTTGCAAATCATCCGCCAGTTGGAAAGCGCCTTTCTTAAAATATCCCATGTGCCCGGTAAAAGTACGTGCACCTTCGGGAAATACCACTAGAGAAGTTCCATTCTGTAGTACGTGACGGGCATGTTCTATGGTTTCTATTACTTTCTTGGGACCGGATTTATCAACGAATATATGTCCGGCAGCTTCACAGGCTTTGCCGACGAAAGGCATTTTGCGCAGACTTTTTTTCATCATCCATTTAAAGTTTCGTCCCAGAAAACCATAAATAAGGAAGATATCGAAAGATCCTTGATGATTGGCTACAAACACGTAGGATGTTTTTTTAAGTACTTCCGGATGTCCTACTACCTTGACAGGAATAAGTAATACATAGCAGAAAAGCTGTGACCATATCTTTCCCGGATAATATCCCCAAAAATGCGGATCGCCTATCCATGAACCAATAATGGTAACTATTGCTGTAAGTATGGTTAATACCAGCAAAATGGGAAGTGCTATGAATAGTTGGTATAAAATATATAGTACTTTCATTTGTCTGAATTTTAGTTGTACAAAGATAGAAAAACTATTTTATATTTTATGTAACGTGATTACAGTAATTTCCGGCCATGCTCCAAGGCGCATAGGAAACATCAGATAGCCTAAACCGATATTGACAAACAAGGATTGTTTTCCTTCCTGGTATAAACCGTTGTGTTCGGGATATACGAATTTAGCAGGAGAGAAGCCAAACAGGCTGAATTGCATTTCATGGGTGTGTCCTGAAAGCATTAGCTGTACATCACTTTCCGGCAAGACTTCTCTGTGCCAATGAGTGGGGTCATGGCTCATTAATATTTTATACATTCCTTCCGTTCCTTTTAATGCTTTCTGCAGATCTCCATGATTGGGAAATGGGGGATTTCCGCTGTTCTCTACACCTGCCAAGGCTATACTGTCTCCATGATGATGTAGAATGACATGATCGTTATTGAGCATCTTCCATCCCATTGCAGCCTGTTTGGATTTCAAGCTGTTTAGATTGGCTTCTTGAGCTTCTTCTGTTTCCCATTTTATATAAGGAGAATAGTCATGGTTGCCTAAAACGGAATACACTCCGTCTTTTCCTTTTATCTGTTCTAGAATAGGGATAAATTCGTCCAATTCCGTTGCCACGTTATTGACCAAGTCACCTGTAAAAAGTACCAAGTCGGCATGTTGTGCATTAATGAGGTTTACAGCTTTCTGTAAGGCAGCACTGTTGCCGGTCCAGCTACCGGAATGGATATCAGATATTTGTACAATGCGGTAGCCGTCAAAACCGCTAGGAAGTTCATCGGAACTGATGGTTACCTCCCTGATTTGAAAATGTTGTTTTCCTTCGGTTGCTCCATATACTACATATACTAAAGAGGCTAAAGCCAATCCTCCCGCTACATATCCTCCATACAGTTTTTTGCCGGAGATGATATATAGGAGCTTCATAAACAGGATAACAATGACGAAAAGTGCCTTGGGTACGGAGAAGCAAAGAAAAATCAATAAGAAATTGCTAAGTCGCTGCATGGAATCCGGACGTGGCTCGTGTATAGAAAAGACTAATGTCATTCCCAATAAAAGAAACAGACTGGGAAGCCAATAGGCCCAATGTGTCCATTTTTGGGAAACACGGCGTATATATGCTTTGTATATATACATATCGGGCAATATCAGTAGCACAAGAAAAAACAGAAATAATTTTATCAGCATCATAATTTATTCGTTTTTTATAGATTGGCGGCGAGAAACTTTTTAGTTTCTTCTATACTCATGCCCCGGCGGGCGGCGTAATCTGCCAATTGGTCTTCACCTATTTTTCCGATGGAGAAATAGCGGGAGGCCGGATGAGCAAACATGAGTCCGCATACAGAGGCATGGGGCTTCATCATACCATTCTCGGTCAATGAAATTCCTATTTGCTTCATATCCAGCAACTCGTCTAATAAGAAATTGATGGACTGGTCGGGTAAGGAGGGATAACCCACAGCAGGACGTATCCCTTGATATTTTTCATTATGCAGGTCTTTTACGCTTAGATTTTCATCAGGTGCATACCCCCAAAGTTTTTTGCGTACATCTTCGTGTAGCTTTTCTGCAGTAGCTTCCGCCAGCCTGTCGGATAGCGTTTGTACTAACATACGTTTATAGTCATCTTCTGCATAAAGTTGTTCCATCTCTGCATCTACCGTGGTGGCAAATGCTCCGATTTTATCTGTAATCCCCGAGGACAGAGGACGTACAAAATCACTCAGACATAGAAATGGGTCATCTTTTTTCAATTTTGCGGCTTGTTGGCGCAAAAGCGGGAAACGCTTGCCATTCAGCAGTAAATCATCTCCATCCGCATTAGCATCCATGATGTTGACCACTCCATGAGTTTGATACACTGCGTCCAGCTGGTTCAACATCCGGTTTGCCTCTTTGAAAAGCTGCATGGCTTCACTGGCTTTCGGACGATCTTCTTCCGTAAAACTAGTGAGCCACATGGCACGGCATGAATCACACCCATGTATGTCCGCGATGGCGGCAAATTTGGGCTGGAACCCCCATGCGTGGAAAAAATAAATCCAATTAATATATTCGCTGACTTCGTGAATCTTGTAATCTACAATCATCTTTTAAATCTTAATTCTTGTCCGCGATGGCTTTCATCTACTTTGTTGTCACTGTAAACCAAGTCACCATTGACGAATGTTTTTTCTACTCGTGAATGAAATTTTTGTCCTTCCATCGGACTCCATCCGCATTTGCTTAAAACGCAATCGGCTGTTACAGTCCATTCATGATCCGGATTTACTAGTACCAAGTCAGCTTGATAACCGGGGCGGAGGTAACCGCGTCTTTCAATATTATATAATTCGGCCGGTGCATGGCACATTTTTTGAACCAATTGTTCCATGCTTAATACGCCTTCGCGTACTAATTCCATGATGGCGACCAATGAGAACTGTATCATCGGCATACCCGATACGGCTTTCAATGCCCCACCTTCCTTTTCTTTCAGCAAATGAGGGGCATGGTCTGTACCTATTACATCTATGCGGTTGGTGGATAATGCTTTGCGCAAAGCATTCCGGTCTTCTAAAGTTTTGATGGACGGATTGCACTTGATATGTCCTTTCAATGCCTCATAATCTTTGTCATAGAAGTATAGATGTGACACGCAAGCTTCCGCAGTAATCTTTTTTTCACTCAGGGGTTTGTCTTCAAACAAATCCAGTTCTTGTGCGGTGCTGATGTGCAGGATGTGCAGGCGGGCATTGTTTTCTTTTGCCAGCCGGATGGCTAATGAGGAAGAATATACACATGCTTCCGCACTACGTATCTGTGGGTGGTATTTTATATCAGGATCTTCTCCATATTTTTCTTTGAAGGCTGTTGTATTGGCGCTGATTATAGATTGTTCCTCACAATGTGCTGCAATCAGTATCCCTGCATTGGCAAATACTTTTCTAAGTACTTCCATGCGGTCTACCAACATATTTCCCGTGCTGGCTCCCATAAATAATTTAACACCGCATACCCGGTTTTTATCTAGTGTGGGGAGTACATCCGCATTCGTATTGGTTGCTCCGAAATAGAATGAATAGTTTACGATGCTTTTGGTTGCCGCATCCGCAAACTTGGCATTCAAAGCTTCCAAGGTTGTAGTTTGCGGAGTGGTGTTGGGCATGTCCATAAAACTGGTGACTCCACCTGCCGCCGCCGCTGTGCTTTCAGTATGTATGTCGGCTTTGTGAGTCAGTCCCGGATCACGGAAGTGTACATGATCGTCTATTACTCCCGGTATTAGATAATAGCCTTTCGCATCTATTATTTCTCCACAAGGCTGGGCGGGAACTGTTTCTTCTGCCAGCACTTCAGCTATGACTTCATTTTCAATCACTATCGAACCGTGAAAGATCTTGCCTTCATTCACAATCCGTGCATTCTTTATCCATGTACGTTTCATACTGTTTTCTTTTGTGGGTATTTGCGGAACCAGCTACCCAGTTTTAATTGAATGACTCCTAGTACAGCTTCGCCGAAGATACTTCCGTTCATTTTTGAAGTACCTAATTCGCGATTGACAAAAATCACAGGAACTTCGGCTATCTTGAATCCGCACTTGTAAGCAGTGAACTTCATCTCAATCTGGAATGCATACCCCTTAAAACGGATGCCGTCCAGACCGATTGTTTCCAAGACTTCACGGCGATAGCATTTAAATCCGGCGGTAGTATCATGTATGGGTAATCCGGTGATAATCCGTACATATTTGGAGGCGAAGTAAGACATCAGCACACGCCCCATCGGCCAGTTCACTACATTCACACCACTGACATAGCGTGAACCGATAGCTACATCATAGCCTTCAACGGCACATTTGTTATACAGCCTTGGCAGGTCATTCGGATTATGACTGAAGTCGGCATCCATTTCAAATACAAAATCATATTGATGTTCTATCGCCCATTTGAATCCGGCAATGTAAGCAGTACCCAGCCCTAATTTACCTTTACGCTCAACCATGAAAAGACGGTCGGGGAATTCTGTTTGCAGTTTACGGACAATAGTTGCCGTGCCGTCTGGTGAGTTATCTTCAATAATCAATATGTGGAAGAATTTTTCCAGTCCGAATACAGCCCGGATAATGTTCTCTATATTTTCCTTTTCGTTATAGGTGGGTATAATAATAATACTATCGGATTTCTCCATACATTTTTTGTATTAGCTGAATAAATATCATACAAAAGTAACTATTATATTAACACTCCCGTCAGAATTTAATTTTATTAATTAAAAAAAGAGGATTACCCCTGCCTGGCGCACGGATAATCCCCCTATTTAACAGAATAGTTTAGAAATCTTTAGAATGCCACACCAAGGCGGAAACCGAAATTGTTTAATTTATCCATATCATAGTTAAATACGGTTCCCTTGTTAGTAGAGTAGCTGTAGAATGCTGCCAGATGGAAGCCGATACTGTTTGTCCAAGGGTAGATATTCACACCGACTTCTGGTGATACATAGAAACCCCAAGTGTTGTCTTTCACTTCGTAAATGTAAAAGTCACTGGACATTTGGGTATAGTTGGCACCCAGCTTCAATCCGATATAAGGTTGGCATGCACCGTCACTGAAGCGATAGTGTGTCGCGAAACCGAAAGGCAACTGAAATACGGAATGTTGCTGGTCGGTTGTCAGGGCTGCCGAATTGCTGATTGGTAATGTCTGACGTGAAATATACTCATTGTTGGTATGATAATTGATGAAGGCACCGATTGACAAATCCGGTAGTACATAATATCCACCTTCGAAGTTCATACCCCAACCGCTTGCTTTGTTTGCAAAGTTATTGCTGATAGGAGCGTTGAACTGCCAGTCTACATTGAAATAGGTAAACGGAGTTACCTGTGCTTTTGCCGGCAGGGCAAAGGCTATGGCGATAGCGGCTACCGCCATCAGTCTGAGAGTAAAATATTTTATAGTTTTCATATTTCCTTTTTATTTTAAATGAATACTTGTTTCACTTACGTTTATTTTTTCAGATAAGGACTCTGAGTGAATGCTTGGTTGATGGCAGTAGTTGTACGGTTTACATTCAAACTGCCACTTCCGCCCAGCAACCCGCTGATGTATGCATTCCAGACAACAGTTAATTTCTCTTTTTGTCCTTCCGGAGCATTTTTTAAATTAATCATGTCGGCCAGCAATGAACCAGTGCTATAGCTGTAAGTGATAGGATAGGGATAGTACCATCCACCTCCCCAATTGCCGCCCCAGTATCCGGGATACCAATAACCGGGGTAATAGCCCCACCAAGGACCGTCATTGTAGTAGCCATGGAAATAGTAAGTACTTGCTACATAACTCACCTGTAGACCGAGGTCGGCGTCGTCTTTATCAACTGCGGTGTAGCCGGCAGCGTTCATCTTAGTCTTGAATGCATTGATGATGGTCTGTGCATTCTCGTCCTTCCAGTATTCAGGGTCTTTCTTGTCACCGATGATCAGGATGCTGTCAGGGATATAATAAGTACTGAAATCATTGAATTTAGTACTAGTGTCATGACTGGTGAATACCAGATACTCATTGTCCAATTTGTCCATGTCCGGGTCTTTCTCGCAAGATACCAAGGCAAAGACCGCCAGTAGGATAGGAATTAATTTTTTCATGTCAAGTTTTTGTTTAAGTTAATACTAATTGTTTTCGTCTAGTTTCTCTCATACAACGGCCAGCTTATGTTTTTGTTCACTAACAGTCTGTTCTTTAGTGAATTTTTTTGCTGCCGGGTTAATTAGAGTTTCTTTTTTAAAGTGTAATTTAGTTTAGAAACAGCTTTCTTGAAGTCCTTGCCAATCATTGTCAGTGCACTGTCACCCTCTGCCAAAAAGTTTGTCTTTTCGTGTCCCGGAGTAGCGGAAACTAATTGATAAACGATAGCGGTGCTGTCATTAGGAATTCCAATAATAGTTACAACTGTACCACTGTCGGTAAATGCCTGGTTACCATCTTTTGTTCCTAAATAAGTGGTCGTCAGATTGTACGTTCCCAGTGAGTCTTGGCCTGCCTCCTGAAGCGTCAGTTGATAGTTGATTCCTTCGGCATCGGCAGCTGGCAGAATACCTTCATAGCTATATGTTTGTAACTCACCCAGTGTGCTGTCGTTCACAGCGAAAATAGAGTCACTTTCACTTTCGGCTATTATTTCAGCACTTTTGTTTCCTTTAGAGCCACAGGAAACAATCATGGCAGCCAAAGCTGCTGCAATAAATACTTTTTTCATTGTTAAGTCAGGTTTTTAATGGTTATTTGGGTACATAACATCTGTTATGCCCGTTTTGTTTTTAATAAGTTCTCTTTTCAGAAAAAAACAAGACCATGTTTAAAATGCATTAAACATGGTCTTTAATAAATGGGGCGTTGTATCTGGATAAGTCAGACTACCGTAGCCGTATGCCGTTCATACTTCTTCGAATCAGTGAGTTATAGATAATTTTTCCTTTTGATACTTGTTCTTCTGCTTGTGGCAGGTCGGGCATACTTCCTGTCGTAATATAAGCTATGGTGTTCTTCAATAAATACTCTTGGGTGTCTCCCAGTGGGTAGAGAGGGGAGATGAGGTTACGTTCGCTCAATGTGAAATCGGGGGTGATGCCATTTACATAGTTGGCTTGTCCTGCCGAGTTGAGAACGTATGCCACTACCGGCCATAAAATAAAGTTGTAACGCTCATCTTGGTATGGTTCCATGGCTACATTTTTGCCAACAGTCGTTTCACCTATTACCACTACATTTTCTGTGCCTATATATGGACGGAGACAATTTATGACAGCTTCTGAAGCCGATGCAGTAAATTTGCTTGTTAGTACATAAAGCTTGCTTAAATTCAAGTTTTCGGAAGCAAGTCCTGTGTTGAGGGGGAAATCAACTTTTTGCGGGTCACTGATATTATTATACAAAGTTGTGCAAAAAACTTTCCCTAGATCTACTGCGGGTGCCAGATAACTTCCTAAATCTGTGGCACAACTCAGATAACCACCGGGATTGTATCGTAAGTCCAGAATAAAAGCATCGGGTGACTGCCCTTTGAACCGGGCGAATATCTGTTTCATTTGTTCCCTGTATTCTGTATCTGTTGCCTGGTTATTGGGGCCTGTACTGAATTCATTGTAGACCATATAGGCTATTTTTCTTCCGGATACTTCATATATGGTATCTATATAGAACGGATTCAATTCTACGGGTCGTGATGCTGCTACTTTGACTGTATCTGTTGCAATCCAGCTGGAATTACCTTCCTCATCAAAAACCAAGCTTTCTCTGGCGAAAGTTGTATTGCCACCTTCCATCAGATATCCGTAATTATTGTTGGTTAGCTCTTCTTTGCCAATGGCTGATATCCAGTTCCCTCGTTCCAATCCGGCTTCTGAGGCTGGTGAATTGGGCAGTACGAATAAAATACGGGCAAATACGTGTGATGAGATTCCGGTGGGATCGGTCATTAATTCAAAATCAAATCCGTAAGTAGAAGTACGTTGCAGGTAGGAACGGGCCGCATCGGAAGTTTCTTTTGTTTCTATATACGAATACGGGTCTCCTTTTCCGTTTTGTGCCTTGGTATAAACCAATTTTTGCAGGAAGTTTTCCGGTTCGGCAAAATAGTCCGTTTCCTTTATTGCCGGAATACTGTCATACCACAAATAATGCTCTTTCATTATTTGCTCTATCCATAAATTCTCTCCAACTAATGCATAGTATTCCCCACTGCGGTCTTCGCCACATGAAGCCATTATAAATAAAGTGGTTAGAAGAAAAAAAGTGCTCCGTATATGCTTCATAATCTAATTCCTTTTTCGATCTGCAAAGCTAGGGATTTTATTTTAAAATAGGGATAAGGTTTGGAATAAATAATCCAAAAAACCTTTATATAAAAAAGAGATCCGCCGGTTAGGTCAAGCAGACTTCACGGCGGACGTTCTTAATTTTTTAGTTCTTTTCAGATTTCCATTTGTCAGCATATTCATTCAGAATTCTGCGGATACTGAGTCCGATTTTGATATAATCTTTCTCGTTCAGGTTGGCAAGTGATACACGTACACTCCATTCGGGTCCGTCGAATCCGCCACCATTCAATACGACCAGTCCTGTTTCATTGGCAAGACGGAATACTACGTCCAATGGATTATAAGTTGTCTGCAGATGTTGTACGAATTCATCTCCGTAAAATTTTTTGGCCCATACCAGCATGTCTATCTCTGAATAATAACCAGCCCTTAGTGGATCGTCGGGGAGAATGAACCCTGTGTTGTCCCATAATGCTTTCAGACGGGTATGGATTAAATTAAGCATGGCATGACGATACGTGTTTTCTTTGTCCAGCAATGAAAAAGAAGCAAAGAGTGACATCTGCATTTGTTGTGGCAAGGACAGTCCTGCTGTATGGTTCAAGGCTACTTGACGGCTATCTGCCACCATACGGTCAATGAATTTAATGTTTTCTACTTGCATGCTCAAGCTGCCATAGCGTTTGGCTAGTTCGCTTTTTCGTTTGCGGGGCAGATTAGCAATCATTCTGTCGAATACATTTTTCTCATGTAAGGCAATTACAGCAAGGCGCCAACCGGTCGCTCCAAAATATTTGGAGAAAGAGTAGACACAAATTGTGTTCTGTGGCAAATCAGCCATCAGGCTGCGGAATCCAGGGACAAAAGTACCATATACATCATCTGTTATAATCATCAGATTGGGATTCCAGCGTGTTACTACGTCTTTCAGGGCATCTACACATTCTTTGCTTAACTGATAACTGGGTGGATTACTTGGATTGACAATAAACAAGGCTTTGTATTTCGTGTCTCGCAGTTTATTGATATCTTCCACTTTGTATTGCCAGGTATGAAGCCCTTCTTCATTTAGAGTATTTGCAGGAATATTGAGCACATCATAATCGTAACGTGTCAATTCGGGTATCTCAATATAGGGTGTAAAGATAGGAACCATCAATGCTACACTATCTCCTTTGTGTAGCAGGAAATTTTCTTCCAGCGAGTCAAATACATAGCACATCCCTGCTGTTCCGCCTTCGGTGGCGAATAAATCGAATTTGCCTTGCGGGGGTTGCCCGTTGCACATTTCCTGATTCAGGTAATCCTGTACTAAAATTTCTGTATATTTCAAGATGCGGTCAGGCATGGGGTATTGGTCGCCTACAATACTTTCGGTCCATTCGTGTACTAACTCGTCCGGATCGGCTGCATGTTCCATCAGCATATAATTATAGGTACGTTTCAATAGATCTGTCCCCGCATTTCCTTCATGCTTTTTCAGGTATTCCTCAAAACGTTGGGCTATGCCTGTTTTTTGAGGAATACCGGCAATGCCTTCGGGCATGTTCATGACCCGGCGACACTCTTCAATGCCAAAACCGCCCAAGGCAAAGAATGCTTCACGAGCCTCCGTTGCAATCCAGTTGGGATTACCTCTGCCTGCATTCAGCATGACGTGTGCCATTTTCTTCACACTTTCATCTGCCATTTCAATCAAACGGTTTTTTAATTCGAAAGGGCTGATCTTTTCCAAATTCTTGTCCATTCGGGCAACGCTGCTTTTATTACTTAAATATTCCATAATGTATGAGTTTAGTTTTTTTAGTTGATTAATAATACAATGATTACTCCCCAGATGATGAGTAGTGTATTTCCTACGGCGTAGGTCACGGTGTATCCTAAAGAAGGCGTTTCGCTGCCTACTGCTTCTTGTATGGCACCCAATGCAGCAGTGGTAGTACGGGCTCCTGCCGTGCATCCCAAAGAGAGGGCGGGATGGAACTTGAATACATATCTGGCTAGAATCAGCCCTAATAATAAAGGCAAGGAAGTAGCCAACGCACCTATGATAAATAACATAGGACCTACTTCTTTTAGTCCCTGTACAAAGCTGGGTCCTGCAGAAATGCCGACTACGGCGATGAACATATTCAAGCCTACATTATTCAGCACCCATAAAGAGGATTCCGGTATTTGTCCGAAGGTAGGGCGTTTGCTGCGCCACCAGCCAAATACTAATCCGGTTATCAGGGCCCCTCCACTAGTGCTCAGGCTAATAGGTACTCCGCCGATATGGATTGCAAGTGCCCCGATGATACCTCCTAGTAAAATGCCGAGTCCTACAAATGTCATATCTGTGGCATTGGTGGGGCGGTCTATATATCCTAGTTCTTTTGCAGCAGATTCCACCTCTTTTTTCAGACCGACCAATTCCAGAGTATCTCCACAGTCGATAGTGGTTTGTGCGAAAACAGGGATATCAATACCTGCCCGTTTGATACGGCGTATACTGACTCCATGCATAAAGCTTTGACGGCGTATGAAGTCCAATTTTTGGTTGAAATATGGCTTTTTGTGTATCATGACAGGGAGTACTTCCACAGGGAAATCAAGCAGTTGGGGATCGACGATTTCTTCTCCAATCCAGTCTTCCTCACCAATGGCGAATTCTCTTCTTCCGCTCAGTACCACTTCGTCTCCTTTTTGTAATAATTGTCCGGGAATAATATCATTGACAATGGAAGATCCATGTCGCATTCTTTCAACAAACAATCTTTTCCCTTGTGAAATAAAATAGGATTCTAGCTGGTCAACGGTCTTGCCGTTGCCAAACCAATCGTTCTCTATGCGGTAAGCGCGAAAAACTACCGGACGGCGTGCTTGTTCAAATCCGGGCTCGTCTGCTTCGCTGGTACCCATTCGGGTTTCTAGCTCTTTGCAGGCGGCTTTCACTTTTTCTAATCCTCCCAACATTTTAGGACCTAAAGAAGAGAGGACCCAGGCAGAGCCTGCCGTACCGAAAATGTAAGTTACAGCGTATGCCACGGGAATGATATTAATCATATCACTTTTTGGGGAAGAGGCTATGTTGAGTCCGTTTATGGTATCTTCCGCTACCCCTATGACGGCAGAGATAGTTTGTGCTCCGGCCAGTAACCCGGCTGTTTCACCGGCATTATATCCCATTAAGGTAGCTAATAACCAAGTGATAACCAAACAACCTACGCACATGAGTACGGCGAATCCTACTTGAGGTAAACCATCTTTTTTCAGTCCGCGAAAGAATTGTGGTCCCACTTTGTATCCGATGGCAAAAAGGAATAAAAGAAAAAACACGGATTTCACCGGTTCTTCTATTGTAATGTTAAGCTGTCCCACTAATACCCCTACTAGCAATACACTGGTGACGATTCCCAAACTGAATTGTTTTATTCTCATTTTTCCAATCCAGAAGCCTGCGGCGATTGTCAGAAAAATCGCCAGTTCTGAATGTTGTCTCAAAAGATGTATAATCCATTCCATATTTCACTTCTTATTATAATTGCTGTTTAAAACAGCGTGAGGGTAAAGAAGTTGAGTTAAAAAGCTCCAAATTGTGCTTAGTTCTAATATTTTTTATTTTATTTGCATAGAGATGATGCTTGACTTATGAAAATGAAGTTGTTTGTAAAATATATTTCTTTATTAATTCTCTTGTTTGTTGTTGGAGGATGTAAAGAAAAAATGGCTGACATGTATGTGACTAAGGTCACCGATTTGACAGGAGAGGAAGAACAAGTTTTGAAATTGGAATATGATCGTGATGGTAAAATTATAAAGTATGGAGATACCCCGGTAAGGTATGAGGGCGACCAAATCACAATCGGACAGATGGATTGTTTGAATACCGGCAATAAGCTTTGCAATGTTACGTTTCAAATAGGAAAAGGCAAGGCGAGGGAAAGTAGGGCCCGTTGTATATTGAAGGTAGAAGAGGAGGTTTATGAAGTTGATAAACAGACTGTCTATGATTATAAAGGAGATACTATTTTTATCAATTCTGATTATCGTGCTACTTCCGATTATCGTTTCTTGAGAAAAGTGCAAGGAAAATATGTTTTTGATCAATTGGGACGGTTGAAGGAAGTAATGACTGTTTTTACTGAAGCAAATGATAGTGTGTCTAGTTGTCATACTTATTATAATTATGATAATAACATTAACTATCAGGCGAATTTGAATTTACAGGCTTATGTGATTGATTATGATGGGGTGGATAGTTTCTTCTATTTTTTATTGAATCTTGGGCAGTTGAGGAATAGAACAGCCTTACCTAATGATATCGGATATTGTATGAATCATGGTTTAAGCACTTATAATGTGCATGCCAATTATCGTCTGGATGATGAGAATCCGGTCAGGATAGAAGTTTTATATAATTATACCAAACTTCTATCCCGAATAGATTTATCTTATAATCCTTTAAATTAATTCATCGGGAAGTATAAACAAGTCTACTTCATTGGCGCCTTGCTTTATCAAATCTTTCTTATCTATTTGGTAAAGGCGGACAAACTCGTCATGACTGCCGCATAGTTCCTGGGCTTTGCGATAATATTCTATTGATTTTTCTGTTTCATTCAGGATATAATACACATGTCCTGCATTCATCCAGTCTTCCATAATGGGTTTGGGCTCGGATATCAGCAAGTCGTAATATTTCTTGGCTTGTTGATGGTTGCCGGTAATGAAGGAACACCATCCTATGGCGCGTCGGGCATTCTGTGGTTTTTTATCCAGATATTCCACTTTAAAAAAATAAGCCAGTGCTTCATCGTATCGTTCCAGTGCCATTAAGCATTGTCCTATTTGTAGCGTCAGATTCAGATTGTCAGGCTGTACTTGTTCCACCTTATTATAATATTCCAAAGCTTGTTGGTAGTTTCCTTCTTTTCTATAACATTGTGCCAAATGGCGGTTATTCCATGCGTTATCAGGGATCAGCAGATCTGATTGCAGGTAATAATCTATCGCTTTTTTATAGGAACCGATTTTCTGATAAATGAAACCTGCTTTCTGCCATAATTCAGCATTTTTACGATTGTATAATTCAATTGATTTATCATAGAGAATCCCGGCTTCTGTCAGGTCGTCGTGTGTGAATAGGTAATCTGCCAGCTTGTTGATATAATCTTTGTGCAACAAGGCTTGAGACAATGTTTCTTTATTCCATAAGTCTAGAGTGTCCTCAAAAATGTCATGTATTTCATGTCTTCTTGACCATAATTTGAAGAAACGGTAGAGGTCATGAATATATTGCCGGCTCACGAATTCAGCGCGAGCTTTTGATTGTGACATTTCTTTTAAACGTTCTTTCAGTTCTTCAGAAGCCTCATGTTGTCCGTTCAATTGTTGCTGCATGAGATTTCTTTGGCTTTCCGGCATTTGTAACATGGTAAAACAAAAAGAGTATTTGTCGGAATTGCAGAATACATCCGAGTTCATCAAAATGTTGAGCAGAGAGATTTTTTGTTCGTCATTTCCGAGAGATAATTTGGCGATATCCTGATATTGGGGGTCAAAAGGATAGAACCAGTGAGAAATTTTGCGGAAAAACGGGAATTGTTTCAGCTGTGAAAAGGTACTCATATACACATCCGCCCCGGACATTTGCAGTTCACCTAATTCGCGCAATTTATCGGTAATGCCTGAACGGTCAATCCATTCTTCCCATTCCGGATTATGATCTTCGGCATCTTCATCCAGTCCTTCCAAATTAAGTTTGGGATTTTTCATCATTTCGGGAATGATTTCTTCACGCATTTTCTTGTCTATCTTTCGGGTTTCACGGGAAGATTGCAATAATTGAATCTGGATATGATGCAGGTTTTTGATGAACTCGGTATTTTCATTCAGTTCATTTATGCGCGACACGGCTTCAGGGTATTGAAGGATACGCTTTTCATAATAGTAGCATGTTAGTGCGATCCCTGCAATAGCCCGCTGATTCAGCATGGTATCCTGATGGGTATAGGCGTTCAATAGAAACATGAACTTGCGGATGTCGAATATTTGCAGCAGGCTCATGGTGACGGCGCTGACCATTATGGAAAGGTCGTTGACTTGGATCAATAGTGAGTTGAACAAAATTTGCGCTTCAGCATATTCCGATTCACTCCACCGGGTGGATACCCATATTTTTTCAAATAATTCGTCTACGGCTGTTTCGTGACGTTTTCTCATGGCATCCATTTCTTCATTTCTTTTGGCCTCGGTGGTATATATCAATGGGGCTGTAGCCATATCTTCTGTATATGCCTCCAATTGCATTTGTAATTCGGCATAGCTGTGGGGAGGGCTTTGGACAAAAGTGCGCATTGTGTCATAATAGGCTCCATAATTTTGTGTTGCCTGTACGGCTATATGGATACGGTCGGTCAGTTCGTATGCCGTGCGCAACATTTTATGGTATATTTCTACCTTATTGGGATCTTTCATCCCTTTTGAAGTATATTGCAGCATCAGGTCGTATGACGTTTGCAGGGCTTCTAGCTCATTCTTTAATTGCCAGTCGGAAGTATGTGTGGCATATCCTGTCATTTGGAATAATGCTTCTTTTAACCGATATTGGTCTAATAGTTTTATGATTTCTTCGCGCATATTTTAAAGTTCTATTTGTATGTCTTTTATAAACAAATGCCGGCAGACTTCGGTTCTCGATTTATTTCAACCAAGTTGCCCGTTTCCATATATATTCCATCGGACCGTGAGAGTGATGATTCATCCACCAGCGGCAGAAAGAGAATTGCAAGATGAAGAAAACTATTCCTGCCAGGCAGCTGGCTGTGATACCAAACTGATTGTGCAATGCAAATCCCCAGTTGTAGTATAACATAGAACCTACTATACTTTGAGTGATATAATTGGTAAGGCTCATCTTTCCGTATGGCGTTATTTTCATTAATCCGTCGTGTAAGTTTGTCTTGTAAAAAGCGAAGACGACACCGGATACCAGAATCAGCATAAATGCAAAATTGGAAAGCGAGGTGATGATTAGTGAAAGAGGGGTCAGAATGGATTTATTTGTGATAAAGTCTGGTAGCATATTGCCCAACCCATATAAAGGGAAAAATGAGACGAGTGAGCCTGCAAGTACCTTGTTCCATACCTTCAAGTGCTCTTTCAAAAAAAGTCCCTTGCGCCCTATCAGCATACCGAGCAGGAAGAGGGCGGCTGTTTGGAATACCCGTCCGTGATCCCAGGCCCAGGCAAGGCTTGCCAACTGTCCTTCCCATAAATTGACACGGATGGTTTCCAGAAAATTACCATTGCTTTGCACTGCAAAAGTTGCATTCCAGAAGCTGCGGGTGGGGATGGCCGGAGTAACAAATTCCGGATCGAAGCAGGCACGTATTACATAATAAAGCGGCAATGGCTGGATTAATAGCAGACATGCCAATGCAAATATCCATTTGTCTTTCAGCCGGCAAGTCAGTGGCAGGATGAAACCTACTAAAGAATAAAGGACCAGCACTTCCGCTGTGAAAAAACTGGCATTGATATTACCTATCAGGAAAAGAAGAATTAACCGCCAACAAAAACGTAGACGGAAATCATTGCCCCGTAGGCGTTGGTTGTCATCTTGAATAAAAAAGCTAAAACCGAAAAGTAAAGCGAATATGGCGTATGCTTTTCCGCCGAACATGAAGAATAACCCGCTCCAAATGGCTTTGTCCGAGAAGTTCAGCCACGCACTTTGTCCGGCTGTATCGGGAAATGAGTAGAAATTAAAATGTTCGATAGAGTGCAGGATGATGATTCCCATCACTGCCAGTCCGCGTAGCACATCAGCTACATCTACACGTGCGTGTCCTTTCAATTTTGTGTTTATTGCTTTTGTTTCCATGGGGTTATATATTAGCGTACAAAAATAGGAAAATCTTGAATAGTTGGCAAAAAAAGGAGGAAGTAATCAGATATTTCTTTAATTTTGTCCCCATCTTAAAAAAAGATATGGATATTTCGGAATTGCAACGTATTTATGCTGGTCATCCTAACACTAAGGGACTGGCTGCGTTATTGGAAGATTCCTCAGTGAGGACTATTTTCCTGGGAGGATTATATGCTTCTGCGGCAGCTTTATTTGTTTCCTCCTTTCTTAGAGAGAATAAACAGACATTTGTATTTGTACTGGGTGACTTGGAGGAAGCGGGTTACTTTTATCATGACCTGACACAGGTGAACGGTGATGAGCATATTTTGTTCTTTCCATCCTCGTATCGTCGGGCTGTTAAATATGGGCAGAAAGATGCAGCCAATGAGATCCTGCGTACGGAAGTGTTGAGCCGTTTACAGAAAGGCGATCCGCTATGTGTGGTGACTTATCCTGAAGCGTTGGCGGAGAAAGTGGTATCACAAAAGGTACTGATGGACAAGACGTTAAAACTTGGTGTGGGTGAGCATGTGGACACAGAGTTTATCACGGAAGTGCTGTCCGGTTACGGATTCGAGCATGTAGATTATGTTTATGAACCGGGGCAATATGCTGTACGCGGTAGTATTATTGACGTCTTCTCTTTTGCTTCCGAGTATCCTTACCGTATTGACTTTTTTGGTGACGAGGTAGACAGCATCCGTACTTTTGAAGTGGAAAACCAGCTTTCGAAAGAGAAGAAACAGAGCATTGCCATCGTGCCCGAGCTGACGAATGCCGCCGACAAGAGCGGGGTGTCTTTCTTTGAATTCATTTCTCGGGAAACAGTTCTGGCAATGAAAGATTTTCTTTGGGTACGTGAAAGAATACAGGTAGTACGGGAGGAGGCACTCTCTCCTCAGGCGCTTGCCGCATACGAGGGAGAGAAGACGGAACTGATGAATTTGGAACTGAAGCTGATAGACGGGGCGGAATTTACAGTACGGGCTTTGGAATTCAAACGGATTGAATTTGGTAACAAACCTACAGGAACTCCACAGGCTACGTTGGCTTTCGATACGACAGTCCAGCCTATTTTTCATAAGAATTTTGATTTGGTAAGCACTTCATTCACTGATTATCAGAAACGAGGTTACACCTTATATATATGTACCGATAGTGAGAAGCAGGCAAAGCGTCTGAAAGATATCTTTGAGGAGCGTGGTGATCATATCACGTTCATTCCGGTCAACAAGACTTTACATGAGGGCTTTACAGATAATGTATTGAAAAGCTGCTTTTTTACAGACCATCAGATTTTTGACCGTTTCCATAAATACAATCTTCGTAGCGACAAGGCGCGTAGCGGTAAGGTGGCGTTGACCTTAAAAGAGTTGAGCCAGTTTGAGCCGGGTGACTTTGTGGTACATATAGATCATGGTGTAGGTCGTTTTGGCGGTTTGGTACGCATTCCGAATGGAAATACCACTCAGGAAGTGATTAAACTTACTTATCAGAATGAGGATGTGGTATTTGTTTCCATTCATTCCCTGCATAAAATATCCAAGTATAAAGGGAAGGAGGGAGAAACTCCCCGCCTGAACAAATTGGGAACCGGTGCGTGGGAAAAAATGAAAGAGCGTACCAAGAGTAAAATCAAAGATATAGCTCGTGATCTGATCAAACTGTATTCGCAACGTAAACAGGAAAAAGGATTTTCGTATAGTCCCGACAGTTTTATGCAACATGAATTAGAGGCAAGCTTTATCTATGAGGATACCCCCGATCAGTTGAAGGCGACCCAAGATGCCAAAGCCGATATGGAGAGCGATCGCCCTATGGACCGTTTAGTGTGTGGTGATGTGGGATTCGGAAAGACCGAAGTAGCGATTCGTGCCGCTTTCAAAGCTGTGACAGATAACAAACAGGTGGCTGTGCTGGTTCCCACTACGGTTTTAGCTTATCAGCACTTTCAGACTTTTAGCGAACGGTTGAAAGATTTTCCATGTAAGGTGGATTATTTGAGCCGTGCCCGCAGTACGAAAGATGTTTCCAGAATAGTGAAAGAACTGGCGGATGGAAAAATAAATATTTTGATCGGTACACATAAAATCATCGGTAAAAGCGTTAAGTTCAAAGATTTAGGATTGCTGATCATTGATGAGGAACAGAAGTTCGGAGTAAGTGTGAAAGAGAAGTTGCGTCAGATGAAAGTGAATGTGGATACACTTACTATGACCGCTACCCCCATCCCCCGTACTTTGCAGTTCTCGTTAATGGGCGCCCGTGATCTTTCTGTTATTCAGACTCCGCCTCCCAACCGTTATCCCATTCAGACAGAGGTGCATACCTTTAATGAAGATATCATAACGGAAGCGATCAATTTTGAAATGAGCCGTAACGGACAGGTATTCTTTGTCAATAACCGCATACAGAATCTGGTAGAATTGGAAGCCATGATCAAGCGGAATATACCCGATTGCCGTGTCTGCATAGGTCATGGACAGATGGAGCCCGAAAAGCTGGAAAAGATTATTTTCGACTTTGTGAACTATGATTATGATGTGCTGCTGGCAACCACCATTATCGAGAGTGGCATTGACATACCGAATGCCAATACGATTATCATCAACCAGGCGCAGAATTTTGGCTTGAGTGATTTGCACCAGATGCGTGGACGTGTGGGAAGAAGCAATAAAAAAGCATTCTGTTATTTGTTGGCGCCTCCGTTGACTTCACTGACTCCTGAGGCAAAGCGTCGTCTTCAAGCCATTGAAAATTTCAGTGATCTGGGCAGCGGTATTCATCTAGCCATGCAGGATTTGGATATCCGTGGAGCAGGAAATATGCTGGGGGCGGAGCAGAGTGGTTTCATTGCCGATTTGGGCTATGAAACTTATCAGAAGATATTGGCTGAAGCGGTGAAGGAATTGAAAGAGGATGAGTTTGCCGATCTTTACGCAGAGGAGTTGCAGGCAGCGGGAGAAGAGAAAATCAGTGGCGAGAACTTTGTGGATGAATGTCAGGTGGAAAGTGATTTGGAATTGCTTTTCCCTAATGAGTATATCCCCAGCAGCAGCGAACGTATGTTGCTTTATCGTGAACTGGACGGATTGGAATTGGATAAGGACCTGCTCGCTTTCAAGGCACGGTTGGAGGACCGTTTCGGAAAGGTTCCTCCCGAAGGGCTGGAACTTCTGCGTATCGTACCTTTGCGCAGATTGGCTAAACGGTTGGGGGTGGAAAAAGTATTCTTGAAAGCCGGACGAATGACTTTGTTCTTTATCAGTAATCAGGAAAGTCCTTATTATCAAAGTGCGGCTTTTGGCAAGGTGATTGATTACATGAGCAAGAATCCGCGTTACTGCAATTTGCGTGAGCAGAACGGCAAGCGTAGTATGGTAGTCAAGAATGTGGAAACGGTAGAGACTGCGGTAGGTATTCTGCAGGAGATGGTGAGTTTGTGATAAAAGATGTCTGTATTGGCGGATTTCTTTCGTAGAAGAGATGAACCAACCGATGGCTCGGCAGAAACCGGCATTGCCGTAGAGTAAGCAGGATATGTTAACGTAAAATTGAATATTAACTAAATAAATAGCTGATTTTTAATTAATTGTTTAACGGATTTGAATTCGGGGTGTTTTATATTAAAAAATAATATAAGACGCTCCTTTTTCTTTTAACTTATCTATATTTTTACTATCTTACTTCCAGTTTAAAAGCGGACACTGAGATTTTTACTCACATATTGTCTAATTAAAAAACACTTGTTATGGAAGTGAAAAAAACACGAAGAGCCGACCTTGAAAAGGGCAAGTCCCGTTGGCTGTTCATGGGGCTCATTGTGACGCTGTCGTTTATGTTTGTTTCGTTCGAATGGACTGAACGTAATGTAACTTACACGATCAGTGATCTAGTCAGTGACCCGGATTTCTTTGAAGAATTAGTTCCTGTAACCTACAATCAGGATAAACCTCTGCTACCACCGCCACCTCCGGTTGCCGTCAACCCGGATGAGCTCAACATAGTGGATGATAACTCGACGGAAATAGAAGGCGATATTGCCGCTTCGGACCCTACGGACGCTCCTGTTATTATACCCATTCCTGTTGAAGTACCCGAGGAAGTAGTGGATGAAAATGTGGAATTTGTGGTGGTGGAAGAGATGCCGATGTTTCGTGATGGTACTGCTGATTTGATGAAGTATTTGAGTGAAAACATCAAATATCCTACTGTCAGTGCCGAGCAGGGAGTTCAAGGTAAGGTTGTGGTACAGTTTATTGTGGGTGTTCATGGCGAGATTCTGAATCCGGTAGTGGTGAAGAGTGTGGATCCGTATCTGGACAAGGAAGCAATCCGCGTGATCAGTTCCATGCCAAAATGGAAGCCCGGCAAGCAAAGAGGAAAAGCAGTGAGGGTGAAATACACTGTTCCTGTAGTCTTCAGACTGCAAAATTAAGATTTAATTAGTATGGATGGAGGAAGCGTAATCTCAGAAGAGGACGCTTCCTCTTTTTTATGAGGAATAAATAGGGGATATTTATGAAAACATGTAAGAAAAAAGGGCGTGAAAGGAAATAGTTAGTAATAAAATGCTTGCTATCTTATTATATTTGTTACCTTTGTGGGTCTTATAATATGAAAAACAATGAAAATAACAATTCTACAGAGAAATATAGAATGGGCCAATCCTCAGGCCAATGTAGCAAGGGCCGACGAGGCAATAAGCTGTCTGCCGGATTCTGATTTATTTGTTTTACCCGAAATGTTTTCCACCGGTTTTTGTACGCAACCCGAAGGAATTGCGGAGAGCGCCGACAGCGAAACACTTCACTGGATGAAGCGTAAGGCAGCCGAGCGGAATTGTGCTATTGCAGGCAGTGTAGCGGTATGTGAGAATGGAAATTATTATAATCGTTTTTACTTTGTCCATCCGGATGGAGCCGTGCAGCATTATGATAAGAAGCATCTGTTTACCTTTGGGGGCGAACACAAGCGTTTCACCGCCGGTACGGAGCGTGTGGTGGTGAACTTCCGTGGGGTACGTATCCTGTTGGAAGTATGTTATGACCTTCGCTTCCCTGTTTGGGCACGTAACCTGGGTGACTATGACATGATACTTTATGTGGCAAGCTGGCCTACCCCCCGTGTGGATGCCTGGAGCGCGCTGCTTCGTGCGCGGGCTATTGAAAATCAGTGTTATGTAGCCGGAGTGAACCGCATGGGAGTTGATCCTGCCTGTGAATATTCGGGTGGCAGCGCCATCATCGATCCCTACGGAAAGACGATAGCCGAATGTCCGTGGAGCAGGGAAAGCGCGGTGTCGGCTGATATAGATATGGAGGCATTGCAGGCTTTCCGGAAGAAATTTCCGGTACTGGATGATGCCGACCCCTTTACATTGATATAAAACAATTAATAAAATAATAGATAATGGCTGAAAAGAAATTATTGTTGGGCGATGAGGCAATTGCCCTCGGAGCGATACATGCCGGCATATCGGGTGTATATGCCTATCCGGGTACACCGTCCACTGAAATCACGGAGTTTATCCAGAATAATCCTTTAGCAAAGGAAAGAAAACTGCACAGCACTTGGTGTACCAATGAAAAAACGGCCATGGAGGCTGCGCTGGGTATGTCATACGCGGGAAAGCGTGCTTTGGTATGTATGAAACATGTAGGTATGAATGTGGCTGCCGATGCGTTTGTCAATTCTGCCATAACCGGCGTGAACGGTGGGCTGGTGGTGCTGGCTGCCGATGATCCTTCCATGCATTCGTCACAGAACGAACAGGATTCACGCTTTTATGGAAAATTTGCTATGATTCCCATGCTGGAACCGTCTTCCCAACAAGAAGCATACGATATGATGGATTACGCATATACACTATCGGAAAAACTGAAGTTGCCGGTGCTGATGCGTGTGGTTACCCGTCTGGCACATTCGCGTGCCGGTGTGGAAATAGCCGATATCCGTGAGGAAAATCAGTTGAATCCTGATCATGAACGTGCCCACTGGGTATTGCTGCCGGGTAATGCGCGTAAACAATATCTGGATTTAGTGAAAAAGCAGGAGAAACTGGAAGAAGCTTCCTCTAAATCTCCTTATAATTATCTGGAAGGGTTGAATCCCGAATATGATTATGAGTTCGGAGTGATAGCTTGCGGTATCGGTTATAATTATGTGAAAGAGGCAGATACGGATGGTTGCCATATTCCGGTATTGAAAGTTTCGCAGTATCCGTTGCCGGCTGACGAAATCAGGACGATGGCAGACCGTTGCGGATATGTTTTGGTAGTGGAAGATGGCCAGCCGTTTGTGGAAGAGCAGGTAAAAGCGATTCTTTCCTCAGACTATGAGATAAAGGGACGCCTGACCGAAACTTTGCCACGTACCGGTGAACTGACTCCGGATAATGTGGGCGAGGCAATCGGATGGGGAATCAAACGTCCGTTTGGTAAACCTCAGGTGGTGATGCCGCGTCCGCCTGCATTGTGTCAGGGATGTGGTCATCGGGATGTGTATGATGCATTGAACAAGGTGGCTGCGGAATATCCGGATGCACGCATTTTCGGTGATATCGGTTGCTATACATTAGGTGCGTTGCCCCCGTTCCGTGCTATTGACAGTTGTGTGGATATGGGTGCTTCCATAACCATGGCCAAAGGTGCTTCCGATGCGGGAGTATTTCCGGCCATTGCGGTTATCGGTGACTCTACCTTCACTCATTCCGGTATGACCGGTCTGCTGGATGCGGTCAATGACCATGCCAATATCACGGTGGTGATTTCGGATAACCTGACTACTGCCATGACCGGTGGACAGGACTCTGCCGGTACGAACAAATTCGAGGCGATCTGCCTGGGATTAGGGGTAGAACCCGAACATGTGCGTGTGGTGGTTCCATTACCAAAGAATATGGAAGAAATCACCCGTACCATTCGTGAGGAAATAGAATATAAAGGGGTGTCTGTCATTATTCCGCGCAGAGAATGTATCCAGACATTGAATCGTAAACTAAGACAGAAAAAAGCAGATAAGGCATGAGAAAAGATATCATACTTTCGGGCGTAGGAGGACAGGGTATCCTGACTATCGCTACTATTATAGGAGAAGCTGCTACGGCAGAAGGCATCAATTTGAAGCAGGCTGAGGTACACGGTATGAGCCAGCGCGGAGGAGATGTACAGTCCAATCTGCGTCTATCCGACGAAACGATTTATTCGGATCTGATCGCTCAGGGTGAGGCGGATCTGATTATTTCCATGGAACCGATGGAGGCGTTGCGTTATCTGCCTTACTTGCAGGAAGAAGGTTGGGTGATTACTTCTGCTAATCCTTTCAAGAACATTCCCGACTATCCTGAAGAAGTGGATCTGATGAGAACTTTGGAAAGTCTTCCGCATGTGGTGAAGTTGGAAATAGAGGATATGGCAAAAGAAAACAGTATGCCTAAATGCGCGAATGTGATTCTGCTGGGCATGGCTGCGAAGTATATTGAGATTGTATCACCGGAACAGTTGCGTGAAAGCATAGGGCGTGTGTTTGCCACAAAAGGTGAGAAGATTGTTGAAATGAATCAGAAGGCTTTTGATATAGGCTTGAATGCGGTAAAGAACTGGTAATGCCATGAAGATATTTAGTGAAGAATTAGTGGAGAAAGCGGTGAAGGAACTGCACATCGCCAATCTTGCACAGGCTACTATCGGTGATGTGCTGCTGGTAGCCCAGTATCTGGAAAAGGAAACGGGGATTCCTTTTATCCGTATGGATCAGGGATCTCCCGGCCTTGCAGCCAATCAGATAGGGATTGAAGCGGAGAAAGCCGCTTTGGACAGGGGAGTCGGATCGCAATATCCGGCTGCTGCAGGAGTGCCCGAGTTGAAAAAGGAGGCTTCCCGTTTTGTAAAAGCTTTCTTGAATCTGGAAATCTCTCCGCGCGCTTGTGTACCTACCACCGGGTCGGTGGCGGGTTCATTCGGCTCGTTCATAGCTTGTACGCAGCGTATTCCGGGGAAAGACAAGGTATTGTTCATTGATCCCGGATTTCCTATTCAGAAATCCCAGCTTCGCATTATCGGCGTGGAGTGGGAAGAATTTGATATCTATCATTATCGTGGACAGGCCTTGCGTGAGAAATTGGAAAGTTTCCTGAGTAAAGGCGATATAGCAGCGATTATCTATTCTAATCCGAATAATCCGGCATGGATTTGTCTGGAAGAGGAGGAGTTGCAGATAATCGGTGAACTGGCAACCCAATACGATGTGATTGTCATGGAAGACCTCGCTTATTTCTGCATGGATTTCCGTCGGGATATGGGACATCCTTTCGAACCGCCCTATCCGCCTACTGTGGCAAGATATACGGATAATTATATCCTGATGCTTTCTTCTTCCAAGATATTCAGTTATGCCGGACAGCGTATGGCATTGACATGTATCAGTGATAAACTGTTCGACCGCCAGTTCCCTGCATTAGCAGAACGGTATAAAGATGCAGGGGTATTCGGTCCTACACTGATTGCTTCCATCCTTTATATGATTACTTCGGGATGTACGGCTTCCACTCAGTATGCATACGCTGAGATGCTCCGTCTGTCTACCGAAGGTAAAATCAATTTTGTGGAAGATACCCGCGAATATGCCCGTCGTGCGGAACGCATGAAGAAAATATTTACCGACAATGGTTTCCACATCGTATATGACTATGATGCTACCCAGGTGGTGGGAGATGGTTTCTTCTTTACCATTGGTTACGGAAATATGACAGGGGGTGAATTGCTCCGGGAGTTATTGTATTATGGAGTAAGCAGCATCTCGCTTTCTACTACCGGTAGCGAGCAGGAAGGTGTCCGCGCCTGTACTTCCAGAATGCGTGAGGAACTTTATCCGGTGATGGAAGAACGCATGAGAGCTTTTCATGAAGATCATTGAAAATAATGTGCTAATAGAATAATGTGCCGATTGTCATACGGTGTGTTTGTGCGCCAGTACATTGGCTAATTAGCACATTGAAAAATTATTTATTATGATTTGGAACAAAAATAAAGAGTGCATGAGCCGGGACGAAATGAGCGCTCTGCAGGGAAAACGCCTGAACAAGTTGGTGAACCTGGTTTATCATAATGTCCCTTTTTATCGTAACAAGATGCAGGAGATGGATTTATCTCCGGATGATATTCAAACTATTGAAGACATTGTAAAACTTCCTTTTACTACCAAGCAGGATTTACGTGATAATTATCCTTATGGACTTCAGGCTGCTCCTGCTTCGGAAATTGTACGTGTACACGCTTCTTCGGGCACAACCGGGAATCCTACCATTGTGGGATATACACGTCGTGACTTGTCCGTATGGTCCGAAGTAATGTCGCGTTGTCTTTCGGCCTATGGGGTTACTCGTAATGATACTTTTTCTGTCAGTTATGGTTATGGGTTATTCACTGGTGGGCTGGGTGCACATTATGGTGTGGAGAATCTGGGGGCGACTGTTATCCCGGCTTCTACCGGAAATACGGAAAAGCATGTTCGTCTGATTCGTGACTTGGGTATAACCGGTATTGCCTGTACTCCTTCTTATGCTCTTTATTTAGCAGAAGTGGTGGAACGTATGGGGCTTACCAAGAAAGATATCGGCCTCCGTATAGGAGCCTTTGGAGCCGAGCCATGGACGGAGAGTATGCGTAAGGAAATAGAAGAGCGGCTGGGCTTGAAAGGCTACAATATTTATGGATTGAGTGAAATTATGGGCCCTGGTGTTTCCTATGAATGCCAGGAACAACATGGTTCGCATATCAATGAGGATCATTTTTATCCTGAAATCATTAACCCTGAAACGCTGGAACGTCTTCCGAATGGAGAAGTGGGAGAATTGGTGTTTACTACTCTGACCAAGGAAGGTATGCCGTTATTGCGCTATCGTACGAAGGACTTGACTTCCCTGATGGAGGGTGAATGTCCGTGTGGAAGAACCAATATTCGTATGTCGGGTATTGTAGGCCGTAGTGACGATATGCTTATTATCCGTGGCATCAATGTATTCCCGTCTCAGGTGGAAAGTGTTATTCTGGATATGCCGCAGTTTGAACCTCAGTATATGCTGGTGGTGGATAGGAAGAATAATCTTGACTCTTTGCAGGTACAAGTGGAAGTCCGCAAAGACTTCTTCTCGGACGATATGGGACGTATGCTGGCTATGAAGAAAGCGCTGAGTGACAAATTGAAGAGCGTTCTTTCTATCAGTGCTGAAGTGAAGCTGATGGAGCCTAACAGTATTGCCCGTAGTGAAGGCAAGAGTAAACGTGTGATAGACAACCGAATTTTAAAATGAAAAAGTACGCAATATGACAATTAAGCAATTATCTGTTTTTCTGGAAAACAAGACCGGAAGGATAAATGACGTAACCAAGACATTGGCAAAGTATGATATCAATATGCATGCGTTCAGCATGGCGGAATCTACTGATTTTGGTATTCTTCGTTTGATTGTATCGGATGTGGAAAAAGCGGTGGAAGTACTTCGTGCCGAGAATTTTGCCGTGATGCTGACCGATGTGGTATGTATCAGTTGCCCGAATGTGGCTGGTTCTTTGGCTAAAGTTTTGGACTATCTGGCAGCAGAGAATATCTTTATTGAATATATGTATGCTTTTGCTCAGGGAGATACGGCACATGTGGTTATCCGTCCGTCTAATGTGGAGCGATGCATGGAAATCTTGAACAAACTCAATTGTAATGTTTTGACTAAAAATAGTTTGTGATTTCTTTGACATATTCATTCATTTTGTAGTAATGGAAATCCGGATAAGTATAAAAAATAGTTTATCAGAATCTTTTTTAAAGTTAGAAAGCCGCCTCCTCTGAAGCGGCTTTCTGCTTTTCTATTAGAACAAACTCCAAGCAACTGTCAGTCCGGCCATTACAATGGCAACCATACTCATCAGTTTAATCAAAATGTTCAAACTGGGACCGGATGTATCTTTAAACGGGTCACCTACCGTGTCACCGGTAACCGTTGCTTTGTGAACTTCACTTCCTTTACCGCCGAAATTGCCTTCTTCTACATATTTCTTGGCGTTATCCCATGCGCCTCCTGCATTGGCCATGAAAATGGCAAGCACGAAACCGGAGGACAAACCACCAATCAGCAGACCGATGACTCCGGGAACTCCAAACACTAATCCTGTAGCAACCGGAGCGATGATAGCCAATAGAGACGGGAATACCATTTCACGTTGTGCTCCTTTGGTGGAGATTTGTACACAACGGGCATAGTCGGGTTCGGCTTCTCCAGTCAGAATTCCTTTTATTTCACGGAACTGGCGGCGTACTTCCTCTACCATGTGGGCTGCTGCACGACCCACTGCATTCATGGTCAGACCGCAGAACAGGAATGCCATCATACTGCCCAAAAACATGCCGCTTAGCACTTTAGGGTTCATCAGGGTTACATCGTAATAAAGCATGTAGTCAGTGAAACTGGCGTTATGAACATCTACGGTAATGCCGTTTGGTAATTCCAGAATGGTCTGCCCCAACCGGGTTAATCCGATACGGATTTCTTCTACATAGGATGCTAACAGAGCCAATCCGGTCAGAGCGGCAGAGCCGATAGCAAAACCTTTGCCGGTGGCAGCAGTTGTGTTACCCAACGAGTCGAGTGCGTCAGTGCGCCTGCGTACTTCTTTACCTAATCCGCTCATTTCGGCATTACCGCCGGCATTGTCTGCAATTGGTCCGTAAGCATCGGTAGCCAGGGTAATTCCCAATGTTGAGAGCATACCTACGGCAGCAATACCAATACCGTAAAGCCCCATGGAAATATTGGCGAAATCAAATCCGGAAGCAAGCCAATAGGATAAGATGATGCCTACTACTACTGCCAGTACCGGGATAGTGGTGGAAACCATACCTAGTCCGATACCGGAAATGATAACAGTGGCCGGACCTGTCTTTCCACTTTCGGCCAATCGTTGTGTAGGTTTATAAGATTGAGAAGTATAGTATTCGGTAGAGCGGCCGATAACGATCCCTACTATTAATCCCACTACCACAGCAAAAGAGATGTTTACCCAGTTTTCCAGTCCCAAGGCCCAAAGGATAAGGAAAGTGGCAACAACAATCAGCACAGAACTTAAGTTGGTTCCTGTAGCTAATGAACCGAGTAGCTCTTTCATTCCTGCATCTTCTTTGGTACGGACAGCGAAAATACCGATGATGGAGAGTAAAATACCTACAGCTGCAATCAGCATAGGCGCAATGACCGCTTTAAATTGCATTACAGTATCATCCGAACCAATGAAGGCAGCTGCGCCCAAAGCGGCGGTAGCCAGGATAGAACCGCAATAAGACTCGTAGAGGTCGGCGCCCATTCCGGCTACGTCACCTACATTGTCACCCACATTATCGGCAATGGTAGCAGGATTACGGGGATCGTCTTCCGGAATTCCGGCTTCCACTTTACCTACCAGGTCAGCACCCACATCGGCTGCCTTGGTATAGATTCCACCTCCTACACGGGCGAAAAGCGCTTGCGTGCTGGCTCCCATCCCAAAAGTAAGCATGGTAGTGGTGATGACACATAATTTGGCGGAAGGATTCAAGGTATCTGACGGAATACAATAATCCAATAATATATACCAGAAGGAAATATCGAGCAGACCTAATCCGACAACGACCAATCCCATAACAGCTCCGCTACGGAAAGCCACGCGCAGTCCTTTGTTCAGAGAGTGCTGGGCTGCATTGGCGGTACGTGCTGAAGCATAGGTGGCCGTTTTCATTCCCAAAAAACCGGAAAGTCCCGAGAAGAAACCGCCGGTAAGAAAAGCAATGGGCACCCACGGATTTTGTAAGTTGAAGCCGTATGCCATGATAGAAAATAGAATAACTAATCCCAGAAATACCAGCCCTACCACCTTGTATTGTTGTTTCAGATAGGACATGGCGCCCTGGCGCACATAAGAAGCGATTTTTTCCATTGTCGGAGTTCCTTCGCTTTCAAGCATCATTTGTTTGTAGAAATACCATGCGAGTGCCAATGCCAAGAGGGAGGCAATGGGCACAATCCAGAAGAGATACGTTTCCATACGCAGTATTGATTTAAAAGTTGGTTTTGCCCAAAGATAGAAAAAATAAATGATATTCAATAGGATAGGCAATATTTTTATCAATTAATATTTGCGGTACTTTTCTAATTAAGTTTAGGGGAAAATAAATATCAATATCTGTACCTTGGAACACATAGACCTGTTTCTGTGTTTCATCAAAACACGATGAAAGATAAATAAGACTTTAAAAAACGATTTCACCACAGATTGCACATGATCTGTGGTGAATTTGATACATTACCCTTTTATTTGCCATACAGCTTGTCTATCAAATCAGCGCGTCCTATTTTACGCAATTCGTTGATGATGGCACGCCGTTCTTCGGGTTTATACCAAAAAAAGAACATCCGTTGAGCCAGTTTCTCTTTTTGTGATTTGGCAGAGAAAACCGGTTGTAACGTATATGGATGATAACCTGTGTACCAGGCTTCAGTAGCTACAGTCATTGGGGTAGGGGTGAAATCCTGCACCTGTTCCAGATGGAAATCCAATTTCTTGGTGATCACTGCCAGTTCTGCCATATCTTCTTCCGTACATCCTGGATGGCTGCTTATAAAATAAGGTATAATCTGCTGTCGCATATTCAATTCCTTATTTATTTTGTCGAAAGTCTTTTTGAAGTCATAAAATTGCGAAAACGAAGGTTTCCTCATGATTTGCAGCACTGAGTCGCTGGTGTGTTCCGGAGCCACTTTCAAACGCCCGCTGACATGATTGGCTATCAGTTCGCGGGTATATTCAGCCGTACTGCGGTTTACTGCCGGATCCTTACTCTGATATTGTAACAGGTCATAGCGTACACCGCTTCCGATAAAGCTTTTCTTGATACCGGGAAGTGCGTCTACCGAATGGTAAATATCCAATAAAGGACGGTGATCCGTGTTCAAATTGGGACATACTTTGGGATGGATACATGACGGGCGTTTGCAGCGGCGGCATATTTTCTCTTCTTTACCGCGCATAGCGTACATGTTGGCGCTAGGCCCTCCCAAGTCGCTCAGATAGCCTTTGAAGTCTGGCATTTCTGTTATGGCTTTCACCTCTTTCAAGATACTTTCCTTGCTTCGGCTTACAATGAATTTTCCCTGATGGGCGGAAATGGTACAGAAGGCACATCCTCCAAAACAACCACGGTGCAGATTAACTGAGAATTTAATCATATCAAACGCCGGGATACGTTTTCCCTTATACTTGGGATGAGGCATACGCGTATACGGCAAATCAAAAGAACGATCCAGCTCTCCTTGTGTCATTGGAGGATAAGGCGGATTGACTACTACCGTTTTGTTACCTACATCTTGCAAGATGCGGGAGGCTTCGTATTTATTGCTTTCCTCTTCAATGAAGCGGAAGTTTTCGGCTTGTTTCTTTTTATCTTTCAGGCATGTTTCATGAGAATGAAGCACGATATCGGGCTTTTCCTGAGTGTCATCAGACGGACACATGGGTTCTCCCTTACGGGTTATGTAGGCTGTTTGCAAAATATCATGTGGAACCGGAAGACTTTCTGCAGGAGCAGATTCATGGGGCTGTCCGATGGCGTCCGCCAATGTCTTCATTCTCTTGCAAAGTTCCGTAATCGGCTTCTCGCCCATTCCATAGATCAATAAATCGGCTCCTGAATCTATCAGGATTGATTTACGCAGACAGTCTTGCCAATAGTCGTAATGACTGACACGACGCAAAGATGCCTCTATACCTCCCAAAATGACAGGTACATCGGGATAGATTTTTTTTAAAATCTGTGTATAAACGATGCTGGGGTATTCGGGACGCATGTCGTGGCGGCCGTCGGGAGTATAAGCATCCTCGCTGCGCAAACGCTTGTTGGCAGTGTATTTGTTTACCATGCTGTCCATGCATCCGGCGGACACACCGAAAAAGAGGCGTGGACGTCCCAGCTTCTTAAAGTCGCGCAGGTCGTCACGCCAGTTAGGTTGAGGCACAATAGCTACTTTTAAGCCTTGTGCCTCTAATAATCTTCCAATCACTGCCGGACCGAATGAAGGATGATCTACATAGGCGTCACCGCTGAACAAGATAACGTCCAGTTCTTTCCACCCACGCATTTCCACTTCTTTCTTGGTTGTCGGCAACCAGTCTGTAAGTTTGTATTCTTTCAATGATACGTATTGTTTTTTATTTTGCTACAGAGATAAGTTAGTTATATCTCTTCTTCATCCTTATTTTTCTCCTTCTCCCATTGGATATAAAGCAGAATAAGTTGATGAAGTCCGAAAGCTTTCATGTTATTATGATAAATTACATCAATGCAAAGGTCGAGCAGTTCTTTATTATTTCCTTCCTCACTGGTTATCAGTGAGCGGATATTCAGCTTCAGTTTGTCCAGTACCGACTCGTCCACGATACCGTTGCTATCTATTAGATGCTGAAATAAAGCATATTTCTCAATAGTTTGCAGGTTCTCTTCTGAGATTTCCATGCTACGTGTGCCAGAGGCGTTAGTCTGTATAGTGTACATAGTCGTTTAATTTTAATGGTTTATACGGACAAAGTTAGGCGTTTTTATGAAATAACCTCTTATTTGTTCTTTTATTTTCGTTTAAAAATATCACTTGCTGCCGAAGAAGCCCAGAATAGCACTCATTACCCGTGCTCTTTCCTTCACTCCTTGAATGCTTTCAAAAGGGAAGCCTAGAACGAAGGTACGATAAGTACCTTTGTAGGCAATGCCGGCACTATAATTTCCCGGATTGTAAACGAAAGCAGAGTAAGCCGGAGCCATCGGAGTCAGACAGTCGGGAGCGGGTACGGCATAGGTTTGTTCATTGATGGTACGGGGGATATTGAAACGGGTGCCGGCTCCGTATATTTCTCCCGAAGTGGAGTTGAGCATACTGCCTCCGAAACTATATTTTAATATGTTTTCGGTGAAGTTCAGTGCTGTGGGACTGTTCATGTTACTTCCTATATATGAACCGCTGAGTATCAGGTTGCCGCCTTTTTGGCAGTAGGAGGTGATCAGCTGCTGTAGGGTGTTGGAGAAGGGACGTCTGTCGGCTCCGAATATCAGGTCTGCAATGGGGTAATCTGCCAGCCGGACAAAACCATTTTCAACGGCTTCATCACTACACGACACAAAAGAGTACCCTCCGGTTGCCTGGATAGCTTTACCATGAATGAACGGATAGTCGAAAGTATTTCCGGCTATCAACCTTCCTTCCAGCTCGCTGCCGCTATACCCCAGCCCGTCTTTGGTTTCCCGCCCTATGCGGCTACGGTCGAAGCTTTGTTGCGTTCCGCAGAAGGCGGGCGTATTTATATAAGGTATCCCCGGATCCGTATTCAAATCAAAGCCTTGCAAGAAAGGAGATTCTACGGTAGCAGGTCCGCTCAGACGGTCGAATCCATTGACTATCAAGATTGTTCCTTTGCTTTTCTTTGCCTGATAGGCTGACAGGATTTCGGAAGGAAAACTTTCTCCACCCTTGTTGACTGCGGTAACTTTAAAACTATATACCAGTCCCGGTTCGGCTTCGAAGATATATTCAGTACCGCGTACTAACGTTCCATTATCAAATCCACCATGTCCCAGGCGGGTGTAGACGATGTATTGTTGTGCTTTGGCAGTCGGTTCCAACGGATCGTCTACCGCTTGCCAAGTTAGTCGGAAGGTGTTTTTTCTGCTTCCGGGATGAATGGCAAAGTTACTTACCGGTAAAGGTTGGACTACATAATCCGTTCCATGCATGGTACTCAGATATTTTAGTACAGATTTGTAAACAGAACGCCCTACGGTAAACTTGAAACGCGGATCGTGTCCTAGTTTCAAATCGGCAAAGTTCTGATGGGAGAGGAGTTCCAGAATCATCGAGGGAACGGCAGGCAGACGAGTTTCGCTGTAATTGCGGTTCCACAGGCTGCGACGTTGCCACCGGATACCGAATTGGGCGGAAATATCCCGTTGCAGGCCAGTCAAGACCATATCTGCCAAATCACGGGAAGCATAACGGGAGATGCCGGCATTCAGTTCACCGTTATTATAATCGGTGGTATAAATACCCAGCGTGCCTACTAAATCATCTTCTTTGGAAAAACCTGCATCGCTGTGCACTCCCAAGGTCATTTCAAAAGGAACGCCCAATCCCTTCTCCTTTGGATTGTACACAGAATTTCCGCTGAGATAATTGATTATCCGGCTGCGGGCGTTTATATCGTCGGTATAGTCATTCTTACCTTCACTGGGACTGTAAACCGGATAGGGAAAGCCCGACCATTGTGCGGCGTAGCGTGCCCCTTCCAGGTAGCGGGGCAGGCCGCTGGTTTTTCCACCGCGCAATATGTTTCCCATTCCTCCGCCAAAACGGACAGCATCGGCGCATACCACTCCTTTTTGTCTACTCTCATTACTTAATACCACCATGCCGTAATCGTTGGTCCCTTTATCAAACTCGAAAGTGCCCAGGTAAACCCAGGTGCCTCCCCCTATTTGTTGATTGACTAGAAATTCAGTGATACCCCCTTTATGGAAAACCAGATATTTGGCGTCACTCACACTTCCGGGTAAAGTCTGATAAGTCACATAGACGGCATATTTTCCTGTTTCGGGAATACGGGGAATCCATTGTGCAAAGGCTTTTTCCGGTTTTTTCTCGGTGGAGGCAAAGCGGGCTGTACCTTCTTCAAAAGGATTTTGTCCGTCCCTGTAAATCAACCGTTTTTGAGCGAATGCCGGGGTGGGGGCGGTTTTCCATTTACCTTTCCGGCTTTTTATCTCCTGATAGATGCAACCTTGGGGATGAATGTCATTATCCACAATCACTTCATTGCGCTGCCAGTCACGTTCACGGGGAGTATACACTATGGCTCCTGCATTTTCCAGCATGGGTATAATATAAGGTATGACGAATGATTGGGTGAACAAATCCTCTGTGGTACAGAACAAGCGTGGACGTTGCCATTCCCAACATCCTTTGTCATTCTTATAATATTTTCCGTGGCTTTGCCAAAGGGCGATGTGTCTGCCTTCCAATCCTTTGCTGACAGTAAAGGGGCGGGAATTATTTTTTACCCATGGATTACCTTTATAATCTGTCCGTTGCCATAAGCGGCTTTTGTCCTGTTTCTTTCTCAGATAGTTGGGAACCAGGTCTTCGATAGATTTTCCATCGGCATAAATGGTTATATCGTAATAATTTACAGGGCCGGGCAGGCTTTGTTTGAGTAACCGGTAGATGGCTTCCGTGTTTTCGGGTGTGAACGGTTGGTAGCCGAAGCTGGGACTGGCATATACGTCCAGTTTCTTTTGGTTATGATTGACTTCATAACGGTCTAACTTGCACTTGCCTATGTTGGCGTAAGATGTTTCATATTGGGTGAAGAAATCTTTTAGACGTTGTTCCACATTAGCGTCTAACCCTTGTGCCAAAGTGTGCGATATTCCTACCATCACCAGCAGGAAGGACAAAAATATCTTTTTCATGTTGTTTTCTTCTTTATTTATGGTTGCGAAGTTAGGAATTTTTGTTAGTTTTGTCATTCTAACTAACCTATAATGAACCTAAATGAAACGAATTATCTTTAATTTCTGCTTCGTATGGCTCGCTGTTTCCGCTTTTGCCGGAAGTAAAGTAGTCGAAATGCGAAATTATGGTCTGGTACCGGACACACACGAGAATCTTTCAGCTAAATTGCAGAAGGCGTTACAAGACATCAAGACTCAAGTCGCTTCCGGCGATAAGGTCACCCTGCTTTTTGAATCCGGACGTTACGATTTCCACCCTGAAGGGGCGGCTGTCCGTGAGTATTATATTTCCAACCATGACCAGGATAATCCGAAAACGGTAGGTTTTCCTCTGGAGGATTGGAAGGGGCTGACCGTGGACGGACAAGGTGCCGATTTTATCTTTCATGGCCGTATGCTTCCACTTTCTCTGCTTCGTTCAGAGGATTGTACTTTACGTAATTTCAGCATAGATTTTGAAACTCCCCACATTACTCAGGTCAAGGTGTTGAAAAGTGGAGAGGAAGGAATTACTTTTGAACCTGCCGCATGGGTGAAATGTCGCATCAATGAGAAAGGCTTCTTTGAATCATACGGCGAAGGCTGGTCCAGTGCTCCCCAGGGAGGGATTGCTTTTGAAGAAAAGACAAAGCGTCTGGTATACCGCACTAGTGACTTATGGTGTCCTATGGAAGGGGTGAAAGAAGTTTCTCCACGTGTCTACCATGCTCCTCAGTGGAAAGACGCCCGGTTGATACCGGGGACAGTGGTTGCACTTCGTACTTATTATCGTCCTGCTCCGGGTATATTCTTGTCCGGTGACAAAAATACTTGTTTGCAGAATGTGAAAGTGCATTATGCAGAAGGCATGGGATTATTGGCTCAGTTATGTGAAAATATCACGTTGGATGAATTCAGCGTTTGTCTTCGTGGCGATAAGGATCCTCGTTATTTTACCACGCAGGCGGATGCTACTCATTTCTCCAGTTGCAGAGGCAAGATTGATTCCCGCAACGGGCTGTATGAAGGAATGATGGATGATGCGATTAATGTACACGGCACTTATTTGAAAATCAAGCAACGCCTTGATGACCATACAGTGATTGCTCAATACATGCATCCGCAAGCATACGGGTTCGAGTGGGGAGTGAACGGAGATGAGGTGCAATTTGTACGTTCCGTCACCATGGAACTGGCCGGTGGAAAAAACCGGGTGAAAGAAATCCTGCCTAACGATAAAGATACGGTGAAAGGTGCGAAAGAATACCGCATTATTTTTACGGAACCTTTGGATGCGGAGATTACGGATAAAGAAGGCTTTGGTATTGAAAACCTGTCTTGGTGTCCGGAAGTTTATTTTGCGGATAATGTCATTCGTAATAATCGCGCACGGGGTACTTTATTCAGCACTCCTTTGAAAACGGTAGTAGAGCGTAACCTGTTTGACCATACTTCGGGGACGGCTATTTTGCTTTGTGGTGATTGCAATGGTTGGTTTGAAACGGGAGCTTGCCGGAACGTGCTGATTCGTAACAATCGTTTTATCAATGCATTGACTAATATGTTCCAATTTACGGAAGCTGTTATCTCTATTTATCCGGAGATTCCCGATTTGGAGCATCAGAAGAAATATTTCCATGGTGGAAAAGGAGAAAAAGGAGTGGTGATTGAAGACAACTATTTTGAAACCTTTGACCGCCCCGTTCTTTTTGCAAAATCCATTGACGGATTGGTCTTTAAAAACAATGTAGTCCGCCAGAATACAGATTATCCGGCTTTCCATCATAATAAGACTCGTTTCCGCTTGCTTCACACCCGGAATGTGAAGATAGAGAAGAATAATTTTGAGGATGGGGATGAGAGCGTGGTAAGAGAATAGATACAATGACACTGATTATGCGGATTTTGTTTTAATCCGTATAATCAGTGTTCCCTTATTTAAAAAGAATTATAACAGACGGGGATTATTCTACTTTCCCGATGCTGAAATTTTCAGGATATTTGCCTTTGAAATTCTTGTAATACAACTTGATCTCACGCATATCCTTGTCCAAATCACCGCTGGGATGTATCACCTTTTCGGCTGTAATGCACTTTTTTGCGTAATCGATGGCTACCAGAATAATAGGCAGACCGGCCCCTTGTGCAATATAATAGAATCCTTTTTTCCAGTTGGGATTGGCTTTGCGTGTCCCTTCCGGAGTGATAGCCAGATGGAATTTTTGACTCGATTTGGCAATCTTGATCATCTGGTCCACCAATGAAGTCTTGCGGCTACGGTCTACGGGAATCCCTCCCATCCAGCGGAAAATAGGGCCTAGAGGCCAGAAGAACCAGTCCTTTTTCATCATAAAACCAGTTTCGCGGCCTATAGCTCCCATAAACAGTTTGCCTATGAATAAGTCCCAATTGGTGGTATGTGGGGCGGCACAGATAATATATTTATCATAATCGGGAGCAGACACCTTGGTCTTCCATCCCAACAGTTTGTAGTAGATAAAACTACAAATAGCTTTTTTCATTCCTTAAATCTTATGCTTTTGTAGCTTTAGCCAGTTCGTCTGCAACCACTTTGATTTCTTTGTTCAGATCTTCGTTCAATTTCTTGTAGAATCCTTTTACGTTACCCGGCTCGGTGTGGCTGATGCGTGTAATCAGTTTGATCACATTGTGTACAGAGTTGCAAACCACTTCACGGTTAACACCTTCCATCAAACTGACTAAAAACAAATCACTTGCTATATTGGTTATTTTCTTCTTTAAATTTCTTCTACTTGCCATAAATGTAATGTTTTAAGTTAATACATAATTCTAAATTCGCGGTAAAGGTAGCATTTTTATTTGTATACGTTTTCATATTTGCGAAAAAAGAGCGAAATTTGCACGAGAATACTAAATGAAATTATACACCTTTAAATAGAATAATAGAATATGACTAAAAGTGCATTACAAATTGCCAGAGCTGCTTATCAGCCCAAACTTCCTAAAGCGTTGAAAGGCGCTGTAAAAGTAAAGGAAGGCGAACCTACACAGTCTGTTGCTGACCAGGAAGCCATCAAAGCCTTGTTCCCTAACACTTACGGTATGCCGTTGATTCAGTTCGTTGAAGGCGAAGCTGTCAATATGCCTGCTATCAATGTAGGTGTCATTTTGTCTGGTGGACAGGCTCCCGGCGGACACAATGTTATTTCCGGTTTGTTCGATGGTATCAAAGCATTGAACAAGGACAGCAAACTGTATGGTTTCATTCTGGGTCCCGGTGGTTTGGTAGACCATAATTATATGGAACTGACTTCTGATATTATCGACGAATACCGTAATACCGGTGGTTTCGATATCATCGGTTCGGGACGTACTAAACTGGAAAAGGAAGAACAGTTTGATAAAGGTCTGGAAATCATCAAGGAATTAGGCATCAAGGCATTGGTAATCATCGGTGGTGACGACTCAAACACGAACGCTTGTGTATTGGCAGAATACTATGCTGCGAAGAACTGCGGTGTTCAGGTAATCGGTTGTCCGAAGACTATCGACGGTGACTTGAAGAACGATATGATTGAAACTTCTTTCGGTTTTGATACGGCTTGTAAAACTTACTCTGAAGTAATCGGAAACATTCAGCGTGACTGTAACTCTGCCCGCAAATACTGGCACTTTATCAAGCTGATGGGACGTTCGGCTTCTCATATCGCTTTGGAATGTGCTTTGCAGGTTCAACCTAACGTATGTATCGTTTCAGAAGAAGTGGAAGAGAAGAACATGTCATTGGATGATGTGGTTACTTACATTGCTCAGGTAGTGGCTAACCGCGCTGCACAAGGTAATAACTTCGGTACAGTGTTGATACCTGAAGGTTTGATCGAATTCATTCCCGCAATGAAGAGATTGATCGCTGAATTGAATGACTTCCTGGCTGCTAACGCATCAGAGTTCGCATTGATCAAGAAATCTCACCAACGTGAATATATCATCTCCAAGCTTTCTAAGGAAAACTCGGAAATCTATGCTTCTCTGCCCGAAGGCGTTGCACGTCAGCTTACTTTGGACCGTGACCCGCACGGAAACGTACAGGTATCATTGATTGAAACAGAAAAGCTGTTGTCTGATATGGTAGCCGTTAAATTGGCTCAGTGGAAGGAAGAAGGCAAGTATGTAGGTAAATTTGCCGCTCAGCATCACTTCTTCGGTTACGAAGGACGTTGCGCTGCTCCGTCAAACTTCGATGCTGACTATTGCTACTCGTTGGGTTACACCGCTTCTATGTTGATTGCCAACGGTAAGACCGGCTATATGTCTTCTGTACGTAACACTACTGCTCCTGCCGAAGAATGGATTGCAGGTGGTGTGCCTATCACAATGATGATGAACATGGAACGTCGTCACGGTGAAATGAAACCGGTTATCCAGAAAGCGTTGGTAAAATTGGATGGTGCTCCTTTCAAGGCGTTTGCCGCACAGCGTGAACGTTGGGCTATTGAAACAGACTATGTATATCCGGGTCCTATCCAGTACTTCGGTCCTACAGAAGTTTGTGACCAGGCAACCAAGACATTGCAGTTGGAACAAGGAAAATAATTCTTTCTTATTTCTATAAAGCATAAAGGAAACCCATCGGGGCTGATTGTAAAACCATTCTCCCGATGGGTTTTATTACATAGTATGTGGGAATAGGTAAAGGTAAAAACAGCTAAATAGGATAAAATGGTAAGAGCGAAAAGCACACGTCCTGCTCCCGTTAAAAAGAAGGCAGCCGCGAAACCTGTCCGTCGGGCTACACAGCGGAAGGCGAAAAAGAAACCACAAAGACAGATGCCGTCATGGCTTCGGTATGTCATTGCGGGGCTTATTGCTTTTTTATTTCTTGCCGCTTTCTTTTATTTCTTTATCCGTCCTTACTCTTATCGCTGGAAGCCTTGCTATGGCTTTAAAGCATACGGTGTATGTATGCCTTCGGGTTTTCAGGTGCATGGCATTGATGTTTCCCATTATCAAGGAAACATAGACTGGAAAATGCTGACTCAGACCCGACAGGGGAAATTTCCTATTCATTTTGTCTTTATGAAAGCTTCGGAAGGAGGAGATTATGGGGACAAGGCTTTCATCACCAATTTTGATTCGGCGAAAACACATGGGTTTATCCGTGGGGCTTATCATTTTTACAATCCGAAAACAGATCCCATCCGTCAGGCCGATTTCTTTATTAATTCCGTAAAGCTGGATTCAGGTGACCTTCCTCCCGTACTCGATATCGAGAAGAGAGGCAAGGACGAAAATCAGCTCCGTCGTGACCTTAAACTGTGGCTTGACAAAATAGAACAGCACTACAAAGTGAAGCCTATTCTTTATACTTCTTATAAGTTTAAAACTCGTTATCTGAATGATTCGGTCTTCAATTCTTATCCTTACTGGATAGCCCATTATTATGTAGACTCGGTGGAATACAGGGGAGAATGGAAATTCTGGCAGCATACGGATGTGGGTACGCTGCCGGGCATTCGTGAGAAGGTGGACTTGAATATTTTCAACGGTTCGTTGGAGGAATTGCAATTAATGACTATAAAGAAATAAAGGATACTGTGCCTGCGGTTTCGAAAACTTTCTCTATATTTGCTTTATGAACTTACTGCTCAATATTATTTGGCTGATTTGCGGCGGATTTCTGATCTGCGTGGAATATATTGTTTCCAGCCTGTTGCTGATGATCACTATCGTCGGCATTCCTTTCGGTTTCCAGACTTTGAAGTTGTCTATGCTGGCTCTTTGCCCTTTTGGGCGGGAAATACGCAGTTGTCCCGGTGATGGCGGATGTCTCAGTGTGTTGATGAATATCATCTGGATACTTGTAGGTGGAATCTGGATCAGCCTCTCTCATTTGGCATTCGGGGTGTTGCTTTGCATCACTGTTATCGGTATTCCATTCGGACTGCAACATTTCAAGCTGGCGGGCTTGGCACTTACTCCTTTCGGAAAGGAGATTGTATAAATATTGTATACCGATATGATCGTGTTGTCACTTTGGATAAAATGCAGCATCCTACGTGCGTTTGTCACCACTTGATTCCGGTTCTAATTTTCAGGTAAGAAGAACAAAAGGACAAAAGAGAGAAAATCCGTTCTTTTGTCCTCGAATAAATCAATGTAAATCCTGTGTGATTGGTGGTAATCCTGTCTTTATCAAGTCCTTTTCATACTTAAAAATGGTATTATTTCATGATGAACTTCACAGCTGCCCAGTTGTTCTTTTCCCGATGGTGTACGAACTCCATTCCCAGACTTTCCGCTTTTTCGCGGATAAAAGGAATATCCTGCATATAAAATCCACTCATAAATATTTCTGAACCCGGATGCATACAGGCGGCATAATGAGGCAGGTCTGCCAGAAGAATATTCCGGTTGATATTGGCAATAATTACATCAAACGGCTTGCGGCCTTTCAACAAGTTGGCATCTCCCAGTTCCACTGTAATGTTATGGATATGGTTCAGTGCAATGTTGTCTTTTGAATTATTGACGCACCAGTCGTCAATGTCGATGGCTGTCACAGGATTGGCTCCGCGCATGGAGGCAAGGATGGCAAGAATAGAAGTGCCGCATCCCATATCCAAGACTGATTTTCCTTTCAGATCAGCTTCTAACAGCTCGCTGATTATAGAGCTGGTCGTTTCATGGTGCCCTGTGCCGAAAGCCATTTGCGGGTTAATCAGAATTTCATACTCAGTCTTCGGGGTGTCTTTATGGAACGTGCTGTGAATGCAGCAACGGTCACCGATGACGATGGGTTGAAAGAAGTTCTTCTCCCATTCCTCGTTCCAATTCTTGTCTTCGGCTTCTTTAATGGTATATTTCACAGTAGTGTCGGGCAGGGGGAAGCTCGCAATCATTTCTTTTAATGCTTCCTCATCGAACAAAGTCTGCTGGATATAAGCCTGTACTCCTGCTTCACATTCTACAAAACTTTCAAATCCTATTTCTCCGGCCAGTGCAGATACTACATCATTCACTGTTTCATTACAGGGATGTGTTGTAAAGGTTACTTCTAAATATTTCATACGTTTTCGTTTATTCTATCACTTTACGGAGCAATGCCTCCATCTCATTTTTGAAAATACCCGCTTCATGTACTTTCACACCGTCCACATAAAACGTGGGAACGTAATAATAGTCGTATTGGTCGGCTATATCAGGATGTTGGGTTTCTTCTATCATTTCTATTTCTATAGGTTGGAATTCAGGGTGTTCTTCTTTTAGTTCTTCAATATAGCGCAGTGCTTTTTTGCAGAACGGGCATCTTTCCTGATAAAATAATTTCACTGGTTTCATGTGGCTGTTTATTTTAGGTTTATATACTCTTAAAAAGGGTAGTGGCAAAGATAGGGAGAAAAAATGAGAATAAGAGCAGAATCGGTATTAATTGCTTCTCTCTTTATACCCGTTCAGCATCTATTTATTTTCTTCATTCCGGTAGGATATCAACAGGAAGTTACTCTCAATAATGCTCTCATACTCTCATTAGTGGTATAATTCGCTTATAATGAGTGTGCTATTGATGATGGTAACATAAATGAGTATGAGGGCATTGACCTCATACTCATTTCTTGAAAAATAAATTATTCCAACTTGACCACGTGGTATAAAGTACCTCTGATACTGGCTCTTTTGGGTACATTCAGTTTATGTAGAATACGTCCGAACCAATTTATTTTATTGACGGATAGCTTATCACGTGTGTTTTCTTGGAGATAATTGAAAATCTCCATGGCAGTCAGCCATTCTCCCTCTTCATCAGTGGTAGCAGGAGAAAAATTACAATGGAATAAATGTTCCAAAGGCGAAATTTGCTCAAATTCGCTGTTGCTTTGCCGCAAAACAGCCTCATCTTCATCATTCAGCCAGTAACGTTCCTGCTGATAAAGCAATGTCATGGCTTGTGCATAGAGCTGGCGGTAGTCTATGGTGACATGGGTATCAATGGGAGCGGTCACCTCGATACAGATAAAGCGACGGCTTCCCGTGGGGTCGGTGAGCAAATCCTTCTGATTGCTGGTGCCGATGAATGAGGCATAGCGGCGTAATTCGCGTACGCTGGTTCCATAGGGCTTTCGCAGGTTGGCCACCGGTTTTTGTAACAGATGTTTCAGAAAACCTTGCTGGTTCATCGTAATCTGGTCGAATTCATCCAGGTTGATAAGGAAAAATCGTCCCAAGGCACGCTCCGCTTCCTGTTTGCTGCTGAAGTCCAGGCTGTCGGCATAGCCGAAACGCAGTTCGGGCGGCAGCAGGATGCGGCAGTAAGTGGATTTCCGGAATCCTTGTGAACCCACCAGCAAAGGCGAAGTACTGTTGCCATGCTGGCGGTCCATCCCCCTCCAATGCGCCACCATGCCCAGAAACCAACGGTAAAAGAGTTCTTCCCAATGCGGATTGCCACAGGGAACGAGCCGGGCAAGTGCGCGGATGCGGTCAGTACCGTCCCATCGGGGAAGGTCACACAAGTATTCTTCTACAGGATTGTAAAGAGGGACGAAATCGGAAGTGAGAAAGCGGTCGATATCGCGATCCCACACTTGCAGTCCCTCTTTCAAAGCGTAAAGGGCGATGCTGTTTCGGGTACGTTTTTCCAAGGGTTTGAAATAGAAATGAACAGAGTCCCGCTGGCGGTATTCCACCTCGTCCAGTACGGTGTTGAAACGGAATTCGTACCGTCGTTTCAAAAATTCCTCCAGCCGGAAGGTGGCTTCCTGCTCTTTGTTGAGGCCACCTTTCTCGCCAAAGCCTTTCATCTCCCGATATCCGTTGCCGAAAGCCATGCGGATGGCTTCCGTGTTCGTTTCGTGGAAATAGTGCATTAGTGTACGCCGCACGGCTTCTTCTTCGGGGATGCCTGCTTTGAAGCATTGTTCTACCAGATGGGGCAGCAAGGGTTCCAGTCCGTCATCACGTTTCCAGTTTTCCATTTCGGCCAATGCTCTTTTTCGTGCCGATTGGTACATCAGTGTCAAAGTCTGTAAACTTTCACATCCGGGCGTCATTCGTTCCAGTGCGGTTTCGCTGTTTTGTTTGCGTTGGCGGAAAGACTCTTCATCGGGCAGGGCAAGCGGTTGCTCTATGCAGAAGGGGACGGACGAAGGGTTATAGTAAGGTTGTTCATCCACGGTCATGCGGCAGCTTTGCATCAGGTCCGGTTCCTTCAGTGTGATGCCGAAAGGAAGCATGGGCTGGTAGCAGGTCACCGCCAGCCGATAGGCGTGAGCATGAAACAGGAGAGCCTCCTGTATGGTGGGCAGAGTGCCGTCGGGGCGTGCGAAGCGTACCCATATCTTTACGCTCCGTCCGCTTGAACCGCAGAAAGCGGCAAAGGTCTGTGGCAGTTGTGCTACTTGGCGTTTCACATATTCCACCTCATACAGGTCGGCCAGCCGGTTCACTTCCAGCTGCACTAGTCCGTTGTAATGTTTCATGCGTTTCTCGCCATTTTGCTTACGGGTATATTCTACAGCAGGATAGACACGCGGCAGTTTGTCGATATGGGCGTAGTGGGCGGACGATCCTGTCAGCCGGGGCAGTATTTCACGCAGTTCCGATATGTGTCCTGCTTTGTTCTCTGTCTTTATTTTCTCGAAGAATGCGTCCGAATTGCATAGTGACAAGGCTTCTGTCCCCTGTTCTTCATCTTTCCTGATGAGTGTAATTTTCATATTTGTCTTTCGTTTAAATGTTTTTTGGCTTTATGTACCTCCCATGGAAAAAGATGATGTTCTGTCGTGTGGAGAAGACCGCGTTTGGCGAGTGTCTATGTGTGCATATTTTTAGTAAAGGTAAGGTTTCTTTCCGGATTCTGCAAGTGCTTTCCGGATTAAATGCCGCCTTTTTCTTTTTCCTTTCTTTCCTGTGTTTTTATTCTTAGTCTCAGTGCGTATTTCCCTGTTCCTTATTTGTTTTCTACCTTTTCTTTTCTTATTTTTGTATGTTTATAATTAGTTAGCCACCCTTGTGATTAAGTCTAGTCACAAGGGTGATTAAAATTAATCACAAAGGTAGTTAAACTTAATCACGTCCGTGATTAACAGATATTGAAAGTTCATTAATAAAAGAAGAACAGTATGGCAATACTATTTGATTGGTACGAGAATCCCAAATCCCCTGAGCAACAAGGGGAAGAGAATACGTTGCACCCGCGTCTCCGGCTGAACGGAAAGGTGAGTACGGCCCAGCTCCGTGCCCGTATTCAGAAACATTGTACGTTGACTGAAACGGATGTGGTAGCCGTGCTCGATGCGCTGTCACGTGCCATGGGCGAGGAGTTGGCGGAAGGCAAACAGGTGCATCTGGACGGCATCGGTTTCTTCCGTCCCAACCTGGTGAGTACCGGGCCGGTAACGGAAAAGACGAAACGTAAGAATACGAAGGTGAGGCTCAAGGGGATTGTTTACCGTCCCGATCAACTATTGATGGATGAGGTGGGAAAGGTAAAGGTGCAGCGTACCCGGTTCTCGTTTCATTCCAGTAAACTGACCGATGAGGAAATTGACGCATTGCTGACGGAGTACTTCACAACCTGTGATTTTGTGCAGCGGAAAAGTTTCCAGCTTCTTTGCGGTATGACACAAAGCACGGCCAGCCGCCATTTACGCCGCTTGTGCGAGGAAGGAAAGCTGAAAAATGTGGGACTTCCCAAACAACCGGTTTATAAGCCTGTGGATGGGCATTATATTGTGAATGAATGATTTAAGTGCGTAATGTGGGGGATAAGGAGTGAGGGCATATTAAAAAGTGAGGGTAATGCCCTCACTTTTTAGTATGCCCTCACTATGGGTAATGGTTTTATAATGAGTGGGTTATGGCTGATAGTGAGGGCATGAGGGCATAAGTGGGTGCAACTTATTATAGGAAAAGTTGTTTTTACCACCAGATTTGTTTACCGTCAACGTACGTGAACGGACGTTCTTCCGCTCCCCGTGTATAGTCTTTTAGATAAAGCAAAGCATGGTCGGGGACATTTATTTCTTCTATTTCTGTATATGAAAAAATACGATTTTTCTTTTTTATGTAACTGGTAATAGCTTCATCCATGTTTTTTTCCTCCTGCAAACAGAGGAGAAGTTCAACTACGGGTGCGCTGGCTTCATAGTACAGTCCGTTGTAAATCAGCAGATAGCGATCTTTTACAGTGGATGTTTCTAATTTTTGAATGTATATTTGTTCGTAAATTTCCATTTGTTTTATCAGTTTGTTTTCATGATAGCACTATTGATGTTTCTATCCATATCGCTCTTTTCGCGTGAGGTCTTTTGGCCGAAGTCAAAGGTATACGCTATTTTGATATATCCGGTACGTTGATTGATTCGACTGGTCTGTATCCGGCTGTAGTTGTATATACTAAAATTGGCATATTCCCTATAACGGTTATGCTTGGTGAACGGGTTTTCTGTACCGGTTTCTACGTGCCAGCCTTTGTGACTCCAACTGATGGAAGTTCCATAAATGGCGGGATTTTTTTCTATCGCAAGAGAGAAACGGTTTATACGGCTTGTCGCTGTACTTCCATATACATTTATTGCAAGATTTTTCCAGTAATAGTTTATGTCCAATGATGCTATCACACTATTGTCTGTAATGTTGTATTCTCCGGGAATGATTGTATGATAGTATCTGGCATTGAACTTGGCGCGTAAATTGTCGGAGAAGCGATAGGAAAGATCCAAAGCTGCGTTCCAATGTTCCACATCCATGTCCGACCGGAAGCTGGAGACAAGTTTGTCATTCTCTAGGTAGTAATCGGTGGATATATTATTCTGAATCTTCTGATAAACACCTAAAATTTGAAAATTCAGTCGATTTAGCTGTGCTTTATAGGCGATGCCGACAACATATAATTTGGTATTATCCAGATGGGGATTACCACGTTTGATTTGTAGAAAGTCTACTGTTTGATCCATGCTGTTGATATAGCTGATGTCCGGTTGGTCGTTACCGATATCGACAGAGGCCATTAACTGCTGTGATTTATTGATAGTATAAATAAAAGTGGAATTCATTCTAAGTGACCAATGCTGCTGCCGGGCATCTGTATGAAGTTTGTAATTCAACCATGAAAAACCCGGTAAGAAATTCATAGAGAACTTTTTGGCTATACGCTGGTTATAGTTTAAGAAGAACATCGTTTCTCCCATCCATAGATGTTGCCAAGAGTCGTAATCACCCGTATAGGATGAAGACGTGACTTTATGATGGTGCTGCAGGTTTGCTCCAAGTGAATTGTTGTGCTCCAATTTTATATTATATCTGGTAGAAAAGTCGAATGCATATAATTCTTCATCAACATCCGTCAGGGATATATCTTCTCCTTCTGTATAGGTTCTGGTGTAATCGTTTTGTGTATAAGCGGTTTTGGCCGTTACCTCCAGTGTCTGTTTAGGGGTTATGTTGAAATTGCCATATAGTTTGACAGAGGGACTTAGTCCGTCTTCTTTTTTTTGGTTGGCTGAAGATATGCTGTATGTATGATGACCGGAATAATCCAGTAATTCGCTATTGTTATTTTTGGGAGTTTCATTGTGGACTAATGAAAGTTGTGCCGAGATATTATGTTTCTCTGTACGATTGTTGGCTTTCAATTGTAGATATTGCTGGTTGTTTTGATAATCAGCTTGGGTCGTTTGTGTGTTTCGATGGGTGGTATATTCCGGGAATAATATCTCTTCGTTTTTTGAGGTTTTTACTCCGTCATATTTTTGGGTAATATAGCCTCCTAACCCTGAATAGCTGTTGTTTCCATGCATCAGTTTAGTCCCTATATTATAATTACCCATCAGATAACCGATGGTTTGTTTGCCGTCTAATGATACATATCCACCTGATGTTCGTTCCTTGGTTATATAATTGATGGAAGCTACATCACCGGCATATTTTCCTGTCGGGGTGTCATAATATTCTATATTCTTGATATCGCGTGGGCGTAGGTTTTGCACTTCCTCATATTCAGCTTTTTCTCCGTTTATATATAGTGCCACTTCACCACCAAAAGTGCTTACTTTCCCTGTCCGTTTGTTCACTTCCAAGCTGGGAATCATCAAGTTGTACAAAAGGTCATAGCCTGTACCGGCATGTTTCACCTGTTGCTTGTCGGGAATGACCAATACATGATCAGTCTTTCTGACATAGGAACTTCCTTTTACCACGACTTCATTCAGTATTACATTGTCACTTTCCAAGGTAATTACAGGTAGTTGTGTATCTTGGTTTGAAACACTTGCCGGTATTATTTGCGGTTTGTATCCTATTGTACTGAATGCTAACAAATACTTGTCCGGCTGTACATTTGTGAACTGGTAATATCCTAATGTGTCTGTTGTTGTACCCGAGATGAAGGCTGAGTCTGTTTTTAATAACCGGACTGTGCTATAAGCTAAAGGCTGATTGTCTAAGTCGGTTACTTTACCATGTATGCGAACTTGAGCGTAAAGTGAAAAACCGGGCATCAGGCATACGCATAAAAATAATTTTAAAGTATTCATAGTAATCATACTGTTGGGTAATAAAGGAATGTGTTTGTACATATTATATATTGTTTAATCATAAATTTAGACGGAGGTATGATTCTAAAAGTTGTAATCAATATTACGTTATACTATAACACAAGTTTGTAGTCAACGTATTATTTTTACGATAGTAAAGGTATAGCTATTGGAGAAAAGAAATGAAAAAATACATTTTACTTTTTCTATACTTTTATATAACAGGCTGATATACAAGTAATATATGCTTGTGCATTCTTGAGAAAATACCAATTTTTACCCATTGGCAGATGAATTTTTCCATATGGGTCGTTACAATTCTTGGATAATTCCTTCCATTTGTTGTGCCGTTCCCTTCTCGCTATAGATTTTTTGGTAGAGGCGGGAAAGAGAATTTGTAATGGCAGAGACAGAACGGTTGAGTAATTCTGCGATAATGCTTCTCTTGAGTTCGATCTTAATTAAATAGCAGATATGTAGTTCGTGTTCGGATAATTGAGGATAGAGTGCATACAGCTGTCGCAGAAAGTTAGGAAAAGTGCTATTTGTAGCTTCACTTAATTGTTTCCAATCCCTTTCCGTTATTTCGGAACTTTGGGTGGCATGATGGAAATGAAGATAGATGTCCGAATGTCGGAAGGCGAGTAAACGCATTTCCTGTTCGTTCCGGATGGCACGTATTTGTTCGTTGGTTGCTCCCAGTCTTTTTGTTTGAGCTTCCAGTAGGGAATGTTTGAATGTGTCATTTTCCAACATGGCCGATTGCAGTTGTTCATTCAATAGGGTTATCTGTTGCTCGTTTTCTAGAATGCGCCGGCTGCTTTGGGCTTCCTGTTCTGCAAAAATCTGTTGTAGTTGTTGTTCTCTGATTGTATATTTGCGGCGGCGTTCGCGTAAACGGTGAAGCAGGTAAATTACAATACCAATCAGGAGACTTGCTACAAACAATAACTGGAACAGTAAAAGTTTCTGTCGTTCTGTCTTCGATTGCAGCCGCTGATTTTCTTGTTCAGATAGATTATAATTATATAAGGAATGGATTTTATTTACCTCTTCGGTTTTTGTGATCTGAAAAAGAGAATCGAATGCATTAATGCAAAGAGAGGCGTATTGATGGGCTTCCGGATATTGCTTTTTTTCCCTTGTAATCAGATGTAACAGACGATATGCAGTACGTTGGTGATAAAGGTTGTTTCCAGAAATTACCTTTTGAAGATAAATTGATGCGGAATCGAACATTTGCCTTTGATAATACACTTCGCCGAGTACTAAATAACTAAGTGAACTGGGGTGGTGGACTTGTACTTGCTTTGCTATAATTTCAGCAGAGTCTGTTTTCCCTTGGTTGTAATAAAAACCGGCCATTTCATCGCCGATACTGCAAGCTTTAACCAGAGAAACTTTTTCTTTCATCAATGTGTATGCTTTCCGGTAATAGATTTCCGCACTGTCTTTTTGGTTGTTTGTATCGTATATGCGTGCCATGTCCCTCAGACCGAAAGCCATGCCTTTATAATTATGGCAAGCTAAATTATATTTATAAGCTTGTTGAGTAGCTTCCATACTTTCATGATACAATCTTTGAAAGGCAAAAAGGCTGGCAAGCTGCCCGTATATGCGTCCATTCAGCGTATCATTAGAACATCTTTTCCCTATTTCGGCTGCACGCAAGAAAGCATCAACGGCTCGTGGCGCATCTTTCATATCCCGATAGGTACTACCTTTATAATAATAAGCTTCCATCAGGTGTGGGTCATCCTGTTTGTCTTCATAAAAACTAATTATACGGTTAATCAAAGTATCGGAAGTAACCGGAATATAGAGCTTGTCTTTGGCTTTGACAGTGAGCAATAAGTAATATATATGAAGCTCTTCAGGCCATTCGGTGGTGGATATACTAAGAGAATCCAAACAAGCTAGTGCACTGTCAGGATGAGTTTCCATTAGTTGAACTGCCCGCTCCATCAGTGGCGGGTAACTTTGCTGTTCATAGCGGCAAGAGATGCAAAGCAATAGAGACAGCAGCAGTATATGTATCCTCCCACTTTTCATAGCAATTGCAAAAATAGATAAAATCTTTGAACTTTGCTACTAAAATAGGGAAATCCCTACCAACTAATAGGGATTTTCTTTGTTATGAAGTAAAACCTCTGACTATCTTTGCACTAGAAAAAGTAGATAGAATAACAAATAAAACAGGTACGAGTATGAAAAAGATTGTATTAGCTTCGCTTATGATGGTGTGCTTGCCTTACTTGGCAATGTCACAAAGCGTTGATGACGACCTTTATTTCATCCCTAAGAAAAAAGCTGAAAAGAAAGAGGAGGTTAAGCAAGAGGTGAAAGTGGTGGTTCCGCAGAAGCAGAACACGACTACTGTTTACGCAGCCCCCGGTTCTACAGTGGTGGTGAAGGATGTGAAAGGAAAGGTTCGCGATGTGGATGAGTATAATCGTCGTTATACTTCACGTGATAATAATTTCTCGATGGAGAATGATACCTTGTATATTGAGGAGAAACCTTTGAATGAGAGAGGAGAATGGGTAAATGGTTTTGAGGGTTCTCAAGACGATTATGAATACGCGATGCGTATCGTCCGTTTCCGCAATCCCCGTTACGCCATTCCGGTAAGCAGTCCGTTGTATTGGGATGTAGTTTACGGAGCTTATCCGTCATGGGATTGGAATGTATATGATGACGGACTCTATGCATACGCTTTCCCCACTTATACGAACCGTCTGTGGTGGGATTGGCGCTGGAACTATCCTTATGGCGGTGGCTGGGGATTCAGCTGGGGATGGAGTTCGCCATGGTACTATAATAGTTGGTATGGTCCCGGTTACTGGGGCGGCTATTGGGGTGGTTATTGGGGCTACCATCATCACCATCACTATTATCCGCATTATTCCGGTCACGGTTGGGGCGGTGGCTACTGGGGAGGTGGTCATGGATGGTATGGCTCAAGCAGACGTAATCCGGGGATACATGCCGGAAGATATAACAATAGTTATAGTTCGTCCCGTCCGAGTCGGAATAATTATGTGAATAGTTATGAAAGGAATAGTCGCAATTCGTACGTAGGAAATTCTAGACAAAATGTCCGTAATAGTGCCAATAGCTATCGTACCGCAACACGTAACGGATCTTCATCAGGAAGAGTGGTTTCGGGATCTAACAATGTAAATTCGGTTCGCCCTAATAGAAATGCTATTAGGACTCGTACCGGGGAAACTCTTTCACCAAGTCAGGCAGCAGGAGTTCGTCCGGGTAATTCTTATTCACGTCCGACAGAAGGAAGGGGTTCTTCCTATACCAGACCAAGCAGTACTCGGAGCAGTGTGGGAAATTCAGCAGGATCTACTTATCAGAGAACAGGGGCTGCAAGTCGTGGCGCTTATCGTAACAATAGTGGCGTTTCGAATTCTCGTAGCAGTTCATACTCTCGTAGCAGTAGTCCTTCTCGTAATAGTTCGTCTAACTCTTACCGTAGTAGTGGAACTTCTTCTTCCCGTAGTAGTTTTTCTAGTGGCGGTGGGACTTCCCGTAGTTCCGGAGGCGGTGTTTCCCGTTCAAGTGGTGGTGGCGGTAGATCGCGTACCAGATAAGTGGTAGATTAAACTAGACAGTTGAATTTAATAGAATTGATGTATGAAAAATAAAGTAATAGTAACCGTTTGTGCGTTGTTGGCAATGGCAACGGCAAGCGCACAAAATGCTTATGATGCGGAAAAGTTGCTGGGGAATGACTTGAATGGAACAGCACGATTTGTTGGTATGGGTGGTGCCATGGGAGCTTTGGGCGGTGATATATCTGTCATGGGTTCCAATCCTGCGGGGATCGGTATTTTTCGTAGTAATGACGTGTCTGCTTCTTTTGGTTTTAATAATACTTCGACAAAGAGTAACTTTAGTGGTGTGTCAATGAATGAAAACAAAACGCGCGCTTCATTTGACCAGATTGGATTTGTTTATAGCAATAAGATAGGCAATAATACTTCTTTGCGTTTTGTGAATTTCGGATTCAATTACCATAAAAGTAAAAACTTCAATCGCCTTTTCTCTATGGGAGGGGCGTTGGATAATTTGTCACAAAGCTTCCAGCTGGCTCAGGAGATGGAACGATATGGATTGACGGAAAGCGAGTTTAATGACATACTGGATGTGAAGAATCCTTATACCAAATATTGGAATCAGTTACCTGTTTTAGGAGTAATGGGGGTGAGAACCGGTGTGGTTGACTGGGTTAATGATTCTGAAAAGAATATTCATGCTCCATGGGGGTGGAATGGTTTTAACAATAACTTCTTTAGTAAGGAAACAGGAGGTATCAGTCAATATGATTTTAATGTTTCATTCAATATTGAAGATAGGGTCTATTTAGGAGCTACCCTGGGGGTCTATGATGTGAATTATGATCGTTATACTTCTTATACGGAAAATTTGAATGATGATAATGGCGGGGATAATGGTGGCTACACTTTGGATAATTATTATAAACTGGAAGGAACAGGTATGGATTTAAAGTTGGGTGTTATTATACGGCCTATAGAAAGTTCCCCTTTCCGTTTGGGATTTGCTGTGCACACGCCTACATGGTATGATTTAAGAGAAAGCTATAATGCCGCTTTATCTTCTGATATTTTAGCTTGTGAGACACCCTATAACCAGACATTGAGTGATTTTCTGGTAACTCCGGAATATGATTATTTGACCTATGATTATAATCTTACCACTCCGTGGAAATTTAATGTCAGCGCAGGTACTACTTTTGCGGGTGCAGTGGCAGTAGGTGCGGAATATGAATATCAGGATTATTCTTCCAGTAAGCTCAAGGATGTGGATGGTTATGAATTGGGAGATCAGCCCAGCGTTGAGAATTATTTGAAAGGTGTCCATACTTTCCGTATCGGAATGGAAACGAGGATTATACCTGAGTTTAGCATTCGTGCAGGATATAATTACTCTTCGGCTGCTTTTTCTAAAGATGCTTATAGTGCCTTGTCTTTATATAGCACGCGTACTGATTTTAATAATACGGAGTCTAAGAATACATTTACATTTGGCCTTGGATACCGTGGCAGTGTAATTTATGCGGATTTGGCATATAAATATGATATGTATAAATCAAATTTTTATGCTTTTGATGATATAGATCTTCCGGCAACTAAAGTGGATAATGAACGGCATCAGTTGCTTTTGACTGTCGGTGCTCGTTTCTAAGAATTAATTGTGAGTCTAATATAATTAACTTGTGATATACCGGGAATGCTTTATTGCTTTCCGGTATATTTTTTGCTAATGTTTCATCCGGGTTTTCAAACAAAAGAGTTATCTTTGTAAAAAGAGGTTTTTATGGAACAGAAAGATAAATACATACGATTTGATTGGGCAATCAAGCGTCTTTTACGCAACAAAGCCAATTTTGGTGTCCTGGAAGGTTTTCTTACCGTACTTTTGGGTGAGAAGATTCAAATCATGGAAATCCTTGAAAGCGAAGGTAACCAGCAACGGGAGGATGATAAGTTCAACCGGGTAGATATTAAAGCCCGTAACAGCAAGGATGAAATAATACTGGTGGAAGTGCAGAATACGCGAGAATTATATTATCTTGAACGAATACTTTATGGAGTGGCAAAAGCAATAACCGAACATATAGATTTAGGTGAAATTTATGCAAATGTCAAGAAAGTGTATTCTATCAGTATTCTTTATTTTGATATCGGTCAGGGAAATGATTACCTCTACCATGGTCAGAATACATTCCTCGGCGTCCATACTGGCGACTGTTTGAAAGTAACCACTAAAGAAGAAGGGGCTATTATCCGTAAATTGCCTGCCGAAATATTTCCTGAATATTTTCTTATTCGTGTGAATGAGTTTAATAAAGTGGCAGTCACTCCTTTGGAAGAATGGATAGAATATCTTAAGACTGGAACTATCCGTCCGGATACAACGACTCCCGGATTGGAGGAGGCGAGGCAGAAACTTATTTATTATAATATGAACAAGGCTGATAAACTGGCTTATGACCGACATCTGGATGCATTGATGATACAAAATGATGTATTGAGTACCGCTAAATTAGAAGGATTGGAGGAAGGCCGTGAGGAAGGTCGTGAGGAAGGCCGTGAGGAAGGCCGTGTAGAAGGACGTGAGGAAGGTATCATGGTAGGTCGCCAAGAAGAAAAAATAGCTACAGCCCGTAACTTGAAATCTTTGAATATTCCTATTGCTGTTATTGTTCAAGCTACAGGCTTGTCTATAGATGAAATAGATAGACTTTAATGAATGAAGGTATGTCAGGATTCTGTTGTGTAATCACGGATTCTGTCATTTTGAGTCATGGTGAGGGATCTTGTGAGAACAAATGGATGTGATTGGATTCTTCATCTCTCTTTTTTCACTTTCCGTTTTTGTCATCCTCCTCCTATTTATCGCGGAACTCTTTCTTTTTCCAAAAGTTGAATCCTGCATATATACGGACAGTTCCGAAAGTATTAGTGAGGGAGAAGTCCTTTTTTCGATAGTCGTATGTATGCATCACCAACGAAGCTCCTATAAAATATTTGTTGGTATTATAGACCACGGCGGCACGTGTTATCAGGTCAAAATTGATATCCTTTATCCAATGATTGTCGGTGTTAGGCGTATCGTCTATTTTTGATTTTTTATAGGCAATGGCCGGTAAGAGTGAAAGATTGGCCACCCAGTTTTTAGCAAATACCCAGTTATAGCCATAACCCACGTTGATGCTGTAATCAGAATATTTCACTTTCTTGAAAAGCAGGGCATCATGCAGTTGGGCTCTCACTTCACCGGGAAGCTTTTCGTAATCAAAAGATATGTTGTGCTGGGAATAAGAAAAGCCCGCCATCAGGGAACCCGCGCTTTTACGCTGGTTGGTGGACTGGCTATAGGCTGCCGGATAAGAGAATTTTTTATAATTGAAAATCCAATAGGCATTCAGTCCTTTGATTTTACTTTGCAAGCCGTTGAAATTCAAATTTTTAATGGGAGTATTCAGATCAAAACCGCTGGAAGAACGTATCTTGAAATCGCTTCCTGTCTTTCTGTAATATAAATCCACACCAAATTTGGAACTATAAAGATTCAGTGCCATTTCGGTTTTCTTTGCCTTGTTTTTATGTCCGCCGAAAATATCTTTTACATCGAAAGAATATCCTAGAAATATCCAGCGCCATCCGAAATAGACTCCCAGCTTGAAACTGGCATTGGGGGAGAATCCCAAACTTTGTTCGCCGTTGTTTCCTTTGCTACCTAACCGATAGTATTCGTACCAACTGCTGGATTCCAGCATGAAAGCCAGATTGTAAAGGTTGGGAGAGATATAGGTAGTGTCAATCGCATTGAATTCTTTTCCTACTTTCCTTATTTTTCTTCCGGTATGGCGGACAGTCGTTGCTATTCCGTCAGTCAATGTAATGAAAACACCCTTGTTATCCTGTACTATCGAGTCTTTCTTTTCCGCTTGTGCATATACATTAAAGGCAGAAAGAAAAGACAGACAGAGCAGGCATAATTTACGGATGTCCATAGGCAGAAATCAGAGTTTATTAAGTATACGGTCCATTACCCAGTTGGTAGGAGTCGCACTGATGCCATCACATGTACAGATAGCTTTTCCCTGCAAGTGTTCTACTACGGCTTTTATGAGCGGAAGTTGTACATGAGGAGGATTTTCGGGAAGAAACTCCTCGCGTCCTCTTTCAGTATGCAGGGCGATGGGATCGTAAGTGAAAACAGAGAAACAGATCATCCCCTTGTCTCCGATGATTTCTATACGGTCTTCCTTGGCTGATTCATGGGCGACAAAACACCATGAACCTGATCCCGGCAGACCGGAATCAAATTTGAAGCAGGCACTTATCGTATCTTCTGCCGGATATAACCCACCACGGTTGCTCTTGTATCCTTGAGCTTCGAGAATGCAGCCGAACATATCTTGTAACAAATCCAGTTGGTGGGGAGCCAGATCATAGAAATAACCGCCACCGGCGATATCAGGCTGTACACGCCAGGGCAGGTTGGTGCTGTTGTAATCCAAATCACGAGGAGGCTGGGCGAAACGTATCTGTATATTGATGACATTACCTATTTCACCATCCTCTACCATTTGGCGTACTTTTTGGAAATAGGGAAGATAACGTCTGTAGTAAGCGACGAAACAAGGGATACCAGTTTCTTGTGATATGCGGTTGATGCGTGCGCAGTCTTCATAGCTGGCTGCCATTGGTTTTTCAATATACACGGGCTTTCCTGCCTTCATAGCCATAATGGCGAAAGTGGCATGAGAGGAAGGGGGAGTGGCTATATAAATAGCATTGACATCTTCATCTCCTATTAACTGCTGCGGATCGGAGTACCAGCGGGGAATGTTGTGTCTTTTGGCGTATGATTGAGCTTTTTCTTTGTCACGGCTCATTACAGCCACTACCTCTGAACCTTCGATCAGGGCAAAGGCTGGTCCGCTTTTCTTCTCGGTCACTTCTCCGCAACCGATGAAGCCCCATTTTACTTTGTCTAATTTAACCATGGTAATAACTTTTTTGTCATTCCGCTTAAAATAATAACAATTTATATTGCAAAGATAGGACTATTTTGCAATTTCAGCCGGATAAAAATCAGTTATTGTAATATTTCTTGCGCAACAGTTTGAATGCAGGAGTCTTGACGTAATCATTTAACCAGGAATTCAGGCTGTCAAGCAATATTGGAGAATGTTTGCTTACTCCCCATGAATAGAATTGTGAGAAGCTGATGGCTGTTTCTATATCCAATTGTGGAAAATCATTGATGGAAGCTTTGGCAATGCTCTCGTCGCATACGGCATAGTCTATGTCACCATGTGCTACCATGGCCAGTAATTGTTCTTGTCCGTATTTCTCCACTTCTTTGATATAGATGGTATCGCCTATTTCGTTACTTAAATTATGTATGCGCAGAATGGCAGGTGAGTTTTTGACTAGATGAAGGGTCTTGCGGGCTAGTTCCAACTGGCTGTGAATGTACAGACTATCGTTTTCTTTTTCGGGTTTACGCTGTACCAGTACTTGTTTGTTCAGTATAATGGGGCGGGTAAACAACAGGGAGTCTTTGTATTCTGTGGTAACTACCGTGCTGTTGGCCAATATATCGTATGTTCCTTTTTGTACGCCTTCCAGTCTTTTGGAAAAGCTCATTTCGGGAGTGATTTCCGGTTTCAGTCCTTTGCTGTGTGCAAAAGCATGGAGCAGTTCGTAGTGGAAACCGGAAACGGTGTCGCCGTCGGCATAAAAACTGATTGAGTTGTACTCGGTAACAGCACGCAGGATTCCCGATGCCGCTATTTCTGCATAATCGCGGGGCAGACTGGTTTCAGCCTCCGTTTTCTTTTTGAAGAAGATGGAGGATAGGGTTGCTGCAAGGATACCCATCAGAACGTATTTCAGATATTTTTTCATATAGACCGTCAATCAAAGAAATTCCATGAAAGGCCGAACTTTATCATTCGCGGATTGATTGGGTAGTGTGGCGCCAGGAAGTAATTGGATTTTCCCGAACCGGCATTGACATGATACATCATAATAAAGAAGCGGGTACGTTTTAAATGCAGGTTGGCATAGACGTTGACTATCGGAAAAGCTCCTATCTCGATTTTGTCATCAGGATTCTGGTTATAGAATTGTCCGATGACGGGGGAGTAGTCTGGCGCGTAATATTTACTGAAATAACGCACATCTGCTCCCATTTCTATCTGGAGTACTTTTTTGGCGAGACCGAATTTCATGTACAAGTTGCCGTAAGCCGACAATTCCGGTAAGGGTAGAATGTCTTGCTCACTTGATTTTTGATAGGCTACTTCACCGTCGAGATGAAAAATTCCTACTTTTAATTTTTGTTGCAACATTGCAGTGAATATTTGTATGTTGCCGGAGTGTTGTCTTACGGCTGCATTGTTCTTGAAACCGGTGACATTTCCTTCACTGTCTTTTACCGGTATGCTGGTATTGGCCAGATAAGTGTAATTCTTTATATTTTCCACTCCGGCACGCAGCTGGGTTCCCCATCTGTCCAGACTTAGTTTTCCTTCCAGGCGGGTTCTCATTATTTTGGATAAATCGTTGTTGTCCCACCAGTAATGTTTGGACTGGAAATGCCTGAAATAGAATACGGGGTTCTGGTTCTTGATGAATGCATTTACATCCAGTCTCACCGTATCTCCGAATAAACGGAGATTCAGATCCCCTCTGCCTTCTACGCTGAATTGTCCTGCGTCTTCACCGGCTATGGCTAATTCTCCTAGGATATTGTAATGTAATAGTTTTCCTTGTTTTTTGGATAGTTCGCCGCCAATGGAGAGTGAACTTTCCTTATAGTTGTTGATAATGCGTTGTCCCGGTATGTTTGTTGTGTCGGTCAAGGCGAAGTTTCGGTATTCATAACTTAAAAAGGCGGTAAGTCCGGCTTTTGCCCATTTGTTGAATCCTTCTTGTAAAGCAATGCCAATGGTGTTTTTGATGGATGTACGCTTCGTCTTGTCTATAGAGTCGGTCCCCAGATAGTTATGTTCAAAATACTTCTGATTCTGTGCGTCATCGTATGAGATGTATTTGCGATTGTTCAAGTCTACTTGTAGTGTATGTATGAAGCTTGTGACAGGAACAAATACCTGCGTTATTTTTACAGAGTCCGTATCCACACTGTCCTGTTTTTCTTTATAGAACCCTAGGTTGTAACGATGTGTCAGGAAGGCATGGTAGCTGGTGTTGTGATTCCATATCTGACTCAGTCGGGTTGGGATTTCGTTGGCGGAATATTCTTTTTTGCCTTCTGCCATATCCAGCGGGTTGGTGATATACCGGTCGTCCGTGATACCTCCGTTTTCTGCCATCTTCAAGTTATCGTTGTTGAATATGAAATGCATGTCATATTTATCTCCCCGGTAGCTGGAGAACAGGCCACCATTGAAGAAGGCTGTGGACTGATCTTGATAAAGCCCCCGGCCATACAGGTAATCTATGTAGAATCCGAACCCTAGCCTTTTGTTTGCATTGATGGCAAAATAGGATTTGAAACGTTCTTCTCCGTCACGGCTGCCTCCTCCTTTGTAATAGGTCAGGTTTGTGAATGGAGAAAGTGTATTGGTGAATATGACATCTTCCGGACGTTGTACGCAAAAATCGTATGGGTCGGTGAAAAAGTATTGGCTGGGGTCCCGACGGTCAAAAAAGATGCGTGAGAGGCGGGGGGAGCCCAAATTTCCCAGGTAATTGTATTGTCCGGTATAGCCGCCCATGTCATTTGAGTTTTGGAAAGCGTGCTGCAAGGTATCTACGGGGATATAAGTGACATTGCCAAAACGACTGTCCACTTTCCATGAGTACAGTCCGATGGGGATTGTGCTGGCATCTACTACGGCTGTCGTGTCTATGGGGTTTCCGTTACGGTCATATTGATCTCTGTTCAGTCCGCTTGCTGAGGAACCGAACTGGTTGTTCAGGGTATTCATTGTCCGCTGTGCCATCAAGGAAGTATGGAAGCACAGGAATAATAAAAAAATAATAGAGAATATTCTTTTCATAACGGCGGCAAAGATACAATATAAAAATAAAAGGAAGAGCTTTTCCGCTATGGAAAGTTCTTCCTTTTATTATTCGTTTAGAGTTATTTTAACTTACTGAGGTTTAATAATCTCCATTCCGATTCGGATGGCTTCTTCATTCATCGGTATCAGATGATGGTGACGTTCGGGTAATGTTTTGCGTAAAGCTTTTATTACACTTTCAATGGATACTACGGGACGTAGTTTTAGCAAGCCTCCTAAGACAATCATGTTGAAGGTCTTTGCCATTCCTTTTTCGTTGGCGGCATCCATTGCGTCAATACGATAGATTTGTATGTCCCTACGTGTCGGAGGCTCGATGATTCCGTATCCGTCATAAATGAGAATACCACCTGGTTTAATTTTGCCTTCAAACTTTTCCAATGAGGGTTGGTTCAGTATGATGGCTGTGTCATATTGGCTGAGAATGGGTGAAGAGATGCGTTCATCACTGACAATCACCGTTACGTTAGCGGTTCCTCCCCGTTGTTCGGGGCCGTATGCCGGCATCCAGGTTACTTCCTTGTCTTCCATCAGTCCGGAATAGGCAAGTATCTTACCCATGGATAGCACACCCTGACCGCCGAATCCTGCTATAATGATTTCCTGTTTCATGGTTTCTGTCTTTTTATTCTTTATTTTTCAAATCACCCAGCGGATAGAAAGGGAACATGTGTTCCACCATCCAGTCATTGGATGCTTGCGGAGTCATTTTCCAACCGGAATTACAAGTCGATACAATTTCCACCAAATTAGAACCTTTGCCATTCATTGAATTTTCAAATGCCTTGCGGATAGCCTTTTTGGCTTTGCGGATGGCGGGAACTGTATGTACGGACTGGCGGGTAACGTAGGCGGTGCCTTCCAAAGTGGCGGCAATTTCTGTCATTTTCAGCGGATAGCCGTGAATGGCTACATCACGACCATAGGGGCAGGTGGCTGTTTTCATGCCAACCAGAGTGGTAGGAGCCATTTGCCCACCGGTCATTCCATAAATGGCATTGTTGATAAAGATGATAGTAATGTTTTCACCACGATTTAAAGCATGGATAGTTTCGGCAGTACCGATACATGCCAAGTCACCATCTCCTTGGTAGGTAAATACCAGACGTCCGGGCCATAAACGCTTAATGGCGGGAGCTACGGCTGGTGCGCGTCCGTGGGCGGCTTCTTGCCAATCGATGTCTAGATAATTGTATGCAAATACGGCACATCCTACTGGTGACACACCGATTGTCTTATCTTCCATGCCCATTTCTTCAATAACTTCGGCTATTAACTTGTGAACCACACCGTGGCTGCATCCGGGGCAATAATGCATCGGATTGTCATTCATCAGTGTCGGTTTCTTATAAACCAGGTTTTCGGGTTTTATGATTTCTTCTTTTGTCATAGTTTCTCCTCCTATTGTTTATAACATGAACCGCATAAAGAATTCCACCAGCTTGAGAAAAATAGCTGCTGCACAGACATAGATGAATACTTTGAAGTCACTTGCCACGAAGTAAGTGATGACAGCTGCTAATGCCAGTGCCATGAAAAGTATGTTCAATATATTTCTGATCAGATCGATATTCATACGGTCTTATTTTATTAGTTTCTCTTTCAGTGCAGTGATTACTTCATCCGGATCGGGGACAATACCACCCAGACGTCCGAAGTGTTCTACAGGCACTTTACATTTTACAGCCAGACGGACATCTTCTACCATTTGTCCGGCGTTCAATTCTACAGTGAGGATACCTTTTACCTGTGCGGCGCGTGCTGCAATAGCTTTCGACGGGAACGGCCATAGGGTAATAGGACGGAGCAAACCAACTTTGATGCCTTCTTCCCGAGCCATTTCCATTGCCTTTTGGGCAATGCGGGCGCAAGAGCCGAAAGCTACGATCAAATATTCTGCATCTTCGCAGTGAAGTTCTTCGAAGCGTACTTCATTCTCTTCTATTTCTGCATATTTTTTCTGAAGATGAATATTGCGCTTTTCCATTTCGGCGGGATCGAGTTCTAATGAGGTAATGATGTTGGGGGTACGGTGGTGGGTTCTGCCGGTAGTGGCCCACGGACAACGGGCAATGACTTCTTCATCTGTCAGGCGTGTGCGCTGTTCGGGTAATACTACTTTTTCCATCATCTGCCCGATAACGCCATCTGCTAGAATAATGGCGGGATTGCGGTATTTGAAAGCCAAATCAAAAGCTATACCTACGAAATCTGCCATTTCCTGTACTGATGCAGGTGCCAGGGCTATGAGACGATAGTCTCCGTGACCGCCACCTTTCACTGTTTGGAAATAGTCGGCCTGACTAGGTTGGATGGTTCCTAATCCGGGACCTCCGCGCATGACATTGACAATCAGGCAGGGGAGTTCGGCACCGGCAATGTACGAGATGCCTTCCTGCTTTAAACTAACGCCGGGACTGGAGGATGAGGTCATTACCATTTTACCGCTTGCTGCACCGCCATATACCATGTTGATTGCTGCGACTTCACTTTCTGCCTGTAACACCACCATACCGGTAGTTTCCCAAGGTTTCTCTTCGGCCAGCGTTTCCAATATTTCCGATTGGGGAGTGATGGGATAGCCAAAGTAACCGTCTACTCCGATACGGATGGCGGCGTGGGCTATGGCTTCATTTCCCTTCATTAAAACGACTTCTTCTGCCATATTTGTTACATTTATTGTTGTTTTACTTTATACACAGTAATGCATCCGTCCGGACAGACTGTGGCACATGATGCGCAACCATTGCAGGTATCCTCTAATACCTGGTGGGCGAATGTGTATCCTTTTTTATTCACTTGTTTGGCATTGAGCGCGATTACATGTAGCGGACATGCCACTACACATAGATTGCAACCTTTGCAACGCTCTGTGTCTACTACAATAGCACCTTTAATCTTTGCCATGGGTTAGTTATTATTGATTATACATGTCTTTGTTATAGAAATTCAGAATATTCATAATCATGTCACGGGCGGAAACGGCGGGACTTTCCGGATTACGCTCGATGGCTTCCAAATAATTGTTCAAAGCTTGTTGCCAGTTTCCCATTTTGCGGTAGGCGTTACCCAGTAAGTAATAGGGTTCATCGTTGACGTGCGCATCGTTTCGGATGAAATTAGTTAGCGCATGAATAGCTCTCTCCGTATCACCCTGTTCGATAAGTGTCTTTATGTCCTGTAATTCTTCCGTCATAAGGCATGATTGTCTCATTGTTGTTTACAAAGATACTCTTTATTTGTTATGAAAGGGAAGATTGGAGCAGAAAAAACGACTTTCTTGCTAAAAACATTTAAAAAAAGGAGAGAAAGATAGGGAAAAAATGGAAGAATGATTTCTTCTAATGGTTTGATTATTATAGAAATGGTTTCAAGTGAAACGGTTGATAGAGGAACGGTGTTATTTATTCTTAAAGGGGGGATATGTTTGAATTGTATTTGTCATGATATTTTTTGGGGGGAAGTATATGGTAAATCGTTTGTATGTTTTTTAGGGGGAGGTGTCAGGTTATCTCCCCCCCTAAATATTTTATGTATTATCGTATAGAATTAACTGTCACGGCATAAATATATAGAAGAAAAGATTATTTTATTACTTCACCTACATACATATTATATGCCTTCTGACCGTTGTTACTGGGGTTCATCTTTTTTGCTTCCTCACCGGTAACTGTCTGTTTCATCAGTTTCTTACAGTTTACTATCAACCACGGCTCACTACTACCTTGCTTGTAGAACGAAATTTTATAATTGTCGCTTTGATCCATTAGCATATTGCCCATTGATTTGGATTGGTCAATTATGCAGAATGCTACTTCTTTGCCGAATAACTGACCGAAACCTCCCCAACATTCTTTACCAATTTCGAATTGTTCATCGTTTCCGGCAGTAATTGTCATACGTGAAGATGCCTTGATTTGGTCATCTATGCTTTGTTCTTTGCTAGGAGTTGCATTATTAGCTACTTTTATTTCGGTATTACCCTCAGAACCACCGATGATAGCCGGTTGGGCAGGGGGAGTTACCGGAGTGGCGGTAATGATTGTGGTTGTATTTGATATCGGAGTGGCTGTTACACCCGAAGTAGGAGCAACTGCAATTTGTGAGTTGTTCAAGACTTTGTTGCCCAATGTATCTTGGATGGATTTGAACAGTGTGTCTTTCAAGTCAATTGTTTCTCTTCTGAATTTGCCGCAGATGGGAGCCAGTTTGGTCTTCGATTTGTTTAAAGCCATATCGTCTACAATCCATTCCTCTGCGCTGTATTTTTCTCCTCCGTCACGAGCTTCATCATACCAATAGCGGATACGGGTCATTTCGATATCACATTTTCCGTTTCCGCAGGTGATAAACATCTGATAATAAATTCTGGTTCTGTCCAATGACAATGCAGAGGATGAGAATACCAGATATTCTTCGCCACCTGCTGCAATGGTTCCTTCATCTTCATTGGTGTAAAGAACACGTGCATTGAACTTGCCTTCGGGCTTGAAACGTTCTGTAGCCCATTTCAGCATTGTCTCATATAGCTGGTCTTTCGTTAAAGACGGTGCCTGTATTTCTGTTTTGAAAGAAACTTTACCGTCATCCAAAGTTATTGCTCCCGCCAGATATTTGGGATCTGTCTGTGCCATAGCGATGAATGGCAGGCATAAGAGCATTAAAAAAAGAATTTTCTTCATAGTAATATATCTTATTTTATATTTTAATCTAAGCAAAGATAGGAATAAAAAAAAAGAGAAGCTATAAAGCCTCTCTTTTTTTACTTTTATTATTATTGCGTGAATTTTACTTTACAGGTATCTTTTCAATGCGTTTTTGGTGACGTCCGCCTTCAAAGCCGCTGTTAAAGAATTCATCTAATATTTTTTCAGCCATTTCATGGTCTATGAATCGTCCTGGCATTACCAGAACATTGGCATCATTGTGTTGACGTGACAAATGGGCTATCTCGGGAATCCAGCATAGTGCCGCACGGATACCCTGATGTTTGTTCAATGTCATGCTGATCCCTTCACCGCTTCCACAAATAGCTACTCCGGGTCCGCATTCTCCGGCTTCTATAGCCAGTGCAAGCGGATGGGCGTAATCTGCATAGTCACAGCTTTCTGTACTGTATGTACCGAAATCTTTGCATGGATAACCTTTTTCAGTCAACCATGTTTTTACAAACTCTTTCAGTTCAAATCCTGCATGATCGGATGCCAGTCCTACTTTTTTCATGCCAGCATTTCTTTTACTTGATTATACACGTTCTGTGCGGTAAAGCCCAGCTTTTCATCCAATACTTTGTAAGGAGCGGAGAATCCGAATGATTCCAGACCGAATACTTTACCGTTGGCACCTACCAAACCTTCAAGGTTTACAGGAAGACCGGCAGTCAGACCGAATACTTTAGCCTCTGTGGGAATGACACTGTTTTGGTATTCCTTGCTTTGGCTGCGGAACAATCCCTCAGAAGGAGCGGATACGATACGTATTTTTATGCCATCCTTGCGGAGAAGTTCTGCACCTGCTTCCAAAGTGGAAACTTCGGAACCTGAAGCGACTAGGATTATATCCGGATTTTCGTCGGAACCTGCAACAATATAAGCGCCTTTTGCAGCCTGTGAGTAGTCGTTTCCTGCAGGCAGATTCGCGATATTCTGGCGGGAGAAGATTAGTGCGGTGGGGGTGCTGGTATTTTCCATGGCCAATTTCCACGCTACAGTGGTTTCTTCCGCATCTGCCGGACGGAGTACCAACATAGAATTGTGCCCTTTGTGGTTTTTCAGTTTTTCCATCAGGCGGATTTGTGCTTCTTGTTCTACCGGTTCGTGAGTAGGACCGTCTTCACCTACACGGAATGCGTCGTGTGTCCAGATGAACTTGACGGGAAGTTCCATCAAGGCAGCCATACGTACGGCGGGTTTCATATAGTCTGAGAATACGAAGAAAGTAGCACATGCAGCAATCACGCCTCCGTGAAGTGCCATACCTAGGCAGCAGCAAGCCATGGTTAATTCGGAAACACCTGCTTGCAGAAACGCGCCGGTGAAGTCATCTTTAGTGAATGCATGTGTTTTCTTCAAGAAACCGTCGGTCTTGTCTGAGTTTGACAGGTCGGCCGAAGAAACGATCATGTTTTCTACTTCTGTAGCTAGTACACCGAGAACTTTGGCAGAAGCACTGCGTGTAGCATCTCCGGCTTTTTGTTCAATAGCATTCCAATTTACTTTCGGAGCTTTGCCTGAGAACCACAGTTCCAATTTAGCTGCCAGTTCGGGATTAGCTTTAGTCCATTCAGCTTTAGCTGCATATTTTTCTGCAACAATTTTTTTCAGTTCTTCTGCACGTTTGGCATATAACTCTTTTACTTCAGGGAAGATTTGGAAAGGATTGGTTGGATCGCCACCTAAGTTTTTGATTGTATTGATGTAAGCATCACCTCCCAAAGGGGCACCGTGGGTGGCACAGTTACGTTCATAACTGGAATCATCCGCTTTGCGTGCACCTTTACCCATAATGGTCTTACCGATAATTAATGTGGGCTGACCGGTTACGGCTTTCGCTTCTGTCAGAGCTGTGCGGATTGCATCGGGATCATTACCATTGATAATAATTACTTTCCAGTGCCATGCTTCGTATTTCTTGGCAACATCTTCGCTGGTAACAGCATCGGTAGCGGTAGACAGCTGGATGTCGTTTGAATCATAAAACATGATCAGATTGTCCAGTCCCAAATGACCTGCCAAACGTCCTGCACCCTGAGAAATTTCTTCTTGAATGCCACCATCGGATATATAGGCATAGATAGTCTGGTCCATGACATTACCCAGACGGGCTTTCAGAAATTTGGCAGCGATAGCAGCACCTACTGCAAAAGTGTGTCCTTGTCCTAACGGACCGGAAGTATTTTCAATACCGCGCATGATGTCCACTTCAGGGTGTCCCGGAGTCGGACTTCCCCATTGACGGAACTGTGCCAGTTCTTCCATGGTGAACTTGCCGGTCAGTGCCAAAGTGGAATACAACATCGGTGACATGTGGCCTGGATCAAGGAAGAAACGGTCACGTCCTTCCCAACGCGGATTTTCAGGATCGTAAACTAAAAACTCAGAGAAAAGTACATTCACAAAATCAGCGCCACCCATAGCTCCACCCGGATGTCCTGAATTAGCTTTCTCTACCATCGAAGCAGCCAGAATACGGATGTTGTCCGCTGCACGGTTCATAAGTTTCTTTTCGTTCATATTAAAATAATATTATAATTTGAATGCTATTAGTGAGTCGGTTTATCCTTGCTATTTTATTTAATATCTGCAAAGATAACTCTTTATGTGTAAACCACAACATGTAAAGAGGCTCTTTTTTAAACCTGTTTGACTCACTTCTTAAATTGGGTCGCTGCTTCTTCAACAGGCAGTCCTGCCTTATAGTTTTCGATATATGTGTTGAATCCGGCTACATCTTCGGCTGTTGGCGATATTTCAATACCGGCATCACCGGCGAATACTTTGTCTTCCAGAAAATCTGCCAGGGATTGTTTCTTTTCATTGTTGACAAGGTAAGAACCTAGCAGGGCGATTCCCCATGCGCCACCTTCACCGGCAGTTTCCATTATGGAAATAGGGGAGTTTATAGCTGCTGCAAGTATTCTTTGGCCTACACCTTTCGTCTTGAATAATCCGCCGTGTCCTGTGATTCTGTCTACTTTGATTTTCTCTTCATTGAAAAGAATGTCATTACCTATCTTAAGAACTCCGACTGAAGCGTATAAATGGGTACGCATGAAGTTGGCGAGGCTGAATTTGTCATTTGCAGAACGTACAAACAATGGCCTTCCGTCGGCAAGTCCTGTCACGGGTTCACCTGAAATATAATTATATGAAATAAGACCACCGCAATCTGCATCACCTGCGAGCGCATGATTGTAAAGTTTTCCATATAATTCATTCATATCTACAGGTATACCCAGCAGTTCTTGGTATTCCTTAAACAGATTGATCCAGGCATTGAGGTCGGAGGTGCAGTTGTTGCAATGTACCATAGCTACAAGGCTTCCGTCGGGAGTGGTGACCATGTCAATCATTTCGTATGGCTTGGACAACTCTTTTTCCAACACAATCATGGAAAATGAGGAAGTGCCTGCTGATACATTCCCGGTACGTTGCTTGACAGCGTTGGTTGCTACCATGCCAGTTCCGGCATCTCCTTCCGGAGGACAGACAGGTATACCTGCTTTTAAATGGCCCGACACGTCCAGCCTCTTGGCACCTTCTGGTGTAAGGAACCCTGCATTCTCGCCAGCGGGTAAGACTTTGGGCAGGATATCTGTCAGTTTCCAGGGGTATCCTTTAGGAGCTACCAACTTGTCGAACTTGGCTATCATTCCGGCAGAATAATTCTTGGTAGCCGGGTCTATGGGAAGCATTCCTGATGCATCACCTATGCCCAGAACTTTTTGACCTGTAATTTGCCAATGAATGAAACCTGCAAGGGTGGTCAGATAGTCAATGTCACTTACGTGCTCTTCATTGTCTAAAATAGCTTGGTATAAATGAGAAATGCTCCATCTCAGAGGAATATTATATACGAATAATTCAGATAAAGCGGCTGCTGCCGGACCGGTATTGGTGTTTCTCCATGTACGGAAAGGTACAAGGATTTCTTCTTCTTTATTGAATGCCATATAACCATGCATCATGGCACTGACACCGATTGCTGCCAAGGTTTCTATTTCTGTGTCATATAGCTTTTTTACGTTGGAACGGAGATCTGCATAGCAGTCTTGCAGGCCATGCCAGATAGCTTCCACACTGTAAGTCCACAGTCCGTCTACCAATTGATTTTCCCAGCTATGGCTTCCTTGGGCAATGGGCTTGTTTTCCTGGTCAATCAAAACAGCTTTGATTCGCGTTGATCCGAATTCTATGCCTAGAATAGCTTTTCCTGCTTCGATGGTTGATTTTGCATCTGATTTCATATTAAAACCTATAATTTAAGGTACAACAATAATGATGATAAAATAAGGTGGGATGTGCCAAGAATCTTATTAGCCTTGACACATCCCCTCTTCATGGATGAATTAGCAAAGTGCTTTGTTCAGCATATAGTAGACTTCGTTCATGCGAAGCTCTTTCTTGAAGTTGCTGATGGTAGTATCTTTGTCAATACGGATCATTTCGATACCTGCAATTTCAGCATAGTCTTCCCAATATTCTGCTGTCAGATCATAAGAGAAGCAAGAATGATGTGTTCCACCTGCCAGGATCCATGCGCCTGCACCTACTTCGAAATTAGGCATCGGAATCCACAGGGCGGAAGCAACCGGTAATTTGGGCAACGGTTTCGGTTCGATGCATTCTACGTCGTTCACGATCAGACGGAAACGGTTACCCAAGTCTACTACAGTGGCGGTACAACCTGAACCTACTTTTGAAGTGAATACAAGACGGGCTGTCTGGCTCTTGCGAATACCTATACCTAGGAAGTGTACTTCCAGACGTGGTTTGGAAGCGGCGATAAGAGGACAAACTTCCAGCATATGTGATTGCAGGATAGCACTGTTTGCACCATCGAAGTTCAATGTGTAATCTTCCAAGAAAGAACAACCTTGGGAAAGTCCTTGGTTCATCACCCATACAGTGCGGTAGAGAGCTGCTGATTTCCAGTCACCTTCCGCACCGAATCCGTAGCCTTCAGCCATCAGACGCTGGGAAGCCAGTCCCGGAATCTGATCGAAGTAGCTGCCGTCTGTTTGGCCCAAATCATCAAAATTAGTAGTGAATCCTTTAGCGCCTTTGGCTTTGAGGATGGCACGAAGAGCTAATTCGGCTTTTGCAGCATTCCATACTTTCTGATAAGCTTCGGTTGATTTATCTTCTAATGAAGCATCGTGGTCGTATTCGTTAAAGTAAGTTGCTACAAGTGCTTCTACATCTGTATCCTTGATATTTTTATGGTATTCCATCAGTTCGCTTGCCGGACAGTAATCTACGTGGTACCCCATACGTTGTTCTGCTTCCACTTTATCACCGTCAGTTACAGCTACATTATTCATCTGATCGCCGAAACGGATGATCAGCATATCCTGAGAGTCTGCCCAACCTGCACAAACGCGCATCCAAACGGCAATCTTGTGCTGGGTGTCTTCGTCTTTCCAGTAACCTACCACTACTTTGCGGCGGATGCGCATACGGGTACAGATATGTCCGAATTCGCGGTCACCATGGGCGGATTGATTCAGATTCATGAAGTCCATATCCATGGTATCCCAAGGAATTTCCTTATTGAATTGAGTGTGTAGATGTAACAGTGGTTTCTTTAACTGCTGCAGACCGTGAATCCACATTTTAGCAGGGGAGAAAGTGTGCATCCAAGTGATGACACCGATACATTTTTCATCGTTGTTGGCTGCTTTGAACACTGCTTCCACTTCTTTAGAAGAATTGGCTGTTCCTTTATATACTACTTTTACAGGAAGTTTCCCTGATTCGTTCAATCCGTTTACCATTTCATTGGAGTGAGCGTCTACTGCTACAACTGCATCACCTCCGTACAGAAGCTGTGCTCCTGTTACAAACCATACTTCATACTGATCAAATGCTTTTTCCATAATGTTATATTTTAAAAGGGTTATTAATTTCTTTGTTTCTTATTTCTGTCCATAATAGGCATTGGGACCGTGTTTGCGGCTGAAATGCTTTTCTATTAATAAAGAATTCATCGTTAAATGAGGGTTGGCGGCAAAAGCGATACTTGCCATTTTGGCTACCTGTTCCATGACTACTGCATTATGCACAGCATCATTGGCATCTTTTCCCCATGCAAAAGGACCATGATTTTTTACTAGTACTCCCGGAGTATGTACAGGGTTCAGTTTCTTGAAACGTTTCACAATCACATTGCCTGTTTCCTGTTCGTAGGCACCTTTTACTTCCTCTTCTGTCATATCTGCGGTACAAGGAATGGCGTCATGGAAATAATCGGCATGAGTCGTTCCGATATTGGGAATATCCATTCCGGCTTGTGCCCAGGCGGTGGCATAGGTGGAGTGGGTATGTACCACTCCACCTATTTCGGGGAATGCTTTATATAGAACTACATGGGTGGGAGTATCTGAAGACGGACGAAGAGAACCTTCTACCACGTTGCCGTCCAGATTTACTACAACCATGTCTTCAGCTTTCATATCATCGTATGATACACCACTGGGTTTGATTACTACCAAGCCTGTTTCACGATCAATGGCAGAAACATTTCCCCATGTAAAAATAACTAGTCCGTGTTTCACCAAATCCAGATTGGCACGGAATACTTTTTCTTTTAATTTTTCTAACATAATGAATAATTGGGTAATGTGGCAATATGCTAATTTGTCAATTGGCAAATTATTGCATCGGCACATTATTTTAAAGTTTAAATTTCGGATCCTTTCTGTAGGCCTTATCATTAAATTTATAAAGATAAGCACCTCGTCGGGAACCTGATTTGTCTATCAAATCTGTTTTTTCAATGAAATCCATTTCGGCTACCCGCTTGCGGAAATTCCGCTTGTCCATCGGTTCGCCATAGATTGCTTCATATAGATTTTGCAACTGTGTCAGGGTAAACAATTCGGGCAGCAGGTTAAAACCAATTGGATTGTATGATGCTTTGTGCTTCATTAGTTCACGTGCTTTGGAAATCATGATCGGATGATCGAAAATGAGCTGTGGCAGTTCGTCTATTTTTGTCCAATGGGCATTGTGCTGCTGCACTAGTTCCCTGTCATATTCATTTACATTGACTAAAGCATAATAGGCTACTGATATAACTCGTTCTCCTGGATCGCGCTCTAAGTCGCCAAATGTGCCTACTTGTTCCATATATACATTTTCCAATCCGGTCAGTTCTGCCAATACCCGTTTGGCGGCAGCGTCTACACTTTCGTCTTCTTGTACGAATCCTCCCATCAAAGACCATTTTCCCATAGCTGGTTCAAAATTTCGTTTTAGTAGAAGCAGTTTTAATTCTCCTTCGTCAAAACCGAAAATGATACAGTCTACAGATACATAGAATTTAGGATTTATGTTATAATAGGTGGTCATGGTTTAGTGTCGGTTTAAAATTAACAGGCTGTATTCTTCAAGATAATTCAAAGCATACAGCCTTTAATTTATGGTTTACCAGAAATAAGCATAGAATAGTGCGCAAAGCAGAACTACACCTAAAGAGGTTATAACATCCCATTTGTTCCAGCTCTTTCTGATAAGTTCCTTGTAACTGCCGGTAAAGGTGATGGCTTCCACTTGTTTGGCGGTTGGAGCCGGAGTGAAGCATGATACAACAACCATTAACAACAAAAGGAATACAAGTAACCATATTTCAAAAATAAGCCAGTTTGTCTGCCAAAACCAAGTTGTATTTTCCCAAAACCAGCCGGTCATCACATCTTTTCCGGTGTTGGTGAGGATATTAGTCAGCAAACGGATCATACCAATTAGGAAACCGACAATCATGGCAGTTTCACCGGCTTTCGGAGTGATTTTCTTGGAGAATATACCAAGTGCAAATACGGCTACCATTGCAGGTGCAAGGAGAGACTGTATACCTTGCAGATAGTCGTAAAGGCTGCCGAGACTCATCATTACAGGAATCCATGCCATGCCGAGGATAACTACAACTACGGTAGCGATACGTCCTACCATAACATAAGTAGCTTCACTTTTGTTCTTAAACATGGGTTTGTAAAAGTCTTCTGTAAAAAGTGTGGCACATGAATTAAAGAAAGCAGCCAGTGAAGCAACCAATGCACAGATGAATCCAATAGTTACAATACCTTTTACACCGGCAGGCAGAACATCCTTTACCATTACAGCAAAAGCTGCATCTGTATTTGACATATCAAATTCACCTTTTGCAGCTAAGGCGGCAGCTACCATCCCCGGAATAAGAAACATGAAGACAGGCAGGATTTTAAAATAACCGGCTGCAATAGTACCTCTACGGGCACGCTTCATTACTACATCATTATCTTCGCCTTTACGTTGTCCAAGTACACGCTGTACGATATGCTGGTCGGTACACCAATACCAGAAACCGATGATAGAAGCTCCGATAAATACCCAGAATCCAGGATAATCTTGATACATCGGGTCTGCTTCAGTCCAGTGAAACATATGGTTGGCACCATAAGCGTGTCCGTCTGCTCCTATATTCATGGCGCTACGCGCATGATCCATCATTTCTGTCCATCCTGTAGCAATATTACCGTCTCCCAAGGCTGACAGTCCCAGGAAAAGAACCAAGAAAGAACCAATGATTAAAATAGGGGTTTGAATAGCTGAGAGGGTCATTACTCCTTTCATTCCACTCAGTACGGTGAAGATGCCGGTCAAGACAATAAGTCCGATTGCCCCATACCAAAAAGGAAGTCCAAGTAAAAATTCCAAAAAGATACCTCCGGTATAGGCGGTTACACTAACTTTAGTAAGAATGTAGGCTATCAATGTGATGATAGAAAGCCATGAACCGGTACGTGGGGTATAACGGTATTTAAGGAAATCGGGCATGGTAATGATTTTGCCCATTTTATTGTTTAATAGTTGGTAGAATGGAACAAAAAGCCATCCTAGAAGAAGAATCATCCAACCTTGCATTTCCCAGTGTGCCATACCTACTCCGGATTTGGCACCGGTTCCTGCCAAACCTACCAGATGTTCCGAACCGATATTGGCTGCAAAGATAGCAGCACCAATGATGTACCATGGCTCACCTTTACCAAATAGATAATCTTCACTGCTTGCTCCTTGTTGCGAGCGTTTGTCTTTTTGTACAGAGCGCCATACCGCCCATATCACAGCTACAATGCCGACTGCCAGTATTGTCCAGTCCAGCCAGATGAATTCATGTGAATTCCAATTCATGATATTAAATATTTAAAGTTTAACAATTATTTTTCAACACCGAATTTAAAGATACATTGGCTGTGATAGGTCTGTCCCGGTTCCAGGATTACAGAAGGCCATTGTGATTTGTTGGGGCTGTCGGGATAGTGCTGTGTTTCCAGACAAACAGACGCGCGTTGCGGATAAGTAATTCCCTTTTTCCCTTTTACAGTTCCATCCAAAAAGTTGCCTGTATAGACTTGTATTCCCGGTTCATTAGTATATATTTCCAAAGTGATACCACTAGTGGGGCTGGTCAGTTTGGCAGCCAGTTGGTTGATATCACCTTTCGTGTTAAGTACCCAATTGTGGTCGAACCCGTTGCCGAATTTTATTTGTTCGTTTTCAAAATTAGTCACATCGGGGGCAATAGTTTTAGGAGTATTGAAATCAAATGGAGTTTCTGTTACTGCTATCATTTCTCCAGTGGTCATGAATGTGCTGTCAACGGGAGTGATGCTGTCTGCATTTACATAAAGAATATGGTCGGTGGCTGGATTGGCAGGGTTTCCACTCAAGTTGAAATAAGAGTGGTTAGTCATATTGATAACAGTCTTTTTGTCAGTTGTCGCTTTGTAGTTTATGTCGATGGCATTGTCTCTTGTCAGTGCATAAGTAACAGTAGCGGTTACATTTCCCGGAAAATTGGCATCTCCATCTGGTGACTTCATAGTTAGTGTCATAGTACTGTCGTTTAATTGGTTTGCTTCATAAACTTGGTATTGCCATCCTTTAGGACCTCCATGCAGGCAGTGGCCAAAATTATTTTGGGGCAGTTGAATGGTTTCTCCATCTATTACGATGACTCCTTTATTAATACGGTTGGCATAGCGTCCGATAGAAGCACCGAAGTCGCTGGGAATATTTTGGTAGTCAGCAATGCTGTCAAAACCCAGCACTACGTCTTTTAGATTTCCGTTTTTGTCAGGGACCATGATAGATACAATACGTCCGCCAAAATTGGTTACGCATACTTCCATTCCGGCTGCATTTTTTAGCGTATACAGTTTAACAGGTTTTACGCCATCCACTATTGTTTCATAATTAGTGGGGGCTAATCCGGACTTTGTAAGTGCTTCTTGAGATTGTTTGGGAGCGCAAGCACTTAACAATGTCAGTGCGATACCGGTTCCCAGAAAGGTTTTTTTCATGCTTTTCATGATATAAAAGTACTAATTAGTAATAGAGTATATGATTTTGGGTGTAAAAGTAACACTATTACTAATACATTGGATATGAAAAGAGTATGTTGTGCAACATAAAAGTGTATTTCCTACACTTTTATAGCATAAAGAAGAAAAAAACCGCTTTGGATTCAAAGCGGTTTTTTCATATGTTAGCGAATTTGAGATATTTTTTATACCAGCTTGCGAGAACCGTCACTGATGACTACATCGTAAACTTTTGGACTTCTTCCGAATTTTTCTTTGAATCTTTCTTTGGCAGTGGTGATGAATGTTTCGTATAGTTCATTTTTAACTAGGTTGATTGTACATCCACCGAAACCTCCACCCATTACACGTGAACCGGTAACACCGCAGTCGAAAGCAACATCATTCAAGAAATCAAGTTCCTCACAGCTTACTTCATACAATTTACTCATGCCATAGTGAGTTTCATACATCTTCTGTCCTACGGTTTCGTAATCACCTCTTTCCAAAGCGTCGCAAACATCGAGTACACGTTGGATTTCTTCAATGACGTATTCTGCACGCATATAGTCTTCTTCACTGATCTCGGCTTTTGCTTCCTGCAACATTTCCATTGTACAATCACGTAAAAATTCTACATGAGGATGTTTTTTCTGAATGGCAGATACGGCAGCTTCACAACTTTGACGACGCTTATTGTATGCAGAAGAAGCCAATTCGTGTTTGACTACTGAGTCAACTAATACTAAACGGTAACCTTCCGGTTTGAAAGGGAAATATTGATATTCTAATGAACGACAATCCAAACGGATCAAACTACCTTCTTTTCCAAATACAGATGCAAATTGATCCATAATACCGCAATTTACACCACAATAATTATGTTCTGTTGCCTGACCTACCTTGGCTAATTCAAATTTATCTATTTTGTTGTCGCCGAAAAGTTCGTTGATAGCGAAAGCGTATGTACTTTCCAATGCAGCAGATGAAGACATACCTGCACCCAAAGGTACGTCACCCGCAAAAGCAGTGTCAAAACCTTTCACATCTACACCACGTTTGATCATTTCACGGCAAACGCCGAAAATATATCTTGCCCAACTGGCTTTAGGAGCATCTTCTTCGTTCAAACCGAACTCTACATAGTCTTTTAAATCAATAGAATAAGCACGTACCTTATTGGTACCATTAGGTTTGATTTCAGCAATCATACCTTTATCTACTGCTCCGGGAAATACAAAACCACCGTTATAGTCGGTATGTTCTCCAATAAGGTTAATACGTCCGGGTGATGCATATACTGAACCTGTTGTACCATCAAAATGTTTGATGAAGCGACTTCTTACGTATTCTATATCCATGATATTAATAGTTTAAAGTTAATACTATATGTTTTTATAATTATTCTACAGGAATGTCTTTGTTTACGTTCTTGCATCCTATCAAACCATAGAACAACAGATAAGCAAGCAAAGCGATAATTAACCAATAGCTGGCCATATATCCCACAGCGTCAGAAATGAATTGCTGCAATAATGGGAAAATACCGCCACCGACAACCATCATCATAAAAATACCTGAAGCTTGTGCGGTATATTTGCCTAAACCCTCTACAGCGAGGTTGAAGATACCTCCCCACATAATGGACGTACATAAACCACAAAGTACCAAAAATAGGGCACTGACAGGTACAGAGGCCATTTCGAATCCATTTTCTACACTATATCCCGGCATAGAGACAGTGATTTCTTTTGGAGTGAAGATTGCGATTAATATAAAACAGATAGCTGTTGCGGAAACAACAATCAATTGTGTGCGTGTAGCTACTTTACCGCTGATGACACTACTTGCAGAACGTCCCACTAACATGAGCAACCAATAGATGGCAGCAATAGCACCACCGATAGCGGCACCGTTGGCAAGCAGGCCCGCACCTTTTTCCGTTGGGTCGGCAAGGTAGAAATTTAATGTGCCTGGAATACCGATTTCAATGCCTACATATACAAAGATACCGATTACACCTAATACAGTATGGCGAAAATTCCAAGGACTATGAGAGAATTTCTCTTTTTCATGACCTGCTTTTCTTAGATGGGGCTCTGGAATAGCGATGAATGAAAGAGCGATAAACGCTGATACGAATACACCCATTGCGATGAAAAGCAGAGGAGCTACATCTGACATAGCTGTTTGAGGGGTGACAGAACCAATCAAGGCACCTACGAAAAGCGGAGTCAAAGTACCCGACAATGAGTTTAGAGCACCACCGGCTTGGATTAATTGGTTACCTTTGTTACCACCACCACCTAAAAGATTTAGCATCGGGTTAACTACTGTGTTCAGCATACATACACAAAAACCACAGACGAAGGCACCAAGCAGGTAGATAATAAAATTCATTTTAATGGCATATTCTCCTAAATTGAATACGTCTATATCTGCACCGAACAAACTGGAAATATATTGGATAAACAAACCGATGAAACCTACTGCCATGGCAATGAGGGCTGTTTTTTTATATCCGATTTTTACAAGCATATTACCTGAAGGAATCCCCATAAACAGATATGCAAGGAAATTCATCATATTTCCCATCATACCCAAGGTATTGGCACCTGCATATTGGTTTTTCCATATTGTGCCGAAAGGCGCAGCAAGATTAGTAACGAAGGAAATCATCGCGAAAAGGAAGAACATTGTAATGATAGCGATGATATTACCGTTCTGTTTTTGTTGATTCATGGGCTTGAAAAAATTATAAGTTTATAAATTAGGTTATTTCATAAAATTATTTTTCTACACCGAATTTGTAGATGGTTACTTGACTGTAAGTTTCCCCCGGATGTAGAACACAAGAAGGGAAATGGCCTTTATTGGGTGTATCAGGAAAATGTTGTGCTTCAAAACAGATGGCACTTCTTGCTGGGAAAGTTGCTCCATGAGCACCTTCGAAACCATTATGCCAGTTTGAAGTATAAACTTGTACGCCGGGCTCTGTAGTGTATACTTCCATGCTACGACCGCTTTCGGGCTCCACACATTTTGCTGCAAAACTCAGTGTGCCTGCTTCACGTTTGTTTAATACATAGCAGTGGTCATAGCCGGCACCGAATTTTAGCTGTTCGAATGGGTCATTGATTCTACTGTCTACTCTTTGAGGAGTACGAAAATCCATAGGAGTACCTTCTACTTTGGCAATTTCGCCTGTAGGGATTGATACATTATCTATCGGAGTATAAAAATCAGCATTAATGGTTACGATGTTGTTATCAACGGTTGCCGTAGGATTGGCAATGCCTGATAGGCTGAAAAAACCATGGTGAGTGAGGTTTACCAATGTTGTTTTGTCTGTTGTAGCGTGGTAAGTAATGATGAATTCATTTTGATTACTTAAAGTGTACGTTACGTGAATATCCAAATTTCCCGGAAATCCTTCTTCGCCATCAGCAGATAAATAATGCAATTTCAAACTTTGTGGAGTTTCCTGTTCTGCATCCCAAATGCGGGTATGAAATCCGGTAGGACCGCCATGCAGCGAGTTGGGACCATTGTTGATAGTCAGTGAATATTCTTTCCCTTCTAAAATGAATTTGCCTCCTGCTATACGGTTTCCGTAACGACCGATAAGAGTACTGAGGAAAGGTTCGTGGCTATTGATTACATGGGTTATACTATCATGTCCTTGAATGACATTGGCATATTTACCGTTTTTGTCCGGAACCATAATAGCTAATACTGCTCCACCATAGTTGGTAACAGCTATTTCAGCTCCGTTTTCATTTTTCAGAATGAAGAGGTCTGTTTGTTTCCCGTTCACTGTTGTCTGAAAATCGGCCCGTTTCAGGCCACATAAATTCTCATCGGAAGTAGATGTGTTTATCATGTTATTGAAAATCTTTTTATTGTATGTATAAAACTAATGCAAATAAAAAGATTTTCTTCGGTATTCCCAAACTTTTTCTATAAAAGTGAACGGACTAAACGTGAAATTTTAATAAATCCGCAACGATAAAGCTGCTTCCTCCAACAAAAATAAAGTCATTTTTGTTAGCTTTTTCTTTAGCGGCTGCTACAGCGGTTTCTACATCAGGATAAGCATCTCCGTGCAGCCTGGATTGCATCGCTAAGCTTTGTAATTCTTTTTCGGATAAAGCGCGTTTTACACTGGCTTTGGTAAAATAATATGTGGCATTTTTAGGAAGCATGGACAATACTCCACTGATATCCTTGTCGTTTACCATACCTATTACAATGTGTAATCGTTCATATTTCTGATGTTTTAATTGTTCTATGATATACGAAATTCCTCCTACATTATGTCCTGTATCACATATTAAAGTCGGTTCACTTTCTAATTTTTGCCATCTTCCCATCAGGCCGGTGAGTTCACATACTTGTGAGAACCCTTTACGTATATTACTTTCGGTAAGCTGATAACCTGCTTGTTTTAATAGGCGGATGGCAGATAAAAGCGTATTGGTGTTTTTAAGTTGGCAAAGTCCTTCCAGCTCGCCTTCCAGATTGAGGTAGTCGGTTGTTTGATATATTCGTTTACCTTTTTCATTTATACTGGAGGAGTGTAATAACTGTTCTTCTTCTGCAAAGTAGATAGGAGCGTTTACTTCTTTAGCACGAGTTGTAAATATAGGTTTGGTTTCAGGTGTGGTTTCACCAATAACTACCGGAGTCTTTTCTTTGATGATTCCGGCCTTCTCTGTGGCTATTTTGGCTAATGTATTACCTAAAAATTGTATATGGTCGAAACTGATATTAGTTATGACACATAGATCCGGACGGATGATATTTGTACAATCTATTCGTCCTCCCAGGCCGACTTCTATAATGGCTACATCTATTTGGCTCTGGGCAAAATAGTGGAAAGCCATTGCGGTAGTCAGTTCAAAGAAAGAAGGATGCAGAGGTTCAAAAAAGACACGGTGTTTTTCTACAAAGTCTATGACATATTCTTTGGATACAGGAATTCCGTTGACACGTATTCGTTCACGAAAATCTATCAGATGTGGAGAAGTGTAAAGTCCTGTCTTGTATCCGGCTGATTGTAAAATGGCGGCTAAAGTATGTGAACAAGAGCCTTTTCCATTGGTCCCGGCTATATGAATGGTTCGGAATTGGCGATGAGGATGGTTGAAATACTCGTCTAAAAGATAAGTATTCTCTAATCCTGCTTTGTATGCATCTTTTCCTATATGTTGGAATAATGGGGCACTATTATATAAATAATCCAATGTTTCTTCGTAATTCATGGCAAATGTTTTTATTTACCGCAAAGTGTCACAAAAGAATGCCAGGCAGATATAAAACCTAGTATTCTTTCTGTGACACTTTGTAGTATAAAAATTAATCGAAGAAGTTTTTGAACTTCTTGAATATTTTTTCTTTAATGCTTGTATTCGGTTTGAAGTTATCCGATTCTTGCATTTTCTCTAGTGCTTGTTTTTCATCTTTATTCAATGTTTCTGGAATATATACGCTTACATTGACTAATAAATCACCTGTACCGTTACTGTAACCATAACTATTGACGTTGGGCAATCCTTTACCTCTTAGGCGTAAGACCTTACCTGGTTGGGTGCCTGGTTCAATTTTTACTTTTACTTTGCTATCAATAGTTGGTATTTCTACAGTGCCTCCTAAAGCAGCAGTCGGAACGCTTAGTAACAGATTGTAAATCAAATCATTTTCATCGCGTATTAGGTCTGGATGGGATTCTTCTTCTATGACAACAAGTAAATCACCGGGAACACCGTTATGTTTGCCCGCATTTCCTTTTCCATTGACAGAAAGTTGCATTCCTTCAGCCACACCGGCAGGAATTTTCACTTCCACGACTTCTTCTCCGTATACAATACCTTCTCCTGCACAAGCTTTACATTTGTTCTTAATGATTTTCCCTTCTCCGTTACATTGTGGACATACGCTTTGTGATTGTACCATTCCAAAAATGCTTTGTTGGGTGCGGGTGATACTTCCTGTTCCATGACAAGTGGGACACGTTTCCGTTCCTCCTTCTCCTTCGGCTCCTGAACCATGGCAATGGTCACATGTTACGTACTTTTTCAGTTTGAATTTCTTTTCTACTCCCGTAGAAATTTCTTTTAAGTTCAGTTTTACTTTTACACGGAGGTCTGAACCACGGAACTTGCGTTGTGCGGAACGTCCGCCACCGCCGAAACCTCCAAAGCCTCCGAAACCTCCTCCATGTCCACCGAAGATGTCACCGAACATAGAGAAAATGTCATCCATGGACATACCTTGTCCGAATCCTTCAAAACCGCCACCGGCGGCTCCACTCATTCCTGCATGTCCAAATTGATCGTAACGGGCGCGTTTATCCGGGTTGCTCAACACATCATAAGCTTCGGCTGCTTCCTTGAATTTTTCTTCCGCTTCTTTATCCCCCGGATTCTTGTCCGGATGATATTGTATTGCTTTTTTGCGGTATGCTTTTTTTATAACATCAAGGGTGGCTGTTTTGTCCACCTCCAGAACTTCGTAATAGTCTCTTTTTGCCATGTCGTTTTATGATACTGTTTTATTGAGCCACAACTACTTTGGCGTGGCGTATTACTTTGTCATTCAGCTTATAACCGGTTTGTACACAGTCCAATATTTTCCCTTTCTTCTCTTCAGAAGGAGCTGGGACTAATGCAATTGCTTCGTGATAATCGGTATCAAAGTTCTCACCGTCAGTCTCTATTTTCTGAAGTCCTTCCTGGTTCAATACTTTCAGGAATTTGTTGTAGATCAACTCAATTCCTTCACGCATTGCTTTTACATCATCCGAAGTTTCTGAAGTTTTTACAGCACGCTCCAAGTCGTCCAAAATAGGGAGAATGGCAGTAATGGCCTTTTCTCCACCATTCTTAATCAATTCGGCCTTCTCTTTCATGGTGCGTTTACGGTAATTGTCAAATTCGGCTGAAAGACGCAGGTATTTGTCATGCTGCTCTTCTATTGTTTTCTGAGCTTCCGCCAATTCCTTATTCACCTTCTCTTCAGCGTTCAGTTCTTCTGTTGCTTCTTTCTGAGTTTCTTCATCAATGGCAGCTTCTGCCGCTTCCTGATTTTTCAAAACTTCCTCGTCTTGAGGTTGGTTCTTCTCTGTTGGGTTCATATTCTTATTAAACTTTTTGTTTTTCTTATTTTTACTCATAACAGTCAGGTCTTTTAGGTTAATTTACTGCTAACAAATTTCGTGCCTAGTTGTTTCCTTAGAGTGATAATTTTGCAAAAGTACGGAATTTCTGCCACACTGGCATACTTTTCTGAATTAAAATACCTACCTTTGCAATTTCAAAATAGAATAATTATATAAATAAGGTATATTAGGATGATTACAGTTTCGAACTTGGCCATTCAATTTGGTAAAAGAGTGTTGTATAATGACGTAAATATGAAGTTCATCAATGGTAATATTTACGGGGTTATCGGTGCGAACGGCGCCGGAAAATCTACTTTCTTGAAAGCAATTTCAGGTGAGCTGGAACCGACTAAGGGTTCAGTGGTATTAGGACCGGGAGAACGTCTGTCTGTATTGAGCCAGGATCACTTTAAGTGGGATGAATATACAGTCATGGATACGGTTATGATGGGACATACTGTGTTGTGGAACATTATGAAACAGCGTGAAGAACTGTATGCGAAAACTGATTTTACAGATGAAGATGGCTTGAAAGTTTCTGAACTGGAAGAGAAGTTTGCCGAACTGGATGGTTGGAATGCCGAGAGTGATGCAGCTTCTTTGTTAAGTGGGTTGGGCATAAAGGAAGACAAGCATTATATGTTGATGGGGGAACTGAGCGGTAAGGAAAAGGTGCGTGTCATGTTGGCACAGGCACTTTACGGTAATCCTGATAACTTGTTGTTGGATGAACCTACCAATGATTTGGATATGGATACGGTGACTTGGCTGGAGGAATATCTTTCTAATTTCGAACACACGGTGTTGGTGGTAAGTCATGACCGTCACTTTTTGGATTCTGTTTGTACTCATACTGTAGATATTGATTTCGGTAAAGTGAATATGTTTGCCGGTAACTATAGCTTCTGGTATGAATCAAGTCAGTTGGCACTTCGCCAGCAGCAGAACCAGAAGGCTAAAGCTGAAGAGAAGAAGAAAGAGTTGGAAGAATTTATCCGTCGTTTTAGTGCCAATGTGGCTAAGAGCAAGCAGACAACCAGCCGAAAGAAGATGTTGGAGAAACTGAATGTAGATGAAATTAAGCCGTCGTCCCGTAAATATCCCGGTATCATCTTTACTCCGGATCGTGAACCGGGTAATCAGATTTTGGAAGTATCCGGCTTGCGTGCGGAAACTGAAGACGGTATGGTATTGTTCAATGATGTGAATTTTAATGTAGAAAAAGGAGATAAGATTGTCTTTTTGAGCCGTGATCCGCGTGCCATGACTGCTTTTTTTGAAATAATCAATGGAAATCGTACTCCGCAGGCTGGTAAATTCGCGTGGGGTGTTACTATTACTACGGCTTATTTGCCTTTGGATAATACGGATTTCTTTGAAAGTGATTTGAATTTGGTAGATTGGCTGAGCCAGTTTGGCGAAGGTAACGAAGTCTATATGAAAGGTTTCTTGGGGCGTATGTTGTTTTCCGGAGAGGAAGTATTGAAGAAAGTGAATGTGCTTTCCGGAGGTGAGAAGATGCGTTGTATGATTGCCCGTATGCAGTTGCGTAATGCGAACTGTCTGATTTTGGATACTCCAACTAACCATTTGGACTTGGAATCAATTCAGGCTTTCAATAATAATCTGAAGACTTATAAGGGAAATGTGCTGTTCTCTTCCCACGACCACGAATTTATTGAAACGGTGGCGAACCGTATTATTGAATTGACCCCGAATGGTATCATTGACAAGATGATGGAATATGATGAATACATCACTTCTGATCATATTAAAGAAATGCGTGCGCGTATGTATGGAGATAATTAAATTATAAATATGAGCTGAAAAAGAAAGAGTCATTGGGAGCCATTGTTCCTGTGGCTCTTTTTTTATGGTTTAGCCGCAATTCTCATTCTGTATGAATCATAATGAGTTCAAAAATCTATGATAATGGACGATAATCCATGTCGTTATATTAGAATTAGGATTATTTTTGTGTCCATTAAAAACATGAAATGATACTTATGAAAAACTTAATTTTGATTTTGATTTTTGCAGCTGTTAGCTTGAATACGATGGCTTCCAATCCTGTACATGTGATTATAACTGCCGGACAGTCTAATACCGATGGACGAACTCCTAATGAAGATTTGCCGGCATATATTAAAGCATTGGCTACGGACACACTGACGTATACCGAAGGTGCCTACCGTTATTGTCAGATAGCTCAGAATGACGGGAAAGGAGAATTTATTCCTTTCTGGCCTCGTGCCAAACGTAGCGGAAAAAATAATATGTGGGCTTTTGATGCAGTGACATATTATTGGTTGGAGCAGTTGTAGCAGGAGAAATTTTATGTGGTGAAATGGGCTGTTGGCGGAACTTCCATTGCACCTGATTATAATGCTTCCAAGGGACGTTTTTGGTCTGCGGCTCCTGAATGGCTGGCACAGGCTAAGCCAACTTCTGATGGAGGAAATTCCTTGTTGCTTTCTTTCATTCAAGAGATAGACATGTGTATAGACAAAACTCTTTCCCGGCTGAAGGATGGCTATCAGATAGATGCATTTCTTTGGCATCAGGGGGAAAGTGATTATGCTAAAAGTAAAGATTATTACCGTAACTTGAAGACAATGGTGGCTTATGTGCGTATGCATCTGACAGAAAAAACCGGAAAGGATTATTCTCGTTTGCCTTTTATTTTTGGTACTGTTGCCCGAAGTAATAAATATTTCAGCAGAGAAGTGGAGAATGCGATGAAGCAATTGGCTGCTGAAGATCCGAACATGCACCTGATAGATATGTCAGGCGCAGAATTGCTAAATGACAGACTTCATTTTACGGCTCATTCGGCAGAGTATTTGGGACAACAGGTATATAAGCAGTTGGAACAAATTATTAAAGGAGTTATCGTCAGGACTGATGAATTGAAAGGAAAACGTTTGGGAATTATTGGAGATAGTTATGTGAAGAATCATAAGGAACCTGTTAAGAATACCTGGCATTATAAATTTGCCGAGAAGCATGGTATGGAATATTTAAATTATGGCAAGAACGGCAGCAGCATTGCTTATAGTAGCCCGCGTTGGGGGGAAGCGATGTATGTAAGATATAAGGAAATGCCGGATGATTTGGATTATGTTATTGTTGTGGGTGGGCACAATGATGGTTTTAAATTGGATTCAATTGGCGGTATTGATGTATTTAAAGAGAGGCTGGCAATGCTGTGTGAAGGGCTTATTGAAAAGTATCCCACAGCTAAGATTTTTTTCTTTACCCGATGGAACTGTAAAAACTTTGCGGGAAGTGATGCTGAGAAAGTGGTGGATGCTATGATTGAGGTTTGTGGAAATTATAGTATTCCTATTTTTGACAGCGCCCGAAAAGGAGGAATTTATGCAAATAATGATCATTTTAGAAAAATATATTTTCAGAACAGCAAAAATAATACAGATACTGCACATTTGAATGAAAAAGGTCATGAACGTTTCTTGAAAGTGGCTGAGAGTTTTATATTGCAATACTGAATAATGTAAATGTAATGAATTATTTTTGAAATGTGATGACGCAGAAATAATCCATTTACAAATTACTTACTGTTCGGAGGAAAAAGTGAGGTATTCTTTCTCCGCTAGGGAAAGTAATTCTCTTTTGATTTTCTAATAGTCGGTTTGCTTTGTTGTAAATGTCAACTGAAATGTCTTGCTCTCTGGACTTGGCAAAAGAGTGATTGGCAGTAATGATGCGTCGGGATGAAAGTTTCAGTGTCCAGCGTATATCTTCAGCAGCTACATAATGCCGAGTAGGACGCATGACGTGAATGCGCAATATATATCCTTTTGCCAGTGCCTCATTGACTGTTTGCAGATTTCCTGCCTCTAGCCGGATACCAATAGCTCATTTGGACATAGTGTAATCTTGCGCTTGAATGCTTCCCATCCATGATACGAGGTCTTTCGGATTATTTAAAACTGGATTTATTAACTGTTGGCTGTGCAGACGGATGGTAGGTATCATTTCAGATAATTTCCATCAAACGATAAAGGTAAAAGTCCACTTACGTTTTCTAATATATAAATATCAGTCTTACTATAAAGTAGTATCCGCATGGGTTTTCCATATCGTTTTTCAGTTTCTAATAATACTTGCCGACAGGCACCGCAAGGAGGAATAGGTGTGTCAAGAAAATCATTTTCTGTGCGGGCAGCAATGGCAAGTGTTTTTACTGCTTGATCCGGATATTGAGAATTGGCGTAAAACAAAGTGGTACGTTCTGCACAAAGACCAGATGGGTAGGCTGCATTTTCTTGATTGGTTCCGGTAATAACGATATCATTTTCCAACAGTGCGGCGGCTCCAACAGCAAAATGTGAGTAAGGAGCATAGCTTCTTTTCGTTGCTTCACACGCAGCGTCTATCAGTTTGCGGTCCTTCTCTGTTAGTTCGTTATAATGGCAAGCCTCTATGTTTATTTCCAGTTTGATTTGTTTCATGATACGTTCCTCTTTGTTTTCCTGCAAATGTAATGTTTTGTTTTTAATCTCCCAATGTTTCTTTTCTAAAATCTGGTTTTTAATTTATTTACTTTCTTATTGCTTGTCAGAGTTGAATGTGAAAAGAATAATATGGTTACCGATAAAAAAGGAGAAAGTTGCAACTTTTTCTTTTATTTGTGCGTCTAATGAATATATAATTAAAAAAGAGAAAGATTATGTTAGCAACAACAACACCTACTATCGAAGGAAAACGTATAACCAAATATTATGGCATTGTAACAGGTGAAACTATTATCGGCGCTAATCTGTTTCGTGATTTTTTTGCTAGTATTCGTGACATTGTAGGCGGTCGTTCCGGTTCTTATGAAGAAGTACTTCGACAGGCTAAAGATACCGCGTTACGAGAAATGCAGGATCAGGCTGCTTTATTGGGAGCTAATGCTGTAGTTGGGGTGGATTTGGATTATGAAACTGTGGGGGACAGTGGTAGTATGCTGATGGTAACCGCAAGCGGCACAGCTGTCAGAATAGAAGATTGAGGTAAAGCAGATGTGCCTGTTGCAATATTTTTTAGGTTTATTGCAACAGGTACGTTTGCTTTTACTGTATTAGGGTATTCTTAATATCTCTTTGGCCTTGTTTTTACTTGAAATGAAATCTAGTGAGTTGACAATATTATCGTAATTTGTTGTGTCAGCTATATGGTCTTTCAATACTTGTAACATTTTTAACTTGTCATTATCAAAAGTATAAAGTGACATAAGTTTAAGGCATTGTGCGCAACTTAATTTTTTATTTATAATGGCCTTTTCCAGAGTTGAATCTTTGAACACGGAATTTTTTGTTTCATTGTATATCTTTTCAAATTCGTTATCGTCTATTGAACCAACGGTATGGAGGGATATTTTGCTGGAATATAGGTCTCCTACTGAAGTTTCTTTAGCTATTTCATTGTAGGAATCCATGCCTGTTACCTTTCCGTTTCTAAATTCGATAATTAGAAATTTGCAAGACGTTGCAATTCCTCCGCTCTGATATTCCCATTGTTCCAAAGAACCATCGAAACGTCGGAAATCGGGTTTTCCAAGAAGTTGGCCTATTTCTTCTGTTGTCATTCCCTGCTGTACCTTCCATGCTTTCTGCTTGATACTTCCTGTGGTATGACAGCCGACAAGTGTTATACTGATAACAAGCAATAATAATTGTTTAAATTTTCTCATATATTTATGTTTTTGTGTGTTGTTTAGGTTGAATTACCATCGGTCAGTGATTCCCAATATTTTACGTGCATCATCTTGTTTAAATAAAGAATCCAGTGTCTTGATGATTTCTTTTCCATTTTCACGGTCTACAATGCGGTTGGAAACCATTCTTAATACTTTCATTTTTTCATCGTCCCATGTAAATATGGACATGAGTCGGGCAGTTTGTTTACAGGTGAAGTAGTTGTTTACAACTCCTACAGATAATAATTCCATTTGGTCGTCCTTAAATGCTTTGTTTTTTACTTTTTTATAGAGGTTTTCAAAATCATGTGGATTCATAGCTTTGTGTTTTGGTCTGTGCGGGCCAAAATGATCAGGGTGGCTGGGTGGAACTACCGTAATTATTTCATTTGGCGGACACACTGCAACTGGAGACGGAGTAATGTTGGGCTCAAAAGAATCCATGTTTGTTACCATTCCGTCTACAAAATCGATAATAATTACCGTGTTTGCAGCTGTGGACATATTGGTCTTGGTGTATTCCCATTGTTCCGAGCCGTTGTCGAATCTACGGAAATCGGGTTTTCCAAGTAAATGGCTGACTTCTTCTTGGGACATCCCTCTCTGTACTTTCATAATAGTGCTACTAGTAGTCAAACCGCAACTGATGACTAAAGTACAAATGGTTAACGCTAATAATGTTTGTTTCAATCTTCTCATTTTTTTGTTTTTTTGTTTGTAACAAAGATAAGTTGGGAAAAGGTATATTCTTCTATCTTTTTCCCTATTTATTTTTAGGGATTTCCCTACTGTTTATATGGTAATTCTTCTAAGAACTGAAATTTATTGTTAGGAAGATTGAGTTTGAAATCTTTAAATTCATATTCTGGAAGATTGGTTGTATTTTTCTCTTGTTGGAAATGTGATTGATTATTTTAACTTCATCTATAATTAATGTAAAAACTTTATTTTCACTTTTAACTTCTTGTTCTCGGGTGGTTCTAACCTATAAACTTTTGACGAATAGATGATAAACGAAGATAAAATTAGGGAAGTATGGGCTTCCGACCCGGAACGGGGATTTAAATTGTTGATAGATTTTTTTCAACAGCCCATATATTGGCATATCCGGAGATTGGTTGTATCACATGAGGATGCAGAGGATATTTTGCAGGAAGTCTTTATTCGCGTCTTTCGCCATCTTCCTCAGTTTAGGGAGGAAAGTTCATTGGGAACATGGATTTATCGGATAGCGACCAATGAGTGTCTCCGTTTTCTGAATATGCGTAAAGAACAAGCTGTTTCGGCGGAAGAAGTTCAGGAAGAGTTAATGAATAAGTTGATGGCGTCAGATTATGTGGATTATGAGAACGAAATGGCGGTGAAATTTCAGCAGGCTATTTTGATGCTTCCTGAAAAACAGCGGGTAGTTTTCAATCTTCGTTATTATGATGAACTGGAATATGAAGAAATTAGCAGGATTACGGACACGAAGGTGGATACGTTGAAAGTGAATTATCATTATGCAAAAGAGAAGATAAAAGAGTACATGATAAATAATTAAAGATAGGATGGAAAAGGAGTTTGATTTTAAGAATATTGGGAAGCGGATGCCTTATCGTACCCCTGATGGCTTTTTCGGAAAAATGCAAAAACAAGTATTGGAGCGTACCCAGGCTGAGAGGTTTAATAGGCAGAATAGAATAAAATTGATTATTGGGGCTACTTTAGCTATTGCGGCTGTCATGTTGGGAGTTCTTTTCTTTCCGATATCTCAACCTGTGGCAGAGGAGTTGCCTTCTCATTCACTTATTGTTTCTACGGATTTAGACTCTTCTTATTCAGATACTTTGGATCGTTATATAGAATCTATGTCTGATGAGGAATTAGCAGAATGGGTGGAATTGTCTGAAAATGATATATTTATAAATTGATTAATCACTAAAAACAAAAAAATGATGAGAACAAAATTTTTTTTAATGGTGTTGGCAGCCATTGTTATGGGAAGTCAGGTAACACTTTTTGCCCAAGAAAAGAAAGAAACTAAATCTGAAAGAAGGCAGTTTAATAAAGAACAGATGCTGGAAATACAGTGCAATCAAATTATAAAAGGATTGGCATTGGATGACGCAACGGCTGCTAAATTTATTCCGGTGTATAAACAATACATGGAAGAAATGCAGGCTACTCGTCATATGGGAGTTTGTCGAAATGTTGCAAATAGAACGGCCGCCGATAAACAGATCCCCAAACCGGTCCCTACAGATGCTGAAGTGGAGCAGGCTATTAAGGCACGTTTCGCGCAGAGTAGAAAGATACTGGATATTCGTGAGGAATATTATAATGAGTTTCGGAAATTTCTTTCTCCTAAACAAATTCAGAAAATGTATAATATGGAGAAACACAATGGTGATAAATTTCGTAAAGAGATGAAAAAAAGACAAGGAATGAAAAAGCAGCATGATGGAAGAAGACATATGTCACAGGGCGATGTGAAGAAGTAAATATGGGTGAAATGGGAAAAAATAGTACTTTCATTGTCTTTATGGCTTTATTCTTTTAGTGGCTGCTGTTTATGGTAGCCACTATTTTGTTTTCTCATTGGAAGTATATATTTTTGTGAAGCTAACAGTAGCTATTTAATTAATAAAAATAATATGATGAAAGTAAAGAAATTAAGTGGCAAAGTTCAGGATGCACAACAAATACCGACCTTATTTGATCATGAGAACATAATGTATTATCCTATTAATATAGTGAACTGGAAAGAATATCCTTATCAACCTCAAGTCTCTTTTCGTATAGCCTATACAAATGATGCTATATTAGTTCATTATAAAGTAGTAGAAGATAGTGTTCGTGCCAAATACGGTGAAGATAACGGTAGTGTCTGGACAGATTCCTGTGTGGAATTTTTCTCTATTCCTGCGAGAGATGGCGTTTATTACAATTTGGAATGTAACTGTATCGCTACGATTCTTTTAGCAGCAGGTTCGGAGCGTAGTAATCGAGAAATGGCTCCTCTTGAAATAACAGATCAGGTGAAGCGTTGGGCTAGTTTGGGCAGAGAAACTTTTGAAGAAAAGATAGGAGAATGTACTTGGGAGGTTGCTTTGCAGATTCCGTATAAGGTATTTTTTAAGCATACCATTACCAAGTTGGATGGAATGGTTGTACGAGCTAATTTTTATAAATGTGGAGATGAATTGCAAAAGCCTCATTTCTTATCATGGAGTCCTATAAAAATAGAGAAGCCGGATTTTCATCGTCCGGATTTCTTTGGACTTTTGGAATTCGAATGAAATTCGTAATTAATTTAAAAAGATTGCATACAGCTGGATAAAAATGGTAAGTTTGCAACTATATATAACGGATAAAGTATAGTAGCGATTTTGAAACAGTTTTATATGATGAAACATACGTTGAAATTTATATTAATCGGGTTGCTTTGTTGTCTATGTAATTTTACAGTGCAAGCGCAAACCCGTAACCGGCAGTATGAGGAATATATTCATAAGTATAAAGATCTTGCTGTCGATGAGATGAAACGGTATCGTATTCCTGCCAGCATCACTTTGGCTCAAGGATTATTGGAATCAGGGGCGGGAAAAAGTACGCTGGCTCGTAAATCCAATAATCATTTTGGTATAAAATGTGGTGGTGACTGGACTGGTCGTACTGTACGGCATGATGATGATGCCCGTAATGAATGTTTTCGTGCCTATAAGCACCCTCGTGAGTCATATGAAGATCATTCTAAATTTTTAAAAGGACGTTCACGTTATGCATCTCTTTTTAAATTAAAAATCACCGATTATAAAGGATGGGCACATGGGCTGAAGAAGGCGGGATATGCTACTGATCCTCGCTATGCGTATCGTTTAATTGATATCATTGAATTATATGAATTACATAAGTATGATACCAAGGATGGTATAAAGTGGATGAAGGAATTCCCAAACCCGCATCAGCCTTATTTAGCTAATGATTTACTTTATATTGTGGTACGCCCGGGGGATACATTTAAAAAACTTTCTAAAGAATTTGATATCAGTCAACGTAAGTTGAGGAAATACAATGATCTTTATAAAGGATATGTATTGAAACCAGGTGATATTATTTATTTGGATAAAAAGCATCGTCGTGCGGATAAGGAACACATAGTTCATGTTGTCCGTGAGGGAGAATCTATGTATTCCATTTCCCAAAAGTATGGTATTCGTCTGAAGAATTTATATAAGATGAATAAGATGAAACCGGAAGATTCTTCTCCTAAAGTAGGTGATATATTGCGTTTGCGTTAGTCATTATAGTACGGTAACTGATGTTTAAAAACGTACAGGGTGTCCGATTTCGGACACCCTGTACGTTTTATTTGTTATTGATTATCAATAAGTTGCTTTCTTGGCACGGATGTTGTTTATTCTTTAGTACAAAAATGACAATAATAAAATTACAATAAGTTATGGACAGAGAAATCCCTAAAGAAGTGCGTGATAAGGAACGCAAAAAGAAGTTCATTAAATATGGTGCAATAGGTGTGGCGGCAGTGGTATGTATAGCTGTATTGATTTCGTTTATGCGAAGTAGCGTCAATAAGAAAGATTTGGTGTTTTCAGAAGTAGACAATGGAACTATTGAAGTAAGTGTCAGTGCTTCCGGTAAGGTTGTCCCGGCTTTTGAAGAGATTATCAATTCACCTATTAATACTCGTATCGTGGAAGTTTACCGTAAGGGAGGAGACAGCGTGGATGTAGGTACGCCGATTTTGAAACTTGATTTGCAGAGTACGGAAACCGAATACAAGAAATTGCTGGATGAAGAACAGATGAAACGTTATCAGTTAGAGCAGTTGAAAGTGAATAATAATACGTATCTGAGCGATTTATCAATGCAAGTGAAAATTTCTGCCATGAAATTGAACCGTATGGAGGTAGAACTTCGCAACGAACGTTATTTGGATAGCTTGGGTTCTGGAACAACGGACAAGGTTCGTCAGGCTGAATTGAACTTCAATACAGGAAAACTGGAATTGGAACAGCTCCGTCAGCAATACGCAAATGAATCGAAAGTAAAAGAGGCTGATTTGAAAGTGAAGGAATTGGAATTCAATATTTTCTCAAAGAGTCTTGCTGAAATGAAACGTACATTGGATGACGCTCAAATTCGTTCACCGCGTAAAGCGATTCTTACCTATATTAATAATCAGGTAGGTGCGCAGGTGGCGGAAGGTAGTCAAGTAGCTATCATTTCTGATTTGAGCCACTTTAAAGTGGAAGGTGAAATAGCTGATACATACGGTGACCGTGTGGCAGCAGGTGGACGTGCCATAGTCAAGATTGGCAATGAGAAACTGGAAGGAACGGTAAGTAGTGTGACACCGTTGAGTAAGAATGGGGTGATTTCGTTCATTGTACAACTGAATGAAGATAATAACAAGCGATTGCGTTCCGGCTTGAAGACGGATGTATATGTAATGAATGCCGTGAAAGAAGGGGTTTTAAGATTGGCGAATGCTTCTTATTATGTCGGTCGCGGTGAATATGAATTATTTGTTCAGGATAGTAAGGATGAAGTAGTGAAGCGTAAAGTTCAATTGGGTGACAGTAATTTTGAATATGTGGAAGTCATATCGGGATTGAAACCGGGTGACAAGGTGGTTGTCAGCGATATGAGCAGTTACAAAAACAAGAATAAGTTGAAGTTGAAATAAGAAGCAGCTATGACATAAACAACAAGATAAAACTCTCTCTTAATTAATACATTGATTGTTACGGGAAATGAAGTGTCTTTTCTTCCTTTTCACTCATTTCCCGAACATAATTTAATTTGTTCTTAGGCTATGTCGTTTTTTTGATTGTTTACTTTTTTATATTATTCATAATGCTTGTTGGCATTCTTATTCCGGTATACAGCATCAGTTGTATTAGTCCGGTAGATGTGTTGTGGGATGAATACGACTGACAAAAACGATCATACTGTCCGTTATCGGACAATATATTAAATAATAATCTGTTGAAAATTAAATGTTTATTGCTTTGGTATATCTTTTGATTCATAAAAATAAAAAGTGTATAAGATTAACAATTTAAATAAGAAAAATTATGGCAATGATTAAATTAACCGGTATCAATAAAATCTACCGTACCAATGAGATTGAAACATTAGCACTGGAAAATGTAAATTTGGATGTGATTAAAGGCGAATTTGTTAGTATCATGGGGCCTTCCGGTTGCGGTAAGTCTACCTTGTTGAATATTATGGGGTTATTGGATGCTCCCAGCAGTGGAAAGATTGAAATAAACGGTACTTCTGTAGAAAGTATGAAAGATAAAGAACTGGCTGCTTTTCGTAATAAGACTTTGGGATTTGTGTTCCAGTCATTCCACCTGATTAATTCGCTGAATGTGATTGACAATGTAGAATTGCCTTTGCTCTATAGAAAGATGGCTGCCAAGGAGCGTACCCGTTTGGCAAAAGAAGTGTTGGAGCGTGTCGGTTTAAGTCATCGTATGCGCCACATGCCCACACAGCTTTCCGGTGGTCAGTGTCAGCGTGTGGCGATAGCCCGTGCTATTGTGGGCAATCCCGAAATTATCCTTGCCGATGAGCCTACCGGAAATTTGGACTCAAAAATGGGTGCTGAAGTAATGGAGTTGTTGCATAAATTGAATAAAGAAGATGGACGTACCATTGTGATGGTAACCCATAATGAAGAACAAGCCAAACAGACTTCAAGAACTATCCGTTTCTTTGATGGCCGTCAGGTGCAATAACTGGAGGCTACTTCATTTTTCTACGGACCATTAATGAAAAGGTACTATAATGATAAAAAAAACAATAGGACAAGTAATTTATCAATTGCGTAACCAACCGTTACTAAGTGCAATTACTATATTGGGAACTGCCCTCGCTATTGCTTTGATAATGGTTATTCTAATTGTCTATCAAGCGAAAACGGCGGACTATGCTCCTGAAGTAAATCGTTCACGCTCGCTTTACGTCAAATGGGAGCGTACGGTATATGACAAGAAAGAACCTAACAGCGCAGGTCATTCCCGACCTTCATTGTGGATGGCTAAAGAAGTCTTTTATCCGTTGAAAACTCCCGAAGCTGTATGCGTTACTTATGAAGCCGGTGAAGTATTAGTCAGTACTCCAGGAGCTGATGAAGAGGTCAATACACCGTTGTTACTGACAGATGCTGATTTTTGGAAGATATACCAATTTCATTACTTGTCGGGAAAACCTTTTACCCAGGCTGACTTTCAGTCGGGAATAAAGAAAGCTGTTATTGTTGAAAGTGTGGCGAGGCGTCTTTATGGAGATGTGGACGCTGCTATTGGGAAACCTGTACAGATTAATTTTACTGATTATACTGTTTGTGGTGTAGTAGAGAATGTAAATCGTTTTTGTGAGTTTGCATGGAGTGAGGTTTATGCACCTTATTCTTCGAATGCGATAGCCAATAAGGTGGAAGCAGGAGAAACTCAGGGAAATCATATCATTACTATCTTGGCGCATAGTTCAGATGATTTTGAGAAAATCCGTAATGAGGTGGCCCGTGGAGTGGCACAGATTAATACGACACTGGGTGAGAGAGAATTGCAACTGATGGGGCAACCGGATAACTTCCGTACTCAGTTGAATCGTAAATTTGCCAACTCGTATGAAAATCTGGATGCGGCATATTGGAAATATGGCATTATGATTATTGTTATTTTATTGGTTCCCGCCATTAATCTAAGCGGATTGACACATACCCGTATGCGTCGTCGGCTGGAAGAATTAGGTATTCGTAAATCTTTTGGCGCTACACAGGGAGAGTTGGTGTGGCAGGTTTTGAACGAGAACTTTGTATTGACATTAATCGGTGGGATGCTGGGACTTGGACTTTCTTATCTGTGTCTGTGGCTGATGAGTGATTGGTTGCTTCAGACTGCTTGGGGAGCAACAGCTACCATGAATGTTTCTATGGTCAGTCCTGTTGTATTTTTTGTGGCGCTTTGTTTTTGTCTGGTGCTTAATTTGCTTTCGGCATACATTCCTGCCTGGCGTGTTGCCCATACTCCGATTGTCGATTCGTTAAATCAAAAACTCTAAGGCTATGCTGATTCATTTATTAATTATTATAAAGAATAATCTTCGTGCCAATCTGTTGCTGATGGCTGGAATGTTCGTCATTGCTACTTCACTGTGGTATGCTGTGGATTATGTGTATGCTGTGGTAGTGAACCAACAGAAATCATTAGGGTTTGATTGGGAGCATGTATATTATGTACAAGCGGCCGTCTTACCCAATGAAAGCGTGGAGTGTGACACAGCAAGTCGGTCTGATGATGAAGTGACAGCTGAATATTTGGAATTTTATAATCGGCTGCAACATCATCCGGCAGTAGAAAGTGCATGTTATACTTTGATGCATTTCCATTATATATGGAAAAACGGTAGTGGAACCATGTCTTATGATACATTGAAGACCAGTGCGATGTATCGGGAAGTCACTCCTTCTTATTTTACCGTGTTTCGTGTCAGAGGGGCTGATGAATGTTCGCCTGAAGAGTTGTCCCGGCGGGCATCACATACCAATGATTTTGTGGTGACGGAAAATACAGCTTGTCGGCTGTTGAATCCGGACATAAATAATATGACTGTAAAAGGAGTGGAGCTAGCCGGTCGGTTTATTCATAGTGGGGTTTCCATGCGCGAGGATGAACCAGATTCGGTGCGTGTGGCCGCCGTATGCGAGAATCAGAAATATAATGAATATTCCAATTGGAGTAAAGCCGTTTATCGCATTGTACAGTTGGGACAGGGAGATTTTAAGATAAGCTATGGCAGTATTCCTTATCATGATATATTTATTCGTGTGAAGGCAGATGCCGACCGTCCTGGCTTTGTGGAATCATTCCGGAAAGAGATGAAGAAACAGCTGCGTGTGGGTAATCTGTATCTGGCGGATATACGTCCTATGAGTTATTACCGGAATGAACATCTGGCTGATTATCGTAGCGATCTTTATACTTATTTGGCCATTGCTGGATTCTTTTTAGCTAATGCGTTTTTGGCCATATTGGGTACTTTCTGGTTCCGTACGCAGCAGCGTCGTGAAGAACTGGCCGTCCGTCTGGTTGCTGGGGCTACGCCGCACAGTCTTCAGACTCTTTTAATGGGAGAAGGCTTTCTACTGATAACCATCGCTTATATTCCTGCTTTGGTTGTAGCTTATAATTTAGGTATTTCTGATTTAGTAGAGACATGGCCTGTAGAATGGAGTTTCACACGTTTCCTGATAGGAGGGCTCGTTACTTTTCTGTTACTTTGGGCTATTGCCGCTATCAGCATTTGGTTTCCGGCACGGCAGGCCATGAGTATCCAGCCAGCTGAGGCATTGCATGGTGAGTAAATCAGATATTCATTTTATTAAAAGATGGAATTAATGAAAAACGGAGATACATTTGGGATCTATTTGGAAATATAGAACATTGTATCTCTGCTTTAATTTATATATCAGGAAATGAAATCGTGTGCGAAAATGAAGTTGGTGTTCATTTTCGGACAGTGTATAATAAAGATAATATGTTTATATTCAGTTTTTTGTGTCTTTGGCATGACTTTGGCTAGTATAGATATAAAGTGTATAAGAAAATAATAAAATAGAATTCGAAAATGATAAAACAGTATTACAAGCAAGCTTTGGCACAACTACGCCAACATCCGCTTATCAGTATTATCGGTATTGTGGGGACTGCGCTGAGTATTTTCCTTATTATGTTGGTAGTGATGATGCAACAAGTAAAGGTCGCTCCTTTTTCTCCCGAGTCCAATCGTAACCGTTTTTTACATGTACATTATATGAGTATCAGTCATAAAGATTGGGGAAATGGGACAAGTAATGGTCCGATGAGTGTACAGACTGCACGTGAAGTATACAAATCGTTGAAGACTCCTGAGGCTGTTACTGTTTATTGTTGCATGACGGTGTCCACTCCTGTTTCCCTACCTGGTGCGCCTGCGATTGGAGCTGATGTGCGTGAGACAGATGATACATTTTTTCATGTGTTCGATTTTCAGTTTACAGATGGAAAGCCGTATGATGAAGCTACTTTTACAGCTGGGCGCCCTGTAGCTGTTATAACAGAGAGCATATCACGTGCCTTGTTTGGTTCTATTCAGTCTGTAGGTAAAGAATTTCTGCTGAGTCATGCTCCTTATCGTGTAGTAGGAGTAGTGAAAGATGTTTCAACTCTTGCCGATATGGCTTACGGGCAAGTATGGATTCCTTTCACTTCGACCAACCTGTCTAATGACACATGGAGTGATAACCACATGGGAATGATGAGTGTAACTCTGTTGGCGCATGACCGTGAGGATTTTGATGAGATTCGTGCTGAGGCTAAGCGCCGTATGAATGAGTATAATTCAATACTTGCTGATCAAGGGTATACATTGATAGATCGCAACCGTCCTTATGACCAGGAAACCCAATCGATTTCTTTTGCTGCCAATTTGGAACCGGATTTAAAAGCGGCTCGTCGTGAGCGTGTCATTATCTTTATTATTCTATTATTGGTTCCTGCCATAAATTTGAGCAGCATGACGCAAAGCCGTTTGCGTCAGCGTGTAGCCGAGATAGGTGTGCGTCGTGCATTTGGAAGTACCCGCATAGAGATGGTGGGGCAGATTGTGATGGAAAATCTCGTAATCACTTTGTTGGCAGGGGCTATCGGATTGCTCATTAGTATATTATTCGCTTATTGGGGCACTGATATATTGTTTGCACAACCTTATAGTGTTACTCTGAATGCGCCTACTGTTGATTCCAGAATTTTATTGCAACCATCTACTTTCCTCTATGCATTGTTGTTCTGTTTTGTATTGAATTTGCTTAGTAGCGGTATTCCCGCATGGCGGGCATCGCGTACTAACATAGTCAATGCTTTGGGAGGAAAGATACATTAATAGATGAAAAATTAAGAATTTAAAAGAAGAGTTAGAATGAATAAGAAACTATTGACACAGATAAAGAATGAGTGGCGTTCCAATCTTTGGCTTGTTACCGAATTGTTGTTGGTGAGCGTTGTTATGTGGTATATTGTCGATTATATGTATGTTAAGGCAGCTGTTTACTATGAGCCACGTGGTTTTGATATCTCCCATTGTTATTTGATACAAATGGGACGCCTTACTGATAAAAGTCCTGATTTTATTCCTAATCAGACAAAAGAGCAGCAGCGGGAAGATGTGAAAGGACTTGCCGAGCGTCTTAAATATCGTCCGGATATAGAGGCGGTTGGTTTTGGTCAGAATTCTTATCCTTATAATGGGAGTAACAGCGGTACGGAGGTTAGATATGACACACTTCAGTCGCCGGGATGGACTATTCGACGTTTAGTAAGTCCTGATTTTGTCCGGGTTTTCCAGTATCATGGTACTCGTGGGGAAACTCCTGAACAATTGGCGGAGTTGCTTAGCCATCCCAAGAATTTTTTGGCTTCCGATAATTTATACAAGAAACGTTACGGAAGAGATTTGACTCCATTGGTAGGAAAACAGTTTTATTTGTTTGGAGATACGACGGAAACCTATACGCTGGGAGCATCGTTGGAGGTAGTCCGGTATTCAGATTATGAGCAGGCATGGAACAGCTACAGTATGGTGAAACTTTTGCCGGAGAATTGGTATGATGTGGGACTTGAATTGTGTGTACGGGTAAAAGAAGATCAGGATAAAGATTTTATAACCCGTTTGAAAGCTGATAGTGAGAAGCTATATCGGGTGGGGAATGTGTTTATAGCCGAAGTGCGTTCGTTTGATGATATCCGTCGTAACTATCAACAGTCACAAACCAATTCCATGCGCAGCTATATTTTGGGTATGGTTTTTTTATTGTTGAATATTTTTTTAGGATTGCTGGGCACGTTCTGGTTTCGTACTCAGCAACGACGTGGTGAGATTGCTTTGATGAAATCTTTGGGAGGAACAGACCACAGTGTCTTTGTACGCCAGTTGGTGGAAGGATTACTGCTATTGGTTATAGCCACTATTCCGGCTGTTTTTATCAATTGGAATCTGGCAAATAGTGAATTGAATGCTTGGATGAATGGTACTACTATTGAAGGTGGACGCTTCATAATAACAGTTCTTATCTCCTTTATTTTGATTGCATTGATGATTGTAGTAGGCATTTGGATTCCTGCACGTAAGGCTATGAAAGTTCAGCCGGCGGAAGCATTGCATAATGAGTAATTTCTTTTTTTGTTAAAAGATTTTAGAGCATAGCACAAACATGATAAAACTATATTTCAAACAGGCTTTTTTCCAACTACGTGAGAATAGGCTCATCAGCTTGGTCTCTATTATAGGAACGGCATTGGCTATTTGTATGATCATGGTCATCGTTTTGGTGTTGGAAGTGCGCATTACGGATTGTGTGCCTGAGGTGAACCGTTCACGTTCTCTTTATATGAAAGCGATGTCTATTCATCAGAAAGGAGATACTAGTGATAATTCATCAAACGGCTGTATGTCACTTACGGTGGCTAAAGAGTGTTTTAAGGCGCTTACTGTTCCTGAGACGGTAACTATAGTGTCTACAGGAGGCAGGATGCGTATTTCTGTACCTGCGGGAAAAACGATGACAGTGGATAATCTTGAAACTGACGATACTTTTTGGAAAGTGTTCTCTTTTGATTTTATTGCCGGAAAGCCGTTTACGGCTGCCGATAGTGAAAGCGGACTTCCTAAGGTTGTAATTAGCGCTTCTGTGGCCCGGAATTTATTTGGTACGGTAGAAGCAGTGGGGCGTACAGTCCAACTTAACTTGGCCGATTATACGGTAGTGGGTGTTGTGAAAGATGTATCCAAACTGGCTGTTTCTTCGTATGCGCAGATTTGGATACCTTTCAATTCAACTGAAATAGCCAGGAAGTGTTGGTATGACAATGCGATGGGAACTTTTCGTGTGGTTATTCTGGCACATTCGGAGAAAGATTTTCCTGCTATCAGAGAAGAGGTGGAACGTCTGCGTCAGAAATTTAATGACGGATTGCAGGATTCTGAAATCTTTTATCGTGGACAACCCGATGATCGTTTCTCTTTTATCTTTCGTCACTGGGGAAGAGAGTTACAGGCGAAGGAAGCTTATTTGCACTACCTGTTGGTGATTGTTATTTTATTGCTGGTACCGGCTATAAATTTGAGTAGCATGACTTTGTCCCGTATGCGGAAGCGCATGTCGGAAATAGGAGTGAGGAAGGCATTTGGTGCTACTGCCAATGTCTTGTTGAGGCAAGTGTTTTATGAAAACTTATTATTGACGCTCATAGCCGGAGCAGTAGGAATGCTTTTCAGTTATGCATGTACTTTTTTATTGAATGATTTCTTATTTTCCAATAGCGAGAACCGTGCCCAAATAGGAGAAACCAGTCTTTCGGCAGATATGTTGTTCAGTCCCTGGATATTCTTGGTCGCATTCATTTTCTGCCTGCTCTTGAATTTGCTGTCAGCGTGCATTCCTGCCTGGAGGGCATCGCGCATGAATATTACGGACGCTTTAAACCAACGTTAGATCATGAACAGGAATTTATTGAAACAGATATGGAACGAGCGCCGCAGCAATGCGTTTCTGTGGATGGAACTTTTTGTGGTGTTTGTCATATTATGGTATATTGTGGATGTGGTATATGTCACATTGAGCATCTATAATTTGCCGATGGGCTTTGATATAGAAAATACGTATGTTCTTCGTTTTGAGCGGATGACTTCGAAGGCGGCTGCTTATCAGCCTGGCCGTACTATGAAAGAAGATGTTGCCGATTTGCATGAAATTGTAAACAGGCTTGCGCATCGTCCGGATGTGGAAGCAGTCAGCCTCTCGCAAAACTGTATACCTTATAATGACGGTGCAAACAGTTTTTCATTTTATCTGGATACAGTCCCGGTACGTAGTTTGAAACGATGGATAACTCCGGAGTATTTTAATGTATTCCGTTATCGCAATATAGACGGTTCGGATAGTGAAAGCCTTGCTGAGGCACTGACACCGTCCGGCATGGTCTTATCTGTGAATATTGCCGATGTTTATCAGGATGCACCTTGGCATGGTAAGGAACTTTTAGGGCGTAGGGTGCCTGTTTGGCGGAATGAGCCGGAGGCGGAGCACCTTTCTATAGCTGCTCTTACCGAGCCGGTCCGTTATGATCATTTTACAGCTCCGGATGATTACGGCTCCCGTTATGCTGCTGTGTACCTGACAGATGAGGTAATGGAATCCTTGGGCGAAACGGTTTATATAGAAGTTTGCCTACGTGTTCGTGAGGGACAGAATGATGGATTCATAGACCGTTTGATAGTGGATGCCGACCGTCAATATCAGGTGGGCAATCTATATCTTTTGGATATAACTCCTTTGAGTGATGTACGCACTGCTTATGAAACGGATTCGGTGAATGAGTTGAATACGCAATTTTGTATCATATTTTTCTTATTGCTGAATATCTTTCTAGGCATTATCGGAACTTTCTGGTTCCGGACACAGCATCGGCGTGTCGAAATTGCGTTGCGTATAGCTTTAGGTTCTACCCGTTGGGGAATCTGCGGTCGTCTGATGGGGGAAGGAGTCTTTTTATTGTTGGTATCTGCTATTCCTGCATTGGTCGTAGCGTGGAATTTGGGATATGCCGAACTGGTGGAAGTTACACGTATGCCTTTTACGGAAGGTCGTTTTGCGATTACAATTCTGGGCACTTTCATTCTGATTGCTGGAATGATTGTCATTGGAATAGGATACCCTGCCCGTCGTGCCATGAGTATCGAATCGGCTGAGGCATTACATGAAGAATAAATAAAATGAAGAGATAAAACGAATGAAACAGCTATTATTACAAGCATTTAATCTGATACGGCAGAATCCTTTTTATGCTACAATCAGTATTATAGGAACAGCTGTCACTATCGCTTTTGTTATGGTGGTAGTGATGATTTATGACTTCCGTACAATGGATATGGCTCCGGAAAGTGATCGGAGCGATATGATGTATACAGGTTCGGGAATGACCTATCGTAAGCTGGATCATACCAACCAGAACAGCGGTATGGGACGCAAGGCTTTTGAAGCATTGTTTTCAGAGCTCCCTGGTGTAAAAGAGGTTACTTGGTATCGTGGCGTTTCCAAGACCCCTTGTAACTTGTCCGCTTCGAATGAGATATTCAACTATTTTGTGCGGCCTGTGGCTGATAACTGGTTTAAGTTCTTTGATTATGAATTTATAGCGGGACGTCCTTTCACACAAGAGGAGTATGATGCCCGTCGGTGTGTCAGTGTGGTAACCGAGCGTATGGCCTTGCAGCTTTTCGGCACGACGGATGTGGTAGGAAAAGAATATCAAAGTAATTTTTTTCCGACTAAAGTGGTAGGCGTGGTGAAAGATGTCAATGCTATTTTCCAGACAGCATACGCTGATGCTTTTGTTCCTTTCTCATTGGAAAATGAAGACTATTATGCTACTTGGACAGGGGGCTTGGGAGGAATCCGTCTGGGATTGCTCAAACTGCTGCCGGACACTCGTCCTGCAGAGGTACGGACTGAAGTACAGCATCGGCAGGATCGTTTGAATAGTTCAACGGCAGAATATGCTTTCGAGATGAACGAACTCTATACTCATACGGAATATACCTTTTTTCGTGGAAAAGATATTAGTGCACCGTTGGTTTACAGTATGTTATTGATGGTCTTGCTGATTGTTCCTGCTATTAATATCTCAGGTATGACCAATGCCCGAATGCAGGAGCGTGTGACAGAGATTGCAGTTCGCAAGGCGTATGGTGCATCACGTATTTCCATTATGGTGAGGTTGTTTTTAGAGAATCTGTTTACGGTCTTTTTGGGTGGAATTTTAGGATATCTGTTTTCGTGTGTGTTGGTTTGGCTGGGACGTGTATGGTTGTTTGGTAGCGGCGAGGTAGAATTATCAGATATCAGTCTGGATGGAGGTTTGTTGTTGCATCCTGCTTTATTTGTGTTGGTTTTCGGCGTATGTGTTGTTTTTAATTTATTGTCGGTATTGATTCCGGTATGGATGGTCACACATCGTAATATTGCGACTACCATCAAAGGAGAATAGGAGGAAAGAAAAATGATAAAGAGTTTATTCAGACAAATGTGGAACCAGAGGCACGCCAATGTATGGGTGTGGGTTGAATTGATTGTTGTTCTTATCTTGCTATGGTACAGCATCGATCTGGTTTATAATTATGAGGCTGCTGCCCGTCAGTCTAAAGGATATGACACGGAGAATGTTTTTGATATTCAATTGAATATTAAGCCGGCTTTGCAAAATGATTCTGTATTAATGAGTCATTCTGCTGAATATTTGGAACAAATCTATCATTTAATCCAACAATATCAAGGGGTGGAGGAAACTTGTTTTTATTATGGGACAATACCTTATACGGGAAATAATATGTATGAGGGATATGCTCCGCATTCGGATTCGACCCATGTGGTAGGCTGTTTCATCCGTTATGTCAGCCCTACTTATTTCAAGGTATTTCGTTTGCAGCCATTATCAGGCTCATTTGAGGCGGAGCGTTGGGACAAGAATGAATACCCCATGCCGGTGTTGATGAGTGAAACGTTAAGTGATTCCTTGTTTAGCGGACGCAATGGAGTAGGGGAGACTTGTTTCAATCCTTATTTTCTGAATAGTGTGCAACCGGAAACTAATTATAAGGTAATGGCGGTACTTCCTGCTCATAAGACCGATGAGTACGAGCGTTACGAACCTTTTATTTATCTTCCCAGTCCGCCGCTGACTCATTGGCATCACATTGCGGTGCGTGTGGCTTCCAATTCCATACCGGGATTTACCGAACATTTTATGCAGGATATGCAAGGGAAATTATCTATCGGCCCTTATTACTTATACGATATAAATTCGTATGGCGATATGAAGGAAGCTTTCGATATAGAGCAAGGAACGGTGAATTATCTGAATACTACCTATGCCGTTATCCTTTTCTTTGTTTTCAATATATTTTTAGGGATGCTGGGTACTTTCTGGTTTCGGACTCGTAAAAACCGAAGTGAGATAGCTTTGCGTATGGCACTAGGTTGCAGTAGGATGAATGTATTTGGTTATTATGTACTTGAGGGCATCCTTCTCTTGGTTTCGGCTGCCATTCCCGCTGTTTTTGTTTGTGCGAATATGCAGATGGCGGATCTTACTGTGCATACATTAATGGAACCTGCTTGGGGACGTTTTTTGCTTTGTTTTGTGTCGGCCATGCTGTTGTTGGGGATAATAATTTTGCTCGGCATTTATTTCCCCGCCCGGAAAGCGATGGGGATTGAGCCGGCAGACGCGTTGCATAATGAATAATCTTATTTCATTGTCACATGATCAGCAGTGTTCGTATATGAATGGAGTGTCCGATTTCGGACACTCCATTTTTGTCGTAAGGTGTTATAAAACAGTGAAATAGTTTTTTGGCATACCATTTGCCTTACCTTTGATAAAAAGAATAATAACGCAATGAAAAAACAAGTAATATCTCTATTTTTAGTCTTTGGCATATCGTTGGTTGCCGGAGCGCAGCCACAAGAAAAGCGACGTGCCATCACTTTGGAGGAAGCCATTACTATTGCCCGTGTGCAAAGTGTAGATGCGGCCGTAGCTTTAAACGAGCTGAAAACCGCTTATTGGGAATATCGTACTTTCCGTGCGGATTTGCTTCCGGAAATGAATTTTGAAGCCACTATTCCCAGCTATAATAAGAAGTATAATTCTTATCAGCAGGATAACGGTGCTTATACATTTGTACGTAATAATTATATGGAAATGAATGGTGAAGTTTCTATCGATCAGAATATTTGGTTGACCGGTGGTAAACTCTCATTGAATACCTCTCTTGATTTCTTGAAACAACTGGATGGAGATAAATCAAAACGATATATGTCTGTTCCTGTGGCATTGACTTTGGAACAACCTATTTTCGGAGTGAATACAATTAAATGGAACCGCCGCATCGAACCGGTGAGATACGCTGAAGCTAAAGCCGCATTTCTTACTGCAACCGAAGAGGTAACCATGACTACTATCAACTATTTTTTCAATTTGTTGTTGGCTAAGGAAAATGTAGGCATCGCCCGACAGAATCTGAAGAATGCAGATAAACTGTATGAAGTGGCTAAGGCAAAGCGTAGTATGGGGCAGATCAGTGAAAATGATTTGTTGCAATTGGAACTGAATGTATTGAATGCCCGTTCTACGTTGACTGAAAATGAAAGCAACTTGAAAAGTAATATGTTCAAACTCCGTTCATTTCTAGCATTAGGAGAAGATGAGGAATTGGAACCGGTTGTTCCCGAGACGATTCCGACTGTATTGCTGAACTATCCGGATGTTTTGGACAAAGCACTTGCCAATAATTCATTTGCGCACAATATTCGTCGCCGCCAGTTGGAAGCAGATTTTGAAGTGGCTAAGGCGAAAGGTAATTTACGTGAAATCAAGCTCTATGCACAGGTAGGTTTTACAGGAACAGACAATGAATTTAATAGTGCATACCGCCGTTTGAAAGATAACCAGATTGTAGAAGTTGGTTTTAAAATTCCTATTCTTGACTGGGGAAAACGTCGTGGTCAGGTAAAGATTGCTCAAAGTAACCGCGATGTGACTGAAAGCAAGCTACGTCAGGAGACCATGAATTTCAATCAGAATCTGTTTATCCTTGTAGAACAGTTCAATAACCAGCAGGCCCAGTTGCAGATAGCAGACGATGCGGACAAGATTGCCCAGAAACGTTACAGCACCAATGTGGAAACCTTCATGGTCGGTAAAATCTCGACATTGGATTTGAATGATTCCCAGTCAAAGAAAGATGAGGCTCGTCAGAAGCATATCAATGAGTTGTTCTATTATTGGTACTATTATTACCAGTTGCGCAGCTTGACATTGTGGGATTTCAATACCAATACTAATATTGATGCCGATTTCGAGAAGATTATCAAACAATAGGATTTTCACTATTCAATTCTGTTTGAATATAAAATGGGGTTGTCTTTGTACTTATTAAAATAATAATTTCTACATTTGCAGCATTATGATATTAATTATAGACGATGACAGTGCCATTCGTTCTTCTCTGAGCTTTATGCTGAAAAGGGCGAAATATGATGTGCAGGCCGTACCGGGTCCCAAAGAGGCTATTGAAATAGTCCGTTCGGTTGCGCCCCAGTTAATCTTGATGGATATGAACTTCACCCTGTCCACCAGTGGTGAAGAAGGATTGACTCTTTTGAAACAGGTCAAAGTGTTCCGGCCCGATGTTCCCGTTATATTGATGACAGCATGGGGAAGTATCCAGCTTGCCGTGCAAGGGATGCAGGCAGGTGCATTTGACTTTATTACCAAGCCTTGGAACAACGTGGCGTTGATGCAACGGATAGAAACGGCTTTGGAACTGACTTCACAAGATAAGAAAGCAGAGGTTCCGGTGGAAGATAATGACGGCTTCGACCGTAGCCATATCATTGGAAAGAGTAAAGCACTGATGGATGTGCTGGCCACGATCAAGCGGATAGCGCGTACCAACGCATCGGTCTTGATTACCGGTGAAAGTGGTACAGGCAAGGAGTTGATAGCCGAAGCGGTACATTTGAACAGTCCCCGTAGCAAGAAACCTTTTGTGAAAGTGAACTTGGGAGGAATTTCTCATACTTTGTTCGAGAGTGAAATGTTCGGTCATAAGAAAGGTGCGTTTACGGATGCCACAGCCGACAGGGTAGGACGTTTTGAACTGGCTGATAAAGGTACGATTTTCTTGGATGAGATTGGCGATTTGGATTTAAGCTGTCAGGTGAAACTGCTTCGCGTGTTACAAGAACAGACTTTTGAAGTCTTGGGCGACAGCCGTCCCCGTAAAGTCGATATCCGTGTGGTCAGTGCGACGAATGCCGATTTACGACAGATGGTGCAGGAACACACCTTCCGCGAGGATTTGTTCTATCGTATTAATTTAATTACGGTGCATCTTCCGGCATTACGCGAACGCCGTGAGGATATTCCGTTATTGGTCCGTCATTTTGCCGACAAACAATGTGAATCGAACGGTCTTTCCAAAGTGGAATTTACTTCTGAAGCGATGGATTATTTAAGCCGTTTGCCTTATCCGGGTAATATCCGTGAATTAAAGAATTTGGTGGAACGTACCTTGCTGGTCAGTGGAAAGGAAATATTGACTGCGGATGATTTTAAATCACAATACCAGCATCCTATAGAACAGAAGGTGACAACGAATCTGCAAGGCATGACCTTGGAGGAGATAGAAAAGCAGACTATTCTACAAACGCTTGAGAAGTATAACAATAATATGTCACAGGTTGCCGTAGCCTTAGGAATCAGTCGGGCTGCTCTTTATCGCCGTTTGGAGAAATACAATATACAAGTGAATGATTAGCAAAAACGGAACCGGATAAAATATGAAACTGAAATTCTTGTTCTTCTTTTTAGCATTACTGTTGACAGCAGTATGGACTATCCTGCTCGTTCTTACATTGAAGGAACGCGGTGCGTTGTTTTATATAGGAGAGGGAGTTATTACATTCAGTCTTGTGTTTCTGGTTTATTTCTATCGCAAAGTCGTGAAACCGCTTGATATCATCGGCAACGGTATGGAGCTTCTTCGTGAGCAGGATTTCAGCAGTAGACTGACTCCTGTCGGACAAAAGGAAGCCGACCGCATTGTGTTGGTTTTCAACCGCATGATGGAGCAGTTGAAAGACGAGCGGCTTCGGTTGCGTGAGCAGAATCATTTTCTTGACCTGCTGGTCAGCGCTTCTCCCATGGGAGTTGTCATACTGACTTTGGACGGACATATTTCCATGCTAAATGCTGCAGCTCTTCGTTTTTTGGATTATTCTTCGGCAGAGGAAGTCAGAGGCCGATTGCTGTGCGAGTTGGCTTCCCCTTTGGCCGAAGAAATAGAACGTATTCCCAAAGATACTACTGAAACAATTCGTCTGAGCGACTCCATGATTTACCGCTGTTCCCGGCTTTCTTTTGTTGACAGAGGATTCTCTCATCCGTTTATTCTGGTGGAAAGTCTGACTTCCGAGGTGGTGAAAGCAGAGAAAAAGGCATACGAAAAAGTGATCCGTATGATAGCACATGAGGTGAATAATACGACTGCGGGCATTACCTCTACTCTTGATACGGTGGATGGCGCTTTGGAATGTATGGAGGATACGGAAGACTTGCGCGAAGTGATGAAAGTCTGCATAGAGCGTTGCTACAGCATGAGCCGTTTTATCACAAATTTTGCCAATGTGGTGAAGATTCCCGAGCCTCAATTACAATCAGTGGACTTGAATGACCGCGTAGCCGCTTGCAAGACATTTATGGAAACGGTTTGCCGTAACCGTAAGATTACGCTGCATCTTGATTTATGTAAAGAGAATCCTGAAGTGATGATGGATACTTCTCTGTTTGAGCAAGTACTAGTCAACATTATCAAGAATGCGGCTGAAAGTATCGGGGAAACAGGAGATATCTTTATCCGTACTTCCGTATCACCTACGATGTTGGAAATTGCTGATACCGGTGCCGGTATCAGTAAAGAGGTGGAAACCAAACTGTTCAGTCCTTTCTTCTCCACCAAGCCTAACGGACAGGGTATCGGTCTTATTTTTATTCGTGAAGTTTTGATAAAACATGGGTGTACTTTCTCTCTTCGTACCTATCCGGATAAACTGACCCGTTTCCGTATCCGTTTCTGATGATTTTCTACCACTTTACCACGCTGATGCTTCCGCAAGGAAGTGAAAAGGGAGGGAGGGTTTATAGTAAATGTCTTTCGGGTGTTTCTTTGTGTGCTGTTGGTTCTTTCGAAATCTCAGTTCAAAATGAAAACTCTTTTTATTATGCTAAGTCGTCCGCGATGAAAAATGTTTAATCAGGATTGAATGAAATCGGTTTGTTTAGTTTATCTTCACAATATTATGTGCTAAATAATTAAATTATGAAATACCCTATCGGCATACAGACTTTTAGTCAAATCCGTGAAAACGGATATGTTTATGTGGATAAGACCGACCTTATCTACCAGTCGGTGAGTAGAGGAAGTATTTATTTTTTCAGCCGTCCGCGCCGTTTCGGCAAAAGTATTATGAAGGGCGGAAAGAGGTGAGGTAATATCCGGACAAGCCTGAAAATATCCTGTAGTTTGGAATAAGTAAGTAACGTTATAAAATAGCTTGATACATTATTTTATTCATCGTTATCAGTCCAAATCCACAAAAAAGTTGGGAGCGTTTATGCCCTCATGCTCTCACTGTATATGTAACATGTTGATCATGAATAATTTGTGTAGTTGTGGTAAAAATAGTTGCTCTCCCTTATGCCCTCACTAATCTCTCATGCCCTCACTACGTTTTGAAGCATATTTCTGTATAACATGCTTGTTGTCAGCTATATATTCTTTTTTTGTAGGATATTCCGGCTTGATATAAAGTAGGGCGTTTTCTGGCTTTTTATCGTAAAAAGTGTGTGTAAAGGGTTTGTACTTCTATGGAGTGTGATCGCAAAGTTCCCGGTATTTCCGGCAGTGGTAAAAAGATCAAGACGTTTTTAAAAAAGCTCTTGTTCTTTTTTAAAAAGGCCGTTATCTTTTTTTGAAAGTTCTTGATCTTTTTAAAAAACGTCCTTATCTTTTGAGATGAAATTCCGGATCTTACGCGAAAACCTCCACCACAGAGTTTTGCAAAACTGCTGCCACTGCTATCACTCTTTCCACTGAAAGCACCATGAGCAGGACGTTTCATAGGGTGGTGGCAGCACTTTTTTTATATGGTAAAAAGGGCTGCTGCCACCACTTTTACCTCTTTTCTACCCCAAAAAGTCCGTAGGAGGGGGAAGAAACAGGAGGCGGAGGATGATCAAACGCTGGGAAAAGGCGGGAATACAGGCACACAGCACCCGGAAACCGGACCGGCAGAATATCGTCCACCAACGAACAAGATACTGACTACATCCTGATGGGAATCTGATTGCGGATCGCCAGAACTATGGTTGCATCCCGACAAAGCCATAGTTACAATCTGGTGAAACCTTAGTTCCAGCCTGATGGAACTGAAGTTTCAACCCTACGGAACCGGTTGAAACTGAACCTTATGGCTGAATATGACGCCCGTACAATTAATATAGGTGCTGAATACAGCTTTTGGAAAGATTATATCAATGCGGTGATAGAGTTCAACCGCTGCCGTTACTTTTCCGGCGGAGTGGTTTTTAAAGTCCACCTGAAATAATAAAAGGAGTGGCTGTCAGTCTTTGATTTTCTTTTTATACACTTCCCCTCTGCTCATTACTTCCTTAACGAAATTGTAAGTCTCTACCCCTCGGAAGTATCCATTCTTACAAACCGGATCATTGAAATATTCTTCATTACTTTTAAGCAGGATATAGTCATCTACGCTATTATCCCATACATATTTATTCTTGCCATATTTTTCAGCCAGTGCCATGGCATCCAGTACGTGTCCTATTCCGGCGTTATAAGCCGCCAAGACAAATTTCATCCGTTCGTTTTCATTTTTTATTGCGTTGAAAGAACGGGAAGTGGCAGCGATATATTTCACAGCGGCCTTTATACTCTCTTCCGGATTCTGTTCTTTACCGGGAGGAACTCCCATAGCACGCGCCGTCCGGGGCATGAGCTGCATTAATCCTTTCGCGCCTGCCCATGATACGGCTGTCGTATCAAAATTAGATTCTGTATAGGCTAGGGAAGCTAAAATACGCCAGTCCCAATCTATTTCTTTGGCATATTTCTTGAATAGAGTGTCGAAGTGTGAAATCTTTCCGTCTTTGACGGACAAGATGGAACCGTGAGGTGTCCGTTTGCTTATTTCAAAATAACGCTTGCTACTGGCCTGATAGGCAGGAGAAGTTATATTTTCCTGATGCCATTTAGTAGCAGCTTCACCTAGTAGCGGTGAGGTCTTACGTACGGCCCATGAGGCACGTTGGTCAAAACTGACAGCCAGGTCAATATTCAGATTGGGGTAATAAGTCTTGTTTAATTTGGCAAGGTCGTTATCACAGATGGCATAATCTATCTCACCATTGGAAACCTGCATGATTAAATCCTCGGTGGTGATGCTGTCATTATTGACTTCGTGTATCAATATACCGCCACCCAGTTCTTTATCCAGATTGATGAGACGTTCCAGATACTTTCCTGGTTTTACATAGACCTCTTTCCCTATTAATTCTGTCACATTATTCAGTGCTTTCTTCTTTTTTTGAGTATTGCGTTGTACCAATACCTGATGGGTGATAATATCTTCCCCGCAAAATTCTACACTATCTTTAAACTCTTTGGTGACAGGTAGATTATAGGCTATCAGGTCTCCTTCTCCTTGTAATAGTTTATGGACCAGATCACGGGCATTCTGTGCTACTTTTATTTTCAGCTTTACGCCCAATGAGCGGGTAAACTGATCGGCCAGCTCATACTGGAATCCCATAGGCTCGCCCCGATAGTCGAAATAAGAGGTAGAACTGTTCAAGGTCAGGGCTACTAATTCTCCGCTGTCTTTTATTTGCGGCAAATCATAATTTGTCACTTCGGCAGATTGTTGCCGGTTGCGGCACGCTGTCATGCATATACAGGCAAGGACTAATAGCCAGACATTTTTCATCTTCCTAAAATCTTTTCAATATATAGTTTAAGGATTTCAATGGCCTTTTGGTTGTTGCCTCCATTGGGGATAATAATGTCGGCATATTGTTTGGTAGGCTCTATGAATTCGTCATGCATCGGTTTCAGAATGTTCCGGTATTTGTCTATCAGCATTTCCAAGGGATGGCCGCGTTCCACCATGTCGCGGGTAATCACACGCAGCAAACGTTCATCGGGTTCGGCATCCACGAAAATTTTTAAATCCATCAGATCGCGTAACTCTTTATCATAGAGGCTCATGATACCTTCTACGATGATGACTTCCTTAGGCTCTACATGGACGGTTTCGGGCAGGCGTGTACATATTATATAAGAATAGGTAGGTTGTTCAATGGGATGTCCTTTACGTAATTCGGCTATCTGTTGTTCAAAGAGCGGCCAGTCAAAAGCGTCGGGATGGTCGAAATTGGTTTGTTTACGTATTTCCAAGGGAATGGATGACTGATCATTATAATATGAATCTTGTGGAATGACTGCAACGGAACCTAGGGGCAGGCTCTCTATGATTTTTCTAACTACAGTGGTCTTTCCTGAACCGGTTCCGCCGGCTATGCCAATAATTATCATAATAATAGAATGTATTTTAAAACAAAACTGTTACTTTTGCATCAGGCTAAATACTTTAAGCCCTGTGTCAATTACAAAAGTAGGATAATTAATTAAAATATCAAGTATGGTTAAGCACATTGTTTTATTTAAATTGAAAGAAACTCTTTCACAAGAAGAAAAATTGAAAGTGATGAATGATTTTAAAGCGGCTATTGAAGCTTTGCCGGTCAAGATAGGTTTTATCCGTCATATATTTGTGGGGCTGAATACCAATTCTGCTGAAAAATGGGATATTTGTTTGGATAGTGAATTCGATACGCTGGCAGATGTCAATGCCTATGCCGTTCATCCGGATCATGTAGCTGCTGCCGGCCTCTTAAAAGAGGTTAAGGCTGATCGTGCTTGTGTGGATTACGAATTATAAAAGATAGCTTATGAAAAAGATAATCAATCCCTGGAAGGGGATGAAAGGATATAATTGCTTTGGCTGTGCTCCTAATAATGACGCCGGAGTGAAGATGGAATTTTATGAAGACGGGAATGAGGTAATCAGTATCTGGAAACCTCAGCCACAGTTTCAGGGGTGGATTGATACGTTGCATGGAGGTATTCAGGCGGTGCTGTTGGATGAGATTTGTGCATGGGTAGTTTTGCGTAAACTACAGACTACCGGTGTTACGTCCAAAATGGAAACTCGTTATATGAAGCCTGTTAATACTAACGATTCGTATATTGTATTGAAAGCCTCCATAAAGGAGAGGAAGCGCAATATCGTATTTGTAGAAGCGGCTATTTATAATAATAAAGAGGAACTTTGCACCAAGGCTCTATGCACTTATTTCACTTTTCCGCAAGAGAAGGCGAAGGAAGAAATGCATTTTTTGAGCTGCGAGGTGGAGCAAGATGAGATAATACCTTTAATTTGAAAGAAAAAATAAAGTTTTTGCGATAATTATTTGCTGATATCAAATATAAACTTTATTTTTGTCGCAAATAAAAAGAAAAGACTATGGTTAGAACAGCTACACATCATCATCATTTTCCTAACGAATAACTCGGTGGGCTAAGATGATATTGTAGTATGATGATATAGGGCTTGCCGAAAACGGTAAGCCCTTTTTATTGCCGGTTAATAATTAAAAAACAGATAGAATCATGCTTAGAATTGCAGTACAGTCAAAAGGCCGTTTGTTTGAAGAGACAATGGCATTATTACAAGAGGCGGATATTAAAATCTCCGCTTCTAAAAGAATTCTTTTAGTACAGTCATCTAATTTTCCTATCGAAGTTCTTTTTCTTCGCGATGATGATATTCCTCAGTCGGTGGCTGGTGGAGTGGCTGATTTAGGGATTGTAGGCGAGAATGAGTTTGTAGAGAGAAAAGAAGACGCTGAGGTGATTAAACGTTTGGGATTCAGCAAGTGCCGTTTGTCATTGGCTATACCTAAAGATGTGGACTATCCGGGTTTGTCTTGGTTTGAAGGACGCAAGATTGCGACTTCTTATCCCGGCATTTTGAAAGATTTCATGGAACGGAATGGTATTCATTCTGATATTCATGTCATTACCGGTTCGGTAGAGATTGCTCCGGGAATCAGTTTGGCAGATGCTATTTTTGATATTGTAAGTTCGGGATCGACTTTGGTAAGCAATAGCTTGAAGGAAGTGGAAGTGGTTATGAAAAGTGAGGCATTGCTGATAGGCAATAAGAATATGTCTGAGGAGAAGAAAGAGATTTTGAATGAACTCTTGTTCCGTATTGAAGCGGTGAAAGCTGCCGAAGACAAGAAATATGTCTTGATGAATGCTCCGACAGAGCGTTTGGAAGAAATTATCGAAGTGCTGCCGGGTATGAAGAGTCCTACTGTGATGCCATTGGCACAAGAAGGATGGAGTTCGGTACATACAGTGCTTGACGAGAAACGTTTTTGGGAGATCATCGGAAAACTGAAGGCATTGGGCGCGGAAGGTATTTTGGTATTGCCCATTGAGAAAATGATATTATAGCCGGTCCATACGTCAGGCGAGATTTGTAAACTTATAAAAGAATACATGTATGAAGAAAATAATATATCCTGAAAAGAAAGACTGGGTGGAAATTCTCCGTCGTCCGGCATTAAATACAGACACGCTGCGCGATACGGTTAAAGAAGTGCTGGATAAAGTGAAGACGGAAGGAGATAAAGCGGTGAGGGAATATGAAGAACGTTTTGATAAGGTGAAACTGGACTTACTGGGGGTTACTGAAACGGAAATTGCTGAAGCGGAAAAGGAGGTACCTATTGAATTGAAGGCAGCTATTATGCTGGCACAGAAAAATATTCATACTTTTCATAATTCTCAGCGATTTGAAGGGAAAAAGGTGCAGACTGTATCTGGTGTAACTTGTTGGCAGAAGGCTGTTGCTATTGAAAAGGTGGGCTTGTATATTCCCGGAGGCACGGCGCCTTTATTTTCTACCGTATTGATGTTGGCTACTCCGGCACAGATTGCAGGTTGCAAGGAAATCGTACTTTGTACTCCTCCTGATAAAGAAGGAAAGGTTCATCCTGCTATCTTGTATGCGGCAAAATTGGCCGGAGTAAATAAAATATTCAAAGCAGGAGGGGTGCAGGCCATCGCTGCTATGGCATACGGAACGGAAAGTGTGCCTAAGGTTTATAAAATTTTCGGTCCGGGTAACCAATATGTAACGGCTGCCAAGCAGCAGGTTTCTTTGCGGGATGTTGCGATAGATATGCCTGCCGGCCCTTCTGAAGTCGAAGTGCTGGCCGACGAGACGGCTAATCCTGTATTTGTGGCAGCCGATTTGCTTTCACAGGCGGAACATGGAGTTGATAGTCAGGCCATGCTGATAACTACTTCTGAGAAATTAATGAAGGAGGTGGAGTATGAGGTACAACGCCAGTTGGCTTTGCTTACCAGATGGAAAATAGCCGAAAAGTCGTTGGCAAACAGCAAATTGATTTTGGTGAGGGATATGGATGAGGCAATTGCTCTGACGAATGAATATGCTCCCGAGCATTTGATTATCGAGACCAAGGATTATATGGAACTGGCAGAGCGTATTGTCAATGCCGGATCTGTATTTCTAGGTTCACTTACTCCGGAGAGTGCCGGTGATTATGCATCCGGAACCAATCATACTTTACCTACCAATGGTTACGCCAAAGCGTATAGTGGGGTGAGCCTGGATAGTTTTATCCGTAAAATCACTTTTCAGGAGATTAATGGTGAGGGTATTCAGAATATCGGTCCTGCTATTGAGGTGATGGCGGCTAATGAACAACTGGGTGCGCATAAGAATGCAGTAACCGTAAGATTAAAAACAGTATAAAGATGAAAGATTTGAAAGAATTGACGCGCCCGAATATTTGGGCTTTGAAACCCTATTCATCGGCACGTGACGAATATAATGGAGCGGAGGCATCTGTTTTTCTGGATGCCAATGAGAATCCGTACAATACACCTAATAACCGTTATCCTGATCCTATGCAGCGGGAACTGAAGAATATGATAGCTCCTATTAAAAAGGTAGACCCCGATACGATCTTTCTGGGAAACGGCAGTGATGAGGCTATTGACTTGGTATATCGCGCGTTCTGTATTCCGGGGGTGGATAATGTAGCGGCTATTGACCCTACTTATGGTATGTATCAGGTGTGTGCCGATGTCAACGATGTAGAATATCGCAAGGTGTTGTTGGATGAAAACTATCAGTTCAGTGCCGACAAACTATTGGCGGCAACAGACGATCACACCAAACTGGTTTTTCTTTGCTCGCCCAATAATCCAACCGGTAATAACCTGGATCGTAGGGAAATGGAAAAATTACTGGATACTTTTCAGGGATTGGTGATTATAGACGAGGCCTATTCCGATTTTTCTGATGCGCCGTCTTTCCTTGCCGATTTAGATAAATATCCTAATTTGATTGTCTTCCAGACTTTTTCTAAGGCATGGGGATGTGCTGCCATTCGTTTGGGCATGGCCTTTGCGTCTAAAGAAATCATCTCTATTTTCAGTAAGATTAAATATCCGTATAATGTGAATCTGCTGACACAGAAAGAGGCTGTTATGATGTTGCATCGGCATTATGAGGTAGAACGTTGGGTAAAGTCGTTATTGGAAGAACGGACGCGTTTGGTCAATGAATTTGTAGAACTGCCTTGTTGTGAGAAAATTTATCCTACGGATGCTAATTTTTTTCTAGCAAAAGTGACAGATGCCAAGAAAATATATAATTATTTGGTAGGTAAAGGTATCATAGTGCGTAACCGTACCAATATTTCTTTATGTCGTGATTGTTTGCGTGTGACTATTGGTACACGTCCGGAGAATGATATGTTGTTGGAAGCATTGAAGAATTATGAATGTTGAAATATGAAGAAAGCGTTGTTTATAGATCGTGACGGTACGTTGGTTATCGAGCCACCGATTGATTACCAATTGGATTCTTTCCATAAATTGGAGTTTTATCCTAAGGTATTTCGTAATTTGGGATTTATCCGCAGTAAGCTCGACTTTGAATTTGTGATGGTTACCAATCAAGATGGCCTCGGTACTTCTTCTTTTCCTGAGGATACCTTTTGGCCGGTGCACAACCTAGTGTTGAAGACATTGGAGGGGGAAGGTATCACTTTTGATGATATCTTGATAGACCGCAGTTTTCCGGAAGACCATGTGCCTACCCGCAAGCCTGGAACAGGAATGATGGGAAAATATCTTACCGGTGATTATGATTTGGCTAACAGTTTTGTTATTGGTGACCGTGTTACAGATGTGGAACTGGCTAAAAATATGGGATGTAAGGCTATCTTGCTGCAAGATAATATGGATATTCTGAAAGAAAAAGAACTGGAATCCTATTGTGTACTGGTTACTACAGATTGGGATAAGGTCGCTGAATTTCTTTTTGCCGGAGAACGTATAGCGGAGGTCCGTCGTACTACGAAGGAAACGGATATTTATATCAGCTTAAATTTAGATGGCAGCGGAAAGTGTGATATTTCTACAGGTATTGGTTTTTTTGATCACATGTTGGAACAGATTGGAAAACATGGTGGTATTGATCTTACCATTAAAGTAAAAGGTGATTTGGAAGTGGATGAACATCATACTATTGAAGATACTGCCATTGTTTTGGGTGAATGTATTTATCGGGCATTGGGCAGCAAGCGTGGCATTGAGCGTTACGGATATTGCTTGCCCATGGATGATTGTCTTTGTCGGGTAGCTTTGGATTTTGGCGGTAGAGCATGGTTAGTATGGGATGCTGAGTTTCATCGAGAGAAAATAGGGGAGATGCCTACCGAGATGTTTCCTCATTTTTTTAAATCATTGAGTGATGCAGCTCGTATGAATTTAAATATCAAAGCCGAGGGGCAGAATGAGCATCATAAAATAGAAGGTATTTTCAAGGCTTTGGCTCGTGCCATAAAGATGGCTGTGCGAAGAGATATTTACTATTTTGAAGTACCCTCAAGCAAGGGATGTATTTAAGTTAGCTTCAAAGACAAAGTAACTTAACTTATTTGCCCAACTAAGTTAAGTTACTTTGTCTTTGAAGCTAACTTACTTTTTTATATGGTTTATAGCTCTTCGCATTCTTTCAGCCATGAAGCTGCACTTGCATCGCTTGGCATACGCCAGTCACCTCGGGGACTGAGTGATACGGATCCCACTTTGGGACCATCGGGCAGGCAGGAACGTTTGAATTGTTGTTGAAAGAAACGGCGGCAGAATATAGTAAGCCATTTTTTGATTGTTGCCTCATCGTATGTATCACGAAAAGCGATACTTGCCAGGAAGAATATCTTGGCGGGACGAAAACCGAAACGTAGGAATTGATAAAGGAAGAAGTCATGCAGTTCGTATGGCCCTACCAAATCTTCTGTCTTTTGTTTGATATTGCCGTTTTCATCAGCAGGAATCAGTTCGGGGCTGATAGGAGTGTCTACAATATCGAGCAGAGTAATACGTGATTCATTATCCATGTCATTCAAAGCCACCCAATTTACCAGGTATTTGACCAATGTTTTGGGAATACTTCCATTGACTCCATACATAGACATGTGGTCGCCATTGTAGGTGGCCCAGCCTAGGGCAAGTTCTGAAAGGTCTCCTGTACCAATGACAAGACCGCTCAGTTGGTTGGCAACATCCATCAGAATTTGAGTCCGTTCGCGTGCCTGACTGTTTTCGTAAGTCACATCGTGTATGGTCATATCGTGGTCTATGTCATTAAAATGCTGGATGCAGGATTCCTTAATGCTGATTTCTTTAATAGTAACGCCTAATGAAGCCATCAGATGGAGAGCATTATTATAAGTGCGGTCGGTAGTGCCAAAACCAGGCATGGTGATGCCGATGATGCCTTTTCGTGGCAAATTCAATTTGTCGAAAGTTTTGGCACAGACCAAAAGTGCCAAGGTGGAATCCAAACCACCGGAAATACCGACTACTACAGTCTTGCAGTGAGTGTGTACCAAACGTTTGGCAAGCCCTGCTATTTGGATGGCAAAAATTTCTTCACAACGCTCATCCAATTCTTTGCCCTGAGGAACAAAAGGATGGGCTTCTATACTGCGTGTAAGACTAAGATCGCGTGTGTTAACAAATTCTGTACTGATGTGGATGGCGGGACGTCCCGGGCAGTTGCCGATATTGGCGGCAAAAGTGGTATTGGTCAACCGTTCGCCACGAAGACGCTCTACGTCTATTTCACTGATGACTAACTGTTCTTTGAATGAGAAACGTTCAGATTCGGTAAGTAATGTGCCGTTTTCATATATCAGTCCGTTGCCTGCAAAAACAACGTCTGTAGTCGATTCGCCGAAACCGGATGAACTGAATACATATCCTGCCAGGCAGCGTGCTGATTGTTGACTGACTAATGAACGGACATAATTATGCTTGCCTATCCCTTCATTATCGGCAGACATATTGAAAATGATTTCCGCTCCTTTCAATGCTAATGCGGAACTGGGGGGAATGGGGGCCCACATATCTTCGCAGATTTCAATGCCAAAGCAAGTTTCCGGAGTGTCGAAAAGCAGGTTGGCGCTGACCGGTACATTTTGTCCGCAGAGACGTACATTACCATCTGGGTGGTTTAGAGCAGAGGTAAACCAGCGTTGTTCATAGAACTCTTTATAATTAGGTAAATATGTTTTGGGAACAATACCCAGTATTTTTCCTTTTTGGAAAACAACAGCACTATTCAGCAGCGTGGAATTCATAACCACAGGCATCCCTACAATGGAGACGATATCCATTTGTCGGGTATTATTCATAATCTGCATTAAAGCCATTTCTGCTTCTTCCAACAGTAAAGACTGACCGAACAAGTCGGCGCAAGTATACCCTGTAATACTTAGTTCGGGAAAAATGATAATTTGTACTCCTTTCCCGTCTGCTATGGCAATTTGAGTTTCAATCTGTTGTGCATTAAATTTGCAGTCAGCCACTTTCACTATCGGAATGGCAGCCGCCACTCTTACAAAACCGTATTTCATATTATACCTAATTATTATATATACTTGCAAAATTAATCATTCTTTCCCGATTTATACCCCTAAATAAAAAAAATAAAAAAAAGTACGTGATTTATTTGTTTGTTGCGAATAACTATCTATCTTTGCACATGAAATAAAATTGTAATAGTTACAAAAAGGGAATATATGAAGAGTTACGATTATCTTATCAGTTATAACATTAAGCCGTCCGTACAGCGCATAGCTATTATGGATTATTTGTTGGCCCATAAAACTCATCCTTCTATCGATGAGATTTATTTGGCGCTATGCAAGGACATTCCAACCTTGTCCAAGACTACAGTGTATAATACACTGAAACTCTTTGTCGAGCATGGAGCAGCTTTAATGCTTACAATTGATGAAAAGAATGCGTGTTTTGACGGTGATACTTCTCTGCATGCTCATTTCCTTTGTAAGAAATGTGGTAAAATATTTGATTTGCCCTACAGTAATGAAGTGAAGCAAGTAGAGCAAATTGATATGAATGGATTCAAGGTGGATGAAATTCACCAATATTATAAAGGTATATGCCCCGTTTGTTCTAAAGAAGACAAAGAAAGAAGTTAGAAAGATAGAGAGTAGATGACTAACTAATAAATAAAATATTGACTAACTAATAAAAAAAGAAATTATGAAAAAGTTTATTTGTACAGTTTGTGGTTATATTCATGAAGGTGATGCAGCTCCTGAAAAATGTCCGTTGTGTAAAGCGCCTGCTTCTAAGTTTAACGAAATGGTAGAAACAGAAGGTGGCTTGGAATTTGCAGACCAACACGTTATCGGCGTAGCAAAAGGTTGTGATGAAGAAATGATTAAGGATTTGAACAACCACTTCATGGGTGAATGTACGGAAGTTGGTATGTATTTGGCAATGAGCCGTCAGGCAGACCGCGAAGGTTATCCTGAAGTTGCTGAAGCTTTCAAACGTTATGCTTGGGAAGAAGCAGAACATGCTGCTAAGTTTGCTGAGTTGCTGGGTGACTGTGTATGGGATACAAAGACTAACTTGGAAAAGAGAATGAATGCTGAGTCAGGTGCTTGTGCTGACAAGAAACGTATTGCTACTCGTGCAAAAGCTTTGAACTTGGATGCTATTCACGATACAGTTCACGAAATGGCTAAAGACGAAGCTCGTCACGGTAAAGGTTTTGAAGGTTTGTACAACAGATATTTCAAGAAATAATATACGATTTTTTATAGTATAAATGGAGAGAGGGGGAGTAATTATTATTGTCCCCTCTCTTTTTATTGGCTATATTTAGATTAGAGATGTATAGGCCTTGTTTCTCATTCTTTCAGTAATACTTCTTCAATAGCTTTCCTGAAAGTAGTTTTATTGGCCGCTCCTATAATGATTTGCGGCTGTCCCGTTTTGGGGATAAAGATGATGGTGGGCAGTGACTGTATCCCCATGGCAGCAGATAATTCTTTTTGTTTGTCTGTATCTACTTTGTAAACTACGATTTGATCTTTGTATTCTTTGGCCAGACTTTTTAGCAGAGGGGCAACCATACGGCAAGGACCGCACCATGTGGCGTAGAAATCAATAACTGCCGGTTTCTCTCCTTTGTATTTCCAGTCAGTGGAACCGGAGGTGTAGTCAAATATATTATTCAAGAACATTTGTTTGTCCATATGTATGACTTTTCCTTCATTTTTATCTGACTTATCTCGGAAAGGAGTCTGGGCACTGAGATATCCTGTTAATCCGGTAGTTAATAAAAGACACGTGATTGTTTTTTTCATATTTTATTCATATTGGGCTAGAATTATGCTTAAATCATTGGCACGCATTACACCGCTTTGTCGCCACAATTGCTTACCGTCTTTAAAAATCATTAGTGTGGGAACTGACTGAATCTGATAGTATGCAGCAATTTCTTTATGTTTGTCTACATCTACTTTGACAATTCTTACTTTTTCCCCTTTTATTCCTTTTAATTCTTCTAAAATAGGTTTCATGGCTTTGCAAGGTCCGCACCATTCAGCAAAAAAATCAACTAATACAGGGATGTTTGAGGTGATTAAATCTTCAAATCTTTCCATAATGTTCTCCTTTCGTTATTTTTATTATAATAAAAACGTTTATAGTGTGTTTTTTGTTTAAAAGTAAGTGGGTGTGTCCAAATTAGTTTTTGGAAATATGAACTTATAATCTGAAATTTGAGCATCCTAAAAGACTAAAGAAAGGGTCGTATCATTACTCCATACAGAGCTTGATACGACCCTTTTAAGTGTTATAATTACTATCTGTAACTTTTAGGAGCAGTCATTTTTGTTTTGACACCGCTTCCTTGTATTATAAGGTTGATGAACTATTATTTTTTTACAGAAGAGGGAGTATAACGTGCATTCAGTCCATCAATGATTTCTTGTGTGATGTTGTATGCCGGATTAGCGTATAGCAAATTGTCAAATCCTGTATTGCTGATAATTAGATCATATCCTTTGTTTTGATTATAAATTTTCAAGAATGAATTGATAGAATCACGTAACTGCAAGCTGTTCTTTTGATTTTCAGAAGCTAGTTCGTCGCTTAGTTTCTGTTGCAGTGCCTGCAGTTCTTGTTGTTGCTTCATCAGTCTCATCTGTTCTTGTTCAGCACGTTCACGTGTAGCGAAGCCATTATTTTCCAGTTTGCGTTGGAATTCTTTAGCATCAGCATCCAGCTTCTTTGCTTTTTCATTTAAAGTAGTGCGGATATTTTCTTCTTTCTGTATCATCACTTCATTTAAGTCATTCCAGAAATTGTACTTAGTCAACAGTGAATCGATTTCCACATAAGCTATTTTCATGTTTGAAGAACCAGCAACGCCGACAGCCGGAGCAGTGGAAGAAGTTGCAGCGTTGTTGTTGTCGCTACATTGTGCAAACACTAACACGATGGCTAGTGCTAGAAATCCATTCAGGATGAAATTTGTTCTTTTCATAATCTTTTTCACGTATTGTTTATTAATTATTATCCGTTTTGTTTTGCTTTTCAATTTCGGCTATGGCATTTTTATTAGGCTTGCGTGCTTCACGATCTTGTGATTGTACACATCCTACTCCTTTTTTACGGAGTGCCTTATTACCGCTTACATGTGTGTTTGGAAACTTTCCTTTTAGAAAGATTCCGATAGACAATAATGCTATACAGATAGCAACTATTAACACAGTTATAAGGATAGTATCAAGCATTTCTATTATTTTTGTGGTGCAAAGTTAGTGTAAGGCAAGGGAAATGCCAAATTTATTGAAGCATTTCGTATCTGCGGACTAAATTTGCGGAACAAATATAGAATTTTGCAATGATTTAGCTTTCTCTTTTCTCATTAAAAAAGAGGAAGTGTCCTATTTAAGAGAATTATTTAACTATTTTTTGCAAATTTGGAAACTGAATTTGCCTAAACAACATGATTATGAATAAAAAGGATTTAAAGCCGGCATCTGTCTTTTATTATTTTGAAGAGATATGTCAGGTACCCCGTCCCTCGAAAAGAGAGGAGAAAATAATTGCTTATTTGAAAGCCTTCGGTAGAAAACATGGTTTAGAAACTAAGACAGACGAAGTTGGCAATGTATTAATTAAAAAACCTGCCACTCCGGGTAAGGAGAATTTGAAAACTGTGATTTTGCAGTCTCATATAGATATGGTTTGTGAAAAAAACAGTGATGTGGAGCATGATTTTCTAATTGATCCCATTGACACAGTAGTGGACGGTGAATGGTTGAAAGCCAAAGGTACTACATTGGGGGCAGATAATGGTATCGGTGTGGCGACAGAATTAGCTATATTGGCTGCTACTGATATAGAGCATGGTCCGTTAGAGTGTCTTTTCACAGTGGATGAAGAAACTGGATTGACGGGTGCTTTTGCATTGAAACCAGGGTTTATGACTGGTGATATTCTGATTAATTTGGACTCGGAAGATGAAGGAGAATTATTCATCGGCTGTGCCGGTGGTGCAAATACTACAGCGGAATTTACTTATCAGCCTGTTTCTGCTCCACAGGATTATTTCTATTTCCGTGTAACGGTCAAGGGATTGACAGGTGGACACTCCGGTGATGATATTAATAAAGGTAGAGCGAATGCTAATAAGCTGCTGAATCGTTTTCTGACTCAGTTGGCTTCTAAATATATTTTATATTTATGTGAGATTGATGGTGGAAACCTGCATAATGCCATACCTCGTGAGGCACAGGCATTATGTGCGGTACCTATGAAGGATAAGGAATCGGTTCGTGTAGATTTGAATATCTATACTGCAGAACTGGAGAATGAATATGCTGCGACGGAACCGAACTTGAGAACCGAACTCTCTTCTGAATCCCCTTGTAAGGAAGCGATAGATATGACTACTGCCGGACATCTTCTGAGAGCTGTTTACGCTGTGCACAATGGGGTGTATGCCATGAGTCAGGATATTCCAGGATTAGTAGAAACTTCGTCTAATCTTGCTTCCATCAAACAGGTAGAGGGAAACAAGATTAAAATAGTGACTAGCCAGCGCAGCTCCATTCTTTCATCACGCAAGAATATGTCCGAGATGATCCGTTCTGCTTTTCTTTTGGGAGGTGCTGAAGTAATAACTGGTGACGGATATCCAGGATGGAAACCGAATACGGATTCTCCTGTTTTGAAAATTGCGATAGATAGCTATAAAAAACTTTTTGGTGTGGAACCTAAAGTAAAGGCAATTCATGCCGGATTGGAGTGTGGGTTGTTCCTTGAGAAATATCCGTCACTGGATATGGTTTCCTTTGGACCTACTTTGCGTGGTGTTCATTCACCTGATGAACGTATGCTGATACCTACTGTAGATAAATTCTGGCGTCATTTGCTGGATGTATTGGTTAATATACCGACAAAATAATTTATATGAAGAAAACAATTCTATTCCTTTGTTTGTGCTACCTGGTAGGGGTGACGTATGCACAGGAACCGTTCCGGGTAATGTTCTATAATGTAGAGAATTTGTTCGATTGTCAGCACGACACGTTGAAAAATGATTATGAATTTTTGCCGGATGCTCCGAAAGGATGGACGCAAGCGCGCTATCATGATAAATTGGCTAGGATAGCTAAAGTTATTATTGCCACGGGTGAGGAAAATGTCCCCGATTTGGTGGGACTTTGTGAAGTGGAAAATGATCATTGCTTGAAAGATCTGACAGAAAACTCGCCATTACGCGAGGCGGGTTATCGCTATGTCATGACTGATTCTCCTGATGAGCGTGGTATTGACGTGGCGTTGCTTTATCAACGTGGTACCTTTAAATTAGTAGGGAAAAACTGTATTTCTGTTCCTTATAAGGAAATAGAGCGTCGGCCTACACGTGATATACTTCATGTGACAGGGCAGGTAGCTTCCGGAGATACATTGGATGTGTTTGTGTGTCACATGCCTTCTCGTGCAGGCGGTGAGGAGAAGAGTGAACCCTACCGCCTTTTTACGGCGCAGATATTGAAGATAGCGGCAGATTCTGTTATGAATATCCGTCAGCATCCTAATGTAATGATTATGGGTGATTTTAATGATTATCCCACTAATAATTCTATTGCAAAAGTATTGGGGGCTGTGGCTCCGAAAAGTGGAGTGCAGGCCAAGAAATTATATAATCTGATGGACGGGCGTAAGGAGGGAACCTATCGTTATCGAGGTGAGTGGGGAGTACTTGATCAGCTGATTGTTTCCGGTTTTTTGTTACAAGGGCATGATAGTATGCGCACTTCATATGATAAGGCACAGATTTTAAAATATCCGTTCCTGCTGGAAGAGGATGAAAAATATGGTGGTAATATTCCATCACGTACCTATTGGGGAAAGAAATATCATGGTGGTTATAGCGACCATTTGCCAGTGTGTGTGGACTTTGAAATTGGAAAATAGGGAGAGATTGGTGGTTAGTGATGAATGGACTGCGCTATTATGCCGCAGGTGTTAATCACTAACCGCTATATATTTCTATTCATGATGATAAGGACCGTTGTTCAATATAGTCATCGCCCGGTATAGCTGTTCTACGAAAATAAGGCGTATCATTTGATGTGAGAAGGTCATCTTGGATAATGAGATCTTTTCTTGGGTTACATCATATATTTTGGGTGCAAATCCGTATGGCCCCCCAATGATGAATACTAACCGTTTGTTTACAGTGTGCATTTTGCGTTCTATCCAGTTGGCAAATTCTACGGAACGGAATTCTTTTCCATGTTCATCCAATAAAACCACTGCATCGCCCGGCAACAAAGCTTTCAGAATTAATTCTCCTTCCTTCTCTTTTTGTTGCTCCATACTCAGGTTTTTGGTATTCTTGAGCTCGGGGATGACTTCCATATCGAAAGAAATGAAGTGCTTGGTACGTTCCACATAATCATTGATAGCGGTGATATAATGTTTTTCGATAGTGCGTCCTACTACTAATAATGTAAATTTCATACGTTCTTTTCTGGTTTACTTTGCAAAAATACGGAAAATCTCTACCTTTGCCTATCAATTCATAAAAAAACGATAACATTATGGACGAATTAGTAGTAAAAGACTTAATAGACAGACTGATAGACCTGTCTTTTGCTGAAGATATAGGTGATGGGGACCATACTACCTTGTCATGTATTCCCGCAGATGCAATGGGAAAATCAAAGTTGTTGATTAAGGAAGAAGGTATCTTAGCTGGCATTGAAGTGGCTAAAGAAGTATTTCGCCGTTTTGATCCCACAATGAAGGTGGAGGTGTTCATTCAAGATGGAACTCACGTGAAACCGGGTGATGTGGCTATGATGGTGGAAGGTAAAGTTCAGTCACTTCTTCAGACAGAACGCTTGATGCTGAATATCATGCAACGCATGAGTGGCATTGCTACTATGACCAATAAATATGTGAAGAAACTGGAAGGTACGAAAACTCGTGTACTGGATACCCGTAAGACAACTCCGGGTATGCGTATCATGGAGAAGATGGCTGTAAAGATAGGAGGAGGATGCAATCACCGTATCGGTTTGTTTGATATGATTCTGCTGAAAGACAACCATGTGGATTTTGCAGGCGGCATACACAATGCGGTGTCCCGTGCTAAAGAATATTGTAAGGCAAAGGGTAAGAGCTTGAAGATTGAATTGGAAGTGCGTAATTTTGACGAATTGAATCAGGCGTTGGCAGAAGGTGTGGATCGTATTATGTTTGATAACTTTACACCTGAAGATACTCGTAAAGCTGTAGAGATAGTAGGAGGACGTTGCGAAACCGAGTCTTCTGGTGGTATTACTTACGATACTATGTTACCCTATGCGCAGGCAGGAGTGGATTTCATTTCTTTTGGTGCGTTGACCCATTCTGTAAAAGGATTGGATATGAGCTTCAAGGCTTGTTAAGGAAATGTTTTATGATAAGAGAGAACTTCAAATTTTGGATCTTTTTTTGAAATATGAATGACGTAAGTGGTACGAATAAAATTAAAATAAATTCGTACATTTGCGTCATTGATATTAGTTTCTTTTATTTTCTTCTTTAAATCGGGTAGGTGTCATTCCTTTTACTTGTTTAAAGGAGGTACTGAAATACCTCGGATAGGAAAAGCCTACCTCGTAAGATATTTCGTTGATATTCATGTTGGTATTTGTAAGCAAGTAAACAGATTTTTCTATGCGTAGTTTATTGATATAGTCATTAACGCCCAACCCGGTTAGAAGTTTTACCTTATTATATAAGGATGCTCTGCTCATAGCCATTTTATCTGTGAGAAACTTAATGGAAAGTTCCTCTCCAGCCATATTTTCATTAATAAGTATATTGAGTTTGGCGATGAATTCCTCATCTTCTTTACTGTTTTTCTTTTGAGACTGTTCTGTTTCTATCCTTTTTTCGTTTTTTTCTTTTACTAGCCTATTAGATGATAATTCCGTTGCAGGAATGTTTTCTTCGACTGGTATTTTTTCTTCTTTGTTTTTTAAGATGTCGTTCAATATAGCTTGTAGGAAGTGGTTCATATTGCCTTTCATATATTTCTCTTTCCGTCGGAAATAAATGTAGCCTATACCGGCTGTGGTAATAATAAACAAGATGGCGGCTATGCCGATGAACCAGCTGGTCTTATACCAAGGAGGAGTAACGATTATGTTTATCAATTTTTGGGGTGTGGTATGATTCCCGTCTTTAGTATTGCAAGAAACCCGTATTGTGTAGTTGCCTGCGGATAGAGAGGATAAATTTAAAGTTGGATCGTAAGTTTCAATCAATTGTTTGCTTCTACTTTCAATTATGTATCGGAGCAGGTATTTTTGGAATATGTCTCTGTTCTTTATTCGAAGGTGGATGGAAAGAGAATTGTAGTTCCAAGGTATGTTTATTGTATTCTCTTTGATTTTTTTTAAATAAGGACTACCGTTAAGGAGAATGTCGGACAGGTATATTTCTGGTATCTGAGTTTCAGTTTCGGGAATGTTTGTGTTGATTTTTACCAATCCTTCGGATCCACCTAGATAGATGTAATTCTTATTAGATTGTTTTTGGTATGCGAATAAAATTTCGTTAGATGGGAAACCATCAGAACTATTCCAGATAGTAAATTTATTTTCTTTGATAATATAAGAATATAGTTGATTTTGAGCACAGATCCATAGACGTCCTTTTCTATCGGCAATGAGGAAGGATATGTTATTAAATAGTTTGGTGTGTATGCGATGGTATTTTCGACTTTTCAAGTCGAAGAATCCAAGTCCTTTGTCGGTTCCGGTCCATATTATATCGTTGTTGTCATAAGACATGGAAGTGATGGTTTCATTTTTTTCCAACTCGAATAGTAATCGGATACTGTCATTTTGTTGATCTACCCAAAAAGCTTGGTGAGCGTATTTTAAAAGAGAGAATTTATCGTTGGAGCATGATAGACAAAGTGCATTATTAGAGAAGTCGTAGTGACGATCTGTTTGCATCTTTGAGAATGTGTGGTTATGTGTATTATATGCATATGCATTACGACTGATTATATATATTTTGTTGTTTGCCACTTGATTGGCCAAAGGAAGGTAACCATAAAAACATTCTTTATAGTTGGTCTCTTTATCTATAATGGTGAAAGGACGATATTGCTGCGTCTTTTTATTGAACAGGAAAATGCCTTTGGTATACAAAGAAACCATTAATTCAGATTCAGATATTTCAGCAATGGAAATAACTTTATCTCCGTAGGTTGAGGGGAAATGGGTAAATTTGTCAGTAGAAGGGTCGTATAGGTTGATACCTCCTCCATCAGTTCCAATCCAAACTTTTCCATTCTTTTCTTCGTAAAGGCTGATGATTGATTTTTCACTGAGTCCGTTGGGATTGTTTAAAACGGCATCTTTATATGTCTTAATGTACGTTTCTTTAATACAGAATATGCCTCCGCGTACGCTTCCTGCCCATAAGTTTTTTTCTTGGTCTTTATAGAGCAAGGTGATGGAGTTTACTGGTAGGGAAGAATAGTCTCCTACTATATGTTGAAGTTGTGAGAATTGTTGAGTATGGGGAGCAAATTGGTTGATGCCACTTCCGTCTGTAGCCAACCATAGTTTGCCATTGTGTTCTGTTATGTCTAAAATATAATTGTTGTTTAATCCGGAATTTGTTTGAGTATAGTGTTCTTGGATTTTTCCTGTTTGGTCATAGCAATATAGTCCAGATCCATAAAAGGATGTGTAAATATGCTGGTCAAGAGTTATGTATAACGATGTCAGCAGGTTAGGACTGCTTGGAATAAAAAGACTAAATTGTTGAGTTTGACAGTTGTACGAGTAGATTCCTTTTCTTCGGGTACCTACTAAAATTTTGTTTTTATCGAGATAAACCATTTTTTGGATTCTATAATCTACCATGTTGATATTTTTTTTCTTTTCTTGTTTTTTAATGTGAATGATCTTTGTTTTTTTACTATGATAGTCGTAGCAATATATGGTATTCTCGCTGCCAAACCATATTCCACCTTTTACTTTGATAGAAGAATAGATCGCTTGGGAAATGGTAGTATTAAATCGGTCCTGTTCGGCATCATAAAGGGCTAACCCTTTGGGAGTTGCTATCCAAAGATTTCCTAATGAGTCTTCTGTCAGATGATTGATATAATTACTAGGTAGAGAGTGGGGATCGTCTGAATGGTGCAGATAGGTTTTGATTCCCTCTTGAGTATAACTGTTCAATCCATTTTGGGTACCTATCCATAAAGTACCTTTATGGTCTAGCAGGATGGATTGGACAGTAGCTTGGGAAAGTCCTTGCTCTATAGAGAGCTGGGTGAACGAATAATTGACACTGTGTTCGGAAGAGAACAATTTTGTGTCTGCCCATAAGAATAAAATGATAATTAAGGTCCGATACATTGTATTTTTTATTTTTTGCAAAAATACATTTTTTTTCTTTTGATAAGAATTTAAGGATTATTTTTCAGTATGAAGTAATAAGAATACTAAGATATTTTAGAAATAAAAATTGAGAAATATCCCCTTATTAGACAGAAATGGACTTGATTTATACAATTTCTGATCTCTTTAGTTGATAAATAGACTAAGTTTGCACAGTTAAATTTTTAAAATAAGTTTTGTGAACCAAAATTAATGTAGTATGAAAAATGTTATACTTTTATTATTGTCGGTATGTGGTATGCTTGCTTGTACTCATACACCGAAATGGGAATTAGTGTGGGAAGATAATTTTGATGGTGCGGAACCTGATACCACAATATGGAGCCGCATACCTCGCGGAAGACCTGATTGGCAAAATACTCAGTCATTTGATAATCGTTGTTATGAAATGCGTGATGGTTGTTTAATATTAAAGGGAATTGTGAATGATAATATGGATGTAGATACGGCGAAGTATCTGACTGGGGGATTGTGGACAAAAGACAAGCATGCTTTTCATCGGGGACGCATCGAAGTAAGAGCTAGATTGCATGGGGCGAGAGGAGCATGGCCGGCTATATGGACTTTGCCTTATGAAATTGATAAATATGTTTGGCCTATGGGAGGAGAGGTAGATATTATGGAACGTTTGAATTATGATTCTATTGTTTATCAAACCGTGCATTCGCACTATACTTATACATTGGGGATAGAGAATAATCCGAAACATGGAGGCACTGCATCCATTAATCCTGAGGACTTTAATGTATATGGGGTAGATTTTTGGCCGGACAGTTTGGTGTTTCATGTGAATGGAAAACGACATTTTGTTTATCCTCGTATCGAAACGGAACAAGAAGGTCAATTTCCTTTTGATATTCCCCAATATTTGTTGATTGATATGCAATTAGGAGGTACTTGGGTAGGACCAGTGGACTCTACGGATTTACCAGTGGAGATGGAAGTGGACTGGGTACGTCATTATCAATGGAAATAAAGCTATTCTGATATTTGTTGTTGTAATACAAATTATAAATAACCTATTAACTTAATTAAATTGAAATTATGAAAAGACAAAGGCAAAAATTATTTCGCGTGGTTTTGGCAGGCGTCCTGATGATATTTTCATTTATGGTATACGCACAGGAACGTATAGTGACAGGTAAGGTGTATGATTCATCCGGTGAGTCTATTATAGGAGCTAGTGTAATGGTACAGGGTACTATGCAGGGAGTGGTGACTGATATAGACGGTGCTTTTCAGTTGAAGGTGCAACCTTCCCAGTCTTTAGTGATTAGCTTTTTGGGATATCAGGATGTGATCCTGCCGGTAGGAAGTAAAAATAATTTTAAAATTATTTTGGAAGAAGACTCCAAAAAGCTGGACGAAGTGGTGGTGGTAGGATACGCTACTCAGAAGAAAGTGAATTTGACAGGATCTGTTGCTTCCGTATCAGCAAAAGATATTCAAGATATTCCGGTGGCTAATACAACTACTTTGCTGCAGGGACGTTTGCCAGGTTTAGTACTAACTCAGAACGGTGCACAAGCTGGTAATGATAATCCAGAAATCAGGATTCGTGGTATTGGTACCTTTGGGAATAATAATCCGATGGTGTTGATTGACGGGGTGGAAGGTAGTATTTCACAAATTGCAGAAATCCCTTCTGCCGATATTGAGAGCATTTCTGTATTGAAGGATGCGGCATCGGCAGCTATTTATGGTGTGCGTGCTGCTAATGGCGTTATTTTGATCACTACTAAGCGGGGACAGGCATCAAGCAAAGTGAAGATTTCGTATTCAGGTAGTTATACTTTGCAGACACCAGGTATTGTTCCCGATTATGTGGATGGTTATAATTGGGCTTTGATGAAAAACGAAGTGAGCACTGGAACTTTTTCACCGGAAGCTTTGCAAAAGTTGCAAGACGGATCAGATCCGGATCATTATGCAAATACCAATTGGCTGGATGCTGTATTGCGTAATGCTAGTATGCACCAGCATCATCTGTCTGTATCAGGAGGTAATGAGAATACCCGTTTTATGACTTCGGTGGCCTATTCCAATCAAGATGGTATCATGATGAAGACAGGAGTAGAACGCTTTTCTTTTCGTTCGAATATTGATACTCGTTACAAACGTTTTACTTTTGGATTGAACTTATCCGGTAATAAGAATAATGTGACTACTCCTGTTGTCGCACCTTCCGGCGAAGGTGGAATCATGCGTTATGTATCCTGGTTTACTCGTCCTACTGTGCCGGTGATGTATTCTAACGGACACTACGGCTATGTAGATGGTTCGTCATTGAGTGCCGAACTGATGAAGAATCCTGTAGAGTCAATGTCTTTAGGGCACCGCAGCAATGAGTATTGGCGTTTTAACGGTAAGGTTTTTGCAGGTATTGATTTATGGGACGGATTGAAGTTCCAGACCAGTTTTGCTTATGCTTTTGATTTAAATGCAACGAAATCTTATTCTCCCAAATCTCCTGCCCGTTATGATGCAGAAGGAAATATTAGAAAAGCGGCAGGGGAAACGAATAAGGAGGAGGATTATTGGTATCGCAATGCAACATGGACGAGTGAGAACCTGTTGACTTATAACAAACAATTTGATAAACATAATGTTAATGTGTTGTTAGGGCACTCTGTTATTGGCTCGCGCTTTTATAAAACGACTGCTTCCATACAGGGCTTTCCTACAGAAAATATTTATGAACTTGATGGAGGAACAATTAATCCGGGTGCAAAAGGCAATTCGGAAGAATATAAACTCCAGTCATTTTTTGGTCGTGTGAATTACGGTTATGATGACCGTTATTTGTTTGAGTTCAATATTCGCCACGATGGTTCATCACGTATGCCTAAAGCCAATCGTTACGCTACATTTCCTTCCGTATCAGGAGGATGGGTGTTTTCGAATGAAGAATTAATGAAAGACTATAAAAACTTCTCCCTTGGAAAGTTGCGTTTATCATGGGGTAAGTTGGGTAACCAGGAAATCGGTAATTATGCTTATGCGGCTACTTTGGGCGCAAGCGGAAATTATTTCTTTGACCAAGGTGGGGACAAACAGGCTGGTATGGTACAGACTTCTGTTCCAAATGAAGACATCAAATGGGAAACGACCCGCTCCATCAATGTGGCCCTTGATCTTGGATTCTTTAATAATAGGATACAGACTACTTTTGAATGGTTTGATAAGAAAACTTCTGATATCTTGATGCAATTAGCTATGCCAGGCATATTCTTAGGTTCTCTTAATGCTCCTTATCAGAATGTGGGTGCTGTCCGCAATCGTGGTTGGGAATGGAATGTGAATTACTCGGATAGTAAAGGCGATTGGGTTTGGAATGTAGGTTTCAACTTGTCACACGTGAAGAACGAAATTCTGGAAATGGGCGGTTTGGAAGAAACAATAAGTGGGCAAACAATCAATCGTATTGGCAATCCTATTGGCGCTTATTTTGGATATAAAGCGATTGGTATGTACCGTACAGAAGCTGATTTACAGCGTACTAATTCAAAAGGGGAAGTCATTAAACAAAATGGTGTGGCTCCTAAATTGGGCGATATTATGTATGCTGATTTGAATGATGATGGTAATATTACTGCTGATGATCGTGATATTATTGGCAATCCTTTTCCTAAATATTCTTATAGCTTCAATTTAGGAGCTTCTTGGAAGAATTTTGACTTGTCTACTTTTTGGCAAGGAGTGGGAGGTATTTACCGTTACAGTTGGGAAACTTCTACCGATATTCGCGGTAACTTAACCGAACGTTGGTTGGATCGTTATTCTGCCGGCAACGTAAATGCTTCTATGCCGGCATTGGGTAATACTATGAATGATTCTTATTCTTCATTCTGGTTAGAAAATTCCAGTTACTTACGTTTGAAGAACTTGGAATTCGGCTATACATTCCGTCAGCCTGGACTTGCTAAGATGGGTGTTTCCAGTGTCCGTGTTTATTTTGCCGGAAGCAACCTTTTGACATTTACGTCTTTGAAAAACTGGGATCCGGAAAAAACATCGGGTGATGCTAGAAATGACGTACATCCCAATATGCGCACTTATTCATTTGGGCTAAATATTCAATTCTAACTTATAAGGAGGATATACATTATGGTAAAAAGTACAAAAAATATATGCAGAGTTTTATTTTTTTCTGGAGTGTTATTGGTTACCAGTGCATGTTCAGATAGTTTTTTGCAGACGGATTCTCCGAATCAGCCTTCTCAAACCACTTATTGGCAGACCGAATCGGATGCATTGATGGCTTTGACAGCTTGCTATGATGCCATGCAGAGCCAGAATTTATATGATGACAATATTGATGGCTGGAAGTTTGGATTTCTAGGACGTGAAACCAGTACGGATAATGGAGACCACACATGGGGTGATTGGATGCTGGGAAGTTCTATCTCGAAATGTGCTTCTTCCACTACCGATGAATGCTTTTCTATGTACTGGAATGCTAATTATGAAGTGATTAAGCGTTGTAATATGTTGGTAGAGAATGTGGAACGTATTCCGATGGAGGCTGAAAAGATAGATGCATACAAGGCGGAAGCAATAGCATTACGAGCTTTGATGTATTGCAATCTGACCTCCGTATTCCGTGATGTCCCTTATCTGACGAAACCTTTAACTTTGGCTGAAGCACAGGCTCCCAAGGCGGAACGTAGCCAGATTATTTCGTCCTTGCTGGAAGATTTGAAGACTTGGATTCCTAAAATACCAGTTATAGGGAAAGCGCAAAAAGGACGTATGTCCCAAGAAGCAGGTTATGCCATTATGGGACGAATTGCTCTTTTTAATCAACGTTGGGACGAGGCAATAACGGCTTATAAAAATGTAGTAGGAAAAGTGCAGCTTTTTAAGTCGGGTGACGGAACTGATTATGCTGCCAATTATGCTGATTTGTTTAAAGAGCAAAATGAAACGGCAGCAGAAGTATTGTTGAGTGTCCATTTTAAAGGTCCGGGATTAGGTGAAGGAAGTTGCTTTGGGGTTTGTTGGTCTGCTCCAATGAATGCTATTGAAGGTTCTATGAACTTGTGTGATGATTTTTATTGTATAGATGGGTTGCCCATCGATAAGTCACCTTTATTTAAAGGAAGTCTTGTTCAAGGAGCCCATACGAAGGCTAATCCGGATATGGGACGTTATGAGAATCGTGATCCTCGTATGAAAGGTACATTGATGTTACCTGGTATGGAATGGAACGGAAAACTGTTTACTAATAATTTGCCGGCAAGTTCTACCTGTTGTATTCGTAAATGGTACACTCCAGAAGATACAGTTAATGAATATGACGGTAGTCTTGACTTCTATGTTATCCGTTATGCAGAGGTACTTTTGTCACTTGCTGAAGCTATGATTGAGAAAGGTGGTTATCCACAAGCCGAAATAACAGGATATATTAATGAAGTTCGTGCTCGTGTTGGTATGCCAGCGGTAGAAGTAGTGGAAGGAACTAATTTGAATAAAGAAGAATTGCGCGCCATTGTACGTCACGAACGCCGTGTGGAATTGGCTTTTGAAGATTTGCGTTTTGCAGATCTTTACCGTTGGGGAGAATTTGAAAATGCTCAAAAGCGTATGCAGAAAGACCAGTCATTCTATGGCTTTGGAGTAGTTTCGCGGGGTAATCTTCGTGGTGCGCAAGATTTGGTTTGGCCTATTCCGCAAGGTGAGATTGATACGAATCCGATGTTGGAGCAACATAGTGAATGGAAATAAGAATGATTGAATTATCTATTGTAATATAACTGTGATGAGGTAAGAGATTGTTAAAAGGTATTTTCTTGAAATAAAGGACAAGTATGTGGTGATAAGGCTGCAACTTGTCCTTTATCGTTTGTTTCCTATTATATATGTTCTATTTCATAACGTAGCATATTTTGTTAAATTACAATGTGATGTTATTTATCTTTTCGTCTCTTTGTTTTATCTTTGTCGTTGAATATTATAAGTAATTAAGTATATGAAGAAAAAGAATGTTTTTAAATGGTGGGGAGTTGTTTTGTTATTATGTATGTGTTCTGTTCATGCTGAGGCGCAGGATTTGAAATCTATATTGACAGGAGTGGCAAAGGCGGCAATTGGTAACAAGGCTACTACGGCTCATTCTATTGTGGGGACTTGGTCTTATCAGGCTCCTGAATGTCAGTTCGAGAGTGATCAGTTACTGGCAAAGGCTGGTGGAGAGGTAGCGGCCAAAGAAGTGGAAGAAAAATTACAGACTATATATGATAAGATTGGTTTGACTAGTATTAAGTATATTTTCAAGGAGGATGGTACTTATTCATATATATTGAAAAGACGTACGGTAAGCGGCACTTATGTTTTTGATGAGGAAGCTAAGACGATTATTATGAAAAGTAAGTTGGGCATACAGACGGTAGCTTATGTGACAGTGACAGGCAATAGTATGAGTCTTGTGTTTAATGCCGATAAGTTGATGTCTATTCTAAAGGTGATTACTGGAGCGGCTTCCAAAGTAAATTCTACAGCTGCCACTCTTAACAGTGTAGCTGAAGCTTATGACGGGCTGATGTTAGGATTTGAATTGAAAAAGTAGATGCTTTTTGTAAAATATGGGATACAAGTCTTTTATAAAAGTTGAAAAATTGTGATTGGAAATAATGTTTAAGGATAAAACCGTTTTAACCTTATTATTATGGTTAAAACGGTTTTTTATTAACATGTATTGTTTTTGTATATACTGGTCATGAATGTAATATATTGCATATATGTGAGAACGGTTTATTCTTGCTCTTTCAGTGCTGCGAAAATCAAACCTTCCAGTTCTTCCGCCAGTTCGGGGTTATCCTGAATCACTTGTTTGGAAGCGTCACGTCCTTGTCCCAGTTTGGTTTCGTTGTAGCTGTACCATGAACCGCTTTTCTTGATGATGCCTAAATCAGCACCCAAATCAATGATTTCACCAGCTCTTGAGATACCTTCACCAAACATGATATCGAATTCGGCTTTACGGAAAGGAGGTGCCACTTTGTTTTTCACTACTTTTACTTTAGTCTGGTTGCCGATTACTTCTTCACCATCTTTCAGTTGAGTGGAGCGACGGATATCCAAACGTACGGAAGCATAGAATTTCAGAGCATTACCACCGGTAGTTGTTTCTGGATTACCAAACATGACACCGATTTTTTCACGCAACTGGTTGATAAAAATACAAGTTGTATTGGTTTTGCTGATGGCTGACGTAAGCTTACGCAAAGCCTGAGACATCAAACGCGCTTGTAAACCTACTTTGTTATCACCCATATCTCCTTCAATCTCAGCTTTTGGAGTCAATGCCGCGACAGAGTCGATAACAATGATATCAATAGCGGATGATCGTATTAGCTGCTCAGCAATTTCAAGTGCCTGCTCACCGTTATCGGGTTGTGATATCCATAAGTTATCTACATCCACTCCCAGTTTGGCCGCATAGAAACGGTCGAAAGCATGTTCGGCATCAATGAAAGCTGCAATGCCGCCTGCCTTCTGAGCTTCAGCAATGGCATGGATAGCCAATGTAGTCTTACCGGATGATTCGGGACCATAAATTTCTATGATTCTACCTTTGGGATAGCCGCCTACCCCTAATGCGGCGTTCAAGGCGATAGACCCGGTAGGAATCACTTCCACTTCCTGTACGTTGTCATCACCCATTTTCATGATAGAGCCTTTACCAAAAGTTTTCTCTATCTTATCCATTGCAGCTTGCAGTGCTTTCAGTTTTTCACTATTTCCGGCACCTGGAGCTGCTGAGAATGGAATTTCTTCGTTATCTTTTTTTGCCATAAATCTGTTGGTTTATAAAATTTGTTGTGCGTGTTCTTTTGTTTTCACCTCTTTGGGAGAGATGATACGTTCAATCACGCCTTCTTCGTTGATGATGAAAGTCGTACGGAATATACCCATATATTTACGTCCGTACATACTTTTTTCTCCCCATACTCCGAATTGTTCTACCAACTTCTTGTCGGTATCGGCAATAAGAGTAAAGGGCAGCTCGTTCTTTTCAATGAATTTCTGATGCGATTTGGCATCATTCACACTGACACCGATTACTTCATAACCATGGGCGCGCAGTTCCGCATAATTATCACGCAAGTTACATGCCTGGGCAGTACAACCCGATGTCATATCTTTAGGATAAAAATAGAGTACTATCTTTTTTCCTTTGTAATCACTTAAACGAATTTCTTCTCCTTTTTCGTTCAAGCCTAATATTTCTGGGACTTTATCTCCTATGTTCATTTTTTTAGTGGTTAATGATTTATGGTTATTGTGGCCGCAGGTATGAATTACTTACCATGGGCCGTTAATCACTTTTTAAAGTTCTAAATCACCATCAAATACTTCATGCCAAGGCAGCCCTTGTTTGTTCAGTTGTTCCATAAATGGATCGGGATCAAACTCTTCTACATTCCATACTCCTGGACGTTTCCACAATCCTTGCAGGAACATCATGGCTCCAATCATGGCAGGAACTCCTGTTGTATAGCTCACTCCCTGCATTCCAGTTTCTTTGTAAGCTTCTTGATGGCTACAGTTGTTGTAAACATAGTAAGTACGTTCTTTGCCATCCTTTACGCCTCGGATGCGGCATCCGATAGAAGTTTCGCCTTCATAATTTTCTCCTAGATCCTGTGGATTGGGGAGTACGGCTTTTAGGAATTGTAACGGAACAATTTTCGCTCCGTTATAATCTATTTCGTCAATACGGGCCATACCGATATTCTGGATGACACGCAGATGAGTCAGATATTCCTGACCGAAAGTCATCCAAAAGCGAGCACGTTTGATAGTCGGGAAATTCTTAACTAATGATTCCAGCTCTTCATGATACAGCAAGTAGGAATCACGAGGACCGATATTGGGATAAGTCAGATCCTTGTGGTATTCCAATGGTTTGGTGGTCACCCATTTGCCTTCTTCATAATAACGTCCGTTCTGAGTAATTTCGCGGATATTGATTTCAGGATTAAAATTGGTAGCAAACGCTTTGTGATGGTTACCGGCATTACAGTCCACAATATCCAAGTAGTGCATCTCGTCAAAATGATGTTTTGCAGCGTAGGCTGTATAAATACCACTTACTCCCGGGTCGAACCCACAACCCAGTATAGCTGTCAGTCCTGCGTTTTCAAAACGTTTCTTATAAGCCCACTGCCAACTGTATTCGAAATGAGCTTCATCTTTCGGTTCATAGTTTGCTGTATCCAGATAATTCACTCCAGCCTTCAGACAAGCTTCCATGATGGTCAGATCTTGATAAGGCAGAGCTACATTGATGACGATTTCGGGTTTGAAACTATTAAACAGGGCTACCAGTTCGTCTACATTGTCCGCATCTACCTGTGCAGTCTTAATAGCTGGATTGCCGATAGCTTTTACGATTGCATCACATTTTGATTTTGTACGGCTGGCGATCATGATGTCAGTGAATACATCCGGATTCTGAGCCACTTTGTGTGCTACGACAGTACCTACACCGCCTGCACCGATAATTAATACTTTACCCATTTGCTGTTTTTTATTCTTGTTAAAATAAAATGCCCGGCAAACATTACCGTTCACAGGGCAAAGATAACAAAATATTTTGGGTATTAGTTGATATGATCTAGTTTCTTATTGGTGAAATCTAATGTTTTTCTTTCGTAGGACCATGTTTCATGGCCACCCGTGACTATATGAATGCGTATGGGATTACCCAAAGCCAAACGACATTCGTCGGTTGTCATTCCTTTCCGTACCTTACCGCGGCTTATCATGTTCCAAACTTCTTCTGTGATATTCGGATACTTGGCTCGTAAGTTACCTATGCCGAATAGAACCGTAAAATAATTGTCTGATTGTAAAATCACATCAACTACACTCGTATGGGTGAATGTAGCTTTTATCTTATAATTCTTTCCATCTATGTCTTCCAGCTCTAAAAAGATGTAAGGGGAGTTGTTTTGTGAGATTATATTTTTGATGGTGAATTGTGTATATCGGGGAAGTCTCACCGGAGTGTCTGTTTCATCCAGACATTCCGTTTCCGCTTTCAGATAGACAGGTTTTTTCCCATATTTGCTCATCAGGTTCTTTGATTTTTTTGTATTTGCATCACTGAAGCTAAATGAATTTGGAAAATATTTATTTTTATTTTCCATAATAAAATCACTGTCTGCCATGCCGCAATTAGTCTTTGATATAGCTACCGGCTGATAGTAGGTGTTTCCTTTCTTGTCTTGGAATACGATTTTTACAGGGTATGCGCGGCTGCCCACTCTGACAGCTGTTACAGTTACTTCTTCATTCATACCAATCGGGACTTCTTTATAGCCCGATGTGCTGTTGGGGGCATCTATACGTACTTTGTTGGTACGCATATATAAGGTTTGTCTTTCCAGCAACTCTTTGGCTATGTCCACATCACCCAGGTAGGCAAGGGTAGGGATACCAGCTTTGGGCTTTAGGCAATATTGTTCCAAAGTGGTGTTTTTAAGTTCGTGATAATATTGTTGCCCTTCACATTCAAAGTTAAAATGTACAAAACCCCGTTCGGTAATTTCCGAACCTAGATATTCAAAAATTTTATGTTTTAAATCTCCTGTATCCACCTCCTTATTAGTCTCCGTCGATTTAAAAGGAGGAATAATGATGTCTTTACGTTCCGGTATCACCATGAATTTCATGCCTGGTGTCCAGTCACACAGGTTGTAATGCTTGAAATGATCGTTTATAAACTGTTTTTCCAAAGACTCTACGGAAATACTTGTTTGTTGTGAAGTAGTCGTGACTATATATCCGTTTTGTGCATAAGTGCATAAGCTACAGCTTGTTGCCCCAATTAAAATGGTTAAAAACTTTTTCATCGCTTTAAGTGTTAGTATATATAAATTGATACAAAGGTATAAAATTTTTGTGTATAATTGCTATAGTGAAAAATAAAATGGTTAGTTTTGCACACTAAACTAACAGATTTAACAAAAAAATAATATGAAAAAACTAGTATTAGAAATGATGGCTATTTGTGCCGGAGCATTGATTGTATCTTGTGGTAGTGGAAAGAATATGTTGTCTGTTTCTTCTCTGGATGGGGAATGGAATATTACAGAGGTGGATGGACAAAAGATATCTACAGAGAGAATGCCTTTCATTGGTTTTGATGTAGCTCAGAAACGTATTTATGGAAATAGCGGATGTAACCGTATGATGGGAAGTTTTGAAGCCGACTCTCTGAAGCCAGGTACATTGAAGTTTGGACAGATAGGAAGTACCCGCATGATGTGCCCTGATATGAAGACTGAGCAGATGGTATTGGGTGCATTGGATAAAGTGACTTCTTTCCAGACGGTTTCTGACAAGCCTAGTGTGATAACTCTATGTAATCAAGATGGTCAGCCGTTGATGACTTTGGAAAAGAAGGCGGCTCCGGAAGTGTCACTGTCTGATCTTTCAGGAGAATGGGTTATTGAATTGGTGAATGGAAAGAAGATTGTAGGTACGGCTGAGGTAACTCCTTTTATCGGTTTTAATTTGGATGAAAGCCGCATTTACGGTAATATGGGCTGTAATACTATTAATGGTGCATTAACGCAGGAAGATGGAAAACCCAATTCTTTGAGATTTGACAATGTTGCTACTACCATGATGATGTGTCCTGATATGGAAACTGAAACTATTGTGCTGAATGCTTTGAATGAAACAAAAAGTTTCAGCATGAAAGATAATAAAGTATACTTATTAGGTGAAAATGGAAATGAATTGCTGGTGTTGAAGAAACGATAATCCATATACATTCAAATAGATATGGTCGGCCTATTTTCTCATAAACGAGAAAATAGGCCGATTGCATTTATGGCATTATGGTAGGATGCTGACAAGTATTCTGTTTGGTGGAATTCTGACATTCTTGCCTTATATAAATCCATCTAAAAGTATCATATAACAAATAAATCAGTCATTTTGTCAGCCTTTGTCACATTCTTATTTTTGGCATACCGTTTGTTTTATGAAGGACGTGCGGTTGGTGCACCAAAGAAAAAAAGAAATCTTTCGTGAACCATTCGCCAAGAAATCAGTTTAATTGAAAACAAATAAATAAAGATATATAATTATGGGAAAGATTATTGGTATTGACTTAGGAACCACAAACTCATGTGTTTCAGTATTTGAAGGTAATGAACCGGTAGTAATCGCAAACAGTGAAGGTAAACGTACTACTCCGTCTATCGTTGCATTTGTCGACGGTGGCGAACGTAAAGTAGGTGATCCTGCAAAACGTCAGGCAATCACTAACCCGCAACGTACTATTTTTTCTATCAAGCGTTTCATGGGTGAAACTTGGGATCAGGTACAGAAGGAAATAGCCCGTGTCCCTTATAAAGTAGTGAAAGGTGACAATAATACCCCACGTGTAGATATCGACGGACGTCTTTATACTCCGCAAGAAATTTCAGCTATGATTCTGCAGAAGATGAAGAAAACAGCTGAGGATTATCTGGGACAAGAAGTTACAGAAGCCGTTATCACCGTTCCGGCATACTTCTCGGACTCACAACGTCAGGCTACTAAAGAGGCTGGGCAGAGTGTAGGGTTTGAGGGTGGAAGGATTCATTCTTGAA